>ERZ1740072.1-NODE-1-length-608789-cov-15.374411_pt1 | contig 608789 bp, 603 predicted proteins | sample MGYA00581733_ERZ1740072 | MGnify/ENA primary metagenome ERZ1740072 (study PRJEB43018, sample SAMN04849741) | marine metagenome | isolation source: floating plastic debris | place: Pacific Ocean | collected 2008-08-30 | study: EMG produced TPA metagenomics assembly...
GCGATAAAATTCGTAATTTCTCCATTGTGGCGCACATTGACCACGGCAAGTCGACTTTGGCGGATCGATTGATCCAAAAAACCGGCGGACTCACGGAACGTGAAATGTCGGAGCAAGTCCTCGACTCAATGGATATTGAGAAAGAGCGTGGCATCACGATTAAGGCGCAAACAGTTCGGCTGGATTATGAAGCCAAGGATGGCGAAACCTATACGCTGAACCTGATGGACACGCCCGGCCATGTCGACTTCTCTTACGAGGTCAGTCGCTGCCTCGCCGCTTGCGAAGGCTCGCTCCTCGTCGTGGATGCAAGCCAAGGCGTTGAGGCTCAAACGCTCGCGAATGTGTATCAAGCGATCGATCAGGACCATGAGATTGTTCCAGTTCTGAACAAGATCGACCTGCCCGCTGCGGATCCGGAGGCTGTTAAGGCTGAGATCGAGGATATTATCGGCCTCGATGCGTCCGATGCGGTTGAGATTTCGGCCAAGACGGGGATTGGCATAGAAGACGTATTGGAAGCGATTGTCGAGCGCCTTCCGGCCCCTAGTCATGGCGAAGTAGATGCTCCACTTAAAGCGGCACTCGTTGATGCTTATTATGATCCGTATCTCGGGGTCGTGGTGATTGTCCGCATGCATGATGGCGTGCTCAAAAAGAAAATGAAAATCCGCATGCTGAAAACCGGCGCGACTTATGATGTCGACCGGGTTGGTGTGTTTAAGCCTAAGCCGACCGATGTGGACGAGCTTGGCCCTGGCGAGGTCGGGTTCCTGGTTGCCTCGATCAAAGAAGTCGCCGACTGCGCAATTGGGGACACGATCACGACCGAGAAAGCCGGCACGGAAGACCCGCTGCCAGGCTACAAAGATGTGCAACCGGTGGTCTTCTGCGGCCTGTTCCCGATGGATGCTGGTGACTTTGAAGAGCTTCGCGCCGCGATGGGCAAATTGCGCCTGAATGATGCGAGTTTCACCTGGGAGATGGAAACCTCTGCCGCGCTTGGCATGGGCTTTCGTTGCGGCTTCCTCGGGCTCTTACATCTCGAGATCATTCAGGAGCGTCTCAGCCGTGAATTTGATCTCGACCTAATAGCAACAGCGCCAAGCGTTGTCTATGAAATGACCATGACGGATGGCTCTGAGATCGAGCTTCACAATCCCGCTGATATGCCCGACGTGGTAAAGATTGAGGAGGTGCGCGAGCCGTGGATTGAGGCGACGATTTACTCCCCGGACGAGTATCTGGGTTCTATTTTGAAACTTTGTCAGGATAGACGGGGTATTCAAAAGGAACTCTCTTATGTCGGCGGCCGCGCCATGGTCAAATACGAACTCCCTCTCAATGAGGTTGTGTTCGATTTTTATGACCGCTTAAAATCTATGTCGCGCGGCTATGCGAGCTTTGACTATGAGATTGTCGGGCACCGCGCCGAAAACCTCGTGAAAATGAACATCCTCGTGAATGATGAGCCCGTCGACGCCCTCGCCATGCTGGTTCACCGCGACCGCGCTGAGAGCCGCGGCCGTCAAATGTGTGAGCGGTTGAAAGACCTAATCCCCCGCCAAATGTTCAAAATCCCGGTCCAGGCCGCGATTGGCGGCCGGATCATCGCGCGCGAGACCATTTCTGCGCTGCGCAAAGACGTCACCGCGAAATGCTATGGCGGCGACGCAACCCGGAAACGTAAGCTACTGGACAAACAAAAAGCCGGTAAACAGCGCATGCGCCAATTCGGCAAAGTTGAGATCCCACAAGAGGCATTCGTGGCAGCGCTCCGGATGGATGGCGACTAGGCATTCACCGCGCGCGGCAAAAAACATGCGCGTTTCACCAAAACTTGAAATCCAGTCCGCAGTGTCTGCCGTAGAGAGAGTCTGGTAACTTGTGGAATTCGCCACTATGTTACTGTCATCGCCCTGAGGGTACACACTCCGGGCGGGCGTTAAGTCCTTATCTGGCAGGGTCCTTGAATGGTCTACCTCAGGTTCGGCTCGACCTCCGTCCCTCAGACTAAGGAATTCCACTATGGCCATGGATGCCATCACCCCTGAAGATCAAATCACCCGCGCCGACGAGATTAAACGCCCGAGCATGGAAGAAGCGATGGACGCTGTCCGGACGCTGCTCGCCTGGGCTGGCGACGATCCACGCCGCGAAGGCCTGATCGATACGCCAAAACGCGTTGCAAAAGCCTATCAAGAATTTTTCGCTGGATATGAGATGGATCCAGTCAAAGAACTGTCGCGCACGTTTGAAGATGTTCAGGGCTATGACGATATCGTCATGCTCAAAGATATCGACGTTGAGAGCCATTGTGAGCACCACATGGTGCCGATCCTTGGCAAAGCTCACGTCGCTTATATGCCAACCCACCAAGTTGTTGGCATCTCCAAGATCGCTCGCGTCGTTGAAATCTTCGGCAAGCGCCTGCAGACTCAAGAAACAATGACCGCCCAGGTTGCTGATTGCATTACTGAAGCGCTCCAGCCAGCTGGTGTAGCCGTTCTGATTGACGCAAAACACCAGTGTATGACGACACGCGGCGTGCATCATAAGAATGTTGCAACCATCACAACGCAGTTCACTGGTGTCTTCAAGACGGACAAAGACCTGCGGAACCGGTTCCTGCGCTTCGCGGGTCAGTAAAAACGGTTGACCCTGCCCCGCCCTGCTCGATGATAGAGCGGGATAAGGGAGGGGTTCATGGACCTAAAGACAGCTAAACCAACACAGTTTCTCGCCACTTCGAACGCGGAGTCGGCGAGAAATTTTTATGAGCAGAAACTCGGACTGCCCCTAACCGCCGATGAGCCCTACGCACTGGTCTATCAGCTCGCCGGATCTGAGCTGCGCCTCTCTAAAGTGCCCAACCATACGCCGCTGCCGTTCACCGTCTTGGATTGGCAAGTCCACAGTATTGACGTCGCGCACGAAACCCTCGCCGCCAAGGGCGTCGAGTTTCAAATGTTTGATGGTATGGACCATGATGAGAGAGGGATCTGGGCGAGCCCTGATGGCAGCGCACGTATCCTCTGGTTTAAAGATCCTGACGGAAATGTGCTGTCTGTCTCCGAGCGCTCTTAGCGCTAAATTTACCCGCAGGAGCCGCCAGCAACACGCTATGAATAAGCAGCAGGGCGTTCATCTCGGGTTTTTATTGACTTTAATCGGATTTTGAATTATTGTTTATCAATAAGAAGGATCCCTCCCATGCACGCAGAAATCGTTCGTCTCGGATTGCATCAAGTCGATATCAAAGTCGTCAATGGCGAGGATATGCACGTTCTGCAATGGCGCCGGAATTTGATGTGGGATGAGGTTCTTCTAAATGGTAAGCGCCAAGCCCACTCATCGGGCTTCTTTGGGCGAGAGAAAGTCTATGGCTTGGTCTTTGGAGCTGACGAGAACGGCCAAGGCGGAACACAGGTCATGCTGCTTCTCGATCCAAGCACAGAGTATGGCAATTGGAGTGCGGCTCAACGGCTAAGCGGTGTACGCCTTGAAGCAAAAGATGGGCCGATCGTGTCGTATGGATCGCTTGATCCACAAGCTCTGCAAAAGCCTGCAACTTTCTCTGACTGGATGAAAAAGACAATGGGCATGGAGTGGGGCAACTAAGCCCACTCCTCCAGAACAAAACAAAGGCGCCAAGCAAAAAGCTCGGCGCCTTTTCATATGCGTGTATGCGCGGGACCTAGTTGGGTCCGCTGACCAAAGGTCCTTTCAGGACATATGTACTGTCGCGAAGACCGACGACGACATCAAGCTCGGCCGCGTTTGATCCAGCAAGCGCATTGAAGCGCACGCGCGGAATGGTGCTGCGCGCTAGTAGTTCGCCAGAATCGTTGTCGATCAGACCCCAGGCCACCACACGTTGATCACGGCGAGACATGGTTGCTTTTAGCGGGGCAGTGCCATTCGCGCTGACCGGAATAGCGCGATCCAGATCACCTTCCGCCGCCGCAAAGACCTGCACAACATAATATTGTCCAGCCTCTTCGACGACGCCAATGCCGACATCAGTGAAGTTCCGCCACATCATGTTGCTGACATTCGAACTGTCTTGTTTGAGCTTCGCGTGAACAGCGTCAGCGTTCGCGGTGGCGAGGCTGACGGTGACGTTCGAACCAGATGCGCCAACCAGCATAGTCCGGTCAAACGCTCGGATGCGATGCAAATGATCGCGGCCTTCTGGATCAACATGATTGGCATAAATCCGCGCTGACATGTCTAGCGCGTGCGATTTTGCCGCCATATCGAGAGAGGCTCGGCGCTGAAGCGGTGCAAGCCCGCGCGCGCCGCGTTCAGAGTTAATCGCATCAACAAGATCTGCGGCGACCGACTCTTCGAAATTCTCAGCAGTATCAATGCAAGCTGATGCTTCAGCCACGTAGGCTGCGAGCTCCATTGAATAGCCATTTTCCAAGGTGCAACTCGCCTCTGAAGCGCTTGCGACACCTGAGATTGCGGCTCCTCCGGCGGCCGCGAGTGCCAGCAGCAGGGAGGACTTTAGTGTGTCATATTTTTGTAACATAAATGACATGTACGTTATGTGACAGATATATGTCAACAATTATGCTCCGAATTCGGACCATAAATTATCCTTAACCGGACAAAGGTGCCGGCCAAACTGTAAGAAAAAAGCCGCTCCCAGCGGAAGCGGCTTTTCTGCAGTTTTTTATTTGAGCGGGTGAAGCTAGTCTTTCGCTTCTGGCTCTACTTCTTTGCCAGACTCCTGATCAATGTTTTTCATCGACAGGCGAACCTTGCCGCGATCATCAAAGCCCATGAGTTTCACATAGACTTGCTGACCTTCGGAAACGACATCTTTCGGGTGACCGATGCGCTCATTCGCCATTTGCGAAACGTGCACCAATCCATCCTTAGGACCAAAGAAGTTCACGAACGCACCGAAGTCTTTGATTGAGACAACTTTACCTTCGTAGATCTCACCAACTTCTGGCTCTGCAACGATCTCTTTGATCATTTTCAGGGCCTTCTCGATGCTCTCGCGATCGGTTGCCGAGACTTGAACTGTGCCATCATCATCAATGTTCACTTTGGCGCCAGACTCATCAACGATGCCGCGGATGACTTTACCGCCGGAGCCGATGACTTCGCGGATCTTGTCTTCTGGAACCTTGATGATTTCCATTTGCGGAGCGTTGTCCGCGAGGCTGTCACGAACGGTATCCAGACCTTTGGCCATTTCGCCGAGAATGTGAGCGCGGCCACCTTTGGCCTGCTCCAGCGCGGTTTCCATGATCTCTTTGGTGATCCCAGCGATCTTGATGTCCATCTGCAAGCTGGTCAGACCTTTTTCGGTGCCGGCCACTTTGAAGTCCATATCGCCGAGGTGATCTTCGTCACCGAGGATGTCAGATAGGACAGCAATGCCCTCATCATCCTTGATCAGACCCATCGCGATACCAGAAACTGGGCGCTTCAGCGGCACACCCGCATCCATCATCGCAAGCGAACAGCCACAAACGGTCGCCATGGAAGACGAGCCGTTAGACTCAGTGATCTCTGACACCATACGGATCGTGTAAGGGAACTCATCATGCTCAGGCAGAACCGCACGAAGCGCGCGCCATGCCAGCTTCCCGTGACCGGTTTCGCGGCGGCTGGTGCCACCCATGCGTCCAGTCTCACCAACTGAATATGGCGGGAAGTTATAGTGCAGAAGGAATTTCTCTTTACGGGTTCCGTCCAGCCCATCGATGAATTGCTCATCATCGCTGGTGCCGAGCGTCGCCACACAGATCGCTTGAGTTTCACCGCGGGTGAAAAGCGAAGAACCGTGTGTGCGTGGCAAGAAGCCAGCCTGTGCTTCAATCGGACGAACCTGATCGAGCGAACGTCCATCAATCCGCTTACCGGTTTTGATGATGTCGCCGCGAACGACTTTTGCTTCGGCCTTTTTAAAGGCAGATTTGAAGACATTGGCGTCCATGCCATCTTCATTTTCTTCCGTAGCCACGAGAGCTTCAGCCGCTTTGTCGCGGGCTTCGCCAACAGCGGCCTGACGCTCAAGCTTCTCAGTAATCTGGTAGGCTTTAGAAAGATCGGCACCGACCAGGTTCTGAATCGCGCCAAGCTCTTCAGAGAGATCTTCAGCTTCGAAATCGAAGGGCTCTTTAGCCGCTGCTTCAGCCAGCTTGATGATCGCATCGATCACGGGCTGCATTGCTTCGTGACCGGCCATAACCGCGCCGAGCATGACGTCCTCAGAAAGCTCTTTCGCTTCTGACTCAACCATCATCACCGCGTCATTTGTGCCAGCAACAACAAGATCGAGTTCAGACTCTTCGAGCTCTTCTACGGTTGGGTTGATGACATATGCGCCATCCTTATAGCCAACGCGCGCCGCGCCGATCGGGCCCATGAATGGGGCGCCAGACAGAACCAGAGCCGCAGAGGCCCCGATCATGCCGAGAACGTCCGGATCATTTTCCAGGTCGTAAGATACTGCGGTCAGGACGACTTGGACTTCATTTTTGAAACCGTCGACAAAAAGTGGACGGATGGGACGGTCAATCAGGCGAGACGTCAGAGTCTCTTTTTCGGTCGGGCGTCCCTCACGCTTAAAGAAGCCGCCTGGAATGCGGCCTGAAGCGTAATATTTTTCCATATAGTTGACGGTCAGCGGGAAGAAGTCTTGTCCCGGCTTCGCGGATTTCGCGAAGGTTGCCGTCGCTAGCAGGCAGGTGTCACCATATGTGACCATAACCGCGCCATCAGCTTGACGGGCCACTTGGCCTGTCTCGATTTTTAGTGTCCGGCCGGCCCATTCCAGCGAGACTGATTGCTTATCAAACATACGTTTTGCTTTCTTTCATACATACGAAAAGCCCGCCGCGGCCGAATGCCAAGGCGGGCTGTTTTGAGAGCCTAGCGGCGGATGCCGAGCTCTCCGATGAGCGTTTGGTAGCGCTCGTCACTTTTCCTCTTCACATAGTCGAGGAGTTTGCGGCGGGTGGCGACCATCGCCAGAAGCCCGCGGCGGGAGTGGTTGTCTTTTTTATTGCCCTGGAAGTGTCCGGTCAGGTTGTTGATCCGTTCGGTCAAAATCGCGACCTGGACTTCAGGGCTACCCGTATCACCTTCGGTGCGGGCAAATTTCTTGATCAGTTCGGCTTTACGCTCAGCTGTGATCGACATCGTCATACTCTCTTTTAACGCCTTACGGCAGGTTGATACGCGGCCAGATGGCCTGTGTTTTGAGGGAGGGCGGCGCGGGTTCAGCCTCGTCCGGGATGTCGTCCAGAAGGGCTAGTTTTGCACGTTGCTCACAACAAGCCGCGCGTTTGGCACATTTGGTTACATTTGAAAAGGGTTTGGTTGCCGTGACGGGACCACACTACTAGATCAAGCAGGCATAGTTCTTGCTGATCCTATACGAACTATGATCTTGAAATAGAAGCGGCGGCGAAACTAGGTGGACGGAATCTTTTCAACACAATCTGCAGACGGTGCATCGGACCAAGATGCCAGGCACCCAACCTATGACGTCGTCATCCTTGGAGCGGGAATGACCGGCATGACGCTGGCACACGATCTAGGACAAGAGGGCCTGCGTGTTTGCTTGATCGATCAATACGACCAAGCAGGCGGCAACCATCTTTCAGAGCAAGTCGGCGACATGAGTTTTGACATCGGCGCGATTTTTCATTGGTCTGACTCAAAACTGTTTGAAATGTTTCCCGCGCTGCGAGACCAATGCGTGCCGGTGACATGGCGCACCGACCGCATCAACCCGGACGGTGAAGTTGTCGCCTACCCGTTCGACTATAAGCGTGAGTTTTTTCAACGATCGCCGATCCGGATTGCAAAGATCGCGCTTGGCGTCCTCAAACACCGTCTGTTTACAAGCCCGAGTAAGAACGCCGCATCCTTCTTAAATCACTATTTGGGTGCCGAACTGGTCAAAACCTCAGGTGTTGGCGCGTTTGTCGAACGGTTTTACGGCCTGCCTGCGCAAGACATCACAGCTGATTTCGCCAAAGCGCGAATGATCCATATCGTTCAAGGCGCCAGCGTGAGCCACATCGTCAAAAGGGCCTACTCCCGGATTCGGCGATCGCCAGCCAAGACGAAGAATCAATGTTTGGCGCGACCAAAGAGTGGGTTTGGCGAGCTTTATGACATCGCCGTTCGCCAGATGACCACGTCCGGGATCGCAGTCCGACTGGGTTGCGACGTCGAAACTATATCGAAAACGGATCATGGATTCCGACTGCAAACATCACAGGAGGAAATCTCCGCGTCTCGGGTGATCAGCACGATTCCAATTATTGAAACCGCAAAAAAGATTGGCTTCCCGACCGAGAACGCCCCGACATCGCTGGCCCTACACAGTCTCTATTTCCGGTTTAAAGGGACACTGGGGTTCGAAGGTCCGATCCTGTACAATTTTCAGGATCGGGGGCGCTGGAAACGTCTGACGCTTCACTCTCAGTATTATGGAGATGCGGACGGCTGGTCATACTTCACCATCGAGACAACAGCGCGCGCCAACGAGAAAGCCAGCGCAGATACATTTGAGCGCGATTTTCGAACCAGTATCGACGGTCTCTCGATCCTCAAAGGCGAGCTGGAGCTTGTTGGTCACCGCGAAACAGAGTTCGCCTACCCGCTCTACGATGCCTCCGCAAACGCCAAACGGGATGCGCTACTCGAACAAATCAGTACGTTTGGGGTTGAAACTGTCGGTCGTCAGGGCCGGTTTGACTATTTGCCGATCACGCAGCTGGCGATTATCCGGGCGCGGCAGCTGCTGAAGAGCTCAGCGAGCCTCGTGCGTAAGGCCGCAGACCGGGCCTAACTGGACAACCCCACCGCTTCCAGCGCCGCCACTTGCGCTTCGCCAAGAGCTTGTTCGCTAAACCCTTCCAGACTCTCTTCGAAAAGCTGGTGATAATTCAGCTCCGCGCCAAGCCTAAGATAGGCTGCGCCGAGCCCGATCGCGGCGCGGTCCATGAAAACAAATTCGGCCGGAACCGTTACCGGCCCTTTCTCTTTTAGCAGTCTACGAACCGCGAAGGCTTCTTTTCGGCCATACTCGCCGGGCTTGATGCCGTCAGCGACGCTACGAACGCGGTCGTCCAGCAGCGGACCATAGATGAAGCGAGCCCAGATGCTGAGGACTTCAACCAGTTCGGTGTTGAGGCCCTTAAAGCCCCATTTTTCAAAAGCCGCATAGACCGCATCGAAATCGTCTGCCAGCAACCCGCGATACAGATCCACCACGCCCGCCACAAAACTCGGCGGGAAGATTCGGATACAGCCAAAGTCCAGGAGGTTTAGCCCCTGCCCGTCTTGGGTCACTTGGTAATTGCCGAGATGCGGATCACCATGGATCACCGCGGCGCCAGTAAATGGGTTCCACCAGGTCCAGAACAGGTGCCGAGCAATCGTATTGCGCACCTCTTGCGGCGCGCTTTCATATTCATTTAGCCGATCACCTGCGACCCAGCTCATAGTGAGCAATCGATCCGTGCTCAGCTCGGGCACAAAGTCCGGCACCGTCACATAGTCGGCGTTTTTCAGCAGGTGTTGATAGAGCTGCATGTGCTTAGCCTCGCGGGCGTAATCGAGCTCTTCGCGCAGTCGGTCACTCACTTCTTCAATGATTTCAGACGTGTCGACCGAGCCTTCCAAACGCTTGAACATGCCAAGCAGTAACCTGAGCTGTCCCACATCACTTTCGACGGCTGAGGCCATGTCTGGATATTGCAGCTTGCAGGCGACCTCACGGCCATCATGCAAAGTCGCGCGGTGGACTTGGCCAAGGCTCGCAGCGTGGGCCGCTTCTTTGCCAAACTCCGCGAACTTGCTTTGCCAATCTGCGCCAAGTTCAGCCCGCATGCGGCGACGAACAAATGGCCAGCCCATAGCTGGGGCTTGTGCCTGCAATTGACTGAGCTGGTCGGCATACTCCTCTGGAAGAAAGTCGGGGACGGTCGAGACCATTTGCGCCACCTTCATTAGTGGCCCTTTGGATTTCCCGAGCGCCGCAGCTAGCGCTTTGGCGATCCGCTCATCACCTTTCTCGCCGCCAAACATCGCGTTTGCTGCAAAGGTCAGCCCGGCTCCGGACAGATTGGTGCCGACCTTCATCGTCCGCCCTAAGCGAGCAGAAAGGCGGTTACGTTCTGGGTCTTTTTCGATGTCTGGCGTGTCGGTCATGGTCGCTCTGAAGTGAGGTTTCCACAAACATAGGGCTAAAAGCGCAGCCGCGAAGAGGAGAAGGAGTCGCGGGGGGCGCAGAACGTGTCTATATTCCCGGTATGTCGGGACCGAATCGCCCATCAATTTCTGAAATGGCCGCCGCGCGTGCGCCTATGCCGCGCGGTGATGCGAGCTATTTGGAAGGTTTGAACCCAGAGCAAAAAGAGGCCGTGCTGACGACAGAAGGCCCGCTCCTTGTGCTCGCGGGCGCCGGGACGGGGAAGACGCGTGTTCTAACGACGCGCCTGGCACACATTATCGCGTCCGGCCTCGCCTATCCGAGCCAAACGCTCACCGTGACCTTTACCAATAAAGCCGCACGCGAAATGCGCGAACGCGCCTTGAAGCTGACGGGTGACGCTGGCGAGGGACTGCGTTGGCTTGGGACCTTCCACTCGATCTCTGCGCAAATCCTGAGACGCCATGCCGAACTGGTCGGGCTGAAATCCAGTTTCACGATTATTGATACTGATGATCAGATACGCCTCTGCAAACAGATCATCGAGGCCGAGAACATTGATGCGAAACGCTGGACGCCGCGCTATTTGGCGGGATTGATTGATGGCTGGAAGAACCGCGCTCTACTACCAGGCAAAGTTCCAGGCGATGAAGCCTATCAGTTTGCCGATGGCAAAGGCATCAAATGCTATGAAACCTATCAAGCCCGCCTCAAAGTTCTGAACGCTTGTGATTTTGGCGATCTGTTGATCCACAATATCACGCTGTTCCAGGAAAACCCGGACCTGCTCGCCGACTTCCACCGCAAATTCAAATACATCCTGGTCGATGAGTATCAGGATACGAACGTCGCCCAATATCTTTGGCTTCGCCTCCTCGCGCAGGGCAATTCGAACATTTGCTGTGTCGGCGACGATGATCAGTCGATCTATGGTTGGCGCGGCGCTGAAGTCGACAATATCTTGCGCTTTGAGAAAGACTTTCCCGGCGCGAAGACGATCCGCCTGGAACGTAATTATCGCTCCACTGAACCGATCCTGGCCTGCGCCTCAGCGGTGATCGCGAACAATAAGGGCCGGCTCGGAAAGACGTTGTTTGTGGGCGGCGATTGGGCGGGTGACCCAGACGCCAAGAAAGTTCAGGTGCGCGGTCTCTGGGACGGCGAAGCCGAAGCGCGTATGATCTGCGACGAGATCGAAGCCTGGGCGGCGAAGGGCGGCAAGAACACCTACGAAGACTGCGCCATCCTCGTCCGCGCGTCGTGGCAAATGCGCTTGTTTGAAGAACGCCTGATCATTTTGGGCATTCCATATCGCGTCATTGGCGGACCGCGTTTCTTCGAACGCGCAGAGATCCGTGACGCAATGGCCTATCTCCGCCTGATCCGATCCACCGATGATGACCTTGCCTTTGAGCGCGTGGTCAATCAGCCGAAACGCGGCGTCGGCAATACAACCGTACAGAAGCTTCAGCGCTATGCCCGGGATGATGGGCGCAGCCTGTTCACACTGACGCCGATGGTGCTGCAGACCGATGAGATTAAAGGCCCCGGAAAACGCGGGCTCACGCAATTTATCGATCAGATCAATCTCTGGCGTGATCGCCACAATAGCGGCATGAGCCATACCGATCTCGCGCAAGTTATCCTCGATGAGTCCGGCTATACGGACATGCTGCAAAAGGATCGCAGCCCGCAGGCGCAGACAAGGCTCGATAACCTCAAAGAGCTGATCAACGCCATGGGGGAGTTCGACAACCTAACCGGGTTTCTCGAACATGTGGAACTGGTCATGGATACGGGAGGCAAGTCGAACGGCGATGAGGTGCAAATCCTCACCCTGCACGGCGCCAAAGGGCTCGAGTGGCCACTCGTCTTTTTACCAGGTTGGGAAGAGGAAGTCTTTCCGTCCCGCCGCTCGCTTGATGAAAGCGGAGCGAAAGGTCTCGAGGAAGAACGCCGCCTGGCATATGTCGGCATTACGCGTGCTCGCGAAGTGTGCCGCATCTCATTTGTTGCTAATCGCCAGATCTTTGGCCGCTGGCAAAGCGTCCTGCCCAGCCGGTTCGTCGATGAGCTGCCGCATGAACATGTCGAAGCCGAAGCTGAGACCGGTTACTCTTCCCTGCCCGGCAGCGAAGAGGGATTCACCGGCACCGTTGAAGACTTAGGTGAGCGCTCAAACTATACCTCCCCAGGCTGGAAACGCCTGAAAGAGAACGCTGGAAAATATGATTCAGCGCCTGTCATCGATGGCAAAGCCACGCTGGTCGCATCCGAGTCTGGCCAATCCGGTTTCAAACTCAACCAGCGCGTCTTCCACGAAAAATTCGGCTACGGCAAAGTCATGGACGCCAACGGCACCAAGCTCACCGTCGCCTTCGAAAAAGCTGGCCTCAAAAAAGTCATCGCCACCTTTGTGACTGAAGCGTAGGACAGAAGGATAAACGGACGCGATACCCGATGCGAAAGTTCCCGCTTTTTAGATCCTACTCTATGGCTCTTACGCCATCTGTGACGGCTCTCTTATGACTACGATAAATGTGGAGGTGGTTGTCATCGGCGCGGGTGTCATTGGACTCGCCTGCGCGCGCGAGATCGCCCTGCGAGGTCACGAAGTTGTTTTGCTTGAGAGTGATCAACACATCGCCTCTGGAACATCATCCCGCAACTCCGAAGTGATCCATGCCGGTCTGTATTATCCGACTGGCTCGCTCAAAGCGACGTTTTGCGTAGCGGGGCGGCGCGACCTCTATGCCTACCTTGACGCTCGAAACATTGACCATGCGAAATGCGGCAAACTGATCGTTGCCTCCGGGGACGAAGAGGTTGAGCGGCTACACGCCCTTGCCGAACGCGGCCAGGCTAATGGGGTCGAGGGTCTGTCGCTTCTGAGCGGGGATGCTGCCAGATCATTAGAACCGGCTTTGTCAGCTTCAATAAGCGGTGCGATCCTTTCCGAAGAAACAGGGATCATGGATAGCCACGCCTACTGTCTATCATTGCTCGCAGACTTTGAAGCAGCGAACGGCTTACTTGCCTTGTCCCATCGGGTCGAATCGGGGGTGGCCGCCGGCAATGAGGTGGCGCTCACTGTGTCTAACGGGGACCCTATCAGGGTACGCGCAAAAACGGTCGTCAATGCCGCTGGCTTGCATGCTATCGCGCTTGCTGGATCGATAGAGGGAGATCACCGAGATCGGCTCCCGACGGCCTATTTTGCGAAGGGGAACTATTTTTCTGTTTCGGGGAGCGTCCCGTTTCGACATCTCATCTACCCCCTTCCGAACGAAGCGGGGCTCGGAACGCATTTGACTTTGGATTTAACGGGCCGCGGACGCCTGGGACCCGATGTCGAGTGGCTAGACGCGAGAGATGCGCGCGATTGTGACTACAACGTACAAGAGGATAAAGCAGCGCAGTTTCACAAAGCCGCAAAGACGTTTTGGCCTGATCTTAAACAATCCCAACTGCAACCGGACTATGCTGGAATTCGGCCGAAAATTGTCGGCCCGCAAAGCTCTCCCGCCGATTTCTCAGTTCTTAGCAATTCCGATCGAAGCCTGATCAACCTGATTGGAATTGAGAGTCCAGGACTTACGGCTTCATTCGCCATCGCCAGCCACATCGCCGACCTCGTTGACAAATAATTGAAGTATTTAATGCTGTACCTGCTTGATCAAGCTGCGGGAAAGCTTAAGCATCTGTCATTAAGCGCTTAGACAAGCGTATGCGTACTAGAGATCAGCACTCGGCAGTCAAATTGCCGATTAAAAAGCTGGCTTTTAAATCAGGTGGAGGGGATCCGTGGCGCCACTAGTGAGCATTGGACTGCCCGTGTATAACGGCGACGATTTTATCCAAAAATGCTTGGACTCCCTGCTCGTTCAGACCTATTCAAACCTCGAAATCATCATCTGTGACAATGCGTCAACCGACACTACTGAAGACATTTGCCGGGCTTATGCTGACCGTGATGCGCGTATAAAATACCATCGCAACGAGAAAAACCTCGGCGCAGCCCCTAATTATAACAAGTGTTTTGAGGTTAGCAGCGGCCAGTACTTCAAATGGATTGCCCACGACGACTGGCTGAGTCCAAACTATATTGAAGACTGCGTAAACATACTCGAAACGCACGATGCGTTTGTGATGGCGTTCGGCATGCCTCAAGAGATGCTGGATGATGATACGATCTTCCTAGACGGCGATTTCACAGTTGAAATGACTGGTCCTCTTCTCCCCGTCGAACACTTCGCCCACGCCATTAGAATTGTCCGGCCCGATCACGCAATATTTGGGGTATTCCGGTCAGAAGCTCTCAAACGGACGACCGGGCATGGGCTCTATTATGGGTCGGATCGCGCACTTGTTGCAGAAACAGCGCTTCTAGGTCGGTTCGCAGCCGTTCCCGAAGCAATCTTTTACAATCGCATCCATCCGAAACGGTCGCGCGCAATCGATGACAAAGTGGCCCGCATCAAGTGGCAAGACACGTCTAACGACAAGAAATTCTCGACCGAGCATTTGAGTATGCTCAAACACTTCCTACAAATATCTGGGCGCTATCCGGAGATAGCCAGCCGTAGTCGGATTATTCGATCGATATTTTGGAAACTCTTCAATCCACGACAGCTCTTACGATACATTGCTGAACTTATTGGAATGGCGTCGCCAAACCTGTACCTGCGTCTTCGTTCGATGATATACAGCGTCATGAAATTGTTCCGGCGCCGGGACAAACTGCATTATTAGCCCCTCGAACAGAACTCGGTATGGCGCTCAGCTCGCCATGCATTTGTCTTTTCTTATGTGCAGCCTTGGAGTGGTGCTAACCACTCTGTTTCCATTTGAACCATCGCTTCCAACCCAAAGCGATTTAGCGCGCTCGCTTTTTTCAAGCATTTGGGAATCTGAACGGACAGCGCTTGCTGCACTTTTAGAACGCCTCCCCTTCATCATTATCGGAGCCTTGGTCGTTAATCTTTCAGTCTTTCAACGCGCGACGTTCACAAGATTTATGCTGGTTGGGTTCGGGTTGATTTTCCTGCTCGAAAGTATGCAACTTTTTGCGAGTGGCCGTCACGCGCGGTGGATAGACCTTCTCATCGCATGCGGACTATTCTGGGGCGGCTTACGGCTTGGCTATGCACTCAAGACCACACTGCAAACTAAGCATCAGAAAGCAACGTCAATCTTCTTTTTGGCGCTGATTAGCGCTTCAATAGGCGTTCTCATTTGGCGCGGCGAAACGCTGAAGAGTCTGAGTGTTTGGAACTGCGACTATGAGATCAGCATCGGAAACGAGCGCGGGCTCGAAAGGCAATGGCTGGGTGAAATCAATAGTGTTGAGCTATCAAATCAAGAAGCTCAATACGCTCTGATCTCGATGGGGACCGGCGGCGAAGCATTGAAGGTCAGCCACGGAATGCGCGTTGTGCCCGCCTCCCCGCCACCTGAGTTCTGCGAGATCGTCAAAGAAAAGCGGCGGGTTGAGATTGCGATTGACTTGAAAAGGAGCGGAGAGTCTCTCTCAGGTCCGGCAAGAATTCTCACCTGGTCGAAATCTATCTATGATCAGAATTTGATGATCGGAGAGGCGTATGAGCGTATCCATCTTCGGGTCCGAACGGGTTCTAAACAATTGCCCTCCGTGACCGAGATCCATTCTAAGAAACTACTCGCGGGACCAGAGTTCACACGTCTCAATGCAAGCCTCGACAACGGGCATCTGCTGATGATGGCAAATGGTCAAGTGATCGCTCAGGGGTCAACCACGAACGTCAAATTCAATAACGGGTTCTCGCTCCCGCGGAGTGTTGTCCTGTTAATGCTCGCCCTGATCGCGACACTATTACTCTATGATCTGCGTCCAGTGGGGCCAAGCACAAGGCGCTAAAGCGCAGTGATCTTAGGTGATAAGTCCAATCGTGCGAGATCTTCTGAGATCTCCGGCACGTAAATCCGGTTCATGACGATCACTAAGCCTGGATCGACGTTGACCAACTCCTCTGGTCCAATGATCTTTTGACCCGTGATTGGCATATAGTGCCCATGCCGATGTGGGTTGATGTCAACCACGGCGTCAATATCGTCGCCAAGACCGAGCGTCGTCAGAAAACTCACAGCTTTCGAGCCCGAGCCCCACAGCGCCACGGTCTCACCGCGGCGTTTTGCATCTTCAACCACCGCCTGCCAATGCGCTTTGATCTGAGCATTCCGGCGCTCAAAAGTCCGAACCTGAAGGGCAGATGTCGCCAAATCATCTTCAACACTCAGAGCCGGCAATGGCGTACCCACACTCGGCGTCGCCTCAATCGTCAGATACTGGTTATCATATTCGACCCCCAGTTTGATCACGTCAAACATACAACGCCGAAATAACCGCCCCAGCGACCCTGGAGTGAAATAAGCGCAGTGCTCATAGTAAATGTCTTCAAACGCACAGTGTTCCAAGATCCGGGAGGTTTCGGGGATTTGGAAATAGACCAATGTATCCGGGTGATTTTCCAGGCTGCGGCGGACGGTTAGAAGAAACTCCTCCGCGTTTGGAATATGCTCCAGCGTCATTTTGCAGACGATGGCATCAGCTTCCGCATCGCCGTGATGTTCCTGATAATATTCAGGGATCAGCGTGACCCGCTCCGCACCTGGAGTGCCCTCGATTCGTGCCTGAAGGGCACTTGGGTCAATTCCGGTTCCCTTCACACCCGCGAGCTCCGATAGCAGCAACAGGAACTCCCCTTTCCCACAGCCAATCTCCGTCACACGTTTACCGGCCAGATCGTGCTCCTCAATCAGACGTTCAGCAAGGGCGCGGTGAAACTTTGAAAAGGTCGGCGAGAACCCCTGGGTTTCCTCATAGCGACCTGAATATTCGGTCAGCCGCTTGTCGAACCGCGCATTGTAAATGAAGCCGCAATCCTCACAAAAACACAGCTCAATATCACCCGTCGGACACGCCGCAGCTTCTCCGGGCGTGTCGAACAAAATGCACGAATTGGTCGGCACATCGCGCACATTATAGAAGCTTACAAGATGATCGCCGCCACAAGCTGGGCAGCATGTGTCCACACTTGGTTTGTTCAAGGCGAGAGAGGCAGTTTGTGTCATATTGTTCAATCTTCAGGTTCAATTATTCTAGGTGTTGGGACTGGCACGATGAACCGCCCTCCGGCCCGGCGATAGTCCGTCTGTTGCTGCAGAATCTCATCCGCGAAATTCCACGCCAGCATCAGTACATAGTCCGGCTGATCGGTGACAAGAGCTTCCGGTTCGCGCACCGGCAGGCGTGCGCCAGGCATCAGCTGGCCTTGCTTGTGAACATTGCGGTCCGCAACAAAATCAAGTTCATTTACGCTTAGCCCGCAATAGTTCAGAAGCGTCGCGCCTTTCGCGGCAGCGCCATAAGCTGCGATGCTTTTTCCGGCCGCTTTGAGCTCATGGATCATCGCGCGCAAATCTGTTTTGAGCGCTTCAACCCGTTCGGCAAAATCATCAAAATAAGGGGCCGCCATCATGCCGATCTCAGCCTCTTCCGCCAACGCCTTTTTGACACTGTCTTTAGGGTTTTCGACGCGCTCAACAAACAGTCTCAGCGATCCACCATGGATCGAAAGATGTTCAACATGGTTTAGAAACAGGCCGTGCCGTCTGAACAGATGATCCAGCGCGGTGACCGAAAAATAGCATAAGTGCTCGTGATAAATGGTATCGAACTCAACATGCTGAATCAGCGGCTTTAAGTAAGGCGCTTCGATGACGGCTAAGCCTGTTGGTTTGAGAAGCTTCGCTATTCCGGATACAAACCCATTGGTGTCGGCGACATGCGCGAGCACATTGTTTCCATGAATAATATCCGCTTGTTTTCCTTCTTCGACCAATCGCTCAGCCAATGCTTCAGAGAAAAACTCGCAAAGTGTTGGAACCCCAACTTTTTCTGCTGCGGCTGCTGGGCCATCGGCAGGATCAATTCCCAAAACAGGAATGCCATGTTCGACATAATTCCTGAGCAAGTAGCCATCATTGCTGGCAAGCTCGATCACTAGACTAGACGCATCTAGGTCCCGGTCCGCCAAACGCGCTAGCACATGATCACGAGAGTGTTTCAGCAAGGCTGGCAGAAAACTGGAATAGTAAGGATAAGCATCCGCGAAGAGGATTTCAGGGGCCACCGTTTCGGTAATCTGCACCAGGGAGCAATGCTCGCAAAAACAGACTTTGAGCGGAAACATGGGCTCCGGCTCATTCGCCTTATCCGGTGTGACCAGACGATCAGCCAAAGGTGTCGTTCCGAGATCGAGGATTGGCACCAAACGCTCGGACCCGCAAGATCGGCACTTGGTTATGGTTTCTGAGGCTTTTGTCAGCTCCGGCATGGTCGCGTTATCCATTTATCAAGCCACCTCTGACTGCCGGCTAAAGAGATCTTCTGTCAGCTCACCTTTGGCAATGCGGCTACGGATATGAGCAATGCGCTTATATTTCTCACCCTCGAACTCTTCCAAGGTTACCGCGTTTTTCTGATAGGCATCGTACAGCTCTTCTATGCCGCGCCGCACCGTCCATTGCGGCTTCCAGCCGTGCAGCTTGGTCGCGATGTAATTACAATCGACCCGATAGTTGCGAACATCCGGGCTCGCGCCATCGGCAAAGCCGACAATGGAGTTTGGCACCACGTCGCGGACGATTTCAGCGATATCGCGGATCTGATAGTTTTCGCTGGTCTGGCCAATATTGAATGCTTCATTATGGATCTGGGTGCGATCAGCTTCAACAATCGCTGTATATGCGTGCGCAATGTCCGCAACATGCACGATCGGGCGCCAAGGCGACCCATCACTCTTCAGGTGCACCTCGCCGGTTGTGTGCGCCCATGCCGTCAGATTGTTGACCACCAAGTCGAAGCGAATGCGCGGCGATAGTCCGTATGCGGTCGAAGCACGCAAAAAGGTTGGGCTAAACGTCTCATCCGCCATTGGCGCGACAGCTTGCTCAACCGCGACTTTTGATCGCCCATATGGCGTAACCGGATTAAAGCGCCCGCTTTCATTGATGAATGAGTCGCCCGAAGCGCCGTAATTGGAGCAAGAAGAGGCGAATAGGAATCTTGGAATACCAGCCTGTTTAGCAAGCGTCGCAAGTTGTATGGAGCTCTCGGCATTGATCGTCTCCGTCAGCTCGGGCCGGTAGTCGCCGAGCGGGTCATTTGAGAGACCCGCAAGGTGGATGACCGCATCGAACCCTCTCAACTGTTCAAGTGCAGATGCCTCATCAGCAACAAAGGAGCGAATGTCTCTGCCAATCGATGGCACCTGTGTGACCGTGCCCGCAAATGTACAGTGCTGAAACAAATCGGCGTCCAGGCCGACCACTTCGTGCCCCCGACTAAGAAGCGAGGGTGTTAAAACGGTACCGATATAGCCGAGATGGCCAGTGACGAGGATCTTCATGAATTGTCCCCATTCCAAAGCTTCCATGGCGCATTTCCGCCATCCCAGAAGTCATTCAAGATTTGCTTTTCCCGCATCGTATCCATGCACTGCCAAAAACCAGGATGGCGGTAGGCCATGAGCTCACCATCGGTTGCTAAACGCGACAAGGGCGCATGTTCAAACATGATGTCGTCACCCTCAATGTAATCATAGACGCGCGGCTCAATCACAAAGAATGCGCCATTGATCCAACCTTCCCCGATTTGGGGCTTCTCGGTGAAGCTCGAGATTTGATCACCTTCCAGCTCAAGGTGCCCATAGCGCGCTGCGGGACGGACAGCCGTCAAAGTACAGGCTTTGCCATGGGACTTGTGGAACTCCAGCAGCTTGTTGATATCAATGTCTGCTACGCCGTCGCCCCAGGTCACCATGGCAGTTTCATTTCCAAGCCAGTCAGAAAGGCGTTTTATGCGTCCACCCGTCATCGTTTTCGCGCCCGTCTCGACGAGATCAACGGACCAGTCAGGAACAGGACGATCCCGATGATCGACGATTTCACCTGAACCGGTATGGACCGTGATTGAGCCAGGGCTGCTCAAATACTCTCGAAACCATCGCTTGATGAACTCGCCTTTATAGCCGAGCGCAACACTGAAATCATTGAACCCATAATGAGCGTATATTTTCATGATGTGCCAAAGAATTGGCATACCGCCAATTTCGACCATCGGCTTTGGACGTCTTTCCGTCTCTTCAGCCAGCCTCGAGCCGAGACCCCCGGCCAATATCCCTACTTTCACTTTAATCCCCCAACGCAACGCTACTCTACGAGTAATACAGACCATATTGTATGGCGCTTCGATCGTGACAAATCCATACGCGCCTGCCGCGAATCTATGCGATTTCTAGGCCATAGTTCGCCTCTCACGCGAGACATACGGAAAAAGATACAGCAGGCACTCTCGAAACGGCGGCATCGGAGCGAGTTCGCAACCCTGGCGTGTTGCGCGGCGATTAGGTTCACACTGATGATAAATCAAGCTAACTCAGTCTTGCTCGAACACGCCGACGCTCGGCATTTCAAACAGAGAATGTGTGACCCAGAATGACCAAAACACCCGAAGATGCCCTCGATGATTTTCTCGATACGCTGCGCCGGGAGTTTCACTCTGATCCGGAGCTCGCGCATCGCGTGGTTAAAGCGCTCGGCGTGAAGGTGGAAATGCGCGGGTCCAAGGCTGCGGATGTCCTCAACGCACTTGAGCTGGTCGACAAGGAAGGGCCAGACGGCGCGCGCGAGACGCTTCGTTCTTTCTCAGGGGCAGAGCTGAAAAAGATTGCGAAGAATAATAATCTCGCCACGCCAGTGGATATGAAATCGCTCGACGAGGCGGGCCTTGTGGAAATTATCGCAGCCCGCGCCGCCAATAAGATTGCGGAACGCCGCTAGCGCGCGGCGTTTAGGGCCTGATCCAGGTCTGCCATCAAGTCCTCAGCGTTCTCAATGCCAATTGAAAGCCGCACGGAATCGGGCGCCGCTCCGGCTGCAATTTTCTGCTCATCGGTCAGCTGACGGTGTGTCGTCGAGGCTGGGTGGATGACCAAGGACCGCGCATCACCAAGGTTCGCAACATGGCTGAAAAGCTCGAGGCTGTTCACGAACTTCACGCAAGACTCATAGCCGCCCTTCAGCTGCACCGTGAACAAAGCACCGGCGCCTTTCGGGCACAGTTTTTGAGCGCGCGCTTTGTAAGGCGAGCTATCGAGGCCCGCATAAGTCACACTGGACACCGCGTCATGACCTTCAAGCCAGGCTGAGATCTTCTCGGCATTGGCGACATGTTTCTGCATCCGCAGAGACAGACTCTCAATCCCCATGAGCGTGTAATGCGCGCCTTGCGGGTTCATGGTCATGCCGAGGTCGCGCAGACCGATCGCAATCGAGTGGAAGGTGAACGCGGCTGGGCCGAACGTCTCATGGAATTTGAGGCCATGATAGGCAGGCTCAGGCTCTGTCAGAGACGGGAACTTGCCCGCCGCTGTCCAATCGAACGCGCCAGAATCGACAATCGCGCCGCCCGTGACTGTGCCATTTCCGGTCAGGTATTTGGTCAAGGAATGGGTGACCAGGGTCGCGCCATACTGGATCGGGTTGCAGAGATACGGCGTCGCGGTCGTGTTATCGACAATCAGCGGCACCTGCGCGGCATTCGCGATGGCGGCGATGGCTTCAAGATCGGTGACATAGCCGCCCGGATTGGCGATCGTCTCACAGAAGATCGCGCGCGTGTCTTCGTTCACGGCGGCTTTGACGGCATCAAGATCGTCGAAGTCGACAAAAGTCGCGTCCCAGCCAAAGCGCTTAATCGTGTGGGTGAACTGCGTGACCGAGCCGCCATAAAGACGCGTGGAGACCACAACATTCCGGCCTGGCTCCATCAGCGGGAAGAGCGCCATGAGCTGCGCCGCATGTCCGGACGAGCAACAGACCGCCCCGGCGCCGCCTTCGAGCTGAGCGATCCGGTCGCCGAGCGCGCCAACTGTTGGGTTGGTCAGGCGCGAATAGATATAGCCAACCTCTTGGAGGTTAAACAGCGCGGCCGCGTGATCGGCGTCGCGGAACACAAAAGCCGTCGATTGATAGATCGGCACCTGGCGCGCGCCTGTTGCCGGGTCAGCAACAGCGCCCGCGTGAATCTGCTTGGTATCAAAGCCGAGGTCTTGTTCGCTCACTTGATCATCTCCCATCTTGTTTGAGATGGGTCGTAGACCACAGCGCTGACAGGTTCAACTAAAGCTTGGCTTTAGTGTTTCGTGGCTTCGTCTTCGCTGCCAATGCCGTCCCAGAATTTTTTTACGCGGCCCATAAAGCCTTCGGACTCAGGGTTACAGTCTTTGCCCGAGCAATCGCAAAACTCGCGCAGAATCTCTTTCTGTCGAGCGGTCAGATTGCGCGGCGTTTCAACGAACATCTCGATATAGAGGTCACCGGTCTGATGATTGCCGCGCAGGCTCGGCATGCCTTTGCCGCGCAGGCGAAGCTTGCGGCCGGTTTGAGCGCCTTCAGGGATGCTGACACGCGCCCGGCCACCATCAATCGTTGGAATTTCAACTTCACCGCCAAGGGAGGCTGTCACCATTGAGACAGGCGTTCGGCAGTATAGGTTCGGGCCGTCACGTTCGAAGATATCGTGCTCTTCGACATTCACGAAGATATAGAGGTCACCTTTTGGTCCGCCTTGCGCGCCAGGCTCACCCTCACCTGAGAGGCGGATCCGCATGCCGGTTTCAACACCTGCCGGGATTTTCACTGACAGATTACGGTCTTCCTGAACCTGTCCCGCGCCATGACAGGTTTTACACGGCTTTGCGATGATCTGGCCTTTGCCATGACAGCGTCCACAGGTGCGCTCCATGGTGAAGAAGCCTTGTTGCGCGCGGACACGGCCAGACCCGCCACAGGCGGGGCAAGTCTCAGGACTTGTTCCAGGTTCGGCGCCGCTGCCGTCGCATGTCGAGCAATCAACGGCAGTTGGCACATTGATCGTTGCATCTTTGCCGTTGAACGCCTCTTCCAAAGTGATGTCCATGTCATAGCGCAAATCTGCGCCGCGCTGCGGGCCACCGCGACGACGCCCGCCACCGCCAAATGGATTGCCGCCAAAGACCTGGCTGAAAATGTCTTGGAAAATGTCGTTCGGGTCACCGCCACCAAATGGGTTACCGCCGCTTGCGCCGCCCATACCGTTCTCAAACGCAGCGTGGCCGAAACGGTCATAAGCCGCTTTCTTTTCAGCGTCAGACAAGACGGCGTAGGCCTCACCGACCTCTTTAAACATGGCCTCAGCTTCGGCATCATCCGGATTCTGGTCCGGGTGATATTTCATTGCCAGCTTGCGATAGGCGCTCTTAAGGGCCTTTTCGTCCGCATTTCGGTCTACGCCGAGCACGTCATAATAGTCGCGTTTGCTCATGAAGCGGGTGCCTATTGTTCTAATTCACTCTCGATCGCCAAGGTGGGGAGGTCCGTAGCGAAGTGCAAGGCCTGTAACTGTAGGCCTAACCCACCTTTTCGATTTTGGTGTCGCCAAGCACACGCTCTGAGATTTCTTTAGGCACAATCATCAACGTATCGGACAGGGTTTGCCCCCATTCTTTCAGCAGCTCCGCCGCGCGGGCCGATCCGGTCCGCTCTTTATGGATTTCGAGCATCATCTGGAACACATCAATATGTTTCTGATCCATGTCGACGATCGGATACCAATCAATGGCATCTGGGTTCGCCACATGCTCAAACCGCTTTCCAGGGTCCCAGATATAAGCGATGCCGCCAGTCATCCCAGCGCCGAAATTATCGCCAACAGAGCCAAGAATCGCGACACGGCCACCGGTCATATACTCGCAGCCATTCGCGCCGCAGCCTTCGACGACTGCTTCGGCGCCTGAGTTGCGCACCCCGAAACGAACACCTGCCTGGCCAGCCGCATAAAGATTGCCGCTGGTTGCGCCGTAAAGACAGGTATTGCCGATAATTGTGTTCTCGCCGCTCTGATAAGACGCATTGGCGGGCGGGCGTAATTGGATCGTCGCGCCCGAAAGGCCTTTGCCGACATAGTCGTTCGCGTCGCCAACGACGTCCAGAAGCAAGCCTTGGACGCTAAAAGCGCCAAGCGATTGACCCGCGCTTCCAGTGAGACGGATATGCAGACGTCCTTCGGGGAGCGCTTTCTCACCAAATTTACGAACGATTGCTGAACTTGCACGCGCGCCAATCGTGCGCTGCACGTTCTGCACTTCATAAGTGAGCTGCATTTTCTCACCGCGCGCAAAGAAGGGTTCGCCATCGCGCAGGATTTGAGCGTCCAGCGTGTCTGGAACCTCTTCCCGGCGATTGGGTTCGTAAGAGATTTCCTTGGCCGTATCGACTTGCACCAACAGCGGATTCAGATCCAAATCGTCCAGGTGCGGCGCGCCGCGAGAGACCTGCGCCAAGAGGTCTGTTCGGCCGATTGCCTCGTCCAGTGAATTGAGGCCGAGCGACGCCAAAATCCGGCGGACATCTTCCGCCACAAAGCTCATCAGATTGATGACTTTATCGGCTGTACCCGTGAACTTGGCGCGCAGCGACTCGTCCTGCGTACAGACACCAACAGGACAAGTGTTCGAGTGACATTGCCGCACCATGATACAGCCCATGGCGACCAAGCTCGCAGTACCGATGCCATACTCTTCTGCGCCGAGCATGGCGGCGATGACGATATCGCGGCCCGTCCGCAAACCGCCATCGGTCCGCAATGTCACCTTGTCGCGAAGATTGTTCAGGCTGAGCACTTGATGCGCTTCCGCAAGGCCCATTTCCCAAGGCAGGCCCGCATATTTGATACTGGTTTGCGGCGAGGCGCCCGTACCGCCAACACCGCCAGCGATCAGAATGATATCGGCTTTCGCTTTCGCCACACCCGCAGCAACCGTCCCAACGCCAGATTGGGCGACAAGCTTCACACAGACCCGGCAATCCGGATTGATCTGCTTCAGATCATAGATCAGCTGCGCCAGATCTTCGATTGAATAGATGTCGTGATGCGGCGGCGGGCTGATCAGGGTCACACCCGGCGTTGAGTGGCGGTTTTTCGCAATGAATTCGGTCACTTTAAAGCCAGGCAGCTGCCCGCCTTCGCCTGGTTTAGCACCCTGCGCGACTTTGATTTCGACTTCGCGGCAATTGTTGAGGTATTCAGCGGTGACGCCGAACCGGCCTGACGCGACCTGCTTCACTGCAGAGTTCATATTATCGCCATTTGGCAGCGGGCGGTAGCGCTCGCGCACCTCGCCGCCTTCGCCGGAAACCGACTTCGCGCCGATCCGGTTCATTGCGACGTTCAGCGTGCCGTGCGCTTCAGGGCTGAGCGCGCCGAGCGACATGCCTGGCGTGACGAAACGTTTGCGGATCTCATTGACCGATTGCACGCGTTCCAACGGCTCTTCCGGGCCTGCAGGTTTGAAATCGAGGAGGTCGCGCAGCTGGATCGGCTGATCGCGTTTCTCGATCACGTCCGTATACTTCTGGAACAGGCTGTAATCATCGCGGTCGCATGCCGCTTGCAGCATATGGATCGAGTTTCCATCCAATGCGTGTGGCTCAGAACGTGCGCGCAAACGGTAGAACCCGCCAACTGGCAACGCGATGACGTCTTCGTCGAACGCCTCTTCGTGGCGGGTCACCGCGTTTTCTTCGATCCCCGCGAGGCCAAGTCCAGAAATCCGGCTTGCGAGCCCTGGGAAGTAATCCGCAACCAAAGCGCGAGAGAGGCCGAGCGCCTCAAAATTGTAACCGCCGCGATAAGACGAAATGACCGAGATGCCCATCTTGGACATGATCTTTAAGAGGCCCGCCTCGATCGCTTTCTTGAAGTTCAAGACCGCTTGGCCGAGCGTGATATCACCGAGTAGGCCCCGCGCATGGCGATCAGCGATGGCATCTTGCGCGAGATAAGCGTTCACGCAGGTCGCCCCGACCCCAATCAAGACCGCAAAATAGTGCGTATCAATACATTCAGACGAGCGCACTGTAATCGAGCAGAAGGTCCGCAGACCTTGCCCCACAAGATGCGAGTGAACCGCGCCAGTTGCGAGGATCATTGGGATCGCAACATGTGTGTCGCCTTGAGTCTCGTCGGTGAGAACGATGTGTTCCCGGCCTGCGCGGACAGCATCTTCAGCCTCTTGGCGGATGCGCGCGAGGGCTTTCTTCAAAGCTTGCCCGTCGCCGGTGGCATCATCCAGCTCGAACGTACAATCAATCTTTTGAACGCCTTTACCAAGCATCTTGGCGAGGCGCTCATACATGCCCGTCGAGAGAACTGGACTATCGAGCACGAAGACATCTTGCTGTGTCTCATCCGTCGTCAGAACGTTGCCGAGATTCTTGAACCGGGTCTTGAGGCTCATCACGCGGTCTTCACGCAAAGGATCGACCGGTGGGTTGGTCACCTGGCTGAAATTCTGACGGAAGAAATGCGAGAGCGGCCGGAACTGTTCCGAGAGCACTGCGACAGGACTATCGTCGCCCATAGAGCCAATCGCTTCTTTGCCATTCTCCGCCATCGGCGCGAGGATGAGCTCCAGCGTTTCGAGCGTAAAGCCAGCCACTTTCTGCCGGCGCATCATCATCTCTGTTTCGAACAGGCGCGGCTCTGGGCCTGGACCAATTTCCGGATCCAGATCGCGAACATTCTTGAGCCATTTGTCGTAAGGGTGCTCTTCAGCGAGCTCGTCGACAATCTCTTCGTGCTCGTAGAATTTCCCGGTTTGCAGATCAGCCGCGATCATACCGCCCGCTTGCACGTGGCCCCGGCGAACGACTTCATGACCTGAGAGAGGGCACATCCCGGTCTCAGACCCGACGGCGAGAATGCCATCACCAGTGAGCGCGTAGCGAAGTGGCCGCAGACCGTTACGGTCCAAACCAGCCACCGCCCAGCGGCCATCATAGGCGCAGACCGCAGCTGGTCCGTCCCATGGCTCCATCACAGAGTTGCAATACGCATAGAGAGCCGCATGCTTCTCCGGCATGATCGACGCGCGTTTCGACCAGGCTTCCGGGATCAGAAGCGCTTTCGTCATCGGCGCCGTGCGGCCAGCCTTACATAGAATCTCAAACACGGCGTCCAAGGCGCCAGAGTCAGAGCTGCCTTGCGGTGCAACTGGCTTCACATCGTCGACATAGTCGCCAAACGTCCCAGAGACCATTTTGATCTCATGGCTTTTCATCCAGTTCAGGTTGCCGCGTAGAGTGTTGATCTCACCATTATGGGCGAGCATCCGAAACGGCTGGGCCAAGGCCCATTGCGGGAACGTATTGGTCGAATAGCGCTGGTGATAGATCGCGACGGCGGACTCAAACCGTTCGTCTTTGAGGTCGAGGTAGAAATTGTCGATGTCCTCGGCGAGGAACATGCCTTTATAGATCAGCGACTTGTGGCTGAGCGAGCAGATATAGAAGCTTGGAATCCCCTCTTCGCGCGCGCGGCGTTCGATCCGGCGGCGGCAGATGTAAAGCGCACGCTCAAGCTCGTCTGGATCACGCGCGCGGTCATCGCGGAACATGATCTGTTCAATTTCAGGACGCGTATCCTGCGCTTTCTGCCCGATGATGGAGACATCGACCGGCGGCTGACGCCAACCATAGATATAGAACCCGAAATGCAGGATTTCCGTTTCTACAATCGCGCGGGCCGCTTCCTGTTGCCCAAGATCAGTTCGCGGCAGGAAGATTTGCCCAACGCAGATCGGATCTTCCGTTGGTTCATGGCCGCAGCGGCTAACTTGATAGCGGAAGAATTCCTGCGGAACCTCGACCCGGATGCCTGCACCATCGCCCGTCTTGCCATCGGCATCAACGGCGCCCCGGTGCCAAACATTCTTAAGCGCCTTGATCCCCATTTCCACGATTTCGCGGCGCGGCTTGCCATCGAGCGCGGCAACAAGGCCAACGCCGCAGGCGCTATGCTCATCCTCAGGATTGTAAGCATGCGCATCGATCAAGCGGTCACGATTGGCGAGATAGTTTTGAACGAATTCTGTCATTGCGGAGCTTCCTCTGCATCGGGGGCATATTTGGCGAACACTTCGGCGCCAGTCAGTTTGGGGGCATCATCGGTGACGTCGTAATAGTCAGGCTTTTCGTCGATGAAATAATGCTCAGTGATCTTAAGGCCTTTGGGCATATCGAACGAGCCGGACTCACCCATGATCAATCCGCCATCAAGCAAGCGATAGAACAAGGTCGAACCGCACGTCTTGCAGAAGCCACGCTCAGCCCAATCTGAGCTTTTGTACCAACCGACACTGTCTTCGCCTTTAGTGATCTCAATCCCGTCGGTGAAATTCGCCGACACTGACGGACCGCCGTGCCAGCGCTGGCACATTTCACAGTGACAGGAGGCGACGCTCGCTTCGCCAAGGCCTTGCATTTCGATTGCGCCGCACAGGCAGCGCCCTGGAACAGTTTGAGTCATACCCTACTCCGCCGCAACTTTGCGCGCTTTCGCAGCAGCGCGCATGGACTTGTGCATTTGCTCAGCCGCCTCCCGGCCATCGACAATCGCCCAGACCACCAGGGATGCGCCGCGTACAATATCGCCTGCTGCATAGACACCTGGCAGGCTCGTTTCCATCGTCTTGAAATCAACTTGGATGGCGCCCCAGCGATTGACGCGGAGGGCAGATTCATCGAACAGGACTGGCAAGTCTTCAGGATCAAAGCCGAGCGCCTTGATCACCATATCGGCTTTCATATCGACGGTCTCGTCCGTCTTTTCCGGCGACTGACGGCCTGACGCGTCTGGTGCGCCAAGTTTCATGCGGCGCACTTTCACGCCTTTCACTTTGTTTGCTTTGGTGTGCAGGACAGCTTCAGGGCCAGACAGCCATTCGAATTTAACGCCTTCTTCCTCGGCATTGGCGACTTCGCGTTGCGACCCCGGCATGTTTGTCCGGTCGCGGCGATAAAGGCAGGTCACCGCCTTCGCGCCTTGGCGCACAGCCGTGCGAACGCAGTCCATAGCTGTGTCGCCGCCGCCAATAACGACAACTCGCTTACCATCGGCGTTGAGGGGACCTTGTTCAAAGGCTTCAACCGTATCGCCAAATCCAACGCGGTTGGACGCGGTTAAGAAATCAAGTGCGGGGTGGACACCCTCGGCGCCAACGCCAGGAACTTTTAAGTCCCGCGCTTTATACACGCCGGTCGCAATCAAGACCGTGTCATGGCTATCGCGGATCTCGTTCAAGCTTATGTCTGGACCGACATCGCAATTGAAGCGGAACGTGATGCCGCCCTCTTCCAGATGTTTGATACGGCGCTCGACAATGTCTTTCTCGAGCTTGAAGCCGGGAATGCCATAGACAAGCAGGCCGCCGCCGCGATCGTAACGGTCATAGACTGTGACTTGATAGCCTTTCCGGCGCAGCTGTTCGGCCGCTGCGAGGCCACCAGGGCCTGCGCCGATGATCCCGGCCGATTGCGTGCGTTCGCGCGGCGGCTTGATGGGTTTGACCCAGCCTTGTTCCCAAGCGGTGTCTGTAATGTGGCGCTCGATCGAACCGATCGTAACCGTGCCGTGGCCTGACTGTTCGATCGTGCAGATGCCTTCGCACAGACGGTCTTGCGGGCAGATACGGCCGCAAATCTCCGGCATATTGTTGGTTGCGCTGGAAACCGCATAGGCTTCCTCCAGCCGGTCTTCAGCGGCGAGCTTTAGCCAGTCTGGAATGTTATTCTGAAGTGGGCAGCCTTGCTGACAGAACGGAACCCCGCACTGCGAACAGCGCGACGCTTGGTCCCGAGCCACCTTTTGCGCGTAATCCCCGTAAATCTCATTAAAGTCCGCTTTGCGCGTTTTGGCAGACCGCTTTTTCGGCATGGCGCGATCAACTTTGATGAATTGCAGCATTTTTTCTGCCATAGTGAGCTCCCAGGGGTAGAGCCTTGCTTATGCGCAACGGGAACGGGCGCCGCAAGGGTGAATCCTACCTATGTATATTGATATGATATGTTTATACTGCCACGAAATGGTTTGGTCACGCTGAAGAGAACCATTCTCATACTATAACTATTATAATGATATATATTATTCAGTCGTGCGCGATGGCGAGAATTGTGCGAGAGGCTAAGCGTCGTTCAAAATCTGCGGGTCTGCCATGTCACTGCTTCAGCTGATTATCATATCCCTCGTGCAGGGCATCACCGAGTGGCTGCCTATCTCATCCTCCGGTCACGTTTTGCTCGCCGCGAACATGTTCACGCTGGAAGGGCGCGACGAACTACTGATCAATGCCGTCTCGAACTTGGGTACTCTGGCCGCGATGCTGATCTATTTTCGCAAGGACGTTGCAGCGGCAACGCTTGGCGGGTTTGAGCTGATTGGCGCTGGATTTCGAAAAGCTCCTCTGTCTCGCGGCGCCAACCTGGCGCTTTGCATCATCGTCGCGACCCCAATCGCCCTCATCGCCGCAATCGCGCATGAGGTGTTTGTTCCAGACAGCATACAGGCGCACCTGCGCAGTGTTTGGACGGTCGCAGGGGCGACAATCGGGTTTGGCCTACTGCTTTGGTGGGCTGATGTGGCAGGCGGGAAAGACCGCACCGAAAAGGACATGACGCTCAGCCATGCCGTCATGATCGGTGCGACACAGGCCATCGCCGCTCTGATCCCTGGCACCAGTCGGTCTGGCATTACCATGACGGCAGCCCGCGCTCTGGGATACGAGCGCACGGAAGCAGCCCGCTTTTCGATGCTGATCGGCGCGCCGATTTTGGCCGCGGCTGGTCTCTATGGCGCAATAGGATTACTGGACGCAGAAACGGCTGGTGGTGTCGTTACATTGCAAGACGGAATGATCGTTGCCGCGCTGGCTTTTGTGTCTGGGATCGCGTCCATCCACGCATTGATGACGCTTTTGAAGCGTATGAGCTTCCTACCCTTCGTGATCTATCGGCTTCTATTAGGTGCTGGCCTGATCCTCGCCGCACCTGTCTTGGGATTGATTTAAAAGGCAAAAATTCTGTCCTGACACTTTTTTACTGGCGTCTTGGCAGGTTCCTCCTTTTATAGAGAGCGATATGTCGAAAAGTGCGGGCCACTGGTCCAGCCAATCTGATCGAGTACGTGATGAAGCGCCGAGAAAAGAAAAGCGAAAGCTTAGACATCCGTCTGCCATACCAGCAGAAGCAAGACTTTATGGCAGCCACAAAGCAACGAGGCGAAAACGCCTCGGAGGCTCTGCGCCGCTACATTGCGAACTATATCGAGGAAGCTCGACTGGCCGAACAACCACACCCGGTCCAGGAGATTACCATGACCCTCGCACGACATCGTTTCAAATCCATCGCCACGGCTGCGGGCGCCGCCATCGGCGTGTTTTCCGTAACCGCACTCCCATCGGCAGCCGATCCAACCGCCTTTGAGGCGCTCGACAAGAACAAAGACGGTGTCCTCACCGAAGGCGAAATCGCCCCCGGCTATGATGCCGACATTATCAAGAAGCTCGACACAGATGGCTCTGGTGGCGTGAGCCAGGCGGAACTTGAAGCGGCTGGCAACCATATCGTCATCGAAGACAGTTCAACTGAGTCTGAAGAGGACGGCCAAGAAGTCACCCGCAAGACAATGAAAATCCTGAAGTTTAGCGACTCTGAAGATGGAGAGATTCACGGAGAGCTGACCACGGAGGTCGATAAGCGGGTTACGATCAAACGCATGGGCTCCGGCGAAGAACTCTCAGAAGAGGAGCTCGAAGCCTTGATCGAGAAAGCCCTCGCGGAGGCCGAAAGTGATCTGGATATTGATCTCAATTTCGACACTGAGACCGTCTACGAAGATATCAGAGAGTCCGGCGATAAGCGTATCATCGTCAGAAAGATCAAACGCTCCGAAACGACAACTAGCTCTGAAGCTGGCGAGTAACGTCTCAGCCATTTAGCAGAGAAACAAAGACCGAAAGCCTGTCCGGACACGAAAAGTCTGGCGTATGAACGGGCTTTCGGTTTTCATGTAGCTCCGAAATTGTCCTGATACGGGCACCGACGAACCTTCGGAGAGCGGCATGAAAAACCCACGCCCAGAGAAGAAGACTGAAATGATTGAAGTGCGCCTGCCGCACTCCAAGAAGGAAGCCTTCAAACGCGCGTGTGAAGAAGAAGGGATCACGGTCAGCCATGCCGTGCGCACCTTTGTCGATGCCTATCTTCGCCGGTCTCGCCGGATGAAAGCCAAACGTATCGCAAAGGACATTTCTATGACCCTCATCCGAAACCCCATCAAAACGACCGGCGGCCTCAGCGCCGCTACAGCAGCTGCTCTGGGAATCGCCGCCCTATCAGCGTCTCCAAGTTTCGCTGATCGCGACACACAGCCGATCGAACTGCCGAAACCCGAATACCCAATCGATCTTGCCAGTCAGGGTATCAGTGCGCATTGCGACAATTATTTCGATGTCAGCGCCGAAGGCTATGTCATCAATCTGGAAGTTGAATGCGGACATCCAGGCTTCGTCGAATCGTCGCGCAATGCGGTCGCGACACTTCGCTTTGAGCCGAAGCTCAAAGATGGGGTCGCAGTTGTCCGCAAAGGGGTCGTTTATCCGGTTGTTTACTATCTGCGCGATGATGAGGGGAATCCAATCCCGCCGCTCATGCAGACGACCGACTAGGCATCGATCTAGGCGAGGCTGGAACAGCCTAGCCCATGAAACCAAGATCTGATGTGTTGAACTCTGAGAGCCTCGGCAGCGCTTGAGCGAGCTCACCCGCGCTAAGCCCAAACCATCGCCCGAGCGTTGCAGCATACTGCTCGACCGAAACAGTTGGGATTTGGCGCGAGCCGAAGGGCGTAAAGTTTGGCCCGTCGACATCCGCATCTGGATAGTCGCCATAAAGCCGCGCGCCGCGTACGCTTCCCCCCATGATCAAATGATGCCCGGCCCAACCATGGTCCGTCCCATCGCCATTATCGACCATGGTTCGACCAAAGTCCGACATGGTTGATAAGGTAACGTCGTTCCACCGTCCGATCTCCTGCATCGCGGACCGGAAGGCCGCAAATCCATCGGCCATATCCTGGTGCAGTTCAACAATGTCCTCTGCCTGATTACTGTGCGTATCAAAGCCCGGCATGGTGACATAAAAAATCTGCCGCGAAACATTCAGGCGCTGCTGCACGTTGATGGTTTCAGCCACCGATTGCAATTGCGAGCCAAGGCGGCTGTTTGGGAATGCTGTCGCAATCGGGGTGCTGCTTTCGCGAGCAGCCGTTAGCGCCTCGGCGTTTTCCAACGATTTCGCCTGCGCTTTCGTGAGATCTCGTGCGAATATGTTGCGGCTACCAAGATCTGATCGCGACAGATAGGCTTCAATGCGCGATCTAGCGGCATCGTCACCGGCCGAGCGGCCGATCAGGTTCGGGCTTGTCAGTAGGCTGGGTGCCAGAGCCCCGCCGGCTGAAATTCGAATTGGCCGCGCCGCATCGCCCGAGAGGAACACATCGTTCGATCCGGTTGAGATCGCCGCAAAAGATGCATTCATGTCGGGAGCAGAATTTAGTACCTGATCGATAAATCGGCCGCCCCAGCCGAAACGTGTCCCCTCCACGCCGAAGGACATCCACGTTGATTGCTGATCATTATGTGAGAATAAACGCGCTGGAAGCGATGCCGTACCATTCTCAATCTGGGCCCGCGTTACAGGATTGAGCAGTGGCCCAACATTTCCGACGACCGCGAGTTCTTCCTGGTCAAATATATCCTTCAACGCGCTCAATTCACGCGGTAGCGCAAATTGTCGTCCGCCGAGATCGGACGCGTTTTGCGGCGCCAATGCCAACAGATTGCTGCGATTGCGCGACGAACCTGACGAGTTGAAATTGTGCGACCCAAACAGGCCAGCACGCACACTCGTTATCTGATTGTACGAGGCCTGGTCATAAGGAATGATTGTATCCGCATGATCCATCCCGCCTTTCAGGAATACAAAGACGAGAGCTTTGTATCCGCTCGTGGTGGCGGCCCAGCTGCGCATATTAGACATGGCACCCACAGCGCCCAAACCTGCTGCGAAGCCTACAGCGCTTGATCGTGTCAGGAATTGACGGCGATTATAATAAGTCATTGTCCTACTCCCAACTCTACCAAACGACCGCGAATGAGGACGAGGCCACAACCAGGATCACGCCGACTTGCGCGATTTGAGTTCGGTCCCTCAATTCGGCGTCGCTCGACGATGTGTCGATCGACATGTCTTCGAGAATGGCTTGAATGTCTTCTTTCTCGGGATTGGTCATTCGCCCTGCCGTCAGAATTGTATCTAAGTGCTCGACCAAAGCCGGTATATCACTGGTCAACGCAATCTCTTCGCTAAGATCTGGCGTGAAGGTTTCGACGCTTCTGTCTGGTTGAAAACCGCCATCATAGGTGAAGGTGGTGATGAAATTCAGGAAAGCAGTTTTGCTGCTCTCATTCATGATCTGGAACTCAGGAACGGTGAGGTTCGCATCGCCAGATTCTGTTCCTGGCGGCACATAGCCAGGACGATAGAAATTGAACACGGAAGGCGCGTGAAAGGCTTGTTGGCCGAGGCTGCGGCCAGGGTCTGTTGTATCCCAAAGCTGGCTTTCATTCAGCGTGTTCACGGGTCCGACATCGAAGGTTCGAGCCCAATTTGTGAACAGCAGGATCGGCTCTCGGACCTTTCCGTCAATAATCGTATCGGTCCCGTCGGGATAGACACTGAAGGTCGATGGATCGAGCAGGATCGCCGCCAATGTCGCCTGTAAGTCGCCCCGCTCTCCTGTTCCGAACGCAATATTGGATTCCGGATCTGTGAACTGTCCAGCTTCAAACGCTCTTGCGACGCGCTCAACATAGTCAGGGTTTGGGCTCGATGATGTGAAGCGCTGGATCAATTGGCGCGAAATAAACGGCGCAACATTGGGATGCTCAAACAGATGATCGAGCGCCAGCTTGATACTCTCATCACCGGATGTGCCAGCCGGGATGGTCAGCCCAAGAAAAGATTTTTCCAGATCGGAATGATATTCTTCGTACATTTTCAAGCGCTGAAGCTCTGCGCCCGGAGGGGTCGCGTTGAAATTCGTTCCCTGATAGCCGAGCCCGGTAAAGACCCGGGCAAGACCAATAATATCGCTATTGTTATAGGTTTCGATCGGATTGCCGCTGGCGTCTGTCTTGACCGTGCCATCCATGTTCAGCTCGACTAGGCCGATTGTGAAGAGTTGCATGATCTCGCGCGCATAGTTCTCGTCCGGCATCCGGCCTGTATTGGGATCGCCTTTGCGGTTGCGCATATAGGTCAGCCACTCAGCCATCGCCGATGAATAGGTCACGTCGTCGAGGACATCGCGATAATTTGTGAGGGCGGTGCTGATCAGGACATCCTGATAATGCGTGAGCCGTTCCAAACGCGTGATATTGCTATCGCCGGAATAGACGAGGATCTGGGACAGCGCATAGGCCATCCGCTGCCGCAACTGATCATCCGAGGTCAGAATATGGTCCCAATACTGCGCGCGGACCGTGTTGTAGGGAATGTTCTCAGTCGAAACGCCTAAGCTTCTGAGCCTCGGAAGGGTTAGAGACGCAGGTTTTGCGAATTCTGCCCTGAGCCACTCGGCCGCATAAGTGCCCTGCAGCGCATCCATTTGCGGCTTGGTGGGCCCGAACGAGGCGCGCGACAGGAACCGAACCACATCTGGCTTGGCGGCCAAAAAGGTCGAGCCAGGTGTCCCGACAACCGTCGGAGGAGGAGGGGGCGGTGGCGGCGGGGGTGGAGGGGGCGGCGGAGGAGGTGAAGGTGGGGGCGGCGGAGAAATAGGTCCTGCTGCGACGGGCGGTGTGCCCGTGTCGCCACCGCCGCCGCCACACGACACAAGCGCTAACGAACTGACACCTATCAATAGCGTTTTCAGTGGAAATTTCATTCTCTCTACGTCCCTGTCATTCTGACAAGGCACGCGTTTATCGCTTTATCGAGCGTAGTTAACCACAAAAATTCGTAATTTTTCAGGTATGAAGCACCTGTAATACAAACACGCCGTACAATGATCGCGTCTTGTGCAGGCTGCCTATGTCCTGATCACGCAGAGAAAACTGTCGCGGTGATGACAGAGATCGGCGCTAAACTGTTTCAGTTTTCTGATGGTACTGACCGTACGGCCGGAAGCGGTAGAGATAACTCGGGACGATGGCTTCAACCGTTTCGAGCTGCTCGACGCCCAAGTCTTCGAGCGTCAACGCGTCCTCGCTGACAGTATTGTCGGTTTTCAGCATTGTGACTTGGTCGCCTGTGAGCGGCGGCGCTCCCAAAATTCCGGTTGAAAGCGGCCAAACATATCGGAACAGTGCGCCAAATGTCAGACCCATGGGCTTTGCAACAAAGAACGGCAATGGCAGCGCATAACGCTTTCGGTCAATGGTTTCACCGATGTAAGTATAGAGCTCTTTGAACGTATAAGTCCGTGGTCCGCCAAGTTCGTAGGTCTTGCCCTGTGCGTCGGGATTGGTAACAGCTTTGACAATCGCATCAGCAACATCACCGGCATAAACCGGCTGGACCTTGGTCTGACCGCCCCCGATCGCTGGCAGGAATGGCGCAACGGTTGAGAGCGGGTGGCTCGCCATTGACGCAAATCTATTGAAGAAGTCATCTTCCGGGCCAAAAACGATTGATGGACGCAGGATTACGGCACTTGGCAACACATCGCGGACAGCCTGTTCTGCCGCGCCTTTGGTCTTGGCGTAGTCAGCTTCAGACTCAACGTCCGCGCCGATAGCTGAGATCTGCACGAAACGATCAATTCCCGCTTCATGGCAGGCTTCAGCAACATTTCGAGCACCGTCGAGCTGTGCCCCTTCGAAACTTTGACGGCCTTTTTCGTACAAGATGCCAACCAAGTTTACGACCGCATCCGCGCCCTCAACGGCGGCCGCAACGGACGCTTTGTGTCGGACATTGGCCTGAACAATATCAACCCAGCCCGGCGCGCCCGCCAGGCGAACATCGCCTGCCAAATGAGGCCGTCGAACGGCCACACGGACACGAAAGCCTGCTTCAACGAGGCTGCGCGCGGCATACCGGCCAATAAATCCTGAACCGCCAAAAAGGGTCACCAGTTTTTCTGTCACGGTCTTATCTCTCAAATAGGTGATTCAAAGTCGCACGCTTTGACCACGCAATTCGCAGATTGTCTATGGGACCAATTGCGCGGCGATCTTCGATAACTGCAATTGGGCGAAGGTCACGGCCTCCCCCCAATTCGGACGTCATTTTTTGATCAGCGATCGGAATGACCGCGAAATATAGTGCAGCTCCTTGCCGAATTTGAGCAAGCCTCCGGTCACGGGATAAAGACGTGTGATCGCGCCGGATTTCCATAAGGCGGTGCGCACTTCTGAGACGTTGCTCCACAAACCTCCAAAATTGGCGCGCTTTCCGTCCTCGATTGCCTGCGTCCGCCCATAGTCGCGAGACCGTGCGCCAATCGCTAGAATGCGCGCTTCGTCAGCGCTGGGAAACACAATTGTCTTTTTCAGACGCCGCCAGTTGCTTTCAATGTCCATGAGGCTCTGTGGCAGCGTTTCAGGTGTGATACGCTGCAAATAAGCCATCACGCCTTTGAAAAATGGTGAAGCATTTTGAAGTAGATCCTGACGCCAGCCCTCCACTTCCAGGTTGGAGACGACCTTGCCGTCAACTTCGCTAAAGGCGACTACACTTTCAAGCTCGGGTTCGAACACGGCTTCAATCAACTGCCAGAATCTCAGAATGGCAGACCTTGGTTCAGAGAACTGATACTGGTTGCGCTCTGTCCAGAGGCCTATCGCCTGCGCGAAATGATCTTCTGGAAACCCTTTGTAATTGCTCCGAGCCAGCATCACGGATTCCCAAAGCACATCTGGCTGTGCTTCCTGCATCAGGCGCAAGGTTGTCCCAAAAAGGCCGGTATCCACCAAGACGATCCGGTGAGACGCAGATCCGGTAACATCTGCTAGATGATGACGGAAAAGCGTGTTCTGCTTGTTGAGCGCGGCACGGAAATCAGTCGATGCATCGCTTTCAAGAAACCGTCGTAGCGCGGGCTCATCGAGACCAATATCCCATTCTGGGCCTAGATTGAGATCTTCGCCCGAAACCGTGTTCAGCGCCGAGGACACCGTTTCGCCTCTGAATTCGCGCGCAATTTCTTTGGCTACAAATGGACCATTTTGTTCTAAGACCAGTCGCGAAGCGACCAATCTCGAAATCATAACGTCTCGCGTCGCGACCTTGGCATCCAAATCAAGCCGCTCGACAACTGTCTCATAAGCCAACCTCATCAACAGTCCGCCGCGACTACAAAACAGCGCCACGGATTGATCAGGCTCGTCTATTTCATCGAGATACATCCAGGTTTGGAGCGCGTACTCGAGGACTAAGGGCCCAATAACGTGTTCCCCAAAGGCCGCCTTCGATGCTTCGATGTCGCCGGACTGCTTCAATGGATTGCGCGCCAGCGGCGCGCGCTTAGTGAAAAATCGTTCCGCGAGGAGGAACGCGCCATCGGCCTTGCGGCGAAACACGTAGGATTTTGAGCGAGGCAAGTGGGTTGTCGCCAATCCGGCTGTGGCCGCCTGGTCGACATCGGCACGCAGATTATCGCCCAGGTGCCAATTGGTTTGCGGATCCAGATTATGATCCTGAATCACACGATGATATAGAGAGCCATCGCGTTTTGTTGCCTGCGTATCGGCACTGGAATAGATGTCGTCGAAGTGAATTTCACCTCCAATGGAAGCGATCAAGTCAACGAGCAACGATTTGGACAATGTGGTGTCGCTTATTGCAAAAATTCGGCGACCTGAACGCTTCACGGCGCGGAGCCAATCGATAAGAGCTTGATTAGGATATAAACAGCGCTTTTCGACCGCAGATTCCGCTTCCAGGAAAGCCGATTGTGCGGTTTCTGGAAGCGACAAAAGTGTACATTGGCGCCGAACAATATCGCTGAATTGCACTTCACCGCGATCGCCATGAACTTCACGCGCCCGAAAGGCGAGCTGCTCTGCTTTTCGCCGTGTCCAGCGAATGATCTCAGCCGTCAGACCTGCCCCGAAACCCCCGCGATTGAGACGCTCCAAAACCTCGTTTGCGATCCAAGTGTGGCGCCGAACCTCACTGATAGGTTTTCGCAACAGAATTGTATCAAAGACGTCCACGGTTACCGCTTCGATCAATCTGTCGGTCACATTAGACCCTGAATCGAAAGGAAAATCTGGAAGCGGTGGTAAGGAGAGGTCCTTCATGGCTTGGACCTATGACGAGCCACATGTTCTTTTGACATGCGAATTCCTTCACATCGATAGACTAGATTGATTTTGGAGTGAGGCGTCCCACCTCAGACATACGCAGTTAATTTATATGCACGTCATATGCCAGCGTCTGCCTTTTAGGCAAATTAATCCGCGCATTAAACTGGTGAGCTTTTTGCATTGCCGCATCTATAGTCGGCAAATAGACCAAGATTAGACCATTTCCTCGAGCGCAGGCACCGGACACTTATATGACGAAATCTGTGAACGACGCCCCGGCGGATGCCTCAGTCATGGGAGACAATAACCTCGCCGATGGCGGGCTTATTCTGATCAGCCGAATTGTTGCGCAGGGCTCCGGTTTCTTAATCTTCTTGGTGGCGGTGCAATTCCTGTCTCAAGCAGAGTTTGGCTTGTTTGCCGTGGCGAGTTCGACCTCGATCCTGATGCTGTATATCGCGCGTACCGGCTGGGGTCAGTACATCATGGCGGGCCGCGTGGAGACAAGCCATACCGGGTTCATCCTCGGTTTAGCGTTGTCATGGGGAGTCATCATCTCGGCGGCCGGTGTTTGTATTGGCGCTGCAATCTCTCATTTCATGAATAACCCGACCTTTGGTCATGTCATCTCGCTAATCTCTTTGACCATCGTTCCAGCCTGCTATGCGAGCGTCAATGAGTCCGCCATGATCCGCAACGGCCAAGTCCGCCAAGCCGCTATGATTTGGATCATTGCCGAGCTCGCGGCTCTCGCCATCGCGGTGATCACCTTGTTTTTGGGGTGGAAAGAATATGGACTGGTCGCGGGGCGGGTCACGTCGGCGGTATTCACCGTGTTCGGAAATCTCTTATTCAACAAGATGAAACCAACGCTTCGGGGCGTGCAGGGCTTGTTTTCTGATGCAACGAAATTCTATCGTGACCTGCTCGGAACATTGCTATTGGGCTTTGCGGGCGCGAATTCTGGCCTCTATGTTGTCGGCTTCATGTTCGGTGAGGCCGCTGCTGGCGTTTACCGCGCTGCAGCGCGATTTTCAGCCGCGCTCAAAGAGTTTATCTGGGAACCCAGCGGTATTCTGGCCTGGAAAAATATCCCGCCATCTGAAGCTGAGATCGCTGATGGTGTGGACAAGAAACGCGTCATTGGTGAGCGCTATCTCGACTTTATGGGGATTTTCGCGCTGATCGTCTGCCCGATCATGCTCGGCGCGGCGGCGGTTTCGAACGAGCTGACCCTGCTATTACTGGGCCGCGATTGGCAGGATGTCGGACCGCTTTTCTTCTTGTTGATTATCAGCGCGCTGTTCTGGCTGCCGTTTAACATTGCAACCGTCGTTCTGGCCGCCCTGGAAGAGTCGACCACCATCTTCAAACTGCAATCGATGCACTTAGTCGTGTTTTTGATCAGCCTGTTCGGGCTCGGTTGGTACAGTCCGCTAGTGGCCGCAGCGGTTCACATTCCGCCGGTCATGCTGCTTGCCATTATTGGATTTCGTGCGTCGGCAAGGCTGATTGAGCGACCCTTCTCAGAGCTTGTGAACAGTGTCGCAGCGCCCTTCTTGTGCGCGCTGATCATGCTCATGGTCGTGTATGCTTTCCGCTCATTTCTGGTGCAGCAGGAGATCCATACACTCCTCGTCCTATCAGCAAGCATCGCCGCGGGCGCCGGCATTTATATCGGTCTTGCTTTAATCTTCTGCCGCGCCCTCTTCTTCGACGCATACACAGCGATCGCGTCGAATATCAGCAATCCATTTGTGACGAACCAACCCGAAACAAAATAGGCTTGATCCAGCCTCTGAGCGCTTAGGATCGAGCAGTGCGCGCTATTTTTGTGCTCATGATATCAATAAATTGCTGCGCCCATCCTTCCGGGGTGGAGCAAATCTCGTGAGCGCGTTCGAAAGCGGTATGGCTCAATCGTGCAATCAGGTCATCGTCGTGCGCCCAAGTCTTCAGAGCCGCCTCGAGATCATTGTCGCCAGACATTTTAAACACCTCACCGATCCCGACTTCTTGAACCTGCTCAGACAACAAAGTCGGCTCAGAAATCAGCACCGGGATGCCACTCAGCGCGGCTTCCGCGATAACTAGTCCATACGGCTCGGGCCAGCGCCCGGGGACAACAAGCGCGCGAGCCTGGCGTGCATACTCCGAGATTTCCGCCTTCGAACAAAAGCCCGCAAGTTTGATATTATCTGGCGCATCAGCAAAGGACGCGGCCAGTTCACCTTCACCGATCAGAACCAACTCGACCCCGGCAGCAATCGCCGCTTCAACCGCCAGATCTGCGCCTTTTTCTTTGTTTAAGCGACCCACGAACAAAAACTTTTTGTTGGTCTCAGCCGAGACCCGCGTTTCAACATAGGCGGTTGCTGGATTGGTGATGCTGGTCACGTTCGGCGACGAGAAACCGGCCCGGACCATGAGCTTTTCCATCCCTTTATGTAAGCACACAAAGGTCATTTCATTCGTATCGAATTTGGCCAGCGTGTTCAGTCGGACTTGCCGTAACATGCGCCAGTATTTGTGGACGGAGCTGCGCCGGTCACATTGGCTCGCCCAACACGCAGCAGACATTGGCTTGAGCTGGCACGGGGTTCCCCTGCCAAAATGGATCAATCCACCATTTGGGCAGACATTGAACAAATCATGGCAGGACATGACGGTTCGGTGCTCGACCGGTCGTAGCGCCTTGAAAACACTCGGCGATAGGGTTTGGGCCCAATTGTGAAGGTGGTAGGCCGTTTCGGGGGTGTCGTTCTTCGCTATCCAGTCAGAGATCACACTCACGGTTTTGTCGTTGTAAAGACCATCCAACATGCCCTTGGCCCGGGACCCTGTCGACAATTTGTCAGCGCCGATGCCGACCACATCAACGCCTTCTTTTCGCAGATCGCCCGTGTCTTCACCGCCGGCAATATAAGTGACGTCGAAACCGAGCTGTTTGTACAATTGCGCTGAAAGACGCGCCAAGGCTGTTGCCCCGCCGCGGACTTCGATACTATCGTGAATAACTACAATTCTCGACGGCTTACTCAAAGGACCTCTCAGGCGTTTGTTCGCTCGTTAGATTTAGGAACCTCGACGCACTGTCTTGGCAACCGATTTGCATGGTCTAAAGCAGATAATCATCTACAGGCCGTGAACACCGCCTCCGATACGGGGATAACTATGTCTAAAATTGCCGTGGCTATTGCGTCACTTGGTCGACCGGAGACCGTAGGCGAGGTGCTTTCTACTCTTCGCGCCCAGACCCGACAAGCTGATAAAATCTTGTTTTCTGTTACGAGCGAAGACGATCTGCCAACCGGCATAGACATGGATGACGTCGAAGTCGTTATTGGGTCAAAGGGCCTGTGTGCTCAGCGCAACCGTGCCCTTGAAAAGCTAATCGGTGACTATGATTATCTCGTCTTCTTCGATGATGATTATGTGCCCTCAAAATTCTCGTTAGAGCGGATTGTCGCTTTTTTCGAGGCGAACCCTGACGCCGTTGGCATTACCGGGCACGTCCTCAAAGACGGTATCAGAACAGAAGGTGTCCCTTTCGAGGAGGCTTGTAAAATCGTCGAGGCTTATGATGCCAAAGCTCTGCCCGAGCCTGAAATCCTTGATGATGTGCATGGGCTGTATGGCTGCAACATGGCGTATCGGATGAGCGCGATTGGCGAGACCCGTTTCGACGAAAGCCTGCTTTATTATGGATGGTTAGAAGACACTGACTTCTCCCACCAGCTCCTGAAACAAGGCCGATTGATCCACACGAATGCGTTCGCTGGCGTCCATTGCGGCGTTAAGTCTGCGCGCTCGCCCGGCATGCGTCTTGGCTATTCGCAGATCGCCAATCCGATATATCTCGGTCGCAAGGGTACGATCCCGTGGAAACATGCGCGCAAGCTGATGAGCCGCAACTTCATTGCCAACCATGTCAAAACACTGAAGCCTGAACCCTGGGTCGATCGTCTCGGCCGTGCACGTGGAAATTGGCTCGCCATTTGGCATTTCATCAGCGGTGAATTGAACCCGACCTATATTCGCAACCTATAATCGCATACGGCGATCATCTTATCGACCGCTAGGGAATACAACGTATGAGAGTCCACGTTTTAAACGTAAAGTACTCGCCCAATCTCGGCGATGGCGTGATTGCTGAATGCCTCGAACACGCCATTGGTCAAGCGCCAGGCGTCGATCATGTCGAGAGCTGCGATCTCGCCGGACGAACCGCTTATGGGACAGGCTTGAACAAGTCGCGCGGCACGGTCCGCACCGTACTCTCATTGATTCCTGGGCCACTGCGCCAGCTCGCGCTGAGTGTCATGCTGGAGCTTGTGATCCGCCTGAAACTCTCTGCGCACTATAAGCAGTCTCTCAGCCAGGCAGACGCTATCTTGATTGGCGGCGGCCAACTCATCGCTGACAAGGACCTGAATTTCCCGCGAAAGATCAATGCAGCTCTGAAAGCGGCTGACAATAGACCAAAGCCCACCGCCGTTTACGGGGTTGGTGTCGCCAAATCCTTCACGAAAAAGGGATTGAGCCTGTTCAAAAAAGCGTTCTCGGGCCGCCTCGCACAAGTTCGGTGCCGCGATACGCTGTCTGTTACAAGATGGGACAGCAAAATCGGGCATCCCAGCGCTCAAAAAGTCTGGGACCCAGGTTTTCTGATGAGCGAACTCTACCCCTCGGACAAACAATCGACGGGATCCAAGCCCTTGATCGGGGTTGGTGTCACCCACCCAGAGACCTTGATGCTGCATGCGGATCCTGACCGACGCATTATGAATGAAGACGATTGGCTGACCTTCTACCGCAATCTTGTTTTGTCATTGCTGGCAAAAGGAGCCGATGTTGAACTATTCACAAATGGCGCGTTCGATGATCAGGAATTTGCGCAGTCCATTCTCGAGGCCTGCACGCCGCAAGTGACCGATGGGCAAACGATTATTCTTGAGCCGACCGCCGCTACTCCGGGCGAATTGTCACTCAAGATTGCCAGTTTTGACGGACTGATCGCCCATCGCCTACATGCCAATATTGTTGCGTTCTCTTATGCTGTGCCGCATGTCGGGTTGGGCTGGGACTCGAAAATGCAGGGCTTCTTCTCAGAAACGGAGCGGGACGCTTTTCTGGTCAAAGATGTTGATACAGGTGATGCGGATCGGGTCAGCGACCTGATGTTTTCGGCCCTGTCTCAAAAAATAGACCCGCAGAAAATCTCCACTATTCAAGCAGAAATTCATAAACAGGTGGTAGATCTGATTGCATGTTTGAAGGTCACATCTTTTAATGATGCAGAGCCAGAATAAGGACGCTCCAGAAGCGGCCAAGTTCTGTGTGAGCTATCTAGTCGGAAGCAAATAAGTTGAACATTGCTCTCATCGGATTGATCACAGTCGCCTTTGGCGCGCTGGCGACGTTTCGGTCATCGACCGCGGCGCTGACAGTCCTTTGCTGCGCCTCTTTGCTGGCGGCCGCATCTGCGATTTCGATCGGCGGCGCGAATATCACGCCGGGGCATTTGGCGGTCTTGTTTTTCGGACTAGCGGTGATCATTCGCCAGGACCCTGTCTCAAACATGACGAGCAGCATGGTGCAGGGACGACCCGGCATCTATCTCGTCGCGCTGGGCGCATGGGCGATCGCGTCCGGCTTTTTATTGCCGCGCGTCTTTGCGGGTCAATTCATGGTCTATCCGCTCAACAGTCCGCACTCATTCATTCTGCAAGAGCCGTTACGACCGGTCGGGTCAAACTTTAACCAGGCGGTGTTTTTCCTCGCTGGCCCAGCTGTTTTCGCCTTGGTCTCATCAATCGCGCGGTCGCCGATCATGCTGCGACGCGTTGCGCAAGCGATCATTATCGCGTCGATCGTCAATTTGATATTCGTCGCTTTAGATACGATTACGTTCGCGATCGGTATGTCGGCGCTGCTCGATTTCGTTCGAAACGGTGACTATGGACAGCTTTTCTCGCACAAGCTGATGGGCATCAAACGCGTTACGGGCACTTTCCCTGAGGCGTCCTCATTTGCGGGCGCGAGCGCGATGCTGTTCGCGTTCAATTTCCGGCTTTGGCGCGGCGGCCTCTTCCCCCGTATCACCGGTTGGGTGTCGCTGCTGACCTTTGTCGCGATCCTGTTCTCATTCTCGTCGACCGGGTATGGCGCGCTCATGGTCTATCTGAGCCTCGCTTATGCAGGCGTGATATCCGGGCTGGAACGCCAGTCCTCAGCAGATCCGCAGGCGCGGGTTCATCGCTCGATCTTCGTGTCTCTATTGCCTGGCGTCGCGTTCGCGGGCGCGATCATTATCGCTCTGAAACCTGATCTGCTCGACCCGGTTTTTGCGATCTTTGATAATTCCATCACCAGCAAATTGCAGAGCAGTAGCGGAGTCGAACGCGGCGCCTGGAATGCGGGTGGCATTGAGGCCTTCCTCAAGACATACGGATTGGGGGCTGGAACCGGCGCCGTTCGAACCTCAAGTTTTGTCGTCGCGATCCTCGCCAACATGGGCATTGTCGGCGCGGTCCTGTTTGGCTTGTTCTTTTTCAAACTGTTCAGATCCAAGCCAGAAATTCGCTTGGGTACGGCTGACCATGAGATGCGCCAGTACGCAGCAGCGGCGCGCGCGGCGTGTTTCATTGGCTTGGTTGGCGCGTCTGTCGCCGCCGCCTCGGTGAGTTTGAACAGCCTGTTCTACGTCTTCGCTGGCTTGGCCTGCTCCTCTGTCTTTTATCAAAGACGCGCGCCGATGCCCATTCAAACTGCACCGCCCGCCCAAGCGGCGCACTTAACCCAGTCATAAAGGCTGGACGCGGGCCCATAGTGCGCTTGGGGTCAAAACCCTGGAGCTCCGCGGTCTGATTAAGCGCGCTCTCGGCCAGCGAGGGTGAGACTGTTAGACTACACCCTTCATTGCTAGATGCGCTTTAAAAGCCGCCACCAATCCAGTTCAACGCGCGCCGATGAGGGGCGCCTGTAGAGGGCCGAACCCGCAAACAAAGCTTGCGGTGCAGCGCCGTCGATCAGACGGTCGACGGTGCAGCTGGCTTGCCCGACAGCGTAAATGTTTCGGGACGTTTGTAGAGGAAATTGAGCGGCGTCTTTCGGATGATCCGTTCGAAGATCAAGGGAGAGCCGACCGCAACGACGAGAATGATCGCCGTCGATAGGCCAACGCTGCCTAGCGGATCTCCAACGCGCTCGATGATTTTCTCAGTCACCTTCATCGGTAAGAAGAAGGTTAAATAGACCACCATAGAATTCTGGCCGATATAGCGCACAATCCAACCGATATTGTGCTTGGCCATCAGAACGCCGAGGGCACAGACGGCAAATGCACCGACCAACCCGAAAATTGGCGCGATGAACGGAACATGGTGCAGATCCAACTCAGCAAAGTACCAGTTTATCACACCCCAGACCAATAACCCGATCACCAACAGGTTCGAATTTGACCTAATACGATCAGCCCCCTGAAAGATCAGATGCGCCCCTGCATAACCAACATAGAAATAGATGAAACGGTCCATGAACCGGTTCGCTACGGTCCAATCGAAACTCAAAAGCCCGGCCTGATAGACCGTATTCAGACCCAATCCTACGGCCAGCATCAGCCAGACCGGAAGCGCCCGTGTTAGCCGCGTAACGACATAGAATATGGCAAGCATATGTAGAAACCACAGGGTGTTTACGGGCTCGATCAGCGAGACGAAGAAAACCCGAACAAGCATAATCGGATCAGACAAAACCAATCCGAGTTCTTTGAATGGCAAAAGAATGACCAGCCAGAGGATATAGAAATAGGCAAAATGCACGACTTTGCGATCATAATAGGAACGGGCGTCTGAATTGATCGACCGGTGTAGGAAGAGCCCGGCAATCAAGAAGAAGTCCGGCATCCGGAACGGTTGTGCGAAATCAACAACCGGTCGGAGCCACCCCTCCGACCCTGCGAGATGCTCGTAATTGATGACGGTGTGCATCATCACCACGAGAATCATGCACAGGCCTTTCGAGTAATCGATCCAATCGATCCGCCCCGCATTGACAGCGTTTTGAAAGAGGTCGCGTTCTGCTTCGGTCTTGGTGATCATCACGTATATTCCTGATCTCTTTTTTTCTCTTGGGTGGAGACCCGGCGAGGCCGGATATTCATTGTCGTGTAAATTGCGGTCCGAATACGCTTCAGAGTTCGCTTGTATTTAAGCAGCCAGTTGAAGCGACGCCGGAACCACAACTCCAAATCGACGATCCAGCGGTAGTTCTCCGAGTAAGCGATGACACTGCGCAGCACGCTTGCGACGTCTTCGCGGTCAATCTCTTCGGCATAAGCCAGCAATTCAGACGTATTGACGTGGCCACGCAACAAGAACTGCTTCAACTTCTCGGGCGTGTAGCTGCTCCAATCAAATGTCGGCGCGAGCGCCGGTTCGATATCGAGCAAGTCCAAAGTAATCATTGAACGCAAACATTTTTGACAATTCGAGCAATTGATATGCTCGCCGGATTGGGGCCCGTGCTCGCAGACTGACAGGAATTCGAGATAGGCAGGATTTTCCGCGATGACCTTGTGCTTCTCGAAGCGGTTAAAATCAGTCCCGACATGTTTGAATTGCAGAAGATCTGAAGAGAGCCACTGATCAGTCATCGGGTGTGACCCCCAAGGGCGCATCTGATTGTCTGCGAAGGATGCAGAAATGCATAATGTTGTTAGCTCACCGCTCAGAAAGTGTCCGACAGATGCCATGCATGCCCCATGGCTAAGCGATGACCAGGCGTCCTCAATCTCTGGAAAGGCCAGCATGACATTGGTTTCAATCCGATACAGCGACCGGCCAAGGCCTTTGGCAAAACTTTCTAGACCCGTATGCGGACGATTGATCGCTGACCCTGCCTGTTCTGACCGACAATGATCGAGATGAACAAAGGCTGAGATTTCGTCGGACTTGGTCAAGGCAGTAAACAGCGAGTCGACTCCCCCACTCATTAGGCAGCCCATGGCGTCAGTGCGTGTCGCGGCCCGATCGGCAGCAACTTGCGCCGCTTCAATCTTGATCGGCTGATACTTCCACCAGCCGCTCCACTGCTGCATCACCAAATGAAAGTTTGCGTAGAGCTTGCCGCAGACAGATCCAAGATGCTCGTAAGGCTCATTCCGTAAAAAAGCGGCAAGCGCGCCGACAATGAAGAAATGATCGTAATTATCTGGTAGTGAGACCGGGTCGAGAGAGCGAAACAGGACTTTTGTCTCGCGGCCAGTCCGGTCCTCGAAGACGCCAATCTGGCACGCAACGGGATCTTCCGTAGAGTCTACACTGATCAGCTTCATTTTTTTCCCAGCATAGAGTGTGCCGCGCCGCGTTGCGCCCCAGTTTATCTGCTAGAAATGTGCCAGTCCGATGGTCTCCTAGCGCAGACCTATCAGATGATCCCCAACCCGAAGAAGCCCTGTCCCTAAGGCCAATCCGGGTACGATTAAAAACTAGTCGGACGTATAATACTTCGCGTACGACTTATAGCCAGCATGCCCATAACCTTGACGGTGATACTTGTTCATATCGACACGGTTCAAGGCGATGCCGGTCACGTTGGCACCGAAATCGGTCAAGATGGACAGCGTCTCTTTGAGGGCCGCGCGATTGGTCTTGAGCCAGCGCGCGACAACCACGGTCTGGTCGACTTTACTCGCCAATACGCGTGTCTCTGCCATCAGTAGAATCGGACCTGTATCGAAAATGATGAGATCGTAAGACTCTTTCAGAACTTCGAGCATGTCATCGAACACTTTTGATCCGAAGACATCACGCGGCGTATGCCGATCCGCAGTCAAAGGCAGAATATCGAGCGCGGTCTTCTCATCCTTGATGACAGCTTCCTCAATCGAGCACTCACCAAACAGGTACTCTAAGAAACCATGCTGCGGGGTGTCGCCAACCGAGTTTGACGACAATTGCCGGCGACGGAAATCGCCATCGATGATCAGTGTTTTCGAGCCTGACATAGCCGACATACGTCCAAGACCATAGGTCAGCGTCGACTTTCCCTCATCCGGTTGAGAGGATGTGATCGCGACCGTTTTCACGGTGGAATCCAAGTCGGCAAACATCAAGGATGCCCGCAGGTTTCGAAGCGCCTCCGCATAACTCGACATTGGGTTCCTGACCAAATAGTCGCCAGGTGACTTGCGATCAGGCCCCGAAATCTGCGGGAAATTGCCCAGGAATGGAACTTTGAAATTTGATTCAACATCATCGCCGGTGCTGATTTGGCTGTTCAGGGATTCGACCACGATTACCGCGAGTGCACCCAGCATCCCGCCAAGGATGATACCAATCACAAGATTCAGCGATGTTTTCGGGAAAGACGGTGCGCCTGGCACGGTTGCTCTTGAAAGAATACGGGCATCGGCCTGTGCGAGACTCTCCTGATCGTCAATCTGCTTGTAGCGTTCCAGATAGGTTTCATAGGTGGTGCGCGATGCCTCGGCATTACGCTCAAGCTCGCGGAGACGTACGCTGGCGCGGTTGTTTTCGGCCAAAGTCGATCTCATGCTGGAGAGGTTACGCTCCAGGCTGTTCAAACGCTGGCGAGAAATTGTGACTTCGCTTTCCAGGTTCGAAACAATGCGGCGCACTTCGGTTTGAATCTGCGAGTTAACATTCGAAATCTCGCGATTGATGCGCTGAATTTCCGGGTGATTTGGCAGGTAGCGGTTCTCTAAGTCAGCTTTCTCGCGATTAATCTCCGCTTGCTGACGGCGCAGTTCGTTAATCACCGGCGACTGTAGGGCTTCACCACTGACCTCGGCGGAGTCACCGGACTCAGCCAGTGACCGGATCGAAGCGAGACGCGCCTGGCGTTCAGCCAGATCAGCGCGCTGCACGATCAGCTGCGCATTGAGGTCGGTCATTTGCTGTTCGTTGAGCGTGGTCGTACCGGTTGCAAAAAGACCAGACGCAGCGCGATAGGCTTCTACAAGGCTTTCGGCCTCATTCAGCTCGACGCGGAGGTCCGATAATTGGTCTTCAATCCAGGCATTGGCGCGGCGCGTTGCTTCAAACTTGGCGTCCAACTGTTCAACCAAATACTGGTCTGCGATTTGATTAGCGATGGCGGTCGCGAGAACTGGGTCATGGCTATCTGCCACAATCTGAATGCCATAGGTCGTGCCAATCCGGTAAGCGCCGGTTTTTGAGAGCAGAACCGAGACCACGCGATCCAGTTCAGCGCGTTCGGCTTCCGCATCCGACAGTGCCCGTTGGGTGAGGCCGTCATCAGAGTTGCCGCGGCCAATCACAGATCGCAGCGTCGAGTTCACTGTCCCTTTGACTTGGTCCAGCATTCCCGGTTCCCGCAGCGAAGGATTAAACTCCGGAGACTCTACCAAGTTCAGCTTGCGGACAATTTTCTCCGCCAGAGTCCGAGACCGGATGATTTCTACTTCTGTGTCGACAACCGCAGAGTCAGGCGCCAATCCGGACAGGACAGAGCCAAAATCGACGACATTTGTCTCACGCACATCAATGATAACAGAGGCGCCCGTCGAGTAGACCGGACGAACCTGGAATGTGAACACGGCCACCGCGCTGAAAACGAGCAGCATGGTGATGAAGAATAACGGAAGTCGCCTCCGGAATGCCCGCACCACTTGGTTCGGATCCGTGATCTTATCCTCGGTCGGCAAACCGTATTCAGTTGCATACGCAGACCGATTCGACATTCTAGCGTCCAGTCTAAATGGCTTATTCACTCTATCCGTCCTCTAATGGCACACGCCTTCTGCCATGCCAGCAAGTCTCAGACCGAATTTCGCCGCTTAGGGGAAAATACGCAGACCGATCAGTAGGCGGTTCTCAGTGAAGTCTTGCACATTAGAAGATTGGTCCGTCAACTCATAAGACCCATCTACCCAGATATTCGGGTTGAGTTTCCAAGTTGCGGCAGCTCGCAGATTCCAGCGATCATCATTCCGGTCAATGTTTTCAAAGTCGAAATTGGTAAATCGCGCTTCGCCTGTCAGGATAACATTGCGTCGCAGCTCATGATCTGCGCGGGCACTGACATTGGTCCGCACCGCCGCGTTCGATTGAATGATACCTGGATCAATCACACCGCTACCAGCGCCAAAACTCATCGTTGTCAGCTGAGTTGCGAACCATTGCAGATTCCCGTCCAGGGAGAGTCCATCGACATCTTCAAGGGTTGGGTCATCGTATTCGCTTTGGAAAGCCCCAAGGCCAATATCCCCGCGTAACAGGTTGCGCAGCTCGAAATCAGTCCCGACGCGTACGGATGTTGTTGAGAAGTCGCGGTTGAGCGGATTGAAGATGTTCGGGTCATCATAATCTGCTTCGGTATAGTCGACTTCACCGAATAGCGCCCAGTCGCGCTCCATGGCGTAAGACGCACGACCAACAAATGAGGTCACATCCCGATCACGGAAGTCCTGGTCTTGGAACAGACCACCATCAAGCGCGACGTCATCATAGTCGAAGCTTTGAACGCCTGCCGCACCGCGAAGACGCAAGCGCCCGGTCTGATACTGGAGGCCGGCTTCACCACCAACACGCGTATAATCAACTGGCTCAAGCGCATCCTGCACCGTGGCAATGTTTGAACGTGGTTCCGTCAAATCTTCAGCTTGCAGAGCGCCAAACAGGTTGACGCTTCGGCTGACATCAATGCGCGTGTCAGCACCTACGGAAAAGTTCGTTCGGCTTTCGGAGGAGGTGTCGCCATACTCACGGTGATCAATACGACCACGCAGGCCGAGCGCGTGACGGCTCCAGGTCGATTCCAAGTCGATACTTGGGGTGATGCCGATGAAATAATCATCTGTTTCGTTTGCCGCTGTCGCAAAAAGGTTGTCGGTGAAACCAGCAGAAAAACCGACTTCAGGTCGAACATTGAAGGCGCCCGAGCGGATCGGCAGAGGATCAAACTCAGGCTGCGCCCGATCGGTCACGGCTTCATACTTGTTCCGAATGAAGAAGTCCTCATCGGCTTGTGCAAACGCACTTCCTGCTCCGAGGGCCACGCAAAGTGCACCCAGCGAACTAAGTTTTAGAAGATTTTTTTTCATGCTGAATCGTGCCTGTCGATGTTATAATTCACCCCGGCCACTATCCCTAAAAAGATGTAGTTCGAATTAATCGAACCAGAAAAAGCGCGAAAACTACTCTTGATAGTCTGATGTCGGCGCGTTTGTGCTGCTCAAAGGCGGCAAGTCCGCTGACGCCGTCAGAATGATGCTGTTCGGCGCGCCAGCACCCTTAGGCTCTTCGATCTCGAAAACAGGGCTCGCGACCGCCAGTTGCTTCGCACCAATGCGCGCTTCCAGTGTTGCCATATCTGTTTCGGCGAGCGCCAGCATGTCGGCCGCAAACGTATTTGCTTGGCCACAAACATTGTCCGCTGCGGCAAGAATGCGAAGGGCCGCCAGGACCTCGTCCATGCTCGACTGCATTTTGGTTGCTTCTGCTTTGAAGTCAGTTTGCATCTCTTGCGGCGTTTCGCACGATGCGTACGCTGCCACAGACCAAGCCAGACCTTCGCCAAGCGCGTGGGAACGATCTGCCATTTCAGCAGCAGCGGAGAAACTGACCATCGCACCGATGGCCGTTGAAGCCAGTATTTTACTAATCATGAGGACACCCTTTTTTTGTTCTATACCCGAAATGACACGATCGGAAAAGTTACACTCGCGCATGAGGCGAGTTCATTAGAAAAACCGTTCTACAACGCGAATTGTATCGCCTGGCAGAATTGGCGTTGATGGATCCAACTGCACGCGAAACTCTTCTGAATCTTCTGCCCCTTTGATCAGAATAACGGTCTCATTTGCGCGATAGGTAAAGCCGCCTGCGGTCGCCACAGCGTTCAATACCGTTAGCCCATTTGAGTATGGATATTCGCCCGGCTGGCGAACCTCTCCCAAAATATAGAATGGGCGATAGTTTAGGACTTCAGCATTGATCCGCGGCTCGCGCAGATAGCCATCGGCATAGCGGGCCTCAACAGCGCGCTGAAACTCGCGCACCGTCAAATTCTGGGCTGGCACTTCACCGATCAGCGGCAGAGACACGATGCCTGTGCCATCGAGCACATACTCACCAGACAGTTCTGGCTCACCGAAAACCGTCACACGTAGCTGATCTGCAGCGCCCAGCCGGTATTCCCCAACGTCGCGTTCGGCCATCGCTGTTGGCTGCGAAGTCGTTGACCTTGTCGGAACAGATTCACAGGCGGTGACGCCCCCGATCAAGAGTGTTGCAAGTCCAATAACGAAGCGCTTCATGCGGCTATCCCTTTTTAAACTACGTATCGGTGGCGATGAATTCCACCGTGGTTCCGGTCAATTTGGCAGCGGTCAGGCGTCCTGTAAAATACGCGCCGGTATCAACATTTATCCGCCTATGATCACTATGTGGTTGGTCCACCGGCGTATGTCCATGAACCACCATCACATCGAAAGTCGACTTTCCGCCAAGAAACTCATCTCTGATCCACATAAGATCTTCGTCGTTTTGCTCTGCAAACGTCTTGCCAGGGCGCAATCCAGCGTGCGCGAAGCCATAGCCGCCAATCCGGACGCTGGTCGGCAACGTCATCAAAAACTTCTGATGAACGTTCGGAATCGCCTTCAGAAACGCGTCATGGGCCTTTTCCCACTCTGAATTCAGCGACAGGCTACGCGGCGGGCGCACCCCATAAGACACGAGGGTTTCGCGGCCCCCATAGGCAGCCCATTTCGGTCCAAAGCCTGGATCTGAGAGAAATGACAGAAGCGCGTCCTCGTGATTGCCCTTCAAAAAATAGGCCTCGAACGGCTTCAAACGGTCACTGAGAAGGATTTCGATGACCTGGCGGGACTGCAAGCCGCGATCGATATAGTCGCCCAGAAAAACCAAATGTGCTGTGCCTTCGAACCCTGAAATATCCGCTTCTATTTTGTCGAGCAGCCGCTCCAAAAGATCAGCACGACCATGGACGTCGCCGATGGCATAGACCCGCGCATCTGCCTCGAGCAGAGGTCCGTCTGGAAGCGTTAGCTCCGATACGCCAACCGGTTCAGCCTGGGATCTGTTTGCTGGACGCGAGGCCGAACGTTCATTCGCTGGCGCTTCTCTAAGTCCGAAGGCTTTTGTCACTAGGCGAGCCACGAAGGACAATAGCCAGCTCATCGCGGACACAACTGTCCCGAAAAAGCGCTTCAATCCGCGCTGTAAGTGCTGCACCTGGTCAGGCATTTCGGTCGCCACGTCATCCCCTTGGCGCCGAGTTATAACCGTTCAAGGCGGCTAAATCTACGATGACGCGACAAGTAAACTGTTCATACTCACGGCGTGAATATGCATCGTTCATACCAATTGTAGGGCTGACTAAAAGATAAGCTGGAAAATGAAGGCCCAGAAGGCTGAGCAAATGACGGTTACCCCGAGAACAGTTTGCCATAAGGGCCATTTCGCCGAACTCTTTCCAGCGGCCTGGCGTTCAACAAAAATTTGTTGAGACGGTAGCTGTCCAACGGTCCGTCCCGCTGCATCGTTTTGACTTGCCCAATAGCGCATTCGATTCACTTCGTTTGGCTCTCTAATACAGGATATAGATCGAGCAGATTGATCAGTTCTTAATCAAATTGGGTGCGTTTCTTGCAATCACCCGTTCGTCATCTCTTCGTTAGAATACTTAGCACTATTCTGAGCACAACAAGGCATAAAATTTGGTAACCCTTGATATGGCGGTGAATTTTCTAGTGATTTATCGAATTTCTATCGCCATCCCAGTGATTGCGCTGGGCGGGTTTGGACTATGGCTAAGCCTTGAATCGGTCCGCGAAACTGTTCGAGTGTCTCATATTCAAGACGGGGACATTGATGTGCTGACCCATGCCTCCACGCTGGCTAAGCAAACGCGCGTAGACTACCCGATCGAATGGATCTCAACGGCCACGCAGCTTAGCGCAAGCCGATCGGATCAAGACGCACTGGCGATCAAATTGCTCGAAGCTGCGCTCAAGGAAGATCCAGCCCATCCGCGCGCCTGGACTCTATTGTCTTTCCTGCGAACGCGAGAGGCCGGTGAATTCACCCCAGCCGCTGAAACTGCGCTGCAAAAGTCCAATGAGCTCTGCGGGTTTTGCGAACGCGATCTTCTGCGATGGCGTTTAACCTATACGTTACAGCATTGGGCAGATGCGGATGAAACCACCCGAATGGCCGCCTTTAGAGGTGCCGATTTCTTGCGCTGGTGGTACTTGGAATATGATTTCCTGAACCAAGTCCGCGCAAATGCCATCGAACGAGGGATCCCGTTTGATCAGTATCGGCGGGACGTCAATTCACCGGTTCGCCCAAACGAGGTGAACTAACCGTTCCGCTACAGTTGGAACCCGTTTGAAGCAAGTATACGCTGGATATCCGCTTTAAATCGATCCGGACCAAACTGATTGGCGTGAGCTTGCAGCACATCGACGTCAAACGTCGTGGCCTCGAACGTTTCGATCGCAGATATTAACGATTCAACTGTCTGTTCGTGAAACAAGATGCCAGACTTTTTATCGATGACGGTATCGAGCGCCCCGCCTTTGCCATATGCGATAACGGGACGGCCCGCTGCCATCACCTCAACCGGGACCATGCCGAAATCTTCTTCGCCCGGAAACACCAGCGCCTTACACGCCCCAAAGCGCGCTTTCAGCTCTGAAAAGTCGACTCGCCCCAGAAACTGAACATTCGGCCCAGCCTTTTGTTCAAGCGCCTTCTTCTGTTCACCATCTCCGACCACAATCAGCGGCTTATTGAGACGGGTAAAGGCATCGACCACCAGGTCGAAGCGCTTATAGCCGACCATTTCTCCGGCAGCGAGATAGTACTCCCCGGGCCCATCTGTTCTTGCTTGCGCAAACTCAGATACAGCCACAGGCGGAAATACGACTTCGCTGTCGCGCCGATAAAATTTCTGAATGCGCCGGCTGACAAAGTTCGAATTGGCCACGAACTGATCGACACGCGCAGCGCTGGTCACATCCCAGGTTCGAAGTCGGTGAGCGATGCCAGGGAAAACTTGGCGCGCTAGAAAGCCTGCTGTTCCATAATAGTGCGGGTAGAGGTCCCAAATGTAGCGCATAGGTGAGTGACAATAGCACAAATGGAATGCGTCAGGGCTGGTTATGACGCCTTTGGCCGGGCCAGATTCCGATGAGATGACCAGATCATAATCCGTCAGGTCGAGCTCTTCCAAAGCCCGCGGCATAAACGGCAGGTATTTCTGATATTGCGAGGTCGCGAATGGCAGTTTTGAGATAAAGGTGGTCTTGATCTCATGGCGATTAAGCGTGTCGCTCAGTTTCGAGCGATCGACCACATGGGTGTAGATATCCGCGTCTGGAAACATCTCGCAAAAGGTTTCCAAAACGCGTTCGCCGCCGCGCATATTCGTCAGCCAATAGTGTACTAGAGCGACACGCATAGGATCACCGTTTCGAAATGGGAGGTGCGGCTGTGAGCCGTATTCCCTGCAACCTATATCGCTAAGCCATTATCGCTTCGTAAAACGGCAGGTTAATTCACAGACGCGAAGTCTTTGAATTTGCCAGGATCTTACTTCGCACCATCCGATGTGAGCACAGCAGGAACTGTCAGGGCCATGATTTTCAGGTCCTTTAAATATGTGCGATCTTGCACATATTCGACATCCAGCGCGACGCGTTCAGCATAGGTGGTTTCGCTCCGACCGCTGACTTGCCATAGGCCCGTAAGGCCGGGACGAACGCTCGAATAGTGTTTGAAGTACTCACCATACTTCTCGATCTCGTTGCGCACGATTGGGCGGGGTCCAACAATCGACATTTCGCCTTTGATAATGTTGATCAGCTGCGGCAGTTCGTCGAGAGACGTCTTGCGCAGGAAATTACCGAGGGCGGTGATACGCGGGTCGTTTTCAAGCTTTTGGGTCGCCTGCCATTCCGCACGTGCGTGCGGATCACGCTCGAGGAGACGCCGCAATTGCTGCTCTGCGTCGACATGCATGGAGCGAAACTTCAAACAGAAAAACTCTTTTCCGTCTCGGCCAATACGCTTCTGCCGAAAAATCGCAGGGCCGCCATCAGATAGGCGAACCATCAAAGCGATCGGTATCAGCACCGGAAGCAAAAAGATTAACGCAACTGACGCGATGATCGTGTCTGTAATACGCTTCAGCGTCTCCGCTGTTCGGTTTGATTTGCCTGCATTCTGCAGTGCAGCATAATCTGCATCTGGCAGATCACGCATATAAGGTTGATAACCCATTCTAAGTCCCACACTCTCAACCGGCATACCCGGATACAACTGTATAAACAGAGCTCAGCAAGATTCTTGCCAACTCCATTTACCGGTCGCCCACCACATGACTTTCGGCTGAAGTCCCAAAAAACTCTACCTGAAACTCGTTATGGCGCGTAAATTGCTGCAATTGCAAACAAGTTCGCGTGTCAGGGGAAATATTGCTGCAGAGTTAATGTTTCACGGCAAATTTTTGGGCAGATCTGATTAAACGTTAACCCAGATCGCGGACGACGAGCAACGAATTGCAATAACAAGCCCGGGGATATTTTAGTTATGATTCGCGACACTCGGATGGAGAAGACTAGCGCCAGCGTGTCAGTTGAATCGATTATGATTTTACTTCTGAGCTGGGTCATTCCAATTCTGCTTTTGGCAGCCCACTTTAAAGCAGGCGCGGACATAGCAGTCATCGCAGCCGTCTTTGTCGCAATCTTCTGCGGTCTGTTTATTCTGGCGTCCTTAGTGCTGAGGTTTGAGAATATCAGACTTGGCATCGCGATTATTGCAGGCTTGTTTTTGACTTGGCTAGGATTGGGTCTGTTTGGAAACTGGCACCAAGCACAGCACGAAATCCTCTGTCTAACTGGCGCCGGGGGCGTTACAGCGCTGGGATACGCGATTGGTCGAACACCAGGCGGCCTGAAACAGGCCTGGTCGGCCCTGATCTGGACATTGCTCGCATTTGCCGTTGTCGCAGCCATTTTGTTTTCACTTCAGTTTTCAGACGCGCGATCGCTTTCAGCCCGCCTTAGCGGCGCTTTCGAGTCCCCGAACACAGCGGCCACGCTATTAGGGATCGCCATGCTGGTCGGCGCCTCTAAACTACTTGTACGTTTTCAAGATGCTCGATTTATCGCGCGCCAACGCGGCGATCGCATCACCCAGCTTGCTCAAAAAGAGTTTGCCAGCATTGTCTTGCTCGTTGTCGCTGGCGGCTGTTTGCTGTTTACGATTTCGCGGGCCGGTATCGTGTTCAGCCTCCTGGCTGTGTTTGCGCTTATCGGCTTCGAACTGGCGCGCATAAGCCGCCGAGGACAAGCCTCGATCTTGAAAAGAAAACGCGTTGCGATCGGGTTCGTCTTGCTTGCCCTCATCGTTTTGGCGCTGGCCGTATCGGGCGAGATCAACCCCAATGTCGAAGAAGCACTTTTAGAGAATGCCTCCGGCCGTATCGAAGCGAATGAGATTTACTGGGGCGTGTTCGCTGAAAAGCCCTGGTTCGGGCATGGATTAGGAAGTTTTAATGCGGTCAATGACGAGGCGACGACGCTCGACAATGCCGCGACTCTGATGCCACTCGGCGCCGCTCATAATGTTCTGATGCAGTGGCTACTCCAACAGGGCGTGATCGGCATTTCCGCCATGCTGTTCGTATTCGTCGTGATATTTTATCCTATTGTCTCAGCGCTTTCGTCGCCATCGAAGAAACCGCGGAACTTTCTGCGCCTTGCAATTGCAGCGACCTTCCTCGTCTTTGCGCACGGCATGGTCGATTATGCACTTGAGATTCCGAGCGTGATGTGGACGTATGCCTACCTTTTAGGGCTCGCCGCAGGATATGCCTCCAGCATTCGCGTAACGCACTCAAAACCTGCCGATTGACCCTTCCGAGAACGCGGTGGATATGCCAAGAAAGCCGCGAGGGAGAGCGACTGTATGTCTGCAACAATCGCCGCGATCGCCAATCTAAAAGGCGGTGTAGGAAAATCGACGACAACGCTCATGCTCGCGGATGGGCTGGCTTATTATTATGGCGCGGATGTTCTTGTGGTGGATCTCGACCCGCAGGCGAATTCTAGCCAGATGCTGCTCACTGATCGCGGCCTGCAAATGGCTTTCGAGCAAGGCAAAGGTGTGCATCATCTCATCAAGCAATTCTCTGACAATAAGCCGCCAAACCTTGCCAATCTGATCCTGCCCAATGCGGTCACGCTGGAAGAACTTCGCCGGGCAGAGGAACGCGACGAGCGAATGGGTTGGATCTCAATCCTACCAGCTCACACACAATTGCGTCTGACTGAAATGGAGCTTGAAGAAAAGCTTTATACCAAAGGCATGGCGCCGAGCCGACTGGCAAGCTATCTCGCTGGCCATATGGAAAAAGCACTGGAGCCGCTCGCCAATCTCTATGATGTGATCCTGATCGACACGCCCCCTTATCTATCGCCGATGGCGCGGGCCGGGCTTTCGATCGCGAACCATTATGTGACCCCGACCCTCGCCGACTCTGTTTCGATTTGGGGCACCAAACAATTCTCCGATTGGATCATTGGAAACGTGACTCCGCACCTCGCCTCGAACAATTTCGTGGTGATTACGCGGTTCCGGAACACGAAATATGCGCGTACGGCTGAGACCGAACTGAAAGAGATTTATCTCAAAGGCCGCACCTTTGGCCCAACCATCCCTGAATCTGTCCAGGCTTTGAACGCAATGGATCGCGCCGATTTGGACAGCTATGACACGCTCCGCGGCAAGTATGGCCGGCTCCGGGGAGACGTGAAACGACTGTCTGAGAGTTTCGTGAAATTCCTGGCTAAGAAGTCGAATGGGGCAGCACCGAAAATGGTGCGCGATTAAAGCCCTAGAGACGTGCCAGCGCTTTGCGTAGTTCACTCAAATCGTCCGGCAGCGGTGTTTCGACGAAAATCTGCTCACCCGTAACAGGGTGCTTAAACCCTAGACTGGCGGCGTGCAGCGCCTGGCGGGTGAGCTTTCGAGCAAGGCTCGTCGCTGTGTCGAAATCAGGCCCACTGCCATGAGCCTTGATGCCTCGGTGCCGTCCATAGACGGGGTCTCCGATGAGAGAATAGCCGAGATGTGCTAAGTGTACCCGAATCTGATGGGTCCGCCCTGTTTCGAGTTTGCATTCAATAAGGGCCGCCGCAGGCAGCGCCTCGCTCTTACTGATCTCACCATAGGACTCCAGGGTCTTGTAGTGAGTCACGGCGTGGCGGCCTTCTCCGTCTGGAACGACAGCCATCTTCTTCCGATCGCGTGGGCTCCTCGCGATGTCACCTGTCACCGTGCCGGCAGACGGGCGCGGGCGACCGCGCGTCAGTGCGAGATAGGTTCGATCGATATCGTGAGCCGCAAAGAGCTCCGACAGGCCTTTATGTGCGGCTTCGGTTTTCGCCACGACCAGAACGCCAGTGGTTTCCTTATCAATGCGATGAACGATGCCAGGGCGCTCAACACCGCCAATGCCGGGCAGCTGCCCTTTGCAATGATGGAGCAGCGCGTTGACCAAAGTGCCCTGCCAGGTTCCAGGCGCTGGATGCACCGCCATACCGGATGGCTTGTTGATGAGGATCAGATGCTCATCCTCGAACAACACATCGAGCGGGATATCCTCTGGCTCCGGTACCGCCGGAACTGGATCAGGCATTAAGACGGTATACTCAACGCCAGGAATAGCGGGTGTCTTTGGGTCGTTTTGGACGTCTTCGCGGGCGCCGCGGCGCTGGCGCACATGTCCTTCCTTGATCAGCGTTTTAGCGCGTGATCGCGAAAGCGCGTCAAACTGTTCGCTCAAGAAACGATCCAGCCGGGTTCCCTTATCGTCTTCGCCTGCTAAAGCTGATAATTCTGTCATAAGATCGGTATAAACCGACGAGAGGGCAAAGGTCATGCTGCAATCGCAATTGCGGCCGCAAGAAGAGAGACTGGACTATGGGAAAACTGACCCGGCGCGGACTGTTAGGGGCAAGCGGTAGCGTTTTAGGCTTGGTGGCTTGTAGTCAGGAGCCAATCATTGATTCAGAAGCGCGGATCACGGTCAGCCCTGATGATCGCCCGGCCTATCCGGGCAATGTGAATTTCATCCATGGTGTCGCCTCTGGCGATCCTCTGCCAGATAGCGTCATCCTTTGGACGCGCGTGACGCCAGATGCCGCCTATCCCAACGCCCGCATTCCGGTGAGCTTCGGTGTGTTTGAAGACGAAGCTATGGAAAAGCCGGTTAAGTATGGCCAGGGCTATGCAATGCCGGAGCGCGATTATACGGTGAAGGTCAATGTGACCGAGCTTGAGCCGGACAAGGAATACTATTTCCGGTTCAGCGCCAAAGTGACCTCTGGCGACGTCGCCTCCCCAATTGGGCGCACAAAGACGACGGCCATAGCTGGCGATACACCCGTAAGGTTCGCGGTCATCTCCTGCTCTAACTATCCGTTTGGCCACTTCCATGTTTATCGCGAGATCGCCAACACATCCGGTTTAGACGCTGTCATCCATCTCGGGGATTATATCTATGAGTATGGGATTGACGGTTATGGCGGGTCCGTCGGCCAAGAAATTGACCGCAATCACGAACCGCCGACAGAAATCGTCACGCTCGACGATTACCGTACACGCCACGCGCAATATAAGACGGATGCCGACCTTCAAGCCGCGCATGCCGCCGCCCCATGGCTTTGCACCTGGGACGATCATGAGAGCACCAATAATTCATATCGGTCCGGGGCGGAGAACCACAATCCGGAAGAGAATGAAGGCAATTGGAGCGACCGCAAACAGGCCGCCGTCCAAGCCTACCTGGAGTGGATGCCGGTCCGTGATCCAGAAGTCGGCAAGGCCCGCGAAGCGCTTTATCGCCGGTTCGACTTTGGCGATGTCGCTTCGGTTATGTGCCTCGAAACGCGCCTGACCGGGCGCTCTGACGAGATTAGCTGGTTCACCGAACTCGGCGGTCTGGAGGCGAGCGAAATTCCGTTTGCCGCAACGAATACAATGATCCGCGTTCAAGACCCTGAACGCACGATGCTTGGCGCAGCGCAGGAAGACTGGCTTGCTGGAGAGCTCAAATCGTCCACTGAAGCTGGCAAGAGCTGGCAAGTGCTCGCCAACCAAATCATTATGGCTCGCGTGCGCCCGCCAAACTTCACCCGCACGCTCACAGATGAACAAAAGGCGGCGCAAGATGTTGGCTATATCCAACAATTGATCCCGTTCAGCCAGCTCGGCTTGCCGTTCAACCTGGACGCTTGGGATGGCTTCCCGGCGGCCCGCGATCGTCTTTACACCAGCGCCAAAGAAGCAGGCGCTCGCCTGGTTACTTTGACCGGCGACACCCACACAGCCTGGGCCAATACGCTGGTGGATGCTGACAATGAGCAGCGCGGCGTGGAATTCGCATGTACGTCCGTCACCTCACCCGGGCTCGGAACCTATATCAAAGAGGTCCCCGACCTTGGGCCGCAATTTGTTGAGGCGAATGAGGAAGTCGATTTCCACGACCCGTTCGACAATGGCTGGATGCTGGTCACCCTGACCAAAGATGATGCGCGCGCGGATTATAAGAAAGTCACCGACGTGACGCAGAAAACTTATACCACGAGCGAGGTCACAACTTATGTCACGACGCGGGATGGCGACGGCATGACGCCGCTGCAATCTAGCTAGACCAAGACGTCGCGGCGGCACCCTTGCCGCACTCGAAAATCCATGCTGTTTCGCCGCAAACCGAGACAGATATGGAGGGCGCTATGGGCGTTTTAGACGGCAAGGTCATTCTGGTTACAGGCGGCGGCAATGGCATTGGTAAAGAGTGCGCGCTCCTGGCGGCACGTGAAGGCGCTAAAATCGTCGTCAATGATCTCGGCGGCGCCCTGACCGATAGCGGCGACACATCAGGCGATGCCGGGCTCGCCGAACAAGTCGCGCAGGAAATCCGCGAAGCTGGCGGTGAGGCCGTTTCCAACTCGGAAAGCGTGACCGACATGTCCGCTGTGCAAGGCATGGTCGAGCAAGCCAAAGACACGTTTGGCGGCCTGCATGGCATTATCAATCCAGCAGGTATCTTGCGGGACGGCATGTTCCACAAAATGAGCGAAGAGGACTGGAAGGCCGTCATCGATGTCCACTTGCACGGGTCTTTCAATGTCACCCGCGCCGCCGTGGAACATTTCCGCGAGCAAGAAGACGGCGCCTTCGTTCTGTTTACCTCGACCTCTGGGCTGATTGGGAATATCGGCCAGGCCAATTATGCCGCGGCCAAGATGGGTATTGCTGGTCTTTCCCGCATTGTCGCCATGGAAGGCGCGCGCAAGAATGTCCGCTCTAACATCATCGCGCCATTTGCCTGGACACGGATGATTGCGTCGATCCCGGTGAAAGACGAGGCGGGTGCTGAGCGCGTCGAGCGCATGCGCACCGGCATGCGCGCTGACCAGGTTGCACAACTCGCCGTGACCCTCTGCGCGGATGGCGCGAAGCACGTGAATGGACAGATTTTCAGTGTCCGCGGCAATGAAGTCGTCCTTTTCAACCAGCCTCGGCCGGTGAAATCTGTGTCACGTATGGAAGGCTGGACCCCAGAAACCCTGATTGAACAGGGCCTTAGCGCAATGGAAGGCAGTTTCACCGATCTCGGCGCTACAACCTCTGTGTTCCCCTACCCGCCTGTCTAAGCTATTTCTGACGGCGTAGGTTTTGCAAGCGATGCGGCTTGGTAAGAGGACGTGCGCCGATGGAAAATGACAGCGAACTGGCCGTCGAAGGCTGCGTGACGATTGAGGGGCAACGCGTGTGCGGCGACAATCTCAGCGTCACAGAGGTTTCTGAACCCGCCAACGCTGCGCCCACGACGGAAACTGCGCCAGAGCCTGAGGCGGGCCCTGGCCTGTTTGACTGGGCAGACCCTATTCTCGCTGATCCGCTGGGCTGGGCGCAGACTAATCTGCTAAGTGCCGATATTTTGCTGCCCTATTTGTGGCAGGCCGGTGCGATCATCGCCGCCTTGCTGATCGGCGCCATGCTGACATCGCGGGTCCGCGAGTTGGTATTTGCCGGCCTTGCGCGTCTGCCAAAGAACATAAAGAACCTGGTTGAGGAAACGGCGCCAAAATTGGTCCGCCCAGCGCTATGGGCCGCGCTCCTCTACATCGCGCAGGCCGCAATGGCGGGCGCGGGCATGGACAGCACATTTGTGCGCATTGCGTCGTCACTTTCGTTGGCCTGGCTGCTGATCTCAATCGTGACGGCGTTCTTGCCGGAAGGCTTTCGCAAGCCCGCCGGCTGGGTCATCTGGGTCTTCGCGGCGTTCTATGCGTTTGGCATTCTTGATGAAGTCATGACCTGGCTGAACTCGATTGGGCCGCCCTTTGGTGGGAGAACGATTAGCCCGGTCTTTGTGGTGCAGGCGATCGCGACCGTGGGCCTCTTCATGTTCGCGGCGAGTTGGCTTGCTAAGAAGCTGAAAACCCGCGTTGATGAGCTGCCGCAAGTTGAGCCGTCCTTACGGATCCTGATGGGCAATGCTGTTCAAATCGGTCTGTTCTTTGGCGCGGCCTTGCTCGCCATGGCCGGACTCGGTGTTCCGCTCTCTGGCCTCGCAGTCTTAGGCGGCGCGATCGGTGTCGGCCTTGGCTTTGGCATGCAACAGATCGTGGCGAACTTTATCTCCGGGGTCATTCTTCTGACCGACAGATCGATCAAGCCGGACGATGTGATCGAAGTCGACGAAACCTATGGCGTCGTGAAATCGCTCGGCCTGCGCTACGCGTCCGTCATCACCCGTGACGGCAAGGAGCATTTGATCCCTAACGAAATGCTGATCACCGACAAAGTTGTGAACTGGTCTTATTCCAACAAGGAAGTGCGGGTGAAACGCCGCCTTCGGGTCGAATATGAATCCGACCTTCGCCAAGCGGTTGCCCTGGTTGAAGAAGGCGCCATGCAAACCGACCGCGTTCTCGCGCGGCCTGCCCCGAAATGCTTGGTCATGGAATTTGGCGACGAGGCGATTGAAATCGAAGTTCGCTTCTGGATCGATGATCCTGAAAATGGCGTCTCGAACGTCTCGTCTGCGGTAATGCTTAACATTTGGGACAAGTTCACCGAAGCGGGGATCGATATTCCTCTGCGCCATGAAGACGTGCTGATCACACCCGGCTCGACGCTCAAAGTTGAAATGGTCAAAGCGTCGAAAGACGAAGACGCTTAGCGCAGCAGGCGTCCTTTTCGGGCGCGGTCGACCATGAGGACCGCCCCGGTCACGACCATTGTCAGCCCAAGAAAGGCGAACAGTTTCATCCACCATGTGTCGAAACGGTCTTCGCCAGTGATGTCCATAATGTGGAAGCGCCAAAGCACATCGAAAATGCGCCAGCGATTGGTTCTGACCGATTTGACCGCGCCTGTCGTCGCATCGAAATAGATCCGCTGCTGCGTTCGCGCATCTTCAATCACCCAAGCTGGTAAGGCGCCGCCATACTCGCGGGGCGCAGCGTCTGTCAGATACGTTGCCGTTGCCTCGGTTCCCGGGATGCGCGCCGTGCCTTCCCCATCAGCAAACCGTCTTTGCAGAGCTCTAAATGAGATCGGATCCAAGGGCGACCAAACGTCTCCGGTTGTGGCATCTATCATTTGTTTCGATTCAGATGTGGTGATCACCCAAACAGGCCGGTCCAAGAATGGTTGCAGCTCAGCGTTTAGCCAGACGCCGTCGATTTTCGCGGCGGCTTCAGCGGCTGAAATCTCAACCGCCATGGTTTCTAACGACCCGTGCTCAATCTTGGGACGCCACGGATCGCCGCGAATGACCTCAATCGGAAACAGGGTGAAGAACAGACCGCTCACGGTCCAGAAGAAAAGCTGGATGCCGACCACGATCCCAACGATTTTGTGCAAACGAGAAAAGCGACGCGCAACAAGGGACATGTCTTGGCTCCGGATCAAACGAGCGTTCTGCTGGCACAAAAGCCACCCTGCGTTAAGCCTCGCCGCCAGCAAACCAGCGATAAAAAGCCTTTAGCAACTTCTCTGCGGTATGACCGCCTCAAGTTCTGAGGAGGCCGGACTGTGCCCACGCTCTCAATCGTTGTGCCAATGTATAATGAAGAAGACGCCATGGATGGCTTTTTCAAGCGCGTCGAGCAGGTGCTGCAAACGGTTACGCCGTCTTACGAAATTATCTGCGTCAATGATGGCAGCCGGGATCTAACGCTGGCGCGCCTGCGCACAAAGGCTGGAAATGATGAGCGCATAAAAGTCGTCAATCTCTCCCGCAATTTCGGTAAAGAGATCGCGCTATCGGCTGGCTTGGATCACGCCACTGGCGATGCTGTCATTCCAATCGACGCTGATTTGCAAGATCCGCCAGAAGTCATTCCGTTGATGATGGCAAAATGGCGCGCGGGCGCAAAACTCGTCCTCGCCAAGCGCCGCGATCGCTCATCGGATAGTTGGCTCAAACGCGTCACGGCGAACGCCGCCTATTGGTTATTCTCCAAACTCACACACCCTCAAATCCCGCAAAATGTCGGCGATTTCCGCTTGATGGATCGCGAAGTCGTCGACGCGGTCAAACGCTTGCCGGAACGCTCTCGCTTCATGAAAGGGCTGTTCGCCTGGATCGGTTATGAGGCTGAGGTTGTTGAATATGACCGCGAAGCGCGGTCGGCAGGCGAGACCAAGTGGAATTATTGGAAGCTTTGGAATTTTGCCCTCGATGGGATCACGTCTTTCTCGTCTCTTCCGCTGCGGATTTGGTCTTATCTTGGCTTTGGGGTCAGTCTCCTCGCCATGGCCTATCTCGGCTTGACAGTGGCCAAAACACTGGTCTTTGGCTTGGACGTGCCCGGCTACGCGTCTTTGATGAGCGTGATCTTATTCTTCAATGGCATTTCCTTGATCGGGATCGGTGTTATTGGCGAATATCTCGGGCGGATCTTTACTGAGGTCAAAGCGCGGCCGCTTTATCTCGTGTCGGAGAAAATTGGCTTCGAAGCCGAAGCGGAGTCCAACGCGCCGAACACAGCGCGAAGCGCCTAATCCAGACCATTAAAAAATAACAAAAGAGTCATAATTCCCCTATTGACCACATTTGTAGTCGTCGTCTATGACCACATCTGTAGTCAAAAGGTGAGACGATGAGTCTGCAAATCACTCCTGCTGAACTTGAAATCATGAAAGTGCTGTGGAAACGACCTGGCATCGGTGCGTCTGAAATTGTTGACGCTCTAGACGGTGAACAGGACTGGAGCCCGCGCACCGTGAAGACTTTGCTTTCGCGCCTGGTTGAAAAGGGCGCGCTTGATACACAGGCTGAGGGTCGGCGCTATTTGTACCGCCCCGCCGTGGCCAAACGCGACTATCAAAAGAAAGAAGCTGGGCAGCTTATTGATAAGCTGTTTGGCGGACGCGCCGCTCCGTTGGTGGCACAATTGGCTGACGCCCGCGGGCTCAGCGAAGACGATATTGAAGAACTCGAAGCTTTGCTGGGGAGATTAAAGCAATGAGCTGGACAGAATTTCACCCCTTCGTTCAGGAAGCCATTCTAACCACAGCTGCGGTCAGTGCGCTGGTCTTATTTGTGCTCCTGATCCGAAAGCCATTTGCGCGGCGCTATGGCGCGAAGGCGGCTTATCTTCTTTGGGTGCTTCCCCTCGCGCGGTTTGTGACCCCGCCGCTGCCGGGCAACTGGTCTTTGGCGGGCGCGCTTGGCTTTACCCGCCCCGTACCAGCGAGCGAGCCTACTACGGTTATGGCCGAAGCCGCCCCCGCCGAAAACGTTTGGGTTGAGACGCCTGCGACCACCGCGCCTGTTGAGATGTCCCCAACAATCAACTCTGTGCCCGTCGAAACGACCACTGAACCGGTCGTAACGGCGGCATCGCAAACGGCACCTGCTATCGATACGGTTCCTGCTGTAAATACTGTTCCTGCTGAAGTCGCCATCACGGCGGCACCTGCAGAAACGGGTGTGTTTGCGGCCCCCGCGCCAATCGTTGAAGCATCCACCGGAACAAGCTTGCTAGAGGCCACCCTGGCCCAGGCGCCCCTGATCCTGACTTGTGTCTGGCTCACCGGGGTGGTCCTCTGGCTCGGCCGCTCAATCTATCAACAGCGCCAGTTCTTAAGCCTGATTGAGTACGATTCAGAGCCAGCTGAAGCTGCCACGACTGCCGAGACACAGCGGATCGCGAAACAGCTTGGCATCAAGCGCGTGCCAGACGTGCGGGCGAGCCTTCTGTGCAGTGGCCCGCTGGTCACAGGCCTCAAAAACCCCGTCATCCTCCTGCCCATGTGGTTTGAGGAAGACTATGACGCGGCAGAGCGCCGTGACGCTTTGGTCCATGAATTGATGCACCTGAAGCGCCGCGACCTTTGGGCTTTCCAAGCCGCTCGCATCGTCGCCGCAACACAGTGGTTCAATCCACTGGTCTATGCCGGGCTGCGCGCTTTCCGCACCGATCAGGAAGCGGCATGCGATGCTGATGTCATTGCCCGCGCAAAACTCTCCCCGGCTGCGTATGGCCGAACTTTGGTCAAGGCCGCGCGTCTTGCCCGCCCCTCAGATCGTCGCATCGCTGCGGCGAGCCTGACCCTCGCTCATCCCATAAAAGAAAGACTAATAATGATGACGCACCCTACGCCGACACTCCGCAGCCGTTTGATGGGAGGCACACTCGCTATAGCACTTGGTGCTGGCGCCGTGTTCGCCACCGCCTCTTGCACCTCATCTGTTGCACAAGAACTTGATGGCGCCCCGCAAGAGAGCACAACGACCGTCGAAACCGAAAGCAAGAGTGTCTGGTCGTTCGATGGTAACCACGACCACATGAATTTCTCGGTCACCGTGGATGGTGAGACCTTCGCCTTTAATATGGCAGACCTTCCGCCTATGCCGCCAATGCCTGCAATGCCAGAGATCCCAGGCATGGTGTTTGAGCAGAACGGAAACAGCTTCCACATGGAGTTCGATACCGACAAGCTCGAAGCGCTCGAAGACACCCCTGAATTCGCGGAATGGGAAGCCAAGATGGAGGCTTGGGGCGAAGAAATGGAAGATTGGGGTGACCTGGTCGAAGAGAATGCCGACGCCTGGGTCGAGTCCATGGAGCCGCACATCGAAGCTTGGGCAGACGCTCAGTCTGAGCGCTGGGAAAACCAGGTCGAGCTCATGGTCGAGCGGGCCGAAGCTCAAGCCGAACGCGCTGAAGCCCAGGCCGAGCGCGCCCAAGCGCGTGCCGAACGCGATGCTGAACGCGCTCACGCCCGCGCCGAAAGCCGCAGTGCTTGGACCTGGCATCGCAGCCAGAATGATCATGGCGGCGGCGGAAACTATACCGGCGTGACCGAGCCTGAAACGCGCGATTTCGGCAACAGAAACTTCAGCAAGATCGCGGTCGGGAGCGGCATCTCTATGGTCTATACCCAAGATCCGAATGCCTCTGTTACAGCAACGCTGAAGCGCGGCAGCTGGGATCAAATCAACATCGAGGTCGATAAGGACACACTGGTCGCGACCAAGAAGCAAAACAGCAAATGGGGACGCTACGGCCCTCAGATCACAGTCTATGCCGCCTCACCGAAGCTGGTCGAAGTGGACGCTTCTTCTGGCTCATCCTTCAAGGGGAGTGTTGTCACCGGCGATTTTCGGGTTGATGCGTCGAGTGGATCATCTTTATCGATCGAAGGCGCCTGTCAGGGCCTCTATCTCGATGCTTCGTCCGGATCGAGTGTATCTCTCGACAAGCTCGAATGTGAGCGCGCGCACGTGGACGCCTCAAGCGGATCTTCGATCAGCGTCTATGCGTCTCAGATGGTCAATGTTGACGCCTCCAGCGGCTCATCCATCTCTGTGAGCGGTAAGCCCAGCGATGTGACAACCGACAAATCCAGCGGCGCCTCTGTACGCATCCGCTAAGGATTTCCCGAACGCTCCTCCCTGGAACTGATGCACCGGTTCTTTCTATTGAGCGTAAAAGCCCCGCCATCTGGTGGGGCTTTTGTTTGTCCGGTCAGTCATACCAAAACCGCATAATTGAATTCAATCGCAGCGCTCTACCCGTTTTGCGTCAAGCCGCCATTTTGAGGTCAACGCAACACAAAGGAGACTGTCATGATTGAGATCAGACGCTTTTCCGACCTCGGGACTTTTCAAAACAATTGGCTGAACGCCCATTACCATTTTTCCTTTTCGCACTATCACGACCCAAACCGTATGAGGCATGGCAAGCTGCGAGTGTGGAATGATGATACAATCCAGCCGCAGACGGGTTTCCCGCCGCACGGGCATCGCGACATGGAAATAATCACCTATGTTCGGGCAGGCGCCATCACGCACCAGGATTCCATGGGCAATAAAGGCCGCACAGAAGCCGGAGACGTTCAGGTAATGAGCGCCGGCAGCGGCATTCAACACTCTGAATGGAATGCCGAGAGTGAGAACACGACCATCTTCCAGCTATGGATCGAACCGGCCGAAACCGGGGGTGACCCTGACTGGGGTGCCAGGGCCTTTCCGAAGGCTGATCGCTCAGGCGAGTGGGCGGCCTTAGCCAGCGGACGCGGCGACGCAGAAGCGCTCAAAATCCGCCAAGACGCCGCCGTTCTGGGCGCGACTCTCAAAGCTGGTGAGGCTCTAGACTATGAGGTGAAGGCTGGCCGCTACGGATATTTAGTCCTTGCCGCCGGGTCGATTGAGCTGAATGGCGAGGTGCTTCATGCTCGAGACGGGGCCGCGATTACCGGAGCAGCGACGCTTACGCTGAAAGGTCTCGAAGACGCCGAAATCGTCTTTGTGGACACAATTTAATCTATCGCTCGCAAGGCCGTGATTGGAACAGACTGGAAAAATGCTCTATATTCTAATCTGTTCTGACCACGAAAGGAGCTGACGCCCATGAAAACCATCTTTGCAGCCATTGGTAGTCTCGCCATTTTGCAAACCGCGGCCGCCACCGAAATCGCGGTCACCTATAGCGACGATTTCGCTGAAGAGCTCGCCGATAATTATGGCGAGCGCGAAGGCGAGAAGCTGACCGAAGACATTCTGGACGACCTCCAACGCGCCTTTGAAAAAGCGGGTGTTGATCCAGCGAAAGTTGATGTCGAAATCGTCAATGCGAAACCGAACCGTCCGACATTTGAGCAACTTGCCAGCGAGCCAGGGCTCGACGCGTTCCGCTCAATTTCAATTGGCGGTATGGAGCTGGTCGGCACGGTCTATGATGCCGACGGCAATGTTGTTGCGACCCAGGAATATAGCTGGTTCGAAAATAACATTCGCGACGTTGTCGGATCTGCGACTTGGACCGATGCCAATCGCGCATCCCGCCGGTTCGCGACCAAACTCGCAGCACAACTCAACGGTAGCTAGCCGCGATCGCCGGGATAGATCTCTCGGCCATCTACTTCTAATCGAAACAGATCCGGCCGGGAATAATGCCCCGCCGGATCACTCGCAACTTTACAGGCGCGGGCCAGAGCAAGATCCGCATCTGTGACCAGAATCCCCTCCTCATCAGACAGCAACCCTTCGACAACTTCGCCGCGCGGGTCGATGATTGCCGCGCCGCCATTATGATCGAACTCATAGAGCGACTGGAACCGCTCCGGCACGTGTTCCTCCATCCGAATACCAGCTGAGCATATGACCCAAGCGCCAGCTTGGCTTGCGAAGGCACGGCTGAGCAGAAGCTGGCGCGCCCAGACCGGTTGGCTCGGAGCTTCTGCAGGCTCTCGGCCAGGCCAGGCCGCGACATGCACGTCCACACCCTGCGCCATCAGCGCATAGGCTGGCAGAACCGCATTATGCTCCCAACAATTCAGCGAGGATAAGCGGCCCCAATCTCTCTGAACAGGTTTCAAACCCTTCGCATCGCCGTCCCCCCAAACAGAGCGCTCATGATGGGTCGGTTTCAGCTTGCGGTGGCGATTGAGGACTTTCCCGTCACGGCCAATCGTCAGCATCGTGCAGTAGAGCGTCGCCTCGGTTTGCGGATCGAGCTCATTAACGCCGATCACCAGATCAGAACCTGCCCGTTTCGCAGCTTTGCACAGGGCCTCAACTTCAGGTCCGTCCAAACGAACGCCGTTCTTTAGAAGCTCGCTCGCCGCTGCCCACCATGTGTCGGAGAGCGGGCTATCGATAAAGAAAGGATAGCCCGGGAGCCAAGCCTCGCCGAAGGCGATGACATCCGGCTTCTCTTTCGCGGCGCGATCGATCCATTCGAGCGCGATGTCGAGGCTAGCTTGTTTGTCGAAAAGTGCGGGCGCGGCCTGAACGGCACATAAGCGAACAGTGTCAGTCATGCGTTCCGATAAGCCGGAAAGCGCCAAGAAAACAAGAGCCTCACGTAAAGTGTGATCGCCCTCGCTGCGTTAGACCAAATAGGCGTCCCGCAAGCGGTCACGCTCTGCTTCGCCAACCCCGAGGGTCTCCTGCAGATAGGTATCAAGGTTGCCGAACTGGGCGTAGATGCTGTCCATCGCCGCTTCGAGGAATTTGCCATCGACCCCAACGAAAGGATGATACACAGCGTCATCATAGTCTTTGCCGATATGCTCATTGAAAAGCCGCGCCATTTCCGGCAGGCGATCTTCCACATTTGCAGCCGAATTCGTCAGCTCGTAGTCGGTAAAAATGGCCTCTCGATCAACGCCAAGAATATGATGTGTGAGCGCGCACAGAATGCCAGTGCGGTCCTTGCCAGCGGCGCAATTGACCACCGCCGCATCATCACGCCCCAATGCGCCAATGGTTTTAAACCAGGCTGAAAAGGTCTCGATATGCTGTTCTTTGAACGGCGCTGCGCGATAGTAATCAACCATCCAACCATGCGCTTTAGGCGCATCGACCGCAACTTCAGATAGGAAACGCACATGCGGGGCCTGGGTCGCTGAGCCCTTGTCGCTGGAAATCACGTGCACGCCATTGACCGGCCAACGATGACCGTGGCGTTCACGTTCATCTGGACGGCGCAGATCAGCTTGGACCTTAATGTTATAGTCCGCGAGTGCGGTCATATCCGCCGGACTGGCTTCCCCAAATTGCGCGGAGCGAAACAGAACACCGGTCCGCACTTTGCGACCACCGACGCCGTCATAGCCGCCAAAATCGCGAAAGTTTCGAATATTCTCGAAGGATTTTACTCGGTCTTGCATTGCAGGGCCCCTATTGCTGTTTGTGGTCACTTAGTTCGGAACCCTAAAATGGTCTACAGCTGCCGCCGGGACTCACGCTCCTAGTTCGAGTGCATCGATATTGCGCGCTTCATTGTAGCGAAGCTCAAGATAAATTGCCGCCATCAGATAAATCCAAGACACATGGATTATAGGCCCGCAGACAAAGTTCCAAAGGAAGCCATCTGGCAAACCACCAAGCGCAACTGAAAATGGGAGGCTTATGAAAAACAGACACGCGCAGCCGAGACAAAACGAAAAGATCACGCCGACGACGGGGAAAAACACACCCTTAACCGCAGTATAGCTGTCGCTCAGTGCTGCCATCGTTGATTTTTCCTCGGCGACCAAAATCGGTGCGGCGATCACCCAAAGGACAAACAAGACCAAACCTGGCAAAACAAGGAATACAGATGCGATTAAAATCCCGAAAGTCGAAATGACGTACATGAGAAGCAGCTTAGGATAGCAAGCCATCGCACTCTGAAGGTCAGGATACACCTCGATCTGATCGCTCCGCAGCGCCATGAGTAGCAAATAGACAAGGATGATTGGTGCGATCACTAGTCCAATCAACAAATTGGTAAAAGTCGCATCAAGGATCGTGTTCAGCACGTGGTTAAGCAGGCCGTTCAAAACGGTCCAAATCGCAACAATCGGCCAAAAGCTGCGTACATCTCTTCGCAGCAGCCAAAGCCAGCCTTCGAGAAGTCTTGAGTGATTAAACTCCGTTGGCGCCGATGGCATTAACGGAAGGGTGGTTCATCGAAAGCACGCAATTTTCGACTGTGTAGTGTGGCATCCCCTCGCGCCAATTTTTCCAAAGTTGCAACTCCAATCTGCAAATGCTGGCCAATGGACTTTTCATAGAACTTATTGGCCGCACCGGGAAGTTTTATTTCGCCATGTAGCGGTTTATCAGACACACAGAGAAGAACGCCGTACGGCACACGCAAACGGAAACCATTCGCGGCGATCGTCGCGCTTTCCATATCGATAGCGATTGCCCGCGACTGGTTGAACCGGCGGGCACTGTCAGTAAAGCGAAGCTCCCAATTACGGTCATCGGTCGTCACAACTGTCCCTGTCCGGAGGCGGTTTTTAAGTTCATCACCGCTTTCTCCGGTCACCTCGACGGCGGCTTCTTGCAGGGCGACTTGAACTTCGGCGATTGGCGGGATCGGAATATCTGGCGACAGAACATCATCCAAGACATGATCGTCGCGCAGATAGGCGTGCGCCAGTACATAGTCGCCAATCGCCTGGCTGTGACGGAGGCCGCCGCAATGGCCAACCATGATCCAACATTCCGGCCGCAGGACCGCGAGGTGATCGGTGATCGTTTTCGCGTTTGAAGGGCCAACGCCAATATTGACCAGTGTGATTCCGGATCCGTCTGCCGCCGTCAGGTGATAGGCTGGCATCTGGAACCGGCGCCATGGCGCATTATTGATCTGCTCTCGTGCGTTTTCGGCATCTTTGTCGACAACGAGGCCGCCTGCAACGGATAGCTTTTTATAGCGTCCACCTTCCTGCAACTGCCCGAGGCCCCAATCCACGAAAGCATCGACATAGCGATGATAGTTGGTGAACAGGAGATAGCGTTGGAAGTGTTTGACCGGGGTCCCAGTATAGTGGGCGAGGCGTTTTAGCGAAAAATCTGTTCGCGGCGCATCAAATAGGGCGAGCGGGCGATGGTCATAGGGCTCAAACAGTTCACCATCGGCAATCTCGTCGCCAATATCGCTGAGCTGCGGCGCTGGGAACCATTTCGCGAGTTCTGCTGGATTGATCTCATCGAGCCCATTCGCCTGACCTTGCTCCCAAACATACGCGTACGGGATTTCGGCGGTGGAGCGTTTCACTTCGATTTCGACATCATAATCCCGTAGGAGCGGGACCAATTGTTCGGCAAGATAGTGGCGGTAGAAATGAGGCTGTGTAACCGTCGTTGAATAAGTCCCCGCCTCTGACATTTTCCCAAATGCGCGCGAGATTGGCGGCGGCGGTCCATCTGGATTGTAACGAATGATCAGTTCGGGATAGCAAAACGCGCCATTTGCGCGGGCATCCGGATCTGGTGTCTTACCGTGGTGTAGATAGTCTTGCAGCGCGTCGCAGAGCGCGTCGACTGCTTCTGAATAGAGCTTTTCCAGCTCGTCTATGATCTTTTTTGGAGTTTCTAGTTTTGTCATGGCCTCCTTTGCCGCAAAGCGGTTTCGCGGTCAACTTGGTGGCGGCTGCGAGCCGGCGCGCCCCTGAAGGCCGAAAACGTAAATCCGCCATTAGTAATTTCAGCTGTCTTTCAAACCTCCTCTTAAGCATGAAACCCTTATCGATTTGACTTGGACATGGTGAAAGGCGACCCGCATGAGCCGGCCCTCGCTTGCACAATTTGGTCGTTTTGCTCTGGTTGGCGGACTGGGATTCGTCGTCGATTCCGGGTTTACGCTGTTACTCATTCATCGCGGGATTGACCCTTATACATCACGGGTCTTCGCGATTGCTTTGGCCATGATGGTCACATGGCGGCTCAATCGCGCCCTGACCTTTGGCACTAGCGGCTCAGATCAGGCGACTGAAGGCATCCGCTACTTTACCGTGGCTATTCTCGCTGCGGTTCTAAACTACGCGATCTATGCCGGGCTGTTGATTGCTTTCCCGGCCCTGTCGCCACTCTTTGCAATCATTGTCGCGATTGGCGCAGTGACCATGTTGTCCTTCGCGGGGTATCGCCACCTCGTGTTTAAGAGCGCCGTCTGACCAAGTGACCCATTTTGCGGCCCGGTTTGGCGTCGCGTTTGCCGTAGAGCGTTAAAACACCATCGGCGGCGAGGACCTCAGGCGGCACCAGAGCTTCCTCGCCAAGCAGGTTAAGCATCTCGACGTCATGATAGCGTGTCACCGGTCCGAGCGGCCAGCCAGCGACAGCGCGCATATGTTGCTCAAACTGACCCGTGGCGCAGGCTTCCGGTGTCCAATGCCCGGAATTGTGAACCCGCGGGGCGAACTCATTCGCGAGCAAAGTTCCGTCCCCTAGGACAAAGAACTCCAAGGCCAGCACCCCAACATAGTCGAGCGCATCGGCCAGCGCCTTTGCAGCCTCACAGGCACGTGCGGCTACATCGTCAGGTAGGTCACTCGGAACTACAGAGCGCTTGAGAATGCCATTAATATGCTCATTGCGCGGGATGTCGAAACAGACCGATTCACCAGCCCCGTCGCGCGCCACAATGACCGAGACCTCAAGCTCAAACGGCACCATGGCTTCAAGAATGCTTGGCGCATGTTTGAGGGCTTTGTGCGCGGCTTCATAATCGTCGCCAAGCTCTAAGCGCGCCTGGCCTTTCCCGTCATAACCATCGCGCCGGGTCTTCAAGATGCCTTTCCCGCCAAACCGCTCAATTGGCGCGGCAATATCAGAAGCGGTATCAATTTGAGCAAAGTCAGCAGTTTGGACGCCGCAGTCTCGTAGAAAGCTCTTTTCCACCAAACGATCCTGAGAGACTTCAAGAGCCTTTGCGCCAGGTCGTACGAGCACACCGGCCGCAATCAAAGCTTCAGCCGCTTCGACTGGGACGTTTTCAAACTCGTAAGTGATGGCCTCGCAGGTCGCTGCCCAGGCGAGTAACGCACCAGTGTCGGTATAAGCGCCAATCGTGTGCCGCGCCGCCACGCGCGCTGCCGGACAGTCTTCTTCCGGGCAGTAAATCGACACATCAAACCCTAAGGCGGCGGCCGCTGAGCCAAGCATCCGGCCAAGCTGGCCACCGCCTAGGATCCCGATCGTTGCCCCGGCCTTTAGCGCCGTCATCCTTCTGGAATCTCTTGCACAGCTTCTGTTTGAGCGGCGCGGAAGGCATCCAGTTTCGTGGCCACGTCTCCATTTTCGAGCGCGATAATCGAGGCCGCAAGCAACCCGGCATTGGCTGCGCCGGCTTCTCCAATCGCAAGCGTTCCAACCGGCACGCCCTTCGGCATTTGCGCGATTGAGAGCAAACTATCGATGCCGCTCAAGGCCCGCGACTGAACAGGAACGCCTAAGACAGGAAGCGGCGTCATCGACGCGGCCATGCCTGGCAAGTGCGCAGCGCCGCCAGCGCCCGCAATGATGACTTTAAGCCCTCGCCCTTTTGCGGCGCTGGCATAATCATAAAGGCGTTGCGGCGTTCTATGCGCGGAAACGATTCGCGCTTCAAACGCGACGCCGAGTTGATCCAGCAGTTCGCAGGCTTTCTCCATGATCGGCCAATCGGACTGGCTGCCCATGATTACGCCAACGACCGGCGTATCACTGTTCGAGGTAAGGGCCATCGAATCCCCCGTTTCAAAGCGCGCAACATAGAAATGCTACTTGCCGCGTCAACCGCTCATAGCTGGGCTTTATCGCGCCAATCGCGTAAACTCTTTCAATGATTGAGTCGCATGCGCCGCAGAATGAGGAAGAACGCTTTGAAGCGCGCCGTTCTGCACGGCAGCGATTGGTCTCTGCGCTCGGTGTCGATATGGCAGCACTACCGCGCGAAGCCCAAGCCGCGATTGAGGCTTTGGCCGGAGAAGTATTGGGACTGCGCGAAGATCGTGAGCGTCTCAAAAAGGAGCTGGAAAGCGCCTCTCACTTAGCCGATCGCGACACGCTGTGTCCGATTTTCAATCGCCGCGCATTCGAGCGTGAGCTGGCGCGTGAAATCTCTCTCGCCGGGCGATACGGCACCCCGCTTTGCCTGATCTTTATTGATCTGGACCGGTTCAAACAGATCAATGACCGATTCGGGCATGCCACCGGCGATCAGGTGATTCAGCACGTGGCCGAAACCTTGGTCGAGCATGTCCGCCAAAGTGATATTGTCGGACGGCTTGGCGGTGATGAGTTTGGCATCGCTCTAACGCATGCAGACCTCGCTGACGGGCAGGCCAAGGCGACGCGATTGGAATCGATTATTAGCGCCATAACGGTTCGAGACGCCGAGAACACATCACTCGAATCGGTCGACCTCGGCGCCTCCTGCGGAACGGTTCTCTGGCGCCCGGGACGCGATGCAGCAGGTCTCATCGCAGAGGCAGATGAAACCATGTTTCGTCGGAAAAACGAAAAAAAGCGGTCGCGCTGAATTCTCCACACGCAAGAATTTTTCGAATTTGGGATTCTTAGGGCATCGCCCGTGACTCCTCCCGCAACCTATGGTTATCTGTTGCCATAAAGACACAGAGATCATTTCAGCAAGCAGGAGTGCGCCTATGTCCATGCAAGGTCGGATCAAAGAACTCACCAAACGTCACGCGAAAATCGACGAAAAGATTCACGAAGAACAAAAACGCCCGGCCAGTAACGATATCGTCCTGCAAGATCTCAAACGACAGAAACTTAGGCTTAAAGAAGAGATTGGTATATTACGCGCGAGTTAGGCGCTCACCCCTCTCTTCGAAGGGCTCCGCCAGCTATAGATTCTAGCAGGCGGGAGCCCCGATATGGACAAACCAGTCACCTTGATCATCGGTCTTGGCCAAACGGTCGGGGACGCTGTGGCGCGCCGCTTTCTGGACGAAGGCCACGCTGTACTGGCGGTCGATCCTGATGCGGGTCTACTTGAGGAGCTTCGGAAAACAGCTGGCGACAAGATCGCTTATCATCACGGCGCAACGCATACGAAACTGGGCCTGCGCAATGCCATGGCGGCGGCTCTGGAAAGCTATCGCTTTGTCGACAATGTCGTCTGCATTCCGCCTTTGCCCGAGCCAGACCGGCTGATGGATCTCGATATGGAGGACTTTGAATCCGTCCTCATGAAAACAGCACGCGGCGCGGTCCAGACCTTACGTGTGTTTACGCCGGAATTGATCGCAGAGCGTCCAGAGGCGGAAAACGCCACGGACCGCACCCGCCAAACCGGGACCTTTACTTTTGTTCTGTCACTTGGCGCGAGCATGGCGCAGCCTGGCTGGTTCAGCGAAAGCGTTTCTCAACACGCGATTATGGGGATCGTAAAAGCCGCCGCGATCGAGCTCGCACCGGAAGCGGTCCGCGTCAATGCCGTGATCGCGCTACGTCCGCGCGCCGAAGGGCGTGAGCCTTGGCTACGAGACAGGACCCCTATGGGCCGGCCGTCGCTGGCTGAGGAAATCGCAGAGACGGCGACCTTCTTGGCGAGCCCCAACAGCGCCATCATAACAGGCGAAGCGATCACCCTGGATGGCGGGCGTCGCTTCTTGTCTGGTCTGGTTGTGTCAGAGGACGATTAAACGTCTGCAGCTTCTACTTTGGGTGACAGATAACTGGCATCCAAGTGTAACCCTTTACGAACGCCCCTGAGGTCAGGCTTGGCTCGTCGAGCACTTCGACATGGCTGAACCGCTCCAGGATCTCTTCCCACAGAATGCGCAGCTGAAGTTCACCGAGGCGGTTACCAACGCAGCGGTGAATGCCGAAGCCGAATGACAAGTGATTCCGCGCTTGCTTGCGGTCGATGATCAAACGATTTGGATCTTCTTCCCAGAAGCGCTCATCGCGGTTGCCGGAAACATACCACATGGCGATCTGGTCGCCCTTCTTGATTGTTTTTCCGTGCATCTCAACATCTTCCAGAGCCGTGCGGCGCATAAAGGCGAGCGGCGTCTGCCAACGGATCACTTCTGAGACCATGTTCGGGATCAGCGACGGATCATTCTTCAGTTTCGTATACTCTTCCGGGAACTTATTAAGCCCGTAAACAGAAGCGGTCATTGAGTTCCGGGTCGTATCATTGCCGCCAACGATGAGCAGGATCACGTTTCCGAGCAGCTCCATCGGCGTCATATTTTTAGTTTTCTCGCCGTGTGCCAGCAGGCTCATCAGATCGTTACGGATTGGCTCATTCTGCTTTTTCTGGAACAGTTCCATAAACGTGCTGAGGCATTCCAGAAGCTCTTGCTTCCACTGCTCTTCACCACCTGGGCAGATATCCGGGTTCTCGCGGTTGGTGGTCACATCAGACCAGCGCGTCAGCTTCCGGCGATCTTCGAATGGGAAGTCAAACAGGGTCGCGAGCATCATTGTCGTCAGCTCGATTGAGACGGTATCGACCCAGTCAAATGGCACACCGACGGGCACAGCGTCCAAGATTTCTTTGGTGCGGGCGCGGATCAGCGGCTCAAACTCTTTCAGCATGTTTGGCGCGACAGCTGGCTGGACCGTTTTGCGCTGCTCGGAGTGTTTTGGTTCATCCATGGCGATGAACATTGGAAGCTCAAAGTCCTCAAGCGGCTCACCGAGGACAATGCCGCCATGCTCCCAGCTTGATGAGAAACGCTGGTGATCGATGTCGATCTTCATCACGTCTTCATAACGTGTCACCGACCAAAAACCGCCGGCAAAACTATCTTCCGTCCAATGCAACGGATCTTGATCACGCATCCGGCGGAAGAGCTCCCAATAAGCGCCTTTGCGCCAGATCTCTGGATCAATGAGATGCATTTCATCCAGCGGAATATTTGAAACATCCGGCAGCTCCGCATCAAATTCGAGATAGCCCTCAAAAAGCGGTGCTCTCTTAGTGATACTAGGGCGTTCGAGATTGTGTGGGATTTTGGTCAGCGTGTCTGCCATTTGAGCCTCCGGATAAGCGGTCTTGCATGCCGCAATTATGACGTCGGCGTCACTTTAACACAGGTCATCCAGAAAAACCATGACGCAGGCGTCACTTTTTTCACTTTTATGCTGGATATCGCTCGTTGCGCGCCTTCCAGATCGCGGTTTCGAGCGCGTCTTTCAGGCTCTTACGCTCTGCAGGCGTTAAAAAGCGCCCGATCACCCAGGCTTTGTCGGCATGCGCGAGCTTCAACTCGCTCGGCCGCCGCTCAGGGAAATCGAGACTAACGCGCGCAAAGGCTGTGGGGAGTTTTGCCAGCCGTGGCGGCTTGCCGGGCATGGAGTGAACCAGATCAATTTCCTCAGCCGTAATGCGAACGCGCGTTTCTTGCTTCAGTTTGCGGAAGCTCCAACGGAAGGCGAGCCATATCAGCAAGGCATCCAAACCAAAGAAACCGATTACCGGAAATGCGCCCATCGAGACGAACGCAAGACCCGCAATGAAGCTCATCGCCGCCACGATTCCCATGACGACCATAAACGCTTTCGGGCTAAGCGAGCGGTTCGGCGTCAAGGTCGCGTCGAAATAGATGGTCTCGGTGGTGGGCTGCATAGGCTAGAGTATAGGTCAAAAATCTGCGGCGACCGCAAGCGCGGCTTTCCACCGCAGATATACACCCAATCTGGTCAAATAAGCGGCAAGACATCTAGCAGATGGCCAAGCTCCACGCCCGGATTTGGCGGCAAATCCTCCGGCCACGGTCCGCCCGCTGGATTGAACCAGGCCGTTTGCATCCCGGCTTCAAACGCCCCCAAAATATCGGCTGAAGGATTGTCGCCGACGAACAGGCACTCTCCTGGAGCCGCGCCCAGATTGCGGGCGGCAGCATGAAAGATCTCTGGCGCCGGTTTCTTCTCACCAAATGCTTCCGAAATCAGGATCATCGGAACCTGCTCGATCAGCCCAAGCGCTTCGAGCGTTCGGATTTGCAGGTCTGTTTCGCCATTCGTGACAATGCCAAGCGGTGCGCGTTGCACCTGAAGTTCTGAGAGCAATTCGGTCATGCCAGGCATGGCGATCGCTTGGCTGGTGCTGCGCTCATAATAGTCACGGATCAAATCGTCGGCTCTGGAAAGACGCCCGCCATACAGCTTCAAAATCTCAGGATAGAGCGCCCGCTTAGAGGTCGCCCCACGCGCGTCCATTTTGACAAATCGCTCAACCCAGGTTTCGCAGTCGACATCACCGGGCACGCTCTCGAAACGCATAAACTGGGTGGCCAAAAACTGCCTAAGGGTTTGAGTGCGGTCAAACAGGGTCTCATCGAGATCAAATAGGACGCATTTGCTCATATGACTTTTCAGACCACATAGAGCGCGATTAGGAAAGACGCATGACAGCCACGAAAGCCAAACGCAAACGCGCGCCCCGCACCTTCGGCAAAGAGAAAGCCGCAGAGCTTTATGCAGAGCTCGCGAAAGATCGCCCGGATCCGAAAACCGAGCTCGACTTCGTCAATCCGTATACGCTGGTCGTGGCAGTTGCGCTTTCGGCGCAGGCCACAGATGTGGGCGTCAACAAGGCCACGAAAGAGCTGTTCAAGATCGCGGATACGCCGGAGAAGATGCTGGCGCTCGGTCTGGAAGGGGTTGAAAGTCACGTCAAAACCATCGGCCTGTGGCGCAATAAGGCTAAGAATGTCATCGCGCTGAGCCAAATGATCATCGACGAATTTGGCGGCGAAGTTCCTCAAACGCGGGATGAGTTGGTCCGTTTGCCCGGCGTTGGACGCAAGACCGCGAATGTGGTTCTGAACGAAGCGTTTGGGCAGCCCACGATCGCCGTCGATACACATATTTTCCGTGTTTCAAACCGCACGGGTCTCGCCCCAGGCAAAGATCCCGACCAAGTGGAAGCGAGTCTGGAACGCACCACACCAGATGAATATAAGCTTGGCGCGCATCACTGGCTGATCTTACACGGGCGCTATACGTGCGTCGCGCGCAAGCCAAAATGCTGGACCTGCTCGATTACACACTTGTGCAAGTTCAAGGACAAGACCCCGGATCCTGCCACAGTGTCTTCGCTTGGCCCCAAAGGCCCAGGACGCAAAGCCAAAGCAAAGAAATAGACTTGCGCGCCTCGGCAATCGGGCCTTAAACGCCGCCTATGCTCAAGACCCGCATCATTCCCTGCCTCGATGTCAAAGATGGCCGCACCGTCAAAGGCGTGAACTTCGTAGACTTGCGCGATGCGGGCGACCCTGTGGCGCTGGCAAAAGCCTATGATGCTCAGGGCGCGGATGAGCTCTGTTTTCTCGACATCACCGCCAGCCATGAAGGGCGCGGGACCTTGCTTGATATTGTCAGCGCGACAGCAGAGCAGTGCTTTATGCCGCTGACCGTGGGCGGCGGTGTGCGCAGCGCTGAGAATATGGTCCAGCTGCTGAGAGCGGGCGCCGACAAGGTTGCAATCAATTCAGCCGCTGTGGCCGATCCTGATGTCGTCTCCCGCTGCGCCGCTAAAGCTGGAAGCCAATGCGTCGTTGTCGCGATTGATGCGCGCAAAACCGGCGACCATTGGGAAATCTTCACCCATGGCGGGCGCAAACCAACCGGCATTGACGCGGTCGAATTCGCGAAGCTCGCGCAAAGCAAAGGCGCCGGCGAAATCCTGCTGACCAGCATGGACAAGGATGGCACCAAGTCTGGGTTTGACCTGCCACTGACCAAAGCAGTTACAGATGCGGTGTCTATTCCCGTGATCGCCAGCGGCGGCGCAGGAAAAGCCGAGGACCTCGCACCCGCAATTCTGGAAGCTGGCGCTAATGCGGTGCTCGCGGCTTCAATCTTCCATTTCGGCGAAGTCAGTCTAGAACAAGCGCGCACCGCTCTCACCGCAGCAGGCGCGCCGGTCCGCCCGCTTTAGGAGCTCAATGATGTCAAACACGCCTCTCGGAAATGCGCACGGCCTGATGGATATGCTCGGCTATCTCGCCATGACGATCGACGCTCGTGCAGACGGCGATGGTGAACGCTCCTACACGATGAGCCTGCTTGAAAAAGGCCCGCTTCATTGCGGCAAGAAAATCGCTGAAGAAGGCGCGGAACTGGCGCTCGCACTGGCGGCCCAAGGCAAAGACGAAAGCGCTGCCGAAGCGGCTGATTTGCTCTACCACATCCTGGTCGGCTTGCGGGCGAAAGGCGTCAGCCTGGAAGAGGTCAGCACTGCCCTGAAAGCGCGCCAAGGCGTTTCTGGTTTGGATGAGAAAGCCAGCCGGTCGTCTTAGACTGCTTGCGATTGGCTCAAATAGTGACTACCTCTTAGGCATGCTTCGCGCCGTCACATCTATGTTTTGGCTAATCGCCGCGCTCTCATTGGAGTTTGAAGCGGTCTCGCAACCTTGCGAAATCGTTTCGGAATTGGAGATGAGCACGCATCACGAGATGCAGGATGAGATGCCTTGTCACGATGACATGGCCCCGATGCATCACGCCCCCGATGAAATGCCAGAGCATAACAGCCAAGCCTGTTGCTGTGCCGCGCTGCTTGGAAACGGTGTAGCGACCGCTGCGCCCGAGCTTAAGCAACCCCTTCCGGAGCTATTCAGCTGGGCCACGCCGATGCCAGATAGCGCAAGGTCAATTCTCCTGGAGTATGAGCCCCCACCGCCAAGGGCATGATCCTGTTCGCAAAAGGATCAACTTAAACAGGATAAACTCATGAAACGCATCCAACATGCGAGCTTAGCGCTCGCAATTGGCGGTGCCATATCAATTCCTTGGGCAGAAGCGAGACCCGTTTCCTATCCTGGTGGCTGGACGGTGATGCAACAGAATAATGGTGATTTTTCATCCATTCATGCGCACTGGTCACCCACCGCAAGGGACTCCATTGGTCTCTACTCTGAGCGCAATTGGCAATCAGATTGGCACTTCACAGGCGTACAATACAACCGCTTGGTGGAACGCTGGAATACGCCAAACTCGCAGGCCAACCTCTACCTGAAAGCAGGGGCCGGCCAGGCGGACCCGTTTGGCGATGATGCCAGCACGGAAGCGGCTGGCTTTATCGGCCTAGGTGCGGACTGGGAGACACGCCGCTGGTTCGTCTCCTATGAAGGTCGCGCTTACGATTTAGGCTTCACGCAAGATGCACGACAATCTGCGAGGATCGGGGTCGCCCCCTATATCGGAGACTATGGTGATCTGCACACCTGGCTGATGCTTGAAGTGGAAAACCAACCTGAGGCCGAAACCCCAACAGTGGTGACCCCGTTGGTCCGCTTTTTTTACGACGTTCAGCTGCTCGAAATTGGGTATACACCCGAGACGGAAGAGCTTTTGCTGAACTGGATTGTCCGATTTTAGAAAGGAACAGGACAAATGAAACTCATTTCAATCGCCGCAATGGCATTCACTATCTCATTCGCTGCACCGGTCACATTCGCTGACCAAACTCATCAAAACGAAGCGAGCACCGCCGCTCAAACTATGGTCACGGCCAAAGTAAACGGGATGGTCTGTGATTTCTGCGCCCGCGCTGTGACGAAAGTCTTCGGCAAAGAAGAAGCCGTCCAGAACGTACACGTCGACCTCGATCGCGGCGAAATTCATGTCACGCTAAAAGCTGGAGCTGAGCTCAGCGATGATCGGGTTGGCGAGCTTGTCAAAAAGTCTGGCTATGACCTTGTGTCGGTGGAGCGCGAAACCGCATGACGACCGTCCAAGATGAGGTGAACAGCCCGAGCGTGCTACCGGCCACGATCGCGCTCTTCACGTCCGCCACCACGCTGATTTGCTGTGCTTTACCGGCGATGCTGGCCATGTTGGGCATGGGCGCAGTTTGGTCGGGTGTGATCGGCACACTGCCCGGCATCACCTGGTTCGGAGCGAACAAAGAGATCGTGTTTGGCATCACAGGTCTCGTTCTTGCCAGCTCTGGTGCCTGGCAATGGCATGCGCGCACTCTCCCCTGCCCAGTCGATCCGGTGAAAGCTCGGGCTTGTACGCGCCTGAGACGGATCAGCTGGACCTTATGGGGAATAAGTGTCGCTGCGTTCTGTATTGGAGGCTTCTTTGCCTTCTTCCCAGACGTAGCGGCGGCTTTGTTCCTCTAGGGGAGCGCTAGACAAAACACGTTTGGGCCTTCAACCTTCAAAGAAAAGGGAGGAGGCCCAAATGGCCAATCAGCACGCTGTCCCCGTCACGGGTTACCAACCCAATCTTCAAGGTTGGTTCGATTACATGATGGGCGGTCACGATAAAGGGAAACTGCTGGAGCTCTTGCACGATGATGTGGTGTTCCGCAGCCCGGTCGTACACACGCCGCAAGAAGGCAAAGCAATCACGTTTGCTTACCTCTCCGCGGCCGGAAACACGCTCGGCAATGGCACATTTCAATACACGCGTATCTTTGATTGCGGCGACAAAGCCGTGCTTGAGTTTGAGACTGAGATGGATGGCATTCAGGTCAACGGCATCGATATGATCGAATGGGATGCTGACGGCAAAATCATCGACTTCAAAGTCATGGTGCGTCCCCTGAAAGCGATCCAGACCGTCCATGCCGCGATGGGAAAAATGCTGGAACAGATGAAAGCGCAGGCTTGAGCGCGCCAACGCTCTTGACCGCACGGCTGAGCCTAAAGCCGAGCACTTATGATGATTATGCTGATATGGCCGCAATGTGGGCCGATCAGGATGTGGTTCAGTTTATCGGCGGCAACACACGCGATCCACAAGACGCCTGGTTTGCGCATCTTCGCAATCGCGGGCTCTGGGAATTGCTGGGCTACGGGTATTGGATCGTCCGCGAGCGCCGCACCGACACTTTCGTTGGCGAGGTCGGGTTTGCAGATTTCAAACGCGGCCTGAAGCCCAACATTTCCGGGCGCCCCGAAGCTGGATGGGTCCTGGCCAAAAACGCATGGGGCAAAGGCTATGCGCATGAGGCCACCAAAGCCGCGCATGATTGGCTTGATGACATGATACCTGGGCGGTCGACCTGCATTATCGATCCAGATAACGCCGCATCTATTCGGGTCGCCGAGAAGATCGGCTATCGCGAAGTAGGACCGACAGACTATCGCAGCGATCCCGTAATCTTATTTGAGCGATTCAGCCCAGAGGCAGGAAAAAGCTAGCGATTCAGCCGAAGCACCGCTATTTAGCACGCATGGTTACGACATATCTCGATTTCGAAAAGCCGCTCGCCGAGCTTGAGACCAAGATCGCTGAGCTGGAATCGGTTGCTGCCCAAGAAGGTGGCCCGCAGATCAATGACGAGCTGACAAAGCTCAAAGAGAAGGCCGCAAAGCAGCTCAAAGACACGTATTCATCGCTCAATCCATGGCGCAAGACGCAAGTCGCCCGCCATCCTGAGCGACCGCATTTCAGTGACTATGTTGAAGGTTTGTTCGACGATTTCCAGGAACTCGCGGGCGACCGCGTCTTCGGGAATGATGAAGCTGTCTTGGGCGGCTTGGGCCGGTTCAAAGGCCAATCGGTTGTTGTGATCGGGCATGAAAAAGGCCGCACGACAGAAGCGCGCTTGAAGCATAATTTCGGCATGGCGCACCCAGAGGGCTATCGTAAAGCAGTGCGCTTGATGGACCTGGCGGAGCGGTTCGACCTGCCTGTCATCACCATGCCAGACACCGCGGGCGCCTTCCCAGGCAAAGCCGGCGAAGAGCGCGGCCAGGCCGAAGCGATTGCGCGCGGCACGGAGCGGTGTCTCTCGCTGCCGGTCCCGCTGATCACGCTAATCATCGGCGAAGGCATGTCGGGCGGCGCGATTGCCATTGCTGCGGCCAACAAGGTCATGATGATGGAACATTCGATCTATTCGGTGATCTCTCCGGAAGGGTGCGCCTCAATTCTCTATCGCGACGCGGCGAAAGCCAAAGAAGCGGCGGAAGCGATGAAGATCACGGCGAAAGACCTGATGAAGCTGAAAGTCGTCGACACGATCGTCAAAGAGCCGATTGGCGGCGCGCATCGTAATCCGCAAAAAGCGATCGCCTCAGCCGGAAAAGCCATCGACAAGGCGCTGCAGGAACTCTCTGCGCTGACGCCGCATGAGCTTAAACTCCAACGCCGCGAACGCTTCTACGCGATCGGACGCGAAGGCTTGAACTAGCGTCAATCTGCTAAGGGCGCGAGCAGCTCAGACTTTAGAAAAACAGACAAAGAAAAAGGGCGGCCCAAAAGCCGCCCTTTGTTTTTGTGGAAGGTTGTAAACCTTAGTTTCCGCCAAACCGCTTGGTCACGCTGATTTTGAACGTCCGTCCAAATGGGTTGTGTGTGTAAGGGTCATAGCTCAGGTCGAACTGGGCAAATGGTGGATCTTCATCCGTTGCATTGACCACTGACAGTCCAAGATCCAATTCCCAAGGTGACGTCCAGTTATAGAACAGGTCAAACGTTGTTTGGCTGTCGATTTCTGGAATGCCTTGACTTGGCTGGAATGTGTTTGGTGCTGACGCTGCTGTCGCAACGCCCCGTTCATCATCATAAGAGTCGATGTAACGAACGACGGCACGAACATTGTGATCGCCAATCGCCCAGTTCGCGAAAGCATTCGCCTTCAACTGTGGGAGCGAGCGGACGAAGTTCGACCGGTTGAATTGACCAACCACGTCTCCAACAGCCAATGACACGCCTTCTACTTCATAAGCATCTACGTCATACTCGAGCACATAGGTCGCATCGCCGCCAATCGCGAACTCACCGTTTGCACCAAGATCCCAAACATTCTCGGCTCGCAAATCAATACCAGAGGTTTGGATATCCGGTCCGTTCACAATGTTCACAGCGACACGTTCAATCGTCGGGCCGCTTGGATTGTCTGGATCTGTGAACGAGACGCGAGACAAGATTGGTGCCGCGGCTGTTGGATCAAGCCCGCCGCAGAATGCACTGCTTGGATCACCGCCCAATGCACAGACCGCTGCGTTCACAATGTTTGACTGCTCTTCAACAATGATGGGATCAGAGAAGTCGAAATTGTAATAGTCGATCGACGCACTAAAGCCGCCATTCTCGAACAGGGCACCGAAATTGTAGCTGAACGCTGATTCCGGATCGAGATCTGGGTTACCAAACGTGTCAACAGCTCGGAATGCACCAGTTGGCGAGATGAATTGCAAGCTTGTCGCAACACCGCCCAATTGGTTCAGAGTCGGCCCGCGGAACGAGGTTTGTGCAGAGCCACGAAGCGCAAAGACATCATTGACTTGCCAACGTGCTGCAACCTTTGGATCCAAGGTCGAGCCGACATCGCCGCCATAATCTTCATAGCGCATAGCGACTTGCACATCGATGTCATCGTAAAGCGGGATCTGCAGTTCGCCGAACAGAGCATAGATGGTCTGCTCTTCATCAGCGGCATTCGTGCCCGCGAGGAATGAGAATGGTCCGTTGCCGCTTGGCCCCGGTGTCACCGCCAAATCAGCGACATCGTTAGGATCAGTTTCAAACGTTTCACGACGCACTTGGAAACCAGCCGCCCAACCGATAGAGCCGCCTTGGGCTTCAACGGTGCTTTGACCAGAGAAAACACCTTCGAAGGTCAAGAGAGACGTCGTGTCAGTCGTGGTCAAAGGATCTGTCAACCATTCGGCAAGCGCAGCGCTGTTTGCGAGTTCAGGGACAAAACCAGGGTTTGCCGCACCTGTAATTGCATTACTCGCAATGGCGTTGGAGAATGGGTTGTAATACTCACAGCCTCCCTCTCCGGCAACGGCGCCGTCCGGAACCGCACCAGTGATCGGATCAGCACAGATACCAAATCCGCGAAGCGCTGCTTCGAAGCCGCCAATGTAGGTGTCATTGGTTGATTGGAAGGCTTCGGTGGTCGAGTATCCGAGACCGAAATCGTAGGAAATGCCATTTGTGAATTCGCCGGTCAGATCACTCGCGATCCGCCAGGTTTCGTATTCACGTATACCTTCTTGCGCGCCGCCCGTACCAGGGAAGCCGCCAAAGCCGAACGAACGACCAAAGAAAATCAACGGCGTGGCCGCGGTGTCGAGACCCGCTGGGACAGGAGCTCCGCCTGTCAGCAATGGATTGAAGTCTGTATAAGTGGCTGCCGCCCAGGCTGGATTATCAGCGATGTAGCGCTGAAGACCCGGATGGCTCGGCAAAATAACCTGACCAAATAGCGATTGTGGCGGATAAGACGGCGAGGTTTTCCACTCTGGAACTTCAGTCGAGGCGTACAGACCCTCGATGTGGAACTCTGCGCCATTGCCAAGTGTGCGATTGTACTCAGAGAAGATCTGATAACGCTCTTCTTCTTCGACAAGGTTATCGAACTGCGTGAACTGGAATCGGCAAACCACGCCAGCGTCTACGCCGCCAAGGTCAGCACAGGCATCATCCGTATTCGCAAATGCCAGAGGAGAACCAAGCGCGCTGCCTGGTCCAACGTTTGGGATAGCCACAAACGAACCAGGGTTACCGATCGTTGACCAACCACCGACGAAGTTCTCTTCAAAAGGAACCACAGCCCAGTCTTTTTCAAGCAATGGCACTTCGCTGCGGAACTGATAACCGACAGAGGTTACCCAGTTCCAGTTGTCGCCCTGGAAACCATAAGCGGCAGAGACATCATACTCGCCATCTGTGCCTTCAAACTGTTGGAAGCTGCCAGCAACTTCGAGGCCATCGAGATCGCTGCGCGTGATGAAGTTCACAACGCCTGCAATCGCGTCAGAACCATAAATCGCGGCAGCGCCGTCTTTCAGGACTTCAACCCTGCCAACCGCAGCCGAAGGAATATTATTTGTATCGACGAACAAAGCCGCCTGTTCTGCGATTGCGTTCGGGTTGAACGTTTGGCGACGCCCATTGATCAGAACGAGCGTCCGGGCAGCACCAAGACCGCGCAAGTTGACGTTTGCCGTTCCTTCGAGGCCGTTTGAGCCAAACTGGTTCGTTTGACCATCGACACCAGACGAAACGCCAAGGTTCCTAATCAGTTCGGTGATCGTTGGGCTACCTTCCAAGCGCAGGTCTTCAGCGGTTAGAACATCAACGGGAAGCGCCGCGTCTTCTGGTGTCCCCTGAATGAATGAACCCGTGACCGTGACTGTGGTTTGGCGTAGCTCGTCGCCTTCGCCCTCGTCTTGTGCAATCGCCGCTCCGCCAGCCATCATGGCTGCAAGCGAGGCACTAAAAACCAGTTTTCTACCAAGCGTCATATATTCCTCCGTGTATGATTTTACGCAGCTGCGACTCATGTGTCGGTGCAGCTTCGGTATCCATCATATTTTTGTGAGCGACTTGTTAAAGAGGCGATTGATGCTGCGGTGCAGCATGAAAAAAGTGACAGCGTTCGACATTAAAGTGTCATACTGCGTATCGAGGAACGATATCGCCGAAATTCACTGTCCAAATGCTCGAAAACGCGCTTAGACAGCCACATGACTGTTCCTATTGAGCAAATTTCTGCCCTCTTCGCAGATGCAGCAGAGCCCGCGACGTTTCCGAGATCGGTGTTGCGCTTTCGCAACACGCGATGGGCAGAAGAGATCAATTTGGGCGATTTGAGTGAATCAGCCTGGCTTGATCACTTTGCGGGATTCGCTCCGCTGCCGGATAATCTGACCACTCCATTGGCGCTGCGATATCACGGACATCAGTTCCATGTGTACAATCCAGATCTCGGCGATGGGCGCGGCTTCCTGTTTGCCCAAATGCGGGACTCGGCGGGACGGCTTCTAGACCTCGGCACAAAAGGGTCAGGGCAAACACGCTGGTCAAGGCAAGGCGATGGGCGGCTGACTTTAAAAGGCGGCGTGCGGGAAATCCTGGCTGCGTCTTATCTCGAAGCGCTCGGCGTCAACACATCAAAAGCGTTTAGCCTGGTCGAAACTGGCGAGGACCTGCATCGCAATGACGAACCCTCCCCCGCGAGATCGGCGGTCTTGGTCCGGCTCAGTCACTCGCATTTACGGTTCGGAACGTTCCAGCGCGCTGCCTATCATGACGACACCGCCTCTATGGCCGCGCTGATAGAGCATGTGATCGAACATTATTATCCAGACTGCGCGGACGAAGCCATTGGCAAAGCGACCCCTGCTCTGTTTGAGCGAATGGCGCAAACGACTGGCGCTATGATTGGCCAGTGGATGGCGGCAGGCTTTGTCCATGGGGTGATGAACACGGACAATTTCAATATTACCGGAGAGACTTTCGATTTTGGGCCGTGGCGCTTTCTTCCGAAAAGCGATCCGAACCTTACAGCGGCTTACTTTGATCAGCAGGGGCTGTATCGATTTGGTCGCCAACCCGCACAGGGGCTTTGGGCCTTGCAACAGCTTGGCGGCGCGCTCTCACTGGTCGCCGAGGCCGACGATCTGAGCCAAGCCATGAGCGCTTATGAGCCCGCTTATCAGGAGAGTTTCGCCGCGCACACGCACGCGCTATTGGGACTGCAGCGATCGCCTAACCTGCACGATGATCTCGTTTTCCTGCAGGATTTCTATGGCTGGCTGACCGAGTCTCAAGCCAGTTGGCCACAGGTTTTCTTCGACTGGTTTGGCGGATCAGCGAGTACAGAACGCGCTGCCAGCAGCCCCCAAGCAGCGCTCTATAATTCTGAAGGGTTTGAGAAAGTCCGCGCGGCGATCGAAGCCCGCACCCCAGATCGCCCAGAGCGATTGTCTCATGCGTACTTCCAAACAGACCGCCCGGTCGATCTGATCATCGAAACCGTTGAGGCGCTGTGGGCTCCAATTGCCGAGTCAGACAATTGGGAGCCCTTAACGGCGCATCTTGATTGGATTGAACAGGCGCGGCTTGCTTATGAATGGTCTGAAGACGTAGCACGCGCCCAGCGAACCAAATGACCTGAGGCGAGAATAATCGCCCCAATCACAGTCAGCAGCGTTTCATAATCGTGCAGCGCTTCCACAAACGCACCTCCCACGAGTAGCCCAAATCCTGTAACGATCATCGAGGATGCGATAATGCCCGTCTGCTTTGAACTCAAAGCGATAAGGGCAAATGGCAGCGCCGCGATCACAAAGGCTTTGTGCAGCCATTCCGCCTCCGCCAACACTCCAAGACTTGGGAGGCTAGCGGAAAGCACGGGTAGTATCAGGCAATGTACGAAGCATAGGCTCGAAAGCGCTATGGCTGGGGCATCAATTGCCGCTGTTCGGGAAGGGCTCGTACTCATCAGAAGGCGAGCCGTACACCAACGCGAATATTCTGGCCAGGGGCCGGAACCAAGTCTTTCAGCACAGACGTCGCAAAGCGCACTTCTTCATCGGTCACGTTCCGCGCCTCAATGAAAGCTTCAGTGCCATCAGCACCGATACCAAAGTCAAAAAGGTCGACTTCAGCGCGCAAATCAACGGTCGTATAGCCATCTGTTCGAAGCTGTCCGGTGCCCGGGTCATCCTGATCGCCAGCTACCGTTAGTGCAGTCCCAATCTCGTAAGGACCCCACTCTGCGCTGACATCGCCATTGAAGGTTACCGGCGGAATGAATGGTACATTGCCGCCGCCATCAAGATCAGCTTCGACAAAATCGATGCTACCGTTGAACTCCCAATCCGCGCCGAGGAAGCCTTCCTCAACGATCAGGTCGGCATAGATCTCGCCGCCGACAAAGCTTGCATCATCCTGGACAAACAAGAAGACCGGCAACTCGTCGGCCTCATCGACCAATTCACCATCGACCAGAGCAACGCCCGGCGTCAGGAAGGTAAAGTCGTTAAACTCGGTCACGAACAGGTTGATGCCGATACTGGCATTCTCACCCGCCCAGCGCGCCGTGCCTTCAAGGTTCAAGCCGCTTTCTTTGCCGAGCGTTGGGTCCCCAACTTCGAATTGATCGGTGGCAAGGTGGGGGCCGAAGGCGAAAAGCTCGCTCTCACTCGGGGCACGCTCGGTATAAGAGATTTGCCCACCGACCCAGAACCCACCATCATAGTGTTTGTGAGCTCCAAATGATGCGCTGACCAAATCAAAGTCAGCGGAACCGAACAGATCGTTTTCATACTCGACCATGTCGAGGCGCAGGCCGCCCTCGATCCCGATCACATCGTCCCACTCTTGTGCTTCATAGATAAAGACGCCGAAATTCTGGATATCGGTTGGAGAGATAAAGGCCTCTTCGCCAACAGCGCTGAACTCGCGGTCAGCATACTGGATCCCGAATGCGCCCTCGAAGCCCCCAATTGTGTGATCGAATTCCACACGGCCCTCGACGCCTTCGTTCTCGAACATAGTGCCCGCTTCGCCAGGGGCTTCAAATTCGATGTGTTCATAGTCCACGACCGCCAGTGTGCCGATAATATCGGTTAGAAAACCATTATTGACGGTCACGCCGCCGCGTAGATCAACGCGCGTTTGCTCAAGGTCGATGAACGGATTCTCTTCCTCTTCCTCGCCTTCCTCTTCTGCTTCGCCCTCATGCTCATGCTCGTGACCATGGCCCGGAAGGCCGTACTCAGCCGTTTGCTGCCGCACGGCGAGGCCCAAGAAAGCGTTCTCACCAACCCAGCTTACACCAGCCGACAGTGTTTGTGATTCAACAAAGGAGTTTTCAGCGGTGCCGCGGACTTCTTCCTCTTCCTCGTGCGCTTCGCCCTCCTCTTCTTCAGCTTCTTCGAGAGCCCGCTGAAGGGATGACTCAGAAAAGTCTGGAATGTCATAATTGTCGAAATCGCGCATTGAGCCCGACAGGGTGAACACCAATTGGCCCGCCGTGAATTGCCCGCGCCCTGCCAGTTCGGTGCCTTCATTGACACTATTATAGGCCGTAAAAAGATCGCCCGACACTGGCTCGTCTGGGAGGTCTTGAACGATCAGACCGTCAATGACATTGACCACGCCGCCAATCGCTTGACCGCCATACCCCAAGGCCGCTGGGCCACGGAGGATCTCAATTTTTTCCGCGTCGATGCCATCAGCGGTTACCTGGTGATCAGGCGACGCCGCAGAGACGTCGATCACGCCAATCCCATTGGTCAGAACCTGCACGCGCTCAGCGCCAAGCCCTCGCAGAATTGGCCGACTGGCACCGGCGCCAAAGAAGGTTGTCGAAACGCCGGGTTGGCGATCCAGCGAGTCTCCAAGGGTCGCGTTCAGAGTCTCGAGAATATCCTCGCGGTCAAGCGCGGTTGCTTTGCCAACGAGTTCATCAGCCGAGCGTTCTGGGCCTGGCGCAGAGACGATCACGGTCTCCTCGCGAAGCTCATCGGGCTCAGCCGCAACGATCGGGGTAAGTGCAAGCGGCGAGATACTCGCCAAAAGGAGAAAACGCGTCATGAAGATACTCGTGTTATGTTATCACTTAGCGTGCTTCTTATCGACCAAGCGTGCGCTGGCAAGTAAATTCTTGCCTGCCCCGCAGTTCAGCCTGACACGCGGCATTTCGGACACATGCTTCGCTGCGCCGCATCCAATTCTCCGTGACTCTTGAAGGCCGCGAATATACGTATCGCGGCATATATGATGCGGAGGATCGGCATGGACGGTATGGCCGGAGTGAAAGAGAACCAGGTTCTAAATGGCCTGACGGGCCTGTTACAGGACGCGATTGCTGCCTGTGATACTTATAAGTCTGCGGTCCATTCCAAACTCAGCACCGTCCTCGCGCCTTCCGGTAAAGTCGACCGCGCAGCCTTTGCTGCAAATCAACATTTGGCGCACGGTTACGCCTGGCTCGTGACCTATGTCGAAACGCTTCGCGAAACGGCCAATTGGGCCTCGCGCTTAGAGGCAGAAGGCAAACTCGGCGAGATTGACGCGCTGCTCGCGCAGATTCTGTTTAGCAAATACTTGGCAGATCTCGTTGGCGGTGTCCCGATGAACCAGGGCGAGACCGTTCGCCCGCATGAGTTTGATGCGCTTGAAGAAGTCGACGCCCTGTTCGCCGATGCTGCGGTTCGAACCCTGATCGAAAAAGGCCTGACACCGGATACGATGTCAGCGGCCGCCGCCTTCCTGCCAGACAGCCTGTCTCGCGCAACCGTCGAGAATACCGGCGAAGACGAAACCATGGCGATGATCCGCGATCAGTTCCGCCGCTATGCCGATAATAAGATCGTCCCGCATGCGCACGAGTGGCATCTAAAGAATGAATACATTCCAATGGATGTCGTCTCTGAAATGGCAGAGCTGGGCGTTTTTGGTCTTACCATTCCAGAAGACTTTGGCGGGCTTGGCATGGGCAAAACCGCCATGTGTGTCGTCTCTGAAGAATTGTCACGGGGCTATATCGGCACCGGCTCACTCGGCACACGCTCAGAGATTGCTGCGGAACTGATCCTGATCGGCGGCACCGAAGACCAAAAGAAAAAATACTTACCGGCCATCGCGAGCGGGGACATTCTGCCAACAGCGGTGTTTACAGAACCAAACACGGGCTCAGATCTCGGCGCGCTGCGCACCCGCGCGGTGAAAGACGGCGACACCTATAAGATCACCGGCAACAAAACGTGGATTACACATCCAGTTCGCGCTGATCTGATGACGCTCTTGGCCCGCACCAATCCGGAAACGAGCAATTTCTCGGGCCTCTCTATGTTTCTCGCCGAAAAACCACGTGGCTCTGATGAAACACCGTTCCCAGCCGAAGGCATGACCGGCGGCGAGATTGAAGTGCTCGGCTATCGCGGCATGAAAGAATACGAGATCGGCTTTGACGAATTCGAGGTCCCAGCAGCAAACCTGCTCGGCGAAACCGAAGGGATGGGGTTTAAACATCTCATGGCTACGTTCGAGTCCGCACGCATTCAGACCGCGGCTCGCGCTGTTGGCGTCGCGCAGAACGCTCTGGAGCTCGGCCTTCGCTACGCCCTCGATCGCAGCCAGTTCGGACAGCCGATCTTTAACTTCCCACGCGTTGCCAACAAACTCGTACTGATGGCAGCAGAGCTCGTTGGCATCCGGCAGCTGACTTATTTCTCCGCACGCCAAAAAGATCAGGACAAACGCTGCGATCTTGAAGCGGGCATGGCCAAACTGCTCGCCGCGCGCGCTGCATGGGCGGCTGCCGACAATGCCCTACAGATCCATGGCGGGAACGGCTTTGCGCTCGAATATCCGATCAGCCGCGTGCTGCAGGATGCTCGTATCCTGAACATTTTCGAAGGTGCAGGCGAGGTCCAGGCGATGGTCATCGCCCGCCGTGTCATCGAAGAAGGCAATTAAGCGTAGAGTTTTTAAGGCTCGCGCTCACCTCTTATTAAGCAGAACCGTGCCAGATTAAGCTTGAAATCTCTGTTTTAAGGGGTCTAAGCCATGCGCGCTTTGCCAAGTTTGATCGCCCTGGTCATGTTGACCGCGCCCGCTATTGCGGAGGACGCGCTGCAAGGCGCCCCCATCGCGGTTGAGGACAATACTTATCGATTTGGCGATCTGTATCGATCCGAACGCGGCACCACAGTCGATGATTGCGCTCAAATGTGCACCACCGATAGCAGCTGCGCGTCATGGTCATTAGTGCCAGCGACTTTCCGTATGGGGCCGCGCTGCGAACTGAAACGCACACCCGGCCAGGCCGTTTCTCGGCCAGGCGCCACGTCTGGCATGTCAGAATACTGGCAAATGGATCCAACGCGCCACGCCGCAATGCGGTATCAGCCAAGTGTTCCGGAAAGCCGCCAACCAGCCGCTGTTCCGCTTGATCAATTGCGACCATCGCCGGTGCCTCGCACCTTCGGCGATCCGCTTCCCGTTCGCGAGCCGGTTATTCGCGAGCCCGAGCTTCTCGGCGCCTCAACGCCAAGCGCTGCGCCGACGCTGAAGCCAAAGCCGGTGACAGCCTCTGTCATTGAAGTTCCAGCACAGACCGTGGAGGTCTATCGCGCGCCAGGTGAAGGCGTTGTTCCGAACTATGTTAAACAGCCCGCTCCCGTTGAACAGCCTGCTCCAGTTAAGCAGGCCGTGCCAGCTGAGCCGCACCCCTTGTATAAAGAGCCAACGCGCCGGGCTGGACAGCCGATCTTTAGAGACCCAGCCCTGAAGCGCCCCGCGCCGACGCCGGTTGGGTCAGATCTGAATGCTGTCACGAAACGCCAGAGCCAGAGCCCAGAAGCGATCCCAGTTCCAGCTTCAGAGCCGACGCCTTTCCGTCTGCCTTGGACCGAACGCGATGGAGCGGCGCCAGACTATTCGGTTGGCGGCGAGGGATATATTCCAGGTGATGCTGATGCAACGGCCGGCTTTTTAGACGGCGTGCCGGAAGCCGAAGCTGGCACTTAATCCCGCTTTGGGCGCTTAGACCGCTCACGAAACTTCTCGATTTCTTTTGACTTGTCGCGATTCGGCTTTGCCCCGCCGCGCCCTACGAAACTACGACCCTTGCGGATTGGTTTGCCGTCTTCATCCGTAACCCGCTTATGCTTGGGTGGCAGCGAGGCCGCGATCAATAAAGCGCGCTCCTTAGGCTTCAGCGAGCGCCATTTGCCCAGCTCCAAATCGCCCATTTCCAGCGGCCCAATCCGAATGCGCTGAAGATCGACCACACGCAGACCAACCAGGTCACACATCCGGCGGATCTGGCGCTTTCGTCCTTCCTTCAAGATAAAACGGAGCGTTTGCCCCTCAACAACAGTCACCTTGGCAGGTTTCAGCCGTCGCTCATCCAGGCTGAGCCCATTGCGCAACAAGGTTAGGCGCCCTTCCGTGAGCTTGCCTTGTACGGTTACAAGATACTCTTTCTCAAGGCTGTGCTGCGGCCCAATGATCGCTTTGGCGAGAACGCCATCATCAGACAGTAGCAAAAGACCATGCGAATCCTGATCGAGCCGACCCAGCGGCGCCAGACTCGCATCCTTTGCCGGACCGCGCGTTCCGTCCGTCGCATTGGCGGTCTTTAACAGGCGTACCGCCGGCACCTGACCGTCCTCGGGCTGCGCCGAAACATAATCAACGGGCTTGTTCAGCACCGCTGTAAACTTGCTCGCGATGGCGCGTTGCGCGCGCTCTGCTAATTTTAGTATTTGGCCAGGCTCTATCTTATGTCCTGGGCGCTCAACAACCACACCATCGACAAGCACACCGCCTGCCTCGATCAGGGCTTCTGCCTCGCGGCGCGAACAGAGTCCAAGCTCTGCCATCCACTTGTTCAGGCGAACCGGGGCGTTGCCGCGATATTGATGCTCATCAGACATGGGCGTCGTTTGACCCCGCTGAGCCTGAGCGTCAATCGAGAAATGCCAGATATGGATATTCCCTTTTGCCCCGACTCCCTGCTAAAGGCTGCGCCAAGCATAGGAGTGGCCATGAAAACCGCTGTCATCGTTTTCCCGGGATCAAATTGCGACCGTGATGCTGAGGTCGCCCTGCGAGATGCGACGGGCCAAGATCCTGCCATGGTCTGGCACAAGGACGGAACGATCCCTGAGGGCACAGATCTCGTCATGGTTCCCGGCGGCTTCTCTTACGGCGACTATCTGCGCTGCGGCGCGGTGGCGGCGAACAGCCCGGTGATCTCTCAACTACGTGCCCATGCAGAACGCGGCGGTTACATTCTGGGCGTTTGCAATGGCTTTCAGATCTTGTGCGAGACCGGTCTCTTGCCCGGCGCGCTGATCCGAAATGCTGGGCTTGAATTCGTCTGCCGACCGGAAGTTTTGAAAATTGAGTCGACCAATACCGCCTTCACCAATGCCTATTCTGGCGGCGAGATTACCATTCCCATCGCGCACCATGACGGCAATTATGTCGCTGATGAAGAAACCTTGAATACTTTGGAAAGCGAAGGCCGCGTGGCGTTCCGCTATGTCGACAATCCAAATGGCTCGGCGCGCGACATTGCCGGTGTGATCAGCGAGAACGGACGCGTCCTCGGGATGATGCCACACCCTGAACGCGCGATTGGCGGCCATGAAGGCGGCACGGACGGCCGCGGCATGTTTGAAAGCCTGCTCTCGGCCGCTTAATCGAAAACCCTTGCTCTGGATCGCGGTCCAGCCCTAAATTCTACTTAGGCGAGTAGAGGGCGCGATATGAGTTATGCACAAGAAACCAAAGACGCGAACCGAGAGATTTTTCCGGATCTTGCGCGGGCTTTTGCTCTATTTGGAATCTGTCTCGTCAATGTCGGGGTCATCGCCTGGCCGATGATGAGCGGATATGGTGCGGCGGGCACAGAAACTTCCGTCGACCAGGCCGCTTTCTTTGGCGTGAATGCGCTCTTTCTGATGAAATCCTACACGCTGTTCTCGTTCATGTTCGGCGTTGGCTTTGCTTATCAGATGCAGTCAGCGCAGCGTCGCGGGATTGGTTTCGCGGGACGCTATTGGCGGCGAATTATTGGCCTTTTAGCGTTCGGACTGATCAATATCGCATTCCTGTTCCAAGGTGATATTCTCGTTATGTATGCCATCCTAGGTAGCCTGCTCTTCCTGTTCCGAAACAGCAGCGCCCGCACGCTTTCGGGCTGGGCGGTCGGGACATATGTGTTGCAGATCATACTTGTCGGATTGATGGCCCTCGGCATGATCGCCTTTGCTGAGTTCGATCCTGAGAATTATGCCATCGAAATGGCGACCATGACGTCCGATGCGATCGCCGACTCTGAAGCTTTCCGGTCCGGGACATTTGCAGAAACCATCACCCAACGATTCATCGATTGGGGCGGCGTCATCACCTTTGGCACGATGATGCAGGGGATTGGCGCTTTCTCATTTTTCCTATTCGGGCTCTCCGCCGTCAAACGCGGCACCATCGCCAATCCGTCCGCGCCCTTCTGGAAACGCAGTCGCCGCGTATTTCTGCCGATTGGCCTCATCATCAGCGCGGTCGGCGCCTGGTTCATTCTGCAAGGCGGAGGCGGGTTCGGACCGCAAATGCTAGTCGGCATGTTCATCATCATGCTGGGCAGCCCGTTCTCGACCGCCGGCTATCTCGGCCTCATCGCGAAGTGGGCTGAAACCCCGGACGGCGCGATCAAGACCTTCCTAGCCCGCGGCGGGACGTCCTCGCTGACGGCTTATCTGATGCAGGGCTTAATCTTATCCTTGATCTTCAACGCTTACGGCCTCGGCCTGTTTGAGCAGATCGGCGCTGCCGGGTCGATCGCCATCGCGGCAGGCGTCGCGCTCTTCACCATCGTCTTTGCGAGCTTCTGGCGGACACAGTTTAAGCGCGGCCCGCTGGAATACGTATTGCGCGGTTGGACTTATTTGGGGACACGTTAGAAAAGAGGCCGCGAGCGCTCAGGCTCGCGGCCGAGAAGTTTAGCAATCGCAGAATCCATTCACGATACCACCTGACGGCAGCACACAGCGCTCACCGCAAACGACGCCATTATTGAAAACCACGGTACAGTTTGGTGGCGGCGTATAGCCTACACACGATCCGGACGCCGGTGTCGGCGTGCTGGAATTGGCAGATATCAGTGTCGCAAACGCGGGCGATGCATCTTCATATCCCAGCTCTTGCAGAAGGTCCCCAACTGTCTGCTGAGCTTCCGCGCGGTCCCCATGATCAGAAACAGGCTTATCCTGCTCTGCAGATGTTCCCAGCGCAAGAATGGCGGAAGCGAGTCCGAAAACTAAATAACGCATAACTATCACTCCTTTTTCCAGCCCAGCTCCAACTATACAGTATTTATTGGAATTATCGGATTAATTCTTAAATTGTGTTCGATTTTTAATTTGAATAGCTTCTACTCCTCAGAAGAACTGCGCTCTGCACCTAGCCGAGAAATGCTCTAGCGAATCCCCCAGACAAACGCTAAAGCGCGCGCATGACCGATACATCTGCGATCATCGCCGCTATGCAGGCTCAGCAGGACGAAGCGTCCGCGCAAGAGCATGGGATTAATGCTGAGGAATGGGAGCGTCTCACCACCCGCCTCGGACGCCAGCCAAACCTGGTCGAACTCGGCATCTATTCGGTGATGTGGTCAGAGCATTGCTCTTACAAATCTTCACGTCGGCACCTGTCCAAGTTTCCGACCAAGAACAAATACGTCATCCAAGGCCCAGGCGAGAATGCGGGCGTCATCGATATTGGCGACGGCCAGGCGGCGATCTTCAAGATGGAGAGCCACAACCACCCGTCTTATATTGAGCCCTATCAAGGCGCAGCGACCGGCGTTGGCGGAATATTACGCGATGTATTCACGATGGGCGCGCGACCAATCGCGCTCGTGAATGCGCTGCGCTTCGGCGATCCAAGCCATCCGAAAACGCGCAGCCTGGTGGCGGGTGTTGTGGCTGGCATTGGCGGATACGGAAACTGCGTCGGCGTTCCAACCGTCGCGGGCGAGACTGAGTTTCATTCCGGCTATAATGGCAATATCTTGGTCAATGCGATGGCGGTTGGCCTCGCGGATCAAGACAAGATTTTCTATGCCCGGGGCGCGACGCCGGGCAATCCGATCTTCTATGTCGGCTCGAAAACCGGCCGGGATGGCATTCACGGCGCGACCATGGCGTCGGCTGAATTCTCCGAAGGTGACGAAGACAATCGCCCAACCGTGCAAGTCGGCGATCCGTTCACGGAAAAGTTGCTGATCGAAGCCTGCTTGGAGCTGATGGCCACCGACGCGATCCAGGCGATCCAAGATATGGGCGCGGCGGGTCTGACCTCCTCATCGGTTGAGATGGCCGATAGCGGCGGCGAGAATGGCGAAGGCATCGGCGTTGAGATGGACTTAGACAAAGTCCCACAACGCGAAACCGGCATGAGCGCCTATGAAATTATGCTGTCAGAGAGCCAAGAGCGCATGTTGATGGTGCTCTATCCCGACAAGATCGAGCTCGCGAAACAGATCTTCGACAAGTATGATCTCGACGCCGAGGTGATCGGTATGACCACTGATAGTGGCCGCATGGTGCTGAAACAGTTTGGCGAGACGGTTTGCGATATTCCTGTCGCGCCGCTGGCCGAAGATGCGCCGAACTATGACCGCCCATGGGTCGAGCCAAAGAAACGTGCGCCGCTCGATATGGCATCGATCCCAGAGCCGGAAGACTATGGCGAAGTGCTCCTCAAACTCATGTCCTGCCCGGATATGGCCAGTAAACGCTGGATCTGGGAACAATACGATCGCCACGTGATGGGTGACACGATTGATAGCTCGCAGTCACAGGGCAATGCCGCGATTGTTCGTATTCACGGCACTAATAAAGCGCTCGCGATCACTTCCGATTGTACCCCGCGCTATGTCGCTGCCGACCCTTATGAAGGCGGTAAGCAGGCGGTGGCTGAGGCTTATCGCAACCTGTCGGCTGTTGGCGCAAAGCCGATTGCGATCACGGATAATTTGAACTTCGGTAATCCTGAGAAGCCAGAGACGATGGGCTATATCGTCAAGGCAATCGAAGGCATGGCTGAGGCCTGTGGTACGTTCGATTTCCCGGTCGTGTCGGGCAATGTCAGTCTCTATAATGAAACCGACGGCATCGCCATCCCGCCGACCCCTGTAGTCGGCGGTGTTGGGCTGATCGAGGACGTGAACAAGGTGAACACGCTAAAAGGCGCGCAAGACGGGGATGTCTTAATCGCGATCGCAGATGGCGACCCGACACCTGGGCTCGGCGCGTCACTCTATTTACGCGAAATCCTCGGACGCGAAGAAGGCCCTCCGCCTTTGGTCAATCTTGATAAGGAAAAGGGCGTAGCAGATTTCACGCGATCGTTGATCGAAGATGGATTACTAAACGCTGTCCATGATGTCTCTGACGGCGGCTACATGTGCGCCGCGACAGAACTCTGCATGGCCAGCGGTATTGGCGCCAAATTGACCTTCCCGGCTTCGGGCAGCCTGCTCGGTTACTTCGTAGAACATCAGGGCAGCTATATGGTCGCAGCCTCACCCGCGAACGTGAATGAGGTCCTGACGCGCGCCAAAGAAGCTGGGATTTATGCTGGCAAACAGGGTGATATTGCCGGCAACGCAATGGTGCTCAACAAGGACGCCATCAACCTGCCGCTCGCCAAAATCAGAGACGCTCATGAGAGCTGGCTCCCAACGTACATGAGCAAAATAGACTAAGTTCCGATCGGCCTACTCGGTTGGGACGGAAACACCTGACCGATAGGCAACAATTTCACCCTGCTCATTTGAGATGGTTTCAGTGAAGTAAGCCCCCTCCTCCCCGTATAGGGCGATGATATCGACCGATAGGGTTTGCGGGTCGCTCTCGACGGGGGGCAATTCATAGGTTGAGCGTGTCGTTATGCGTCCGACCTCGTTGGGCCCTTCGCACTCTGAGAATGTTCGCGCGGCCTCGCTCGCGCCGTCTTCATCTGGGCGGGTTCGTATCTGGTTCCCAACCAATCGCACGATTGAGGCCGAAGGCGTTTCCATGTCACCGCCAAAAGACGTGTACGCCCACGACCCATCTGGCCGCGCCTCGTGAGTCGATTGCGTGATGAAAGTGCTGTATCCACCACTAATCCGCGCATTCACGCCGGTATAGTCGAACATGCCTTCCATCAAGCTCATGACCTGCGTCAGGCAAGCATTCAGATCTGAATCGGAGACAGATGGTTCCGCTTGGGTGGCGCAGGCTGAGACCACAAAGCCGGTTAAGATCGAAATAGAGACAATTTTGAGTTTCATAGCTGTTTCCCCTCATTTGAGTTACAAATGTAACTCGCCGCCAGAATTCGACAAGGAGAAACGCGACAAGCGGAAGAGGACCGCTCTAAATCAGCTCATAATCCTCAAGCTTCACCTCGGCCACGGCGGCGGCATAGTCGCGCGTGTGTGAGGACCAGTTTTGAGTGATTTTGCCATGCTCATTCTTGTACCAGCTATTGCAAGCCGGATCGGCCCAAACCGTTTTGGCGAGATCGTCTTGAACCTGCGCATTAAACCGGTCCTGAGCCGCTTTGGTCGGGACCATCGCGGCTTTACCTGTTTCACCGAGACCATCCAGAGCCTTCACGGCATACTCAACCTGGCGCTCGAGCATAAACGTGATCGCATTATGCCCGAGATTGGTGTTCGGGCCGTACAGCACAAACAGGTTTGGAAAGTCGGCGACCGTGATGCCGAGATAGGCTTCGGGATAGTCTTTCCAGACATCATTTAAGTGCCTCTCGCCACGCCCTTGCACATCGACAGACCAACGCCATCCAGTGGTTTCAAATCCCGTGGCGAACGCGATCACATCGAGATCGTAATGGCCGTCGACCGTTTTGATCCCGGTCGCATCTATCGTTTCAATGCCCGCTGTTTCGAGCGTGACATTGTCTTTCATCAAGGCTGGGAAGTAATCATCCGAGATCAAAATCCGGCGGCACCCAATCGGGTAGTCTGGCGTGAGTTTATCCCTGAGCGATGCGTCTGGGACCTGGTCTTCCATATGATTGACCGCGATCTGATGATAGGCGGCGCGGCCCTCAGGCGTCCATTTGAACGCCTGCCAGAAAAACTCGTCGGCTTGCTCATAGATAATTTCGCGGTTCATTGCGCCGAGCTTCATGGCGAGCTCTGGATTGGTGCCGAGTAGCGCGCCTTCTTGGGCGCTCATCGCGACATCCCGGCGCGGGATCACCCAATTCGGGCTGCGTTGAAACACGACCAGTTCGCCCGCTTCTTCTGCAAGTTCAGGAATGATCTGCACAGCGCTGGCCGCGCACCCGATAACGCCGACGCGTTTTCCTTTCATCGGAATAGAATGATCCCAGTCCGCCGAATGCGTAATCGCGCCTTGGAAATCCTCTTTGCCTGGAATAGCCGGCCAATTCGGGCGGTTCAGCTGACCGAGCGCGCCAATCACGGCGTCGCCGTCATAAGCCGCGCCACTTGCCGTCGTGACCGTCCATTTCTTAGCAGCCTCATCCCATACGGCGCTGGTCGCCTCGTCATCGAGCTTCACATTCGGGCGCAGCTGGTAGCGATCCGTGATCTCATCGGCATAGGCTTGGATTTCAGCGCCCTGCGGATAGGCCCGGCTCCAGTTCACACTTTGCGCAAAACTGAATTGGTAAAGCGCCACCGGCACATCACAGGCCACGCCCGGATAGGTATTCTGCGCCCACGTGCCGCCAACGCGGTCCAGCTTCTCCACAATCGTGAAACTGTGCCCGGCTTCTTGCAGCTTAATCGCAGCGCACAAGCCGCCCAGACCCGCTCCAATGATGATGACGTGCTTTCCCGCCATAGCGCTTTCCTCCAGTGTCTGTTTGTTTTTCAGACAGGATGCCGCAAGCTCTCGACAAGGCAAGGGTTACGCGAGGAAACCAGAAATAGTTTAAGCGCGCCGCGCTTGCAGCCCTTCGCGGGCAGGGTTGCGTGGATAGACCCCTAGAATCTTGAGTGAGTTTGAGAAAAAGCCTAACTCTTCCAGCGCCAATTGCACGCGGCGCTCATCCGGGTGGCCTTCAATCTCCGCGTAAAACTGCGACGCGCTGAACGAGCCTTCAATCTGGTAGCTCTCAAGCTTGGTCATGTTCACGCCATTGGTCGCGAACCCGCCAAGGGCCTTGTAAAGCGATGATGGAATATTGCGGACCTGGAACAGAAACGCGGTCATTGAGGGGCCATCTTCAGGACCAATATCGAGCGGTTCGGGCGCCATGATCACAAATCGGGTTGTGTTGTGCGCCGCATCCTCAATATCGCGCGCGAGGATTTCGAGACCATATTCCTCGGCCGCGAGTTCCGGCGCGAGCGCTGCAGCTCTTGGATCACCGCGCTCCGCCACTTGCCGCGCGGCTCCTGCCGTATCGGCTGCGGCCCGCGCATCAATGCCATGCTTGCGCAAGAAGTTACGGCATTGCCCAAGCCCCATAACATGGCTGTAAGCGCGCTCGACCTGTTCCAGTTTCGTCCCTTTAAGGGCCATCAGTTGGAACCGGATGCGCATGAGATGCTCGCCGATCATATGTAGGCTCGTCGATGGCAAGAGGTGGTGAATATCGCCGACACGGCCCGCAATTGTGTTCTCGACCGGGATCATCGCAAGTTGCGCGTCGCCGCCTTCAACCATTGCTATGACATCTTCAAAGGTCCGGCACGCAACGGGCTCATACTCTGGGTACACATCTAGGCAGGCAATGTGCGAATTTGCACCGCGCTCCCCCTGATAGGCGATCCTGCCTCTTTTCATGCCTTGGCCTCCAACTTCAATCCGATCCCTATGCGCCATGCCTCACGGCCTTAAGACACTATCAACAGACCTGCGCGCTTTCGCCGCTGAATCAGGTAACGCGCGATCTGCCACATCTATATATATTGATCGCGAACGCATAGCGTGTCAGAAGGCGCGCGCAAGACTGGATTATTGAGGGATCACCTATGGGCGAACTCGGACTGAACAAGATTTTCGGGGCACTTCTGGCTGTTGGCCTTGTCGTTCTTGGCCTTAAAGAGGTTTCCATGATCGTTTTCGGCGGTGGGCATCACCACCATAAGGAATACGAATCACTGAACGCCTGGGCGGAGTCGAACTTCAAGGGCTACCGCGTCGACATTGCTGAAGTTGGCGGCGCTGGCGAAATCATTGAAGAAATCTACGACCTGGGTGCGCTTCTGATCGGCGCAGACCTCGCACGCGGCGAACGTAGCTTTAAAGCGAAATGTGCATCCTGCCATACGATCGACCAAGGCGGCGCGAACGGAACGGGCCCTAATCTCTACGCAACCATGGGCGCGGCGAAACAGAGCCATGCAGGCTTCAACTATTCTGGTGCGCTGAGCAACACTGAAGGCGACTGGTCTTGGGAGCGCATGGATGCGTGGCTTGAGAACCCATCTAGCTATGCCCGCGGCACCAGCATGGCATTTGCCGGCTTGAAACGTGACGAAGAACGCGCCGCTGTTCTGGCTTACCTTGCCACTTACAGCCCGGATGCACCGCCAGCGCCGGAGCCACTTCCAGAAGTGGTTGAGGAAGGTGACGCCGAAGAAACTGCTGGCGATGCAGCTGAGACGGACGAAGCGGCCATCGAAGGCGCAGTAGATACCGCCGGTGATGCCGCAGAAGCAACCGAGGCGGCAGCCGACGTCGCAATTGAGGAAGCTGCAAACGAAGGCCCTGCCGCCATCGTTGAGGCCACAGTCGCTGCTGAAGACACCGTGTCTGACCTTGCGCAAGCTGCGAGCGACGCCGCCGACGAAGCCGCAGAAGCGGTCGAAGAGGCTGTTACGGATGCTGAAGAGACCGTCGAGGAAGCAGTTGAAGAAGCTCCTGAGGCGCCTACGGACGAGTAAGCCAGTCTGGCTTAACGCCTCTCCATTTTGAGATATTGACGCGGCGAGCCTCTAACGGCTCGCCGTATTCATTTGCGATCCGCTCAATCGCAGGCGCTAAGGGCTCTGTCATTGTTGTCATGAAGGTCCCGTTGGCATGTAGCAGGGTCTCTGAATCCGCAAGCAGGCCAACATGACCATCCCAAAACATCAGGTCCCCACGCTGCAGCGCGCCAGGCTGCTCCCATCCCTCAATCGGATCACCGAGCCAGGCTTGCTGCATATCGCTATCGCGCGGACACGCGACGCCGCAAGCGTCGAACACGATTTGGACAAGGCCTGAGCAATCAATCCCCAAGCAGTCTCGACCGCCCCAAAGATAAGGCGTTCCCAAAAACCTCATCGCGACGGTGACCGGATCCGCTTCGACCGTGTCAGCGTCAGCCAAGAGATGATCGACAATCCAGCCTGCCCGCTCAAATCGTAGATACCGGCCATCGCGTTCGCCGGTGGCTGACAACTTTGCGCCAACTCCAAATGTAAAATGAGGCGCGGCGGTAATTTTCGGGTCCGCATATGTGTGCACGCGGCCCGCCTGAACGCGATGGGTTATTTCTAGAGCGGGCGCGGAGAGCGCCTCCATAAGCACCCAGCCCACATAGCGGTCCGCCTCGCATTGCACGAGGCCAAACTCGCCTTCTTCATGATGCAGAAGAACCGTCTCGCCATGCAAAACCTGGCTGATTTGCGTGCCGTCTGGCGCAGGCGTCTTGCGCATGGCGGCGACACCTGCATTGACTTGCATACGTTGCCCGGGACCGCCTTCAGGTGGGGTCAGTCTTTGATCATCAAAAGATAGCACCGCTCATCTCCAACCAATTTCAAGTCAGAGATATAGACTGAAAACCAAGGAAATGTTTAGGCGACAGCGCGGCCAAGCTCTGACGGTTGCTCGTCGACAATCTCACCCGCTTCGGCCGCCTGGATCTGCCCGCCAAAGGCGCGCAACCAATCCATGCCTTTTGTTGTGCGCTCAATATGCACACTGCGCAGGTCGTTTTCGTCTGGGATTCGTTTGATAAGATCATTGCGCTCGAGAACATCCAGCGCGCGCGTCACAGCTGGCTTAGCAATGTTGAGGTGACCAGAGAGTCCCCGCACCGTATGCGGGCCTGGAGTCAGCGCAACCGTCATCAAAACGGCTTGTTGCCGGGCTGTCATATCGGACTCATCGGACCGCACATAAGCCGTCAAAGCGCAGCGCCAGAGATCCAGAGCCTGCCTTTGTGTCATCGCCATTTTCGCTCACCTTAATTCGTTTGATAAGCGAATCAGAATCCGATTTGCGACTCGCGTAAAGAGTCCAGAGTTTTTTATTTTGAGGTCGAACTGTTACGCGAAATTCTTCGCATGCTTACTTGCGCGGCCTGTTACACGCTGGCGCCAAATGCGAAAACTGTTCGGTTTCAGTTCACGGCGCATGATCGCGATGACTTGCTTTTCAGCGAGCCCCGTCTGCGCCTCAATCGCGTCAAACGAGGTTTCGTCATCCCAGGCCATTTCGATGATGGCACTGGTTTCTGGATCAATCGGTGTTTGCATGGGGCAGGACATAGATCGCCTGCCCCAAAAACAAAGTCGGCTCTAGAAGTTCAGCACTTTCGCATAGCGTACATGCGGCAGGGCTTTCAGCTCTTTCACCAGATTTGTGGACGGCTCGCTATCAATCCCGATCAGAGCGATGGCTTCGCCGCCAGCATCTGTACGCCCAAGGTGGAAGGTCGCAATATTGATCTCTTCCTTACCCAGCAGCGCGCCGAGCGAGCCGATAAAGCCGGGTTTATCCAGATTGTTCACGTAGAGAACACGCGAGTTGAAATCGCCTTCCAGTGCCATGCCTTTGACCTCAACGATGCGAGGCTGACCCGCAATCAGTGTCCCGGCAAGCGAGCGCCAGCCTGGCTCTGGATCATTCTCAGTCCGTTTTGTCAGAACCTTGATCCGGATGAGGCTGTCATAGACGGGACTATCATCCGTTTTGGTTTCAGCCAGTTTCACGCCGCTTTCATTCAGCACTTCTGGCGCCGACACCATATTTACATCGCCGCGTGAGGGGCGCAGCAGGCCCGCAAGCGCCGCCGCTGTCAGCGGCTTACGATTCAGCTCAGCAACTTCGCCTTCATACTCGATCACGACTTCCTCGAAGCCATAATCGCTGATCTGCCCGGCAAACAGGCCAAGTTTCTCAGCCAGCGCTGCGAACGGTTTCAAACGCGGCGCTTCGTCAGCGGTGATGGACGGCATGTTCAGCGCATTCGTGACCGCGCCTGTCAGCAGATAATCGCTCATCTGTTCGGCCACTTGCAGCGCGACATTCTCCTGCGCCTCAGTTGTGGCCGCGCCGAGGTGCGGGGTTGCGATGAAGTTTGGTGCCCCGAACAGGACATTCTCTTTGGCTGGTTCCTCTGCGAACACGTCAAAGGCCGCTGCGCCGATATGGCCGGACTTCAAACCTTCAGCAACGGCGGCTTCATCCACCAAACCGCCCCGCGCGCAGTTGACGATAATGACACCTTTTTTGGTCTTGGCGAGCGCTTCGGCTGACAAGATGTTGCGGGTCTGGTCCGTCAAAGGCGTGTGCAGGGTGATCGCATCGGCGCGGGCAAGCATGGCGTCCAAGTCGGCTGCTTTCTCAACGCCCAATTCGAGCGCTCGCTCTTCGGTGAGGAAGGGATCATAAGCGAGCACTTTCATTTGCAAGCCCTTGGCGCGCTCCGCGACGCGCGCGCCAATGTTCCCGCACCCGATCAGGCCGAGCGTCTTGTAAGAGAGCTCTGTCCCCATAAAGGCTTTCTTCGGCCATTCGCCAGCCTGCGTGCCAGCATTGGCCGCCGGGATTTGGCGAGCGGCCGCAAACATCATCGCAATCGCGTGCTCTGCCGTCGTTACCGCGTTTCCAAACGGCGTGTTCATAACGACCACGCCTTTGCCGGTGGCGGCTTTGATGTCGATATTGTCGACCCCGATCCCGGCGCGGCCAATGACTTTCAGATTGTTCGCCGCTGCGATGATGTCAGCGTCCGGCTTACAAGCTGAGCGGACGACAAGCCCGTCAAATTCAGGGATTTTCGCAATCAGCTCATCCTTAGACAGGCCGACAGCGGTTTCAGTTTCCAGGCCGCGATTTTTGAAAATATCAACGGCAGCTGGGGCGAGTTTATCTGCAATCAGAACTTTAGGCATCTGTGTCTCCAAGGCGCCAATCGGCGCGATCTAATCTGTGAACAAGGCAGTCATCGTCTTCAAACAGACGGCGACCAATCGGTCGGAAGCCCAGGCGTTGGTAAAAGCGGTGGGCATCCGTGTTAGAATTCAAAGGATCAATGACGATGGCTTCGACGCGGGGGTCCGCAAAAGCGCGATCAATCGCGATCGACATCATTTTCGCGCCATACCCTTGATTGAGGTATGCGGCGTCGCCAATCCAAATATCCATCGCGCATAGATTGGTGGCACAATCACGGCCCCAATAATGTGTGCGCTCAAGCGCCGGATCGATAAGCTGCATGGCGCCAATCGGACGACCATCCACTTCAGCGATAAAATAGGCACTGGCAGGATCGTCATTGCTGATCTCCTTTCGCCATTCGGCACCGTCAAACGCAATATCCGCCTCAGGATCGTCGCTGGTGGCGGCGATCACATGCGGTTCGCGATCCCATTTTTCCAAATGGGGCACGTCCGCTGGCGTTGCAGGGCGTAGGATGAGCGTCATGGCCGAAGCCTCATTGCCCTAAAGGGCGGCGAGTTCTTCAGCGAAGGTCCATTCGAGCCAAGGCGTCAGTTTCGCAACATCGTCTGGCTCAACTGTGGCTCCGCACCAAATACGCAGTCCTGGAGGCGCTTTGGCATAGCCATTCGCATCGAAGCAGGCATCCTCATCCTCGAGGCGTTTCATCATTCGCTTGATGAAATCGCGTTGGGTGGGCTCATCCATCTTCACAAATGTTGGGTGCACAATCGACAAGGTGACACCAGAATTAGAGCGCACATCATCTTCAGCGCAGAGGAATTCGATCCAATCGGTTTTCGCGACCCAATCGGTCAAAATCTCGAGCGAACGGTCCGACCGGGCTTTCAGGCCCTGGTACCCGCCGCATTCTTCCGCCCAGTCCAGGGCTTGCAGATAGTCTTCGGTGCACAAGAGCGAGGGCGTATTGATCGTGTTGCCTTCGAAGAGCGCTTCGTTGAGCTTGCCGCCTTTGGTCATGCGGAAAATTTTCGGCAGCGGGCGCTCTGGCTTATAGCTTTCAAGCCGGCGCACCGCGTTCGGCGACAGGATCAGCATCCCGTGAGCGGCTTCACCGCCAAGCACTTTTTGCCAGCTATACGTTACGACATCGAGTTTTTCCCACTCCATGTCCTGCGCAAAAACCGCCGAGGTCGCATCACAAATCACGACCCGGTCCGGGTTCGGTTTAATCCAATCCGCGTTCGCGACGCGAACGCCGGAGGTCGTTCCGTTCCAGGTGAAAATGATATCAGCATCGTCGCGCGCCTGCTCGAACGGCGGCAGCACGCCATAGTCGCCGACATGGATGTTACAGTCTTTGAGCTGAAGCTCATTCACTGCATCCGTGACCCAGTCCTTGCCGAAGCTTTCCCAGGCAAAAACGTCGACTGCGCGCTGGCCCAGCATGGACCACATACACATCTCAACGGCGCCGGTATCTGACGCTGGAACAATCGCGACACGATAATCCTCGGGCAGACCGAGAATATCTTTGGTGCGTTCAATCGCTTGCTTCAGTTTGGCTTTCGCAGTCGCAGAGCGATGCGAGCGGCCAAGCGCAGCGGTTTCGAGTTTTTCGAGGGAAAATCCAGGACGCTTTGCGGTCGGTCCTGAAGAGAAAAGCGGACATGCGGGACGCACGTCGGGTTTGGCGACATCAGTCATCTGTTTGTACTCCTATCCTTACAGATAGGCTGACTCTCGTTGGGGAGAGCTGGCCCACCGCGCATATGGCGCAGGCGGGATCAGAGTGCAAGCGATGATTGCTTCACGATGCGTTATAGTAAGCTGAACAGTTCGCGCTAAACGTCGGCTACCACTAAATTGGATTGAGCCGCGATAGACCGGGGACCCTCAGCGTCTGAGATTTTCCAGAGCGACTTAAGCGGCCACCGCCACATCAGCCTTCGCACCTGGCATCTGTTCGATGAGGAAGTCGTGGAAGGTTTCAGCGCGCTGAATGAAGCGATTGAAAGGTAGTTTCGCTTTGAAAATAGCGTGTGGGGCAACATTCGCACCGCACTTAAGCGCCGTCGCGACAGCCTGGTCGCGCTCTGGCTGTGCCGAGCAGACGGCAATACGATGTTTGCCCATATTGGCGACGCGCGCGATCGTCATGTCGCCATCAAAGCTGTCTGGTAAGGTCAGGTCGAGCACAACAAGATCGAAACGCTCAAGACGCAGGCGGTTTTCAGCCTCCATCAAGGTCGTCGCCATAACCAGGTCCACTGGAACGCGGGCGCGCGCAGCTTTATCCGCAGCGACCAGCAACAACTCTCGTACCGGTTCGTGATCTTCGACCCAAAGAACTTTCATCAAAATACCCTTACGACTCTACCAGTGTTTCCCCGGCGATCCTCGCCTAGCCCTCTTCTGATACTCACTTTGCCACCAACCAATTACAGGATGGTAAAGCGAAAGTGACCAAAGTGTTGACAATGCTACAGTTTCGGAGGCGCTGAGCGTCGCCGTCGCCAAGCTGGCACGAACTGTGATAGGATTGTTACAACCACGATAATTCCCAATGGAGACGGGGCATTATGACGAGTAAAACGCTACCAGCAGCGTCCACACACGCGGCCTTTTTGGCTGAGCTGGAAGCGAGTGACGACCACATTGTTGACAGACTTATTAAAGAGCGTTGTCCAAGTTTTGTGAGTCATTGGTCGTGGCCGGTGATTCGTCCGATGCTCTACACCCTGCTTGGTTATGATCGCGCATGCCGCACATCTGACTATCTGCAGACATTGAATGGCGGCGATAGTTTCGACCATTTGACCGCAGAGCTCGCTGTCGACCTGACGCTCAACGATATTGAGAGAATGCCAAAACAGGGCAGGCTGGTTGTCGCGGCCAATCATCCGACAGGCCTGGCAGATGGGGTTGCGGTCTGGGATGCGCTTCGACGGGTCCGCCGAGACATTGTGTTCTTTGCGAATGCCGACGCGCTGCGCGTGAACCCTGGCTTCTCCGATGTCCTGATCCCGGTGGAATGGGTCATGGATAAACGCTCCCCGGCCAAAACACGCGAGACTCTCCGCCTCGCCAAGGAGGCCTTTGCGGAAGAAAAATGCGTGGTCATTTTCCCGTCAGGTAAACTGGCAAAAAAAATCGACGGTGTGCTAACGGAACAAGACTGGATGCCGACCGTGGTCAGTCTTGCGCGCAAGTACAAAGCGCCTGTTCAACCGCTCAATCTGAAAGCCCGGAATTCCTGGCTGTACTATTTTTTCTCGAAGATGAATGGCGAGCTGCGCGATATCACACTGTTTCATGAGCTTTTGAACAAAAGCGGCAGTCCCTTTGAAATGACGTTCGGCCCACTGATTGAGCCAGCGCGGTTAGAAGGCGACGCCAATGCTCTGACGCTCGCCATGCGTGAATATGTATCGGCGCATTTGGCGGCGGGGCCAGAAACCGAGTTTGATCCAGACCTATAAGACATAAAGAAAAGGCCGCCCCGAAAAGAGCGGCCCGTTCCAATTGTGAGGCTCCTTAAGCCGGCGCCGGTGCTTTCTGGTCGCCATACCAGTCGACATTCCGGGTCATATACATGGTCAGCGCAATTGCTGCGAAGCTTGCCAATGCTCCCGCTAGCAAAGCGTGATTTTCAGCTCGCATCAGGACATAGATCAGCGCGTAAATCCCGCTCAAGATCCCTAAGGCCCGCAACCCATAGGTGCGAGAGCGGAAAACGCTGCGTGCATAGTATGCGGTCAGCCCGACCGTCATTGTCGCGGCGATCAGGAAAGCGAGATCAAACCCAATCCGCTCTGAGAAGGCGAGAAGGAGCATATAGAAAATCGTTTGCGCCAACCCGACCAAAACATATTGCGCCGGGTGCGCGCGAACGCTGCTTGTGATCTCGAACAGGAAATAGGCCAGGAAAACGAAGCCAATAAACATGGCGGCATACTTCAAAGCGCGTTCGACGCTCTGATAAGGGCTCGCCTCCTTGATGAAATTGACGGCCATGTCGCGATAATGCCAGTTCGTGACCGCGCTCAGATCCAGATTGGCACCTGCCCCGGCAATGCCGCGCGCCAAGTAAGGCACGCGCCAGGACGCAGTAAAACCGTCTTCGCTTTCGCCGACATTGTGACGATCGGGCAGCACACCGCCATTAAAGCTTGGGCTGGCCCAGTTCGATTGCATTTCAAACGACGTGTCTTTTGCAAACGGCCCAATAGCGAGGCGTTGCGCGCCGCTGATCCGAAAGTTTGCGGTGACCGTGATCGCCCGCTCCGCTGTCGCGAGACCAGCAAGTTTTCCCCCGGCAAGCGTCACCCCAGCGACCGGCGCAATCGAATACCCGCCAGAACTTGGCACATGCGAGATTGGCTCAATCGAGACCGGGCGTCCATTCGCGCTGACAGTGATCGCGTCCTTGATCCCGCGTGTATCGCTAACCCCGACAAAGAGACGCGCCTCATCCCAAATCGCTTCCGCATTTGCCGGGATAGCGCCGCGCAGCGCGGCCGGGTCAAACTGGGCGGTCATATCCATACTGGCTTCGAAGACCGGAATTGTATGAATGCCGCGCTGCTTTTCCTGCACATCGACGACGCTCTTAGCCGTCCCGGTTTCAGCATAGGCAATCGCGATCCCATAAACGACTTTATCCGGCTTTTTTGGATCAGGTGTTTGCGAATAGGGCACAGCCAAGACGGGACCGAGGACCGTTTGCTGGCCGCCAACACTCTCGCTAACCTCGGAGATCGCAGCCTGCAGCCCGGAACTGCGTTCATAAACAATGCTATGCACCAAAAGCGCCGGGATAATCATCAGGACGGCAAGGCCGCAGACGAGGAGAAGTTTCAGCCCTGCGGACCGCTTGGGTAAAAAGTCTGACAGCCCGAATGTGGGCGGCGATGACGATGGAGGAATTTGCTCCGTCATGGATCAGCTCCAATGAGTTATGAATTTCAGGAGCTTGCCGTGATGCAACATAGAAAAGGCGAGACCTCGGTCCCGCCATGTTCAGATTACGAAATGTTTAGGGCTGGAATGCGGCCCGGAAAATGGCGTGACTTACGCCTTCTTGACGTCTGCGGTCAGAGCGCCGTGACAATGCTTGTACTTCTTGCCAGACCCACAAGGGCACGGCGCATTGCGCGGGGTATTCGCCCAGCTTTCCTCAGCCTGAGCGACCATGGAATGCGGTGCCTGTTCAGCCACATTTTGCGGTGTGCCCGGACGCTGATTGATACCTGTGTCTGGATCCAAGCTGGTCTCGAACGTACGCTGCGGCGGGGTCGGGACTGGACGCGGCTGCGGCGGCTCAACCTGCGCTGTCATCAGCCAGCGGGTCACTTCCAAACGCATTTCTGAAAGCATGTCATAGAAGAGCTTGAACGCTTCTTCTTTAAACTCGTTCAGCGGGTTGCGCTGGCCATAAGACCGCAAGTGGATGACAGAGCGAAGCTGGTCAATCTGCTGCAAGTGCTGGCGCCAGCGCCCATCAAGAACCTGTAGCAAGATCTGCTTTTCAATCATCCGGAACTGGCCGTCCGCAGCAAGATCTGTTTTTGCATTATAGGCAGTCGTTGCCGCCTCTTCGACGCGCTGCCTGATTTCGACATTTGCAACGCCTTCTTCGCCAGCCCAGTCCGCGATTGGGAGTTCGAGGCCGAGAAGTTCTTTACAGCGCTCGGTCAGACCTTCCGTGTCCCAAAGTTCCGCATGCGCTTTTTCCGGCATGTGATGCGCAACAATCCCTTCGATCACGGACTCGCGCATGCCTTCAATCTCGTCGAGGACGCTATCAGCGCGCATGAAGTCAATGCGCTGCTCAAAGATCACCTTACGCTGATCATTGATGACATCATCGTACTTGAGAACGTTCTTCCGAATGTCGAAATTACGAGTTTCGATCTTCTTTTGTGAAGTCTCAATCGCTTTGTTCATCCAAGGGTGGGTAATGCCCTCGTCTTCTTTAATGCCGAGGCCCTTCATGATTGAGTTGAGACGCTCTGCAGCGAAAACGCGCATCAAGTCATCATCGACCGCAATGAAGAATTTTGATCTGCCGGGATCGCCCTGACGTCCAGTTCGGCCGCGCAGCTGATTATCAATCCGGCGGCTTTCATGGCGCTCAGTCCCAAGAACATATAGGCCGCCCGCGTCGAGGGCTTTTTTCTTAGCAACTTCAATCTCGGCTTTGATCTGATCTGTGATCAGTTGCAGCTCGCCTTCCGATGGTTCGCTGCCAGTCTTCTCAACATGTTCCTGAACCGCTTTCGCGACCCGCATGTCCAGGTTTCCGCCGAGCTGAATGTCAGTTCCGCGACCCGCCATATTGGTCGCAACTGTGACAGCGCCAGGCACGCCGGCGTCCGCAACAATTTCAGCTTCTTGGGCGTGGTGACGCGCGTTTAGAACCTTATGCGGGATCTTCGCGGCGGTGAGATAAGTTGCAACAATCTCAGACTTTTCGATTGAGGCAGTGCCGAGCAGGACGGGCTGTCCTTTGGCACGCGCTTCACGAACTTCTTCGACAATGTCTTTATATTTCGCCGCTGCGACCCGGTAGACAACATCATCATCATCGATGCGCTGGATCGGCTTATTGGTTGGCAGCTCAAACGTCGCGAGCGAGTAGATATCGCCAAACTCCGACGCTTCGGTCATCGCCGTGCCGGTCATGCCAGCAAGCTTCTCGTAGAGGCGGAAATAGTTCTGGAACGTGATCGAAGCGAGAGTTTGGTTCTCTGGCTTAATGTCGACGTTCTCTTTCGCTTCGATGGCTTGGTGCAGACCTTCAGAGAGGCGGCGGCCTTCCATCATCCGGCCCGTAAACTCGTCAATCAGCATGACCTGATCGTCTTTGACGATATAGTCTTTATCACGGTGGAAGAGTTTGTGCGCCTTCAAAGCCTGGTTTGAGTGGTGAACGATGGAGACGTTCGCCGGATCCCATAGGGAGCCGTCTAGAATGCCTTCTTCATTCAGGCGTTCTTCCATCTTCTCGAGGCCTTCCTCGGTGAAGACGACTGAGCGCATCTTCTCATCCAGGTCGACATGCTCATCGGTCAGCTCTGGAATGAAACGATCAACCGTGCGGTACAGCTCGGATCGGTCATCAGTTGGGCCCGAAATAATCAAAGGCGTCCGCGCTTCATCGATTAAGATTGAATCGACTTCGTCGACGATGGCGTAGGCATGGCCGCGCTGGACCATCTGATCCAACGCGTACTTCATATTATCGCGTAGATAATCGAACCCGAACTCATTGTTCGTGCCATATGTAATATCGCAAGCATAGGCAGCGCGGCGATCTTCGTCAGACATCCGCCCACCGCCGGGCACTTCGCCCCGGATCACGCCAGTTGTCAGTCCAAGGAAGCCATAGAGCTTGCCCATCCATTCTGCATCGCGCGAGGCGAGATAGTCGTTCACGGTGACGACATGCACGCCTTCACCGCGCAGCGCGTTCAAATAAACCGGCAGCGTCGCAACCAGGGTTTTACCCTCACCGGTGCGCATCTCTGCGATCGCACCATTGTGCAGCACCATGCCGCCAAGCAGCTGCACATCAAAATGGCGCATACCGAGCGAGCGCTTGGCACCCTCGCGGACAACCGCAAAGGCTTCGTCTAAAATATCGTCTAGCGAGGCGCCATCAGATAGGCGTTTGCGAAACTCTTCCGTCTTCCCGCGCAAGGCCTGGTCGGACAGCGCTTCAATCATTGGCTCAAGCGTATTGATCTTTTGCACGCGGCGGCGCAACGGCTTCAGTTTGCGATCATTTACTGAACCGAAAAACTTCTGAGCTAGGGACAACATCTACGGGAATACCACATTGTTTGAATTGACCCCAGAAACCACAAAAACCTTTCCGAGGTATGGACGCGTCAAGTGGCGCATCAGGAACTGATCTCTCGACCAATCACTCAAGCGGACTTAAGAACGCCGCCGAGCTGTGTCAATTAGCCGAAAGCGGCAAAGGAATACACAATATGCAAATGAAACCTTATTCGTTCGCACTTGCGGGAATTCTAAGCGCCGCGCTGATGGCGCTGACCGGGTGTGATCCGCAACCAAATGTCCAAACTCAAATTGTCACGATTGACAGTGAAACCGCGGCCGTCGTGAACGGTGAGCCGATCTATATGATCGACGTTGAACTGGAAGCCGTTGCACAAGGTCAGATCGAGCCAAATTCAGATTTTGGACCCGCAAATCCTGAGTTTCATCAGATTCTAGACCAGCTGGTCGATCAGCGTCTTTTGGCGCAAGAAGCGCTGCGTCGAAACCTCGACCAGAGCCCTGAAGCGGCCAGACGGCTGGCGGCAGGGCGCGAGCGTTTGCTCGGCAATATTCTGGTTGAAAGCCTGGTCGCCAATGAGGTGACCGAAGAGGCCATCGACCGGATGTATGAAGAGCAGGTCAAGCTGCAGCAGCTGGATGACCAAGTTCGCCTCCGCCAGATCGTGGTTGAGACCGAAGCCGAAGCGGCATCGGTTTTCGCAGAGCTTCTCGGCGAACGCGACTTTGCCGAAGCCGCACTAGAACACTCGCAAGATGTGCGCACGCGCTTGGAAGGCGGGGACCTCGGCTGGATCAGCCCGAACGATCTCGATGACCCGCTGCCAGCTCGAATTGGCGATACCGCGACAGGCGATGTCTCAAGCCCGTTCGAAACCAGCGATGGCTGGGTGATTTTAAAGGTCGATGATCGCCGGACGACCCCGCCTAAGACCAAAAGCGAAATGCGGCCAGAAATCATTACTTTCCTGACCTTCACCCAGATCAGCGATATTCTGAGAGAACTGCGCGCCCGCGCGGACGTGCAACAACGCAACCCTGCTGAATATTTGGATGAGACTGGCCAGGGCGACACACCTGACGCCTCCGAAACGAGTGATACGCCGACCCCATGAATCTAACACCCTCGCCTTTCGCGCCATCTGAGTTTCCAAAGCTTCCGGCAGTCGGCGGCGTCCAAGCCGCAACCGCCTCACGCGGGTTCTATGCTGGCCGCGGCCTCGAACGTGATGACGTCTTCTTGTTTCAGTTCGCTCCTGGGACGACTTGCGCTGGTGTGTTCACGAGCTCCTCGACGGCCTCAGCCGATGTCCAATGGTGCCGGGACGCGCTGAAAAATGGTGCCGGACACGGGGCGGCTCTGGTGGTGAATTCTGGCAACTCTAACGCGTTCACAGGACCAAAGGGCGCCTTGAAAAATGAAGCCACCCTTGCCGCGATGGTGGCGGCCTTGTCGGTCGACAAAGATCAGTGCTTCCTCGCCGCGACCGGCGTTATTGGCGAGCCGCTCGACGACGCAAATTATGTTGGCAGCATTGTACCTAAGCTCGCGAGCGAGCTCATCGAACCGGATTGGGAAGCTTGCGCAAGAGCGTTCATGACCACCGACACGTTCCCGAAAGGGGCCGGCTTTGTGAGAAAGATCGACGGGGTTCCGACCACATTCTCAGGCATCGCCAAAGGGTCCGGTATGATCGCGCCAAACATGGCGACCATGTTGGCTTACGTCTTTACTGACGCCGCGATTGCGCCTGATTTGCTCGATGCCGCCCTGAGAGAGGCCTGCGCACAAAGTTTCAACGCGATCACTGTCGACAGCGATACATCGACCTCAGACAGTTTGATGGTCTTTGCCACAGGCGCAAATGGCGCCGCTATCATCGAAACCGACGCCGATCCCCGATTTGCAGCCTTCACATCCGCACTCAACGAGATCTGCCTCGAACTCGCTCTCCAGATCGTCAAAGACGGCGAGGGGGCCAGCAAGTTCATCACCATCGCTGTGGAAGGCGCCGCCTCACAGGAATCTGCGCGCACGATTGCGGCGGATATCGCCAATAGCCCTCTCGTGAAAACCGCCCTCGCGGCAAATGACGCCAATTGGGGACGGGTTGTTATGGCGACAGGAAAGTCCGGCGAACCGATCGACCAGAACCATTTGTCGATTTGGTTTGACGAGGTTCAGGTTGCGGAATATGGCGCGCGGGCTGACGATTATGATGAAGCCCTGGCGACAGTCGCGGTTTCGAAACCAGAAATCTCAATACGTGTGCGCGTCGGTGACGGTCCCGGCAATTCGCTTATCTATACATGCGACCTGACGCACGCCTATGTCGATATTAATGGAGCCTACCGAACGTGAAAATCATTTACGTCGCTGCAGCCGCTATCATTAACCAAGACGGAAGTATTCTTCTTGCCAAGCGGCCAGAAGGCAAATCCATGGCGGGCTTATGGGAATTCCCAGGTGGCAAGATCGAATCCGGCGAAACACCCGAACGCGCTTTAGTGCGTGAATTGGCGGAAGAATTAGCGATTACAGTTAGCGAAGACAGCCTCGAACCGATCACATTTGCAAGTCACGCTTACGAGAGTTTTCATCTTTTCATGCCACTTTATTCAGTGAAGAGATGGGTGGGGACGCCGCGTCCGACAGAAGGACAGGAACTCGCTTGGGTCGCGCCGCAAGATTTGCATAGCTACCCGGCACCGGCAGCAGACATTCCTCTTTTCGATGCGTTATCTGCAGGGACTTAAGAGCTATAAATCATGAAGACACTCAACACTAAGACTCGTGGTTTATTTCAAAATGAGTCCGGCGCCACCGTTGTTGAATACGGTTTGATCCTAGCGCTTATGACGGTCGCCTTGATCGGTGCACTCAACGCAACGGGCGATAGTACAGCTTCGAAATGGGACGGCGTTTCTGAAGATATCAGCGAGGCAATGGCTGAGTAAGAATTTTGAATGGGCTCTCGGCGTTCTGCCTTGACCTAACTCTTCAGATGGGCACCTTCGCCATCAGGTCGGAGGATCCCTATGAGCACGCCGCAACCATTCAAAATCAACGTCCCTCAATCGAAATTAGACGCCATTCGAGACCGCGTTGCGGCCTATCAATGGTTTCCGGAACCCGAAGGCTTGCCGGACTGGCAACTCGGCATGTCGACCCCAGTCTTGAGAGACATTCAGTCCTATTGGCTGGACACTTATGACTGGCGCGCCGAAGAAACCAAACTTAATCAGTACCCACAATTCATCGCTGAGATTGACGGCCTGCCCATCCATTTCTTGCATGTGGTCGGCGAAGCAAAGGGGAAGCGTCCGCTCCTTCTGACGCATGGGTGGCCGGGCTCGGTCTATGAATTTTATGACGCGATCGGCCCCCTCGCCTTCCCAAGCCAGCATGGCGGACGCGCCGAAGATGCCTTCGACCTAATCATTCCTTCGCTGCCCGGCTATGGGTTTTCTGGAAAACCGAGGGCGCCGCTTGGCCAGCGCGCCACAGCGAAGCTTTGGAACACATTGATGCAAGACGTGCTGGGCTATGACACCTATCTCGCGCAAGGCGGTGATTGGGGGGGTATGGTCACGTCTTGGCTTGGCCTCAATCATGGCACTGTCGATGGCAAAGGCGGCTGCAAAGCGATCCATCTGAATATGATCAGCCTGCGCCCAAACCCGACCGCGCCGCAGTCCGAGGAAGAAGCCGATTGGATAAAGCGCGCCCAAGCCGCAATGCAGCTTGAAGGCAGCTATTTGATGCAACAAGCGACCAAGCCACAAACCCTTGCCATGGCGCTGATGGACAGTCCGATGGGCACCGCGGCTTGGATTTTGGAGAAGTTCAACACCTGGTCAGACCTGAAAGGCGGCGATCTGTTCAGCATCTATACGCGAGATCAATTGCTCACGAATTTGATGATCTATCTGGTCAATGACGCCATCGCGACTTCGGTTTGGTATTATGCCGCATTCTTTGGCGAGGGCGGCGCGACCCTACCCGAAGGCAAACGCTGCGAGACCCCGACCGGGTTTGCAAACTTCCCGGGCGAAACGGTCTACTTCCCGCCGCCGCGCTCTTGGTGCGAGCGCGCTTACAATATCACCCTTTGGTCGGAAATGGCGCATGGCGGACACTTCGCCGCGATGGAAGCGCCCGATCTCTTCGTCGATGAAGTGCGGACCTGGGCAAGCGATCTCACCTAACGCCCCGGGCGATACGTCCGCGTCGCATTTGCCTCGACGTCTTCGCGAGTCAGCAATGCGGGACGCCATTCTTCAGCTGCAAAGAGCGGAGCCTGGTCGGCATAATGCGGTGAAGTCTCATCCAGCGTCGCTGCGCCATACTGGTGAATGACGTCTGCGGTTTGGTTCCCGTCAGCGTCCCATTCGACAATCGCGATCCAAGTGTCTCCAGCGTTGGCTTTCAAGATCCCATCTTCACCGATTTCGGACGGATAGATTGCGCGCAAAATATCTGGGCCACCACTCACCGGAAGACTCACATCGCCGCGCACCAGGCGATTCACCTGACCCCATTCAGGATCAATGTGTCCATAGTGTGTGTCGAGATACTCAACTGCTTGGCGGAACGCGTCAGCAGGGGACGGCGCAGGAATACCCGTCAGCCTTTCTGTAACCGCATGAATGGTTGTCAGCACACCCAGCGCAGCATGGCGATCGGTCATATCCGTTCCATACGACCAAGCGGCCAAATGCTCTGCCGCCGCTTGAAGCGAAGCATCCCCGCTCCAGTCCTCAGCGAGAACCGCTTTTACGGTTTTGTCGGCCGTGGAGCCTTGAGCATACGCACTATCGAACTTTAGCTCGAGCAAGCTTTCCCGCGTGATTGGCGTCGTGCCATCCGTGAGTTCCATAATCCGTAAGGACCGGTTGGTTTGATCGGTTTGCAGCCCCATCGAGCGTGGGAACATTTGAGGGGTTAAATTATCCGGCCCATCCGTCGCGCTAAAGGGCTCGTTATTCGCGTCGAAGATGAGCCCTGATTCCGGATTGCGCAGGATCGGCACGCGGTCATAAGGCAGATAGCCATCCCAGATCACATCCGAGCGGTCACCCGGCATGTCTTTGGTCCAGTCCCAACCAGCTGCCCGTGCTGGATATTGTCCATTATGAATGAGCGCGACGACACCATCCTTATCCGCATAAACATAGTTCAAAGCTGGGACGGCATGGATTGCCATGGCGGCATAGAACTCGTCCCAATTGCGGGCTTTGGCTGTGCGTATGCGCTGCTCGGTTTGGCGCATCGCACCCATGCCTGCGTAACGGATCGCATAGGTCCCGGTCTCAGTGCGGATCGCCGGGCCATGTTCAGATGTCAGCACTTCGCGCTTGGCCGTGAATGCAAACGGGCCCCAGAGTTTGATCGCGAGCTCAGCCGTCTCAACCTCAAAATCGCGCCACTCACCATCAAGCCTGTATTGGTTCGGGTCGTCCGGGTTCAAGGTCAGGACGTAGACATCTGCCAAGTCCGGCTTGCTAACAGTATTCGCCCAGCCGAGATGGCGGTTAAACCCATGCAAGATACTTGGTGAGCCAGGGAAGACGCCGCCATGAATGTCGAGCCCCTCTTCTGAAACCATATGCGCTTCCCACCAAGCCACCGGCCCGGTCATCGGCTGGTGCGAATTGATGATCAGCCGCGTGGTCTTGTCATCAGATCTTTCCGGAGCCACCGCAAACGCGTTGGAACCTCGCGGCGGCGCGGTCTTTGGCCCAACCAGCCAAGACTGCCGACCCGAGGCGGGATCAAGCGAAATGCTAGCGACACGCTCATCATTGTAGATGTCGAGCAGGGTCTCATCGAACCCGTAAAAGAACGGCGTGCGGAACAGAGAGCCCGCGAAAATGTCTTCGGGTTTAAAGGGAACTAAGCCTTGCCAGGTCTGATCCAGGTTTTCAGATGCGTATAGATTGAGACCATCCACATAGGCTTGCGCGTAGGCTTTTACATCGGCGGGGACATCGCTTTCATAGCGCGCTTCAATCGTGTCCCAGACATTGAGCAGCTCGACCAGATAATCGGTCCGGGCGGCGTTCACGCCTCTATATCGCCCCAGCACGCCGCGTGTGGCCGCAACGCTTTCTTGGATTGTTTCAAAATCGTCTTCGGCATGCGCATAAGCCAGCCCGAAAGCGGCATCATTGTCCGTCTTTCCATAAATGTGCGGCACACCCCAATTGTCGCGAATGATCTCAACATCATAATTCGCGGCTGCCGCTGAAAGCGCTTCGACGCTCGGATTCTTTGGCAAAGGATTCCAAGTATAGATGCCCGCCGCGAGGACGAGCACTCCGATGAGAGCCGCCGCCCCCATGACAATTTTTTTGATCATGCGATTTAGGCTTTCACAGGTGGTTCAGCATAGGATGCGGTTTGCCAAATCACCTCGTCCGGCGCTTGCAGCATCTGCATATACATCTCTTTCGGATAGGCCTGATGAGGCTTGTCCGGATCGTAAGGCGGCTGTTTCACACTGCCGCCTTCGCCATCATATGGATCCGGGCTCATATACTGTTTGGCCTCATCGGCGCTGATCCCAACCTTTTCCAGAACGGCCGGATCGACCCAAGACTTCTGATCAATTTCAACGTCCGAGGTCGCGACCTCCAAGACCAGATTCTCAGGGCCACCGAAATAGATCGACTGGCACATGCCATGATTGATCGGGCCAATCACGTTGACGCCTTTCGTTCGAATACGGTCGCGAATGGCCAGTAACTGATCAGGCGTGTCCACTTTGAACGCCAAGTGCTGCATCGTACCAGCTGCGCTTGGACCCGCCCCTGTACCGGAATGCGTGACGCCCATTTGCACCGGGATATCTTTCACCGCCGGCAATTGAACAACCGAGAAATAGCAATGATCGTCTAAGTGTAGGAAAGCATGGATACCGCCAGGCACGCCATGCATGTCGAAGATCGCGGAGAGCTTACATCCCAGAACATCTGAAAAGAACTCGATATGACTCTTTATATCCGCCGACATAATGGCGAGGTGATGGATCCCTGTGGCTTTGACCATGGCGCCTGCTCCCTTGTCTTTGCGTCATACTGGACTCACGAGCTGAAAGCGCCAAGTCTTAACCCAGCGGGAGGTGAGCCATGGCCGAATTGATCCGAGAACCCTATCTGGTCCTCCACCAGGAAACGTCGGGCTTTAAAGACGTTTATGGCGGCGCCGGTGCAACGGTCGTGGTCGAGTGTATGAAAATTGCCCTTAAAGACACGACCGCCAAATCCGTCATCGTGTTCTCTCACCCGATCGGCTCTGGCGCCTTCCTACCTCTGGTCTCAGCGCTCGCCTATGCCGGACATCACGTGATCTATTGCAATCCGCGCTATCGCGGGAATGACACCGCCTTAATCATGGAAAAATGCGTCGCTGATCTCGGCGCGTGCTTGAAACATGCGCGCGACAAACTCGGCTATGAGCAGATCATTCTAGGCGGCTGGTCCGGCGGCGGATCGCTGTCTCTGTTCTATCAAGACCAAGCCGAGAACCCGAGCATCACGCATACCCCGGCGGGGGATGCTTATGACCTTACAGCAATGGGGCTCCCGCCCGTTCAAGGCATTATGTTGCTGGCCGCCCATATCAGCCGTGCGATGACGCTGACAGAGTGGATAGATCCGTCGATCACGGCAGAAACCGCGCCCTTCGATCGCGCTCCAGAGCTGAATATTTACGATCCACAGAACTCAAACCAGCCAGCTTACACGCCAGACTATGAAGCCCGGTATCGCGCCGAACAGATTGCGCGGAACCGCAGGATCACCGATTGGGTCAAACAAACCCTGGAAGACCTGCGCAAAGCAGGTGACGTCAACGCTGAACGTGCCTTTACCGTGCACGGGACAATGGCTGATTTGCGTTGGACAGACCCGACGCAAGACCCTTCTGATCGCCGGCCTCACACATGCTATTTGGGTGAACCCAAAGTTGCCAATGATGGCCCGGTCGGCTTGGCGCGTTTCTCAACGCTCCGATCCTGGCTCAGCCAATGGGGCTATGACACCACTAATGCCACCGGCCTCGGCAATGCCGCGCGGATCAGCTGCCCTGTCCTCGTCATCAACAACACGGCCGACCTCGCTTGCACGCCGAGCCATGCGCAGCGCCTATTCGACGCCGTGGGGCATGACGATAAAGAGCATCACGATATAAAAGAAGCGGACCACTATTACATTGAGCGACCAGACTTGCTGCCGGACGCGGTGCGGATCTGTACCGACTGGATGCAAAGAAAAGGCTTTGCGGGCTGATTTACAGTTGGCGATTTCCGATGCCTCAACTAGCCTGACAGTATGAATGAAGCTGTCACCCTAGCCAAACATATCGACGCCGCTAATCGTGTCGTCGTCTTCACCGGCGCTGGAATTTCGACTGAAAGCGGCATCCCGGATTTCCGATCGCCCGGTGGGGTCTGGTCGAAGATGCAACCCATCTATTTCCAGGACTTCGTGTCTGATCGAGACGCCCGCCGCGAAGGCTGGCGCCGCGTGTTTGAACGCACAGCAGGCTGGGTCGGTGCGGCGCCAAATGCGGGGCATCATGCGATCGCGAAACTTGTCGACATGGGAAAAGTCACCAGCGTCATCACCCAGAATGTCGACAATTTGCACCAGGATGGCGGCGTGCCGGACGAGAAGGTTGTGGAGGTTCACGGCAACGCCTCCTACGCAAAGTGTTTGAATTGCGGAAAGCGCCATTCCTACGAATCCTTGCGTCCGCGTTGGGAAGCAGACGAAGATATCACCTGTGATTTTTGCGGCGGCCTGGTGAAGTCGGCCACGATCTCGTTCGGCCAGGCCATGCCGGAAGACAAAATGATGTTTGCCGAAAGCGAAGCGGTCTCTTGCGATTTGATGATCGCGCTCGGATCGTCATTGGTCGTTTATCCAGCTGCGAACATTCCGCTGATCGCGAAGCAAAACGGCGCCAAATATATCATTATCAATCGCGAAGAAACCGAGCATGATGTCTATGCCGACATGGTGATCAACACCGAAATTGGCCCTCTCTTACGTGAGATGATGGCCGAGCTTGGAACGCCCTTGGAATGAAGGACGCTTGGCGCAAAGCGCTTCGGTTTGCGGCTCTTCCCGGCGCCGCGCAAGTTCGATTTGAGCGGCGAAACGCCGTCGAAGATGGCACCCCCACTGTGCACTATTCCCTACGGTCTGAGACGCGGGACGGGCAGGTGATCGGTGATGATCGGGACTATGACTTGCTCAAAGCTGCCATGACACCGCTCGAAAAACTCGCGGAACACTATGATCACGATGAGTTGATGGTGGATCTGGACCTCGAGAACGACACGCTCACCGGCCTAACGAGCAGATAAAATCATAGCAATTTCAACTATCTGATGACAGCGCGATCAGCCCCCTTCCCCATCAGGAGCTTTTGTGCTTTTTGCACGCTTCTTGCACTGCACAACCGCCCTTTACCCAAGGGCATGCAGTACCCATATATGCATAGCAGGCGGGGCCTGCCACGTAGATTTTCGATAGGGAGGGCGAGCTTTGCTGGTCAACATGTTGAAGGGGAAATTGCACGCGGCGACAGTGACGCAGTGCGACGTTTATTACGAGGGATCGGTCTCTATCGACCAGGACCTTCTCGACGCCGCTGGTATTCTGCCACATGAGCGCGTGGATATCTGGAACATCACAAACGGCGAACGCATCTCCACCTATGCGATTGAAGCCCCTCGCGGCTCTCGTACAATCGGCGTGAATGGCGGGGCCGCCCGCAAATTCGCCCTCGGCGACCGGGTCGTGATCGCAGCCTTCGTTCAAATGGAGGCCGAACTTGCGCGTCAGCATCAGCCGCAAGTCGCCCTGATGGATGAGCATAATGAGATCAAAACGCCGAGCGCCGCTTACTAAAGCACGGGCGTTTTGAGCGTAGAGTTGTAGCGTTAGAAAGCCCGCCTGTTTGGCGGGCTTTCTTTATTCTGCCGGTTTTCTCAGTTCGAAGGTCACATTCACGCTGACCGAGTATCCAACTTCACCGCTGGCTATCGGCGTCGCACTTTCAGAGCTTCGCGCCTGCGCCATCATCGCCATAGGTTGCGGGCGATAACCCCCACTTTCGGACAGCGTCACAATCCGGGCGACTTCATAGCCTGATGCAGCTGCGTAGAGCTCAGCCCTGGAAATCGCTTCTTTCATGGCAATATCGCGTGCCGCATTCTTGGCAGCGCGGTCATCTTCAAGCGCAAAGCGCAATCCACTAAACGTGTTGCCTCCGGCGCCAACCAGCGCATCCATGGTCTGGCCCAAATTGTCCAAGTCCCGGACTCGCACCGTCAATTGGTTCGAGGCTTGATACCCCGTCAATCGCGGCGGCTGACCATTCGAACGGTTTGAATAGTCATATTGTGGTTGCAGCGAAAAATTTGAGGTCTGCATGTCTTTGCGGTCAACATTTGCGGCCTCGAGCGCCTCAAAGACACCGTTCATTGCGGTCGCATTGGCCGACATCGCAGTTTGGGCCGTCTCCCCTTGCGTCTGCACCCCGGCATTCAGGAAAGCGATATCCGGCTCGCGATTGACCGAGCCCTCAGCCGTAATACTCAGCGTCGTTTCTGGCTGGATCGAATTTGGATGCGTGGTCTGGATCGGGTCAGCATTTGGCGTCACGGTTGGCTCCGGCACGCTGTCGGCAACCAGTGTTGTGCCTGCATCGGTGCTCGGCTGTTCAGCATCTTGAGCGCCCCCGCAGGCGCCCAGCACGAGCGCGGCCGCTGCCATAGATCCACCGACCAGGCCGAATTTGTGTGTCTTCTTCATCGTGTCCCTCCTTGGGGCTGCTGAAAAACTTGCAGTCTCTATTGAATTGCGCCATTGCGACGAGATCAAGTCTGGCGTTTTATGCTTACGTTCATCTTGAGAACAAGGGCCTGTAGCTCAGTTGGTTAGAGCGGACCGCTCATAACGGTCTGGTCGGGGGTTCAAGTCCCTCCGGGCCCACCATTTTTATTATTCCGCAGACACGATTTTTGTCGCTTTAGATTGACCCCATATCACTTGCGACGTGCGCGAAAGAATTGCGTTAGGACTTCGCCCGCTTTGTCGGCGTGCGTCTCGTCCTGTTCGACCACAGGGCGCCAATGACAGGTGGGTTGCTCAAAGAAGCGTGGGCCATGCAAAATTGCGCCGCCTTTCGGATCGCTCGCGGCGAAGACGAGCTTGCCAATCCGCGCGAAACTGATCGCTCCAGCGCACATGGCGCAGGGCTCGAGCGTGACGTAGAGATGCAAGCCAGGCAGGCGATAATTGCCAAGCTTCTCGGCCGCGGCCCGCAAGGCTTTGATTTCCGCATGCGCGGTCGGATCATGATCGGTGATCGGCTGATTATGCCCTTCGCCAACCACCTCCCCGGTCTCAGGGTCAACAATCACCGCCCCAACAGGCACTTCGCCGAGCTCAGCCGCGTGCTTGGCGAGCGCTAAGGCGCGTTGCATGGGATCGGGTATGGTCATCATGTCTTCCCCATCGCGCTCTCAGGGCATAAAGGCAAGCCATGCGGATCGTAGCCGGACAATTTAAAGGGCGCCCTATCCTGGCTCCAAAGACTGACGCGACGCGGCCAACCTCTGATCGCGCGCGCGAAAGTCTGTTCAATGTCTTGGCTCATACCGATTGGGCGCCAGACTTGGAAGGCGCGCGTGTCATCGACTTGTTTGCCGGCTCAGGCGCCCTCGGCTTGGAAGCGATGTCGCGAGGCGCATCATTCTGTGTCTTCGTCGAAACCGCGCACGCCGCACGCGGTGTGATCCGCCAGAATATTGAGGCGCTAGGTCTGTTTGGGACCACACGCCTTCAGCGGAGAAGCGCAACCGATCTCGGTGAAAGACCCGCAGGATTGGGCGACCCTTTTGATATCGCCTTCTTAGATCCGCCTTACAATAAAGGGCTAGTTGAGCCGTGTTTGCGGGCTCTGACCGAGGGAAACTGGTTGTCGGAACGTGTCCTGGTTGTCGTGGAGACCGCCGCCGACGAGGCGTTGAATCTCGCAAATTGGACCAGCGTCTCCGAGCGCAGCATTGGCGCAGCGAAGTTTTGGTTCTTGCACCCCGCTTAGTCTTGCAAAAACTCTTTCTGGAGATCGATGCTGGACTCGCCGCTCCCCAAATAATGCGAACACGAACCGAGCCAGCGTTCTGCTTCAGCACGGCCTTTATCGCGTAAATCGGTCAGGAAGGTCCAACTGGTGTCGTACTTCGTTTGTAGAGACAGATCGCGGAGCACTTGGCCGCCGCGCAGCGCATGCACTGTCAGGCGCCGATACTTCTTCATGACCGGCTCTTTCAACATGCCATCATCAAGCAGTTTTTGAACAAAGGCGATGGCGCGAAGTTCGCCGATGAGAGACGCGTTAAAGCTGATCTCGTTCAACCGGTCCATGATTTCAGGAACGCGTTTGGGAACGCCGAGGCGCGAAATCGGATTGAGCAAAACAAGCAGCACGTCACGCGGCGCCTTGGCATAGATCAGCGGAAACAGGCTCGGATTGCCCATATAGCCGCCATCCCAATAGGCCTGGCCGTTGATTTCAACCGCGCGGAAGGTTTGCGGCAGACAGGCGGAGGCGAGCACTGCATCGCGTGAAATCTCACCATCTTGGAACACTTTTACGCGGCCTGTTTCAACATTTGTCGCCGACAGGAAGAGGTCGATCGGGGCCGCGTGAACCGCATCGAAGTCAATCGCTTCGTCTAGAGCGTCGCGCAGCGGGTTGATGTCAAACGGGTTGAACTCATAAGGGCTGGCAATGCTCGTAAACGCCATCGCAGCTTGGAAAGGACCGAAGGGCAACGCGGTGAACGGTGAGTTCGCCCAGGAGAAAGCGGAAAAGGGCGCGCCTTTTTGCGACACGGTTCGCCAATAGCGCTCAAGCGTTTCTTTAGCGCCGTCCGCGCCGCCTTGGGCGAGGCCCGACGCAAATGCGACAGCATTGGTCGCGCCTGCCGACGTTGCGGTGATCGCTTTGATCGTTAGGTCCGACTCTTCGACAAGCCGATCGAGCACACCCCAGGTGAAGGCGCCATGCGCCCCGCCGCCCTGCAAGGCGAGGCTGATCGATCTGTCTTTTTGCTTCGCCATGACACGCCTTCGTAAGTCAGCGGTTTCCTTTGGCACAAACTGTTTACGAGGTCTTCAAAACATTCTGTGCAATCTGCCCGGCATGCGCGCACCGGCTCAACCTGTTGAAGACTTAAAGCCAGTCCCAGCCGTAGGGGTGGTCTGCTTTCGCGATCAGCAAGTCTTGCTGATCCGGAGAGGCACGCCGCCAAAACAGGGAGAATGGTCGCTACCGGGCGGCCGCGTCGAGCCAGGAGAGCCGGTTCGTGAAGCAGCCCTGCGGGAACTGAAGGAAGAAACCGCGGTCGACGCCGAGCTGATTGACCTGATCGATGTGGTGGATGCGATCTTCGAAAACCGAGATGGCACCCTGATCACCCGCCATTATGTCCTGATCAATTTTCTCGCGAAATGGCGCGCCAGTGAGCCGAAAGCTGGTGATGACGCTGCAGACGCACGGTTTTTTCACCTTTCCGAGTTAAAGTCGCTCGAAATGTGGGACGAGACGATGCGCGTCATCGACGCCGCAGCCAATCGCCTTGGACTTGAGCGTGAGAGCATGAAATGAGCTTCTGGCATTGGATGACACTTCCGGTCTTGCAGCGCGTGCAGGAAACGGTGCCTGAAGATGGCAGCGATCCAGCTGCAGATCCGATTGAAGCGATCACCGAAACAACGGCGCAGGCGACTGAGGCCGCGACGGAGTTTGTTGACTGGATTGGGTCGGGCGAGCTTGAGGCGCTAATCGCGCTTGGGCTTGTTGTCACTTTCACGCTTATTCAGTTGATCGCACGTTGGGCGATCTTGAAGGGCATTGTTCGCCTGCCGCAAGGCGATGAGTTCTCGTTCACGGCGCTGCTGCAGCGCGTGGTGAAGAGCTTCCATACTTATTTCATGGTGATGATCGCGTTTGCGCTGACGGATGCGATGCTCGGCCTGCCGCAAGCCGTTTCGGTGATTGTCAAAGTCTTCTTTGTCCTCGCCGCAATCCTGCAAATCGCGGAATGGGTGCAGGAATTCGCCGTCTCTTTCATCCGGCGCAATGTGGCGAGGTCCAGCGGAGATGCGCGGGCCCTGGCGTCGGCCTTCAACATAATCAAATGGTTCATCTCTGTCGCGGTCTGGTCGGTCGCGCTCTTGCTCATCCTCGACAATGTCGGAGCTGATGTTACAGCGCTGCTCGCCGGTCTTGGTATCGGTGGTATCGCCATCGGTATCGCGGCCCAGGGCATTTTCCGTGACCTCTTCTCGTCTCTGTCGATCGTGATCGATAAGCCGTTCCAAGTTGGTGATACGGTTCGCTATGGCGAAAGCTGGGGGATCATTGAGGATATTGGCCTGAAGACGACACGTGTTCGCTCGAAGTCTGGCGAGCAAATGATTATCTCAAACACCAATCTCCTGGATTATGAGATTCATAATATGCAGCGTATGTCGCGGCGCCGGATGGAGACCATGTTCGGTGTGATCTATCAAACAGATCCGGATCTCGCGGAAAAAGTGCCAGAGATTGTCGCCGAAATTGTGAAGAACGTTCAAGCCGTTGATTTCGACTATTGCAGCATGGCTGCGTTCGGACCGAGCTCACTTGATTATGAATTGGTGTTCTATTCGCTGCAGCCCGACTTCAATCGGTCCATGGCGGCAAGATCGCGCGTCTTACTGGCCCTGTTCCGTGGCTTGCAGGAGCACGGATTAGAATTCGCGTACCCAACGCAAACGCTTTACATTGAAGGCATGACTGAAAAGGCGGCTTAGATCGCTATTCGACAGTCCAACCGCGCGGCGTTCTCTTTGCTTCCAAAGTGATCGATCCATCTTCGGATGACTCTTCGTAGCGGGTTCGACCGCGTTCGACGCTTGAACCTGAAAGGCGCAGGATGAGGGCATAGGCGGCAAGGGCAATACCAGCGGCGGCCGTCGCAACAGCAAGAATGCCCGCCATCATGATGATCGCAAATGCCAGAACACCCTTCATGAAAAGGCCGCCAATCCGACGCAAAAGTGCGAATAGATTATGCGGGAAACCGAATGGAGCAGTGTGTGTTGCGGTCATTTCATCCTCGTTCGCCAAATAGATGGCGTGCAAGTCGGGTGCCGTCAATGTTTAGATTGTGACCGAAGATCAATTTGCTGCGATGAGCCCACGTTCTGCGCGAATGCGAGCATAGGCGCTCGTAATGGTTGCAGCTTTCTCATGGGCGGCATTTTCAAACTCGCGCGGGGCGCCGTTCTGAATCACGCGGTCAGGGTGATTATCTGCCATCAGGCGTCGGTAAACGCGCCGGATTTCGTCGAAATCCGCATCATGCGCGACACCCAGCACATGATAAGGATCATCGCGGTCAGGACCCATATGTCCGGCTTTGATCCGCCGGAATGTCGCTTCACTAAATCCGAAGGCGGTCGAAACGGTTTGCAAATAAATGAGCTCGTCTTCAGTTACGACGCCATCGGCCGTCGCGATCATAAACAGCCCGTCGAGCACGCCTTCGAGCAAACACGGCCGCGCCGCGTATTTGCGGCCGATTTTGCGGGCATAGGATTCATAACCATTCACGGTTTGCTGGGCGAGATTGAACACGCGCCGAACGGCAGCGGCATCCTTTGGGTCGGTTTGAAACACGCGAGAGAACATCATGACTTCTTCATCGCGGACGCGGCCATCCGCTTTCGCCATTTTGGCTCCAAGGCCGACGACCGCAGCTGTAAAGCCGACATCATTTGGATCTGGTGCGCATTCGAAATCTGCCGGGACGGGTTCATCAACCACATCCACGTCGAACAAACGTTTTCCGCTCTCAATCAGACGCTGCCACATGTTCATGAGCACACCTATAGCGCGTATTTCAGAAAAGTGTGAGTGAGCGAAACTGACACGCCCTTTTAAGAGACGAACTTAGATTCATTAAATTCGAGTCATCGAAAAATCTATTTTATATACGATACCGTATTTAATATGACGCCGATATGGTTCGGGTCGTAATTTTTAACGGAGATAATCCCGTGAAATTCGCTACTCTCTTGATCTCAGCTGGCCTCCTCGCAGCCCCAGCTTTCGCTGATACTTGCTCATCTAAAAAGGCATCTGACTATCGCGTAGACGCAAGCTACACGACCGCCATTGCAGGCGAAGGCTATACCAAAGCGAAAGCCGATATCGTTGATACTGCCGCTGCCGCAGGTTCTTTCTCAACATTGCTAGCTGCTGCTGAAGCTGCCGGCCTCGTTGGTGCGCTTAAAGGTGAAGGTCCTTTGACTGTCTTCGCGCCAACCGATGAAGCGTTTGCTGCGCTGCCAGCTGGCACCGTTGAAACCCTTCTGCTCCCAGAAAACAAAGACGCGCTTGCCGGCGTTCTTAAACTGCACGTGATCGCGGGCTCAAAGGTGAAGTCAGGCGATCTGGCAGGTCAACAGATCACAGCGACCACACTGAATGGTGATTTGAGTGTTGATGGCACAAATGGTGTTGTTCTGACGGCACCAGGATCAACCGCAACGGTTGTTGCCGCAGACGTCGCAGCGTCAAACGGCGTGATCCACGTGATTGATACTGTGCTGCTGCCAGCGAGCTAAATCGCTCCGAAACCAGTAGATTGGGAAGCGCTGCGTCCCCCCATCCCTCGCTTCCCGGGTGTCCCGCCAGATTGGTTCTGGCGGGGCATTTTCTATTTAGGCTCAGGCTTTTCCGATTTGAGAGCGGCAATGTCAGATTTCATTTCCCGAAGAAGCTCTAAGATTTCGTCGCGCTCTTTGTCGGCTGAGTCGAACTCCTCATCCATTTCTTCTTCAATCTCGTCGAGATGCTCCTCGGTCGCCGCACGCTGCTCCGCCGCCAGAGCGTCAACGATCAAAGCAATGAACAAGTTCAAGACGGCAAAGCTCGCGATGAAGATGAAAATCAAGAAGAAGAACGGCGCATATGGATTGCCGTCATCAACAACCTTCTGAACGACTTCAAAGCGCCAGCCATCCATCGTCATAACTTGGAATAAGGAATAGGCAGAGCTCGGAAGATCGCCGAACAGCTGCAGCACTTCTTCATTGTCCGTGTCGCCAAACAGATTGGTCGCCATGACCGCGCCGACATAGGTGAGTAACGCCAGAACCGCGAGGATCGCCCCCATGCCCGGCAAGGCATTAAGCAGCGCCTCTGTAATCCGCCGCATCATCGGGACGATGTGCAACAGCCTCAAGATCCGCAAAACGCGCATGGCCCGCAGGACCGAGAAGGCTGCCCCGCCGGGGACAAGTGAAATCGCGACCACTAAGAAATCGAACCAATTCCAGCCCGACTTGAAGAAACTAAAGCGATACACGAACAGTTTCAGAGCGATCTCGACACAGAACACAATGGTGACGGCCTGATCGAACCAACTCAGGGACGCAACGACCTCAGACGGCATGACGCGCTCATAAGTCAGGATGCCGAGAATGACGGCGTTCATTATGATCAGTGTCGTAATGAAGTTCCGAAAAAACTTGCCTTCAATTGCGGTTTCAACGCGCGAATTGCTGGTCTCCAGATCGAGTGTGCCCTGTTTCATTCGGTAAACCCTTGTCGCGCCGCATCGCCAGACGATTCGTCTAACCCCGCGTTTTAGCGTTCAATACGGCAGGATCAATTGGGCAGCAGCGAAACCTGTACGCCCGCGAACTGAAAGCTCGATCCTTGAACACGCAGACCTGCGGCTTTGGCACGCGCCAGGCAAGCTTCTGGATCGGGATGCGTTAAAGTATAAGTCGACAAATAGTCTCGGTCGCCGGGAGTGACACGAATGCCACCTGCCTCAAGAGATAGCTCCCAAACACCATGCCCGATATCTTGTGCGGCGATGCCAAGCACTCCAGCCCACCTCGTGGCCAGTGTTTCTGGTTCTACCGCAACAATGTCCAGTTGAGTGAGCGCGCCGGGTTTGGCCGCGCTCTGCCAATCGGGGCCACCCCAACGCCATGAGCTTGCAGGTCTCGCTTCGTCAATTGAGACAATCGCAGCCCCGATATCAGCGGGGTGAAGATGGCTCGCAGAGATGTCCTCGGTATCGATATCCCAGACACGGCGAAGCCCATTCGCGTCGGCGTGGGTCCGAACCCGCTCGAGATTATCGGTTTGGAAGATCGCCATATATCCGCCCAGCCCCTGATTTCGATCCAGGAAACGGCCGGCGGCGGTCTTCTCTTCAACCGGAACAACGACTTCCAGAAACTGATCGCCAAGCGCGAAGACGCCATTTGTCAGGCCAAACATGCGCACGCCTGGGTCCACAAATCCGGGACCGAGGTCTAACACTTCGCGCAACCGTTCGATGTCGGCTGCATCATGAGACGCAAAAACGAGCTGCCGGATTCTGGGAAGGGTCATGCTCAATCCGCCGACGTTGTGGTGTCGCTGACGATTTTCCAACCGCCATCCAAATCGCGAAAAACCAAGGTGGAGAGGCCGGACGGTTTATCTTCAGCGCGTGTGATCGCCCAGGCGCCATGAACGATCGCGGCATCATCGCTCAACATATCGACCTTCAAATCAGAAAATGAGAGGGTTCCCATCAGACTGCGGTCTGAATAGTTCGCGTGATATCGATCGCTCGTTTCTTGCCAGCCCATTGTGACCGATCCGCCTGAGGCGAAACGCAGCTCGGGGGACTGCCAATAGCCAGCCATGAACGTATCGATATCTCCGGCATTCCAGGCGGCTTGCTGGGTCGTCAGCACACTCAGAATGCGGTCTTCATCGGTCTCAGCGCTACCAATCAACTGAGTGTCATTGACGTTCACATTAACGGCGCAGGCCGGTAGCGCGCAAGCGACCAAAGCGATCGATAGAAGTGTTTTGGACTGCATCAGGGCCTCCCTCAGGGCTATCTCTCTTGAGCGAAATCATTTACCCGCTTGGACATCTTGGCAAGTGCGTCCATATCAGCGCCAAGTTTTTCGGAGCAATACCCAATCATGATGATGACTGTCTTGATCCTTGCCGGCTTCTTTCTCTTATTTGTTGGAGGTGAAGCGCTGGTCCGGGGGTCAGTTGGCATTGCTCGAAAAGTCGGCATGTCGGAATTGGTGATCGGTCTCACCTTGGTTGGCTTCGGAACGAGCCTGCCCGAATTGGTCACCAGCCTTCAGGCCTTGAGCGAGGGCGCAACAGGTCTCTCAATCGGCAATGTTATCGGATCAAACGTTGCGAATATTATGCTAGTGATCGGCGCGGCAGCCTTTGTGAAAGCCATCACGACCAATCCAGCCGCCCTTGCCAGGGACGGCGCCTTCATGGTCGCTGTCACCGTTTTATTTGCGGTGATCGTTTGGATTGATGGTTTCACCCGAACCACCGGTATCGCCTTCACCGCGCTGCTCGTCGTCTATCTCGTGGTTTCGGTTGTCCTGGATCGACGCGCGAACAGCGCGGCCGGTAGCATGCACGGCGAGGAGGCTGAAGAATTTGAACATGATGACCCGACCTGGCTCTCAATCGTGATGACAATTGGCGGGATCGTCGGGGTCATTGTCGGGGCTCGGTTCCTGGTGTCAGGCGGGTCGGATGCCGCGAGATTGTTTGGCGTCTCCGAAACGGTGATCGGAATCTCAATCGTCGCAATCGGGACCAGCTTACCTGAACTCGTCACATCGATTGTCGCAGCGCGCAAAGGCAAAGCGGATGTCGCGCTCGGCAATGTACTCGGCTCGAACGTGTTCAACATTTTGGGCATTCTCGGCGTCTCGGCGATTATCTTCCCGTTTACACTCATTGAGACTGGCGCCGCTGGCGTTCCGCTTGAGATCGCGGCGATGCAGTTCGGTCAGGCCGCAAGCATCGTCACATGGACCGACATGGGCGCCCTCTTCCTGTCCGTCTTCCTCCTATTTGTATTTGCCTTTACCGGCCGAAAGCTCGCGCGCTGGGAAGGCAGCATCCTGTTGATCGCCTATATGCTTTATATCGGTATGCGGTTTGATCTCATTCCAACACTTGCGGGGTGACCATGTCTGATAAGTCGATCTATGACGGGCTCGATCAACTCGGCCAACAAATCGGAGCGCCAAGCTCGCCGGATGAGGCGAAGTTGGAGCGCGTCCCGAACCCGCACCCCGACACGCTCTATCTAGCGCGCTTCGTCGCGCCGGAATTCACTTCGCTCTGCCCGGTAACAGGACAGCCCGATTTTGCCCATTTGGTGATCGATTACGCACCTGGCGATTGGCTGGTGGAAAGCAAAAGCCTGAAACTATTCCTGACCAGTTTTCGCAATCATGGCGGCTTCCATGAGGATTGCACGCTCCGCGTTGGGAAGGATATTGCCGATCTGCTCCAGCCCCGCTGGCTTCGGATTAGCGGATATTGGTATCCGCGCGGCGGCATCCCCATCGATGTGTTCTGGCAAACTGGGGCGGTGCCAGAAAACCTGTATGTGCCTGATACTGGCGTCGCGCCGTATCGCGGCCGCGGCTAAATCGCTGAAATCTTTCATTTACTCAGCTTCCGTTCAGTCTTCCTCCTTTATCCAGAATGCATGAAATGGCTGGTCACGCTTCTGTCTGGGCTTTTACTCGGTACACCGCAGGTCATGGCCAACCCGCTGGGCTGCGATCAAACCGAAACGGCATGTGTTCTAGAAGCAGCCTGGAGCGCTGCTCTGCTTCTACCTGAAGAAAAGCGGCTCCGGCTCTCCACGGCCTTCTTGGAAATCGCCTTACTGTCAGAAGACGCCTCGCTGATCGATCAATGGGAAAACCGCTTTGATCGGCGCGCAAACGATGTGCCGGTTTACGCAGACTATGGCTGGCAAGTGGCTGAACCGATCCTCGAAAAAGGCGGCGTCGAGTCCCTGCTCTCCCTTGCAGAGAAACGCGCTGACCCTCTGAATTTTGGCCGGGCCGATGTCTTGCTTGCGGCTGGCAAACGCTTGCAACCGGTCAATGAAGGGGCCGCGCGCAGGATCAATCAAGCCATGCTGCGAATGCTCGGCAAGGCCTCAAGCTTCGAAAAACCAAACCTCGCCCATGCAGCCGCTGAGCTTGCAATGGCCCGCTGCGATGCAGACCTGCTTGCGCAAGCCCGCCGTTCAACAGACGCGCCCGACAATCTGCGCTATGCCTTCTGGCAGGCGCGCATTGGCGGCGACGCGCGGCATCTTTTGAGCGAGGTGAGAGCGATCAAAAACGAGGAGGATACGCGCGACATCCGGCGGGTTCTTGATGGCTATCGCGCGATCCTTGAGCACGGCTACTGCGCTCAGCAAAAAAGCGAGATTGGCGGCTGAGCGATTCAGCTTATACTTTCGAATATGATGGACGCCGATCAAGACCCCCCAGAAGCGATTTGCGGCAGCGCCGAGGTTGGCGCGCTTGCACACTTGTACCGCGCGGAAGTCTATCGATCGACGATTTGGCGCCAACGCCTCGACATGACCACCAATTGGGCCGTGGTCTCAACCGGGATCGCGTTCTCGGTGAGTTTTGCAAACGAAGAAGCCTCGCCGCTCCCCATCGTTCTGGTGGGTTTGCTGTCGGCCATGTTCCTGATCCTGGAAGCACGCCGGTATCGTTATTTCTATGTCTGGAAGTTTCGCGCGCGGATGATCGAGATCACGAACTATGTGCCGATCTTGCGCGGCCGCGGCGCCCAGATCGCCATGGATAAAGGCACCGCGCTGTCGGATGACTATATGCGCCCACGACACCGAATCTCAGCTATGCGTGCCATCGGGCGCCGGCTCAGACGCAATTATGGTTGGCTATTCTTGATCCAAGGCGTCGCGTATTATGCGAAGATCGGCATGCATCCGAGCGATGTCAGCTCTTGGGCAGAATTTCTTCACCGCGCCCATATTGGCCCGATCCCCGGCTGGCTGGCCTTGATTTCAGGTGTGGTGTTCCACCTTAGCTGGATCGCCTTTGCCTATTATACATGGCGTTTGGACAAAGCCGACAAACGGATCACTGCCGATTATCTCGATCCAGAGCTTGCCTCTGGGGTGGCTGAGAACGGCGTTTGACCGCTTTGGCGGCATCGAAACCTAGTCGATGCGCGCATCTGTCGGCCCTCCAATTTTTCCCCCATCACACTGATAACCGAGGTAAAAATTCACGCTCGGGTGAATGTTATAGCGGACCCCGTGGAAGATCTTACATCTGCCATTGCCATTGAGGACGGCCTTAATCACGTCGCAGCTCATGACGATCGAGCGCGTATCCTTATGGTTTTGCGAATAGATCCGGATTTCGTGAAACCCTATCTTGGCCTTCCGATCCAAGTTCATCGTTTTGTTCATGCCAGCAGGGATGGTGAGCTTGTTTCCAACCTGCTCGGATTGCTCGCTTTTGTCTTTGCGCGCTTTGACTTTCACCGTCTGCGCCGCAGAGGTTTGGTCGATATTCGAGCTGCCGTCTGAACCGCCTGTATCCCCGGTCCTGTTCCTGAAGTGAATGTTACACTTGCCGCCATTCACGGCGCACTTGGTCTGCGAGATGTCGCAGATCGCGCTGGCGGTTGGGATGGCGACCAATAGAGAGACGCACGCAATCAAAGTTGGGCGAACACCTGACCTCAATAGACCGAGCACCCATTGGCGGTGGCTGTTAGCGAACGGTCGCATTCTACGGCCCTCCAATTTTTCCGCCATCGCACTGATAGCCGAGGCCGTATTTGAAAATGAGAAGGTCTTGAGTTCGGCTCCCGTAGAAGACTTTACAGGTGCCGTTACCGTTTAGAATCGCTTTGATGTCTTCGCAGGGAATGACGACAGAGCGTACAGGCTTTTTGGCGAAGTCTTTTGAATAGATCCGAATGTCCTGGAAGTCTTTCTTGGACTTCTTGTCCACGTTCATTGTCTTGCTGGCGCCAGCTGTGATGGTGAGTTTGTTACCAATCTTCTTTTCGTCCGCCGTACGGGCTTTGACGATCACCGTCTGCGCGAACGGTAACTGCCGGAGACTTGAACCACGGTCTGAGCCGTGCGTATTGCCAGTCTTGTTCTTGAAATGAATGTTACACTTGCCTCCATTCAGCGCGCATTTGGTTTGGGAGATATCGCAAACGGCGCTGGCGGACGGGACGATCGCGCTAAGCGCGACCAACGTCATCAAAAAGGGTCTGATCATTCAAAGTCTCACTTTGGACCGACGACGTTTCCGCCGTCACAATTGTACCCCAGCGCATATTCGAAGGCGTTTTCCCGATACAGCGAGTAGCCGTAAAAGACTTTGCAAGTGCCGTTGCCGTTCAGGACGGCCTTAACGTCATCGCAGCTCATCGTTACACTTTTCACGGTCTCCATATTCGGCGACGCCATACGAATTTTAGCGAAATTCTTATTCGCTTTCTTGTCCACGTTCATCGTTTTGCTGGCCTCGGCAGCAATTGTCAGAGTGTTGCCAGCCTTGTGGCCATTTTCTTTGAGGGCTTTCACTTTAATGGTTTGGGTCAGGGACATTTGTTTCAATCCAGACCCCCGGGATAGGCCTTTGCCTTCGCCGGTCTTGTTCTTGAATTGAATATTACATTTGCCGCCATTCACAGCGCATTTGGTCTCGGAGATGTCGCACGACGCAAAAGCAGCCTGAGCGAGCCCTGCCAATAGGAGGGCGGATATGACGAAGGTCCTAAACATTGCCACTTACAATTTCGGGCCGACGACATCGCCGCCATCACAGCGATATCCAAGCTGCTGTGTTTCCGTGCCATACTCATTCGGCCCGTAGCCGTGGAATATTTTGCAAATGCCACTGCCATTCAGGATCTCTTTGACGTTTTCGCAGCCGATTGAGATGCCTTCAATATCCCACCGCCCAACTGACGAAATGCGGATCTTGACGAAGTTCTTGTTCGCTTTCTTGTCCAAGTTCATGCTGTTTTGTGCGCCAGCATTAATGGTCAGGGCGTTGCCCGCGTTGTTTCCGTTCTCTTTAACAGCTTTGACGCGTACGATTTGCGCCCCTGTTTCTTGGGAGAGAACGGTTCCACCAGCCGAACCTGTCGATTCCCCAGTCTTGTTTTTGAAGTGAATGTTACATTTGCCGCCATTCAAGGCGCACTTGGTTTGCGAAATATCGCATGCAGCAAAGGCGACTGGAGCGAGTGTCCCGAAAGCGAGGGCCGAAAGCGCGAGGGTTCTGATCATTCGTTTTATCCTTTCGGACCAGCGACATTGCCGCCATCACATTGGTATCCAAGTTGAAAGTTGAGGGTTTGATCGCCGAATGGCGGGTAGCCGAGGAAGACTTTGCAAGTACCGTTGCCATTCAGGACCGTACGGACGTGATCGCATTCCATCGTGACGCTTTTGACCCGGGTCATGGCGGGGGACGTGATGCGGATCTTGGCGAACTCTTTCTTGGCCTTCTTGTCCAAGTTCATCGTCTTGCTGGCGCCGGAATCGATCGTCAGGGCATTGCCGACTTTATGGCCACTGTCATTGAGGGTTTTGACTTTGACCGTTTGCGCCTGGGTTTGCTGGGTCAGATCCGTGTCAAAGTCGGACCCAGAGTTAGCGGCGGTGACATTTCGGAACTTGATATTACATTTGCCGCCATTCACGGCGCATTTGGTTCCCGAGATATCGCAGAACGCAAACGTAGATGGGGCAAGCGCGCCCAAAGCGATGGCGGACAGTGTGAGAGTCCTGATCATTCGTCTGACCCTTTCGGACCGACGACCTTACTCCCATCACATGTGTATCCGAGCCTGTAGTCTTCATACGCGTCTGCGTCTGCGTATTGGCCATGGAAGATTTTGCAGGTGCCGTTGCCATCAAGAACGCTTTGAACATCCTCGCAGCTCATCGTGACGCCTTCGACGCTTTTCATCGCCGGTGAGGTGATGCGGATCTTGGCAAAGTTCTTATTCGCCTTCTTGTCCAAGTTCATCGTCTTGCTGGCGTCCGAATTGATCGACAGGACATTGCCAGCCGTGTGCCCATTGTCTTTCAGGGCTTTCACCTTCACGGTCTGGGCCCAGCTTTCCTGGTCGAGGCTTGTGCCGCGATCCATCCCGCGACTGGCGCCGGTAAGGTTGCGGAATTTGATGTTGCATTTGCCGTCGTTCAGGGCGCACTTGGTTTGCGAAATATCGCAAGACGCAAAGGCGACTGGGGCGGACGCGCCCAGAACGAGCGCCGAAAGTATGAGGGGTCTGATCATGAGGTTTTATCCTTTTGGTCCCGTCACTTTGCCGCCATCGCAGCTAAAGCCGAGCCGGTAGTCGAGATGCGCGACATCGTTCGAAACATAGCCGTTGAAGACTTTGCAGGTTCCATTGCCATCGAGGACGGCTTGCACATCGGTGCAGCTCATGGTGACAGGGTCGACCCCGGCCAGCGGAGGAGACGTGATGCGGATTTTGGCGAACCCTTTGCGCGCCTTCTTGTCCATGTTCATCGTTTTGTTGGCGTAAGACTCTATGGTCAGGGCATTGCCAGCCTTTTCGCCATTGTCTTTGAGCGCCTTGATTTTGACCCTCTGAGCTGAGGTGCGCTGAGTAAGGTCAGTGCCTTCACCTAAACCCGCATGATCTGCGGTGACATTGCGGAATTTGATATTGCACTTCCCGCCATTGAGCGCGCACTTGGTCTGCGAAATATCGCAGGACGCAAAGGCGGCTGGAGCGAGTGCTCCCAGAACGACCGCAGAAAGCATGAAGGTTTTGATCATGAGCCTCTACTCTCGGGGCCCGTGACTGTGCCGCCATTGCAGCTGAATCCGAGCTTGTAATCAGGGACCTTGAATTCGGGAGCGTCATTGCCGCTAAAGACCTTACAGGTTCCATTACCGTTCAGGACCGCTTGCACGTCACTGCAGCTCATCGTGACACCCTGGACACCGGCGAGCGCAGGAGAGGCGATGCGGATTTTGGCGAATTCCTTGCGCGCCTTCTTGTCCACGTTCATCGTTTTGTTGCCGGGAGAATTGATCGTCAGGGCGTTGCCAGCTTTTTCGCCATTGTCTTTTATGGCTTTGATTTTGATCGTCTGAGCCGACGGTTTTTGAGAGAGGCCGGTGCCCTGATCGGAGCCACTTGCCACGCCCGTCACATTACGGAACTTGATGTTGCACTTGCCACCATTCACGGCGCATTTGGTCTGCGAAATATCACAGGCGGCAAAGGCGGTGGGAGCAAGCATGCCCATAGCGAGAGCGGATAGCGCGATTGTTCTAATCATGGGGTCTTATCCTTCTGGTTTGACGACACGGTCACCGCTGCACGTGTAACCGAGCCGGTAATTGCTCTTGTCATATGAGGAGTAGCCGTAGAAAACTTTGCAGGTTCCCGTCCCGTTCAGGACGGCCGTGACGTGTTCGCAGCTCATGGTGACGCCGCCGACCGCTTTGTCTGCGGGAGAGGTGATTTGGATTTTGGCGAACTCTTTTTTCGCCTTCTTGTCGAGATTCAGCGTCTTGCTGGCACTGGCATTGATGTTCAATGCATTCCCAAGCTTTTTGCCATTCTGTTTGACGGCTTTGACCCTGATGATCTTCGCCTCTGCTGTCTGATGGATACTCGTATCTTTGCCCGAACCGCTGGAGACGCCAGTTATGTTGCGGAACTTGATGTTACACTTCCCGCCATTCAGCGCGCACTTGGTCTGCGAGATATCGCACGCGGCACTGGCGCTCGGCGCTAAGAAAACGGGGACGGCCAGGACGCTGGCCATCGCGAGATAGGTCACTCTACGTCTAGTCATTTGGACCCCCAACGTTTCCGCCATCACATTTATACCCAATATGCGTGGTCAGGTTCCCGGAGACTTTGCGGTTGCCGTGGAAGAGCTTGCACTTCCCGTTGCCGTTCAGGACGGCGACCACGTCGTCACAATGCATCGTGCTGGCCCCAAACATGAAACCTGCATTGTCAGATCGAAGGTGAATGGCGTGGAAGTGTTTCTTCGCCTTCTTATCAATATTCATCGTCTTTGTGTCGCCAGCTTGGATAACCAGCTTGTTGCCAACCTTGTCACCCTTCGAATCTATGGCCTTCACTCTCACCGCCTGAATCGCGGTCGTCTGATTGATGTTGGACTTGCCATCCAAGCCACCTGCATCGGCTGTGCGATTGGTGAAGTGAATGTTGCATTTGCCGCCATTTAAGGCGCACTTGGTTTGTGAGATATCACACTCAGCGCGGGCGACGGGGGTCGTGATGATCGCACCGGTGATGAGAGATGCAGTTATAACGGCGTAAAGACGCATGTAGGGAAACCTCGATTTCTTTCGATCAAGACATCAGAGGGCGCGCTCTGCCGAAACTGTCAGATCCGCCAGTGAGCCGGCCTGGCGGCGGCCTGACTCAATTGGCTTGCGCTTGCTCCCCCCTTCCTGTATGTCCGCGCTTTCGAGATTTAAGGGCCGGTCAGTAATCGTCCCGCAGCACACTCAAAGAGGCACCCGCGATGAAAGCCGAAGGCCATCCAGATTATCACTTCATCACCGTCGTCATGACTGACGGGACGGAGTATCAAACCCGCTCAACTTGGGGCAGCGAAGGCGACAAGCTCGTCCTCGATATCGACTCTAGCTCGCACCCAGCCTGGACCGGTGATCGCAATGCGAACCTGGACCGCGGCGGCCGCGTGTCTCGCTTCAAAGACAAGTTCAAAGGCTTCATGTAAGCCGCTCGCCAAATGGCGATTTGAATTCAAAAAGCTCGCTCCTTCTGGGGCGGGCTTTTTTTTCGTCTGGATCGACTTACTGTGCCAAAGGTGCGGGACGCTAGGGATGCAGGCATGTTTGGAAAATCAGGACACACGCAGCCAAAAAGCTGGGAGGCGCTGGAGCGCCGCGATGGCTTTGCCGGTTTGCGAGAAATCGCTCAGCGCGACACGCTACCGAAATTAGAAGACGCCAAACCGCGCTTGGCCAATCCAAGCCCGATCAATGCATTATATGGCGGCGGCTGTTTCGTGGCAGTCTCAGGTCTCGTTCTCCTGATCATTCTCAGCTCAATTTTTGGACCATTCGGGTTTGTTATCGCGCTGGTCATCGGCTTCTTTATGGCCCGGCCATCGATTGAGAAAATTGCGAGGATCCAGATTGATCGAATGATCGCCGATCTCAGTTTTCGGCAATCGGTTTTTGAGCCTTTGGCGCGCCATATCGGGCTGCGCTATGTCGCCTCGCCGGGCGGTGGGCAGGGGATCGTCGCGCAGCAAAGCAAAGAGGGTTTTTTTCAAGCAAGTTTCAAGCGGCTGCATGAAGCCCTGGAAGAATTTAGCGGCCAGGACGAAGCTGTCGCTGCGGCGCGGGCGTCTGGCTTGGTTGAGCTCGCGACCGTCATTCATATTGGCGGCGCCGACGAAGAAACCAAAAAAGCGCGCGAAACCGGTCTGACGCGGCTCGAAGATGGCTTTGCGGGGGAGCATGCAGGTTTGCATTTTGACGCGTTCGAAGTCGTCAGGTCGCCGCGCCGCACCGATGACGGCACCGTCTATGAGGCCGAGCATGCGCTTCTGATCGTTTTGAAACTGCCGCGGCCTTTGCAAAGCACGACGCAACTACGATCCAAAAAGATCGGGTGGCATAAGCCTGGCGAAGCGGACCGCCTGGAACGGGTTCGACTAGAGTCGAATGATTTTGAAGATGACTTCCAGGTCCGATCGAACGATCAAGTTGAAGCTCGCTTTGTCTTTACCCCCGATGTCATGGCGCGCGTGATCGATTTGGCGCATGGCGAGCAATTTCGCGCCACCGCGCAAGCCGATCACTTAGTCGTCGCTTTAGAGGGCCCGAACCGATTTGACCTGACCAGTCAGGACACAGGCTTAGACGGCGACGCGGCCATCCGGCTTGCAATCCAACAGATCGGCGAAATGCTGGATTTAGTGGAAACTGTCGCGAATGTGTTTGGGATTGGTGACCAGGTTTAGCGAGTGGATGATCGCTTTCACTAATATATACACCTGATTTAAAAGCATTATTTGAACCTCTATTGCCTCCCTCTGACATATAGGACAGTTTGCGCGAGGGATCGCACGAGCAGAGGGAGACTGAATAATGAGATTATTCAGCTGCATTATTGTTACATTTCTTATGTCGATATCACTCAGCCCAGCAAGTATTGCACAAAGCGGTGGAACGATATTCCAAGACTATTGCAGTACGTGCCATTCAAGTGACCTCGTCTCTGACAATATCATTACTGGCAGCGCAATCGCACCCGCACTCGCGCCCTATGTTGAACGATTTGACGCCGCCGTTTTTGTTACAAACATTCGAAATGATCGCCTGCTCGCCGATCCGATGCGCACCTTTGAAGGCGAGCTTAGCGATGCTGAGCTTCGCAGGGTTTGGCAGTACATCACGGACGTTTCGCGCGGTGAAACAGCACGCATTCCACGCGGCGAAACGCAGGAACAACGCATAAAGAGACAAAAGTGCGAAGCGATCAAAACGCGGATGAATACACCGCCGCCTGGGCCTCCCGGCTACTACCCGCCCGGACATGATCGCTGCACCTGCGGAGAAAGCGGCGAAAGCTTTTGTAACCAGGAAGGCACTTTCGGCGAACGCATCGTTCCCCTGACCCCGGTAACCTATCGCTATTGCAAGCCTTGGGTTTGGCAGTCCGAGCGCGACTATTACGGCAATCACTGCCGAACGGTGCAAATGGTCGGCGACGCCGCAAGCGCCTGATAAGCTGAAACGCGCAATGAACGAGCAACCGTTCAAGGATGTTCTAAATCGGCGACCCTTGCAGATGCAGGTCCCAAAACCGCCGGTGCCGCCTGCGCAGGCTGAACCAGAAGGTCCAGGTCCGGTTCCCGCTTCGGCAGAACTACGATGCCGCGCCGGTGGCAATATGCGTTTGGAGGCAACGCGCCCGACCCGGATGGACTGGGTGCCGCGCTGGGACCGACAGCGCGGCGTTGAGATTGAGCGCGGCAATGGCAAGCCGGACATGGTCGACGAACATTGGGCCTTCATTGTTTACGCAACATTGGCTCCGGTTGGGGCGTCCCGACCGCCAGCAGGACAATGCATCTGGACCTCACCAAATGCGCATGGCCTGCAACTGAATAAGCAAAATCCGCTCGCGATTGCGATCGATATGCGCGTTTTGAGCGATGACTTCCCGTTCGAACGAATGACTGTTCAAAGCGGTGGCCGGATAAGTCTGAAAACCAGCAATCGCAATGGCATTAGCCCGGAACAACCTCGTCGTGCCGCGATTGAGGCTTTAGCGGCCATCCTTAGCGGCACCGGTGAGTTCACAGCGCGCGTGATGCCGAGCGAAAAGCCAGCTCCCTTCAAGGGCGCCAGGGTGGAGCATGTCGGCAACAACACGTTGGCATTCCGCGAACCCCCAACGGCGCGCGAAATTGGGCCTTACTGAGTTTGAACAAAGGGCAGGGACAAAAGGAGACGCGATATGTTTCGCAAACTAGCACTGGCCGCAATGGCGGCAGGATTCATCACTGGATTCGCCTCAGCGCAAATCCAAAAAGCGCCGGAAAAAGGAACCAAGCCTCCGCAGCCGGTTCAGCAAATCGGCGATGCGAACATGGAGCTGAACCTGCCAGAGCCAGCCATTCGGGATGCCGATGGGGACGGGCAGCTTTCCTACGCCCATGGCGGCGCCGATTGCGATGACAATGATGCGCGGCGCTATGCCGGAAATGTCGAAGTCGGAGATCCCGAGAGCCGGGACGAAGACTGCAATCCCGAAACATTTGGGACCGTGGATAGTGATGGCGATGGGTTTTACTCTAATCGCGCCTGCAACCGGCGCCCAGATGGCTCGATGAATTGCGGCCGGGATTGCGATGATAGCAACCCTCGTATCCATCCTCTACAGATCGATGTTCTGAATGGGCGAGACGACAATTGCAATCTCGAGGTGGACGAAGATCAAACCGCCGCTGAGGTTTTGCGACTGCTCCAGCAATAAAGACCACAAATGTAGTCAAAAGTGATTGACTTATTGTTTTTCGATATGTAGAGGGAGGGTGCGTTCAGGATCACTAACCCTGTTTTATGGAGCGAACTCTCATGATCCGCACTTTTACTGTCGCCAGCCTCGTTGCGCTTGGCCTCGCTGGCGCTGCCAGTGCCGAAACCCGTACCTATGATGTCGGGAACTTTACCAGCATCGATATCTCAGCCGGGCTCGATCTCAGTTTTGAGCAAGGCGCAGCTGGACCTGTTAGCGTTGAAAACAAAAATGGAGACTTCAGCGATATTGAAGTCACGGTCAAAGGCGACACACTCGTCCTGAAGCGTAAGAAGAATAATTGGGGCTGGGGTCGCAAGCGCGAGCGCTATGGCATCACGGTCAGCGCGCCTGTCATCAACAGTATCGAAGCTTCTTCAGGGTCAGACGTGGTTGGCCGCGGCATGAGTGGCTCATCAATCTTCGTTGACGTCTCATCTGGCGCCGACGTGACTGTGACCGGCGTCGACGGTGGCACCGTTATGATCGAAACCTCGAGCGGCTCAGACGCCTCGGTTGCAGGCACCTGTGAAACAGTCCGTGCAGACTCCTCGTCAGGCTCTGACATCGAAGCCCGGGATCTTATCTGCCAGAATGGCGAAGCCGACGCGTCTAGCGGCTCTGACATCTCCATCCATGTCACTGGCAGCGTCAATGCCGAAGCTTCAAGCGGCGCCGATGTCGATGTCTATGGCGGTCCAACCGATGTGACCTCAGACAAATCAAGCGGCGGCTCTGTTTCTATCCGCAGCTAAAGCAGTTTAGTCGAAGTCGAAATCGTCCGCTTTATGGCCCGGATCTGGCCAAGAGAGGTTCATATCCTCGAGCGCGCCGCGCACGATCCGGGCAATCATCGCATTGCGGCGCGTACGGCTATCAGCGGGAACCACATACCATGGCGCGTGCGGCGTTGAGCAACGCTGCACCGCTGTCTCGTAGGCGGACATGAAATCCGGCCACAGTTTCCGGTCTTCGAGATCGCCCGGATTGAATTTCCAAAGCTTATGCGGCTCTGTCAGGCGCTCACGCAAACGAATGCCTTGCTCCTCATAGCCAACATTCAGCATGAACTTTAGAATGGTCACGCCATTCTCCGACAAGTGTTTCTCAAACGCATTAATCTGCTCGTAGCGCTGCTCGACAATGTCGGCGGGCGCGAAATTGCGGACCTTCACGACAAGAACGTCCTCATAATGCGAACGGTCAAACACGCCGATCCGCCCCTTGCGCGGCACCGCGTCATGGATGCGCCAAAGGTAATCATGTGCGAGTTCGGTCTTACTTGGCGCTTTAAAGGCGCGGACCTGCATCCCAAGCGGGCTCGTGTCAGCAAACACGTTACGGATCACGCCGCTTTTGCCCGCCGTATCCATGCCCTGCAAAACGACCAGAAGCGCGCGGTCGCGATTGGCATAGAGCTTGTCTTGCAGCTCATTGATGACGGCTGCATCCTTTGTCAGGCTGGTCCGAGCCTCTTTCTTGTTCGGAAACAGCGAGCGATCACCGGAGTCTCGTTTCGAGAGATCAAACGGTGCGTCTGGCTTTGCGACTAGCGCCTTTCGGACATCGTCAATCTTAGGATGGGACATTGGATAACTCCGTCTTTGGGCACCTAGTTTTTGTCGCTCAGCGCATAGACGACCAGGCCATAGAAGCAAGGCTCGCTGGAACACTCGCTCATGCTCACAGTCGCGCTGTGATCTGAAAATGGGCGGCCAACAAATTCAAGCATCGGGAAATCGGTTCGCTCTGTGGTTTCTGCTATCGGGTCAGGATCCGTGGAAACCATCGTAATATCGATTTGAAGATCCAGAGCATCGCAATCCTGGTCGCAAACTGCGACCGCGACATAACGCTCTAGTATTTCAACGTCCTCGAGCGCGATGACGTCTTCTGAGCCTGTCGTCAGCATACTTCTATGCTCAAGGATTTGCGTGACGTCGCGGCCGTCTTGATTCGCCGCTTCGATAACTTGCTGGCGGACGGCCGCCAATTGGCGATCGATAACGCTATCATAGTCGTCAGAGCTATCCGAAGCCGGCTCGGCATCCGTTTTGAAAATACCAACCCCATAGAAACAAGCGTCTGTCTCGCAGTTCACCATGTCGACCAGCAGCTTGTAATAGAAACTGTCTGCATCTGTTGTGAATTCGAGAACCGGGGCATCATCATCCTCAACATCTGTATCGAGCGTGTCACCCGATGGGTCATCAATTTGAAGATCCAAATCATCGCAGTCGCCGTCGCAAACGCCAACGATCAGATAGTTCGTATTCGGCTCCAGTTCGGTTAGATAGTAGGCGCCGTTACGCTCTTTATCGGTCAGGCTGATAATCTCGCCGACGCGCAGCATCTGTCGATCTGCGCCTTCCATGACCGGTTTCATGCGCGTTTCAACATCATCAAGCTGTTTGGTGATGATGGAAACATATTCGGTATTATCGGCATTCGCCGCAGACGGAATCGTAAGGCCAGATACGAGTGCAGCAGCTAATAGGCGTTTTATCATGGACGCAGTTTCTCCCCCCAGTTTTCGAGATACGGAGCATGGTTCTTATCTGAAAACAAGCGGATGAGCTGTTACGCAAACAAAAAACCCCTGCCGAAGCAGGGGTTTATGAACTCTCTCAAGACTGACGTCTTATGAAGAATAATATTCGACGACCTGAGCTGGTTCCATTTGAACCGGGTACGGCACGTCGGAAAGTTCCGGCATACGGATAAAGGTTGCGGTCATCGCTTTTGGATCGACCTCAATGTATTCCGGCAGATCGCGCTCTGGAGAGCCAAGCGCTTCGAGAACCAGCGCCATGTTGCGAGACTTTTCGCGAACTTGAACAACGTCGCCTGGTTTCAGACGGTAAGACCCAATGTTGGTCTTCACGCCGTTTACAGTGACGTGACCGTGGTTCACGAACTGACGCGCTGCGAAGATTGTTGGCACGAACTTCGAGCGATAAATGAATGCGTCGAGACGCGACTCGAGCAGGCCGATCAGGTTCTCAGCGGTGTTGCCTTTACGGCGAGCCGCTTCAACAAAAGTCGCGCGGAACTGTTTCTCGGTGATGTCGCCATAGTGAAACTTGAGTTTCTGCTTGGCCATCAGCTGCATACCAAAGTCAGAAACTTTACCACGGCGGTTTGGACCGTGCTGACCTGGCTTGTTTGGGCGCTTGTTAACTGGTGATTTGGGGCGTCCCCAGATATTCTCGCCTACACGGCGATCAATCTTGTACTTCGCCGAATGACGACGTGACATATTAGACCTCAATTTTTGACGTGGGCTGGTCACTCTCCATATGAAAGTGACGATTACAACGGCAGCTCCACACCGACCCGTCCTGAAGCGGCGTCTAAAACAAGATTAGAGGCCAAGAGTCAAGCGTCACCCTCAGCAAAACAGGGTCTGAGAGTGACGCGTCGCTTCCTAGGAATTGAACTCGAACAAGCCGATCGAGTTACCGTCCAGATCGCGGGCATAGAAGAAGTGTCCCGACGGGAGTTCGATATTCTCTGATTCAACCTTCCCGCCAGCGGCTTTCACGCGTGTGCGCGCGGCCTCCAAATTGTCGGGCACAACCAAGTGAATGGTCGGTCCATTTTCGGACGGCGTCCCTGGATAAAGATGCCCTGAGACACCGCCAGCCTCGTCACTGACGGGGAACATCACCAACGGATTGGGGCCGCCATCCACAATCGTGAGGCTCATATCGAACACCTCGGCATAAAAACTCTTTGAGGCTTCAAGATCCGTCACTGGGATTTCGAACCAGCAGGCAAAGTGATTAGGTGTGTAAGTCATGGGAGGTTTCCTTCTGTGATGTGAGTGATGGGCAGACCATACCAGGGCATCCTGCCAAACTTTGTCAGCAACCAATTCTCGCCCCGATTGACGCGGCGAACCGCCTTGACCTGCGCGTCACCTTCCCGCCCCATGTAGAAAATAGAATTCAGGAGGATCTTCATGACGGACTTAACAGGCAAAGTGGCAGTCATCACCGGCGCTGCGAGCGGGATCGGCGCATCTGGGGTTGAAGTCTTTGTGGAGGCTGGCGCTCAAGTCGTCGCGGCGGATATTCAGGATGACAAAGGCGCGGCCTTGGTCGCTCGGTTCGGCGAAGACAAAGTCGCGTACCAGCATTGCGACGTCACCGACATGACATCGCTCGAGGCGCTCATGCAGTCTGCCGTCGATACGTTTGGCGGCCTCGATATTCTTTGGAACAATGCAGGAAGCGGCGGCACGTCGAGCTCCGTGGAAGAGCTCGATCTTGATGGCTACAGCTTCACGATGGACTTGCTCTTGAAGTCCGTTTTCGCGGGGACGCATTTCGCGGTGCCGCATATGAAAGCGCGCGGCGGCGGCAGTGTTATCAACACGTCCTCAATTTCGGCGGTTTGCGCGGGATACGCGCCGATCACATATTCTGTCGCCAAGAAAGCCGTGGCGCACTTCTCAAAGCTTGCGGCGGCAGAACTTTCGAAGCACCAAATCCGGGTCAATGCGATCCTGCCCGGCTTTATTGCCACGTCTATCTTCGGCGCGTCCTTGGGGCTGCCACGCGAGCAAGCGGATCAGATGGCGGAAATGGTCGCCCAGGCAGGCGGCGCGATGCAACCGGTCGGGCGTACAGGGAAAGGCGAAGACATTGCGCAAATGGCCGCCTTCTTGAGCTCAGACACGGCTGGATTTGTCACTGGCGGCGAGTTCGTCGTGGATGGCGGCATTACAGTGGGCCCACCGCACAGCTGGAACGAACAACTTGGCGGCCCAATCCTTGATGCGCTTGGCATTACACCAGAACAGGCTGAGCAAATGGCCGAAGCCATGCGCAGCGGGCAGGGGGTTGGTTAAGCCGTCAGGCCCGGAATGGCTTCAACTTGTTGCAACAAGTCGTCCGGTGTGTCCGACCGAGCGACCTCGGTGCCGCGATCATCAAACAGGATAAATTCGCCGTTTGACTTGCGTAAGGGAAAGCGGCGCCAGTGCGCGCGGGTGCGGTAGAGTGTGATCTCGCTCGGGTCTTCGCCGCTGGCCGACCAGCCGGTCCAGACATGATCTGCTGGAACCGATCGCCAAAGGCGGTCTATAGCGTCAAGATCGGCTGCGGAGAAACGAGACATGTCAGACAAGGAGGAAGGATCCGGTTACGAACAGGTTAAAAGAGCAAAGCTGTCGGGGAACTTGCAAGGCGCGTTCCTGATGGTTCTTTCTGGCGTCGGGTTCACCTTCTATCTCCTGCTCAACAAGCTTCTATCCGCTGATGTTCACCCGGTCTTTCTGGCTTTTTGGCGAGCGTTTCTGGGTATGACGATGGCATTGCCGTTCGTGGCCATGATCGGCTTCGACAAAATGAAGACGAAACGGCCTTGGCTACTCATCTGGCGAAGCCTGTTTGGAACGCTTGGCTTTACACTCGCCATTGTCGCCGTTTCGGACTTCTTTACGCTGACCCTGGCACAGTTCAATGCGATTAGCTTTACGCGGCCGCTCTTTGTGACGCTGCTCGCGGCACTGGCCTTGCGGGAGTTCGTTGGACCGCATCGCTGGGCCGCCCTGATTGTCGGGTTCTTTGGTGTGCTCATCATGGTCATGCCTGGCTTGTTTTTCTTCTGGCAGCCAGGCGCGCTCGATATGAGCGGATTTGATCTTGGTAGTCTGGTGGCGCTGATCAGTGCCTTCAGTCTCGCGGCAGCCATCGTGATGGTGAAATTCCTAAGCGCTGAACTGCCCGCTATGGTGCTCCTACTCTACGCGAACCTGTTCTCGAGCATGCTGCTGGCGCCGTTCCTCTACGTGTTCTGGCACGAAGTCTCTCTGCAGGATTGGATGCTAATCCTGGCCATGAGCGCGTTCGGGTTTGCGTCGCAATTTTGCTTCATCTACGCGATGAGCATCGGTGATGCGTCCTTCTTATCCCCAATTGACTATCTGAGATTGCCGATGTCAGCGGTCGCGGACTTTTGGGTCTTCCGCCTCATCCCAGGCGCGAGCGTTTGGGTTGGCGCAGCGATTATCGTCGTCTCCACATTCTACATCGGCTGGCGCGAACGGCGCAAAGCGCGCGGCCAGTCTTAACTGCCCATTGCCAAATTCAGTTTAGACACCTAAGTCGTCACCAAATTGAGGAGTCGGCGATGCATAAGCACGTCATCTGTTGCGTTTGTATCTGCGGCTAGGGCAGCCCCGCCTTAGCCAGTCTTTCGCTTGATCCTTTTTTCCCGACAGATGAGCCCGATATGTCGATCCGCCTTTACGATACGCTGAGCCGCGAAAAACGCGTCTTTGAACCGCAAGATCCTTCCCGTGTGACGATGTATGTCTGCGGACCAACCGTCTATAACCGCGCGCATATCGGCAATTTTCGGCCGGTAATGGTGTTTGACACACTGTTTCGGCTGTTGCGGTCCACGTATGGCGAGGACGCCGTGATTTATGCGCGCAACGTCACCGACATTGAAGACAAGATCATCGCGGCCAGCCAAGAGACCGGCGAGTCAATTGAAGCGATCACGACAAAATACGCGGCGATCTATGATGAGGACGCTGCTGCGGTAAACGCATTGCCGCCAACCATTGTGCCGTGGGCAACCGATCATGTCGGTGAAATACTCGACATTATCGAAACCCTGGAGCGTAAAGGCTATGCCTATGCCACGGATGCGGGCGTATTCTTCAATGTTCCACAAATGGAAGATTATGGCCGCCTTGCGAAGCGCAAACTAGAGGACAATCAGGCGGGTGCCCGTGTCGATGTGGATCTCGGCAAGCGCGATCCATCCGATTTTGCCCTTTGGAAGTTTGCAAAGCCCGGCGAGCCTGAAGACGCGATCTGGGACAGTAAATGGGGACGCGGCCGACCGGGTTGGCATATTGAATGCTCGGCCATGGCCACCAAACATTTAGGCAAGACAGTGGACATCCATGGCGGCGGTGTGGACCTTCAATTCCCGCACCATGAAAACGAAATTGCGCAATCAGAGTGCGCGCATGGTCAGACCTGGGCCAATTACTGGATGCACAATGGCTTCCTCGATATGGGCGGCGAGAAGATGTCAAAGTCTCTCGGCAATGTCGTTTTGCTCAATGAGCTTCTGAAAGATTGGGACGGCGAGGTCATCCGGTTCGCGATGCTGAGCGGGCACTACCGTGCGCCGCTCGATTGGACCATGGATCTGCTGGAGCAAGCCAAAGCGACGCTCAACCGAATTTATGGCGCGCTGCGCCGGGTTTGGGACGCGGAAGGCGGTGTCGCTCAGGATCGCGGCGTACGTGATGCGCTGAGCGATGACCTCAATACACCGATCGCTCTGGCCGAACTGTCTCGTCTCGCGGGGGCTGCCAATGGCGCTGCAGATCGCAAAGACGCTGCCGCTATGGCTGAGGCCCGCGCGGACCTGCTGGCGGCGGGTGCTCTGCTTGGCTTGCTGACGCGGACACCTGCAGAGTGGGAGCAGGGCGGCGATAGCGACGAGAATGCGCGCATCGATGCGATGGTCGCGGCGCGGGTTCAAGCGCGCGCCGATAAGAACTGGGCCGAAGCAGACCGCCTACGCGATGAACTCGCCGCAGAGGGTATCGAAATCATGGATGGCGCCACGGGCGCAACCTGGCGGCGCGTTTAGGCGCTTTGCTGCTCGCGCATCTCAAGCGCCGCCCGGCGGAGTGCGGCCTCAGCCACATTGAGACTTTTTTCCAGGTCTCGCAGCGTCTCCGGCGATACGTCCAGCATCTCATCTTTGGCCCAAACAACCGCGCGCAGCATATCTGCGATATATTCTATATCGGTCGAGCCTAACGTTTGCTCATTCATTGTACGTCCCTCGGCGAACTCTTTCGCCTAAATCGCGACGCGCCACGTACAAGTTTCCCGTAAAAAGGGAAACCGGCATTTTGCAGAAATTTGCAACTATTTGCAGTTAAGTTATATCATTCGGTATTCCAAGCCGGACCGCTGGGCAAGACTTGTTCTTTTCTTGCCCTTGCCTGCAAATCAATTGTCAGCGTGATCGCGATTGGCTTACAGAGTCGCATGACTAAAGTCCGAAATCTTCGCACACTGTTGCAATCGCTCTGTTCAGAGACGGATGGTGAAAACGTCTCCGTCGGCGATTTGCTAAACGCAGTGGGTCGTCGTTCTTATGGCCCGGTGATTCTTCTACTCGGCTTCATTGCCATCAGCCCATTAACGATCATTCCAGGCGCGAATGTGCTGGTGGCTCTGATCACTCTGATCTTTGCCCTACAGATGGTCGTTGGTCGGCCCTACCCTTGGATCCCCCGGAAAGCTCTAGAGTTTAGCTTTCCGCGCAAACATATGGTCGCAGGCGTTGCAATGGCAGACAAATATGTCGCCCAGGTCGATCGGTTCCTAAAGCCCCGCCTGACCTTTCTGACCCAGCCGCCCTTTGTGAACCTGGTTGCGCTCGCCTGTGTTGGCGCCGCGCTGGTGACGCTGCCCCTGTCCTTTGTGCCGCTCGGACCGGTCGTGCCGAGCCTTGCAGTCTTACTGTTTGGCCTGGCGATCACCGCGCGCGATGGCTTTGTGATTGTCCTGGCGGGCGCCAGTTTGGTTGGCGCGTGTTATGTTCTGATGCGCGTTTGGGCAGTCCTGCCTTTCGTCTAGGGCTTGATTTTAAGACGTTTCGGCGCGACATGGGCGTCATGGTCGATCTATACCATAACCGCGTCTTAGAGCTTGCTGCCGACATTCCGCATGTTGGAAGCCTTGCTGATGCGCATGGGTCTGCCACGAAAGTTTCCCGAATTTGCGGGTCGACGGTCCGGGTCGATGTGAAACTGGCCGAGGACAACGAAACGGTAACGGCGATTGCCGTTGATCCAAAAGCCTGCGCGCTTGGCCAAGCCGCAACAGCGATCTTAGCTGAGCATGCGGTCGGCGCGACTTATAAAGAACTGGTTGCCGTGCGAGACGCATTGCGAGCCATGCTTAAGGATGGCGGCGAGCCGCCAAAAGGTCGGTTCTGGGAGCTACGCCATCTCGAAGGCGTGCGGGATTATCCGCCGCGCCATGCGTCCACAATGCTCGCTTACGAGGCGATCCTAGAAGCAATAGAGACCACGCGAACCAGCCGGGCTGCGGTAGCTAACGCGCTGCCCGCGGCCTAACTCAGAGCACTTTACGGGCTGGCGCCCTATTCGCCTGAGGTCAAAGCGTTTAAACCCGTTTTCAAGGAATCACTGGGACACCCCTCTCATGTCCGGCCTTCGCCGCTCTTTCATGTATGGACTGTTGAAAGTCTATAAACTGACCTTGTCGCCGGTCTTCATGCTGTTTGGCATTCGCTGCCGGCATGAACCGACTTGCAGTCAGTATTGCGCCGAATGTGTCTCGCATCATGGCTTCTGGAAAGGCGGATGGATGTCACTCGCGCGTTTCCAGAGATGCCGCCCCGGCGGCTCGCGAGGGTATGATCCTGTCCCCTTGGAAACAGAACAATTCCCATTTTGGGCACCATGGCGATATGGAGATTGGGCTTTGACAGAACGGCCATTTCCTGATCATGGGCCTCACAAGAAATGAAAAGACGACGAAGATGATTAAAGTCACGCTTCCCGATGGCGCGGTCCGAGAATATGAAGACGGTGCCCGCCCTTATGATGTGGCTGTGAGTATTTCCAACTCACTGGCCAAAAAAGCCCTCGCCGCCAAAGTTGATGGCGAGCTTTACGACCTTATGCGTCCGCTTGAGGGCGACGTTGAACTCGCGCTAGTCACAGCGAAAGACCCAGAAGGCCTGGAGTTGATCCGCCATGATGCCGCGCATATTTTGGCGCAAGCGGTGCAAGAGCTGTTTCCGGGCACACAGGTCACAATCGGCCCGGTTATCGATGATGGTTTCTATTACGACTTTGCCCGTGAAGAGCCGTTCTCGTCCGAAGATTTCGAGAAGATCGAAAAGAAGATGGCGCAGATTGTCGACGCCGATTATCCGATCGTGCGCGAAGTTTGGGACAAGGACCAAGCCATCGAAACGTTCAAGTCGATTGGTGAGGACTATAAAGCCCAGATCATCGATGACATTATTCCTCCTGGCGAGGCGATTACGGTCTACAAACAGGGCGACTGGTTCGACCTCTGCCGCGGGCCACACTTGCCGAGCACAGGCAAACTGCCAAAGGCGTTCAAGCTAATGAAGCTTGCGGGTGCTTATTGGCGCGGCGACAGCAATAACGAAATGCTACAGCGCATGTACGGCACGGCGTGGACGAATGAGAAAGAGCTCAAAGCCTATCTCAATCGCCTCGAAGAAGCGGAAAAGCGCGATCACCGAAAGCTCGCCACACAGCTTGATCTGTTTCACCTCGATGGTGAAGCGGCCGCTGGGTCTGTTTTCTGGCACCCAAAGGGGTTCCAGGTCTGGTTGCAGGTGGAAGCCTACATTCGCCGACGTCTTGCAGAAGAAGGCTATGACGAGATTAAAACGCCGCAACTGATGGACGCCGCTCAGTGGGAGAAATCCGGTCACTGGGGCAAGTTCCGCGAGAACATGTTTGTCGTTCCGGACTTTATTCCGGATGGCGAAGGTGAGGTGAAGGTGCCTGCTGATGCCAAATTGATGGCGATTAAGCCGATGAACTGCCCAGCACATGTCGAAGTGTTCAAGTCTGGCCAGAAATCCTATCGCGATCTGCCGCTAAGATTGGCGGAGTTCGGCTGCTGCCATCGAAATGAGCCGCACGGCGCTCTGCATGGCATCATGCGCGTCCGCCAGTTCACACAGGATGATGCGCATATCTTCTGCCGTGAGGATCAGATCATCTCAGAGACAGAGAGTTTCTGCGCTCTGCTTCAAAGTGTCTATGACGATTTCGGATTTACTGAAGTTGCGGTGAAACTCTCAACTCGGCCGGATGTCCGCGCTGGAACGGATGAGATTTGGGACCGTGCTGAATCAGATCTTGAAGAGGCGATCAAGCATACAGGATTGCCCTACGAAATCATGCCGGGCGAAGGGGCCTTTTACGGACCCAAGCTTGAGTTCCAACTGACAGACGCGATCGGCCGTGTCTGGCAATGCGGAACCCTGCAGCTCGATTTCGTTTTGCCAGAACGCCTCGGCGCTGAATACACGACCGAAAGCGGCGGCAAAGCCCGTCCGGTTATGTTGCACCGTGCGATCCTTGGTTCCTTGGAGCGCTTCCTGGGCATACTGATCGAGGAATTCTCCGGCGCCTTCCCGCTCTGGCTTGCTCCCGTCCAAGTCGTCGTCGCGACGATTTCGGAGAGCACCGACGCCTATGCCGAACAGGTGGCTGAAGAGCTACGCGCGGCTGGCCTGCGGGTCGAAGTCGATCTCCGGTCGGAAAAGATCAATTACAAAGTCCGCGAGCATTCTGTGCAAAAGGTTCCGGTGATTGCGGTTGTCGGACAGCGCGAAGCGGAAGAGCGCAAAATGGCGCTACGGCGCTTCGGATCGAAAGCGCAGGAAATTGTTACGCTTGATGAGGGCAAGGCAATGCTTGTGCATGAGGCGCTGGCGCCCGATCTAAAACGCGCAGAGACTGCCTAGATGACTTGGGGCCCGAGAACGTTTGCGCCGATCCTTGCGGCCATGCTCGTTCTTTGGCCCGTCATCGCCTATATGGGCGCGCAAGGCTATTCCGGGGCCGTCGCAATCGCGGCGCTCCTGGGATTATTTTTTGTACGTATCCCAACACTTGATCGACTCACGATCCTTGGCGGCGCGTTCACCCTATGGGTCGTGATTGCGAGCTTCTGGGGCCCTGAAGCCGAAGGGCTTTTGGTTGGCGATCTTGGGGCAGGGTCCTTTTCGATCGAGATGCCAGGCGTCAGATTCGCGCTAACGGCACTCGCCGGGCTAGGCATCTTCGTCGTAACTGGCGGTGTTATGACTGGCACCAGCCAGCGCAGTTTGAACACTATCGTCGGCGCCGGATTCGTACACTTTCTAAGCGTGGTCATTACCGCTCTGTTCATGGCGCAAATCCTGGCCCTGCTCGCCCCGATCAGCGATCCAGTCCACGAGATGCCACAAAATGTAAAGCGCAACGCAAACGCTTTTTTGATGCTTCTGCCATTCTTACTCGCTTGGGTTTGGCATCGCCGATTAGAACGAAAATGGGCCTATACCGCCATTGGAATGGGGCTCGTGTCATTTGCCGCCTTTGTCGTCACCGGCACGCAAACGGCGCTGATGGGCATGGTCTTGATGCTGGTCACAATGGCAGTTGTGAAGCACTTCCCAACAAATGGATTCAAGATCATCTGCGGAACGCTCGCGGCCTATATCATGGCCACTCCAATCCTTTTCTCTGTTGGAGTCGCACGCCTGCGGGATATGGGCATGCCATTGCCTGAATCTTTCTTTTCGCGATCTTATTCCTGGGAACTGGTCGGCACCAAAATCGCAGAATCACCGATCCTCGGGCACGGCCCCGAAGCCTCGCAGACCTGGACAGATACATTTGGGGATCACCCCGAATGGCTTGCCGATGCGGCGGCGCGATATGGCTCTGAATATGCTTGGGAGGTCTATCGCGTGATCCCGATCCACCCGCACAATATGTCACTTCAGATCTGGGCTGAAACGGGCCTGATCGGGGCGCTCCTGGCAGCGAGTTTCCTTGTAGCCCTTGGGTGGCGCTTAAAAGCGCCTTCGGACTGGCCGCCAATCTCACGGTATGCCACCGCTGGCCTCATCGGCGCCTGCATCGCGATCTGCAGTTTTTCCTATAGTATGTGGAATGAGGCGTTCTGGGGCTCTGTAATTTTGGCGTCAGCAGTCATTTTCCTGCAAGCACGCCAAGATGGGCGGGATGAGGCCTAAGCATGGCCCGCGTTTCCGCGATTGTCGTGACCTACCACACCGGACCTCGCCTAAAAGAGTGCCTATATGCCCTGAACGCAGATCCTGACATCAGCGAAACGATCATTGTCGATAATGGAAACCCGCCGGAGACCTCAACCTGGTTAGCGTCTTTCTGCGGGCCACGCGACGGGTTTCACCTCATAACCGGACATGGGAATATTGGCTTTGGCGCAGGCATCAATCTCGGCGCTCTGTCTACCACCGGCGAGGATATTTTGGTGATCAATCCTGACGCTGTGCTACGCTGGGGATCCGTCGCGTCTTTGCAGTCCGCCGCTGCTCTGTGCCAGGGCCCTTGGATCATTGGGGGAAAGATTTTCGACATTGACGGCAGCGAAACGCGCGGGCCACGGCGGCGAGAGCTCACGCTATGGCGCGCCGCAACCAGTATGCTGGGCTGGAACACCTGGACTTTAGAGCATACACCACCGCCAGAGCAGGCGGTCGAGATGCCGGTGATTTCCGGGGCATTTTTCCTGATTTCGAAAGAGAGCTTCATCCAGCTTGAAGGCTTCGACGAGGCTTATTTCTTACATGTTGAGGATGTGGACTTGTGCCGTCGTTGCCGTGAAGCGGGCGGCACTGTGATGTACGATCCGAACGCTGCAGCGCTGCACTATGGCTCAACCTCTGACGTGCCAAGCCGCGCGGTTGCAAACCACAAGGCCGATAGTTTGGCACTCTATTTCAAGAAGTTCTCACGTGGCCCACTGGAAAAACTGATCGTCGGGTTAGCCGTACCAGTGATGCGGTTTGGAATGCGCTTGTCAGGGCGCTGATAGCGCCGGTTCGACGATACTGGTGACGCTCGGCGTGAAGTCTTGGAAGTCATAATCAGAGATCCGAAACGCCCAGCCCTCAGCCTTTTCATTAATCGCTTCAGCGCGCCGGGCGCCTTCGCCCGCCTCAATCGCCCGCAATGTCACCCAGAATCCGTTCGGTTCGCGATATGCTTGAAGATTGATCTCCAATCCATCGAAGGTCTCGCTGATATGGCGCGCAATCGGCGGGTTGATCAGGTCTTCAACAGGTTTGACGTCCTGCGGTGTTAGGCGCGTAATCGCCAACGCCGTTGCCGACGCAGCGAGGCGGGAGATCAAACGGTCGTTTTGATTAGGCGGTGCAGGCCGAAAACTGCGCGTGTCGCTCCCTTCAGAGCGGCGGAGGTACAGCGCCCTGTTTTGAGCATCCACAATACGAACTGAGCGTATGGCCGCCGGGTCAATCTCAACGATATTCAAGTCGAGCCAGGCGCGCCGATTATAGAATGGTGGCAGTGATCCATCGGCACGGTAGGTCTGTGTGTCGCCCGGATCACGCACATAAAGATCATCTGATTTGCGACCTACAATCACGCTATGCGTCAGAGCGTTATCAATCCCAAAGACTTCGACCAGAACCCCGTTTCCGCCTTCTATGGGATCGCTTAGTCCGACCCGGTCATGCTTATAGGGATCGTCGGTTCGCCGCTCGTCATAAGTAAGCGTTTCCAGGCCCGTCGCCAGATCTGCAATCCGGTCCATTCGCACAGGATATCCGCCGGTTTCTGCCATGACCCAGCCCGCCGCAGTACGCTGCAATGTGTAGCTTTCATCGGCAAGCGTGAACCGGATCCTCTGCGCATCGACCCGTGCTGCACCAAACTCAGCCAAGACGGGTGCGCCCATGCGTGAATGCGTGGTCGACGACCCGCCCATTGTCAGCTGCGTCAGACCGAGTAGGCCCCAAAGAGCGACCGCGATCCCGAACAGGACCAAGACCGATTTGCGCCGTGCCTGATGATGGACCATGCTCATGACGCTGCGCCTCGCCGATTACGCAAAAACAGCAATAATCCGAACGCGCCCATCAGCAACGGACCGGTTAGTATCGTAAATAGACGCAGCTGAACTTCCAAACGATCGATATCCGATCTGAAATCTCGCTCGATTTGCCGCAATCGACCGCGCGTTGTCACGATGTCTTCACGCAAGCGCGCAAGTTCGGCGCGCTCGGCAGCGCTAAGCTCAGCATTGATGTCGCCATCGAAAAACCCGCCAGTTGCGCCGACCGATTGCAGCTCTTCCAAGCGTTGCTGAGAAGTTGCAAGGCGGCTCTCGAGCCGGGCTTGTTCACTGAAGAACTTGGATTGCGCCTCTTCACGCATGCGATCAACGGTCTCCATCGACCGCCGACCCGGCGCACGGGCGCGTAAGCTCATCAGCTCAGAACCGCCCGACAAGCTATCAAGCGCGTTTAAAATGAAGGTGGCATTGTCGGCGAAGGCAATCCCGGTCTGGAGGTCAAGATAGAGGCCGTCATCCAGCATATCAGCGTCAGACAAGATAATGATATCCGCATCAACAATACTCGTGGTCATGTGCGGCGGCGCTTCGGCCGCAGCCGCGCGCACAAGTTCAGCGTCGATCGGGTCGTCCGGAATGTCTAAGCGAGGCGCGCCATCTGGGAATGCGCTAATCAATGGTCCAGACACACGAACGGCCAGAGGCGCTGGCCCCATGTCACTGGCTTCATACAGCCCCACCGTGTCCCCAGCGGAAATCTCAATCGCGGCGCGGTCAGCCGGAATGAAGCTTGGGGCAGGGCCAGTTTGCATAAGGACTTCACGCGTCCCGGGAGCGCTGTCGGACAACATTAAGCGGCCTGGTGCACCGAGGTTCACCGCCCGACCGAGATCTGCAGTGACGATGCTCTCGCGGGACATCAATCCCGGCGGCACCGCCAAAAAGAGCGGATGCTGCAGGACAGTCGTGCGCCCTTCGCCAGCGTCCGCTTCGATCGATAATGCGGTTTCAGTATCCGCAATCGCGTCATCAGCCAGACGCACCCCCCAGACCGGTGCGAACTGATCCAGATCGGAGCGAATTTGCCGGTTGGTCATATTAAAGGGACCGGTCCCTTGTGCCGTCTTCGCGGCTGGATCAAGCAAGATCAGCGCGCGTCCGGTGCGCAAGATGAATTGATCAATCTGCCAAAGCTGCCAGGGACTAAACTCCGGCGGGTGCACCAGCATCAGAACATCAATCTCGCCTGGCAGTTCAACAAAGTCTTCGGGGATCAGCTCCACCGTGAACGTCTTTCCCATTTCGCGGCGCAGCGAATAACCCGCTTCATCGGTCAAGGCGCTCATACCCGGCAGGGTCGACAGCAGGCCGATACGCGCAGGTTCAGGCCGATCAAGGCGCGCGATCATGCGCGTAATGTCATATTCGAGACTGGTTTCTTGCTCGGGGGCTAGGAACGGAATGACCCGCTCATCATCGACCGCGTTGCGGCCGATCAATCCAAAATAGAGCGGATCGCCGCCATTCGTGTCGACTGCGACAAGCCCCGCAGCGAGCGCCTCATCTTCCGCCTCAGAAAACGGGGCCGGGTCGATTTCGCGCAAGCGAATATCGACGCCGCCCAGCGTAGCATAGGCTTGGAGCAATTCGCGAACGCGCACGGCATAGGCCCGGACGGCTGGGAAGTCTTGGCCAACACTTCTGGTATAGACGAATGTGAGATCGATCGGTTCTGAGAGATCCGAAAGCGTCGCCTTCGTGCCATCGGACAGCGTGTAGAGATTGTTCTCCGTAAAGTCCGCACGCGCGCCCGCCAGAAGCGACTGGGCCAGCAAGTTCGCAGCGCCAAAAATCGCGGCCATAAGGAGAGCCGCCAAAACAAGATATCGGCGCGGGCTCATTGCGCGCCTCCGCGTTTCTGGCTGACAAAGAGCGTATTAAGCGTCACGCACAGTGCGATAAACCCGAAGAAGAAGAATAGCCCTCGCACGTCGAGGACGCCGCGCTGTGCGGTCTCGAAATGAGTAAGGAAGGAGAATTGCGCGACGGCATCGCCCGCGCCAGGACCGAGCAAGCCTGCAATCGCACCGGAAACGAGCGGCCATCCCGCCGCCGTCAGCAGAAACGCGACGAGAACCCCGATCACGAAGGCGAGGACGGCGCTGCGTGTCAGGGCTGAAACCGCGGCACCGATTGCGAGGTAACCACCCGCCATGATCAAGCTCATAAAATAAGTCAGCGCGATGGCTGGATTGTCCGCAGGTCCGAGGATGTTGACCGTGATCCACCATGGGAAAGTCAGCACTAAGGCCAAGGCAGCGACGGTCCAAGCGGCTAGAAGTTTTCCGATCACGAGCCCGGTCAGGCTGACCGGCAAGGACAGCAATAGTTCAGACGTGCCGAGACTTGCCTCCTCTGCCCATAAACGCATAGCGAGCGCGGGCATGAAGAGCATGAACAGCCATGGGTGCCAGTAAAAGAACGGCCCGAGATCCGCTGCACCTGTATCGAAGAAGCGCGACAGATCCCATGTAAACACGCCGAGCACGAGTAAGAAAATCGCGACAAAGACATAAGCCAGCGGCGTTGCGAAATAGGCTGACAGCTCGCGGCGCCAGGCGGCGCGCATGCCGGTGAGAAGGCCGTGCCAATCGACTGCCATTACGCGTCTACCTCACGGCTATCGGCAAGGTGGATGAAGGCTTCTTCCAAGCCGCCAGGTTTGCTCTTGGCCAAGGTTTCAGGCGTTTCGTCAGCAACCATCCTGCCTTGATCGATCACAATAACGCGCGAACACATGGCAGGCACTTCATCAAGCGTGTGCGTCGAGATCAGGATCGCTTTTTCAGGCGCCATGCGCGCAACCAACGCTCGCACAGCGCGTTTCTGAATCGGATCGAGGCCATCGGTCGGCTCATCCAAAAGCAGGACCGGCGGATCATGGATCAAAGCGGCGGCCAGTCCGACGCGGCGGCGATAGCCTTTTGACAGTGCCGCAATTGGTTTGCTGATCACACTGGCGATCCGAGCATCTGCGATGACACGATCCACTGCGTTGGTGCGGTCTTCTCGCTTCAGATCGTGGGCGTCCGCGATGAAGCGCAGGAAGGTTAGAGGCGTCATATCCCGGTAGAGGGGGGCGCCTTCAGGCAGATAACCAATTTGGCTTTGCGCCGCGCGCCGCGCCGATATGATCGAATGTCCGTTGACGATCGCATCACCTGAGTCTGGCTCGAGCACACCGGCAATCATCCGCATTGTCGTAGATTTGCCAGCTCCGTTTTGGCCGAGAAATCCGAGCACTTCGCCTTTCTGCAATTCAAAGCTCAAACCCGCGACAGCGGTATGATCTTCAAACGCTTTTTTCAGATTTTGAAGCTCGAGCATTTACGGGTCGCTGACTTGTTTCAGAGGTGGATTAACCTCATTCGTTAGCGCAGGCCAGTAAAGGGATCACCAAGAGCGCGCAGCTAAATTTCTGTTCATGCGAAAAGAAACCGCTTGGTCTGACGATAGAGCCAATTTTTTTTGGGAAGGGTGTGTCGAGCGGCTCAAAACAGTCGCCCCGGGGGGCTGGGGGGGCTGATGGGTCCGGAAAGACTGCTAGACTTCGCCGCCCGACAATTGCAAACTGATCGTAATCGGTGACCGCGACAAGGCGTGAATGGGGCAAAACTGCCCAATTCCGGATTACAAATGCGTCACGACAAGGTTAACTGTAACGAATACGCGCTTCATGAGCAAAATAACACCTCTCAAAAAACCGCAGCGACACCCAAAAATCGCGTTTCAACGCACGGAAATGAACCTGATTCTCGACGTTTATGGACGCCTGGTGATGTCAGGCCAAGCCAAGGATTACGCGGTCGGCGCTCACAAAGACCAGGCGGTGTTTGCGATCTTCCGGCGCCACGCAGAAACGCCGAATTGGACTGTGGTGAAAACGCCGGCTTTGGCGCGGATGCAGGGCGAGTATTCCATCCTCGGCGCGCAGGGGCAGATTTTGAAACGTGGCCGCGACCTCAAACAGGTGCTGACCATCTTTGAGACACGTAAGTTCCAGATTGTTCGCTAATTACTGCCCGACCAAGCGTTGGATCAGGCCCATCATTCCAGTGAACTTCAGACCGCCGTCACGCACAGCAAGGGCGTAGCAAACACCGTCCAAATCGCCGGTTGGCTGATGGGTGTCGTTTGGGCCTTTGAGGCTAATATCGCCCGGACCAAAAGATCCACTCTCATCACTAAAACCGCCAGACACGACCAGCGTGAACTCGCTACCTTTGTGACTATGCCTTGGCACAGTGCAGCCCGGTTCGATCCTGTAGAGCTCAACCTCGGCATCGCTGCCCGCGTCAAGTTTGAGGCGACGGATGCCCTGGGTGAGGCCTTGCCACTTATTGGATTGGAATGAGGTCAGAGCGGTCTCACGCAAGGGCTCTGGCAGATGAAGAAGTTCGTCCAAGCCTTCCCCTGCAAGCGTCGCAGCCCGCAGACGAGCCTGTGGCCGTTCGCCGGCTTCAAACGCGTCAATCATCGCAAGGGCAGTGTCCATAGCACCCGCACTAATAGCGGCGCGCTCTTCGGTTTCAAAAAACACACCCGCAATCGTCTCGGCGCGCGCAACAGCCCGCGCCACTTCAGGGCGCAGGGCCGATTGCGTTTCCACCAAAAGGCAGAAAGCGGGGTCTAGGCAGCCCGCAGCATAGCTGCTGTAGACTTCGCCAAAATCATTGATCGTCGCTTTGCCCATTGGCGTTGCGCGCTCCTCGAAACTATCACTCTCTTTGGGCGATATTGTCGGATCAAGGTTATCGTCAAGCAAATGCAGCTCCAGATTGCAGTCATATACTCAGTGATCGCGTTCCAAAGAGCCGCGTAACCGCATGAATGCCAAGCGAATACGAGACTTCACAGTGCCCAATGGGAGCCCAAAGGATTTCGCGATTTCGGAATGAGAAAGCCCTTCATAAAAGGCCGCTTTCAGGAGGACGAGCTGTTCCTCCGGCAGAGTTTCAATCACGCCTCGCACTTTGGTTTCCAATTGCGCGCGATTGACCGTAATATCAGGTTGTTCAGCCGGTGCTGGCTGTAACATCGGATCTTCAGCATCCAGTTCAGGTTTGTTCGTACGCCGCAACGTATCGATACGGCGGTTGCGGGCAATCCGGAAGATCCAAGTTGAGACGGACGCCTGGCGCCGATCATATTGGCCCGCCTTGCGCCAGACATTGAGCATGACCTCTTGCATGATCTCTTCGGCACTCGAAGAATCGCTGCCAAGGCGCATCAGATAACTTTTCAGGCGCGGCGCGAAATATTCGAACACTTCAGCAAACGCCGGACGCGATTGAGCCGCGGCGATTTGCTCAATGCAATCCGCTAGACGCTCCCGTTCGGACGGGTCGCTACCTGTGGTTTCGAGGGACACCTGTTTCCCCTGGGCCGCTTCACACTCGTATAAAGCGCCCAAACCGGAAGAATTGCAACCTTTGCGAGACAACAAACTCATAATCGCCCGTTAATCTAGTGTGTCTTATTTCAGCCCAATCGAGATTACATAAGAATTTCGTCCCTGGCTATATATTTTATTGCATGTAGGAGAATTTATATGCATCGGCTCGCTCTCGCCCTTCTTGGTACGGCCTTTGGCGCCCAGTTTTTGGCCGCATCCGCGAGCCCAAGCGTGGTGCGACAATACTCCGATTGGGTCGTCTTTACTGAGAACGTTGGCGGTGAGCGGCTGTGCTACGCAGCGACCCAAGCGACAGATAAAGCCCCAAAATCTGCCGATCATGGCGACGTTTGGTTTTACGTCTCAAACTGGCAGTCTGGAAAAGCACGCAATCAGCCGAGCTTGAAGGTCGGTTATGAATTGCGGGGGGATCTCCCTGGTAAAGCGAAAATTGGGCGTTCGGATTGGACCTTGTTTGGCGTCGGCCGCGAGGCTTTTGCGCAAGACAGCGATGACGCACCGCTTGTGCGGCAGCTTAAGCGGGGGAGCGAGTTGCGGGTCGAAGCCACCTCATCGCGCAACACACGTGTGACCTATCACTTCTCTCTAAAAGGCTCTTCAGCCGCAATTGATCGGGCTGCGTCGACCTGCAGATAAACGAAATTTCACAAACAGCATTAGCTTTTGGATGATGTTAAGAGTTCTGTGCCAAGCTTCAAGCAAGCTTTAAAACGATAATTGGAGCGGGCGGATAATGAGCTATTTACAGGTGCGGGGGTTTTCCCTCCGTTCAAGCCTGGCTGCGGCGGTATGCCTTGGCCTGGCAGGAGCTGCGCATGCAGCAAATGATTTAACTGAAGCTGGGACCTCGGTCTCAAATACGTTCGAGTTGAGCTATAGTGTCTCTGGCACCGCGCAACCGATCATTACCAATGACAGTGTCAGCCCCCCGGCTGGGGCCACGGTACAAGGCACGCCGACATTGTTTACGGTCGACCGAAAGATCGACCTGATCGTAACAGCCACTAACAGCACATTGGCAACAGCCGCGGGTATTGATGCCACGCTGACATTCGAAGTGCTGAATGAAGGCAATGATACAGCGGCCTATTCATTCTCAGTTGCTGATTTGGACTCTGGTGGAACGACGTTCGATTCCACGGGTTTGATTATTCGCTATCTTATAGATGCGGATGATAATGGCATTGCGGATGATGGCAGCTATTCTGTTCTGACCGAGACTCCGATTGGAACGGCGGCAGGGTCTGCGTCATTCACAGCGGACGTTCCAAAAGGCGTTCGCGTCTTTGTTCAGGTTCAGGGGTCGGTCCCTGCCGGGATTGGAGACACGAACACGGACGACATCACTCTGGTCGCCGAAGTCCGTGATCCAACAGCGTTTTTGCTTGAGACGTCAACAACGCCAGGTGCGGTCACAGCGGCTTCTGGCGGCACAAATGTGCTGACGGGCAATGCGCAGAATGTTCTGGCTGATGGGGTCGGTGTCGCTGCAGCGGAAGCTGCCGGGGTTGCTGATGGCTTGTTTGCCGCGACGGGCATCATTCAAGTTGAGGCAGCGGATTTGACCGCTACCAAAACAGTGACCGTTATCAAAGAGCCGGGCACCGATGATCCATTTGTTGGACTCACCGATTGCGATACGGCAGCGCCAGTGGCCAATGCGAAAGCCGTTCCGGGCTCTTGCGTGGAATATGTCATCGAGGTCGAGAATAACGGGATCACGGCGACAGCAACAAACCTGGTGATCGACGATATCTTACCGGCTGAAGTCAGTTTCGTTGCAGCAAGCCTCGCAACCACGACCGGGACCGGCTTTGAAGATGATACAGGGGTCACCGGCACAGGACCGACCCTAACGGTGCCAGCGACACCCGCAGATCGCGATTGCGACGGCACAACAACCTGTGTGATCCAGCTCACAGATGCGGCCCTTTCGGCCGGCGAAATCGGGCAAATTGTGATCCGCGCTGAAGTAAAATAGACGCGCTTAAGCGTCCACATTAAGGCCCTGGCGTGACCCTCACGCCAGGGCCTTTTTATTATCGGGATCGCGTTGCGAAACTCCGTACGCCCTAACCCAAACCATAAAAAGTATCGAATTATCAGCGCTCTGTAAGGCAAATAGTAACCATACTGTCCTAGTGTCCCACCAATAGGGCAGCGATAGATCTGCCCACTTATTGAGCTAGCGGATAGGCCCAAAAGAGGTCACCGCGTGATGGTGGAGAATCGGGGATGAGCTTCGGGTGGAAGCGCATCGTAGCCGGTTTGCGGTGGTGCGCGTATGCCTGCCTCGCAATGACGGCAATATCGCCTTCGGCATTCGCCGATATTGGCGACCGTGTGTCCAATACCGCTATTATTTCACAAGAAACCGGCGCTGGTACGCTGTCCTTCCCGACCAATGAAGCGGCGTTTACAATCGAGGCGCGACGAACGCCCTCCGAGATCGAATTCTTCCGAATTGTCGATAATGCGCCAGACGCGATCCTGGTAAACCTAAATGGTTCTGACTTCAGTCCATCGGGCGAACTCAACGGGCCGTTCCGCTCCTTCGAAGCTGTCTCGGTGTTTCAACAAAAGCCCTTAGATACCTCAGCTCCAGCAAATTTGGTTCCGGCGGAAACCTATTTTTCCGGTGAGCTTATTGTCGTGCGCGTCGTCGACGTGGGGCAAAACGGAAACGCTGATCGAATCGAAACTGTCGTGATCACAGTGATTGCCGATAGCGGTGATGAAGTCACGCTTCGACTCTATGAAGACGGGCCCAATTCCGGCCACTTCTATGGGTTCTTTCCAAGCACAGCGGCAACGACTCCGCGATTTGATGATACGCTGACAACACCGCAGAACGCGCAGCTTACCGCGACCTATATCGATCCGTTCGATGAGACAGAAGTGTCCGTCGATACGGCGCTGATCAATCCGTTTGGACGCATATTTGATAGTACGACAGGCGCCCTTTTGGATGGGGCCAGCATCACAATCGTTGATGCTCTGACGGGCGAACCCGCAGACGTTATGGCAATCGATGGCAGCGGAAGCTTTCCATCAACTGTTGAGTCCGGCGTTCCCACAGCCGATTCCAATGGCCTGGCCTATCAGGCCTCTACGGGCTCGTTCTTGTTTCCGATTCTCGTGCCAGGGCGCTACCGCTTCGAGATCGATGCGCCGATCGGATATGACTTTCCGTCCGCGCGTGCCGCCACAGACTTGCAAGCGCTCCCCAACGCGCCATTCGACATTTGGCCAGATGCGTCCTTCGCCGGGGAGTTTGTTGTCTCTACGACTGGGCCAGTGAGCTTGGACATTCCATTAGACCCAGCATCCGACCTCAGCATTGTGAAACGAGCATCGGTGGCGCAGGCAGCGGTTGGGGATTTCGTTGGCTATACGATTGATGTGGAAAATGTCGGGGCGCTAAGCGCACCGGTTCTGATCCAGGATACGCTTCCGGTGGGCTTCCGATACTCGGAAGGCTCCTTGCGCCTCAATGGAGCGCCCGCCCCAGAACCTGAGATTTCTGCAAATGGGCGACAGCTCACCATTTCCATGGCCGCACTATCGCAAGGCGAAACTGCACAGCTGACTTATCTCGCAGCGATCGGGCCGAACGCGCCGCTCGGCGAAGCAATCAACACCGTCGTCGCGACCAGCAGCAGTGGACTGCAAGTGTCCAATCGCGCCGACGCTGCGGTCTACATCGAAGAGGACCTTCTTACCTCGCGCTTGACGATTATTGGCCGGGTCGCAGAAGCCGCATGTCAGCCGGACGATGCTTGGGCGCGGTCGATTCTGGGGGGCGACGGCGTGCCTGGCGTACGGCTCTATATGGAGACCGGTCGCTATGTGGTGACGGATGAAAATGGACAATACCATTTCGAAGGAATCCGCCCAGGCACGCATGTCGTTCAAGTCGATGAGGCAACTTTGCCCGCTGGCTATGAGCCGGTCATTTGTGAAGAGAATACGCGTTACGCTGGAAGCGCCCTGTCAAAGTTCGTCGATGCGCAAGGCGGTACGATTTGGCGCGCAAACTTCTACTTGCGACCGACCGATGCCGTGTCGAAACCAGAAACACTGGATGTCGCGAAAACCCGTGATGAGGATCTGTTTGACAAAGACTGGCTCAATGCACAAACGCCGTCGGGTCTGGAATGGGTCTACCCGTCAACCGATCAGACACCACAAGGGCGCTCGGTCAATCTAGGTCTCTTGCACGAACCCAAAGGACGTGTCCGCGTCGATTTGAACGGGCGCCCTGTACCCGGCTTGAACTATTCCGGGAAAGATCTGTCGGCCACCCGAGACGTCGCGATCTCGCGCTGGGCCGGTGTTGACATCCAACGCGGCGAAAACACTTTTGTCGCTCGTCTCTACGATGCTGAGGGCGAGCTGATTGAGCAAAGTGTTCGCAAAGTCTGGTTTGTGGATGAAGTAAGCCGCGCGCACCATGTCGATGATCAATCCATCCTAGTCGCCGATGGTCGGACCAAGCCTCGAATTGCGATCCGGCTTGAGGATGGCGACGGCAACGCCGTGCACGAAGGCCGCCTTGTAGAGATCAGCGTCGCGGACCCTTATCGTCTCGCACAGGAAGCCGAAGAGGAGTTCGAAGCTCCGGTAAATGCCGCCTTCTCTGCTGTTTCCGGCGTCAGAGTTGGCGCAAACGGAATCGCTCATGTCGAGCTTGAACCGACCTTGGAGTCAGGGCGCGTACGGCTACAGGTTCTGTTGCAGGATGGAAGCTATGAAGACATCGACGTCTGGCTTGCGCCTGAAAAGCGCGATTGGATTGTTGTTGGTGTCGCGGAAGTAGAGGGCATGGCGACCGCACTGGAAGATGCGCAGGGACGACGCATCGAAGAATTGTCCAGTGATGGCCGCGTCGCCTTCTTTGCCAAAGGCGTGATCAAAGGCGATTGGCTTCTGACGCTCGCGGTTGATACGGCGAAGCGCCGGGGCAGCCAGGATCGCGAAGTGTTCGACGAGATAGATCCCAATGCCTATTACACGTTGTACGGCGACCGGACCTGGCAGTACAATAATGCGGAGAGCCAATATCCGGTCTATGTGAAGCTCGAGAAAAATACGTTCCAGGCCGTGTTTGGCGACTATGAAACCGGGTTTTCGGATACCGAGCTTGGCCGCTACACGCGCCGTCTCTCTGGGCTCAAAGCCGATTATGAGAGCAAGGATACCTCTGCCACCGCCTTTGCGTCGGAAACTAATCAGAGCTTCATCAAAGACGAAATCGCAGCCGATGGAACATCCGGACCCTACCGCCTGAGTGTTGCGCCGCTCGTGCGCTCCTCCGAGATCATAACCATCGAAACGCGGGATCGCCTGCGCCCAGATGTGACTGTCCGGGAGCGCTTGCTCAATCGTTATAGCGACTATGAAATCGACTATACGACGGGCGAGTTATTCTTTCGTCAGCCAGTGTCTGCAACGGATGCTGGGCTGAACCCGAACGTGATCGTGATCGACTATGAAACGTCAGAGGCCGCAGAACGCGGGATCACGGCCGGCCTGAGGGCAGAAAAACGGTTCTTGAATGGGACCGTCCAAGCCGGCACCACCTTAATCCATGAAGAAGATGCAGGATCAGTTCAAACGGACGGCTCAACCCTTATGGCGGCCGATCTAACCCTTCGTTTGAACGAGCGCACCGAGATACGCGCCGAAGTTGCGACCTCCGATGTGGACACTGATGCGGGAACCGAGTCAGCTGACGCTGTCCTATTGGTCGCGCAGCATCGCACTGAGAAACTTCTCGCGACGGGTTATATCCGCGAAGAATCAGAAGGGTTCGGGCTTGGACAGCAGGCCTCCTCGACAAACGCTATTCGGCGCATTGGGGCTGATCTGAGTGCTGAAATCGGATCGACCTTGAATGAAGATGGTTCAGACCGGTCCGAAAGACGGATCACTGCGCAAGCCTACCAGGAAACGAATCTTAGCCAGGACTCGCAGCGCAATGTCGCGGATCTCGTGCTCCAGCAAGACAGCCAGACCTTTGGCTTGAGCGGCGGTCTACGCGCTGTGTCTGAGGAATTTGGAGACGAAACAGAGCGCCGGGAATCAGTCCTCTTGCTCGCGGGCTTGCGCAAAACCTTTGTCGATCAAGGCCTTTCGGTAAGCGCGGTTTGGGAAACACCCATCCAACGCGGCGAAAAGAATAATGACGAATCCTCGCTCTTCCCTGGTCGCACGGTCTTGGGGGCTGATAAAACTTTGGGCAAGCGCGTGACCGCAAACCTGCGCCATGAGATTACCAATGGCACAAATGCTTCCGGCCAGAATACAGTTGCTGGACTGACCTGGGAACCGAGCGGTGGCACGCAAGTGCGGGCCAGTGCAGATATGATCACAAATGATAGCGGCCGCCGCATTGGCGCGACCGTAGGGGTCGACCAGGTCTGGCGAGTTAATGACGCCTGGACGCTTGGCGGCGGCGTTGCGCGGCGCACCAAAGTGGATGGCAGCGATGATCCCCTCGATCCAACCGCCGATGCCGCCATCAGCCCGCTTGAAGACGGTGTCCGCAGTCCGCTAACCCAGGCCGAGGCCTACACATCAGCCTATTTTGGCGCCAGCTATCAAACTGAAAGCATGGCAGGGTCTGGCCGTCTTGAAACACGCGACAGCACGACCGGTAGCCGCCTCGTCGCAGTCCTGGGGGGTGCCCGCGAGATTACGAAGACCCTATCTTTCTCTGCAGCAGCCCGACACCAGGATGAGTCGCTTAAAGGGCAACCTGACCTGATCGACACGGATATCCGGATCGGCGCGGCTTGGCGCCCCAAAGGCGAAGGGCTAGTTGTCCTGAACCGCCTTGATATTGGTCAGTCAAATGAAGACGGCGTTCAGGAGCGATCCAAGATCGTCAACAATCTCGCAATCAATGCGATGCTGAACGATCAAACCCAACTCTCTATCTATCACGGTATTAAGCATGTCGATGCCGAGTTTGCGGGCGCGACAGCGTCAGGGGCAACCCATCTTCTTGGCGCAGAGATCCGCCATGATGTAACTCAAAAGGTCGACATCGGCCTCCAAACAACCTGGGCGTCAAATAATGGCTCTAACTCAGAAGTCTGGTCGTTCGGCCCGAGCATCGGTTTCACGCCGGAAGACAATATTTGGGTAAGCCTTGGCTACAACGTCTCCGGATTCGATGATGCAGACTTCGAAGCGGCCAAATATCGGAACGAGGGTCCTTATATCAAACTTAGAGCAAAGTTTGACCAGCATACCGCAAAAGGCGTCCTTCAGACTTTGGGATTTGATCAACGCTAAACATCAAAGTCCAATAAACGGATTTAAAAGCCGTAAGAGACGTTGAATTTCAGCGTCGTATCGAAGTTTTCCCGCGAGTTTGGTGGATCCTCTTCGAACTGAACTTCATACGCCAAACCTGCCCGCAACGCCTCGGTCAACGACGTGCTCAATTGCGAGCGTGAGGACACAGTTGCACTCGGATCCGACAAAGTCAGTTTCGAATCGTGCTCGAGGCGCCAGCCATCCAAGAGATCCCATTTCGTGTCGACGGCACCATACAATACCCAGTCGCCGCTTTCTTCACCGCTATTGGCCTCTCGGGAGTATCGATAGCCAGGCCCGACTTCCCCGCGCAAAGAAAGCTTCTGTTCCTGAACGAAATAGTAGCCCGCTCCAGCACCCGCGAAGGCGCGATAATCGAAGCCTGAAAACTGGTCACTGTCATAGGAGAGGCGAGTGTAGCCGAAAATGTCATCGGTCCAGAGCGTGTCCATTTGATAAGAGCCGCCCCAGTTTTCCTGGGTGCGCTGATCATTGGCGCGGCCCGTATTTGCATACGCCTCTAAGCGATGGATATTAGTTTCGCGCTTCAAGCTGGCTTTGAACAGAGCGCCCAGATTAGACGTGTCTGTATTGCCCTCAGTGTAGGCTGCGTTCAAATCCAAACGACCTTCAAGATTTTCTAGAAAACTGTACTTTGGCGGCTCAGGCGGTGTGCCGGTAACGACGAACGCTTCAACAGTCAGCGGCTCTGTGGGTTCTTGCAGTTCGGCCACAAAACCATCAATCGCGCCATGAGCGTCCGGGAATGCAAGCTTTGCGGCGCCAATCACGGCATCCAGCTGACCCGGATCATCAAGGCGCACCGCCGCTGACAGCATACGCCGCGCCCCATCAGGAAGCGTTTCGTTTTGGGCGGCGCTGGCCTCCAACATGGAGACCTGCACAACAGGCGCGAGAATCATCTCGATCATTGGTGCCTCAGGCATTTATTTTGATTGTGTCCGTCGCTGCCCGGGTCAGGTCAGCACGCCCCTCCATATCTCCCGAAACCCTTTGAAAGAGGGTTAACGCTTCGATAATTGACGCCAAATTCGCTTGACTCATAGTCGCACCCCAAGCACCAGACGCGCCATGGCACAGGTAAAGATTTGCGGACTGACAGATACCGCCCATATTCGCGCGGCAGCAGAGGCTGGCGCCGATTGGGTTGGCTTCGTTCTGTACCCTAAAAGCCCGCGCAATCTGCTTGGCGAGGGCGAGGATGGATTGGACGAAGTTTGCAGCCTGTCAGAGTTCGCTCAGGATCTTGGACTGAGCTCTGTCATCCTGCTGGTCGATCCAGATGAGGATCTCTTCGATGATGTCCTGCACGAGGTTGAGCCAGATGCGATCCAGCTGCACGGCAACGAAACCCCTGATCAGGTGCTGCGCTGGTGGCGCGACTGTACCGGGATTTGCGAGCTTTGGCGCGCGGTCGGTGTCGCGAATGAAGATGATCTTGAGGCCCTGGACCAATGGCGCGTCGATCGCTTTTTGGTGGATGCCAAGCCCCCTGAAGATGCCGATAATCCAGGCGGCAATGGCACCAGCATAGATTGGTCGCTGCTTGAGGGCTTTGACCCTGGCGTCCCATGGCTGCTCGCCGGCGGACTAACGCCCGAGAATGTCGAAGACGCGATAAGTGCGACAGGTGCGACCGCAGTGGATGTTTCCTCTGGCGTCGAACGAGCCCGGGGGATAAAGGACGAGGACTTAATTCGGGCGTTCATCGACGCCGCCAAATCTGCCTAGAAAGCAAAACCATGGATTTGAGAAACACTTGGGATCAATGGCCCGATGAAAATGGCCGTTTTGGTGACTTTGGCGGACGCTATGTCGCCGAAACACTGATGCCGCTCATTCTCGATCTTGAGAAGGAATATCGCGCGGCAAAAAAGGACCCGGCGTTTACGGCGCAAATGGATGATCTTTGGGCACATTATGTAGGCCGCCCAAGCCCACTCTATTTCGCAGAGCGCCTAACCGAGCATTTTGGCGGCGCCAAGATCTATCTGAAACGTGACGAGCTGAACCATACCGGCGCGCACAAGATCAATAATTGCCTCGGCCAAGTCTTGCTCGCAATGCGTATGGGCAAAACACGGATCATCGCAGAGACCGGCGCCGGCCAGCACGGCGTTGCAACGGCGACGGTTTGTGCGCGGTTCGGTCTGAAATGCGTTGTCTTTATGGGCGAAACTGATGTTGAGCGGCAGAAACCTAACGTGTTTCGGATGAAGCTTCTGGGGGCTGAGATTGTGCCTGTCTCTTCCGGCACAGGCACCCTCAAAGACGCGATGAATGAAGCGCTGCGTGACTGGGTCACGAATGTTGAGAACACATTCTACTGTATCGGCACAGCAGCAGGACCGCATCCCTACCCTGAGCTCGTCCGCGATTTTCAAAGCGTCATCGGCAAAGAGGCACGCGCGCAGATTCTCGAACGCGAAGGCCGTCTGCCGGATGCGATCATGGCCTGCATTGGCGGCGGATCAAATGCGATCGGTCTGTTCCATCCTTTCATCGAAGACGAGTCTGTCCGCATGATTGGTGTTGAAGCATCTGGCCATGGGATCGAAACTGGTCAGCATGCAGCGGCACTGAATGGCGGCGCGCCTGGCATTCTACACGGGAATAAGACCTATCTCCTGCAAACCGATGATGGGCAGATTATCGACGCGCACTCGATTTCAGCGGGTCTCGATTATCCGGGCATCGGCCCGGAGCACAGCTTCTTGCGGGACACAGGACGCGCGGAATATTTGACCTGTACCGATACTGAAGCGCTTGAAGCGTTCCAGCTCTGCACGCGCTTGGAGGGCATTATCCCTGCCCTAGAACCGAGCCATGCTCTCGCGCGCGTTGGCGATGTGATCGAAACGCTCGATAAGGATGGACTGCTCATTCTGAACATGTGTGGGCGCGGCGATAAAGACGTGTTCTCTGTCGCGGAAGCTCTGGGAGTTGCGATGTGACCGAACTCACGCTGTATCGGATCACCTGCCCGCGCCAGCGTGTGGCCCGCGCCATCGCGGATGAGGCAGTCGAGTCCCGCGCGGCCGCCTGCGCCAATATTGAAGGGCCAATGGCCTCCACCTATCGCTGGAAAGGTGTGGTCGAACAGGCCTTTGAGTTTATTCTCTGGCTGAAAGCACCGTCTGCAAGTTTTGCCAAGATCGAAGCCATTGTCGCGAAGCATCACCCCTATGATGTGCCAGCGATCGTTGCCCTTGGCTGCACGCAGGTGAACGCGCCTTATGAAGCTTGGGTTATAGAAAATACGGACACCGAATAATGCCGACTTCCCGAATAGTGACGCGCTTTGACAAAGTTAAAGGCGAAGGGCGCGCGGCCTTGGTCTCGTATTTGATGGCCGGCGATCCAGACCTGGAATCCTCCTATCAGGCGCTCTGTGCGCTCCGTGACAATGGCGCCGACCTGATCGAACTTGGCGCGCCCTTTACAGACCCTATGGCGGATGGTCCAGCGATCCAGAAAGCCGCCCTGCGCGCCCTCGCGAACAAAACGACATTGCGCGATGTCTTGGCGCTGGCAAAGCGGTTTCGCGAAGAGGATCAGGAGACACCTCTCATCCTGATGGGCTATGCCAATCCGGTACACACAATTGGCTATGAGGCATTCGCCGCGACTGCAGCAGATGCTGGGATTGATGGGACGATCCTGGTGGACTTGCCGCCTGAGGAAGATCAACCGATCCGCGACGCTTATGCAAAACACGGTCTGTCCGTCATTCGGCTCGCGACGCCAACCACGAATGAAGCGCGCATGGCGAAAGTCGCCGAGGGCGCGAGCGGGTTCCTCTACTATGTTGCTGTGGCGGGTGTGACCGGGGCAGGCTCTGCCGATCCAGAAGATATTCGGGCTGGTGTTGAAATGGCGCAGCGCGTATCGGGTCTGCCGGTTTGCGTTGGATTCGGCATCAAAACCGGGGAACAGGCCGCTGCAATGGCCAAAATTGCGGACGGAGTTGTGGTTGGATCTGCCTTTGTTGAGCAAGCAAGACTTGCAACTGTGGCCGAAACGCCACAAATTACAGCAGAGAAGATGGGCGAATTGGCCCTTGAGTTAAGCACGGCGCTAAAGGGTGGAGTGCCAACCTAGCAACGTCCTGGATCGGACAAAGGGATGGTGACGAAATGAACTGGCTGACCAATTTCCGGACACCGGGCCTGAAAGGGCTATTGTCAGGCAATAAGAAAGACACGCCTGATAATCTTTGGGTGAAGTGTCCAATTTCCGGCGAGCTTGTGTATCGGTCCGACCTGGAGGAAAGTTGGTATGTGACGCCAGCGGGCGCGCATTTGCGGATTTCGCCGCGCCGACGGTTCCGCCTGTTTTTCGACAATGAACGCTGGGAGCCGATTCCGCTGCCGCCTGTCCCGGCTGATCCTCTAAAGTTCAGAGACGACAAAACCTATCCGTCCCGCATCAAGGGCGCGAAAAGCAAGATTGCGAAACGCGACAAAGAAGAAGCGCCGGATTCCGGGGCTGTCGCGCCAATCTCGCAAGACGATTGTATGGCAGCCGCCTTCGGAAAAGTGGATGGCATCCCAACCGTGATCCTGGTTCAGGACTTTGCCTTCATGGGCGGATCTCTCGGCATGGCCGCGGGCGAAGCGTTTATCGCCGCCGCGCAAATGGCGGTCGCACGTAAAGCCGCTTTCGTTGTTTGCTCAGCCTCTGGCGGCGCGCGCATGCAAGAAGGCACGCTGTCTCTGATGCAAATGCCGCGCTCAACGCTGGCTGTGCAAGAGGTCAAAGAAGCAGGCTTGCCTTACATTGTGGTGCTGTGTGATCCGACCTCGGGCGGCGTGTCAGCGTCCTACGCGATGCTCGGCGATGTTCACATGGCTGAACCCGGCGCGATGATTGCCTTCTCTGGCCCTCGTGTGATCGAACAGACCATTCGCGAGAAATTGCCTGAAGGCTTCCAACGCTCTGAGTTCCTCCGGGAAAAAGGCGCGGTGGATATCGTCGTGGATCGCCGCGAACTGAAAGCAACCATGTCACGCGTCTTGGGCCATTTGATGCCAAGCCGCAGCGCTGTGGACAAAGACGTGTCGGCTTTGCCCGTTGAAGCGCCATCGGCGGATGCGCCGGCACCCAGAACCGACAAGGCCTGAGCCCAATGTCTGCCGCCCTCGACGCGGCCCTAAAACAATTTGAGGGCCTATATCCAGAAACGATAGAGCTATCGCTCGGTCGCATTAAAGACCTTCTTGAAACGCTCGGCCGACCGCAAGATAAGCTGCCGCCAACCATCCATGTCGCGGGGACCAATGGCAAAGGGTCCACCTGCGCCTATCTGCGCGCGATGGCCGAACAGGCGGGCCTTAAGGTCCATGTCTACACGTCACCACATTTGGTGCGCTTCAATGAGCGTATCCGATTGGCGGGAGAGTTGGTGAGTGATGAGGATTTGGTCACCTGGCTGGACCGCGTCTATGCGGCTCTGGAGGGGCGGGAGATTACGCGCTTTGAAGCGACAACAGCAACGGCCCTGCTCGCATTCAGCGAAATCCCGGCGGACCTCTTGATCCTGGAGGTTGGTCTTGGCGGCCGCTTTGACGCCACCAACATCATTGAGCGGCCCGCGCTCAGCGTCATCACGCCCGTTGATTTCGACCATAAACAATTCTTGGGCTCAGACCTTGCCAAGATTGCGGGCGAAAAGGCGGGGATCATCAAGCCCGGTTTGCCTGCGGTCTCAGCCATTCAAGCGCGTGTGTGCGGCGATGTGATCCGCGCGCGGGCCGCAGAGCTCGGAGCGCCTCTAACGGTGCTTCGGATGGAAGATATCGAAAAGGTGCCTGAACGCGTTGCCCTGCCCGGCACACACCAGCGCTATAATGCCGCCTTAGCCGGGCTCGCCATGCGGACACTGAAAGTGCCAGCCATTCCAGACAGCGCGATTTGGGAAGGCGCGCAGTCGGCTGTTTGGCCAGCCCGGATGCAAAAGCTCGCCAATGGCCCAGTCACAGACATGGCGGGCGGTGCCGAGGTCTGGCTCGATGGCGGACACAATCCGCATGCCGCGACCGCGATTGCAGAATTGCTGCGCGAAATGGGCGGGCGCACGGTGATGGTCACCGCGATGATTGCCAGCAAAGACCATGGCGGCTTCTTTCACGCCTATAAGGGCGTCATTGAGGCCGTCCATACAATGCCAAATGCGCCTGGTCATGCCGGAGCTGACCCGACTGCACTCGCCGATACAGCGCGTGCCTTCCTGCCAAAAGCCGTTGCGCACGAATCGCTTGCAGCGGCGATGCGCGCCGCTGCAGATGAAAAACCAGATCGCATCCTGATCGGCGGCTCACTGTATCTCGCGGGCGAGGTTCTAGAGCAGAATGAGCAGCTGCCGACCTAAGCGTTCTTAATTGTCAGGCCGCCATCAACCGGGATCGCGACGCCATTCAGATAAGACGCGGCTGGCAAACAGCAGGACAGTGTGATGTGCGCGACCTCTTCCGGAATACCATACCGGCGGAGAGGCACGCGGCGCTTTGCAAAAATAACTTTGTGGTCGTCTGGAATGGACGCGTTGATATTGGTCTCAATCGGTCCCGGGCAGATGCAGTTACAGGTAATTCCATCACGGCCAAGATCATTCGCCATGGCCCGTGTCAGGCCGATCACGCCATGCTTGGCGGCCACATAAGGCCCGTTCCCAGGTGTCGCGCCGAGCCCCTCTGTTGAAGAGATATTGACGATCCGGCCACCGGTGTCCGTCTTCTTCAAGTGCGGTAGCGCCGCGCGGATCAGGCGCTGGTGCGCGGTCAGCATGACATTCACGCTATGGTGCCAGATCTCTTCATATTGGTCCTCGGCAGGTTGGGTCAGACGCGCAAAACCGGCATTGTTGATGAGGATATCGAGCCCGCCAAACGCCTCCGCCGTCGCTGCGACAGCCGCTTTGATCGCGTCATGATCGCTGACATCCAAAGCCATCGCGCGGATCTCTTCATACCCCGCTTCACGGATCTCGGTCGCAACCGCCTCGGCGCCATCAGCGTTCATGTCGGTGGCCATCACTTTGGCACCCTCACGCGCAAAAAGGTGCGCCGTAGCGCGGCCCATCCCGCTTGCCGCGCCAGTAATGAAAACAGTCTTTCCAGCGACCGAACGGTCGAGGTCTTGGTACGGGATCATAAGGAACCTCCTCAGTTTCCAGATACGCTATCGCAAACGCAGCACAAAAAAAGCCCCGCCGTAGGGCGAGGCTAGGTGTTAGGAGAGTTTTTATTTGGGACGATCCATCAATCCGCCAAACGGATTGATGGTCCGGTTTGGGGAAGCGCTATTGCGCCGAGAGCGCGAGAATTTCAAATCGCGTGACGCCGCTCGTTAGATATTTGACATTGTCTTTGAAGCCTTGGGTGTCGCCAAAGTTTGCCAAACCTTCCGGCGTATCCCACTCGACCAGAGTGACCTGACCGGGTGCACCCTCTTTCAGCTTATGGGACTCAAACTTTGGATCGAACATCTTATACATGAACCGGCCGCCAACGTCGCTGACTGCCTCTTTGATCCCGTCCATATAGGTATCGTAATCATTCGGGTTTTCTGGGTTCGTCCAGGCCATCGCGATTGTGTAGGTTTTGTCCGCCTTGAAAGTGAGGGTCAGGTCTTCGTCCAATTCCTTGGTGAAAACTCTCAGATCCTCCCAGGCTTTAGGGCGTAGCGCTTTAATCTCTGGCCAGTCAGCTTCCTTTTCGAGAGAAGCTTCCGCGGCCTGACTCGGCCAAGAGAAGAAGATAATCCCTTCAGATTCGTGCTTCCCAACAGGCGCAGCAATAACCCGTAACTGTCCTTCGCGTTTCAGACCGTGCTGCTGCGCAAGTGGGAACGCGGTTGCGTAATATTCTGACCGCGCGGCGTCAGCGGCGTCGCCTGTCTTCGGAATGACGGAGATGATCGAAAGCAACTCGCCTCTCTTGAGATTGATTTCGACGGGGGCGGCGGGCTGTTCGGCGGCTTGAGGCGCGGAGTCTTGCGCGAGACTGGTGCATGAAGTCACCATGGATGTCAGAATAAAGCACGCCAAAAAGGCTTTGAGCGCGCGTTCGAGCGGGGATTGAAAGAGCATACAGTCTCCGGTTCTTTTGAAGTTTGAACCTTTGCCCTAAGTCTGCATTTTACACCTGTCGCGGATTGATTCTGCACCTCTTTGGTGCAAAAATGCACCAATGATAGATTGGGATCAGTATCGGCTCCTTTTGGCGGTCCACCGGGCAGGGACGATCCGCGGTGCCGCGGACCGTCTGGGCGTGAACCATGCCACGGTGTCTAGAAGGCTGACCCAAATTGAACGCGGGTTTGACGCGCCGGTGTTCGACAAGGTCAAAGGCGGATACAAAGCCTCAGAACTCGGTCTAGAGATCGTCGCGGCCGCAGAAGACATGGAACTGATTGCCCTGGCGGCGGAGCGAAAAAGCCGCGCCGTGAGCGCCAATCTCTCCGGCCCGATCCGTGTTTCTATGGGCGAACCAATTGCGCAATGCCTGCTAAAAGACGCTTTGCTGCAATTCACGCGCATGCATCAGAACATAGAGTTGACGATCGAGACATCGATCAATCTCGTCGACCTCAACCGGTCCGAGGCGGATGTGGTGATCCGCTCAACCCAAAACCCGCCAGAGCACCTGGTTGGGCGCCGGCTGTTTCCCTATTTTTTGTGCGAGTACGCGGCCAAAGGCTATCTGGAAGACACTCGCCCGGAGGATCGCCGATGGTTGGCTTTTTCAAGGAGTGTATCAGGACCTGATTGGATTGCGGCGAGCACCGTTCCCGATGCGCCGATTGGGCTACGGTCGGATGATCTCATGTGGCTGCTCAGCGCTGCAAAAGCTGGAGCGGGCATGATCCGGACCGCGTGCTATATGGCGGATCCCGATCCTGATCTCGAGCGGTTGCCCGGCGCAAAGCCAATCGAGGCGCAAGACCTTTGGGTGCTCACCCATCCTGACTTGAAAAACGCGCCCAGGATCAAACACCTTATGCGTCACCTCGCAGCGGTCTTAAAAGACAAAGGCGACCTCATTCAGGGCCGCCTCTAGCCCAATAAAAAAGGTGCTCATGAATGACTCACAAGCACCTTCAGAGATCTGAAAATCCAGGATCGCGCCAGTGCGACGATCTTAAGTATTCTCTTTGATCCACTCAGTAATTTTCTGCTTGGACATGGCGCCCGGATGGGTCGCGGTCACTTTGCCTTGCTTGAAAATCATGAGCGTCGGCAAGCCGCGAATACCGTACTTGGATGCGGCCATTGGGTTGTCGTCGACATTGATCTTCGCAACTTTGATGTCGCCGCTGAGCTCATCGGCAACAGCGTCTAGATGGGGCGCCATGGCCTTACAGGGGCCACACCACTCCGCCCAAAAGTCGACAACGACAGGCGTGTCGCTGGCAACGGCATCATCAAATGTCTCGTCAGTAATATGTTCAGCGGCCATTGTGACCTCCTTTAAATCTTTCGTGCGGCATAAAATAGGGACTCTTCACGCGCGTCAAACCCCGCTGTCTACACGGTTTAGTGATTCTGACAGTTCGTCGCCAGGGATTTCAATCAAGCGTGGCCCATCCGTGTAGAGAAGCGCGCACCGCACTGGCCGGTCCGGGTAGATATCGGCCAAGACCGCGCGGTAGGCCGCAAGCTGAACGCGATAGGCAAACTCAACAGCTGTCGCGTCGGTCGGTGCGGGGCGATCGGTCTTGTAGTCGATGATCAAGATCTCGTCCGGGCGAATGATCAATCGATCCACGCGGCCATTCACCATCTGTCCATTCGGAAGCGTTCCGACGATCGCCGCTTCGCTGCGTCCACCAGGGGCAAACACGCTCGCGAAACTTGGATCATCCAAAGTGCCCAGCGTCACCGCCAGCATCTCTTCAATTTCGTCGGGCGTAATATCGGGTTCGCGTCCCAGGAACTGCCGCCCTGTCGATTCTCGCAACTCTGCCGCGATCTCCGGCAGCGTTTGCAGCAGAGCGTGGATGAGCCGTCCGCGTCTGAGGGCCGCTGCGCGTCCGGCGCCGAACGGCAGGCTGACCGCGGATTGATCCTCAGTCAGGCGAGACGGTGCCGCGAGGCGTTGCGGGGGCTGAGCCGCAGGTGCAGGTCGTTTCAGCCAAGCGGGCGCCTCGGGCTTGGCTGTATCCACGATTACAGCCTTTTCCGCGACCATCGGTTCTGGCCCAAACGTCATGACCGTCTCTGCATCGTCTTCATCTGGGGCGTCTGCTCCCAACAGTTCCCGCATGGCGAGCGCGCACCATCGATACCATGATGATTTCGCAAAACCAGTTTTGCTGTTGCGCGCGCCCGCGCCCGCGATGATCAAGCGGTCTGATGCCCGGGTCAGCGCCACATACAGCAATCGTCGGGACTCGCGTTCGGCGGCCTCATTGGCGGCGTCCCTCAAGATCGCTGTGGCGGGTGCATCGGTCCGAGTCGATGGGCTGTAAAGTGGCACGCCCTCCGCATTGAAGAATAAGGCATCGCTCACAGGCTTTGTGGCGCTGGTTGTGTCCGGCACGATCACCACCGGCGATTGCAGTCCTTTTGCGCCATGGACTGTCATGACCCGTACAGCCCCTTCAGGCTCTCCAAGCTCGCGTTTTAGAACAGTGTCTTGGCGCTCAATTTCGGCTAAGAAAAGCTGCAGGCTTCGCGCGCTGGTCATGTCATAGCCAAGCGCTTTTGAAACCAGCGCTTGAACAGGGTCCCTCACCGGCTCACCGAGGCGTTGAATGAGCTTATCCCAACCGCTTAAGCGTGCTTCATCGCGTTCCGTCAGTGTTTTGGAGAGGAATTCAAAAACAGCTAAGTTCCGATTCAGAATTAACTGATTGCAGAATTGCCTAGCCGCTTGGAATTCCGGTGCATTATTTGCCCATAACCGATCCCAAAGCGAGCTTTCCTTGGGGCGATCATGCGCCAGCACAAATAGGTGGCGGTCATCATCCACCAGCCCGCAAAACGGACCGCGCAGGATCTCGGCCAGCGTTAGGTCATCGTTTGGCTGCAACGCAAATCGGATCAGGTTGAGGCAGTCCTGGACGCCGAGATTATCGAGCAATCGAAGCCGATCAGCGCCCGCGACCGGCACATGCTCTTGCTTTAAACTCTCGATCAGGGCGTCGAAGAGATCATTCCGGCTACGCACGAGAACAAGGATATCATCTGGCCGAAGCGCTTCGCGTCGCCAGCTGCGGTCTTCTTGCTCGTGCCAAACGGTTTCGCCGCGATCCAGCATATCGCGAACTTTTTGGGCGATGGTGCGGGCCAATCGGCGCCGAGGCGCGTCGGCGGGAACATGGTCCGTCGGCGCGGTCCAGGCATTTTCCTCGCCCTCAAGCCCATCCGGCAGTTCAAGCGGCCAGACTTCGATCCGTCCGGGCTGGTTTAGTCGCCGAGGGGCGTGCGGTGTGACATCGGCTTCGCGGGGCGGCAAGGGCTCGGTCGCAGACTTTTCAAGCGGCACCACGGATCGCACTTCATCGACAAATCTCAACACCTCCGGCGTCGATCGGAAAGACATCGCCATTTCTGGCAAGTTGACCTTCCGCGCTTCAGCTTCAGCAACGATCTCTTCGCGTCGGACAAAGCCTTGTCGTTCCTGTTCGAACTTTTGCTGATCGGCGCCTTGAAACGAGTAGATGGATTGCTTTGGGTCACCGACGACAAATTGAGTACGCGGCTCGGCCAGCCGATCACGCCCAAGACCGGACTGAAACTCTTGTACGATCGCATTGATCAGCGCCCATTGTGGTGGGCTTGTGTCTTGGGCTTCATCGAGCAGCAAATGTGTGAGGCCGCCGTCGAGTTTGTAGAGCACCCACTCTGCAGCACTTGAATGCGTGAGAAGAGCGTGTGTATGGGCAATCAAATCATCGAAATCGAGGGCGCCGCGCAATCGCTTTTCCCGCTTATAGGCCTCTAGAAGCGGGATCCCGACCTGCATCAGGGCAAGCGTTCGTTCTGCGAGGGCGCTCGCCTGAAGCGCGCTTTGCACCGCTTTCATCCGCGTGATTTCGCGGCCCTCAGGCGCGCCAGTCTTGAGGCTTCGACTGAACAAGTCTTCCACGATTGGGCCAGCTTTAGCAGTATAGGGATTGCTTCCCGACGGGAAATCCCGTTTGGCGCCCGCGAGCGCGCCCATATAGATGTCGTATCGGATTAGAGGATCACGTGTTGCGGAGAGCGCTAACAGCGCATCGAGCAATTTCGTGTCGCCTTTTCCGGGCTTTTCAATGCTTTTCAGATCTTCGATTGCCCGCCTACAATCATCGTCCGGAAAGTCGCTCACGATCGCTTCGAATAGAATATCTTCTTGGGACCGTCCGTCGCTTCCACTCGCGGCGATAATGATATTTGTAAGTTCCTTATCCGAACTCGCCTGTCGATCTAATCCTTGCAAAGCCTGCCGATGGGGTCGCAGGGCGTCCAAGGCCGCGCCTACGCCAAGCCCGCCGGTTGCTTCGGCTAATATGCTCAGCGTTTCTGGCGCCAGCGACGCAGCGTTATCGAGCCCAGCCGCTAAAACTGCGCGCCATAACTCATTTGCTTCATCCTCTTCAATTGCCGAGAAACCGGGCGACACCCCGGCTTCCAATGGGAAACGGCGTAAAATCCGTGCACAGAAGGCATGGATAGTTTCGATCCGCAAACCGCCTGGTGTTTCAAGCGCGCGGGCAAACAGTCTGCGGGCTTCGCGCAAATCATCATCCGTATACGAACTGGAGCTTCGTCCTTCCAATAGTGCGAGTGATCCACGCAGCTTTTCGTCTGAAGCGACCGCCCAGTCGCCAAGGCGCTGATACAGCCGCGCTAGCATCTCATTGGCCGCCGCTTTGGTATAGGTGATACAGAGGATGGAATCTGGGAGCGCCCCGGGGCGGCCATCCGGGCGTCGTAGCAGCAATCGTGCGACACGATCGATTAGGACTTTGGTCTTTCCGGAGCCCGCATTCGCTTCAACCCAAGCCGATTGCGCCGGGTTCGCGGCATCCGCCTGCGCTTGCTTCGCCGCCTCGAACGCAGCGGTATCGGGGGAGAAGACAGCCTCAGTCATAAGTGCTGAGGCCCGTCCACTCGCTACGCCGCGCGAGCCGTGTATAGGCGCTCTCATAAGCGACTCGTTCTGGCCGAGGGGCGCTCAAATAAGGATGTGTGGGATCTGCGAAGCTCGTCAACACGCTCAGTAAACCGAGCTCAGCGTCGGCGATAATATCCGCCGTGGACTTAGCTTCAATCTTACCGCGGGCGGCTGCATCGCCGATATTTTGAACATCGAATCCAGTGCCGAAGCGAATATAGGTCAGGGCTTCGACTTCAGCTTTGCCGAGATTTTTATAGCCGCCATTTCGCGCAATCAGGCCTTGCAATGGCATTTGCGGGCTGAGGCCAGCGCGAACTTGTTTCTCGCTCGGTGGACGCCCGGTTTTAAAGTCGAGAATGGCGACACCACCTGTTTCGCGCGCCTCAATACGATCCGCCGTGCCTTTGAGTTTGAACGCTTCGCCGGCAATTTTGATCTCGATTTCACCTCGTATTTCCGTATACGGATTACCTTTGATCGCGTGAGCCTGCTCACTGCGCCAGGTTATATACTCGGCGCAGACTTGGCGGCGCACGTCCCGGAGCGAGATGATATCAGCATCATCCACGCCGCCGCGCTTCAACTCTTCTTCTAGGACTCCCAAAAGAGCCTCAGCGCTTTCCGGGAAGTCCTCCAGTTCGAACCGTTCAAGCGCTTTATGAACCGCTGTGCCACGCGCGCGCACGTCAGCAGGCAGATTGAGAGGGTCGAGTGGACGCAATCCAAGCACGTACTCGCAATAAATGGCATAAGGATCGCGAACCAATTGCTCGATTCGTGTGACCGAGAGCGCCTTGGGCCGGGCGGACAATGGAGGCCGAGGGACAGGTTCTGCCGAGAACCCAGAGGGCAGCGCGGGCGCCGTCTCGATCGCATCTAACCAGTTCAGAGGATTGGCCATGGCGAGCGGTCCTAAAACGGTCTTCGCGTCATCACCAAGTGCACCCCTCGCCAGCGTCTGGAGCCGCCACAACCACCGCGATGCAATGGCGGGTTTGTCTTCCCGTCGGTGACTGGTCATCAGTGTAACGTTTGGCGCTGAGGCGAGCTGCGCAAAATCATGAGCGGAAAGCCCGATACGCTCATCCGGATCTGACAATCCGATGTCACGGCGAAACACGCGTGGCAGAAACGCATCGGCTGGCGGCTGTTCTGGCCAGACCCCTTCATTGAGCCCGGCAAGAATGATCCGATCCGCAGTCTGCAAACGCGCTTCAAGGGGGCCCCAGATTGCGAGACGCGGATGCGGCTGCCCGTCTGAAACGGTTTGAAGCTGCGCTTCGGCGCTAAGCAGCTCGTTCCATGTCGCAGCAGGCTGATCACCGAGGGGCGCTGTTAGCACGGCGAGATCTTGGAACAGTCTGGAGAGGCTGGCGCCATCCTCGCCCGCCCATGGATAAGGATTGAGACTCGCGGCTTGCGCCAGCTCAGCAATCGCTTGCAACCAGGTTTCACCATCGAGAGTGTGTTCTGCTAAAGGCTCAAGTTTGGACGCGGTTGGCGTTAAGGTCAGCAGGATTTCATGATCGGGAATGTGATGGGTGAGTTCAGACCAAGACTGCCAGACGCGAGGCCCTCGCAGCACGATATCCAAACCGCCGATGGTCGTTGGATCAAACCGGCTGCGCGGATGGTTGAGGACGGCCATCAGGGCGACAGGGTTGGAAAGATCGACCAGCCATTGCGCCACGAGCAGCGCCAAACTCCCGGCATCGGTTTGCGGCAGCGGGCGCCCAGCAGACGGCGGCACGTGAACATGCCAACGCGTGAGCATGGCGCTGACCCGGCGCGCTAGACCGGCATCTGGGGTTACCAGCGCCGCTGTCTGTCCCTCTGTTTCGAGCGTTTCGCGCATTAAGATTGCCGCCAGGAGCGCTTCTTCACTTTCATCGCTCGCCTCTAGAACGGTGAGCCCGTTCAAAGCCTCACGGACAAAGCGCGCAGCATCGCCGTCCGGGGCGAATTGCGCGAGGTTCGATGTCCAATCCGCTGTACTCTGCGCGGGCGCTAGAGCCTGATGGATCAGACGGCGACGTGCGGGCGTTTCTTTTGAGGACTTCGAAGAAGACCAAGTGGCAACATCGCGCGTTTCCAGGTTCAGCGCCGTCAAAGTGCTCGCGAGTGCAAATTGCGGATGCGATGGGGTTTGAAGGATTTGCTGCAGCGTTTCGTCAGTCAGTTCCAGATCCAAGCCCGGGAGCACGACGTAGCCGTTTGGAAGCTCGAGCGCGGTCTGCATCAGCAACCGGCTTGCCGGGGTCGCGCCAGTTGAGCCAGCTATGATGACGGGGGCATCGGGCGGTGACTTTTGCCATTCGGCGACCATGGCCTCTGCTGCGGCCAGGCGTCTTGCGTACGGGTCCATCGCTCTGAGCGTGTCGAGTTCGACCGGCCATTGGTCTGTAATGATTTTGAGAAATTCGAGCGATTTCTGCCAATGCGTGGCGAGCTCTGCGTTTGGAACCAATGTGTCGAGCTCGTCCCACGCGACATCGCCGGATAGCGCGGCTTGGTCGAGTAGACGCGCCAATTCGCGTGCCGCGGAGAGACAGGAGACGGCGGGAAGGCCAGCACTGGTCGCCTCAAAGTAAGCCATCACGAGCCGGGTAAGGCGACCGAGTCGCTCAGCGGGTGAAATCACCGGTGGCAGGTCTGCAAGCGCCGCTTCAGCGCTGGGCGGTGGATCACTCGTCTCCAGGTCGCCGAGGGCCCTGATCATCGGCAATAGACAGGCTTTGCCCCCGGCAGCGCGATGAACAGCAAAGGCCAGCGCGCGCTCTGATCGGCGGTTTGGGACATATATTAGAGCGTCGGCGAGCGCTTCCGGATTGTTTGCGAGGTCAAACTCTTTGACGAGGGCATCTGCCAAATCGCCTAGAAAGTCTGCCCCAGCCGGAATGGAGAAAATACGCTTATCGTGCTCAGCGAATCCTAAACTCATGCGCCATGACACCGAAGCCAGAAATCAGCATCCTGCAAGGCTTGAGGATCGCCGACGTGCAGCCAGAAGCTATCTAAAGGGACGCCGTGCATCCGGCCTTTAGGGAGCAAATCATTCCAAATCCGATTGGCTGAGAATGGTTCAGTAGGCGCGTTGTCATAGAGTTGCGGCTTTATGATGCGCAGGCCCGCATACGCCCAAGGCGCTGATGGTGCCTCACCACGGCGGGACAAGGCGCCCGCATCATCCAGAAAGAAATCGCCAGCGCCGGGGAATCCGAGGCAGCGTTTTGTATCGGCGAGCAGAAGAATCTCGTCTGTGAGTTCCTTATCAAAACTCTCCGCGAGTTTTTGGAGTGGTTCTGCACCAGTGGGTTCCCAAAAGGCATCTGTGTTCACGACGAAGACCGGATCATCCCCCAAGAGAGGCCGTGCTTTCGCTAGACCACCTCCGGTTTCCAGAACCTGCTCGCGCTCGTCTGATATAATGACTTCTATATCGTGCCGCGTTTTCAGATGCGCTTCGACCAGGTCGGCACACCAATGCACGTTTATGATTGCTCGCTGCACGCCTGCGCTCACCAGATTGTCGAGCAGTCGATCAATCATGCTGCGCCCTGCGACCTCAAGCAAAGGCTTGGCCGTGTCGTCTGTGAGGGGCCGCATACGGGTGCCGAGACCCGCAGCGAGCACCATCGCCGTGTGAGGCATGTCTATCATCGCAAATTCTCCAAAACAGACGGCGCGGTTTCGGCCACGAAGGCGCGCATTTCGGCGGCGCTTGGATGCTCCAGATTTCTCGCCAGCATCAGCTTTTGGCGCGGCATAAATGCCTCATAGCGCGGTTTTCCATCCCGTTTCATCAGACGTGCGAACACCCCTGCAATACGCAAGGCGTTCAACGTCCCAATAACAGCGAGGCGCTCCTGGAATTCGACTTCATTTTTCCCGGTCGCCGTCAGATAGGTTCGGATGGCGGTGTCCGCGGCGTCGACTGAAACCTCACGCCGGGCGTCCTGGGTGAGCATTGCCATATCCCACGCGTCCCAGCCGATCACAGCATCTTGGAAATCCAATAGCCCGATCTGATTGTCAGGCAGCCAAAGCAAATTCTCCGCGTGATAATCGCGAAGCGTAAACTCGCGCGGGAATGCCACGGCTTGTTCGATCAGATTATCCCGAACCCTTTCCCAACGGGCGCGATCTGCATCCGTCATCCGCGCGGCCTCATCATAGACATGGAACCAATCTGCAAACAGATCCGCATTGGCGGCCAGTGCGACGTGATCGAACTCGAGGATTGGCCATTGATCGCCGCCATTGCTTAAAATGGCCGGTTTCGCCGCACGATGCAGTTTCGCCAAATCCTTCGCGGCTTGGGCGTAGAGCGGAACTTCCTCCACCCCTTGCTCAATCAAGCGTGCAAATTCTCGCTGTGCCCCAAAGTCTTCTAAGATCGCCAGACCCGCAGAGGCGTCATGCGCGAAGATTTTCGGGGCGCGCAGGCCGGCGCCGCGTAAATGATCCGCAATCAGAACGAAAGCATCCACGCGGCTTGCCGCGAGACGTGTCATCGCGTTCCAGCCCCTCGCTTGCCTCTCCGCTAGCGTCATGTCTGGTGTGCACGGATCGTCCTCAACGCGCGGAGCATCCATAAGAATGGCGGTCTCGCCGCTTGGCTGCGTCAGCCGCGCATAGCGACGCGTTGAAGCATCTTGATCAAACCAATGAATGTGAGCGTCGCCCCAACCTGCATCGGTAAGGAAGGCGATAATTTTTGCGCTGCGATTCGGATCAGAACTCATGCACGCGAGTCTGCCAGTCTTCGCCCTGCGGTTCCAGTCGAGCCGTGCGATTATCCCCAACCAAGTCGATATGCAGATCCAGCCGCCACGCTGGCAGATGAGGCCCTGCCCGGTCTGGCCATTCGATTAAAGCAAGTCCGTCCTGTGTTTCGTCCCAGCCCAGCTCAAACACCTCACTCGGGTCTTCAAGACGGTAGAGATCGAAATGCAAGATTGGGAAAGACGGCCCGTCATAAGCCTGGACCAACGTATAGGTTGGGCTCGGAACCTCGGTGTCTTGGCCGAGTAGCGCTGAAATCAAGGCGCGCGAGAACGTCGTTTTGCCCGCGCCGAGTCCACCATGCAGCGCAATCACATCCCCCGCCTTGAGCAATGGCGCAAGCTTGCGCGCAAGGTCCGCTGTCGCAGCGAGATCAGGAAGATCATAGCGCAGCAAGGCTGGCCTCGATCGCGCTCACAAGGGCATCGCCGGGCTCGCACCCAACGGATAGCCGCACGAAACCATCCGGAACATCGTCGCCCCAACGGGCACGCCGTTCTGCGCTTGTGTGGACGCCGCCAAAGCTCGTGGACGCAAAAATCGCTGGGCAATCATTGATAAAGGCCTCCGCTTTCGCCTCGGTCGCGAAGGTCAAACCGATGACGAAGCCCATGCCCGGGTATTTAACCGTCTCAATCGCCGGGTGCCCTTCGAACAAATCCATGAGCGTGGCTGCATTGGCGCACATCCGCTCAAGGCGAACCTCCAACGTCATCAAGCCGCGATGGGTCAGGAAAGCGGCGAAAGGATCGGGGATACTGCCTGACACTTTGCGCCATTTGGCAGCTTTCGCCAGCAAGGCTTCGTTGCGCGTCGCAACGTGCCCAAAGAGGCAATCCGAATGCCCTGCCATGGCTTTCGTGTCAGAGCTGACGACCAGGTCCGCGCCCAAATCGAGCGGGCGCTGCAAGAGAGGTGTAAGCGTCGTGTTATCAACCACCAAGGTCGCGCCAGCCTCTTTCGCAGCCTCGGCAATCGATCGAATGCTGCACAGATCGAGACCAGGATTGGACGGTGTCTCGGCCCAAACCACAGCATAAGGCGAAAGATCTGTTGTCGCGAAGGCTTTGGTCGGCACCGCATCAAAGTGAATGTTATGACCGGAAAGGATCTCTTCCAACATGACCCGCGTAACGTAGTAGCCGTCCGACGGCACCAGCACCCGGTCTCCGGCTTTCGCGGTAATCATCAAGGCGGCCGTGATCGCAGCCATACCAGATGGAAACGCGACGACGGGCGCTTCTTCCAGCGCAGCAATCGCAGCTTCTGCGGCCTCAACCGTCGGATTGATGTCACGCCCATACGTGTAAGGCGTATTCGGCGTGCCCGCGAGCGCGTATTTCGCTGTCGTGACGATGGGCGGGCTGATCGGTTCACCGTTTTCCAGGTGACCCGAACGCGCGTGCAGCATCGCCATAATGCGTTGGGAATTCTGTTTATCCATTCGGGGCTTGTGGCACAGTCTGCATTTGTGGAAAAGAACTGGAAATCTTGCCGCAGCGTCGCGCCTTGCAAAAAAGTGACGCATGCGTCATGAAAATATCGAACTCGGGAAGGTTGCAGAGTCGTGGATCTGTCTGGCGCAGAAAAAGTCGTGATCATTGGCGGCGGCCAAGCCGCAGCGCAAGCCTGCGCCTCTTTGCGACTGTTTGGATTTGAAGGATCGATTACGCTAATCGGCGAAGAACCCGCCCTGCCCTATCAACGTCCACCTTTGTCGAAAGCTTACATGAAGGGCGAGCTCGCCGAGGAGCGCCTCTACTTCAAACCCGCCTCTTGGTATGAAGATCAGAATATCGACACTGTGCTGTCGGTTCGCGCGACCAAAATTGATCGCAGTGCCCAGACCGTCGAGCTCGAACATGGCGGATCGGTGCCGTACGACGCGCTGATCATCGCGACAGGGTCTCGGCCGCGCGCGCTCCCGGTGGAGGGCGCGGACTTAGACGGCGTCTTTGACCTGCGCGATTTGGCAGATGTGGAACGCATTCGTCCGCAGATGGTCAGCGGCCGTAAAATGGTGATTGTCGGCGCTGGCTATATTGGTCTCGAAGCCGCCGCTGTTGCCCGTCAAATGGGATTAGAAGTGACCGTCCTGGAGATGGAAGAGCGCGTGCTTGCGCGGGTGACCAGCCCCATCATGAGCCAGTTCTTTACCGATGAGCACACGCGCCAAGGCGCTGAGATTCGCACTGGCGCACGCCTGGCATCCTTGAAAGGCGAGGGCGCCAAGGTCACCCAAGCGGTCCTCGCCGATGGCACCGAGCTTGATGCGGATATCGTATTGGTCGGGATTGGTATTTTACCAAATGTTGAGCTTGCCGAAGAGGCTGGCATTGCCTGTTCCAATGGCATTCTGACAGATCAAGATGCGCGAACCAATGACCCCCGCGTATTTGCGGCAGGCGACTGCGCCGCGCGCCCGCTCGTCCATTATGGCCGTAAGGGCCGTTTAGAGAGCGTCCATAATGCGATTGAGCAGGGAAAACTGTCTGCCGCGGCGATTATGGGCAAACCACGCCCGACTGAGGATTGTCCGTGGTTCTGGTCTGATCAGTATGATCTGAAACTTCAAATCGCAGGCCTGAGCCAAGGCTATGATGAAACCGTAGTGCGGGGTGACCCGGAGGCTCGCAAGTTTGCTGTCTTTTATTTGCAAAATGGCAAGCTGATCGCCGTAGATGCGATCAATAGTCCGCCTGAATTCTTGGCCTCCAAGAAAATGATAATAACAGGCGCGCGACTTGCACCCGAGACACTAAGCGATACATCAAAATCCATGAAAGAGATTGCGGCAACGACCGCTTAAGGAGACCAACCGGAAATGGCTAAAATTACCTATGTCGATCACGATGGCACAGAACGCACCGTCGAAGCCACTAATGGCGAAAGCGTCATGGAAGCCGCGATCAAAAATTCGATCCCTGGCATTGATGCGGATTGCGGCGGCGCCTGCGCATGCGCGACCTGTCACGTCTATGTCGATGAGGCCTTTATGGAACGAGTCGGATCACCAGAAGACATGGAGCAATCCATGCTCGATTTTGCTGAAAACGTTCAGGCCAATTCACGCCTGTCGTGCCAAATCAGCGTCAGCGACGAGCTCGACGGTTTGAAAGTCACAACCCCAGAGAGCCAGCACTAATAGCGCTTTAAGTCTTCAAATCGCCTCCACCGCCATCGGTGGGGGCGTTTTTGTACCCGCTGACGTGGCGTGACGCCTTGGTGCTAGTTCAGAACTCACTATCTCCAGCGCAATCACCATTCTCACTAGAGGCCGACTCATGACCAGCTATACAGAGCTGCTTTCCAGTCTAAAGCGCCATCCTGACCACAGCGTGGATGCGCACATTCCAGAGACTTGGATGCAGGGGCGAACCACTTATGGCGGGTTAACGGCCGCTCTATCCCTGCAAGGCGCAATGGAACTGGTCGATGATATTCCCATTCGCTCTGCGCAGGTGGCCTTTGTTGGCCCGGTTGGCGGGGACATTAAGATCACGCCAAAACTGCTTCGTAGGGCGAAGAATACGGCCTTTGTCAGCGTCGATATCACCGCTGAATCTGGCGTCACCGCGCAGTCGATTTTTGCATTTGGTAAGGCGAAAGAGAGCGCGCTTCATTTTGATGATATGCCGATGCCGGATGTTCGCGCGCCCGAAGACATTGAGCCATTTTTTGATCAGCGCGGGCCACGACCTGGATTTACCCAGAATTTCGACATGCTGATCGGCCTCGGGGATCGGCCGATTTCTGGGTCTGATAAAAAGTCGATTGGCCTCTGGATGCGCCACCTCGATCCAAACACACCGCAAGACGCCACCGCAGTTCTCGCGATCGGGGATGCACCGCCACCCGCGGTCATGTCGATGTTCAAGGAGCCTTCTCGCATCAGCTCAATGACCTGGATGGCAGAGTTTATGACCGACGATATCGTGACAGACCCCGCCGGCTGGTTCTTTGCGCAACATACCGCGCAACTCGCCAAAGACGGGTATTCGAGCCAGTCTATGCGGCTCTGGAACAAGCAAGGTGAGCCGATCCTTGTCGGCCGCCAAACGATTGCGGTTTTTGGCTGATCGCCTATCCCGTGAAGACGGGAGGACCTGCGATTGAAACCCGAAATGACTATCGCCGCGGTCGATGCTGGCGGAACGAGCTTTAAGTGCGCCCTCGTGCACGGTGATGGTGAGCTGGTTTCAACTTGGCGCATTCCAACGACTGCGCCGCAGGAAACGCTACGGGCCTGCGCCGCCGCATTTCAGCGCGAGTCACAGACACATGGCCTAAATCCCGTCGCGCTTGGGATTGCGAGCTTTGGTCCTGTCGATATTGATCCAGCATCCGCTACCTATGGCACGATTACTGGAACCGCCAAGCCGGGCTGGAACGAGGCACCAATTGGCCCGGTCTTGTCGAAGGCGCTTGGGATCCCTTTTTATCTGGACACGGACGTCAACGCCGCGCTGGCTGCGGAAATGCGTTGGGGCACGGCTCAGGGGCTTGGCAACGCAGCCTATATGACGGTGGGAACAGGGATCGGCGTCGGTCTAAGTCTGAATGGCACCATGGTTGGCCGTCCCACGCATCCAGAATTCGGACATATCCGCATCGCCAGGCATGTCGACGACCAGGCTTTCCCAGGAACCTGCACGCTACATTGCGATTGCTTGGAGGGGTTGGCTTCGGCGCAGGCCTTTGAAGCCCGGTGGGGAGACCCTACCCAACTGCCAGTCGATCATCCGGCATGGAATATCGAAGCGTATTACCTGGCTCAGGCTTGCACCAATCTCTACCTAATGACGCGGCTCAATCGAATCATAATAGGCGGCGGTCTGCTTCAAACCGACCATCTCTACGAGAACATCCAAAAGCAGTTTGACCGTTTGATGGGAGACTATTTGCCTGTGAAGGGCGCAGATCTCATCGCAGCGCCAAAACTGGGCGAGCATGCAGGTGTTTTAGGAGGCGCCGTGACAGCGCTAAAGGCGCTTAGTTGACGAGCGCAGCCTTGAGGCTTTCCAGATAGGCCACTTGCTCTTCAAGTACGGCGCTGCCGTCTTTGCCCGTCGCCAGCAAAGCCTGACGCGTTTCATCAAGCTCTTTCTGAACGCTTTCAGCCGAGACGCTGTCCATATTGACCGCTTCTTCGGCGAGGATTGTGAGGCCGGCTGGCGTCACGTCTGCAAAGCCGCCGCGTACGAACAGACGCATGGTTGTTTCGCCGCCATCTTCAACGCGGACGACGCCATTCTTAAGCGTGGTCATAAACGGCGCATGATTGAAGAGCACGCCAAACTCGCCGTCTGTGCCGGGTGCAATCACGTGATCAACTTCGCCGGAGAAAAGCTCCCGCGCAGGCGAGACGAGTGAAAAGTGCAATTTGTCAGCCATGACGCATTCATCCTTCGACTTCGCTCAGGATGAGGCAACCGTTTGCCTCGATCCGAAAACCGTCCTCACCCTGAGCGAAGTCGAAGGGTGAGGACAAGAGGTTTGCTTATGCCGCGTCGGCGAGCATTTTCTCAGCTTTTACTTTCGCGTCTTCGATAGAGCCAACCATATAGAAGGCTTGCTCGGGCAAGTGGTCATACTCGCCTTCGATGAGGCCTTTAAAGCCAGCGACGGTGTCTTCGAGTTTCACCTGAACACCAGGCGAGCCGGTGAAGACCTCAGCCACGTCGAACGGCTGTGACAGGAAGCGCTCTACTTTACGCGCACGGGCCACGACGAGTTTGTCTTCTTCAGACAGTTCGTCCATGCCGAGGATCGCGATGATGTCTTGCAGCTCTTTATAGCGCTGGAGAATTTCCTGAACGCCGCGAGCCACTTCATAGTGATCCTGACCAACGATCAATGGATCCAGAATACGAGACGTCGAATCGAGTGGATCCACAGCCGGGTAAATGCCTTTTTCCGAAATCGCACGGTTTAGAACCGTTGTCGCATCCAAGTGGGCAAACGAGGTCGCTGGCGCTGGGTCGGTCAAGTCATCCGCAGGCACGTAAACCGCTTGCACAGAGGTAATTGAGCCTTTGGTGGTCGTTGTAATCCGCTCTTGCAGGCCGCCCATATCGGTTGCCAGTGTTGGCTGATAGCCCACAGCCGATGGAATACGGCCGAGCAGCGCAGACACCTCAGAACCTGCCTGAGTGAAGCGGAAGATATTGTCGACGAAGAACAGAACGTCTTTGCCTTCAACATCGCGGAAATACTCAGCTTGCGCGAGACCGGTCAGGGCCACACGTGCACGCGCCCCTGGAGGCTCGTTCATCTGGCCATAGACCAGCGTTGCACGGCTTTCGCCTTCGAGATCGATCACGTTTGCGTCTTGCATCTCGTAATAGAGATCGTTGCCTTCGCGTGTCCGCTCGCCAACGCCCGCAAACACTGAATAGCCACCGAACAGTTTCGCAATGTTGTTGATCAGTTCCTGAATCAGAACCGTCTTACCAACACCGGCACCGCCGAACAGACCAATCTTACCACCCTTTGTGTAAGGGCAGAGCAGGTCGATAACTTTAATCCCGGTGACGAGAACTTCCGCTTCGGTTGACTGATCAACAAAGTCAGGCGCTGGCGCGTGGATTGGCGCGCGCAATTCGGTTTCAACAGCGCCGCGCTCATCAATTGGCTCACCGATCACGTTCATGATCCGGCCGAGCGTTGCTGGGCCAACGGGAACCATGATTGGCTCGCCGAGATCGACAACAGCTTGGCCGCGGACCAGACCTTCAGTCGAGTCCATCGCGATTGTGCGAACAGCGTTCTCGCCGAGATGCTGAGCCACCTCGAGCACGAGGCGGTTGCCATTATTTTCACACTCTAGAGCGTTTAGAATGTCTGGAAGGGCGCCATCGAACTCAACGTCGACAACAGCGCCGATAACCTGGCTTACGCGGCCAGTCGCTTTAGAAAGGTCCATGCGAGGCGTCTCCTTAGGAGCGGGTTTAGGTTTCGGAGCCGCCTGTTTAGAGGCAGCGGTTGTTTTAGGAGCGGCAGCAACAGGCGCTGCAGCGGGTTTAGCATCAATCTCAGCAGGCTTACAGACGCCGCAAGCGCGCGCGTCCTTGTGCCCGAGGGCGTTCATGGCTGTTTCGGCTTCGGCAAAAGTCGCAAACGGACCATGCCATTTGTCATCATCATTGGTCTGATCGCCGCCAACGCCTTGGCCGTCATTACAGTAGCGGCAGCTACTATGGTGCAATCGTGCGCGCTTCTTGCTGAAATGTTCATAGATCCAGAAAGACATCTCCTAGAGCGCCTCCGCGCCAGAGATAATCTCAATCAGCTCTTTGGTAATCTGGGCCTGACGCGCGCGGTTATACTGCAGCGACAGGGCATCGATCATATCGCCCGCATTGCGCGTCGCGTTGTCCATTGCAGTCATAGAGGCCGCTTGCTCACCGGCTGCATTTTCAAGCATTGCAGACAGAAGCTGCGTGTTCAAATAACGCGGCAGAAGCGCTTCCAGGATTTCTGGTTCTGAAGGCTCATACGCGTAAATCGCGCCGCCAAGATCGATGGTTTCAGCGTCATCCGGTGCTTCAGCTGGGATCAGCTGTTTGGCGACCGGGTTTTGCACCAGAACGTTCTTAAACTCAGAGAAAACCAAAGTCGCAACGTCAAACTCGCCTGCCTCAAAGCGTTTGGTCAGGTCGAGGCCGAGACCAATCGCATAAGGCGTAAACTTGTCTTTCGCCTCTGACAGATCGACATGATCGATGAACAGGTCAGAATACTGAGACTTCAGAACTTCGCGGCCTTTTTTGCCGACCGTGATCACTTTGACTGTCTTGCCATCGGCTTGCAGCTCTTCGATCTTCAGGCGCGCAGCTTTTGCTGTGTTGGAGTTAAATCCTCCACAAAGACCGCGTTCTGCCGTCATCACGACCAGAAGATGAACCTGATCATTGCCAGATCCAGCAAGCAGTTTCGGACCGCCCGACCCGTCGCCCATAGAGGCGGTCAGGTTGGCGACCACGTTTGCCATCCGACTGGCATAAGGCTTAGAGGCCTCGGCGGCTTCCTGCGCCCGGCGCAGTTTCGCAGCAGCGACCATTTGCTTCGCCTTGGTGATCTTCTGTGTGGATTTCACACTTCCGATCCGGTTTTTCAGTTCCTTGAGGCCAGACATCGGGTCAGAGGCTCCCAGTCGTTAGGTTCAACTTACCCGAAGGTCTTTCCGAAGGCTTCCAGCGCGTCTTTGATGCCAGCTTCGACACTGTCAGAGAGCGCTTTCTCGTCACGGATTTGCTTCAAGAGATCCTTCTTGTCGTTCCGGAGGAAAGACAGGAGCTCAGCTTCGTAGCGGGTGACGTCTTTAGTTGGCACATCATCCAAATAGCCACGTGTACCGGCATAGATCACACAAACCTGCTCTTCCATGAGGAGCGGGCTGTACTGAGGCTGCTTGAGCAGCTCTGTCAGGCGCTCACCGCGGTTAAGAAGCTTTTGCGTCGCAGCGTCGAGATCCGAGCCAAACTTCGCAAAGGCCGCCATTTCACGGTACTGCGCGAGCTCACCCTTCATCGAGCCAGCGACTTTCTTCATCGCCTTCGTTTGAGCAGCAGAGCCCACACGAGACACTGACAGACCGACGTTCACCGCAGGACGGATGCCCTGATAGAAGAGGTCCGTTTCGAGGAAGATCTGACCGTCAGTGATCGAGATCACATTGGTCGGAATATAGGCCGAAACGTCGTTCGCTTGTGTTTCAATGATTGGCAGAGCTGTCAGAGAGCCTGCGCCATTGTCTTCATTCATCTTCGCCGCGCGCTCAAGGAGGCGGGAGTGAAGATAGAAAACGTCACCAGGATAGGCTTCGCGGCCTGGTGGGCGACGCAGAAGCAGAGACATCTGGCGATACGCAACAGCTTGCTTTGAAAGATCATCATAAATGATCAGGGCATGCATACCATTGTCGCGGAAATATTCACCAATCGTACAGCCGGTGAACGGGGCAAGATACTGCAGCGGTGCAGGCTCTGACGCCGTCGCGGTGACGATCACGGTGTAATCAAGTGCGCCGCGCTCTTCGAGGGTTTTCACAACCTGAGCAACGGTAGACCGCTTTTGGCCGATCGCGACATAGATACAGAATAGCTTTTCGCTATCGTCTTTCGCGGCCGCGTTGGTTTCTTTTTGGTTCAGGATGGTGTCGACGCAGACAGCGGTCTTACCGGTCTGACGGTCACCAATTACAAGCTCACGCTGACCACGACCAACTGGGATCATCCCGTCAATCGCTTTAATGCCGGTCATCATCGGCTCATGCACAGACTTACGTGGGATAATGCCTGGGGCTTTCACATCCACCCGGTTACGAGCGGCAACGTCCGTGATCGGGCCTTTGCCGTCGATTGGGTTACCCAGCGGGTCAACCACGCGGCCGAGCAGGCCTTTACCAACCGGTGCCGCCACAATCTCGTCGAGGCGCTTGACGGTGTCGCCTTCTTTAATGCCGCGGTCATCACCGAAGATAACGACACCAACATTGTCGCTTTCCAGGTTCAGCGCCATGCCTTTGATGCCGCCGTCAAATTCGACCATCTCACCGGCCTGGACATTGTCGAGGCCATAGACGCGGGCAATACCATCGCCAACGGAGAGGACTTGACCGACGTCAGAGACTTCAGCCTCGACGCCAAAATTCTCGATCTGCGACTTAAGAATGCCGGAGATTTCTGCTGCGCTAATAGACATGTGCGTCTTACGCTCCCTTCATGGCGGTGTTCATACGATCTAGTTTGGCAGCCACACTGGCATCGATCAAAGTTGATCCAATGCGCAGCTGAATGCCGCCGATAAGGTCTTGATCGACCTCAGTTTCTAATTCGACATCGCTTCCAACGGCCTTGGCGAGCACTTGCTCAAGCCGGGCACGCTGGTCAGCGCTCATGTCGGATGCGGTCCGCGCAATTGCGCGCTTCACGCCGCGCTCTTTTGCATAGAGCACGTCAAAGTGTTTTGCAGCGCCAACAAGATCGCGGGCGCGGCCATTCTGAGCCATAGTGCCGATAAAGCCAGTCGCTGTTTTAGACAGGCCGGCTTTGTCAGCGACAGCAACAAGGGCCTTAACCTTATCCTCACGCGCGAAAGCTGGGCTTTCTAGCAGACGGGTCAGGTCTTCGCTATCGGCCGCAAGGGCTTCAATTGTTTTCAGGTCCCCCGCAATTGCTGCGAGCTCCCCTTTTTCTTTCGCCAGATCAAACAGCGCGCCGGCATAGCGCCGGGCGGCTTCACTAGCAGTTGTCGCGGATGCTGCGGCCAAGGCGTCGTCCGTAAGCTGTGGGGCGGAAATGCCCAGGGTCTGAACCAATTGGAAAAAGGGCGTGATTTCACCCTAGTCCTTAAACTTGTGCGGGCACCTAGCACCTTGTTTGTGGACTGACAACACGTCGGATCAGCCAAGGCTGCGACCGAATCGCGCGGTCGCAGGGTTAAGCCTTGGCAGTAAGCATTGCAGGCGTAGCGAACTTCTGCGACGTAAGCTGTATGCCGCGCCCATTTCCCGACCGTTACACGCACAATCACAAAGCGCGAAATGATGGCTCCGTTACCTTTGAATGTTCACGAGATGCGAGTGTTTGGCCGTGGCTGAGATTGAATGCAATTCATCCGATTCTCGTGCAGACGATCAATTTCTGGGCGTCGATTGATTCGGGCGAATTTCTAGGCACGTTCAACCCAGATACTTGGACGGCCCTGACGAAAGTGCGCTGGGTTTGCGGATCGCCAGATGTCGGCCTCCCGTATCATGGGACTTATCAGCACTTCCAGGATGATGACCGCGCCCGATATAAGCTCGCGTTTTTCGATCAGGCTGATCAAATGGTGGCAGAGATGGCCGGCCAAGGGGTGACGTTCCGGACCCGCAATTTTGAAGGTTGGCGCGGCGATGCCAAGGAAAAGCTAAAGCCTGAGGCGCCGCAGCTCCTGAATTATGCGTCAGCGGCAGCGGTCGGCGTGCGAACTCAAGCTGAGAGTTTTCTCGCGCCCCTGATGCGCGGCGAGACTGTTTCGACAACCGGGCTGATCACCAAGGAAAACGGCCTGCGGCCGAACCATCCGTATATTGGCGGCTCCGGCGATCATGTGAATTCGACTCATATGGGTGAGGTTGGCCGCCAGTTCGGACAGCTCCTCTTGGAGCGCCCCTTCTTCCACACCGGCGGTGAAATGGAGTTTCACCACTATGTCGAACTGGGCAGCCCATTTGGTGTCGAGCTGGTCAAATACGACTCCGCCAACACTCAGTACGACCTGATCGTCCGCCAGGGCGGCCGCGACTGCACAAGCATTCGCATGCGCTATGCATCCGGGGACTAACCCATCGGCGTGTGCTGCCCGGCTTCAAACTCTTCAGCCAGTTTGAACTTTCTGATTTTGCCGGACCCAGTAAGGGGCCAATCAGTGACTTGAACCCAGTAAGCAGGTGTCTTTTGCGGTGAAAGGCGTTCGCGCACAAAAGTTTTGAGCTCGTCCGGGCTGAACGCGTGGTCGCTTTCGCTGCGGATGAAGCAGGCAACTTGTTCACCCCATTTCTCGTCCGGAACGCCCACCACAGCGACTTCGTCAATCGCATCATGCTCCAGCATGGCATTTTCGATCTCCGCCGGGAACAGATTCTCGCCGCCGCGAATGATCATTTCTTTGACGCGGCCAGTGATCTTCACATAGCCCCGCGCATCCATCCGACCGAGATCACCAGTATGAAGCCAGCCGTCGCCATCAATCGTTGCGGCAGTAGCCTCAGGATTGTCATTATAGCCGAGCATGACGCTATAGGCGCGGGCGCAGATCTCGCCCTGCTCCCCGATTGGAATGACGGCATTGCTGTTCGGATCGCGAATTGAGATTTCGGTATAGGCAACCGGCTGACCGATGGTTTGGGTGAGGTCCTCTTCGCTATCGGCATGCCAGGCTTGGGTCAGGACAGGTGATGTTTCGGTCTGCCCATAAACGATCTGGATCGGCGCGCCGAGCGTTTCGAGCGCGTCGCGGCAGAGCTGCGGCGGCACCATCGAGCCGCCTGACATGATACACTCAACAGAGGTCATATCGCCGCCGCTTTGACGGACTTCATGGATCAGCGCGACGAGCATGGTCGGGACCCCAAGAATGAACCGCGCTTTTTCCCGCTCGATCACACGCACGATCATGGCCGGGTCGAACATTGGGGCGAGCAGCATCGTGCTCTGAGTCCCAAAGCCGCCCAGCACCAGGATCGCGCATCCGGTTGTGTGGAAGAGGGGCATATTATGGACGAAGACATCGCCTGGTTTCACGCCGCCGCGGGTCATCGCATCGATCCCATTTCGGACCAGGCCATTGTGATGCAACAGCGCGCCTTTCGGGAAGCCTGTCGTGCCGGACGTATATTGAATCTGGACCGCATCATTTGGTTTTGGCGACCGTAGTTCGCCTTGATCTGCGCCCGCATACAGCGCGTCATGGTCGGTCAGTAGGATACGATGCTTGATCGCTGGGATCTCGTCACAGACCGAGTCCGCGATCTCTTGCATCGGGTTGCCGCGGAAATCGGCGACATAATAGATCGCCTCAGATCGCGATTGTTCGAGCACATATTTGAGTTCGCGCTTTTGATAGGCCGGATTCACGGTAACTAGAATGACGCCAGCGAGCCCGCATGCGAGCTCCAACAAAACCCATTCCGGAACATTATTCGCATAAACTGCGATGCGCGCGCCCTCAGCATGGCGACTGGCTAGGGCGCGGGCGAGGCGCTCCGCGTCGGCTTGCAGCTCTTTATAGGTCCAAGTTCGGCCAATCGCACCATCATAGCCAAGCTCTTTTAAAGCCGGCATGTCGGGGGCAGCGTCAACGGACCGCTGCAGCATTTCGCCAATGGTCATGGCGGCTGGCTCATCGCCTTGCGCTGGAAAATAGGATTCTGTGAGATTGACTGAGTACATATTTGTGACCTCCCGAACCCAAACTATCGTCGCAGAAACGGGATCAGGCAATCCCTTTGCGCGCGGCGCCTCAATAGCGATAACAGCTTGAGGGGCGGAAAGGCCTTGCTTGTCGTGGGGAAATAGCAGGTAGCCATCCCTCAAAATCATTCGGGAGCCCCAGTATGACTGCGCCAGCAACAATTGAGATCAAAGACGAGATTGCCACCATTACAATGGATGACGGCAAGGCCAATGCGATCAATCCGCCCATGCTTGAGGCTCTAAACGCCTGCTTGGATCAGGCTGAAAAAGAAGCCAAGGTTTTGATCATTACGGGCCGTGAAGGCCGGTTCTCTGGCGGCTTCGACTTGAAGCTGATGATGAGCCTGCCGGGTGAAGAAGTGAAAGCGCTGGTCGATGGCGGCGGTAAGCTTGCACATCGCTTGTTTGGCTTTCGCATGCCCGTCATCGCAGCTTGTAACGGTCACGGCGTGGCGATGGGTTGCTTTATGCTACTCTCTTGCGATGTGCGGATCGGGACAGCTGGCGCGTATAAGATCGGCGCGAACGAGACACAGATTAATATGGTTCTCCCGATCTTTGCCTCTGAATTGGTGAAGGCCCGAGTGTCGAAAGACTATCTCACGCGTTCGATGATATTTGGAGAACTGTTTGATCCCGAAACCGCCGTCAAAGCGGGGTATCTCGATCAAGTCGTCGATGCGAGCGCCCTGATGGCAACCGCGCAAGGGTATGCCGAGGGCTTGAAGCCACTCAGCGGTCCGTCAATGACTGGCAATAAGCGTTTGCTTCGCGAAGAGACGCTCACAACAATCGCAGCTTCATTGCCCGATTGAGGCTGACTGCCACCACGGGTGCGCCTCAGTTGGCGCCATATGTCTGACGATTTGCGCGTTTGGAAGAGACGTCCCGAGCTCGCGGGTGGCGTGGATTTGCACGGCCCAGTAGATCCCGCCATGAGCGACGATTAGAACCGGCCCCGAGTAGCCTAGCGCTCGATTGATGGCTTGGCGGGCACGCTCGATAAACTGCTTGTAAGGCTCCGCGCCAGGCGGTGTTTCGACGCTCCTTTTCCACGCTTCATACCAGGCGCCTTTGCGCTGACCTTCACGCTCACCCCAAGAACACTCAATCAGCTCGTCGACAATTTCTAGCGTCGCACCGCTCGCTTTTTGGATGATCTGCGCGGTCTCCACTGCCCGGGACAGCGGACTGCAACAGATCGTTTCAATCTCGAGACCCGCTGCAACCTTGGCCGCGAGGCGAGCTTGGCGCCGCCCCTCTTCATTTAAAGGAGTATCCGTCTGACCCTGCGCGCGATGCGCATGGTTCCAATCTGTTTGACCGTGGCGAACGAAGTAAAAGTCTTTTTCGAGCAACATGACTGGGCCCCTTCAGAATGAACGTAATACACTTGAATGGAAATTGTGGTCAGTTTTATGCCGAAACTCGGCGGTCTAAGGTCAATCTACGTTAGTACAGGCCTGCGGCGCGCAGCAGCAAAACCACACCAATCGCGGTCACCAGCCATTTCATCCACTGGCGGAAGTTGACGTCATTCATCCGCTCCAGAACGCGTTTGCCCTGGGATGTGCCGAGCATTGAGAGCGGGATTGCGGCCGCGAACAACCACCAGGGCGGTAGCGCACTCCAACCGGCGGCGCTGACCACAGGCACACTCCAAAAGCCGATTTTCACCAGATGGCTAAGCGCCTGGGTCACAGATTTCGTCGCCACGATTTGCTGGCGGGTCATGTCAGCGCGCACGAAAAACAGATCCAGCATCGGCCCGGCGACACCGGCGAGCGTGTTCAGGCCCTGGACGCCAAAGCCTGCCGCGATCGCATGGTCTGCGCGTTTGATATCCAAATGAAGCCGCTCTTTTGGCAACCAAACCAGCATTGGCGTCAACCCAAGCAAGAGATACAGCGCCTGCTTGTCCGGCGTCCAACTCACAAAGAAAAGCGCAGTGATGCCCGCCGCAGCGCCAATGCAATAATACGCGAAGACCCGCCAATCGATCGCCTCGCGGAGCAGAAAGGCGCGATACCCGTTGGCAAACATCTGAATGCCGCCATGGACAATCATTGCGGTGGCAACGCTGACCAGAGCGACCAAGACCGCCATCAAGATAATGCCACCTGCCATTCCGAAAATTCCGGAAATGAACGACGTCACCAGGGTGGTCGCGAGGATGATGGCAGCCGCGAAAACACTCATCAGCGCCCTCGTGAGGTGAGTCTCTGCCCAGGACAAACCACCCTAGGATGTTCCCGGAGTGACCGTTCGTCTCAGTTGGGCGCACCTTACCCCGCGATACGGTTTTACAAGTTTACGTGCGCGTCATACCCTATGGGCAGTTGAGACGTGAACACGAGGAAAAGTGATATGCCCTATACTGATAGCGGTGCTGGCGAGCTAAATGATGACCTGTTTGACCTTCGAATGTCAGACGATGCGCGCCCGCTCTATGACCATGTGAAAAAATTCATTGCTGACGTTGTTGATCCAATGTCGGTCAAGTTTCACGAGCTCGGCAAAGACAAAGACGACATTTGGTCTTATGCGCCGGGCCAGCTGGAAACGCTCGAAGAAGCAAAAGACGAAGCTAAGAAACAAGGGCTTTGGAACTTCTTCTTGCCGGACGCTGAAACGGGCGAAGGTCTGAAGAATCTCGATTACGCTTATATCGCGGCTGAACTCGGCAAGAACTCTCTCGCCTCCGAGACGATGAACTGCTCTGCGCCAGATACAGGCAATATGGAAGTGCTCGAGCGTGTCGGCACACCTGCGCAGAAAGAAGAGTGGCTGAAGCCCTTGCTTGACGGCAAAATTCGCTCTGCTTTCGCGATGACAGAACCAGGCCTGCCAAGTTCTGACGCGAAAAACATCTCCACCCGCGCTGTCCTTGAAGGCGATGAGTGGGTGATCAATGGTGAGAAGTTCTACATCTCTGGCGCTGGCGACCCGCGCTGTAAGATCATGATCACCATGGTCAAAACCAATCCAGATGCGGAGCCGCACAAGCAACAGTCTCAGATCTTGGTGCCAACCGACACGCCCGGCGTGAAGATCTTGGACGGCATGCAAGTTTTCGGCGACTATGACGCGCCGCACGGCCACATGCATATCGTCTTCGACAATGTACGCGTGCCAAAAGAGAATATGCTGCTCGGTGAAGGCCGCGGCTTTGAAATCTCGCAGCTTCGCCTTGGGCCAGGCCGGATCCACCACTGCATGCGCTCTATTGGTGCTGCAGAGCGTGCGCTCGACATGATGGTTGTCCGCGGCATGGGACGCCAGGCCTTCGGCCGTGACCTGATCAAACTCGGTGGCAACATTGAGAAAGTCTCGCGCGCCCGGATCGATATTGAATCCATGCGGATGATGGTTCTGAAAGCGGCTAAAGCCATGGACGTCCTCGGAAACAAGGAAGCCCGCGTTTGGATTTCAATGGTCAAAGCGATGGTTCCAGAAAAAGTCTGTCGCATCATTGATGAAGCGATCCAGATGCACGGCGCCGCTGGTGTCTCTCAGTGGACGCCGCTCGCTCGCCTCTACGCGAACCAGCGCACGCTTCGCTTGGCCGACGGCCCGGACGAGGTTCACCACATGGTGGTCGGCCGCGCCGAAACTCGCAAATATACAGGCGAAGAAGAAGATCCAGCGATGGCCGCTGTCTGGCGCAAATAAGCCAACACGGTATCTGATCAGGAAAGCGCGGCCTACGGGTCGCGCTTTTTTCATATGGGTCAAAGAAAAATGGGATGCACCAGAAAGGTGCATCCCAAGTAGGTGGCCGGGTTAGAGGGGCGGATGAACCCAGGCCTTGAGCTTGTCCGGTACGGTCATGGAGTAACCGCCTGCGACAGATTTCTACTTAAGCGCGAGTTGCTAACAAATAGTAAACACTTGAACATTTCGCGCCTAAACATGTAAAAACAGCTCGCATAAAGATTAGCACACAATTTTATAAGTATAAATGAATCTAAAAACTCTTTTTAAGTAATAGATGATTTGTTTTCGCTGTAGAGCATTATGAGCGCCCTATCTACTCTATTCAATCTAGAAAACTACTTTGAATAGAATTCCAAAGAAAGACAAAGAGATAGCAAGCGCCAAATGAGCGGGATTAGTTAGCTCTCGGGTCGTTGCGTTCTTTGGCGACACCTTGTCCACCGCGCCGCGTCAACCAGAACATACCCAGCAAGTCAAAGATGCCAGCCCCAAGGCGACCGAGAAAGCCATACTTGGATTGGCCATGCCAACGCGGCCGGTCATTGACCAATTCCTCGCGCACATCCCAGCCCGCCCGCTTGATCAGTGCTGGCAAAAACCGATGCATGGAAGCGAAGTATGGCAGCTCCCGAAACGCCTCGGTCCGGATCAGTTTCCAGCCGCAGCCTGTATCTGTCGCATCGTCGCGCAGCATGAACCGGCGAACGCCATTGGCGACACGCGACTGCAGCCACTTGAAGCCACTATCATTTCGGCTGTTTCGCTTGCCCGCGATAATTCCGAGCTTACCCGTCTCTTGATTGGCGATTAGACTCTGCCACAGGCGAGCGGTATCGTTGATATCGTTTTGACCATCGCCATCGATGAGCTGCGTCCAGGTCCCTCGCACGGATTTCAGCCCTGTAAACAGCGCCGCGGACTTTCCAGCACGCGCGATATGCGTGAACACTTGGACTGTATCGGGCCAGCGCTCCGCGGCTTCGAAAAGTTCTTCCTGTGTTGCGTCCGCCGAGCAGTCATTGACGCAGATGATTTCGAACGAAATGCCTGAAAGCGCCTCATGCACCTCTTCTAACAAAGGCAGCACATTTCCTTCTTCATTATAAAAAGGGATCAGGACGCTAAGCTCAGGCGTACTCATTTTCCGGACTCGATCCTCGCCGCCAGCGCTTCGATCCGGGTCGCAGTATCCGTGAGCGCTTGGGCGGCGCGTTGAACATCTGGCCCAGCTTCGGCTGCTTGGGCGCGGTGTGCAGCATCAAGCTCATCCAGCAGCGCCAGCGATGCGATCAAGAGCAGTCGGTCATCGCCTATATTTCCAACCGCTTTCGAAATTTCTTCAATCCGCGCATCGAGTTGCATGGAGAGCGCGATCAATCGCTCTTCTTGTCCTGGCGCGCATGCTACCGAATAAGACCGACCGCGAAGCTTGATATCGGCTTTGGCCATTAGCTGTGACCCTCACGGCCAAGCGCGGCACGCACCTCAGAGATCGCCGCGCCAAGGGCTTCCGAAGCCTCGTCGGCAAGGGATTGTAACTCTTTTTCTCGGGCAAGTGATTCATCGAGCTGTTCGGCGAGCCGCGCACGGTCCTCCATCATGACACTCAATTCTTGACGCAGCAGCGATGGATTTCCCGATCGCTCGAACAGGCCATCCACAGCACTTTCCAACCGGCTCAGTGCTTTATCCAATCGAGTTGCCGCAGCTTCGATAACGCTCATGGCTCCCCGTTTGCGCTCATTACATCGAAAACTCAATAGTCACCGATGCTAAGTCTTGACAGCGATGGCCACGCTGTCCATTCCCCGGGCGAAATAAAACAGGACGAGAAGCATGACAGTTTCCAATCGGGACATGGCAAATGCCATCCGCGCATTGTCAATGGATGCGGTCGAGGCCGCCAAGTCTGGGCATGTTGGTTTGCCGCTTGGAATGGCCGACGCAGCGACAGTTCTGTATCGCAAATTTTTAAAGCACAATCCGGCAGATCCAGATTGGGCAGACCGTGATCGGTTTGTGCTTTCGGCGGGCCACGGATCGATGCTGGTTTACTCGCTGCTTCACCTGACAGGCTATGAAAGCGTGAGCCGCGATGACATTCGGGGCTTCCGCCAGCTTGGACGCCCAACCGCGGGCCACCCAGAAAATTTCGTGACCAAAGGCGTCGAGACAACAACCGGTCCGCTCGGCCAAGGCATCACCACAGCCGTCGGTATGGCGATGGCGGAGCGTCACCTGAATGCGCGCTTTGGCGATGAGCTGGTTAATCACAAGACCTATGTCATCGCCGGCGATGGCTGTCTCATGGAAGGCATCAGCCAAGAAGCGATCACGCTGGCCGGACACCTAAAGCTGTCTAATCTGATTGTTCTGTTCGACGACAATGCTGTGACCATCGATGGCGGGACGGACATGGCCGACAGCACGGATCAGTGCGCGCGGTTTGAAGCGTCAGGCTGGGTTACCAAAAAGGTCGACGGCCACGATGCTGATGATGTTGAAGCTGCGCTAACCTGGGCACAAACCCAGGACAAGCCAGTAATGCTGGCGGTCAAAACCATTATCGGCTTTGGCGCGAAACGCGCGGGTACAGGCCCTGCGCATGGCGGTCCTTATGGCGAGGAAGAAGTTGCCACCGTGCGCGAAAGCATTGGCTGGCCGCACGCGCCATTTGAAGTTCCAGCAGAGATCGAAAACGCTTGGGCGGACGCTGGAAAGCGCGCTCACGCAGAGCATTTGGCCTGGAAAAATCGCCTGGATAATCACGCGAACAAAGCTGAGTTTGAAGCCGCCATGGCGGGCGCGCTCCCAGCGAACCTCTCTGAGATCGTCAACGCCCATAAGAAGGCGGTTGTGGAAGGCGGTAAAGATGATGCGACACGCAAATGGTCTGGCGCTGCGCTTGAGCCTCTGACCGAAGCCATTCCTGAAATGATTGGTGGGTCTGCTGACCTGACCGGCTCGAACAATACGAAAACCAGCCATACGGCGCCGCTGAGCCCTGACAATTGGGCGGGGCGCTATGTGCATTATGGCATTCGCGAGCATGCTATGGCGGCCGCGATGAACGGCATGGCGCTGCATGGCGGGATCATCCCTTACTCAGGAACCTTCTTGGTCTTCGCGGACTATTCTCGCGCCGCAATCCGCCTTGGCGCATTGATGGGTGAGCGTGTGATTCACGTCATGACCCATGACTCAATCGGACTTGGCGAAGACGGCCCGACCCACCAACCAGTCGAGCATGTGGCAAGCCTCCGCGCGATGCCAAACATGACAGTCTTTCGCCCATGTGATGGGGTCGAAGCGGCCGAATGCTGGGAACTCGCGCTCCGCAACGAAACCGGACCAAGCACACTGGCGCTCACTCGCCAGAAAGTGAAATCGGCGCGCACCACCCACACTGACGAAAACCTGTCTGCCAAAGGCGGCTATGTTCTGTCAGATGCGGACGGCGCGAAAGCGGTTCTGGTCGCGACCGGGTCTGAGGTTGAAATCGCGATGGCTGCGCAAGCGGCTCTCACTGAAAAGGGCGTGCCAGTCCGCGTTGTCTCAATGCCGAGCATGGACCTATTTGAACAGCAGTCTGAAGCCTACCAAACCGAAACGCTTGGCGGTGACCTGCCACGCATCGCGATTGAAGCTGGCGTTCGCTTCGGCTGGGATCGTTGGATTGGCTATGATGGCGGCTTTGTCGGCATGTCTTCGTTCGGCGCTTCAGCCCCGTACCAAGATCTCTACAACCACTTCAACATCACCGCAGACGCTGTGATCGCTGAAGTCGAAAAGCGCGTCTAAGCCTAATTCTTCGGAACGTCTGGTAGCAGCCGAGCGGGCGAATAGCAGACCTCTAAACGCGCTTCGGTGCGGCGCGTATGCTGATCCGGATTGGCGAGATAAGCCGTCAAGCTGGCCCGCGCCGCAGCGTCGAACTCAGTGCTGGTCAGCTTGGTTGTTATCTCTCCGAGCGAGCGACGTGCGAAACAGCGGTGAAAGTCGACATAGCGAAGGTCGCTTTGCGCCGCGCCCGTGCGAACTTTTCGGAAGGCAAGACGCATCGGATCGCGGGAAAAGGTCAAAGTCGCTGGCCAGCCCGGACCCGTCGGGACCGCAACCCAAGCGGCGCGAATGCCAGTATTCTTGTCCGTCTCCTGAAAGAAAACCTGATAGATCATGCCCCCGGCAACGGGTTCAGCGCTTAAAGACACTTGAGACGCGCGCTCTAGTCGGCTGCGCCAAGCCTCGACGAGCCGGTCGCGTGTCCGCCAAGCGATCCGATCCTTGTCAACAGCAAGGAACGTCGAAATCGCATAGAAATTCGCCAAACGCTCTGTCATTGGACCTGCATTCTCGAAATGCTGCGCGGCGCGTTCGAGATCGCCAAGATCTGCAGCGGCCATACCCGCAATCCGGCTTGCCTCGAAGAATTCCGGTCGCGCGGGACAGGTATTCAAGAACGCTTCGGTTGCTTCGGAAATATGTTCCGGAGACTGTTCTATGTCAGTGCTGTTCAAAGACCGCTGCCATTCCATGGCAACACTGAGCGAACAGTCCTGCGCCCAGGCTTTGGATAGCATATTCATCGCAACAAAGCTGGTCACAGCGGCGGCAATAATAGCGCCGAGATAATGTCGTGTTCGCTTCCCGAAATATCTTTTCAAGATGTGATTTTTTACGCCCATGGAGGACGCTGTTGCAAAGCAAGTGCCGTTTACCCTGCCAGCACGCGCTCGACCGCCCAATAGGCCCCGATAAAGCCGATCAATCCGCTCGCCGGCCACACCAAGGCGCGACGATAAAGTGTGTCCGAGATCCATTGGCGCAGAGGCCAAAATAAGACAGCCGCGAGCGCTACGACCGATAGCTGGCCAATCTCGACGCCGATATTGAACCCTAGAAGCGCGCTCCAAAACTGCCCTTCCGGCAAACCTAGCGTGCCAAAAAAGCCGGCAAAGCCCATGCCGTGGATCAGTCCGAATGCGGCCACAATAAAGGGGCGCCAGCGCGTCATGTCTTTGAAAAAGATATTCTCGATTGCCACCAACGCGATCGTGGCGGCAATTAGTGGTTCAACGATGCTCGCAGGCGGCGCGAACACACCTGCCGCGACCAGCCCCAGCGTGATCGTGTGCGCAACCGTGAACGCCGAGACTTGAATCAGCAGCGGTTTTAATCGCCGTGTGGAGAAAAAGATCGCGAGCACGAAGAGGATATGATCCAGCCCGCCCGGCAGAATGTGCTGAACACCGATCTTGATATAGAGGGTGAACGTTTCAAAGGCGGGACGCTCAAAATCTATGGTTTCGGTAGCCGTGTAGGTCGAGTCAAAATCTGTTCGGTCTGCCGGGCGATCCAGCTCTTGCAACGCCATGCATAAAGCCGGATCCATGCCGCCATCGACGGTACAGAACTCATCTTCCGGGTGCGCACTTGAAGGTGCTGCCGCAAACAAAATAACGGCAAGACAAAGCAGAATGAGTCTGATCAAATGTCGCCCCTAGCGGAAGACGGGTTGCGCGCGATCGGCGTGATCATGATCGTGGTCGTGCGCGTCATGGTCATGATCGCCTCCCAAATGCTGATGATCGTGCCCCGGCAAAGGAAGCGTAACAAGCGCAATTGCAATCACAACCCCAACCGACAGCGCCGCAAGCCCTCGTGAGGGCTGCATGTCTTTCAGCGGCGCCATGAGGGGGCCGGTTGCCACAAAGAGGAGCAGACCGGCCGAGAGCGCGAACAGCATTCCCAGAACAGCTTCGCCAAGGCCAAACATAATCGGGCCTGAAATCAATACGCCGAGCGGGGTTGTCGCCGCCGCCGCAAGAAAGGCCCAGATAAAGGACCAGCGATTGGAGACGCCATGCCGTCGCAAAATCGCAAATGCGATCACGCCCTCTGGGAACTCGTGTAGGATCAGACCGACCGCTGTAAACACGCCGGAGGAAAAGCTCGCTGCAAACGTCACCGCATAGATCACACCGTCGATGAAGGAGTGAATGGCGATCGCGACGATGGGGGTAATCGCTTCGCTCGGGAGCGCTGAGCCCTCACGTTCAGCGAACACCGCTTTGATCGTATAATGGACCAACACGCCGCCAAAAAAACCGGTCGCAAGCCAGATTGGCGCTGCAGACGACAAGGCAAAAGCTTCCGGCACGATGTGTAAGAATGCAATCGCGGTAAGCATCCCGGCCGCGACCAGGCCGAACAAGTCGGCATGGCGCAAACTCCAATCGCTGCGCAAGGCTACGGCGAGAAGCCCGATCGTCGTGACGAAGGCCGCGATCAGCCCAAAAAATAAAGGAGCTTGGAGAGATTCAATCATCATATCTGAGGGACGTCCTCCGACGCCAGATTCCCCTATTCAATTCGCAGAAATGTTATAGTATCTCAAAACGACGTTCGCGCGAGTTAGTCTGCGCACCCAACCCTGTCAAACAAAAGCTGGAGTCTCATATGTCCCGGTCTGCCCTCCTTATCGCTGTTAGCGGTCTCGCCCTTGCCGCCTGCCAACCTGCTGCCGACGCGCCGGAAGAACTAAGGGCCGAAACACCGCCTGTTGCAGAAGAGGCCATGGATGTCGCCGACGCTGCAGAGGAAGAGGTTTCAGACGCTGCCGAGGCCGTGGAAGCAGACATCGAAGCGGCCGCTGATGCTGTTGAAGAGACTGTCGAAACAGCAGCGGTGGACGCTGATCATGACCACGCTGAAGACCACGATCATGAAGACGAAGCACATGCGCATGATGACGAACATGAAGAAGATCACGACCACGAAGATCATGAGCACGGGGACCATGATCACGATCATGCCGGTGGCGAGGCCCATGTTCATGGCCTGTCCGACCTTGCGGCGAGCATTGATGGCTCAACGCTCAGTGTGAATGTTGAAGGCGCTCTCGCCAATTTCGATCTCGACGAGTCTATCCGCGATCTGGGCGATACAACCCCTTACACAGGCGGCACAGTCGAGATTATCGGCGGCGACTGCACCAGCACGAGCGCCGAGGCGAGCGTTCGTCCAATCGGCGATCATGGCAATATGATCATTGATCTGACTTATGATTGCGGCGCGCCAGACGCCATTGAAGCGATCAACGTGACGGGTTTTGCGAGTTTTGCGGGCTTTGAGGAAGTGAATGCGGTCTTCCTTACCGACGCGGGGCAAACTGCAGAAACCTTGACCAAGAGCGACACGCGCCTAGACATCAACTAGATGACCGCGCCAACCGTCAGTCTTTCTGACCTGCGTTTTGCATGGCCAGGCCAAGCACCCTTGCTTGAGATTGAGTCTTTTGAGCTCGCGCAAAAGGAGCGACTGTTCCTGCGCGGGCCAAGCGGCTCAGGAAAGTCGACACTATTGGGTCTGATCGCCGGCGTTCTGGAAGCTCAGCACGGCGAAATTCGGGTCATGGACCAGGATATGGCTCAGCTCTCTGGAAGTCGGCGCGACCAGGTGCGCGCCGATCATCTGGGCGTCATCTTCCAGATGTTTAATCTCGTGCCATACCTCCCAGTGGTTCAGAATGTCGTCTTGCCTTGTCGCTTTTCAAAACGGCGCCTCAAGAACACTCAGCATAATGGCGGCGCTGAAGCGGAGGCCAAGCGATTGCTCGAGCGTTTGGGGCTTGATGATAGCGCTTTGCAGGAACGCAATGTCACCGAACTCTCAGTCGGCCAACAGCAACGCGTGGCAGCCGCGCGGGCCCTGATCGGGCAGCCATCCCTTGTCATCGCCGACGAACCAACATCCGCATTGGACAGCGATATTCGCGATCGCTTCATTGAGCTTTTAAGTGAGGAAGCCACACGCACAGGTGCGGCCCTCCTATTTGTCAGCCACGATTCCAGTCTCGCACCGTTATTTGATCGTGCCTTGGACCTCACCGAGATTAATGTGGCAGCTCAACTCGGACAAGTCGCATAATGGGCGTGTCGATTCTCGGCTTGGCCTGGCGCAGCCTGATGAACCGAAAAGTCTCGGCTTTTCTAACCGTGTTCGCGATTGCGCTGTCCGTGGCGCTCTTCCTTGGCGTCGAGAAAGCTCGAAATGCCGCCAAGTCCGGCTTTGATAATACGATTTCTGGCACTGAACTGATCGTTGGCGCGCCCTCCGGGCAGATCAATCTGCTGCTCTATTCAGTCTTTCGCCTCGGCAACGCGACTGCTGAGATTTCCTGGCGCGCTTACCAAGAACTAGATGCGCGAGAAGATGTTGCGTGGACCGTACCGATTTCGCTAGGGGATAGTCATCGCGGGTATCGGGTGCTCGGCACCAATCTCGGCTATTTTGAACACTATAAATATGGCCAACGACAGCCTTTGGTCCTGTCCGAGGGGCGTGAATTTGATGACTTGTTCGACGCTGTTCTCGGCGCGGAGGTTGCTAAAGCGCTAGGATATGGTCTCGAGACGCCAATCGTCATTACGCATGGTCTCGGCGCTGGTGGGCTGACAGATCATACGGACCGCCCTTTTCGGGTCGTTGGCATTCTCCGGCCAACCGGTACGCCAGTCGACCAGACGATCCATATCTCTTTGGAGGCCATGACTGCGATCCATGTTGGATGGGAAACCGGCACACGCAATCCGCTAACCGATTCCATTACAGAAGACATGATCCGCAGTTTTGATCTTACGCCGAAAACGGTCACCGCAGTTCTCGTGGGCTTAAAGAACCGCTCGACGGTTCTGCGCACACGGCGCGCCATCAACACGCGCATGTCCGAGCCACTTCTAGCGATTATTCCAGGCCAAGCGCTCGCTGAACTTTGGCAAGTGATGAGCACCGCAGAGCGGGTCTTACTGGCCATCTCGGCTTTCGTTATCGCGGTTGGGCTGGTTTCGATCCTAACCAGCATCCTAACCAGTTTGAACGAGCGAAGGCGGGAAATGTCGATCCTGCGCGCAACGGGCGCGCGGCCATGGCATATTTTTACCCTATTGGTGGCCGAAGCTGCGGCCCTAGGATTTATTGGCGCTATCCTGGGTGCAATTCTGATCCAAGCAATTTTCGCCATCGCCGCGCCAATCTTAGCGGCGCAATATGGCGTTGCCCTGATGAGCACTGGTCCCGGCCTGGTCGATCTTTATACGATTGGGGTGGTCACAGTCGCCGCTTTCGTCTTAGGCATTTGGCCTGCCCTCACGGCCCTGCGCCGCTCGCTAGCGGACGGCCTGACTGTGAAACTCTAATCACAAGCGCGCCACCCCTCTAGCCGATCCGGCTTTTCAAGCCTAATTAAGCGAGATGAAAAACATTTTGGTTCCCATCGCTGCGCTTGGTCTCCTGGTCGCATGCGGAGACACGGCAACAAATGAGGCTCAGAGTTCTGAGGCTCAATTGGCGACGACGACCGATGCTCAGAATTCAAATGAGCCTCAAGTTGGCGACAGAATTCCGGAACCGTCTAGAAATCTCGAAAACTCTAACCGCCTTGCGGAAGCTGGCGCGGCAGCGAATGATGCCGCCTCGCGCGGTGTTCGCGAGATTGGGTGGGAAGAACTGCTGCCAGAAGGCGAAGAAGAACGCCTCGCACAACTCTATCAGCAGCAAATGGCAATGCTCTATTCTGGTGGTCCAATCGCAGAGGGCTCCCCTGCTGATCAAATGATCCAGATCGGCACCTTCAACACCGTCGCCGAACTCAATCAAACCAAAGTCCGCATCCCAGGATACACCGTGCCGTTTGAGTTCGGCGCGAATGCCGAAATCAAAGAGTTTCTGCTTGTGCCTTATTATGGGGCCTGCCTACACGCACCGCCGCCACCGCCAAACCAAACCGTGTTCGTGATTGCCGAAGAACCGATCCGGCTGCGAGACCTGGCCCAGGCCGTATGGATCGAAGGCACACTGTTCACTCAGACACAAGAATCAGAGCTCGCAGATGCGGCTTACACCATTCGAATCGACCGCATCGAAAAGTACGAATATTAGGCGCGGCTGCCTGCCCCATGGTCGAACCCACCTTTGCGCCCTATTTCACGCCCAACAGAATGAAAGGGCCGAACTATGGCCAGTGCACTTACGATAGGTCTTTACATCGGGATCGGCGTCCTCGTCGTGGTTTTGGCGATGGGCCTCATCAACCTCACCCGGACCGATGACAACCAACGTTCGCGATCAAATCAATTGATGCGGATGCGCGTCATCGTTCAAGCGGTAGTCGTTGGCATCCTTGTCTTGCTCGGCATTGTCGTCGGCTCGATCAAACTGTTCTGATCCGGACATGGTCAAACTCGATAAAATCTACACGCGCACTGGTGATCGCGGTAAGACGCGCCTCTCCACAGGAGAGCCCGTAGACAAGTGGCACCCACGCGTCACAGCCTATGGCACGGTCGACGAGACGAATGCGGCGTTAGGCGTTGCAGCGCTTGAGGCAGAGGGTGATCTGCTGATTGCCATCCGGCGCATTCAAAATGATCTGTTCGATCTGGGGGCTGATCTCTCAACACCCGACCGAGGCAAAAAGCTCGAATGGGAGCCGCTGCGGATCGTCAAAGCGCAAGTCGACCGACTCGAAAACGAGATTGATGCAATGAACGCGAATATTGCACCGCTGGATAGTTTCATCTTGCCGGGCGGTAGTCCTTTAGCCGCGCAATTGCACGTCGCCCGCACGCTGTGTCGCCGGGCCGAACGCCAGATCGCTGAAGTGTCGGGCATGGAAGACGAGATCGTCAGCGCGGAGGCCTTGGCCTATGCGAACCGGCTCTCAGACTGGTTGTTCGTGGCAGGGCGCGTCGCCAATGCGAATGGCGAAGATGACGTCAAATGGGTGCCTGGCGCCAATCGTTAGCCGCTAACCGCTATTGAAGTGCCCGTAGATACGCTCCGCCAAAGCCGCAGAGACGCCTTCGACTTCTTTGAGGTCTGCGAGTTTCGCTAAGGATACGCCTTTGGCCGATCCGAAATATTGAAGCAACGCCTTCTTGCGGGAAGGCCCAATACCCTCGATCTCATCGAGAGGGTTTTTCTTGATGTCGGCGCTGCGTTTGGCCCGGTGCGCCCCAATCGCCCAGCGGTGGGCCTCATCGCGCAGGCGCTGCAGATAGTACAAGACCGGCGCATTTTCCGGCAGACGAAACGGTGCTCTTTCGGGCTGGAAGAATTGCTCGCGGCCCGCATTTCGCTCTACGCCTTTCGCGATCGACACCAAGTTGATATCGGCAGGTGACAGGCCTAGATCGCCAATTGCCTCAATGACAGAGCTGAGCTGGCCCAGGCCACCATCGATCAAAACGAGATCAGGCCAATTATCGCTATTGCCGTCTTCGCGTTCTTTCAGAGCGCGGGCGAAGCGGCGGCGCATCACCTCGCGCATCATACCATAATCATCGCCCGGTTCGAGGCTGGTATCCTTGATGTTGAACTTCCGGTACTGGCCTTTTTCAAACCCGTCCGGCCCGGCGACCACCATGCCACCGACCATGTTTGAGCCTTGAATGTGCGAGTTATCGTAGATCTCAATCCGTTCGGGAGGCTCTTCCAGATCGAACGCTTTGGCGACTTCCTTAAGCAGCCGTGCCTGACTGGCGCTCTCGGCCAGCTTGCGGCTGAGCGCTTCGGCGGCGTTTCGGCTGGCTTGCTCGACGAGGGAGCGTTTCTCACCGCGTTGCGGTGTTCGGATCTCAACCCTGCGATCTGCTTTCAACTCAAGCGCTTCAGCGATGAGGGCTCGGTCAGACGGGTCTTGATTGGTGAGGATCAGCTTTGGCGGCGGACGCTTATCGTAGAACTGAACCAGAAAAGCAGCCAGGATCTCACTTTCATTCTCACCTTTCTCGTGACGCGGAAAATGGATCGTCGCGCCCCAGTTTTGGCCAGCACGAATAAAGAAGACTTGTACCGCAGAGAGGCCACCTTCCATCGCGATTGAGAAGATATCAGCTTCTTCAATCCCGTCTGGATTGATGTCTTGCTGCGCTCGGACGTGCGCGAGCGCGCGGATCCGATCCCGCAGACTGGCGGCGCGTTCAAACTCCATACCTTCAGCGGCCTGGGTCATTTGATTGGCAAGATCGGTTTGGAGATCAGTGGCTTTCCCGCGCAGAAAGTCAGCAGCCTGATTGGCCAGATCGCGATAATCGTCCGGCTCGATCAAACCAACGCAGGGCGCAGAGCAACGCTTGATCTGGTGAAGCATGCAAGGGCGCTGGCGGGTCGAATATACGCTGTCCTCGCACGTCCGGAGCAAGAAGGCTTTTTGCAGCGTGTCAATCGTTCGCGTCACCGCATTTGCGCTTGCAAAGGGACCGAAATAGTCGCCGCGATCTTTCTTCGAGCCGCGATACTTTAAGACTTGCGGGGCCTCATGATCGCGGCGGATGAGGATATAGGGAAACGATTTATCATCGCGTAGCAGGATATTGAATCGCGGCTTCAGAGATTTGATCAAGCTGGCTTCGAGGAGGAGCGCCTCAGTCTCGGTTTCGGTAACGACGAATTCCATCCGGGCCGTCGCCATAATCATCGCCGCTATGCGCTGGGTTTGACCGCCGATGCGCGTATAGGATGACACGCGCGCCTTAAGGCTCTTGGCCTTTCCGACATAAAGAACCGTGTCGTCGTCGCCAAACATGCGATAGACGCCCGGCTTTGCCGGGAGCCGAGATAAATTATCTTTAATGATATCAACGCCGCGAAGACGCGGTGGGGAATCAGTTGAGTCAGGCATAACACCAATTTAGGCGTCTAAAGCCGCGACGCCTAGAGCTGAAAGATACCGCTATAGCTACCGCCGCCGGATTCTATTAACGCTCCGCCACCGAACAGAACCACACCGAGAACCAAAAAAGCCCCGACAATCTGACGTCCAATACTGCCTGGATTGTATTTGCGGCGGGCGCGCGCAACGATGACGTAGATTAGGAACATAATGAACGCGCATAGGTAAAGCAGGCGTTCCTCATTGCTGGTGTCGTTAAGATAGATGATAAAATCGTCAAAATAGAACCGCGCATCGATCAAAAACTGACCGATGGCACGCTGGTACAAATCTGTACTGGCACTATTCGTATAAAACATGGCCTAAATCCTTGGCCCCCAGGCAGCGTGATTAATAGCGCGATTGGGTCACAACATCGCTAATGCGAATGGTTAAATTTAAACGATCTCAAATCATCTTGAGATGCTTGCGCGCGTCACAATAGCGGCGTACAGGAGCGGCTCCTGTTTTGGAGACCCCAACCATGACCCAACACTCTTTCTTGAGCGACGCCGTAAACCGAGTAGCCCCTTCAGCGACAATTGCGGTCACGACGAAAGCTGCCGAGTTGAAAGCAGCTGGCGAGAATGTCATTGGTCTGGGAGCTGGTGAACCGGATTTCGACACGCCGGATCATATTAAAGCGGCTGCGATACAGGCAATTAACGAGGGCAAGACCAAGTACACGCCCGCTGATGGCCTTCCCGCCCTGAAAGAGGCAATTTGCGCCAAATTCAAGCGCGACAATGATCTGACTTACACGCCCGCACAGGTACATGTAGCGCCAGGTGGGAAGCCGGTGATTTACAATGCACTCGTCTCTACCCTCAATGAGGGGGATGAGGTCATCGTGCCGGCGCCCTATTGGGTGTCATATCCGGAAATGGTGAAGCTCTGCGGCGGGACACCCGTGGTCGTGTCGTGTGGCCCAAATGCGAAATACAAGCTGACCCCAGAAGCCCTGGAAGCGGCGATCACGCCGCGCACGAAGTGGCTTGTTCTGAATTCGCCTTCCAACCCGACCGGCGCCGCTTACACACGCGACGAACTCAAAGCACTCGGCGCCGTTCTGCTGCGTCACCCACAGGTTTGGGCGCTGACTGACGATATGTATGAGCACTTGGTCTATGATGGGTTCGAATACGCTACGATCGCTCAAGTTGAACCGGGTCTCTATGATCGCACCCTGACCATGAATGGGGTGTCGAAAGCTTATGCCATGACAGGCTGGCGAATTGGCTATGCGGCCGGGCCGGAAGCCCTGATCAAGACTATGCGCAAAGTGATCAGCCAAACCACATCGAACCCAAGTTCAGTCTCGCAGTACGCAGCGATCGCCGCTCTGAATGGAGACCACAGTTTCCTGGCAGAGCGCAATGAAGTGTTCCGCCAACGCCGGGATATGGTCGTCGCTGAACTCAACAAGGCTGACGGCCTGACCTGCGGCACGCCAGAAGGTGCTTTCTATGTCTATCCGTCCTGTGCTGGGGCGATTGGCAAAACCGCGCCATCCGGGAAGCGGATTGAAACCGATACAGATTTTGCATCTGAACTCTTAGAGCAAGAAAAGGTCGCGGTGGTTATGGGTGAAGCTTTCGGCCTGTCACCAGCGTTCCGCGTTTCCTATGCGACGTCGACTGAAGCACTGCAGGACGCAATGGCGCGTATTCAACGCTTTTGCGCAAGTTTGACATAACCGCCAGTTGATAGATTTCTTCTATATCTGTTAGTCCGACTTCCAATTTGTATCACGGTCTAGGGGCCCCCACCTTTCCATTCATGAGATGAAAGGATGGTCTAATGGCTATAGAAATCGGACTAAGCGATGCCAGCCGAGAGCAATCGGTCAAAGCATTGAAACGTGTTTTGGGTGAAACTTATGCGCTTTATTCCAAAACGCACGGCTATCATTGGAATGTGACAGGGCCGAATTTCCAGTCACTGCACACGATGTTCATGACGCAATATACTGAATTGTGGAATGCACTGGATGAGATCGCTGAGCGCATTCGGGCGCTCGGAGCTTTCGCGCCTGGCGCGTCGGCTGAGCTTTTGGAATTTGCCACGATTGGGCCCGACAATGGTGTGCCGGATGCTCCGGACATGGTCGCCAATCTCGCGAAAGGCCATGAGACCCTCGCGCGGGCTATTCGGGACGGTATTGAGAGTGCCGAAACGGCGGGCGATGATGTGACGGTTGACCTGCTAACTCAGCGCGCGACGATCGCGGACAAGACAGCGTGGATGCTGCGCGCAAGCGCTTAATTGAGAATCTGAGGGGTTTGGACCGGGCTGTCGAACAGACGATAGCAGCTTCGTCCGGACCCCTTGGCCTCATACAGTGCGAGATCCGCACACTTCATGAGCGTTCCAGAATCGCCCGCGTGGAGCGGCGCGCAAGCCACGCCTACTGATGCTGAGCAATGTAGCTCAACCCCACTGATTTGATACGGCCTCGACAGCGCCGTAACGATGCGCGCGGCCATGAGACACGCATCCATAGGGTTCGGTGTATTGCGGGCGACAACCACGAACTCGTCACCACCCAGCCGCGCGGCCCAATCATCATCTCGGATGGTTTTGCTCAGGCGTTTGGCCACCATGTTCAACAGGGCGTCACCAGCCTGGTGACCATAAGTATCATTAATGGCTTTGAAATTATCGAGGTCGATGGCCAGCATGGCAACATTATCGTCCTCGTCACTGCGCAAAATTTCTTTCTCGATACGGGTCTGGAACGCGTAGCGATTGGCGAGGCCAGTGAGCATGTCATGCTCAGCCATGTGCCGCAGTCGAACCTGCGCTTCGATCCGGCGGGTCACATTCGTTCCGACTCCGAGATATCCGATCACATCGCCATTTCGGTTAAACCGCGGCGTGGCGGACAGCGAGATGTGAAACCTCTTCCCAGCCGGGCTGTGAATAATGGAAAGGATGTCCGAATAAGGTTTGATCCCCTGAAGCGCGGTCAACATTTTCGTCATTTCACGCTCTTCAAGATTGATGACGTCTAGATAGTGTTTGCCCAAAATCATCTTCGTATCGGGCGCGATAGTCGACATCATTCGCCCGCCGCATGTGGTAACATAACCCTCAAGATCAGTTTCCCAATAGAGGTCGGTGGCAAAGTCAGCGAGATGCGAGAGTTGCTGTTCGGCTGTGGCGTCGGCTTTTCCGGTACGATGATTTTCGCGGGCAATAACGAGGATGCAGCCGGCCGTCACGAGCAGGGACGCGATAACCTCAAACACAAATAGCTCTCGAGAAATAACGGAACGCGTTTCAAGAAGTAGAAAGCCGACCTGAACCAAACCAAATGCAATTAAAGCGTAAAACGCGAGAGAATATCCGTTGCGTCCGCTTCTATTCAGTGCCTGTCCATCACCATTCATATGGTAATGTATACACGTTTAAGTTGATTATTCGTTATCTCTTACTTGTAGAAGCTAGCGACGCCCAAATAGACGCTCGATATCAGCCAATTTGAGCTCGACATAAGTCGGGCGCCCGTGATTGCATTGCCCGGAATGCGGCGTTGCTTCCATCTGGCGTAGGAGCGCGTTCATTTCCTCAGCGTTCAGGCGTCTCCCCGCTCGAACAGAGCCCCGGCACGCCATATTGCCCATCACCTCTTCGAAACGCTCTTTCAAAGCGAGACCAGCATCATATTCAGAAAAATCGTCTGCCAGGTCCTGAATCAGGCCCGCCACATCCATCTCGCCAAACAAGGCGGGTGTCGCGCGCACGCAGACAGCGCCTTTACCAAAGGGCTCAAGCTCTAAACCAAGTTCGGCAAGTTCTGCTGAGCGCTCAAGAACACGGACAGCCTCGTCCTCAGTCAGTTCAACCACATCTGGGATCAGCAGCGCTTGGCGTCTCACGCCGCCTATCTCCATTTGCCGCTTCATGTCCTCATAGACCAAGCGTTCATGCGCAGCGTGCTGGTCGACGATCACAATGCCATCATCGGTTTGTGCCACCACATAGGTTTCATGCAGCTGCGCGCGGGCCACACCAAGCGGAAAGTCGATAGCGGGCGGAGCTGCTGGTTCAGGCTCCACGCGTGCCGAAGGCTGGCCATCTGGCGCAGGGGGCGCGGATTGAAACGCGTTAAAGGCTTGGGGCTCAGGCGCGCGGAAACCTGGCATTGAGAGACCTGGCGATGGCACAGTTGATCTCGAAGGCTGATGATCTGCCCAAAGCGTTGAAGGCCGGAACACATCAGCCTGTACGGGTTCAGCCTGCGCTTTGCCGAGTGCAGCCGCTGCCACAGTCGTACTTGCGCGGTGACCCGCCGCCGCAAGCGTGTGGCGTAGCGCGCCAATGATCAGGCCCCGCACATTTCCCGCATCGCGAAACCGGACCTCCGTTTTTGCTGGATGGACGTTGACGTCGACATATTCCGGATCGAGATCCACGAACAACGCGGCCATAGGGTGACGGTCACGCGCCAGGAAATCCTGGTAAGCGGCCCGGATCACCCCGTTCAACATACGATCTTTCACGGGGCGCCCATTCACGAAAAGATACTGACGCTGCGCGTTCCCGCGATTGAGCGTCGGCAGGCCTGCAAATCCAGTCAGATGCACGCCTTCGCGTTCAGCGTCGACGGTTAGAGCGTTCTCTCTAAACTCCCGGCCCATAATCGCGCCGAGGCGTTGCAAGCGGCCATCCTCCGTGTCCGGGTGGGCTGCGTAGCGAAACACACTGCGGCCATTGCTCTCGAGCGAAAACGCGACATCCGCTCGCGCCATGGCAAGGCGCTTGAGCGAATCCGTGATCGCAAGCGTCTCAGAGCGCTCTGATTTCATGAATTTCAGGCGCGCCGGGGTCGCGTGGAACAAGTCACGCACTTCAATCCGCGTGCCGGTGAGACCCCGCCCGGCAAAGGCCGCCGGTTTGGGTCCTTCAATACGACCCGCCTCAACATAAAGCTCTGCGGCCTCTTCTCCAGCAGCGCGGGAGGTGAGCGTCATTCGGCTGACAGAGCCGATTGAGGGCAGCGCTTCGCCGCGAAAGCCCATTGTGTGAATGTTCAAGAGATCAATCCGGCCATCCTCACCGGGGCTCAGTTTTGAGGTCGCGTGGCGCTCCAGGGCGAGGCGCATATCGTCGCCGCTCATCCCGCAGCCATCATCCTCGACAATCAGGCGTTTAAGACCGCCGCCCTCGATCGAAACGCTGATCGATTGCGCGCCTGCATCAAGGGCATTCTCGACGAGCTCTTTGATCGCGGCAGCAGGCCGCTCAATGACCTCACCGGCTGCGATCCGATTGACCGCATCAGGAGGCAGTTGGCGAATAACCGGCCGAGAAGGAAGCGTTGCACTATCAGGCATCGCTTTAAAGTAGTTGCGTTGAGCGATTCGCGCCAGACGTCCGGGCATGAAAAAAGCGGCTGCCAAAACAACCGCTTTCCCAAATCAGATGCACGTTGATCTATAGGACGAGCCGAAACAAGAAGATCAGAAGCTGCACGAAGAGCGCAAGACCTGAAAGCGCAATCATGGTTGCGATCCAAGCGCCGCCAAAGCCCATGCCAAGGCCGATCACGATGCCGCCGCCGGCACAGATCACGAGAGATACGAGCCAATTCATGCCCATAGACAGGGTGAAGGTCGCATGCGCCAACATCAAGATGGTAATGATGGCGCCCCAAGCGCCAGCTTTCATCGTGCCGACATACATACTCTTTTGAGCTTCGATATCCATTTCACCGCGGGTATAGTCGTTCGCAGCCATCATAGTCTCCAAAAAGGTTTGCCTGTCTTTATCTTGGTCATGGCTGGCGTCAAGCGCAGTCTATGTCGCAGCGACAGACCTCGGCTTTCGCTCTTTCCAAGTTTGTCGGAATGTTTCAGGGTTGTAAGAAAGCGCCGCCCTGAAGCGCCGGGAGATGATCCATGAGCTATGCCCCTGCTGAGGCAAATTCAAAAACTGAACCAGCCACAGGAGGCGCATTTGGCATAAAAGGATTGGCCTGGGCCATCTTCGAATGGGCCCGCAACCCGTATTACAATGTTATCGTCATCTATGTTTTTACGCCCTATTTCGCGCGCGAAGTCGTGGGAGGCGGCGCAGCCGGGCAAATTGTTGTTGCCAATACCATTGCTGTCGCCGGCCTTATCATGGCTGTTCTCGCACCAGTTCTCGGCGTGATCGTCGACAAGGGGGGCCGCAAAAAGCTCTTCATCTTTGCGGTTCTCGCAACGATGGCGGCGTGCTCGGCGGGCCTCGGGTTCATTTTCCCAGACACGCCCAACGCCATTCTGATAGGGATGGTACTCCTAGCGACAGCTTATTGCTGCTATACGATTTCCGAGCTGCTCCATAACGCGCTTCTGCCTGCAGCTGGACAACCAAGTGCACTTCCAATGGTTTCAGGACTGGGCCTCGCAGCTGGAAACATTGCTGGCGTGGTCATGCTGGTCGGATTGATCGCCGTCTCTTTTCTCAGCCCCTGGGTCCAATCACGCCCGGGCGAAATCGGTCCTCTGTCCGGTCCCATCGTCGCCATCTGGTTGAGTTTGTTCATCATTCCATTCTTCTTATTCATGCCGGACCGGCTCGGTAGTTTGGGAAGTTGGCGGAAGGGCGCGATCGAAACCTTTACACCCCCAAATTTCAAACTTTGGGGATCACCGCCCATTTTAAATTACCTTTGGTCGGGGCCAATCAATGCCTGGCAGTTCATTCTCGTGAAGTTCCGCGAGACTCCCAATGTCATGAAATTCCTTCTGGCGCGCATGATCTACGCAGATGGATTGGCTGTGCTGCTAACGATGGGCGCCGTATATGTGGCGAGCATATTAGGATGGACCCTTACAGAGGTAATGATTTACGGCATCGCCGGATCGCTCATCGGCGCGCTTGGCGGATTTGTTGGTGGATGGCTCGATGGCGCGTTTGGTCCCAAACGCGCTCTCATTCTCGAGCTGACAGCAATTCTGATCCTGCTGGTCATTCAGCTATCGATTACGCCAGACGCCTTATTCTTTGGACTAATCCCAGCTGGTTATGAGGTCTGGAATGGTTTCGGCACTGGATTGTTCACAAGCCTTTCAGACGTCGTCTATTTCTTATTGATAGCGCCTGTCGGAATATCCATCGTCGCCTGTATCTCCTCAAGCCGATACATGCTTGTCCATGTATCGCCGCCGGACCGGATCGGCGAATTCTTTGGCTTTTATGCCATGGCGGGGAGCGTTACAGTTTGGCTGGGGCCGATCGTCGTAAGTGCGATGACCGCCATCTTTAACGATCAACGAATTGGATTCTCAGGTGTCGGTTTGCTCTTCTTGGCAGGCCTTATCGGCATCGCATTCTTTGTCGATGCCGACAAAACGCCGGAGCACATGAAACGAGATCCAGTTTATTAAGTAGAGCTGCTGGCCAAACCGCAATCGAATGAGGTGCTACCATCTCGATCACGCGTGATTGATTCAACACGGCGCGGGCGCAGATAAAATGTGTCTGACAATTTCCTTGTGGACGTGATGAAAAAACCGATGTTCGAATTATAATCGTACTCGATCTCGGCCATGATCAGTGTCCCATCGGTCGGTATCAAATTGTCTGGGATCGTGACGGTCGCATCAACGGTACGGGCAGGTTTGTTGCAGCCATCGCTCCATCTAACTTTGACGTCGCCTTCGTCCTCATACAAGCTCGTAATACGTATTCTCGCGCCTGTCATATCATTAGGCTGCATGACCATGCGCGTCGCTTGCATGATATCTTGCAAGTCATTGTCGCTTATTGACGAGGCGCGGGCTGTCAGATCGCCAAGCGCAGCGGTTGCACCAGTGACTTTCCGATCGAGCGTCATCATCACCGAGAGCTCGATACATCCGAAATAAATCAGTGCCATGAGTGGCGCGATCAGCGCAAACTCAACGGCAGATACACCATCCTCTGATCGGGAAAGCTTGCGTGCACGAAGTGATGGTAAAGCAAACATCAGGATTTCCTCAAGTCGAAGGCGGCGTTGTTGTTGGAGGCGTTGTCGTCGGAGTTGTTGTCCCCGTCGCAGTTGAATTACCGAAGGGTTCATTGCGGAACGCGATCGTTGCCTGCAACAATCGACGATTGTTACTCATATTCGCGAGCGGCGCACTCATCACGGGGATCAAAAGGTCCCATTGGTAGAAAACGCGAACAACAACGATTTCGTTTTGCGCGCCTAGATCGTGGCCAAACGAGTCCGTATCGAGTTCTCTCGTGGTTGGATTGATGGGATCAGGGTTCCCCGACGCAGCAAAATTATCAAACTTTTTGACGTCTATTTGTAACTTTTCGTCGCAGCTCATTAAGGTGAACAGCTCTTCACAGACTCTCTCTTTGAAGTCCTCCTGACTGATACCAACTTGTTGGAGCTGACCTGTTCGAATTTCGCGCGCGACTTCGCTCGCGCCATGCTCCAGAACGGACGACATGATAAAGATCACACAGACTTCGAGGAGACCAAAAATAAGTAGAAAAAACGGGATCGCGATCATCGCGAATTCGACTGCCGCGATTCCGCGTTTGTCGCTCGCAAACTGTTCGATTCTCTTTTTCCAAATCGGCGCAAGAACGCCTGGAATTGGTAGCTCGCGCATGGCCCACTCCGAAATACATACCTGTCCCTCTGCCTGCACATAACAGGCCATGTTTTCAGGACCGTTTAGGTGAAGCATCAAATTTCACTGAAATCCTGCGGCATGACGGGGTCTTTACCTGGCCACAATCTTCCACCAAATGAAGGCCAATCAGGATGCATAAGGCGCAGCTATGACGCACAATCCGATCCGCCCTTGGCGCAATATCGAACGTCGCAAGTCGCGGCAGATCCAGGTTGGGTCTGTCCTCGTCGGCGGCGATGCGCCGATTTCTGTGCAGACCATGACGAATACGCCGACGCCTGACGTGGCCGCGACGCTAGCGCAAATCGGTAGGGCCGCGGATGCCGGCGCAGATATTGTACGAGTCTCATGCCCAGATGAAGACTCTACAGCGGCCTTTTCAGCGATTACCAAAGAATCGCCCGTCCCGTTGGTGGCGGACATCCACTTCCACTATAAGCGCGGGATAGAAGCGGCAGAGGCAGGCGCAGCCTGCTTGCGGATCAATCCTGGCAACATCGGCTCCCCGGATCGCGTCAAAGAAGTTGTCAGCGCCGCGCGCAACAATGGCTGCTCTATCCGGATCGGTGTGAATGGCGGGTCGCTTGAGAAACACTTGCTGGAAAAATATGGCGAGCCCTGCCCCGATGCGATGGTGGAAAGCGCCCTCGATCATGCACGCATTCTCGATGATCTGGGGTTCCATGACTATAAGATCAGCGTCAAAGCGTCAGACATGTTCCTCGCGGTTTCGGCCTATCAGCAGCTGGCTGAGGCAACTGACGCGCCGCTTCATCTCGGCATTACCGAAGCGGGTGGACGCCGGATCGGAACGGTGAAGTCTTCGATCGGGATGGGCAATCTTCTCTGGATGGGGATTGGCGACACAATTCGAGTGTCTCTATCAGATGATCCGGTTGAAGAGGTCAAAGTTGGCTTCGACATGCTCAAATCACTCGGGCTTCGAACACGCGGCGTGAACATCATTTCTTGCCCCAGCTGTTCGCGCCAAGGCTTTGATGTCATCGCCACGGTTCAAACCCTCGAAGAGCGCCTCGCGCATATTGCGGAGCCGATTACACTGTCGATCATTGGCTGTGTGGTGAACGGGCCTGGTGAAGCGGCCATGACCGATCTTGGTTTTACGGGCGGCGGGAAAGAGAGCGGCATGATGTATGTGTCAGGCCGCCCTGATCACAAACTGTCAAACGCGGATATGGTCGAGCATATTGTCGAACAGGTCGAGGCAAAAGCGGAACGTCTGAAAGCGCAGCGCGAAGCGGAAGCAGTGGCAGCGGAATAGATTGCGCTACTGTACAGGCCCGCAGGTTGCGCCATCGGCCAAACTCGCCGCCACATCATATCGTTCTTGCGTCGGCGCCAGTCGGCGAATCAGCGCGATGCCGCGGCCCTCAAGTTTAAGAGCGCCCTCACGATCGTTTTCAGCCGGGCGGCGCACCTCGATACCCTCAAAATCACTCTCTGGTCCGAGATCAGCGACAAACACATTGTCTGTTTTTGAGTTGAAAATCGATAGTGATCCGTAACCATCCCAAGTCGGCGCGTTGATGAAGACCGGCCCAGACGTCGTGTCGAAACGACAGATCGCATAGGCAAGGTCTGGCGAGGGTCGAACGATGCGCTGGGTTTGCGGGGTTTGGCGCGGTGTCGAAACAAACGCGTTCTCAGGGATACCCTCTGCCTCAAACGCCTGATGCGCTTTGCCCATGATGAAGCTCGGCAGACTGGTCAACACAAATAAGTGTCCGATGACACCGTTCAAAATGAAGACGACCAGAGGCAATATCCAACGCATCAGCTTGCCCCCGTGTCGCAAGACAAGCGTTCAATGCTTGGTGGGGTCAACGTGACAGCAGGATCATCAAGAAGTGTTTGATCGGGCTGGTACAGCCTGAGGGTCAGGTCAAAGGCTCCGCCTGCTCTGCTCGACACCCATGCCGAGCCATCTTCGGGTGCCGTGGCTGAGATTTGGAATGCCCACGTGCTATCATTACCGTCATTTGGCTGTTGGGCCTTAGTTTTATCAAATGATAGATGCGCGTCTTCATTCATCGGCAACCGGCTTTCAGAATCGTATAGCGTGATCGACCACCAGCCCGCTGGAAGCGCTCCGCCGGAGACACGATAGGTGCAGGCCTCGCTCAAAGGCTCGCCGTCTTCATCTACCGTTTTCAGGAAATAAACCGCTTCTTCCTTGCGCAGGCCGAGCAGGCCATTGCGGGCCACGCGCGCGCGGACGTAAGGGTTTGCGCTTTCAGAGCCGATGGACCAATCACTTTGCCAGTTGTCGATATTGACGGCTTTGCCGATGCTCGGACCGCCAGAGATCATGCCGCCAAACCAAAGCGCCGTTAGCGCCCCGAAATTTGCCCCAAAGATCACGGCAACGATAAGTCGAATGACCACTTGCATACGGCTTTATATCTAACATCGCGCACTCGTGAAGATAGATTTCGCTTCGCTCGCTTGCCATCGCGGATGGGCGAGTTAATCGGGATTGGGGCCAAAGGAGACGCCGCGCATGATCTGGCAATTTCTGAAATGGACAATGCGCTTGATTCTAGGTGCCATCGTGATTGGAGGCATGTCCGCCTGCACCATGCTCGGCCTCAACTATGCCAGTCTCGAAACCGACAACCGCCCAGCCCCGACGCCAGACATCACCTTGCCGTTTGATGCCGATGAAACGCGAGAGATTCTAGAGTCCGAACTCTATGGGCCTTGGCCTGAGAATTTGCCGGTCAGCGCAAGCGAGCCTCGGACGATCGATGAGAATTATCTCGGGGGACGCGGGACCTTAGAAGAAATTACTCTGACAATTGGTGAGGGCGACGGCGCGCGTAGCTTCCCAGTTGTGATCGCGATCCCAAATGAAGCGCGGGACGGACCGGTTCCACTGCTGATCAGCCAGACGTTCTCGGACAATTGCTCTGTCTTTCCAGATGATCCTGTGACTGAATTTGGCGGCGGGATTTGCAACGGCTCCGGCATGACGGGCATGGTTGGCTTTCTGGCAACCAATATTTTCGGGACATTTATCGCCTATGCGCCGATTGATCGATATTTCGATGCGGGCCTCGCCTATGCGAGCTTTTCAGGCTGGAGCTTCGTGCCGGATACAAATGGCTCTGCACAAACCGCAATGACAGAGTTGGCCCCAGGGCCGGTGCCGACCAGCGCCTTGATGGCTTGGGCTTATGGCTTTCACGCAGCAGCAGGGATTTTTGGCGACGATCCCCGAATAGACGTGAAGGCGATCGGTGCCATCGGGCATTCCCGCTATGGAAAAGCGGCCTTGATTGCCTCTGGCTGGTCAGACCGAATTGCAGCGGCTGTGGCGCACCAGTCTGGCTTCGGCGGCGGATCATCCTCGCGCTCGACGACGGGTGAGACCCTGGTTCGGATGGCCAAGTCGTATCCGCATTGGCTGCGTCCGGGTCTGGCCGAGGATCTAGAAGCGGGCGTGAACCTGACTCTAGATCAGCATTTCCTGCTCGCCTTGTCGGCGCCAAAGCCGATTTTTCTAGGCAATGGACGGCGCGACGTCTGGTCGGACCCGAACTCGTCTTTTGTTCTCGCGGAAGCGGCCAACCCCGTCTATCAAGCCAAAGGCGTCAATGGGTTGCCAAACGGAGCCACAATGCGTGACGATTACGATCCCCGCGCCGAGATTGCATACTGGATCCGCCCTGGCGGTCATAGTGTCGTGTCCGAAGATATAGATGCGTTCACGGCCTTTATAACCGCGCACTTCGGCGACGATTCACGCAGCGAAACGGGTTTGCAATCGCATCGATAGCGCCTAGCCTCTCTCGATAAAACTGCTGTGGGAGGCAAAAATGGAAATGGAAGCACCAGATTTCAGCGCGATTGTGTCGACGCTCTTGGAAGGTCGCACCGAGGAATTGCAGGCGTTTTTGACGCCCGTTCTTCTCTTGGTGTGTTGGACTTTGATCATGTGGCTCTGGATGTATGTCACACGAATTCCGGCCATGCAGAAGGCGGGGGTTGATCCGGATTCTGCGCGCCATCCAGGCACATATGGAGACAGGCTCCCGGCGAGCGTTCGATCCGTGGCCGACAATTACAATCACTTGCACGAACAGCCAACAATCTTCTACGCCCTGATGATCTTCGCAGGTCTGACCGGCGGCGGCGATACGCTGATGCTCTATCTTGCCTATGGGTATGTCGGTTTCAGGGTCCTCCACTCCCTTGTTCAGGTTCTGTCACCAAAAGTTGTCTTACGCTTTTCGGTATTCGCGCTCGGGTCTATCGTTCTCTTCGTGATGGCGGGTAAGGAAGTTATTCGGGTCTTCCTGTAGGGCCCGTTCCGGTTTAGAGGCGGGGCATGGCTACAATACCTCAGTCCCGCCTTGAACAAGTCATTGAACGCTTCGAAGAAGTTGAAGCCCGCATGGGCGCGACCACGGACAGCGATGAAATTGTTGCACTGTCGCGAGAACATTCTGAACTAAAGCCTGTTGTCGAGGCAGCCCGCGAGCTGATCGTGATGCGCGGCGGCCTCGAAGAGGCTGAGGCCATGGTCCGGGGCGACGACCCCGAAATGGCCGAACTCGCCCAAGAAGAGCTAAACGATCTCAAAGCGCGCATTCCTGACGCCGAAAACGAGATGCAGCTTTTGCTCCTGCCAAAAGACGCTGACGACAAAGCCAATATTGTTCTGGAAGTTCGCGCCGGGACAGGCGGTGATGAAGCCGCTCTGTTTGCCGGCGACTTGTTCCGCATGTATTCGCGCTATGCCCAGATTGAGGGCTGGAAAGTCGACATACAGAGCGCTTCAGAGGGCGATGTCGGCGGCTATAAAGAGGTCATTGCGAATGTTGAAGGTGACGGCGTCTATGGCCGTCTGAAATGGGAGTCTGGAGTTCACCGCGTCCAACGCGTTCCAGCGACTGAAACGCAAGGCCGCGTGCACACATCTGCCGCTTCGGTCGCCGTTCTGCCTGCGCCTGAAACGGTCGAGATCGAAATCCGTAGTGAAGACATTCGGATCGACACGATGCGCGCATCCGGGTCCGGTGGTCAGCACGTCAACACGACGGACTCGGCCGTGCGAATTACCCACTTGCCGACCGGCATTGTCGCAACAAGCTCTGAAAAGTCGCAACACGTGAACCGCGATAAAGCGATGCAGCAACTTAAAATTCGTCTCTATGAAAAAGAGAAACAGGAGCGAGATGCGGAACGGGCCGAAGCGCGGGCCTCACAAGTTGGCTCTGGTGATCGGTCTGAGAAGATCCGGACTTACAACTACCCGGAAAACCGCGTCACCGATCACCGCATTGGTCTGACATTGTATGCGCTCGATAAAGTCATCGCCGGTGACAAGCTCGAAGATGTTGTCAGCGCCTTGATGACCGAAGACCAGGCCCGCCGCCTTGCGGCCATGGAAGACGAAGACGCGTGAGCGATATGTCTGCCGCGGACCTTATCCGCCAGGCTGCTGTTCAGCTTGCTGAGGCAGGGGTTCCAAGCGCCCAGCATGATGCCAAGCGATTGCTGCTGGCGACCGTCGAGGGGTCAGAGGAAAAACCTCTTGCGCTTGACCAACTCGTTATCACCGGCGACGCGCTGACCCGTTTCAACGCCTTTGTGGCGCGCCGAGCCAAACGGGAACCGCTTCAGCATATTCTGCAATCTGCATCGATAATGCACCTCTATCTAAAGTCCGATGCGCGGGCGCTCATCCCGCGCGATGACAGTGCTGAAATCATTGCGCTCGCGACGCGGCGACTGAGCGCGCGAAAACAAGACCCGGTTGTGATCGCGGATCTTGGCACAGGCAGCGGCGTGCTCCTCGCCGAGTGTTTGCATTTTTTCAAAGCCGCCTCTGGAATCGCCGTCGAAGCCAGCGCAGAGGCCATAAGCCTCGCCGAAGAAAATTTCGAACAGCTTGGTCTGGCCGATAGGGTCTCTTGTTTCCGGGGTTCCTGGATGGATTGGACAGGATGGGCCACTTGCGACCTCATCATCTCTAACCCGCCCTATATTGAAAGCGCGGTCATTCCGACGCTGGCACCGGAGGTTAGAGATTATGATCCGCTCGCGGCTTTAGATGGTGGCCCCGATGGCCTCAACGCCTATCGCGAGATCATCGCCCAAGGCAGTATCCACATGAAATCTGGCGCCCACCTCGTTCTCGAAATTGGTTATGATCAAAAAGATAGCGTTTCTTCACTGCTTAGATCCGCCAGCTTCACAGATCTCGAGTACCAACAGGACATTAGTGGGCACGATCGTGTCATTGCCGCCACAAAAACTTAGCAGAAACCCCCTTGGCGAATCCGAAATGGCACGCTACGTAAACGTCCAAGGTCAGCGATACGGGGGCAACCTATCCGACCTTTAGCCAGCGTGACAATGTAAAAGAAAAGCAAGCCTCGCGCGTAAACCGTCCGAAAATCGGACTTTGAAGATCAGGAATTGCCTATGGCCATGCAGCGCAAGCGCCGTCGCCGCTCGGGTGGAAACAATAACAATAACCCAAACCCAAACCGCCACTATGAGAGCAATGGGCCGGACGTTCGCATTCGCGGATCGGCGCAGCAAATCCTCGATAAGTATATGCAATATGCGCGTGACGCCCAAACAGCTGGTGACCGCGTGAAAGCAGAAGCTTTGTTTCAACATGCGGAGCACTATGCGCGCATCGTTGCGGTGTTTGAGAAACAAAAAGAAGAAGCCCGGTTAGAACGTGAAGCTCGCGAAGCCGCCAAAGCTGAAGAACGGGCGCAGCGCGAAGCGGAACGTGCCGAAAAAGGCGAAGACGAGACGACCGAAGGCGGCGAGGCTGCTGATGATGCAGAAACCGTTGAAGCAAGCGCGGATGGATCAGAAGACGCCCCGAAACCACGCCGCCGCAGCCGCAAACCGCGCGAAGACGCTGGTGAGGATGCCGCAGAGACTGATTCAGTAGACGCCGCAGACGATGACGGCGAAAAGCCGAGACGTCGCCGCTCTTATGCACGCAAAGCGGATGCTGCCATCGAGGCGGTTGAAGAAGCTGACGGTGTTATGAAGACATTGGCACGCGGCACCGACGAAGTGATCGCGGAAGCCGACTAAAACTAAACCATGCTGGCATCCGTCGGCAATCCAAACAAAAGCCGACCGGTAAGCTCCCATGTGGCGGGCGCGGTGACGATATGTTGCGTCATGGCGTGCGAGTCGCGGAAGCGGCGCTGCAAATCGCTGGCTTCAAAAAGAGCTGCACCGCCGCCCAAATCGTAGCAGGTACGGCAAATATCGGCTCCGGTTCTAACCATATGCGTACAGGCCATACGCAAGGCCGCCCGCCGCTCTACCGGAATATCATCGCTTATCTGTGCGATTTCCCAAGTCTGCTCAATCTCATCGTGAAGGTAGGCTCTCGCAGCTCTAAACTGTGCTGTCATGCGCGCTGTTTCAGACTGGATCGTGGCCCGTTCGCTGAGTGTCTTTCTCGAACCCTGATTCTTTTTAGCGACCGCTAGGTCCGTAAAAGCCTGAAGCGCACCTTTAGCATTGCCCATGGCTGTTGCGGCGACGCCAAGACTGAGTAGGCCAAAAGCCGGGAACTTAAACAGGGCGCCATCAATCACGGGCTTATCTGCAACCAGGCTGACCGACCGGCCTTTCGGAACGCGGATATTCTCAACCGCAATGTCACCGGATCCGGTGCCTTTCAGGCCCATAACGTGCCAAGTGTCGATGAGCTCTGCTTCCTCAGCAGGAAAGTACATCATTCTGGCATCTGGTCGGCCGTTAGGGAGTGTTCGTAGCTCGCCATCTTCGAACACCATGGAGCCACAGCACAGCCAAGTACAGTTTGCAGATCCAGACCCCCACTGCCAGCGTCCTGAAACAATATAGTCGTCGCCGTCGACGACGGCTTTCCCCATCGGTGCGAACACGCCGCCAGTGATTGTGCTTGAGCTATCATAGATTTCTGTCGCGAAGTCTGGTGCCATATAGGCCGCATTCATTGCAGCTGTGGCGCCGATCATAACGCACCATCCGGCGCTCGCATTGGCTTCAGCAACCGCTTCAACCGCATCCACGATCTGTTTCGGCGTACATTCCAGACCGCCATACGCTGATGGCAAGATCATCTTGAATAGCCCACCTTCCGCGAGCTTGGCAGCAAGATCGGCCGGGAGACGACGGACCTCTTCCATTTCAGCGGCACGCGACGCGAGTTCAGATTGCAAAGCGCGTGCGGCTTCGAGGGTCGGGTGATCTGATTGAATGGTCATGTCTCTAGCCTGCATCAACTTCTAGGATCTGCCAATAAGCAAACGCGCCGATTGCCTTTGCCGAAGGTGTGCCTATTTCATCTGCAGATCGCTTAGGGAACTCTGATATGACTTACATCCTCATTCACCACACGGGTTGCGGCTCATCGAAGAAGGGCCTCGCACTGTTGCAGGAAAACGGTATCGAGCCAGAGGTCCGCAAATATATGAACGCCTCAAGCAAACTCAGCGTGGATGAGCTGAAAGACATTGCCAAGAAGATGGGTGGTGTCTCCCCTCGGGCATTCCTGCGGGAAAAAGACGCCGCTAAGTTCGAGCTGCCAGAGTCCGCGTCCGATGCCGACGTGTTTGAAGCCATGGCCGACAATCCGCGCCTGATCCAGCGCCCGATCGGGATTAATGGCGACAAGGCGGTCTTAGGACGCCCAAACGATAAGCTCCTTGAAATCGCTTAATCGGTGAAATTTCACGGATTGCGGTCACGTCAATTCAACCAGCACCTGCGATAAAGATTACTGATCTCGTTCACAGGTGTTTGGTATGTTGGCGCTTCAGCTCCTCGCAATCGCATTCTTAGTCTTGTCTGCGGCCTTTATGTTTGGTCCAGCCCTGGCAATGTACGGCCCACGTGCGCTGCCAAATCTCATGCGCGATGGACAAGCACGATTTATCTCTGGGTTCTTGGCATCTATCACGGTGTTAGCGCTGGTCCTGCCGCAGTTTGGATCAGCTATAGGGTCTGGCGGCGAGGCAATCACGCTGGTCATGGTCGACGTTTTCACCATGCAGTTTAGCCCTGTCTAAACCGGTTTCGCGGCGACAGGCTTGACCCGATAAGCGTCAGCGCCCTTTAAGGCCGGATGACCAAATCGAATCCTGGCAATTATTTCGAAGATTTCCATGTCGGAATGGAGATCCATCACGCCACGCCTTTAACTGTCACAAGCGGCGACATCTCGCTCTATCGGGCTCTGACCGGGTCGCGTCATGCCCTGTTTAGCGCTGAAACGTTTGCGAGTGCGAATGGGTTTGAGGCGCTTCCGGTTGATCCGCTTCTCGCCTTTCATGTTGTGTTCGGGAAGACTGTGCCGGACATTTCGCTTAATGCCGTTGCCAATCTCGGCTATGCTGACGGGCGTTTCCCGCTGCCGGTCTATCCGGGCGACACACTCGCCGCGATCTCTGAAGTGATCGGCGTGAAGCAAAACTCGAATGGCAAGACCGGCGTTGTCTATGTTCGCACCCGCGGCTTCAATCAGCGCGCCGAGGAAGCCCTCTCTTATGTGCGCTGGGTGATGGTCAATAAGCGCAACCCTGAGTCGCCTGCGCCAGAGCCTATCATCCCAAACCTGCCCAAAGTCGTAGATCCAACAAGTCTCAACCATTCACGAGTGTATGAGGACTGGAACACGACCCTGTCAGGCTCACCGCACCGCTTTGACGCATACGAGGTCGGCGAGAAGATCAATCATGTGGACGGCATGACCGTTGAGGAGGCCGAGCATCAGGTCGCGACGCGCCTCTATCAGAATACCGCGAAAGTCCACTTTGATGCGCACGCCCAGAAAGACAGCCGATTTGGGAAACGCCTCATCTATGGCGGCGTCGTCATCTCAATCGCACGCGCCTTATCCTTCAATGGCCTCGCCAACGCAGCTGAGCTCCTGGCGATCAATGGCGGCACCCATGCCGGACCACTCTTTGCCGGTGACACCGTCTATGCATGGAGTGAAGTGCTCGACAAAGCTGAGTTAAGCGACACGGTCGGCGCGCTCCGTCTGCGCCTGGTCGCCGTGAAAGACCAGGACCCAGGTGCCTTTGCACTGCGCGGCGAGGATGGCAAATACGCACCTGGCGTTTGCCTTGATTTCGACTATTGGGCGGCAGTACCGAGATAAGCGGCATCCTTTTAGAAAGCCTGCTCCTGTCCTATATGGGCTAAATGTCCACACTCTCTGGTCTTCCACTTGTCTCTATCGCGCTCGCGGCGATGATCTCAGCCTTTATCCGGCTGGTTCAAACAATGCAGCTGCGCCAGCGTGTGGAGTATGGTCATACCGGCGTGAGAGAGCTGGCAGAGCTCTCCGGCGTCACCGACCCGCAGGATTTGCAGGATGTCTTCGGTCCGCCCGGGATGAACCGCGTTTGGGCAAATGTAAACTTAGCAACCATTGAAGCCAAACGACGCCTCGCGGGTAGCTTAATGAGCGACCCTCGATTGCATTGGTATTCTATTGCGGCAGGCCTCGGCGCCTTCATTATTAGCCATTGGTCGATGCAAGTCTTGCTCTTGATTGCCGCCATCATCCAAACGGGCGCCTGGCTCAGTGCCACACGCTTGCCAAAGTAAAGTCTTTCATTCGACAGCCTCCGCGACTATGTCACGTTCCGGGACAAGATCAGAGGATCCAATGCGCATCTGGAAGATGAATGGAGCAGGCAATGCTTTCGCCGTGTTTGACGCGCGCGAGGGAAAATTTGCGCCGTCCGAAGCGCAATTGCGTGAGATTGCGGCCAGCATGAAAGCCGACCAGATCATGGCGATTGAGAATGATCTGCGCGCGGATGCTTTCCTGCGCTTCTGGAACGCTGATGGCAGCGAAGTAAAAGCTTGCGGGAATGGCACACGCGCTGTGGCACATCTGCTCCTGGAAGAGAGCGGAAAGGACGAAGTTCGCATCCAAACCGAAGCCGACCTCTTAAAAGGCGCGCGCGCCGAAGCCGGCCTCGTCAGCGTCGACATGGGCTCACCTCTCTTGGGGTGGGAAGACATTCCACTGTCGGAGAAAATGGATGTCCGCGGCGTGGATGTGAAAATTGGCCCGATGGATGACCCCTACCTCTACATGCCGGCTGTGGTCAGCATGGGTAATCCGCATGCGGTCTTCTTCGTCGATGATGTCGACGCGTATGATATTCCCGCCATCGGGCCGCTTGTAGAATGGCACCCGACTTTTCCAGAAGGCACCAATGTTGGGTTCGCGCAGATTATCGACCGCGAAACGATCCGGCTGCGAGTCTGGGAACGTGGTGCGGGCCTCACAAAAGCTTGCGGAACGGGCGCCTGTGCAGCGCTTGTCTGCGCCGCGAGAGCCGGCAAAACCGAGCGCAAGGCAAAGCTGATCCTGGACGGCGGCGATTTGCTGATACATTGGGATGAAGCCACCGATCATGTCATCATGACAGGTCCGGTTGAGCTTGAAGACAGCTTCACGGTCTAGCAATTGATGATCGGAAAAGTCCGCTTGTCACCAAACGTGCTGAGCGCAGTCTTGCTGCTTGGCTTTGCGGTATATGGCGGCGTGTTTCTCACCCTCCTGGCGCAGATTGTTCCAAACTCCTTCTTGCTTGAAATGGTGGCGAGCTTCCTCCCCCATATTGTCGTGATCGGGCTGATCGTGTCGATCCTGCTTGCCTATTATGACAAAAGGATCGCCGTGGCTGGAGCGGTCGTGACACTGATCGCGGCGGTGCCATTTCTTGCGTTCACAAAATCTATCACGCCCTCCAACGCCGAGTGTGGTCCGTCAGAGTGTTTGACCGTCATCACCGCCAATGTGTTTGGCCGGCCTGATGCGACGCTCAACCTTCTCGAGCTCGCTGCCGATGAGAATGCCGACGTGGTTGCGGTCAATGAATCGATCAATTTGATCCGCTTTCCGCAATATAATTCCGCCTTCGATGCTTACGAGCATGTGGTCCATGCGGTTTGGGAAAACATGCCGCGCCACATGGGCAACCCCCTGACGCTCGCGACAGACCAACCCCTGGCGTTTCAGGACCGTGTGCTACGGCGAGATACGGGGCGGCGCGCCTATATTATTGCGGACCTGGACGGCGACTGGTCAGGCACGAGGATTGTTGCAACTCACGCCATGACGCCTGTTTCCCCGATGGGGATGCAAACGCGCAATGCGCTGCTGGATGCAGCGGGGCAAGCGGCGACTGAGTCGGAGAGTTTTATTCTGATGGGCGATTTTAATCTGACGCCCTGGACGCCGACGTTTCGACGGCTTCCAGGCAAACGCGCAGGCGATCCCCGTTTTTCTCGGACCTGGCCGGTTGCGTTCGGTCCGTTTGGGATCCCGATCGATCACATCATGTTTTCAGATGATTTAGAGCTCGTGGAAACCCGCGTGCTAGAGCCCGTCGGGTCTGATCACTATCCCGTTCTAGCCCGGTTCCGTCGCAAGGATTAAACAGGTCTAGAAATCTGACGCCGCCAAAAGCGCGAACCCAAGAGAGGTGATGCTGAAAAACGCCGCCAGTGAGATATTCAATACCGTCAAGTCGCCGGGTCCCGACTGCCAACGTCTGAACGCGGTGATCGACGCGCCGAGCGCGGCGCCAATTCCGGCAGGTAAAATGACCAGAACCAGCACAAAGCCCCACCCCATCGGATCATAGGTTTGCGTGACCAGCTTATAGATAACCGGCACCGCAACAGTCGCGGCCATAGCGGCGCACGCAGCAATCCACGCATATCGGCGGATCATCAAAACTCCCGCGAGTGGAAACACAAATGAGAGCAACATCATAACGCCAAGCATCGCGAACCTCTTCCAAGACAATAAGTGATTGTACACTCACTATTGTAAACGGTCAATCACCCCTTGCTCTTATGGGTCCGTGACGCGATATGCCCCGCAGCAATGTCTGCCTCTAAACCCACCTCCAGACCCTCGCAGGTCATCACGCTTGGCTGTCGTCTCAACAGCTATGAGAGCGAGGTTATGCGAGGTCATGCCGACAAAGCGGGTCTCGAGGGCGCGATTATCGTCAATACGTGCGCGGTGACCGCAGAGGCAGTCCGGACGGCGCGCCAGACAATACGGCGCGCCGCCAAAGACAATCCTGATGCGCCCGTCATTGTCACCGGGTGCGCAGCGCAAATTGATGCCGAGATGTTCGCTGAGATGCCAGAAGTCACGCGCGTCGTTGGCAATCATGAAAAGATGCAAGCCGAAACCTGGCAACCGGTCGACCTGCTCAGTGGGACAGAGAAGATCCGCGTGAATGACATCATGTCGGTCGAGGAAACCGCCGGTCACCTGATTAATGGCATGGATGGCCGCGCGCGCGCCTATGTCCAGGTTCAGAATGGCTGCGATCATCGCTGCACATTCTGCATCATCCCATATGGTCGCGGAAACTCACGCTCGGTCCCAGCGGGCGACGTGGTTCGCATGATCCAGCGACTGGTGGAGACGGGCCATTACGAAGTCGTGCTGACGGGTGTCGATCTAACCTCATGGGGCACAGACCTGCCGGGCGCGCCGCAGCTTGGAAACTTGGTTCAGCGTATCCTCAAATTAGTGCCGGAGCTAAAACAGCTTCGTATTTCCTCAATCGATGCGATTGAGATGGACGAGGCTCTGTTTGAGACGATGGCCGACCCTCGGATCGCGCCGTTCATGCATTTAAGCCTGCAACATGGCGACAATCTTATGTTGAAACGCATGAAGCGCCGCCACTCACGCGAGCAAGCCATTGAGCTCGCCGGGCGTTTGCGCGCCATCCGCCCTGAAATGGCGATCGGCGCCGATATTATTGCCGGCTTCCCCACTGAAACAGAAGCGGCGTTCGAAAACTCGCTTCGCCTCATTGAGGAGTGCCAGATCGCGTTCCTGCATGCCTTTCCTTATAGCCCGCGGCCGGGCACGCCAGCCGCGCGCATGCCGCAGCTTGAGAAGGCTGTGATCAAAGAACGCGCGGCCAGATTAAGAGCCGCTGGCGCCGCTGCGCTGGTTAAGCATCTCGATGCCCGATTGGGCTGGGAAACCGAGGTTTTGGTTGAGCGCGGCAACCAAGGACGTTTACCAGATTTCACACCGGTTCGATTCGACGCGGACAGCTGCGAGGCTGGACGCCCCGTTCGGGCGCGGATAATCGGACATGATAAGACAAGACTAGAGGCGGTCGCTTTATGATCCTGTGGTTCGGCAAGAAAAAGAAAAAAGAAGAAGCGCTCCAAGCCGGCGCAGAGATGGAAGCCCCGGAGCTGTCCGCTGAAGACCTTGCCGCCAAGCAAGCCGCGGAAGCTGAAGCGGCCAGGCTCGCTGAAGAAGAGGCAGCTCGCAAAGCTGAAGAGCAAGCTGAAATTGAGCGCAAAGTCGCTGAAGCTAATCGCGCTTGGGAAGAACGACAGAAACGCGAAGCTGCTGAGGCAGAAGCCGAGGCTGCGCGTCTCGCTCAAGAAGCGGAAGAACGTGAAGCCGCGCGCCTCAAAGCCGAGCAAGAAGCAGAAGCTGCGCGCCAACGTGCAGAAGCTGATGCCGCCGCTGCGGAGGAAGCTGAGCGGGCCAAAGCCGAAGCGGAACGCCTAGCCGCTGAAGCGGAAGCTGCTCGCCAAGCTGAAGCTGCTCGACGGGCTAAAGAAGAAAAAGCCAAGGCTGAGCTTGCTTTGCTCGAGCAGCGACGCGCGGATGAGGCGCTACGACAACAACTCGCCGAGGAACGTGCGCGCCGCGAAGCAGAGCGCCAAGCCGCAATCGCGCGCGGTGAACCTGATCCATATGCGGAAGTGGCGGAGCCAGGCTTTTTCTCAAAACTGTCTTCAGGTCTTGCCAAATCAAGCTCGAAAATGGGCAACTCGATCACCAGCTTGTTCACGCAGCGCAAGCTCGATGATGATGCGCTTGAGGATCTGGAAGACATTCTCTTGACGTCGGACATGGGCGGCAAAGTCTCTGCACGGATCGTCGAAAACCTGGCCAAAACCCGCATGGACAAAGACGTTACTGGGGATGAGATCAAACGCGCTCTGGCGGATGAAATCGAAGCGATCATGTCGCCGCGTGAGCAAATCGTGGACTTCTCTGATGGCTCAAGGCCGCGTGTGGTGCTGTTTGTCGGCGTGAACGGATCAGGCAAGACCACCACAATCGGTAAGATCGCCTCGAAGCTTCAGGAGCAAGGCGCCAAAGCCCTCCTCGTCGCGGGCGATACGTTCCGGGCAGCGGCAATTGAACAGCTGACAGTCTGGGGTGAGCGGGCGGGTATTCCCGTGCTGGCCAAAGAACCTGGCGCAGACGCAGCGGGTCTCGTCTATGAGGCGATTGAAAAAGCCAAAGAAGAAGACCTCGACCTGGTCCTCGTCGACACGGCGGGACGCCTACAAAACAAGACCGAGCTTATGGCGGAACTCGCTAAAATCGTGCGCGTGACGCGAAAGCTCGACCCTGAGGCGCCGCATGATGTGATCCTGGTTCTTGATGCCACCGTCGGTCAGAACGCGCTGAGCCAAGTCGAAGCGTTCCGTCATACTGCCGATGTCAGCGGCATCGTGATGACCAAGCTTGATGGGACGGCAAAGGGCGGCGTCCTGGTGGCGATTGCTGAGGCCCATGCCTTACCGATCCATTTCGTTGGCGTTGGTGAGAAAGCCGAAGACCTCCAGCCATTCTCGGCGCAGGCCTATGCACGAGCCTTGGTAGGATTGGCGGATATGCCAGTCGAAGAACCAGAGCCAGCATGAGCGAGGAAAAAGACCTCCTCCGCGCAGCCCTGAAAGAACGCAGGGAAGAGCTTGCCGCACGGGACCCAGATGCAGGCGAAACACTGGCAGACAAGTTCCCTATGAAACTGTTCGAGCGCTATGGGCCGACCGTCGCGCTCTATTTGCCGATTGGCAGCGAGATCGACCCAAAACCCCTCATGGGCAAACTTGTTGCGGCGGGCGCTAAGCTTGCTCTGCCCTGCGTTCAGGAGGATGGCAGCATGGTGTACCGCGCCTATACGCGCGGCGATATGCTGGAACAGCGCCCCTTTGGGTTGCTTGAGCCCAATCCGGAAGTGCCTGAGGTTAATCCGACCTTGGTGATCACGCCGCTGCTGGGCTTTGACCGCAATGGCAACCGACTTGGCTATGGTAAAGGCCATTATGACCGCGCGCTGACCCGGTTGCGAGACCAAGGCCGCGTCTTTGTCTGCGGCCTCGCTTATTTCGGACAGGAAGTCGAAGAAGTCCCTGCCGAACCTCATGATGTGCCGCTCGATTGGGTGATGACGGAGCGAGGTTCAATCCCGCTCTTCATGATGCGCGCCATGGCTGAAAACGCTCCAGACGCCAGCGACTAGTCGCCTATTACGCGAACTGGCAAGCGGTTTGCTTCTAGAGAAGCGAACAAACGGCGTGGTGCCGTTCTGAGGCTTCGAGGGAAACACGGGATGCATTGGAGCTTTTTTGCTGTTGCAGCCCTGGGTTTGTTGCTCGCGCATGGCCTGAAACTTCCACGTGCAGGGTCTCGGTTCATTTCTGCGGCGGCTTTCATTGTAGGCCTGCTGACAACAGCTTTTTTGATCAAATCACTCGCCGCAGCGAATGGTATCGGTCGCACCACAGACTTCGACCGATTTGTGAACGCGGCTGTTATAGAGGTGAGCCAGGACTATGCCCCGATTATCGTCTTTACCGGCGCAAGCTATTCCAGAAATGGCGTCGACCCTGAACGGTTGACCCTAGCCCTTCGAGAGCGCGGATATCCTCACCGCGTCGTGAGCCTTTCGATCGAAGCCGCCTCAATTCTCGAACGCGATCAGCACTTGCAGCAATTCATTGAGCTTTCGGGAAAGGTCCCGGATCTTGTTTTCATTGAAGTCGCAGAAGATTTCGATCATCGCGCCGCATACATGTTTGGAAACGCAAAATTCAGCATGCGCGCCATTGAACAGTTTGATTTGCCGACATCTGCTTGGACGGGCTTTGGGATTCTTGGCGGCGCTTGTCAGGGCCTGAAAGGGTGTGTCCTGGATGCCGGATACCTCGGCCTCCACACCGCTCTAAATGTCCTGAATGTCGGTTTGATTGGAAGCGGCGAACGCTCAGCAAGCGTCAAAGCTGTGCCAGCCTATGACCCACAATCAGAACCACGCGCAACCTCAGAACACACGCTTAGCCTCAAATCCACGCCTGCTTCGATCTATCAGGGGCCGCAATGGATTCGCTCATTCCGCTATCAGCAGCAAAACCGTTTGCTCGCTCAAGGCACGCGCGCAATCGCCTATTACCAGCCCCCTACTCTGGACCCGGATGCCCGCGCCTATATTGATGGATTGTGCGAAGGCGAACTGTTCGCGTTTGACTGTTTCTCGCCAAATGATCCCCAACTAATGGCGCAACTGAACGGGGACTATTGGTTTGATTCAAGCCATCTCCTCGATGGCGGCACGGCGATCTACAACGCGTGGCTGGCTCAAGAAATCATTGCTTCGGGCATGCTGGAGCGCCGTCAGTGATTTTTACCGACATCATCTTCTTCGCATTTCTTACGGTCGTTTTCGGTGCCTACTGGCTGCTGCAGGGCAAGGAAGCACGACTGAATCTGCTCCTCGTCGCCAGCGCCGTCTTCTATGGCTGGTGGGATTGGCGTTTCCTTGGATTGATCGGCTTTGTCATTCTGATCAGCTGGCTTGTCGCCCGATTTGCCGCGCGCCGCGCACCGGGTGAAGCGTTTCGCCGGCTTGCGCTTATCGCAGGAATCTCCGCCAATCTCGCCGTCATCGCGACATTCAAATATTTCGGCTTCTTCGCCGACAGCGCACGGGAAATGCTGTCAACAATCGGGCTTGATCCCGGTTGGACGGCCCTGAACATCCTATTGCCAGTTGGAATCAGTTTTTACGTCTTTCAGGCCATTTCCTACATTGTCGATGTCGCACGCGGGGATTTGTCGTCGGAACACCGCCTGCGCCGTGTTGCGCTCTACATCGCCTTCTTCCCGCAATTGGTGGCTGGGCCCATCGTTCGTGCGGCAAGCTTCTTCCCGCAAATGGAGAGCGTGAAGACCCTCAGCAGCGCTCTGGTTTTTGCCGGACTGCGCGCCTTTGCTTTAGGTTTTGCGTACAAAGCCGGGATTGCCGACAATCTCGCACAATTTGTTGATCCCGTATTCGGCGATGCGCAAGTGGCGGGCGATACCGATTTGGCGGCGTGGTCCAATCTTGCCTTGGTCGGCGCAACGCTCGCATTTGGCGCGCTGATTTATTTCGATTTTGCAGGCTACTCTCTGATGGCGATCGGCGTCGCTCGGTGGTTTGGCTTCTACATTCCGAAGAATTTCGATCATCCTTATGCCAGCCCCGCCATCGATGATTTCTGGCGCCGTTGGCACATTTCGCTGTCGAGCTGGCTACGCGATTATCTCTACATTCCCCTAGGTGGAAATCGCCTCAGCGCCGGAAAGACTTATCGCAATCTGATGGTCACCATGGTGCTGGGAGGACTTTGGCACGGGGCAGCGTGGACCTTTGTCGCTTGGGGCGCCATGCACGGTGCCGCACTCGCATTCCACCGCGCTCTGTATAAGGGCCGCGCGGCAGTTGGATTTCTTTACGGCCTCATCGCAACCCAGGTCTTCGTCTTGCTGACCTGGGTGCCATTTCGAGCAGAAAGCTTCGCCGACACTTTGGTAATTTGGTCTGCCTTCACAGGGCTCCGAGACGGTGGGAGCGCTGAGATCAGTGCCTGGGTCTGGCTCCTGGTGCCACTAATCGCCCTCGATGCCATTCTCGGCAGAGGCGGCCTTAAAGCATTACAAGCGAGCCGGATCCTTAGGCACCCCGTGGTTTATTGGAGCGGCCTCGGCGTTTTGTCTGGCATTATGCTGGCTCTTTACCCATTAGAAGCCTCACCCTTTGTATACTTCCAATTCTAGTTGGTTTTGGGGATCGGGCGTTGAACCGCACACGGACAGATTGCGTTCCGAACCAGAATGCGCCAAAAAAGGGTACAGATTGGGAGATCGCCTATGGGCCTAAGCCGCCCCCCACGCGCCATAACGATCGATGACGTCGCTGAACGTGCGGGCGTTTCTGCAAAAACCGTCTCTCGCGTTTTGAACAATGAGCCGAATGTGCGGCCTGCGAAACGCGAATTGGTGATGAAGGCGGCGCGCGAACTTGGCTATCGGCCGAACCCTGCTGCACGCAGCTTAGCCGGGTCACGGTCTTTCTTGATCGCGCACCTTCACGACAATCCCGTGCCGGAATACATCACGGCCGTGAATACCGGGATCTACGAGGCCTGCCGGGCGAATGGCTATTTCCTGCTGCCGGAGCCGGTGGATCGGACCGCAGACGATTTTCTCGACCGCCTCCAGAGCTTTTTGATGACGTCGCGGGCCGATGGCGTGGTCCTGACACCGCCGCTTTGCGATGACCCTGACATTCTGGCGCTGCTCAAAGACAATGGCACTTCGTATGCGAGCCTGTCGCCAGCACGCCAGCCTGAAAACACGCCGGTCATGCGCCTCGATGATCGCCTCGCAGCCATGGAAATGGTCCGCCATTTGGTTGAGTTTGGGCATCAGCGCATTGCCTTCATTGCGGGTCCAGCCGGCCACAATGCCTCGACCGGGCGACATGAAGGCTATCTCGACGCGATGAACGAGGCGGGCTTGAAAGTCAGGCCGGAGCTGATTGGCGAAGGCGACTATTCTCTGCGCTCTGGTTTGGAGGCTGCTCGCAAGCTGATCGCGGCGGATACAAAACCCACCGCCATCTTCGCCGCGAATGACGATATGGCTGTTGGCGCGATGACTGCTGTCATGGCGGCAGGCCTGCAAGTGCCATCACAAATCTCGATTGCAGGTTTTGATGATACGCGGCTTGCCTCCGCGGTTTGGCCGCCTCTGACGACGATCCGGCAGCCTGTCGTCGAGATGGGACGCCGTGCAGCAGAGCGCCTGATGAGCTCAGATGGTGATGATGCGGTCGAAGAAGTCTTCAACTTTGAACTCATTGTTCGCCAATCAACCGGCAGATTTTCTGGCTAAACGCCGCACCTTTGAAACAATCGTCTTGTTCTCCAACCAATCGACGCTAAGCCTTTCCTCATAGCATGGAGGAATGAGATGCGTTTTGCCCTCATCACGACCGCCGCAAGTGTCTTGGTAGCCGCTTGCGTAACAGGAACCGACGAGGTTGCTGTCACCCCTGAAACCGAAGCGGAGGCTGTAGTGGACCTAGTAGAAGACATGGCAGCCGAAGCGCCTACGCTCGAAGATCCATATCTGTGGATGGAAGAGGTTGAAGGCGAGCGAGCGTTGGCCTGGGTCAACGCGCAGAATGATCGCTCGCTTGACGCCATCAAATCTCATTCCCTATTCGACGATAATTACGCCAAGGCGCTCGATCTCGCGACGTCTACGGATCGCATTCCCTATGGCCGGGTCCGCGATGGCATGGTCTACAATTTCTGGCAGGATGAGACCAATGTTCGCGGCTTATGGCGCCGCACCAGCCTGGAAAGCTATAAGACCGATGATCCGGAATGGGAAACTGTTCTCGACTTTGACCAATTGGCCGCTGACGAAGACAAGAACTGGGTCTTTAAGGGCTCAAATTGTTTCAAACCTGAAGGCGCAACAAAGACGCTCTGCTTTGTGGCTCTCTCAGATGGCGGCAAAGACGCGGTGATCAATCGCGAGTTTGACCTAGAGTCCAAGAGCTTTGTCGAAGGCGGGTTTGAGACACTCGAGGCCAAACAAGCCGTTGCTTGGATTGATAATGATACAGTCTTGATAGGTACTGATTGGGGCGGTGACGGCTCTACACTGACGGAATCTGGTTACCCATCCTCCATCCGCATCTGGACTCGAGGGCAAGATCTTGAGGACGCGATTGAGGTCTATGTGGGCGACAAAAGCGATGTTGCGGTCTGGCCTTGGGCGTCAAAGCTTGATGACGGCACCATGATCTATGGTGTGCAGGAGTCGGACACATTTTTCACGCGGACCTATTATCTACTCGAAAATGGCAGCGCGACGGCGTTCCCACTGCCAAAAAAAGCCTCACTGGGTGACGACTATCAAGGCTGGCAGTTTGTAACCCTCCAAGAGGATTGGACGGTTGGGGACCAGAGTTTCAAAACAGGTGACCTAGTTGCTTTCAATCTCCAGCAATTCCTGGACACCAAAGAACTTCCCCCAATTGATCTCGTGTTCCGCGCGAATGAACGCCAGGCGGTCAACGGTGTTGCTGTGTCGAAGTCTGCAGCGCTGCTCTCAATCAATGACAATGTCGCCAGCAAGGTTTTGCGGCTTGAATATGCTGAAGATGGAAGTTGGACGACAAAAGACGTCGCCCTGCCAGGCGCAGGCCAGGCTGGGATCGTCTTCGCCGATGATGAGGAAGAAACAGTCTTCATCAATTATGAGGGCTTTCTCACGCCAGACAGCCTCCTCACTTATGACGCGGCAACTGACACCACCTCCGGCCTGAAATCGCTGCCAACCAAGTTCAATGCGGATGGCCTGGTCGTGCATCAGAAAGAGGCGACGTCAGCTGACGGAACGAAGATCCCATACTTTGTTGTGCATCGCGAAGGGATCACGCTCGACGGGTCAACGCCAACATTGCTTTACGCCTATGGCGGGTTCCAAATCTCAATGCGCCCAAGCTATAGCGGCGGCATCGGTCAGATGTGGCTGGAGCGCGGCGGCGCCTATGTCCTAGCCAATATTCGCGGCGGCGGTGAGTTCGGCCCGGCCTGGCACCAAGCCGGTTTGAAAGGCAATCGCCAGCGGATCTTTGATGACTTTATCGCGGTTGGTGAAGACCTGGTCTCAATCGGCCTCACCAAGCCTGAGCATCTTGGGATTATGGGCGGTTCGAATGGCGGCCTGCTTATGGGTGTTATGATCACGCAGCGCCCCGATCTCTGGAACGCCGTCGTGATCCAGGTCCCGCTGCTCGATATGCTGCGCTATCATAAGCTCCTCGCTGGCGCGTCTTGGGTCGACGAATATGGCGATCCAGACAATCCGGAAGAACGCCCATTCTTGGAGAAAACCTCGCCGTATCAGAATTTTGATGCCAGCGCGGATTATCCAACGCCATTCTTCGTAACCTCGACCAAGGATGACCGTGTGCATCCAGGCCACGCACGCAAAATGGCGAAGCTGTTCGAAGATGCAGACAAGCCGTTCCTCTATTATGAGAACATTGATGGCGGACATTCGGCGGCGGCCAACCAGAAAGAGCGCGCCAAGCGAACCGCGCTCGAATTCACCTATCTCTATGAGCGTCTGTTTCCGAACGACGCTGCAGAATAGACTATGAAGCGGCCTTCCTCGCGATTGTTAATCATCGACGAGGAAGGCCGCTTATTATTGTTCTGGTTTCGCTACGAAGACCGGTCTTTTTGGGCGACACCTGGCGGCGCGCTGGAGCCCGGTGAGACATTCAAACAAGCCGCTGCCCGCGAACTGTACGAAGAGGCTGGGCTGACCGAAGATGTTGGCGATGAGGTCTGGCGACGCAACACGCGCTTTACTGGGCCGGACGATGTGCCGATCGAAGCCGAGGAAGCGTATTTTCTGGTTCGGACCCGGCAGAAAGACGTGGATTTCAGCCACTGGACCCCCGACGAAATGCAAATGATTCAGAAAACCGCCTGGCTCAGCAGGGATAAAATCACGACCTTAGAAGACCCCGTCTTCCCAGAGAATATTAGCCACGTGCTCGCCGAGGCACTGGATAAATCATAGACAAAACAGGCTTTGCGAATAAGCTGGCCTCTATGGCTACACTCGATATCACTCCTATCGCCGGGGCTTTGGGCGCTGAGATTTCAGGTGTGCGGCTCTCTGAAGAGCTTTCAAACACTCAGTTCGATGAGATCCACCAGGCTTTTCTCGACCATCATGTTATCTTCTTTCGAGACCAGGTGGGCTTAACGCCCGAGGCCCAAAAGCGATTTGCGCGGCGGTTCGGAAGCTTGAATATCCACCCCTATGTCAAAGGTATGGACGGGCATCCTGAACTGCTCGAAATTATCAAAGAACCAGAAGACAAACTCAATTTTGGTGGCGGCTGGCATTCCGACATGTCCTTTTTGGAAGAACCCGCACTCGGTTCGGTTTTGTACGGTGTCGAAGTACCGGACTATGGCGGGGATACGCTCTTCGCCAATCAGATCGCCGCTTATGAGGCGCTCTCAGATGGCATGAAGAAGATGCTTGGCGGTTTAAATGCGGTCCATTCCGCAAGCCGGGAGTATAGCGCCAAAGGCCTATCGGCGCAGGCGCGCCAATCAATGCAATCAAAGACTGCAACCGATGCGCCCGAGTATGAGCACCCCGTCGTGCGAACACACCCAGAGTCCGGACGCAAAGGCCTCTATGTGAATCCAGCCTTCACGCTACGGTTTGCGGGAATGACCAAACGCGAAAGCAAACCGCTGCTAAACTTCCTGTTCGAGCACTCTCGCGATGAGAGGTTTACCTGCCGGTTCCGATGGAGTGAAGGCGCGGTGGCGTTCTGGGACAATCGCTGCTGCTGGCACTATGCGCTGAACGACTATCCCGGGCAGCGCCGCCATATGCGCCGCGCGACTGTAAATGGTGATCGACCCTTTTAGCCAAGCTGAGGAGACAAGATGGCGGAGACTGCGCCGCGACCTACGCTCTCAGACCGCTTGGTGGCATTGGCGCATTCGCGGTGGCTGCTCCCCATCCTGTTTGTGGTGCAAGTTGCTGAGACCACGATCTTACCGCTCCCTTATGAAGCCGCCTTTATCGCCCTTTGCCTCGCCGCGCGCGACCGGATTGGGATCTTCGTCGCAGTAACGGTGATTGGCAGCGCCGTTGGCGGTTCGATCATCTACGCCCTCGGAGCGGCCTATTTCGATCCGATTGTTGCTCGGCTCGGCGTCGAGGAGCTCGCCGCTACCTATACAGAGCGATTTGCTGACCGCGGAGGCTCCTTTATCTTCCTTGGCGGCACCACACCTGCCCCGTCCTATTTGATCAATCTCATCGCGGGCGCCACGGGTTATCCCTATGGCGAGTTCCTCGGGATCTTTTCGGCGAGCCGTCTGCTGCGGTTCGCGGTGCTGGGAGGGCTGATCTACCTATTCGGCGAGCAAATACTGAACGCCTGGTCCGGACTCCCGCGCTGGCTGCGCCGCGGACTCGCGATCGTGCTGATCGCTGCGCTAGTCTATTGGTTTGTTTCTGGGTTTTCTGAGTGATTAAGCGGGAAACCCACCCGCCCGGCTCAAGCTTGAGCTGACCGGATGCCCGAGCGCTGTTTCCAGCCACTTTGCGGTTTCAATCAGTTTGGCGAGATCAAGTCCGGTTTCGAATCCGGCGCGCTCCAGCATGTAAACCACATCTTCAGTCGCGACATTTCCGGTCGCAGCGGGCGCAAATGGGCAACCGCCAATTCCGCCGCAGCTCGCATCGATGACATCGACGCCTGCCTCAACAGCCGCAGCCACATTGGCAAGGCCAGCTCCGCGCGTATCGTGGAAATGGAGCCGCAAATAGACGTCCGGCGCTTCCATCCGCACTCGCTCAACCACGGTGCGAACATCCCATGGCGTTGCCACACCAATTGTGTCGCCGAGACCGACTTCCGCCACGCCCGCGCGCTGTGCCTGGGCCGCTAAGTTAGCAACCACGGCTGGATCGACTTCCCCCGAATAAGGGTCACCAAATGCGACTGAGACGGTCGCTGAGAGCGGAATCTCTGCCTCGTGCACAAGCGGCGCACACTGCGCGAGCATGTCTGCACTTTGCTGCGGCGTCATACGCTGATTGCGCTCTCCGAAACCTTCGCCGGCGACCAGAACAAAGTTGATTTCGTCGGCCTGTGCATCGATCGCGCGGCGGACGCCTTTTTCGTTTAGCGCGAGTGCGATGTGGCGGGTGTTTTTGTCTCGATCAAGGCGGCGAAAAACAGCGCCGCTATCCGCCATTTTAGGAACAGCTTTTGGGGATACGAAAGAGCCAGATTCCATCCGTTTCACCCCGCACTCTTCGAGGCGGGAGATGAATTCGAGCTTCTGATCCGTCGTCAAATCGCCCGGATCGTTTTGCAATCCGTCGCGCGGGCCAACTTCCACAATATCAATACGTCTTGTCATGGCGCCTATTTAGCGGGCATTGAGAGCGAATGACAGAACCGATTGTACAGCCGCCGCTTTCAGGCGTTCGCGTGATTGAGCTCGGCCAACTGATTGCAGGCCCGTTTTGCGGCCAATTATTGGGCGATTTCGGCGCCGAAGTGATTAAGGTTGAAGCGCCAGATCGCCCTGACCCCGCCCGTGATTGGGGTGCGGTGAAAGTAAACGATGAAAGCGTCTTCTGGGCCATCATCGCGAGGAATAAAAGTTCGCTGACCTTGAATTTACGCCTCGAAAAAGGCCAGGAAATCCTCAAACGCCTAGTCAGTACAGCCGATGTGCTGGTCGAAAACTTCCGGCCTGGAACGCTGGAAAAATGGGGACTTAGCCCAGAGGTTTTGCACCAAATCAATCCGCGCCTCGTGATCACACGGGTATCTGGCTATGGCCAAACAGGTCCTGAAAGTCACAAGCCCGGCTATGCTAGCGTCGGCGAAGCGAAAGGTGGTCTCCGGCATCTGATTGGCGAGCCCGATCGGCCGCCTGCCCGAGCAGGTGTCAGCCTCGGCGATACGATGACCGGCACTTTTGCAGCGCTTGGGACCATGATGGCGCTGTTTCATCGCGAAAAGTCCGGGCGCGGTCAGGTGGTCGATGCGGCCATCTATGAAAGCGTCATGGCGTTTATGGAAAGTTTGATCCCGGAATATGCGCTTGGCGGCCACACGCGCCAGCGCAGCGGAGGGATCTTGCCGCGTATCGCCCCCTCAGGAGCCTATCCCTGCAGCGACGGGATGGTAATAATTGGCGCCAACCAAGACACATTGTTCCAGCGCTTATCGGATATGATCGGCACCGATTGGGCCACAGACGCGCGTTACGCCACGCATGATGCGCGCGGTGAGAACCAGCTTGAGCTCGATAAAATGATCTCTGCCTGGACGCGAGAACGGACCATGGCGGATGTTCTGCGCCAATGCGAAGCGCACGCGATCCCGAGCGGACCCGTAAACACCGCCAAAGAGATGCTCGTCGATGATCACATGAAGGCCCGCCAAGCCATTCAAAGCGTGTTTTCTCCGTTGCTCGGACAGGACGTACCGATGCAAGGCGTCTTCCCGAAACTCGACATGACGCCTGGTGCAATCCACACAACCGGGCCCTCGCTGGGTCAAGATACAGGTGCAATCTTGGACGTCCTAGGCTACAGCCCCGAGGATCAAGCCGCTTTGAGAGAGCAAAATGTCATTTGAGCCCCCGCTGCCAAAGGCCGAACAGGATGAGACAACCGAACTTCGTCCGAAGTTTAATGCTGACGGTTTGATCGCCGCGATCGCACAAGATGCGGACACGAAAGAGATTCTGATGCTGGCCTGGATGAATGAGCAGGCTCTGCGCGCGACCTTAGAAACGGGCCTCGGCACATATTGGAGCCGGTCACGCCAGTCGCTGTGGATTAAGGGCGAGACATCCGGACATGTTCAAGAGGTTGTCTCCGTCGAAATTGACTGTGACCAGGATGCCGTCCTGCTACATGTCCGCCAAACCGGCGGGGCCTGCCATACTGGGCGCAAATCTTGCTTCTACAGAATTATCGACCCAGAGACTTTTCGCCTAAAGAGCGAATAAACTGGCACACAACTTGCTTTTAGAGAGTGTAAGTAACGTTAGAGGCTGATGTGTTCGGACTATTTCGACGCAATAAAGGACAAGGTGACACTGTAGAAGTGGCTACAGAACCCGTGGAACGACGGGCGTCTGAGCGCCGTGACACTTATGCAGACGCTGTTGCATTATCGGACACTGGCCATTTTCTCAAAAAGGGAATTGCGCTGGACCTGTCCGCAAATGGGTCACGTCTTCGGTTCGAGAATGGGGACAATCTCAACCGTGGCCTTGTGGTCAGTATTGCACGCTATGGCATCAAACGACGCGCCCGCTTGCGTTGGCGTACTCGAACAGACATTGGTGTCGAATTCTTGGATGACGTCGACTAAGGCGTCGAGTGTCCAGCTTTAAGGCTGGACTTCCAAGGCGACAGTGTTATGTCGCGGTTAGAACAAGCATGTCGCCGAACATATTTGGTTCGAATCCGGAACAACTCATCAAACTTATCCACAGATTCCCGCTTCCTGTGGAAGACTTTGTCGATTCCGGCTGATTCTTGGTCCATGACTATCGACTCTTTTGGGATCTGAGTCATTCTACACCTGTCGGCAGGGAAAACCGGAAAGCCACCGGGACAACTGTCGGAAGAGCGCCGCGCCCAGACGAAGCCGGCTCAAGAGTGAACCCCAGAAATGGGGGGAGTCGAAGGAGCCAGCGGAGACGAAGGGAAAGGTACCGCGGCGTCTGTCGAGCCTCAACTAGAGGGGCAAAACAGGGCCATATCTGCGAACGGGGCACGAGCCGAAACGCAGGCCAGAAAGAACACCGGAAACGGGAACTGGATGGTGGGACTTAACAAAACTGCGCAAGCAGAACGGGAAGTTTCAGGTCTCAATTGAGACGTCAGGACGGAGACTTAGCGGAAACTGTTCAGGCGACACAAATGAACCAAATGGGGTGCGAGCCGAAAGGTCCGCACCCCTCTTGGTTTTGGGGACTTAGTTTTTTGGACCAACTATTGCGCCGCGAGCTGGACATCCGTCTCATCATCGAAAATCTCTTCAATCGATTTTTCGAACAGGCGCGCAATGGAAAAGGCCAGAGGTAGAGACGGATCATACTTTCCGGTCTCAATCGCATTGATGGACTGCCGGGACACACCAAGCTGATCTGCCAGCGCTGCTTGGCTCCAACCGCGCTCAGCTCTCAAGGCACGAATAATATTCTTCATTAGCATTGTTTCCCACCAATAATGCGTGTCGTTGCCCCGTACGCGAGGAAGAAGACCGGCCCGAACCAGAATACATCGATCCGCTCTAGCACGCCAAAAAGTTGAAGAAAGCCAACTGTAAACAAGGCGCTGACTGTGAATACCGCGCCCCAGGCAAAGCTTCGTAGCTGAACCATCCGTGTGTATTCGTCCGTTTCCTCCGTATATCGCATCATAACCAGCAGCGTCGCGATGACCGGGGCAGTGCACGCCAACGCGAATACGACTTGCAGCCAGGTCGGTTTTGGATCGACCATATCCAAACCGAACGAGGCCAAAAGGACCATAACCGTATAGACGAACATGAGCGGCCAAAACAGGCGGTGATACCGGCGCTGGGCGGATTTGAATGTTTGTTGGGTCATATTGAATTTCCTGGTCAGTCTTAGATGACGAGATCGGCGAAAGCCTGCGAGGCAACGTGCTGTTTTTCCGCATGACGCCAGAGCCAAATCACAGCGGCAAGCGCAGGTAGCGTAAGCAACGGGCTGAGCCAGGCCGGCCCAAACACGCCAATTGCAAATCCAATTTGGACGAAGAGGCTGACCAAGACGGTCAGCACCGCGAGTGTTTTGATCAATTTCGAACCTGGCATGATATCCTCGTGTGTCAAGTGAGCTTGTCAAATAGACAAGGGTCCTTGTCATGTCAAGCGTCATTGACAAATTTTCTGATTGCGAAGTCCTGCCGAGGGATTAGGACCGCGCGAATGGCCATCGCACCTTCCCTGCAAATTTTTCGACACAGAGCTTATTTGCAGTTCTGGTTGATGCGCGTGTCGGTGGCTTCGGCGCGGCAAATGCAGTTTGTTGCGATTGGCTGGCAAGTCTATAATCTGGCGCGCGATCCGATCGAAACCGGTGGCATGGGGCTTAGCATCAATGAAGCCGCCTTTATGCTCGGCCTGGTCGGTTTGGTACAATTCATCCCGGTCCTATTGCTGTCGCTCATTGGCGGTCAGGCCGCAGATCGCCTCAATCGAAAAATGATCTTGGTGATTAGCAATCTGTTCCGTCTGGTCGGAACCGTTGGCTTGCTGATCACCTTGTCACTCCCGGCGAACGAAGCTTTGCCGCTTATCTTCTGTGTCGCAGCGCTGCTTGGCGTCGTGAATGCCTTCACACCCGCTGCGGCGAGCGCGCTCTATCCGCAATTGGTCCCGCGTCCTGAACTGCCGATCGCAATCGCCTTCAATTCGCTTGGTTTCCAAACCGCAAAGATTGTCGGTCCAGCCTTTGGTGGGCTTTTGCTTGCCGCGGGCGGATTGAACCTGGTCTATAGCGTCGCCTTCGGCTTGATCACGTTCGCCATTCTGGCGATCGCGACGGCAAAGACGCCCGCTCACCAGAAGCTTGATAATGCCAGAGGCTTCGAGATGATCTTCGAAGGGCTCCGCTATATCGGCCGTAATAAGATCGTGCTGGGCGCGATCTCTTTGGACCTGTTTGTGGTCTTCTTTGGCGGATTGGTCGCGCTTTTGCCAGTGTTCGCGCGCGACATTCTGCAAGTCGGAGAAGCAGGCCTTGGGTTCTTAGCCGCTGCGCCGGCGATTGGCGCTCTGACTGTGGCGTTTCTGCTAGCGCGCAAACCTCTTACCCGCCGGGTCGGGCCTTGGATGTTCTGGGCGGTCGGGATCTTCGGCGCAGCGACCTTGGTCTTTGGTCTGTCATCTGTCTTTTGGCTAAGCTTTGTCGCCCTCATCATCACTGGCGCGGCCGACGAGATTTCGGTCTATGTTCGCGCGTCGCTTATCCAATTGGCGACACCGGATGAGATGAAGGGCCGCGTGACATCGGTCTCCTTCATCTTCATCTCTGCCTCAAACGAGCTTGGTGACTTTCAGAGCGGCGTCGCCGCGCGCTTGCTTGGCCCCGTCGGTGCCGTCCTGTTTGGCGGCGTCGTTGCGATCGGCGTCGGCCTATTATGGATCAGACTGTTCCCGCAGCTCGCCCGCGCTGACACGTTCGAGGGCGTTGAAGAGCAAGCCGTCTAAGCCGCGCTCTTCTTGCCAGGGACCAGCTTCCCAAAGAAAGCCCAAACATCATTCACGCCGGCGCCGTGCACCGCGCCTGCGCGATAGACCCGCGTTGCCAGGTGAAGGATCACAAAAGTTGTCAGCGCCATGAGGCCAAGCTGCGCCAACACTTCCCAAATTGGCGGCTCTGTCGGCATCCGCAGGATCAACAAGAATGGCGTGAATACCGGGACCCAGGCCATGATCTCAATCAGCGCCGATTCCGCATCCTGGATCGCGAAAGCGAGCATCGCCAACGGCGCCATCAAGGTCACAAAGAGCGGCGTCATCAGCGTTTGCGCTTCCTGGATCGTGTCGCATAACGACCCCAAAGCCAAGAAGAGTGAGCCATACATCAGATAGCCGAGCACAAAGCTGATAATCGCTGGCACAAACAAAGCTGGATTAGCCGCTGCGGTGAAAACCGCGCCGAAGAATTGTGCTACGTCTGCCGAAATCATGTCGCGGGCAAACCAGGTGACGACACCCGACCCAACACTCCAGAACCCAACCAGGGTTAGAGACAGCAGCAGGACCGCCAAGAGCTTCCCGGCCAATAAATGCGGCAGCTTTACCGATGTTAAGAGGCTGTCGAAAATCTTGTTCGAGCGCTCTTCAATGGTGCCCATGAGAAGATAGTTGATCACAGAGAAGATCAGGAACCATAGCGAGAATGCCATCATGATCGACACGACAAACGGCGCTTGATCAGCCTGCGTCACCTCAGTTTCGGTATCGGCGTCTTCGCCTGTGCGAACGCGTTGTTGAGTCACATCGCGGCGAGCCGCGCGAGCGTCATTCAGGATGCTTCGATCGACATTGACCGTCGCCAAGGCGCGGTCGAGCTGTAGCTCACGTTCTGCTTGGCGCGCAAAACTCATCAACGCTTGGGCCTGAAGGTTTTCCGACCAATACTCAATTTCCCCCGACTCTTCATTGACAACAAAGGCCGCGAAGAGCGGCTGCGGGCCTTCAATCGTATCGACCAGCGTTGCGCCGGTAATGTAGGGCGCAAGGTCCGCGCTATTTGAAACGGGCGCGTCGACTTGGACAAAATCCTGACGCGGCAGCATGTCCGGAAACCCGCCGGCCTGAGCAAAAGCTTCTTCCACTGTTGCGCCATTGGCTCGCGCCTCATCATAAGCAGCGAGCTTTTCGCTATCCTGATTTTGCGCAATTGCAATCGGGTCGAGCATCGCGCGGGCGGTCACACTGACGGATTCCGTCATCTGCTCACTCAGCGCATTGGTAAACGTATCGCCAGCCTCGATCACGGCGAAGTAGCGGGTCGGCTGCGCATTTTGTGCAAGCGTTGGGGCGAGGATGAAAATGCCCAAAATAAGCGGTGTGAATAGCAGGCCGAGCCAGAAGCCCCAGGCCGAAACATAACCGAGATAATCGCGCATTGTGACTAGATAGGTGGACCGGATCATGCCGCTTCTCTCCCCTCAGCCGCGTCTGCAGCGAGTGTATCGGTTAAGTCTTGAGCCTCAGCTTCGCTGACCAAAGAAACAAAAACGTCCCGCAGACGCGCCTCTTGCGGTGTGAAACTGGTAATCGGGGCGCCAGCATCCAGAGTTGCCCGTAATGCATCTTGCGAGCTCTGCGCTTGTTTCAGGCTGACGCGCCAATGGTCACCCTCTTGCAATGCTTCAAATCCTGATGGCTCGAGCGCAGCAGCCAGATCAAAGCCTTCGGCGACGCCGATATGCACCGCCCGGCCGAGCGCAGCAAAGGCTTCGTCCAATGTACCGTCAAAAACTTTACGACCCCGCGCCATCATCACGATTTTTTCGCAGAGGCGCTCGGCATGCTCCATGACATGGGTCGAGAATACAATCGTCGCGCCGCGTTTATGCTCCTCGATGATCAGGTCTTCCAAAGCTTGCTGGTTCACAGGGTCGAGCCCTGAGAAAGGCTCATCCAGGATCAGGAAACTCGGGCGGTGCGCCAACGCTGACAGGATCTGAACCTTTTGCGCCATCCCCTTGGACAGCTTGGTCACGCGGCTGCGCGCAAACTCTCCGAGCCCCATCATGTCGAGTAGCTCGTCAGCCCGGGCTTTCGCATCCCGGCTCGACATGCCTTTAAGGCGCGCGAAATAGGTAATGATCTGGCGCGGGCTCATCTTCTTATAAAGGCCGCGCTCTTCGGGCAGAAAGCCAACGTATTTCAGCGATTCCAAGTTCGGCGGTGCCCCCAGCAAACTCACGTCACCGCGGTCAGGTGAAAGAACTCCAAGCGCCATACGCAGGCTCGTCGACTTTCCAGCCCCGTTCGGGCCGAGAAAGCCGACAATCGAGCCTTTTGGGACGTCAAAATCGAGATCGCGTACAGCTTGGAAATTTCCAAACCATTTGCTGACCCCGGTCATTTTTAGCGGCAAGTCTTCGCCCATTCACGCGCTCCGGCTTTGAATCTTCTGTTTATCGATATGTAGAACAACTCTTTTGCCCTGCTAGGCTTGCCAAGCTCTTAAAGAGTGCACAGGATAATACTTATGAAGACGCCGTTCTATCCTCCAGCAGGGGGTTTAGTTGACGCGCGGGGGAATAAGACACGTGAAAAACGTGACGAAAAACTCCGAGATGCGGACGCCGAACCTTGCGCGCCAGGGCACACCTTAAGCGGGTGTAATGGCACAGAAACGCTCGCATCAATCGAGCGTGCTTTGCTGCGCCTTACGTCTGGAACTTACGGAATCTGCGTCTCGTGCGGCGCCGATATCAGCTTGCGCCGGCTCGAGCAGAACCCGGCCATCGAAACCTGCGACGCGTGCTCAGATACGGTGCAGTTTAAAGCGCACTAAGCGCTTGGGTGAGGTCGCTGCAAAGATCGCCAGCATCTTCCAACCCAACAGACAAACGGATCCAGCTTTCATCCAGGCCCATCTCCGCCTGCTCCTCCTCGTTCAACGCACGGTGAGTGGTAGAACATGGGTGACAAGCAAGTGATTTCGTATCGCCAAGATTGTTGGAGATATCCACGAGATTGAGGCTGTTCAGCACTTTGAACGCTTCTTCGCGCGCCCCTTTCACAGAAAACGCGACCAGCGTTCCGCCAAGCTCCATCTGTTTCTTGTGGACCTCATAATTCGGATGGTCTGAACGCCCAGGATAGCGCACCGCGTTTACGTTCGGGTGCGCCGCAATCGCGTCCGCCACCGTTGCAGCGTTCGAACAAGCCTGCCGGACGCGAAGATCCAGTGTTTCGAGACCTTTCAGGACGACCCAGGCATTAAATGGGGACGCTGCAGGGCCAGTGTGTCGCAGCCAGGGGTCAATGTGTTCTTCGATGAACTCGCTTTGCCCGAGGATCGCGCCGAGCAGCACGCGCCCTTGTCCATCCATATGCTTTGTCGCCGAATAGACCGCGATGTCTGCGCCAAGCTCTAGCGGCTTTTGCAAGATGGGCGTGGCAAACACATTGTCGACGACGAGCAAGGCCCCTGCCGCATGAGCGAGTTCCGCTACCGCAGCAATGTCGACGGCTTCCAGTAAGGGATTAGAGGGGCTCTCGATCAGAACCAATCGCGTTGGCTTCGACAAAGCGCGCTTCCAGGCTTCCAGATCGCTGCCATTTACAAATTCGGTTTCGACTCCGTAGCGCGGTAGAATGGTCGAGCAGATGTGCCGGCACGATCCGAATAAGGCGCTCGCCGCAACGACGCGGTCTCCTGCGCTGCAGGGGGCGATCATCGCCGACGAGATGGCGCCCATGCCTGAAGCGGTGACACGGCACGTCTCTGCCCCTTCCAGGGCTGCGAGGCGCTCGGCCAGCATCTGATTGGTTGGATTGCCATAGCGCGAATAGACATAGCCTTCTTCGTCGCCTGACATCCGGGCTGCGGCTTGCTCAGCGCTCTCATAGGCATAGCCCGAGGTCAGGAACATCGCCTCTGAGGTCTCGCCGAATTGCGAGCGCATGGTTCCACCACGCACCAGTTTGGTGGCGAGGGCCCAATCTTCACTGCGCTTAGTCATCGCGAAATCCTTTGCATTCGAAGCGCATCGTCATAAGCCTTAGCTGGTAAAGGGATCAAGCCATGGCGGATGGAAAATCGGGCGTTCTAGCAGACCACGACCTCGCGGCGCTGTTTGCGAGCGGAGCGATCACGTCTGAGAGCGACCTGGATTCAGATCAGATTCAACCCGCCAGCTTGGACTTACGGCTCGGCGCTATCGCCTATCGAATTCGCGCCAGCTTCCTACCGGGCGACGCCCGCAGCGTAGACGACGTCTTGAAAGTGCCAGGCACCGAATTGCACCGGATTGAACTTACCGCTCAAGGCGCTGTGCTGGAAACCGGATGCGTTTATCTGGTCCCGCTGCAAGAGGCCCTGAAGCTCCCGGCGGGCATTTCGGGGCGCGCCAATCCGAAAAGCTCAACCGGCCGGATTGATGTGTTTACACGGGTTGTGACCAACCAATCGAAAGCTTTTGACGACGTGCCCTCGAACTATACCGGCCCGCTCTGGCTGGAGATTAGTCCGCGCACATTTCCGATCCTGGTCCGGCCCGGCGATCGTCTGGCCCAGCTTCGCCTCCGCCGAGGTCATAGCGCAGACACCTGCGAAGAAACCGTATCGATTGATCTCGACAAACCACAAGGTCAGCCCGTCGGATGGCGCGCGAAACGTCATGGCGGCCTGATCGATCTGCGGGCGATTGGCAAACATGATGTCCATGAATTTTGGGAGCCGCTTTACGCCCGCGGCGGGCGCCTCATCCTTGATCCGGAAGAATTCTATATCCTCGCAAGCCGCGAAACGGTTGAAGTCGCAGCGAACAAAGCAGCAGAAATGGCGCCCATCGCACCTGAGCTCGGCGAGTTCCGGGCCCATTATGCGGGCTTCTTCGATCCAGGCTTCGGCACGAATGAAGGCGGCAGCCGCGCTGTGCTAGAAGTGCGGTCGCGCGATGTGCCCTTCGTGCTCGAACATGGCCAGCCCGTCGCCAAGCTGGTTTACGAGCCGATGGCATCACACCCCAAGGCGCTCTATGGCGGCAAGACGAGCAATTATCAGGGCCAAGGCCTGAAACTCTCAAAGCACTTCGCACGGCCTGATTAAAGGCGATCATCTCTATTTTTAGGAAATGGTGGAGCCAGACGGAATCGAACCGACGACCTCTTGCATGCCATGCAAGCGCTCTCCCAACTGAGCTATGGCCCCAACTTTAAGGGAAAGGCGGGCATAGAATTTCCAAGCCCGCCAATCAAGCCCTATTTATCATCGCCTTCCGGCACAATGTCGTCGGCATCGGGTTCGCCGAGTTCATTATTATCGTCGAGTTCAATGTCATCGCCGAGGTCGAACTCTTCTTCGAGATCGATCTCTTCCTCGTCTTCGTCATCATCATCGTCGTCGACGCCGTCTTCACTGAAGCCCGCTGGCATTTTGCCGGGCGCATCATCGTCTTCATCGCCGCCGGACATATCGAGGACAACTTCATCCTCGTCGCCGCCAAGTTCTTTGGCTTCGTCTTCCGAGGACTCTTCTTCATCATCCCCAGCGGTTACGGTCGTTTTTGCGATTTCCTCTTCTTCCAGATCTTCGTCTTCGTCCTCTGGAACAGCTTCTTTCGCCGCAGCGGTGCGGACTTTGGTCTTCGTCGCCTGCGCGGTTTCGTCGGCAGGGTCGAAAGAATGACCGCACTTGGGACACGTCGCAGGGCGTTTGTTCAGGTCATAAAACTTTGCCTCGCAATTCGGGCAAACCTGTTTGGTACCAAGTTCTGGATCAGCCATATTTTTCATCCGTCGGTGAGAAATTCATTGCAGGCGCGCTTGCCAGAAACGCTCCCGCCTGTCAAAGCGCTTTTCGCTAGGTACTGTAACTAAAGGAAACCACTAGAACATGGTGTGGACTTCCCATCCGGTGAAACAGATCACCGGAACTCTGCGCGCGCCTGGCGATAAGTCATGCAGCCACCGCGCGCTTATCCTTGGCGGCCTTGCAAAAGGCACTTCTGAAATTTCTGGGCTGCTCGAAGGCGAAGATGTCCTCAATACGGGCCGGGTCATGGCGGCGCTTGGCGCCGATGTTGAGCGCCTTGGCGAAGGCGCCTGGCGCGTGACCGGGGTTGGCGAGGGCGGATTACGCTCTCCAAGTGTTGATCTCGATTTCGGCAATTCCGGCACCGGCTCGCGTCTCATGTTAGGCGTCGTCGCAGGCTATCCTGTTGAGGCCCGCTTCATTGGCGACGAAAGCCTGTCTGGTCGACCCATGGGCCGCGTGCTCGATCCGTTAACAGAGATGGGCGCCCGCTATGATGCCAGCGAAGGCAAGCGGTTGCCGCTGACCCTACAAGGACGCAGCGATCTGAGCGCCATTTCCTATGAGCCGCCACACGCGTCGGCGCAGGTAAAATCCTGTATTCTTTTCGCAGGCCTGAATGCTGAGGGCGAAACACAAGTGCGCGAACCACGGATCACGCGGGATCATTCCGAACGAATGCTTCGCGGCTTTGGAGCTGAGGTGAAAAGCCAGCGTGATGGCGCGGCAAATATTGTGTCCATTCACGGGGGCCAGTCGCTTGCCGCCCAAGAAACGATGGTGCCCGGCGATCCAAGCTCGGCGGCTTTCCTGGCGGCTGCGGCGATGATCTCGCCGCGCGGCGGGGTCGTTGTCGAAGGGATGATGTCAAACGAAACGCGCGATGGCTTCTATCGGGCTGCCGCCTTGATGGGCGCGCATGTTGGCGCCGAAGATGTTGGCTCTGCGGCCGGCGAGCGCCTGATCGATATGAGCTTTGAGAGCGCAGACCTAAAAGGCGCCGAGATTCCGGTCGATCTGGTCCCAAGTATGATTGACGAGTTTCCAATCCTCGCGGTTCTGGCCGCCTTCGCGACGGGAACCACGGTGGTTAAAGGCGCTGCGGAGCTTCGCGTCAAAGAAAGCGACCGAATTAAAGCTGTGGTTGCGATGCTACGCGTGAACGGCGTCGAGGTCGAAGAAACCGAAGACGGGTTTATCGTTCAAGGCCGCAGCGGCGCTGTTCCAGGCGGCGGCTTGGTTGAAACCCACCACGACCACCGCATCGCCATGAGCGCGCTTGTCATGGGGACTGCGTCGCAGAAGCCGGTCTCTATCGATGATGCGGCCATGATTGCGACGAGCTATCCTGATTTCATGGAGCATATGAGGGTGCTGGGCGCTGACTTTCAGCAAGGTGCTTCATGATTATCGCAATCGACGGAACGCTTGCTTCTGGAAAGGGCACCATCGCGCGGCGGCTGTCGGGTTGGTATGGTCTCGCGCATATGGACACTGGGCGCTTGTATCGCGCGACAGGGGTTGCGGCACTGAAAATGGCGGTCGATTTTGACGATCCCGCCGCCCTCGCCAAGGTCGCGCGGTCGCTTGATTTGAATGATTACTCCGAAGAAGAGCTGCGTACTGCTGAAGCCGGACAAGCCGCTTCAAAAGTGGCCGCGGTCCCCGAAGTTCGGGCAGCCTTGTTGGAACTGCAACGCGCCTTCGCGAACCAAGCCGGCGGTGCTGTGCTCGACGGCCGCGATATTGGCACCGTCGTGTGCCCAGAAGCGGACGTGAAACTCTGGATCGACGCCTCGGTCGAGGTCCGCGCAACCCGCCGTTGGAAAGAGCTCACCGAAAAGGGCGAAACGCTGTCGCTCGAAGACATGATCGCGAAACTCAAAGAGCGCGATGAGCGGGATAAAAACCGCGCCGATGCGCCAATGGTTGCAGCAGCAGATTCAGTCTTGATCGACACCACTCATCTGACTATAGACGCGGCTGTGGATAAAGCGCGGGCAGCGGTAGACGCCGTTATCGCCCAAAAGTCCGAGCGTTCTGAGCCGTAAAGCTCAAATCTAAAAGCGCTCTTCAAGCTTATCCCAGACATCGCAGCGACGTCGGACCGGGGGCATAGGGCCCTTGGCCGTGAACCCCGTGATGCTGCGCTTTTGGAGACCCCATGACTGACTCAATGAATCCCTCATCCGAGGATTTTGCCTCGATGTTTGAGGATAGTGCTGGCGCCGCCACTCTTGTAGAGGGCAAAGTTGTTCCAGCCACCGTCATTTCTAACAATGGCGACTATCTTGTGCTCGATGTTGGCCTGAAAACAGAAGGCCGCGTTGCATCAAAAGAATTCCTTCTGGAAGAAAAGCAGCCCGAAGCAGGCGATATTGTCGAAGTTTACCTCGATCGTATCGAAAACCTGATGGGCGAAGCGGTTCTGTCGCGCGACAAAGCTCGCCGCGAAGAAAGCTGGATCCGCCTGGAAGACAATCACAACAAGGAAGAGCCTGTCAAAGGCGCGATTGTTGGCCGTGTTAAAGGCGGTTTCACTGTCGATCTCGGCGGCGTCAATGCCTTCCTTCCTGGCTCACAAGTCGACATCCGTCCCGTTCGCGATGTTGGCCCACTGATGAACGAAGTTCAGCCATTCGCCATTCTCAAAATGGACCGCGCGCGCGGCAACGTTGTTGTCTCTCGCCGTGCGATTCTTGAAGAGAGCCGCGCCGAACAGCGCGCTGAAATCGTTGGCGATATGAACGAAGGCGATACCCGCGAAGGCGTCGTCAAGAACATCACCGATTACGGTGCGTTCGTTGACCTTGGCGGCATTGATGGCCTCCTGCACGTCACTGATATGAGCTGGAAGCGGGTCAATCACCCAAGCCAAGTCGTCAATGTTGGCGACACGGTCAAAGTTCAGATCATCAAGATCAACCCAGAGACCCAGCGCATCAGCCTTGGTATGAAGCAGCTCGAAAGCGATCCTTGGGACGATATCGAAGCCAAGTACACAGTTGGCACGCGGATGTCTGGTCAGGTCACGAACATCACCGATTATGGTGCGTTTGTTGAGCTGGAAGACGGTGTCGAAGGTCTGATCCACGTTTCTGAAATGAGCTGGACCAAGAAAAACGTGCACCCAGGCAAAATCGTTTCAACATCTCAAGAAGTCCTCGTTGAGGTGCTCGATGTTGATAGCGAGAAGCGCCGCATTTCACTCGGTCTGAAGCAAACTCAGGACAATCCATGGTCTGCCTTTATGGCTGAGCACCCAGTTGGCACGGACATCGAAGGCGAAGTTCGCGGCATCACGGAGTTCGGTCTGTTCGTTGGCCTCGGCCCAGACCTGGACGGCATGGTCCACATCAACGACATCTCTTGGGAACAGTCTGGCGAAGAAGCCATCCAAGCTTTCCAAAAGGGTGACACGGTCACAGCCCGCGTCCTTGACGTTGATACTGAGAAAGAGCGTATTTCGCTCGGCATCAAGCAAGTTGGCGGCGATCCAATCGCTGACAATAGCAGCGTCAAGCGCGGTGCGATTGTAACCTGTACCGTGACTGAAGTTGCGTCTGGCGGCATCGAGGTTGAGTTCGGTGAACCACCGGTCAAAGCCTTCATCCGTCGCTCTGACCTGTCTCGTGACCGCAGCGAACAACGCCCAGAGCGTTTCGCCGTCGGTGACAAGATCGACGCGAAAGTTACGCAAGTCGACAAGTCTTCTCGCCGGATCGGTGTCTCAATCAAAGCGCTTGAGATCTCTGAAGAGCAAGAGGCGGTTGCCCAGTACGGGTCTGCCGACAGCGGCGCGTCACTTGGTGACATTCTTGGTGCGGCTCTCGCAACGGGCGACGCTGATGAAGCGGTTGCCGAAGAGAAGCCTACGAAGAAAAAAGCGACTAAGAAAAAGGCCGACGAAAGCGACGAAGCGTAAGTTGGTTTACATCCGCACCTAACAATAAGGTAATGGATAAGTATTTTGCGACGGAGGCCTAGTCTCCGTCGCATTTTTCGTTTAGGTTCAAAGACATGCTGAGATCTGAACTCATTGCTAAACTTGCAGACGAGAATCCGGAATTGCGACCGGAGGACCTTGAGAAGGTTGTTGGTGTCATCCTCGACGAGATAGCCGACGCCCTCGCGCGCGGTGATCGCGTGGAATTAAGGGGCTTCGGAGCGTTCTCCGTTCGCCACCGCAAAGCCCGTAAAGGGCGCAATCCGCGCACCGGCGAATCCGTCAGCGTTGATGCCAAATCCGTCCCATTTTTCCGACCAGGTAAAGAGTTGCGGGCGCGTGTGAATGACGGCGTAGACCCGGAATCGCGCTAAGCGATTGTAACCTCGACTGTTTCTGAAATTTGACCTCGCGGCAAAATTCAAACATTCTGTCGGCAGGCTTTCGGGTCTAGAGACTTAAAAGGGGTTTAAAATGTTCAACGAATTCAAAGAGTTTGCCATGAAAGGCAATCTCGTCGACATGGCAGTCGGTTTTGTCATGGGCGGCGCGTTTGCAACCGTGGTCACCGCGTTCATCCAGGGTGTCTTCTTGCCGGCACTTAGCCCAGTCATGGGCGGGCTCGACTTCGGAAGTTGGGCTTATGTAATGTCGCCAGCTGTTTTGGCTGAAGACGGAACGGTCGTCACCGAAGCCGTATCGATTAAGATTGGCGAGTTCGTTTCTGCGGTCATTTCCTTCCTGATTGTGGCCTTCGTGATGTTCATGATCATCAAGGGCATGAACAATATGCAGAAAAAGGAAGAAGAGGCCCCGGCAGAGCCGCCAGCCCCACCGCGCCAGGAAGTTTTGCTCGAAGAAATTCGCAATCTCCTCGCGAAACAGTCGTAAATCATTAACGCGGCAAAGATATAGACACTCTCAAGTAGAGTGTGTGAGTGTTCAGGGGCGGCCTTCGGCTGCCCCTTTTCATATTCAGCGCTTTCTCAAAAACACATACCAGGCGCCGCCGCCGCCATGCCGCGCATGCGCAGGTGCATATCCGCTAATTAGAGCGCGGGCTTCAGGCAGATCCAGCCAATGAAGAAAGGCCTGCCGCAAGACGCCCTGCCCGGCTTTTCCTTTGCCCGTTATCACGATGACGCATTGCGAGCCTTTCGCCTGTTCTTGCGATAGAAAGCCTGGAAGCACGCGAAAGGCAGATTCCCGTGTGTGACCGTGCAGGTCGAAACTTGCCGAAATCATCTGTCGGCCACGGCGCACGCTTCGCTCGTTTTGCCGATTTTGAGGCGCCGCATAGGGTTTGCTCCGAACCAAGGGCGACGCCGCGGGCTCCGCCTCATCGCGCTTACGTGGACTACCAGCCGGTGTCCCGCGCCGACCGGTGAGCGGCGTCACGTTGCGAGACGCAGCCGCCCAAGCGCGCTTTTCTTTATCGGAGAGGTTACGTCCGCTCATAAGCGGTGTTCTAGGGCGCCAGGAAGATCGGTCCAGCGCTCGATGCACGCGCCATGTTTCCTTGCCGCAAGCGCTGCGCCACCACCGTCGGCAAAAGCACCCATAGACGACCTGGCGCATTCACCGTATCGGCGCCGGCGCCAGCACGCTCCCCGGTACCAAAATACAGATCGCCCCGAACAGCACCTTTGATCGCTCCGCCCGTATCCTGAGACACAAGAAGGCCAGACCAATCGCCGCCAAGACCAGGGGCTGTGGTCTGGACAAACATCGGTACGCCGCCCGCATGAATGTCTAAATCAACGGCCATCGAGCCAAGCGGTGTCAATGGAACGCCGAAAGACCCCTTCGGACCGAGCCGGGGATCGCCTTCTGGCTCTAGATCAAAAAATACAAAGCGCGGATTTGCATTCATGGCCTGGCGCGCGCGCTCAGGTGTCGTGCGATCCATCCAGGCGCGAATGCCTTGCATATTGGCCTCGCCGCGCGCGATCCACCCGCGCTCCATCAACCAATTCGCAGTCGATCGAAACGGCTGTCCATTATTTGCAGCATAGGCGGCCCGCAGGGTACGCCCATCAGGTAAGATCAAACGGCCAGATCCTTGGATCTGCAGGAAAAATACATCAGCAGGGTGCGCGTAAGCGAGTGGCCGGACCCCTCGGCGTGTAATCTCAGCCCGAATGGGATACTCGCGACGCGACCCATCTGGCAACGTCTGGTAGACTTTACCGGATGAGGTGATGAGATCATTCGGGCGACCCGGCACAGGTTCGGTGAAGGGGGGTTCCGGGCGTAGCCGCGCCTCATAAGTCGGTTCGAAATAGCCCGTGAAGCGACTTTTCTTGTCCGGCGATACGATCTCTACGGGCGTAAACAGCGCCTGGAGCACAGCGCGGGCGCTGCGATCATCATTGATCACATCCAGAGCGGCACAGGCTGGTGTCCAGTCCGATACCCGCCCAGCCCATTGGGCTTTCTGCGACAGGAAACTCTGGGCCTCCCGATTTTGAAACACGTCGCAGCTGCGCCGCAGAGCAGCGAGCCCCGGAGCGAAATCAGCCGTCTGCCAGCCTGGAAGAACATCATAAGCGACAGGCTTCGGCGTAACAGAAAAGGGCTCCGGGTCTGTTTGTGGAGGCGTTTCGATAACCGGTTGCGGCGGCGGCACTCGATCGGAATTGCTGACACAGGCCGAGAGCAATAGAAGCGCACCGCAGAAAAGCCCAAAGAGTCTCATGCGCTAAAACTAGGCGTGTTCGGCGCGCAAGCTCAAGTTACCAATTTAGGGCTTTTTAGCGGCCTAGTCCGCCGTATCGACATCGTCGAGGATCCAGTTCGGATCATCCGAACTGGTTTGGCGCATATAAGTCCAAAGCTCAGAGGCGCGTGTCGTCGTTTCACCATCGCCAAGCTCTGACTCGTAAAGCACCGTCACGCGCGCCATACCATCATCGGCAAGAGACGCATCGGTGATCTCGGCTTTTCGGATGCGGAGTAATTGTAAGCCTTCCGCGCCTGTCGCTTCACGCTCTGTAATGGCGGCATCCCAGGCTTCATAGACATCCGTGTCCAATAGCGGCTTCAGGGCGGCGCGATCGCCGCGCGCGAAGGCAGCAACGATCATTTCATAGGCCCCGCGCGCACCTTGCATAAATCCACGCGGATCGAAATTTCCATCAGCCTCGAAAATCGCTTCCATCCCAGCAGCAGCCGGTCCAGTGAAAGACGGGCGTAGTTGAACCACGTCGCCACCAGCGGGCGCGCGGTCTGCTGGTGTTGGGTTGGGAGCCGGGGCAGGCGTCCGCCCACGCCCCTCTGGCGGGCCTTCATCTTGTCCAAGCGTCACAAATAGACGCCACCCGACAAACAGGGCGATTCCAGCCAAAACAAGAAATTCGATCATAGATGAGGACATATTGGTTTCTTTTTAGCAGTCTTTGAGCCAGTCATATAGGTGCTTTTACGCTAGTGCCACCCACCGTTGCGCCACTTTGTGGCACATGTTACGCGCCCTTAATCCAAAATGTTAGAGTGAAGATCGATGACAGATACCCCAGATATGGCAACTGAGCCGCAAAACAATGCTCCACAACAGGGCCCAGCCATTCGCGTGCTGAGCCAATACATTAAAGATCTCTCCTTCGAGAATCCTGGAGCAAGCGTGCAAGCTCAGCCGAATATCGAGCTTGGGATTGATGTTGGCGCGGCGCCGAAGCAAGGCGAAGAAGGCGTTTATGAAGTTACGCTGAAATTGAAGGCGCGTGCCGGTACGCAGGATACAGCTCTATTCCTGCTCGAGATGGATTATTCAGGCCTGTTCCAATTGCAGGGCTTTGGTGCAGGTGATGTTGAACCGGTCCTGCTCATTGAATGCCCACGCATTCTGTTCCCATTTGCGCGGCGCATCATCGCGGACATCTCAGCAGAAGGCGGTTTCCCGCCATTGCGCATCGATCCTGTTGATTTCGGAGCTCTCTATGGCGCTCAAAAGCAGCGCGCAGCCGCCGCGGCAGCTGAACAGGCGGCACAAACACCGCCAGAAACACCTCAGGCGTAGCGATTCCAGATAGCATCCTCGCCGAGCGTTTCGATAAACTCGGCGTGGGTTTTCTGGTCTTCTTTTGAGATCTCAACCTCGCGCGGCTTTGGCCGTTGGACGGCGGCAGCGCGTGTTTCACTCTGCGTGCTGTTTTGTCCACCGAAATCGAACCGATGAGCCCGGCCGCCAAGCAATTCCAGATAGACCTCAGCCAGTAATTGGCTATCAAGCAGCGCGCCGTGATAAGTCCGCGCCTCAGAATTGACGTCAAACCGTCGGCAGAGCGCATCTAGGTTGGCCGGGGCGCCCGGAAATTTCTTGCGCGCAATCATAACCGTATCGACCCAGCGTTCCTCGGGGATCGGCGCCTTGCCGCAGCGTTTCAGTTCCATGTTCAGAAAGCCGCGGTCGAACTTCGCATTGTGGGCCACGATTGTGGCATCGCCGACAAATTCGAGAAATGCATCAACAATTGATGGATCTTCAAATGGCGGCTGATCGACCAAGTCCGCGTCGGTAATGCCGGTAATCCGGATCGTGTCTTCAGAGACTGGCCGACCTGGATTGATATAGGTCTGAAACGTCTTGCCCGTGGCAACATGATTGATCAGCTCGACGGCGCCTAATTCAATGACCCGATCATCCTTGTCCCATTCGAGGCCTGTTGTTTCAGTATCAAAAGCAATTTCGCGAATTGTTTCAGCCATTAGACGTCTCCGCTGCTAACCCATTGAGCAGATCAATTATGGACTGAACCTGTGCGCGGGCGAAGTCAAAGCCAAAAGAGGTATTGATCACAAAGTCGGCGCGTGCGCGTTTCTCGGCGTCCGCCATCTGTTTGGCTTTGATCTGCTCGAACTGCTCTTCACTCATCTCGCCGCGGGCGAGAACACGCTCGCGTTGAACACTGGCAGGCGCGGTGACGGCCGCAACATAATCGCAGCGCGCATCGCCGCCGGTCTCATATAGCAAAGGAATGTCCAGGACCGCAAAAAGAGCATCACTCTCAAGCGCTTGCTGACGAAAGTTCATCTGGCTGAGGCCAACCAATGGATGCACAATCGCCTCCAAGTCACGCATCGCGTCAGGATTATTAACCACTTTTGCCCGAAGCGCCGCGCGGTCGACACCACCATCTTTGAGAATGTCGCCAAATCTTTCGGACAGAGGTCCGACGGCGGCGCCCCCTGGCGCGTAGATTTCATGGACGGCCGCATCGGCATCATAGACCGGAATGCCGGCTTGCTTGAACATCGCGGCGGTCGTGGACTTGCCCATACCAATGGATCCGGTGAGGCCAAGAATGATCATTGCGTCGCCTTTATCGCTCTTTGACACCGCTCCAGTGCCTTCTCCAGATCTGGCATCATCCCAAACCAGGATTCAAAACTATAAGCGGCTTGAGCGACCAACATGGTGAGACCGTCTTTAACGCGCCAGCCCTTTTGTGAGGCGAGATCCAATTGGGGGGCGGCGACCTTTCCGTAAGAAATATCGAAAAAGGTTCGGCCATCTCCATCCGTTAGGGAGAGCAGATCCCCACTATATCCCATGCTCGTTGTATTGACCACGATCGTTGCGGTATCGAGATATTCTGTATACTGAGAAATGTCCCCATACTGAGTTTTCTCATCGCCAAGCTCTGCTGCAAGATCGCTCGCTTTCGAAACTGTGCGATTAAGAATCGTGACGGGTATACCCTTGTTCGTCAGTGCAAAGACGATTGCGCGCGCTGACCCGCCCGCGCCGAGCAGCAGAACACGCGCGCTCTGACTGCCAGTGTCTCCTAAGGCGTGTAGAAAACCTGGCGCATCCGTATTGTCTGCGTGCCAATTCCCGGCGCTCTTAAAGGTTAGCGTGTTGGCCGCGCCAATGGCGTTCGCTGCATCTGATGCTTCTGTACATGCAGCTAATGCATCGTGCTTGTGGGGCAGGGTCACATTTACACCAAGAATATCTCGAGATTCCAGAGTCTCTAGTGCGTCTCTAATCTCCCCTGAAGGCACATGCATCGCTTCATAAGTTGCATCAAACCCTTCATCGCGGAGCCAGCCATTATGAATAAGCGGTGACAGAGAATGCGCGATTGGATCGCCGATAACGCCTAGGAGTTTCGTCATGATACGAGCAGTCCGCGCACCCTAAAATAGTCGAGCAAAGGTAGTAACGGGAGCCCTAAGATCGAAAAATAATCTCCTTCGATTTTAGAGAAAATTTGCGCGCCCATTCCTTCAAGCTGGTAAGCTCCAACGGTTGTTAAAAGAGCGTCGGCGCACGTCTTTGTATAGTTCCCGATAAAGTCTTCACTCAGTGTACGGACAGTGAGTTTCGGGCGCGCCAAATGACGCCAGACTGGCTCTCCATTTTCTGCGATAACGATGGCAGTTTCAAGCGTATGCGCCCGGCCCGAAAGCTTCCGCAAATGCCCTGCTGCAGCTGCGAGGTCTTTGGGCTTATCGAATGCTTCACCGCCAAGATTGAGCATTTGATCGCCGCCAATGACCAAGCCGGGCTCAGAGCGCGAAACCTTTACCGCTTTCATTTCTGCGAGCTGCATTGCTTGATCGCGAACACTTAACCCATCAGCACGCATCGCCTGTTTTGCTGTGTCTTCGTCAACATTAGGTTTTATCGACTGCGCATCGACACCAGCGCCGGCTAAAAGCGCGCGTCGGCTCGCACTGCCGGAGGCGAGGATAATCGACGCCATTACACAAACCCTCGACGTTCGTTCAATTTGTTTAAGATCGCCGCGGCGGTTTCTTCAACGCTCCGACGCGACACATCAATCACTGGCCATTTATTGCGCTGAAACAAGCGGCTCGCCTCTGTAACTTCGGCGCGAACAGCCTCTTCATCAACATAATCGGTCTTAGTAGTTTCGTTAAGCGAAACCAGTCGCTGTGACCGAATTTGGAGGAGCCGCTCAACGCCAATTTTCAAGCCGACAACCATAGGATGTTCTAACTCCTCAACCAAACTTGGGAGCGGAATGCCAGGAACGAGTGGAATATTACCCGCTTTCACGCCGCGATTGGCGAGATAGACACAAGTTGGCGTTTTCGAAGTTCGACTGACACCCAGCAGAACAACATCAGCATCCGCCAGGCCGCTAACATTCTGCCCATCATCATGATTGAGGGCATAATCGATCGCGGAGATCCGTTTAAAATACTCTTCGTTTAGCGCGTGTTGGCTGGCAATCTTCTCGCTGGCCGGAATGCCCAGATGCCGTGATAGCATGTGAATAGATGGATCCAAGACTGGAAGGGTCTGAATTCCGCGTTGGCGGCAGAACTGTTCGAGCTTCCGGCGCAGTATTTCATCCGAAATTGTGTACCAGACGACTCCAGGGGCTGCTTCGATCTCTGCCATTACGCGATCTAATTGGCGTTCTGACCGGACAAGATAATAATTGTGCTCCAGCGGGATCGTGCGATCAAACTGGGCCGCGGCCGCCCGCATAACGGCATTTAGCGTTTCGCCCGTCGAATCGGATACCAAATGCACGTTGAAATAGATCGATAATCGCATGGCCAGCCTGAATTCTTCGAATCTTCCTCTGCCGGAGCGTTGCGAATTCGACAAGCCCTGTGGATGCGTTGTGGAATTCGTCATTGGTCCCCAAATCCGACTCTGAATCGCACAGGTGAACGAATCTGACTCCTCTGGTTTTAGGTCTGTTCCAAACATGCGTTCCGCATGAGCATTAACACTTTATTTACTTTTGAATCAGGTGGTTAATAAAAGGTTAACTGCGCTTGAATCTGGGGATAGGCTGTGGATACGAGCGGGACAAAAGCTCTCAGTCAGTGTTTTCCACGAGACTCCGCGCTTAATAATGATAAGGCCTACGGATTATTTTTTTGGGTTTGTAAATCGATATGGCCGATCCTGTTTCTTCACGATTCCTAAAAGTACTTTCTGGGACCCCTTCGTCCCCAGTTCCCATCTGGATGATGAGACAAGCCGGGCGCCACTTGCCTGAATATCTAGAGCTCAGAAGCCAGGCCAAAGACTTTCTCGATTTTTGTTATTCTCCCTCAATGGCGGCAGAGGCGACGCTTCAACCGATCCGCCGTTACGACATGGATGCAGCGATCCTATTCGCCGACATTCTGCTTATCCTGGATGCGATAGGTCTAGATGTGCGGTTCGAAAAAGGTGTGGGGCCAATTGTTGAAACCGTGGAAACAGAGGCCGATCTCAACCGAGCCCCTGTTGAAATGGCTGTTCAGAGACTATCGCCTGTCTATGAGACGGTGGACCGTGTTCGCAGCCAATTAGATCCAGATAAAGCCCTCATTGGATTTTGCGGCGCACCTTGGACTGTGGCACTTTATGCTATCGAAGGCCGTGGCGGGACGGATAAAAGTTCTGCGAGAGGCTGGGCTTATAGCCGGCAAGATCTCCTCAAAGCGCTTCTCGATCGATTGGTTGAAATCAGCGCCCACTATCTCGCAGCTCAGGTAAAGGCTGGCGCCGACGCTTTGATGATTTTTGAATCCTGGGCCGAGGGACTACCGTCCGATCTGTTCCAAACACTAGTCGTCGAACCGAATGCAGCCTTGATCAAGCGCTTGAGAGACATGGGCGTGACCGTTCCGATTATCGGTTTTCCACGCGGCGCGGCAACGATGATTGGGTCTTATGCAGGCCAAGTTGCGGTCAATGGGATTGGACTTGATACCGCGATCAGTCCTGAACATGCTTTGAAAGCTGTCCCGAATTCAATTGCGGTTCAAGGTCACCTGGATCCTGTGCTCCTGATTGAAGGGGGACCGGCCATGGAGCACCGCGTTCGAGAAATTTTGGCGGCTTACAAAGGCCGCCCGCATATCTTCAACCTTGGCCATGGTGTCCGACCAGAGACGCCGATCGCAAATGTCGAACGCGTCGTCCAGATCGTTCGCGAGCAGGCTTAGACCATGTCGCTCTATCTTTGGGTCAAAGCGTTTCACATTATCTTTGTTATTGCGCTCATGGCCGGCTTGTTGATTTACCCGCGCTATAAATTGCACCAGCTGAGCTCAAAGCCAGGTGATGAATTGTTCGAGACGATGAAGGATGCGTCTAACCGTCTGCGGAAGATTATTCTGAACCCCGCTCTGATCATTGTTTGGGTCTTAGGGATCACAATGCTCGTCCTGAATCAGAGCTTGCTAACTTTGGGTTGGATGCACGCCAAGCTTCTATTGGTCCTGATCCTTAGCGGTTTGCATGGCTATTTCATCGCGATTGGGAAAAAGATTGATCGCGGTGATGTGGCGCTCACGACCAAGACGATGAAGATGCTCAACGAAGTGCCATTTCTAATTATGATTGGCGTTGTGATCCTCGCGGTTGTGAAACCTTTCTAAGGCGTCACAGTCCTACCCCTTGACCCAGCGTCTTGATTTGATCATATGCGCATCAAGTCGCCGTCCGGCGCGCAGGCTGATTCAGCCGATTTTTCTCAAAAACAAATTTGGATACCGGCGCCCTATGCCTGATACCGCACCCGAACTCGAACTTCCGTCACAAGTTTATCTGCGTGAGCTGAAAGCGAAATCACCGACTGACCTTCTGGCTTATGCCGAAATGTTGGAAGTCGAGAATGCCTCTTCGCTACGTACGCAGGACATGCTGTTCGCGATTTTGAAAGAACTCGCCGAACAAGAAGTCGAAATTATTGGCCGAGGTGTCGTTGAGGTTCTTCAAGATGGGTTCGGCTTTTTACGCTCGCCGGAATCAAACTATCTCGCTGGGCCGGACGATATCTATGTCAGTCCAAAGGTTCTGAAAAAGGCGGGTCTAAAAACCGGCGATACGATTGAAGGCCCCATCGCTGAGCCTGGCGAGAATGAGCGTTATTTTGCTCTAACCGATGTGAGCTCGATCAACTTCGAAGATCCTGAAAAGGCGCGCCAGAAAGTCCATTTCGACAATCTGACCCCGCTTTACCCAGAAGAGCGTCTGCTTATGGAGGGCCAGGACCCGACAAAGAAGGATCGGTCCGGCCGCGTCATCGATATCGTTTCGCCGATCGGTAAGGGGCAGCGCGCACTGATCGTTGCGCCGCCGCGAACCGGTAAGACCGTTCTCTTGCAGAACATTGCGGCTTCAATCGAAGAAAATCACCCTGAGTGTTATTTGATCGTGCTTCTGATCGACGAACGTCCAGAAGAAGTGACTGACATGAAACGCTCGGTGAAGGGCGAAGTTATCTCTTCTACTTTTGACGAACCAGCCTCTCGCCACGTTGCAGTTGCAGAAATGGTCATCGAGAAAGCAAAGCGCCTGGTCGAGCATGGCCGAGATGTTGTCATCCTGCTTGACTCGATCACGCGTCTTGGCCGCGCCTATAATACATCGGTTCCGAGTTCTGGTAAGGTCCTGACCGGCGGTGTTGACGCTAATGCGCTGCAACGTCCGAAAAGATTCTTCGGGGCAGCGCGAAATGTCGAGCATGGTGGCTCGCTGACAATCGTTGCGACAGCCCTGATCGATACCGGATCACGCATGGACGAAGTGATCTTTGAAGAGTTTAAAGGGACCGGTAACTCTGAGATCGTTCTTGATCGGAAAGTCGCTGATAAGCGAACATTCCCAGCCATCGACATCATGAAGTCTGGCACACGGAAAGAAGAATTGATCACAGAGAAAGTTCAACTTCAGAAGATTTACGTCTTGCGCCGGATCTTGAACCCGATGGGTACGTCTGACGCGATTGACTTCCTGCTCGATAAATTGAAGCAGACGAAGACGAATGATGAATTCTTCGAGGCGATGAAGAACTAAAAGTGGCCCAAAGCCGGGACACGATTTGTGCTCTGGCAAGTGGTCCGCCGCCCGCGGCGATCGCGACCCTTCGTCTATCAGGGCCTGATGTTCGAGAGATCATCGGTAAGAGACTTTCCAAACCATCGCTGCAGCCTCGCCGCGCGACCCTAGTCGAATTGTTTTCCGAGAGTGGGACGGCCATTGATGAAGGCCTGGCTGTTTTTATGCCTGGCCCCGCAAGCTATACTGGCGAGGATACTCTGGAGATTACGCTTCATGGCGGTCGGATGATCGTGGAGCTGGCGCTTAAGTCTCTTATGGCGGCTGGCGCCCGTTTGGCGGAACCAGGCGAGTTTACACGCCGCGCCTTTGAAGCTGGCAAATTGGATCTGACTCGCGCCGAGGCTGTTGCAGATCTGATCGATGCGGAAAGTGAAGCCCAACTCGACCAGGCTCTCCGCCAGATGGATGGCGCTCTAGAGACGCTTTACTCTAATTGGCGTATTCAGATGACAGAGTGTTTGGCGCTCCTAGAAGCCAGTATCGATTTTCCAGATGAAGAAGATGCCCCTGACCGTGTCGATGGTCCAGTTACCGAAAAAATCAATGATCTTCTATCAAACCTGAATCTGGCCTTGGCCGAAGGAAATGTCACCGAACGTATCCGCGATGGCTTTCGAATTGCGATCTTGGGCAAACCAAATGCCGGGAAATCGACGCTTCTCAATCAACTCGCAAAGCGAGAGGCCGCAATTGTCACGGATATTCCTGGTACGACCCGAGATGTTGTCGAAGTCAGACTATCGCTTGGAGGATATTTGGTCTGGATTTCGGATACCGCCGGCCTCCGTGAAACTGATGATATTGTTGAGGCGGAGGGGGTTCGCCGCGCACGCCAGGCGGCTGCGGAAGCGGATGTCCGGATTTGGCTGTTTGACGCGCGCGACGGTATCGAAGATGACTTGGTCCAACCCGGCGATATTGTGGTTGTGAACAAGTCGGACCTCGTCTCGCCGGATGTTTCACGTGAAACACTTCTGATTTCCGCAAAGGATGGAAAAGGGATTGACCGCGTCGAAGCGTCTATTGTCGATCGGCTTTCTGGCCTGACGAACAATCTCTCTGCGCCTATGATCACGAGAGCACGGCATCGTCAGGGAATTGAGGGGGCGAAGACTCATTTGAATGCTGCCCTAGATCACCTGAAAATGGGTATGGGTTCAGAGTTCACGGCCGAAGAAGTGCGCCTGGCAAGCCGCGAACTGGGCTCACTCACCGGACATGTCGAAACAGAAATGGTGCTCGGTGCTGTCTTTTCTTCGTTTTGTATCGGCAAATAGTCTGTTTCTGCGACGCCGAGTATTATATGAGGCGCCAAGGAAAAGGCATTTGAGATGAGCGAAGCGCAAGCTTTTGATGTTATTGTCGTTGGCGGCGGCCATGCCGGGTGCGAAGCCGCATCTGCAGCGGCGCGCATGGGTGCGCGCACGGCCTTGATCACGCACAAGATTGAAACGATCGGCGAAATGTCCTGCAATCCGGCAATTGGCGGGTTGGGCAAAGGGCATCTGGTTCGGGAGATCGATGCCTTAGACGGATTGATGGCGCGGGTTGCGGATCGATCCGGTATCCAGTTCCGAATGCTCAATCGTTCAAAGGGTCCGGCAGTCTGGGGACCACGCGCGCAGATCGACCGCGCTTTGTATCGCCAAGCGATGCAGGATGAGATTTTGCGCCATGATAATCTAACGGTCATCTCGGATGGTGTTGAAGATCTCATCGTCAAGGATGATCGTGTCCAAGGGGTTATCGGGGAGTCCGGTACAACCTATCGTGCTGGTGCGGTTGTCATAACGACAGGCACATTCCTGAAAGGGATTATTCATCGCGGCGCTGAGCGAATTCCGGCGGGGCGCGTAGGTGAGAAACCCGCGATCGGACTATCGGATCGTCTGTACGCACTCGATCTCCCAATGGGAAGATTGAAGACCGGTACACCGGCACGGTTGAAAGCGAGTAGTATTGATTGGGACCGGCTCGAGATGCAGCCGGCAGATGCGGAGCCAATCCCATTCTCGTTCGCGACAAAGACGATCGAGGTCCCGCAAATCGCTTGTGGGATCACGTTCACCAATGCCGCCGCCCATCAGATTATCGCGGACAATATCAATCAGTCTGCGGTCTATTCGGGTGCGATTGCCGGACGCGGCCCGCGCTATTGTCCGTCGATCGAAGACAAGATCCATCGCTTTGCCGACAAAACGCGGCATCAAATCTTCCTGGAACCCGAAGGCCTGGAGGATGATACGGTCTATCCGAACGGTATTTCGACGTCGCTTCCATGTGATGTCCAAGGTCGATTCATCCGTGAGATCGAAGGTCTCGAATCCGTAGAGATCCTGGAATACGGCTACGCCATTGAATATGATTATGTCGATCCACGTGCTTTGGATGCCGGATTGCAAGTCAAAGCACTCAATGGATTGTTCCTTGCCGGGCAAATTAATGGAACGACCGGGTATGAGGAAGCCGGGGCTCAAGGACTGGTCGCAGGATTGAATGCGGTCCGCCATGCAAGAGGCGAAACCCGCGCCACGTTTGATCGAGCCGAAGCTTATATTGGCGTCTTGATCGACGATCTCGTCACGCGCGGCGTGACCGAACCGTATCGAATGTTCACCTCGCGAGCTGAATACCGCTTGTCCTTGCGGTCTGACAATGCCGACCAAAGGCTCACCCCCCGCGGGATTGAGCTTGGCCTGGTCGGACAGAAACGCGCAGAGATGTTTCACGTGAAACAATCTGCTCTGGAAACCGGCCGTGACGTTCTGAAATCGCTCGCCATGACTCCAAACGAGGCCCAAAAGCTCGGCTGGAAGGTCAACCAGGATGGCCAACGCCGAAGCGCCTGGGAGTTTTTGGCCTACCCAACCATAGATATGACGGCGATAGAGGCGGCGTTTGAGCAGGTTTCAGTCCTGGCAGATCCTATAAAAGCGCAACTCGAGATCGAAGCCATGTATGCCGGCTATATTGAGCGTCAAAAAGAAGATGTTGCCGCGCTGCGCAGAGAAGAGTCCTTGGTCTTGCCGGAGGATCTAGATTATGGCGCCGTTGGAGGCCTAACCAATGAGGTGCGGGCGAAATTGGAAACAATTCGGCCAGCCACGCTCGGTCAAGCCGGTCGTATTGAAGGTATGACCCCTGGCGCCCTTACAGCATTACTGGCATTTGTGCGCCGCCGCCCAGACCGGAAGCGATCTGCGAATGTCTGACCGAGATGGATTTGGTCGGACAGACTTGGAAAAGGCTGGAAATGTTTCACGTGAAACATTGGATCGGATTGAGATCATTGTTTCGGAACTTGATGAGTGGCGGACAAAGCTCAATTTGATCGGGCCCTCTGAGTTTGAGCAAGTCTGGCGACGGCATGTTTGGGATTCCTGGCAACTATTCCCGCACATCCCGGAAGGCGGAAAAACCGTTGATCTAGGGTCTGGATCTGGGTTTCCGGCTCTTGTTTTGGCTGCGGGATTCGCGTCTAAAGAGTCTCACATGACGATGATTGAAAGCGTCGGAAAGAAGTGTGCATTCCTCCGCGCCGCAGTCCAGGCGGCGAATTTACAGGCCAAAGTCATTCAAAGCCGGGTCGAGGCGGTTAACCCTGTCCAAGCCGATTGTGTCACGGCGCGCGCGTTCGCGCCGCTTCCGAAATTGCTGGATTATGCCGAGCCTTGGCTTAAAAGCGGGGCTTATGGCGTCTTTCCCAAAGGTCGTCGCTGGGAAGAAGAATTGACGGCGGCGCGGGAATCTTGGAGATTCGCCTACGAAGCGATTCCCAGTGTAACCGGGGATGGGGCTATCTTGAAGATTTCGGAGGTTTCACGTGTCTAAATCGACCACACGCATCCTGGCCATTGCTAACCAAAAGGGTGGGGTCGGCAAAACAACGACCTCGATCAATCTCGGCACCGCATTGGCGGCGGTGGGCCGCAAAGTCCTGGTGATTGACTTTGATGCGCAGGGTAATGCCTCGACGGGCCTCGGTATTACCCGGCCGGAACGCCAGCTGACCACGTATGACGTGGTCGTACACAATGAATTTCTCGGCGATGCGGTCCTCAGCACATTGGTGCCGCGCCTGGATATCGTGCCTGGGGACGAAAATCTCGCCGGCGTCGAGACTGAACTCTCGAATGACCCGCACCGGTCTTATCGACTGCGCAATGCGCTTCGAACCTATGTTGATCAGGCCGCAGCGCGCGGGAAAACCGAGTATGATTATATCCTGATCGACTGCCCACCCTCGCTTTCGGCGCTCACAATAAATGCGATGACGGCAGCCGACTCTTTGCTGGTGCCGTTGCAGTGCGAATTCCTGGCGCTTGAAGGTTTGAGTCAGCTTTTGAAAACGGTGGAGCTTGTTCGTTCAGGCCTGAACCCCGATTTGGATATTCAGGGCGTCGTGCTCACCATGTATGATCGGCGCAACAATCTCTCTGATCAGGTTGCCGACGAAGTTCGCTCCGTGCTTGGCGCAAAAGTCTATAATACCGTCATCCCACGTAATGTTCGCTTGTCAGAAGCGCCAAGTTTCGGAAAGCCAGCTTTGCTTTACGATTATCGCTGCCCTGGCAGTGAAGCCTATATTCGCCTCGCGTCTGAAATGTTGCAGCGCGAACGCGCACTTCGGGGGTAGGCATGGCGCCAGATCCAGCACGGGGAAAACAAAGCCGTCTCGGCAAAGGCCTATCCGCGCTTATCGGCGAGGTCGAGGGGGTTGGTCTAACCACCTCAGAAGAGGCAGAGACGAAGTCGGGTGGATCCGGGTCCAAGACGGTCTCTGAATTCGCCCTATCTGACATTCGTCCGAACCCAGCCCAGCCGCGGCGGACATTTTCTGAGACAGAGCTCGAAGAACTCGCGGCCTCGATCCGGCAGCGGGGTATTTTACAGCCGATCTTGCTTCGACCAGATCCTGACGCGCCAAACCAGTATCAGATCGTCGCGGGCGAGCGCCGCTGGCGTGCCGCGCAGCGGGCCGGATTGGCAACTGTTCCAGCGGTCGTGCGCGACCTAGATGAGCTGCAACTTCTCGAAGTTGGTATTATCGAGAATGTTCAGCGCGAAGACCTGAACCCAATTGAAGAAGCTGAAGCCTATGGTGCGCTGATCAAGCGTTTTGGCCGGACCCAAGAAGACTTGGCCGAAAGCGTCGGGAAGTCTCGCGCTCATATCGCCAATACGATGCGACTCCTAAATCTCGGCGAGAGCTCACGAGAGCATTTGCGACAAGGGCGTATTTCTGCAGGCCATGCCCGCGCGGCGCTTGGGGCACCGGATCCGGATCCCGTCGTCGACATGGCTGTAGCGAAGGGTATGTCTGTTCGGGACGTCGAGGCCTTGGTCAAACGCTTGAAAGACGGAAGCGCGCTCGACGCGGTCGCGAAAAAAGTCAACCAGAATGATAAAGACGTTGATACGGAAGCCTTGGAATCTGATCTTGCTCGGGTGCTAGGTCTCAAAGTTGATATCCGTCAGGGCGCTTCTGGTGGCGAGTTGCGGATCAAATATGGCGATCTGGAACAACTGGATGAGCTTTGTCGGCGATTGACGGCGAAACGCTCCTAAGCATCTGTAACTTATGAGTAAATTTGTGCTCTGATTCCGAGTTATACCTGCAACCTCCCGCTGGGGCATAGCCTCTCGAGGCGTTTTTCCGGTTTTCATAGGCTTAAAAATACATAGGCTAGCGCGATCACGGACTTCTTGAGTAAGACGCGCGGAGGCGGACCATGGCCGATACTTCCTTTAAGACTCAATCGAAACTTGAGCGGCCAAAGCTCAGTTATAAAACACCGGCTTATCCAGGCTATCTAGAACGCGGTGACCCAGTGCCACCAGCATCAGAGCTCGATCTTGAAACCATCGATCTCGCCGACACAGAGATCTGGCGCCAAGATAAAATGTGGGACCGCTTTGAGCGGCTCCGCAAAGAGGACCCTATTCACTACACGCCCGATAGTTTCTTTGGCCCCTATTGGTCGATTACGCGCCATAAAGATATTATCGCGGTCGATTCTGACCATAAGCGTTTCTCGTCTGATTCAAGCAATGGCGGTATTACGCTCAGCAATATGAATGAGAGCATTGTTGGGCGTAGCTTTATTTCCGCTGACGAGCCGGTTCACTCAGCTCAACGCAAAACGGCCCAGCCTGCTGTGGCCCCAACGGCGCTTCGCAATTACGAACCTTTGATCCGAGCCCGAACGCAAAAAGTGCTCGACGCTCTGCCGGTCAATGAGCCCTTCGACTGGGTGAACGCGGTCTCAATTGAGCTTACCGCTATGATGCTCGCGACGCTCTTTAATTATCCGCAGGAGAGTCGGCGGGACCTTACACGTTGGTCAGATGTAACGACCAATCCAGCCGATCCGGACATTTGCCCTGGCGGGATGGAGCAATGGCGCGAAGAGCTCGGCCAGTGTGCGCAAGTGTTCTGGGGCATTTATCAAGAGCGAAAGAATGCTGAGCCAGCAGCAGATCTGATGAGTTTGCTCGCCCATGGCGAAGCGACGCGCGATATGAATCCTTACGAGATGCTGGGCAATGTCATCCTGCTTATTGTCGGCGGGAATGACACGACGCGCAATTCGATGACAGGCGGCGTCTATGCGCTGAACAAGTTTCCCGATGAGTATGCGAAGCTCAAGGCGAACCCGGCCTTGATTCCGAACATGGTGTCGGAATTCATCCGCTGGCAGACGCCGCTTGCTTATATGCGGCGCACCGCGCTCGAGGATGTCGAAATGCACGGCAAACTGATCCGCAAAGGCGATAAGGTTGCCATGTGGTATGTGTCCGGCAATCGCGATGAGACCTTTTGGGAGGAAGACCCGAACCGGCTGATCATTGATCGCAAACAGGCGCGTAATCATGTCTCTTTCGGGTTCGGAATTCATCGCTGTGTGGGTAATCGCTTGGCTGAGCTACAACTTCGCATCCTTTGGGAAGAGATTCTCGAGCGGTTCGAACATGTCGAAGTGCTTGACGAGCCAAGTCGCGTTTCAAGCAGTTTTGTTAAAGGCTATTCCTGGCTTCCCGTGATCTGCCACCCAAAATAAAAGGGCGACGCGAAGACCGCGCCGCCCTCTCTTGAAGCTTTAACTGAGCTTATTCAGAGCCCAGCGTTTGTAGGAGTGCATCTACTGCTGCTTCCAGTGGCAGATCGCGGCCGACTTCTGCAAACTGAGGCGCATTGTCGACCAGGATGTCCGGCTGAAGTTCCTGGTTTTCAAGTGGCTGATTCTGTTGATCCAAGACTGGCAGTTGCGGAATGCCAAAGACCAAGTCTCCAGACACCTGGCCTTCCCACCAAACCGCTGTTGCTGTGCCTGGAACGGGCATCCCAACTGTCGGTCCGAGATCGAACAGATCATAGGCATAAGGGAACATGTGGGCGTTTGAGTAGTTGCCCTCATTCATGACAACCGCGGATGGTTTGCTCCAACGCTCCTCTGGCGCGCCAGCCACAATCCGGTCGCGCGCGCGCAGATTGAAGTAAGCTTCACCATTCAAAAGCGTGACGAGATCGTCATGCAACCAGCCGCCACCATTGAAGCGAGTATCGACAATCACAGCTTCTTTGTCGAAATTCCGTCCAAACAATTCTGAAAAGATTTGGCGGAAGCCCGTATCATTCATTGAACGAATATGGACAAAGCCAATTCGACCATTTGAACGTTCTTCGACGATGGCGCGGCGCCGATCGATCCAGCGATCATAAAGCGCAGCGCCTTCTTCACCGCGTGAATAAGTGCGCACGGCGATCGTCGTATCCTTGTTGCCAATGGTCAAGCGGACGCGGTCCCCGGCCTTGCGATTGAGAAGTTCAAATGCATTTTGGCTACCCGTGACGGATTGGCCATCGATCGCCGTGATACGGTCGCCGACTTCAATATCAAGTGTATCGCGGTCGAGTGGTCCATCGGGGAGGATCTCGCCAATGCGCAGCCCTTCCCCGCCATCCAGATCAAAGATGACCCCGAGCGCAGCGGTTTGATCGCTCGCTCCATTGCGCGATCCGCGATAGAACATGCCTGTATGGCTGGCATTTAGCTGGCCGAGCATTTCAGACACGAGAACAGCGAAGTCGCGATTGTTCGAAATCGCTGGGACCTTGCGCTTATACGCGGTTTGCATGGCGTCCCAATCGACGCCGTGGAACTCTGGGTCATAGAACTTGTCTGCAACCTGGTGCCAGGTGTGATTGAAAATGTAGAGCCGCTCCGCATCAGTGCGCAGGCGCATTTCCGCATTGGTTTCGATCGGCGTGACTTTGATATTGTCGCCGAGTGTTGCTTTTTTGAGGCTGCCATCTGCGAGAATGATCAGCATCGAGCCATCATCTGAAATCGACATGGTCGCGAAATCAGCGCCAAGAGGTGCAACTTTGCTGGCACTGCCTTCGACCAGATCATTGACCCAAAGATCATATCCGCCCTCAAAGGCGGCGAGATAATAGAGCTTCTTCATATCCGGGCCGAGCACAGCATCGGCGAGGTCCGAAGAGTGAGGCGTCAGGCGAATGGTCCGGTCATGAATGGCGTCAAAGTCGATTTCAATGTCGGCATCTTCTTCGCGCATTGCTGCGAGATTGAGGAGTTTTTCGACATCCATGGATGGCGCTTCGTCTTCGTCTGACTCCTCGCCCTCTTCCTCTTCATCGTCTTCCTCCTTGGCGTCGCCAGCTTTATCCAAAGCGGCGCGCTCTTGTTCAGACAGATTGAAGCGGGTCCAGCTTGCCTCAGTCAGGAAGGCAGCAACCACATCGCCTTCAGATCCCCATGAGCCATGGGTCCGGTCGCCATAGCGGTCTGTGAACCAGTAGACCAAGTCGCCGCTCGAATGCCAAATCGGACCGCCATCGAAATAACCATTGACCGAAATGTCTTTTGGCGGGGCCGATCCGTCGACCGGCGCAAGGCCGATATCGGTGTAGAAATAATAGCCGCGGGGTGAGTAATCTGCCGCAATCCAATTGGAATCCGGCGAGAAGTGGAAGCTGATATCGCCGTCTGCGTAAGAGTAGTTTTGCTCCGCAGTGAAGATGGTGCGCGGGTTTTCGCCGCTGCTATCCATCACACGAATGGAGTCGCGGTTCTCAATGAAGCCGATTTTTTCGCCATCTGGGCTATAAGCTGGTTGGAACGCATTTCCGTCCGCGGGTTTGTAGACCTGTTTGGTTTCAAACTGGACTGACATTGAGAAACGCGGGGCGTTGTCTTCTGCGATGCTTGTCTCATAGATGCCCCATCCGCCTTCTTGTTCAGCCGCGTAAAGAAGCGTGCGACCGTCAGGAGCGAATGATACGGACCGCTCTTGGCCGGGCGTGTCAGTGACCCGGACAGTGTCTGCAAACTCAGTGTCAGTGACAAAGACTTCGCCGCGGAAAACATAAGCGATTTCAGAGCCATCAGGCGAGATCGCAAACTCTGATATATTCCCTGCCGCCGGTAGCGGCTTGTCTTCGCCGCCAATTCGGCCTGCTGGAACTGTGATCGCGAGGGCTTGGGATTCGCTTCCAGGTGTCACTTTGTGAATGACGCCATGATAGGTGTAGACAAGTGTTCCATCATCGCTGATCGAGGTCGCCCGGGCTGGGTGCGGTCCGTGCGACGTCAGCGCTTCGCTCTCTCCGGTCGCAAGTGTGACGCGGCGTAGATTGAAGGTTCCGCCATCGACTTCCGATTGCATGAACAGGCTTTGCCCATCCGCTGACCATGCTGGGGTGTGATCCCCGCCTGGTGTGTTTGTAACCTTGGTGTGGGCGCGGCTTTCTAGATCGTAGATCCAGATGTCGCGCGCGAACGAGCTGACATCGCGTTGGCGCCACTCATTTTCGTAAGCTTTTTCATCGCGGTAAGCGATCTTGGTGCCATCCGGGCTGTAGCGCGCATCCATGCCTGGTACCGTCGTGACCATGCGCGGCGTGCCGCCATCGACCGAGACTTCATACAGTTGCGGCAATGCACCGGTGGGGAAATAGCTTGAGCTCGCAGACTGTCCGCGCGCCGATGCAAACAAGACACCGCTGCCGTCCGGGGCAAAATCACTCGGATAATCATTAGAGTCGTGATGGGTCAGGCGGCTAAGGCCGGTGCCGTCAGCATTCATTACGAAGACATCGAGATTGCCATTGCGGTCTGAGGCGAAAGCGAGCTTTGATCCATCGCGAGACCAAACCGGCATCCCGTCCCAACCATTGTCGCGGGTGATTGGGGTCGCGGTGCCACCATTGCTGGAGGCGGTCCAAATGTCGCCATGCGCGGCGAAAGCTATCGTGGTGCCATCGGGCGAGATCGCTGGAGCCTGGAACCAGGTTTCATTCTCCGAAACCAGATCCTCCGCCGAAAATCCCTGCGCCGATACGGTGCCGGTTGCGGCCAGTGCGGCGGCGAAAGACAAAACAGATAGCGACGTGCGCATACTCTACTCCCAGATGTGACGTTTGTAGTTTGTTAACGAGCTGGAAGGTGAGCCTCAAGGAAAGAATAGGATTACCACGCGTAATTCTGAAATCTTGGAAGAAATTGCCAGAAAGACGCCTGCAATCAGTATTTTGTTCCAAGGAGTGTTGGAACTTTTAGTTTGACGACCGAGCGCTCAGAAAGACAGAGCTATGTCTCAAGTATTTTCGTAAGTAGACCCGAGAATTGGTGCAGTTCTTTTTGGTCTAACCCAGAGAGCGTCGTCTTTGCCGTTTCAACGAGGGCGCCATTAAACGCCGCGACTTGTAGCAGGCCTTTTTCAGTCAAGCATAGATTCGAGCTCCGTGCATCGCTCGCCGCCGCAGATTTCTCCACGAGCCCTTTTCTGACTAGCAAACTCAAAACTCTGGAGACTTGCGATTTGTCCCGGCCCAGGGTTTGCGCGATCTCCTGCGCACTGATTGGGCTAGACTCTGAGATGACGAATAGGATCATCCCACCAATTGGGCCGACTTTTTCTTCATCAATACGCTGCGCGCGGGGATGTAGATCTGAATGGAACCGGCGCATTAGCCGGTCAATTTGGAGGGCAAGGGTTGCTTCGTAGTCCAATAGGCTCAAATAGTTGACTCACTCAACTATTTCCTCTCCAGTGATTACACCCAACCAAATGTGGTTGGTCGGTCAAATTCTGCAGGGGAATGGAGTCATGTCAAACGTCCAACTCAATTTACTCAAAGTCGCTGCCGTATTGTGGGTGGTCTGGGGCCTTGTCCATATGTTAGCGGGCGCGATTGTTATACCGGCTGATGCGTCGGGAGGGTTTCAAGCGATTGCCGATGCGGTCCCCGCCGAAGACCTACAGGCTGATTATCATGAAGCGGTTGGCGGCATTCTGAACCAGCACGGCTGGAACTTATTCTGGGGCGGCTTTGTCACGATTGTCGGTGCTGTGTTTATTTGGCGGGCGAACACAACGGCCATTTGGGTCACCGCAATGGTCGGCGGCCTTCTCGATATTGGCTATTTCGTCTTTGTAGATCTGCCCGGATATGTCCACTTCATGCCTGGTGGTTTGATGACGCTCGTCTCGGCTTCGGCGATCATTCTTAGTTTTTGGGTTTGGTACAAGAGTACCCAGCAGGCCTGACATAGAGGACCTATCTCTGGGCAGAGTTATGCTTAGTCGTTTCTGGCTAGAGAGTTGGAGCGGGTACACGGAATCGAACCGAGCTCAACAGCTTGGAAGGCTGCCGCATTACCACTATGCTATACCCGCTCAGGGCCTGCAGCCTCTATAACATGCTTTGTGTAAGTGGTGGAGGGGACTGGATTCGAACCAGTGTACGCAAAGCGGGCAGATTTACAGTCTGCTGGATTTAACCACTCTCCCACCCCTCCAGGGTGACTTACACAACGCCATTTGACGCCGCGGTTTCCGACCGTCATTAGGGGGCTCTGACACCACCGTCTTTCAACCAGAAACCGGCCTTATAATGAGCAAGCCCCGCCCGCGCAACCGTCCTAATTCACACAGGCGCAAATCTCCGTCTCGGCCCAGTGGTTCCGGTGAAAATTGGCTCTGGGGCGCGCATGCTGTGAGCGCGGCTTTGGCCAATCCAAAGCGTAAACTGATGCGCATGGTTGGCACTAAAAACGGCCTGGACCGGCTCGTCTCAAAACCCGGCCGATCTGAGGTCTTGGAGCCCGGCGCCATAGATGCGCTGTTGCCAAGGGATGCCGTGCATCAGGGCCTCGCTGCACAGTTTGAGCCCCTGCCCCCGGTTCAGATCGAAGATGTGATCGCCAGCGGTGCAAAGCGTGTTGTTATCTTAGATCAAGTGAGCGACCCGCATAATCTCGGCGCGATCTTTCGCTCGGCGGCAGCGTTTGGATTTGAAGCCTTAGTGCTGCAAACCCGCAATGCGCCGCCGATTTCAGGGATCGTGGCAAAAGCCGCTGTCGGTGCGATTGAAACGGTCAAAGAGTGCCGCGTTGTCAACATTGCCCGGGCCTTAGACGCCATGAACGAAGCCGGCTTTCATACGGTTGGGCTGGCCAGCGAAGGTAGAGCGGAAATCGACCAAGCGGTCGCCGGCGCAACGAAGCTTGCAATTGTCCTTGGTGCCGAAGGACCAGGCTTGCGGCCCGGTGTCGCTAAAGCCTGCGCTGAGCTCGCACGCATTCCAATCTCGTCTGAGATGGAAAGCCTGAATGTCTCGAACGCAGCCGCGATCGCCTTTTACGAGGCCGCACGCGGCACCTAAGGACTCCTACTGATTGCCGCCCGCAATCTGTATTGCTTCACTCGCGGGAGTTTCGGAGGGCACTCTATGGGAAACTTAGTTTTTGACCCACTTGCCATTGCGGCATTGGTTGGATTTGGCTTCTTACTGCTGATTTCGATCGGCATTACCGTTTGGCTGTGGCGCAAAGCGGGAAAAGCCCCGGGCGAGCGTTAGCCGAGCCGCGCCTTCAGTGCCTTTGCCATTAATGGCCCAAGCTCAGGTCCCTCTTTCGGGTAGAGATAAGGCTCAATCAATTCGAGTTCCATTAGGAGCAGCCGCTCGTCGCTGTCCCGGATCATATCGACCCGGGCATAGAATGGCGTCTCGTCCATAAGATCCAGAACGGCTTTGGCATCGGCGAGGTCTGCCTCTGTCGGAGAGACCTTCGTCTCCCACCCGCCATACGAAGACTGAATTCGATAGTCACCGGCTTTGGCCTGTTTGAGGAGCGCGTGAGAGAACGTGCCGTCTATAAAGATGAAACTATACTCACCTTCCTCTTGGATCTGGCGGAGGAAAGGTTGCACCATCATTGGATGCGGCATGACCGGCAATGGATCACTCAGTGACAGCCGATACTGACCGTCCGCCCCAGCCCCGATCTGGCGTTTGAAAACGAGATCATCGCTCTGTAATCGTTTAAAGGCCGCTTTGAACGCGTCAGCGCCAACCTGGTCGATCCATAGGGTCGGGATCGTGCGCGCGCCTTTTGCTGCGAGCTCTTTCAGATAGCGTTTGTCGCTGTTCCACCGCACCGTAGAAGCGGTGTTGAACAGGCGGGTTTGGCCTTCAATCTTCTCGAGTGTGGAGAGAAACAGATCTGGTTGATCCCAATAGTCCCAAGTCGTACCGATTATCACCGCATCAAAACGAGACCAGTCTATCGCCTCATCAGCCCAATCGACATCCTCAAGCATCATGCCCTGGGCCTCAAATGGCTCGCGCAAGGCCTCCATCATATAGTCATGTTCGAAGGCATCGCTGCGCCGAAGCGGTGATCCAGGCAGTGTCACTTTGGACGCGAGATAGGCAATTGTCGTCATACCCGCCCCTTAGCTGGGGTCTTTGGTTGCGTCTAGCACCCGCATCTGGCACATCGCCCCGAGTTCATTCCAGGGATATCTCAATGACAGCAGTGGTTTATGATGTGGTCGGTCTTGGCAACGCGATCGTCGATGTGATTTCAGCGCAGGACGATGCTTTCCTCGTCAAATGGGGCATCAATAAAGATGCGATGAACCTGATTGAGGAAGATCGCGCAGATCTGCTGACAGATGCTTCTGTGAATGCGGTTGAGACGTCGGGCGGTTCCGGCGCGAACACGATCGCGGGTGTTGCAAGCTTTGGCGGCACGGCGGCTTACATTGGCAAAGTTGCGGATGATCGCCTAGGCCAAGTCTTCAAATCCGATATGGAGAAAGGCGGCGTGCCGTTTGAAACGGTGCCGCTGGCCGAAGGTCCCGCAACTGCACGCTCCATCATTTTCGTAACACCAGACGGCAAGCGCAGCATGAACACATTCCTGGGCGCGTCCGTAGAGTTTGCGCCATCGGACGTTGATCGCGCAACCGTCGAAGCTGGCGGTATCCTCTATCTTGAGGGGTATCTGTTCGACAAAGAGATCGCGAAATCTGCCTTTGTGCATGCCGCTGAAATTGCGCATGCGGCGGGCCGGAAAGTGTCCCTGACCCTGTCAGACAGTTTCTGCGTCGACCGCCATCGCGACAGCTTCCGCCAGCTCATTCGCACGCAAGTTGATATCCTGTTTGCGAATGAAGAAGAATTGCTCAGCTTGTACGAGACTCGCGATTTCGATGATGCTGTCGAACAGTTGCGTGCCGAGACCGGTCTCGCTGCCATCACGCGAAGCGAAAAAGGCTCTGTCATTATCGGCGACGGCGACCCAATTGCTGTACCAGCCGAACCGGTCAGTGAAGTCGTCGATACCACCGGGGCTGGCGATCAATATGCTGCTGGCTTTTTGTTTGGCGTCGCGCGCGGCCTTCCTCTCGCAACCTGTGCTCGCCTTGGCCATATTGCTGCAGCAGAGGTTATTTCGCACTACGGACCGCGCCCGGAAGTGCCACTGGCGACACTGGCGACAAAAGCCGGTATCGAAACCTAAGAGCAGTTCTTTGGTGACCATGTTTTCGTGACCTGCTCGCGAAAATTTGACCGCTATGCTCTCTTTCAATGGCGGGCATATTCGAACAGGGAGAGTGCACACAACGAACAAGGTGCGCTCCCCATGTTAAAATCTGCGTCTATGTCCAGCTCCGTCGCTGTCTTGGTCTTTCTGTCTCTGGCTCCCAATGCCAGCGCGCAAGAGCCAGAAGCGGGACTGCAACTCGAAACCGTAACCGTGACCGCCACGAAGAAGGAAGAGAACATCAAGGATGTTCCATCCTCTCTCACCGCTTTGGGGGAAGACCAGATCAACGCGTTTGGGGCGTCTGGCGATGACATTCAGTTCCTCTCTGCGCGCGTTCCGTCACTCGTCATTGAGTCGTCGTTCGGACGGATTTTTCCGCGTCCTTACATTCGAGGCCTAGGAAACACAGATTTTGATTTGAATGCGTCGCAGCCGGTTTCCTTCATCTATGATGAAGTGGTCTTCGAGAACCCGGTGCTGAAGGGGTTTCCGGTCTTTGATACGCAGCAAATCGAAGTATTGCGCGGTCCGCAAGGGACGCTGTTTGGACGCAACACGCCCGCCGGTGTGATCAAGTTTGACAGTGTAAAGCCGACAGATGAGTTCGATGCTTATCTCAAAGGGTCTTATGCCAGCTTTGACACAGTCCAGCTTGAGGGCGCTGTCGGCGGCCCGATTAGCGACACAGTCTCTGTCCGCTTGTCAGCTCAGTACCAGGAGAGAGACGACTATATTGAAAACCAGGTCCTCGGCGCGGCGGGAGACGCGGGCGGATATGAAGACTTCGCCTGGCGCGCACAGGTTCTGTATCAACCGAATGAGCAGTTCGACTGGCTCTTAAACGCTCACGGGCGCTCTCTTGAAGGCGGCCAAGTGAGCTTCCAGGCCAACGCCTTTGAAACCGGCCGCGCAGGCCCGCGCTCCGGATTTGACCGGGAAATCAGTTTCTCTGACGCGGCGGCGGACAGCGTTCTGGATACCGATACGTTCGGCATCACCTCGAAAGCCGAGTATGATTTTGGCAGCGTCACCGCCACTTACGTTTTTGGATATGAAACCGTCGAAGTCTTCTCGCGCGGGGATGTTGATGGTGGATTTGGTGCAGCTTTTCTCGGTGAAGGCAATTTTGGGCCAGGCTTTATCCCCTTCCCGGCTGAGACCGCAGACGCGATTGATGATCATCAGCAAATCAGTCATGAGCTTCGCTTGTCGAATTCCGAGGATAGCGCGCTCGACTGGACGGTTGGCCTCTATTTCTTTGACGAAGAACTCGACATCGCGTCGTTCAACTTCGACACAATTGCTGGCGGTGCGCCTAATGGCGAAGCGTTTCAAACCCAGGATACGCAAGCATGGGCGATTTTTGGGTCGGCGTCTTACGATCTAACCGACCGCCTCACCGGCACGATTGGCTTGCGCTATAGTGATGACAGCAAAGACTTCACCGCCATTCGGCCAATCGCCCCGTTCGTTGGCGCGGCGGGCGCTCTCGGCCCAATCAGTCTGTCGGTTGGCGACGAGCAGGTCAGCGGTGACTTGAGCCTGACCTATGCCGTCGATGAGAATACGAATGTCTATGGCCGCTATGCCCGCGGCTATCGCGCGCCCAGCATTCAGGGACGGATCTTGTTCGGCGATGCGGTGACGACTGCAGATTCAGAGATTGTCGACTCTTTCGAGGCCGGCGTGAAATCAACGCTGCTGAATGGCCGGGTCGATGCGAATGCAGCGGTCTTCTATTATGAAGTCTCTGATCAACAGCTGACCGCGATTGGCGGGGCTGGTAATTTCAATCAGCTCCTCAACGCGGACAAAGGCGTTGGGCAAGGTTTTGAACTCGACCTGCGGGCCCTGGTCACAGAAGAGCTGACCTTTAGCGCCGGGGTTTCCTACAATGATACCGAGATCCAGGAGGCGGGCCTGACCGCTGGCATCTGTGGTTCGCCTTGTACAGTTCTGGATCCAATTGATCCCATCACAGGGGGCGCTTTGATTGATGGGAACCCTTTCCCGCAAGCCCCGGAATGGATCGCTAACTTCGCCTTTGACTATCGTCGTCCCTTCTTAGATGGAGAGCTCATCGCCTCGACCGACTGGTCCTATCGCAGCGATGCAAATGTGTTCCTGTATGAAGCCGTCGAGTTTACATCCGAAGGCTGGTGGGAAGGCGGCGTATCTGTTGGATATTCACAAGGTCCATGGACCGCGACCGTGTTTGGACGAAACATCACGGACGAAGTCGGTGTCGTCAGTGCGATCGATTTCAACAACCTATCGGGCATCTTCAACCAGCCGCGGGTTTATGGCGTCGAGCTTGGTTGGGCATTTTAAAGCGAGCGAGGCGTTGGAGACCTGCTTGGATGGTCCTCAACGCCTCACCTTTGAGTTGGCTTAACTTAGCAAGGCCTCTTCAGCATAGTCTAAGCGGTCGTGTCCAAAGAACATCTCGTCGCCGACAAAGAAGGTTGGTGCCCCGAATGTTCCACGCGCAACCGCTTCTTCAGTGTTTGCGCGGAGCATGGCTTTCGTCTCGTCGGCCGTCCCGAGCTCCCACAATCGATCAGCATCAAAGCCCTCAGACCCAAAGGCCTTTTTAAACTGGGTTTCGTCCCCTGTATCGATACCGCCCTCAGGTTGGCCCCAGATATATTTAAAACCAGCATCGATCAGTTTGTATTGCTGTTCCGGGTCGTCTTCCAGACGGATGGTGGCACCGGTCAGAATACGCGTATTCATCAATGGAAAGTGCGGGTTCGAGAAGATTTGTATCCCATGCCGCTTGCAGCAACGGGCCATATCTTTGAGCATATATTTGCCTTTGGCGGCCACCATACCAGGAGGTTGGTTGCCGGTCGCTTTCATGACACCGCCCAGGAACATGGGTTTGATTTTCAGATTGGCACCGGTCCGTTCGATCACACCGGGAACAACCGCCCAGCCGAGAAACGAGGTCGGGCTCATATAATCAAAAAAGAATTCCAGCGTCTTCGCCATGATCGGTCTCCTACCTATTCCGGAGCTTTTACAGCAGCTCATAAAGTTCTGATTTGGAACTTAAAACAAATCAGGTTATGCGTGCAAGCATGAAGTGGACAGACTTAGACGATAATTGGTGCCCGGTTGCCCGAACGCTTTCCTTGGTCGGCGATCGCTGGACCCTGCTCATTTTGCGCGATTGCTTTCTTGGTCTCTCGCGCTTTGATCAATTTGTTTCCAGTACAGGTGCAACGCGGCACCTGATCTCAGACCGCCTTAAACGCTTGGTTGAGGCAGGTATCTTAGAGAAGCAAGCCTATTCAGAGCGGCCGAAACGCTATGAATATGTGCTGACGGAAAAGGGCCAGGAATTCGCCCCGGCCCTGGTCGCGTTCAAAGATTGGGGTAAGAAACACTTGCCGGTGCGCCGCGCGACGCAGGCTTAAGTCCCGTACTAACTAGCCCGTTTGCCGGCGCCAGACCGGGAATGGGTCGTCGAGATCTACGGCCTCTGGATTGAAATCCTCTGGCAATAGCGCGGCATCTAAACGTGCCTCCAAAGCAGGCCAATCAATCCCGGCTCCGATGAAGACAAGCTCTTGGCGGCGATCGCCCCAGGGCTCCTCCCAATTGGCGTCGAGATAGTTTTTGAGAGCAGGATTATCCGGCCACTGCTCCGATGGGACGGAGGCCCACCAGGTCCCAAGCGGCGAGATGCTCGAAAGCGCGCCCGCAAGCGAAAACTCTGCCAGCCATTCTGGGCGGGTTGCCATCCAGAAATGTCCTTTTGCGCGGATAACCCCCGGCAATTGACCATTCAGAAGGTCATGGATTTTTTGCGGATGGAACGGGCGGCGCGCCCGATAAGTGTAGGACGTCACCCCATATTCTTCGGTTTCTGGGATATGGTCTTCAAAGCCATAGAGCTCCTTCGCCCACATCGGATGGGTTTCCGCCTTTGCGAAATCGAAGAGGCCAGTGTCGAAGATGCTAGAGGATGGAATATCGGAATAATTCGCTTCGACGATTTGAGCGTCAGCATTCAGGCTACGAATGATTTTGCGCGCGGCATCGACTTGATCGTGGCTTGCATCGTCGACCTTGTTGAGCACGACCACATCGGCAAACTCAATCTGGTCGGTCAGCAGATGGACAAGGGTTCGATCGTCTTCTTCGCCCATGACCTCGCCCCGGTCTTTCAGGAAATCATGGCTTGAATAGTCTTTAAGCAAGTTCACAGCGTCCACGACCGTGACCATAGTGTCGATGCGGGCGACGTCCGACAGACTGACGCCTTGCTCGTCGCGAAAATCAAACGTCGCTGCCACGGGCAGGGGTTCTGAAACGCCCGTCGACTCGATCAGCAGATAGTCAAACCGGCCTTCATTCGCGAGGCGTCGAACTTCAGCGAGTAAATCATCGCGCAGTGTGCAGCAGATGCAGCCATTCGACATCTCAACAAGCGTTTCATCAGTGCGGCTGAGCTCAGCGCCCGCGCGCACCAGATCCGCATCAATGTTCACTTCCGACATATCATTGACGATCACCGCGACCCGCCGACCCTCGCGGTTGTTTAGGACGCGATTAAGCAGCGTTGTTTTTCCAGCGCCCAAGAAGCCGGAAAGAACTGTGACCGGTAGACGGGTTTCGGGAGATGTGGCCGTGTTGCTCATCGGGGCGCCTCTTGTTTGTCGCGGATCTCTCGATTGAGCTAAGCCCCCAACAGATTATTGCAATGTTATTTCATTACGATTTCGGAATATTTTTATGCTTCCGATTGAGGGGGCTACTCGTCTTCTGGATCGAGATCCCGTGCAATTTCAGCGCGGCGGAACACTTCATTCATATCCGCGGCCTCGTCATAGGAGAGGTCAGGGATGAAATGCAGTTGCGGCGTGAATTTCATATCGATCTCGCGCCCGAGGCGCCCGCGTAGGAAACTGGCGGCGCGATTGAGCGCTTCTGCAATCGCTTCCATCTCGGCTTTGCCGGATTTTCCGAGCGCTGAGCAAAACACATTGGCGTGGCGCAGATCCGGAGATGATCGCACTTCACCAATTGTGATGGCGACGCCTTGCAGCGCGGGATCGCGAAATTCTTCACGCGCGATAATCTCAACCAGGGCGTGGCGCACCAGTTCGGCTGCGCGCAATTGGCGCTGAGATGGCGGGCGAGCGCCATGATTTTGTTTTCGGCTTCGGCTCATGCGGCCTTCATGCCCTGCCCGAGCCGTCGCATAAAGATCTCGCACGCAGTTTTTTCGCCAAACCAGTCATGCGGTAACATGAGAGGTTCCGCGCCATCGAAACAAACGAGGGTGTAACTGCGTGTGCTCTTGATCTCATCGATCGCGTCCCAATCGATATGAGTTTCAATCAAGCCGCGGCGGACAATTAACGCTTCGTCGGTCAATTCGACTTCTGTGGTTTCCAGCAGCTCACCGGCGCGTCCATGCGTGTGTCGATACGACCAGCGCATAAAAATCAGGTACCAGACGATCCCAGCCATAGCGGCGCCGAAAGACGAAATCATCGTCACCCAGTAGGAGCTCATATCGATCTCATACAAGGCCCAGCGCCAGATCACGGCCATGCCTGCCCCGATAACCGGTGCTGTGACGCCAGCATAATAGAGCGTGGTAGGGCCAACGGTTCCGCTGCGAATAGCATTGGTCAACCGCTTGGCGTCGCGCTTGGTTAAGGCGCCAGATATCGACATTGTCCCCGTCATGCTGAACGGTCTAACCAAAAGAGTTTGGGAATTCGGAAAACAAATCGATAAAAATAAAAAGACCGCGCCGGTGGAGCGCGGTCTTTTCGAATTATTTCTTTGCGGCGGTTTAGTCGAGCGACCGTGCGATCATCTCAACTTCGAAACACTCGATCTTGTCGCCTTCGCGGATGTCTTCGTATTTTTCAAAGGCCATCCCGCATTCCATACCATTGGTCACTTCGGGCACTTCGTCTTTGAAGCGTTTCAGCGTTTTCAGCATGCCTTCATGGATGACGACGTCATCACGTAGGAGGCGCACACCGCAGCCGCGTTTAACGACGCCTTCGGTCACCTTACAGCCAGCCACTTTCCCGACTTTGGTGATGTTGAAGACTTCCAGAATGTCGGCATAGCCAATGAAGGTTTCTTTCTTCTCTGGCTCCAGCATACCCGAAAGTGAGGCTTTCACATCATCGATCAACTCATAGATGATCGAATAGTAGCGGATCTCGACGCCTTCTTTTTCGGCCAAGTCGCGTGCTTGTTTGTTTGCACGAACGTTGAACGCAAAAACTGGTGCGCCGGACGACTGGGCGAGCAGAATGTCGCTTTCAGAGATACCGCCTGCCGCGCCATAGACGACATTGGCTCGAACTTCCTCGGTAGAGAGTTTTTCGAGCGACTGCGTAATCGCTTCGACAGAGCCTTGCACGTCGCCTTTCAAGACGATCGGCAGATCTTTGGTATCGACGGAGCCGTCTTTGAGGCTGGTCATGAATTGCTCGAGTGACGCGCGCTGGGTCGCGACACCTTGCTTCTGGCGCTTCATGCGTTGGCGATACTCTGTGATCTCACGAGCGCGAGCTTCACTGTCGACCACGTTGAACGCGTCGCCAGGTTCCGGCGTACCATCAAGTCCGAGGATCTCAGCCGGCATGGCCGGGAGCGCCTCTTTCATCTGCTGACCGCGCTCATTGACCAAAGCGCGAACCTTGCCCCATTGTGCGCCTGCAACGACAATGTCGCCGCGCTTCAGCGATCCACGTTTGACCAAGACGGTTGCTACTGGACCGCGACCTTTATCGAGCTGCGATTCCACAACAATGCCGTCGGCATCGCGCTTTGGATTGGCTTTCAGCTCAAGCAGTTCGGCCTGGAGTGTAATCGCTTCGGTTAGCGCATCGAGGCCTGTTTTCTTCAGCGCCGAAACTTCGATCGCTTGGACTTCACCGCCCATGGCTTCGACTTGGATGTCATGCTGCAGAAGGTCGGTCAGCACACGGCTGGCATCGGCTTCCGGCAGATCGACTTTGTTGACCGCGACAATGATCGGAACTTCCGCTGCTTGCGCGTGGCGGATCGCTTCGATGGTCTGCGGCATGACAGAGTCATTTGCTGCGACAACAAGAATAACGATGTCAGTGACATTGGCACCGCGCGCCCGCATCGCCGAGAACGCGGCGTGGCCAGGCGTGTCCAGGAAGCTGATCTTATCGCCAGACTTCAATTGCACCTGATAAGCACCGATATGCTGGGTGATACCGCCGGCTTCGCCAGCAACAACATCGGTTGAGCGCATCGCGTCCAGCAACGATGTTTTACCGTGATCGACATGGCCCATAATGGTCACGATGGGTGGCCGGTGTGCGAGATCCTTTGGATCATCGTCAACACCCTCAAGACCAATTTCCACGTCCGCTTCAGAGACACGCTTAACAGTATGCCCAAACTCTTCGGCAATTAGTTCGGCAGTGTCAGCGTCGATAATGTCAGTGGACCGCAGCATATCACCTTGCTGCATCATGAATTTCACGACGTCGCCGACGCGTTCTTTCATTCGGCCTGCAAGATCCTGCAAGGTAATGGTTTCTGGCAAAGTGACTTCGACAGAGACTTTTTCTGACTGGTCGCCACCGGCTCGGCGTTCGCGTTCACGCTCACGGGCTCGCTTAACAGACGCGAGAGAGCGCTGGCGATCGCCGTCATCGCCAAGGGCGGACGCAATGGTCAGCTTACCTCGGCGCCTCTTGGAATCGCCGCCGCCGCGACCACCGCGGCCGCCGCCTTGATCCCGGCGATCACGATCATCACGATCGCGGCCACCTTTGCGGCGACCTCCGCCTGAACTTGCGGCAGCCTCTAAATCAGCCTGGCTTGGCGCAGCGCCGCCTCGGCCTTGAGCTTTTCCGCCGCGATCTGTCCGACCAGGTTTAGCTTCGGTGTCAGCCTTTTTCTTGGCTTCGGCTTCGGCCTTCTTACGCTCTTCCTCTTCGGTTTTGCGTCGGGCTTCGGCTTCTTCGCGTTCTTTTTCTTTTTGTTGATTGGCCTGCTGCTTTTCTTGCAGGGCCTTGGTCCGCGCTTGCTGTTTCTCTTGTTCAGCCTTGCGCGATTCCTCTGCCTTCTTGCGCTGCATCAGCACTTTCTGGCGTTGGACAAGCTCTTCAACCGTGATGCCCAGCTTTGCAGCTGCGGCTTCTAGTTTGGACGGTTCTTTCCCGCCCGCACCGGTTTTTTTCCCGGTCGTTTTTCCAGCCGCCCCCGGCTTGGATTGTGCGCCGACAGTGCGACGCTTTTTGGTTTCGACAACCACTTGTTTAGACCGGCCATGGCTAAACGTCTGTTTCACTGTGCCGGACCCTCCGCCACGTGACACAGTGAGGGGCTTACGCCCGCCTGTCTTACCTTTGTCTTTCGTATCGCTCATGCGTACCCTAGGATTTAACCTTTCTATAGAGGCGGTTGCCAAACGCCCCTGCCTACAAAATTTCCTGTCTGCCGGAGAACCAGCCTGTCTCAGGCGCGTCTCTGAATCCAATCAGCCGCCGATAGGCGATTGAAAAAGCATCCGAGAGGGAACCTTGTTCAAGCAGCGCATGTATCACATGCTCCCGCCCAAAGGCTACGCCCAATTCAGCAGACGACAGCGCGCCTGCGACTTTCACGTCTTCATATATCGCCTTGGCGAGAAAATGAACCTTGTTGCGACCATCTTCTGCACCATCGCTGGCTTCGAGCAACCAGCCCGGCTCCTGCTTGCGGATATAGGCACGCACTTGGTCAAATCCAAGGACGGCCACACCACTCTTTTTCGCCATGCCCAGCAGGCCAATACAGCGCTGTAAGAGCTGTCGCTCTACTTCCTGGACGATGTCGTCAATCGGCTGGCATTGCGCTTTGAATGCGCGTGAAAAGACATGGTTCTCGACGCTATCCGCTATGATCGCTCGGTCAGCTGTGACCCATGCGCCACGGCCCGGGAGTTTTCCAAAAACGTCTGGAATGACCGTCCCATCGGGGCCGCGCACAAAGCGAATTAGCGCGTCGGGCGCCAAACGCTCGCGCGTGACCGCACACTGGCGAACCGATCCGCCAGCGCGCTTGTCCTGTCGCGCCCCTAGGCGCTGGTCGCTATCATTGAGGTTCTGCGGCATCATCGCCGCCCTCCATGAGAAGATCTTCGTCGAGATCTAGGCCTTCGAGTTCCGCGAGAATGTCCTCATCACTGACATCAATGCTGTCTTCCGCAGGAGTTTCGCTGTCATCGCTGGTCGCTTTACCAAGCTCACCGAGCGCGAGCAGGGCGCGTTCCTCTTCGGTCAGGTCTGTTTGCTCTTCGCTTGCGGCCTCAGCGGCCATTTCAGCTTCGAGTTGCTCAAGCGCTTCCGGTTCGATCCAGCCCGCGATGACGCGCGCTTTCATGATAAAGAGCTGCGCATCGTCTTTGCGCATTTCGCCTTTCTTTAGGATACCTTCCTGCCAGACCGGCTTGCCCTCTTTGTTATTCTCGCGCCAGCCGGTGAGGTCATCCGGGACGAGGCCTGCAACATCTTCAACCGTTTTGACATCGTTCTCGCCGAGCTTCACAGCAAATCCTGGAGACATGCCATCGAGCTCCATAACGCCGTCTTCGACGCCAAGCTCGAGGCGTTTGGCGTTTTGCTCTGCGGCGAGTTTCTCTAGATATTCGCGCGCGCGCTCTTGGATCTCTTCAGCAACTTCCTCGTCAAAGCCTTCGATCTGCATGAAGTCTTCAGCGCCGATATAGGCGATGTCTTCAACCGCTTCGAAGCCTTCAGAGGCGAGCAGCTGTGCCAGAGTTTCATCAGCGTCGAGGGCCGTCATGAAGAGTTCTGTACGGCGCTGGAAGTCGATCTGATAGCGCTCAGAATCGTCGCTCTCAGTGACAAGATCAATTTGCCAACCGGTCAGCTGTGAGGCGAGGCGGACATTTTGGCCACGGCGACCAATGGCGAGCGGGAATTGCTCGTCGGCAACTACGACTTCTACACGATGCTCGTCTTCATCGAGAACCACTTTTGAAACTTCTGCTGGCTGCAGAGCGTTCACGATGAAAGTCGCATCATCATAATTCCAAGGAATGATGTCGATTTTCTCGCCAGACAATTCGCCGACAACCGCCTGGACACGTGCACCGCGCATACCGACACACGCGCCAACGGGATCGATGGAGCTATCGTTTGAAATCACACCAATCTTGGCGCGCGAGCCTGCGTCACGGGCGCAAGAGCGAATTTCGATAACGCCCTCATAGACTTCTGGAACCTCTGCGGCGAACAGTTTGACCATGAAGTCTGGATGCGCGCGCGACAGGAAGATTTGCGGGCCTTTGATCTCGCGGCTCACTTTGTAGAGGTAGGCGCGGACGCGGTCATTTGGCTGGAAATTCTCGCGCGGGATGCCGTCATTGCGGCGGATAATGCCTTCGGCGCGGCCAAGATCGACAATTACGTGACCATACTCAACGCGCTTAACGATGCCGTTGATGATTTCGCCTTCGCGATCTTTGTATTCGTCAAACTGGCGCTGGCGCTCTGCATCGCGCACTTTTTGCATGATGACTTGCTTCGCCGTCTGAGCAGCAACACGGCCGAAATCAAACGGTGGGAGCTCTTCTTTGATCTCGTCGCCAAGCTCTAGGCTGGCATCGATTTTCTTCGCATCTGCCAGTGAAATCTGCTGCGCTGGATCCTCAATCTCTTCGGGATCGACAACGGTTTGAATGCGCCACAGGCTTTGCTCGCCGGTCTCGTGATCGATGATCGCGCGAATGTCGTGTTCCTGGCCATAGCGAGACTTCGCAGCTTTCTCGATCGCTTCCTGCATCGCTTCGATCACGATGGCGCGGTCAATCGCTTTTTCTTCTGCGACCGCTTTAGCGATCTGCATGATTTCAAGCCGGTTTGCGGAAACGCCTACATTACTCATGGGCTTCAGGCTCCAGTCTCAGGGTTGTTTTCTAGTGTATCAGACTCTGTCTCGTCTGTTTCGAGGCTGTCGAAATCTTCATCTCCGGGCTGCGGCGGTAGGGTGCCATCGCTCGCAGCGGCATCAATCAGCTCATCGGTGAGGATCAAGCTGGCTTTGCTCATCTCATGAACTTGCGCCACCAATTCGCTCTCATCGTCGAGCTCGATGGCGACGCCCGCGTTGTCTTCGCGCCGGATCACGCCTTGGAAGCGGCGGCGTCCTTCGAGCGGCATGGTCAGTTCGATCTTAACGAGATGACCGATCCAGCGCCCAAAGTCCCCAACGCGCGTCAGCGGCCGGTCGATGCCGGGGGTTGAGACCTCGAGCCTATAGGCTTCGCTGATCGGGTCTTCAGCTTCCAAAATTGGCGACAAGTTCCGCGAGAAAGTTGCGCAGTCTTCAACATCCGTTGGAGCGCCGCCCGCTTTCTCGATCATGATCTGAAGCAGAGGCCGATTGCCGCCCATGATGCGAATGCGCACGACTTCCAGGCCGAGCTCGCTTGCAAGCGGGCCAGCCATGTCAAAGATACGCTCTTCCTGGGGGCTAAGGGTAATCAATTCTGGCGGTCTTTCAGACAAAGAAAAGCGGCGGCCCCGTTCCCGGAACCGCCGCCGATATGTTTCGACTTGTCGCCTAGATAGGCGCAAACCGTGTTTTTGTCTACAACAGTTTCAGATCGACCGCAGACGTCTTGCCGCGACGCTCATCATTGAAGAGTTCGTACTCAACAGGCTGGTCATCTTGCAGGCCTTGAAGGCCAGAACGCTCAACTGCAGAGATGTGTACAAACACGTCTTTGCCGCCGTCGTCAGGTACGATGAATCCAAAACCTTTTGTGGCGTTAAACCACTTCACTTTTCCGGTGGGCATATAAGGCCCCTTTCCGTTGGTCCGCGCCGATCCTGCACCGTGCAGGCGGTCACGAGGTCGATTACGGAGAGGTAGGGACTTAGTTATCCGCCGGTCTGGCGGGGTCTTCTCAATTCAGACCGGCCGTATTCGATGGCGGACCAAGGTCACATTACAGGCGCCGGGTCAAGCGAAACCGGTTTAGCGGATCTCGAAAACCAAGGGTTGCACAACGTCTGTTCGCTCTAGACGGCAGGTGACGCCGACTTGATCGGGCTCATCAGCCTTATACCGCCACTTGCCAACCACGCGCAGAGATTTCTCGTCAAACTCTTCCACTGGGATCGATGCGAGCACGCGGGGATTGATCACATTGCCCTCTGAATCGAATTCCAGGCCGAGGATCACAGCCCCAAACATGCCGCGCATGGCTTTGCCCGCGGGGTAGCGCATTTTCGGGCGCTGGATCATCTGCCCCGGACAATGCGGCAAGCTGTATTCAACCGCCGTTTCGCTCGCCCCGATATATGCCGCCTCTTCCAAACTGCCATACGTATCGAGGATTGCATTGACCTCGTCGCGGCCTGGATAGCGCTCGCGCGAGCTTTCGAAATAGGCTTCCATGGCCATGCCCCAGGCATCGGCCTGCCATTTTAGATCATTGGCCCAGTCCGGGTGCTCGCCAACATCATCAACGAAATGGCGGGTGAATCCCTCGACATGAGCCATTTCCAAAATCGCATCGGCATTCTGGCGATGATTAAAATAAGAGACCGCTGCGACATATTTCGCCTCGATATATTGCCGCGGCAGGATTTCCGAAACGGGCTCAAGATGGGCGGCAGTGGCGAGCGCGGTCTCACGCATTTCTGAGTATTCCGCACTCCCCGTATCGCTCTTCATCAGAGCTAAATAGGCTTGCACCGTTTCGACAGTGGGGTCGCTCTTATAGGCGGCGAGCGCGTCTAGCAGAGCGCGGCGCGTATCGTCGGTGGCCGAGGCGGTGAAGGCCTCGTGCTTTTCGACAACTGAGGTCACGTCGAGGTCTTGGGCTTCGAGATCTGGGACAGCAAAACACGTAAACACCGCCAACCCAAACAAAGACCAAACACGCATCGCCAACTCCTTTGATGGACCCATCATTAGGTGTTTACTTGCAGCGGTCAATTCGCATTAGGAGGCGATTGAAAAATCGTAGTAGACCGGGTCGATATCGCCGAGTTTCTTTTGCTGATAGCGCGTTTCCACGTGATCTTCCGGGGCGCATCGCCAATCGTCCGCGCATCTGGCGGTCCACTCAAAGGCGGGATGCGCGAGGAAGCGTTCTAAGGCTTCATCGGCATAAGAGCGAACATCTGTTGCGAAGCGTACGCGCCCGCCTGGTTTCATCACCCGGGCGAGATCGTCCAAGAAGTCCGGCTGAATGATCCGGCGCTTTTGATGACGCGCTTTCGGCCACGGATCCGGGAACAGGATAAAGGCGCGGTCAATGCAATTGTCCTGAAGACCTTGGATCAACTCGCGGCCATCCTCGGGCCAGAGCCGAACATTCTGCAGACCTGCGTCCTCAATCTGACCGAGAAGCTTGGCGATCCCTTCGAAGAAGACCTCACTCGCCAGGACGCCGATGTCAGGGTTTTTGCGCGCCTGTCCGCTGACATGCTCGCCGCCGCCAAAGCCAATTTCAAGCCAGATCTCGTTGGCGTCCTGGAACAGCTGGCTCGGGTCTAAGGCGTGGGTTTCATCTATCGGAACGCGCAGCCTCGGAAGAACCTCGTCCATCAAAACTTTCTGGCGCCCAGATAAAGGACGCCCGCCGCGCCGCCCAAACGTTTTGAGCTGGTTTGAATTGGGATCGGGTTTGCGGTCATTCATGGTGATCTAGTAAGTTTGTTCTGGCGCGAAGTCGCCGCCCTCTGCACCAAAACTAACCATTCCTCAATCTGTTTATGCAAATTTGAGGCGAGACCGAAGTGCAAATCGGTCGTGTAGAGTTTGAGGATATTATGGACGACCTGCCGAAGACAGCGATCCCGGATTGCGTGTCGATCATTGTACCGACTTTCAATGAAGAAGAGAGTGTAGCACTGCTCACAGAGCAAGTTGCCGAAGCAATGAATAGCATTGGCTGCGCCTATGAGTTGATTTTCATTGATGACGGATCGCGCGATGGAACGGCGGCAGTGCTCGCCGATCTCGCGCAGTCGCACTCTGAAGTCCGGGTCGTCGAGTTTCGCCGCAACTTCGGCAAAGCCGCAGCGTTGGATGCCGGATTTCAGCTGGCAAAAGGCGACGTGGTGTTCACCATGGATGCCGATCTTCAGGACGATCCCGCCGAGATCCCAAACTTCCTTGCGAAGCTCGCAGAGGGCTATGATGTCGTCTCTGGCTGGAAACATGTCCGCCACGATCCGATCGACAAAACGCTACCGTCAAAGCTCTTCAATGGCGTCGTGAGCCGTTTGAGCGGCGTTAAGCTCAATGATTTCAATTGTGGCTTCAAAGCCTATCGCCGCGAAGCCGTCTCGGAATTGTCTTTGTATGGCGAGCTTCACCGCTTCATCCCAGTCCTGTTACATTGGGATGGCTACAAAGTTGGCGAGATTCCAGTAAATCATCGCGCACGCCAGTTTGGCGTTTCCAAGTATGGGTTTGGTCGTCTGTTCAAAGGTGCCCTCGATTTTCTCGGTGTGATGCTGAACACGCGCTATGCGACGCGGCCGCTGCATGTCTTTGGCGGCGCTGGCATGGCCTTTGGCGCGGTCGGGGCGAGCATACTTTTCTATCTGTCCGTCCTTTGGATGGTCGGTGCTGGCCCGATTGGGAACCGCCCTCTTCTCTTCTTCGGCATGTTAATGGTCATGACGGGCTTCCAGTTCATCACGATTGGCCTGCTGGGCGAGTTTATTCAGCGCCAGAGCGCGCAACCAAAACGGCGGTTCACGATCCGCGCCTTGCGCAATTTTGAGTCCGAAACCCCGAATACAGATCTTCTTCTAGCCGAGCTAAATCGCGCATCAGCGCGTCTAAGAGAGGTGCACGCCCAATGGCAGCCACAACCATCCGCGCCGACACAACCGAGCGCCACGTCAGCAAGTACAACAACCCAAACCCAATCCACCGGCTAAGCCTCGGGCGCTTTTACGACGAAGTCGCTAAAGAGCTGACTGATATTGCGCCGACCAATGTTTTGGATTTCGGCTGCGGTGAAGGCTACATCCTTGATATGTTGGCCGAGCGGGACGTGACGCTCTCAAACTATGAGGGGTTGGACCTACGCACCGATGCCCTGAGCGAGGCGCGGCGTCGTTGGCCGAACACGAATTTCCAGGAAGCCAACCTGTTTGATCCAAAGTTTGACACCAAACGCTATCACACAGTGATGGCGCTCGAGGTCTTGGAGCATTTGTTTGAGCCCGAGAAGGCGCTGGAGCGTTTGGTCTCTCTCGCTGATGAGTATTTGCTTCTGACCGTTCCAAATGAGCCTTGGTTTCAGATGATGAACCTGGTGCGAGGTCGCGACCTGATCCGGCTTGGAAACCATCCTGAGCACATCAACCACTGGAACAAGAAAACCTTTGCGGACTTTGTTGAGCCATATGCCGATGTGGTTCGAGTCACCACGCGCTTCCCATTCGTGATCCTGATCGCAAAACCACGCAAATGAATCTGAGTTCTGTAAAACCAGAACATGTCGCATTCGGCCTCGCCGCTGTTTTAGCGGCGATGGTGGCTCTTTGGCCGCTTGGGCTTGCGCTTGATTATCCAAATCATTTGGCGCGGACTTATATTCAGGGGCATCTCGCAACTGAGCCAGCACTTCAGGCTTTCTATGCTGTCTCGTTCGATCTTATCCCTGATTTGACGATGGACATGATCGTCCCGTGGTTGTCGCAGTGGATCGGGATCTATGCGGCTGGCGGCGTAACGATCTGGCTTGCGCTGATCTTACCCCCTCTGGCGGGTCTTGCTTTGGCCAAGCATTTTCATGGCCGTGTGACATGGATCTCTATGCTCGGATTCTTGACCGTGTTTAATGCCAATATGGGCTGGGGCTTTGTCAATTATGCGGCGTCGAGCGGCCTTGCCTTGTTGGCGTTCGCACTTTGGGTGCGCATGTCGCCAAGCTGGCGCCGCACTTTAGTATTCGCGCCGATTGGCCTCTTTCTTGTCGCAAACCACGCCCTGGCATTTCTACTGTTTGGCTTCCTGGCATTTAGCTGGGAAGTGATCGGTTTCTTTAGAGAGGAACGCCGGTCACTTTGGGGTTTCGTGCGGCAATCAGTTTTCTTGGATTTGCCAGCGATGCTTGCTGGGCTCGTTTTCATCGCCTTGTCCATGCAGAGCGCGGTAGATCTCCCAAAAGATGTGGTCCCGCTTTATGATTTTCAGCTCAAGGCTGGGATCCTCACGGCCGCTACTAATTTCAATAATCCGCAATTGGCCCTTATTGCATTCCTCTCGATTGCAGTTTTTTTCTGGGCCGCAATCCGCAATCGCTGGGTTAGTTTTGCGAACAAGACAGGTTGGCTTTGTCTCGCTTTTTTAACGCTCGTCATTGTCATTCCGTCTTCGATTTTCGGCATCTGGGGGCTTCACTTGCGGTTTACAGCGCCTTTGCTGATCGTTGCTGCGGCATCAATGACAGTAACCGCTGATTTCCCGGCGCGTTTGAAGCCGGCTGTCACCGCTGGGTTTGCAGTTTTGACGATTCTTTTGTTTGCGAATGCGGGCTTAAGACTGTCTGAAACACATAGACAAACACTGGCGCTGCAAGATCAACTCACGGCTGTTCCCAAAGGCTCAAAAGTCTTGGGTGTTTATGCAGACCTATCTTCTCGAACAGCGTTCAATTCCCACGCACTATCATTCGCCGTGATTGAGCGCGCGGCATATGTCCCGAACCTTTTCACCAATACATCTTTTGTTGATGTCACCCCTGCCATGGTGGACTTTCACATGCCGCAATCGGACCCTGTCCTGGCAAAGAATCTTGCAACGCTGGCGGAACGACCTGCCATCGCCTCAGAGAATGGATTTTGGTCGAAAGGCTTCGCGAATGATTGGCCGGAGCAGTGGGACTACCTTCTGATGTTCAAAACGGCTGAGCAGGACGGCCTCTCAGATCTTCCTGTGTGCGCGGTTTCTGCAACGCCTCAGGTCATAATCTATAAAACCGAGCCCTGCGCATAAAATTCGCTCAGAAAAAGCTTGCGATTGAAACCATGCAGGTTCACAACCCGCGCCTTGGTTAATCGTGAGAGAGCCCGGTGACACAGCCCGATACAGCTGCTGCGAATGAGGTGCCGACCCCGGCATTGCCGCTGCCGCAATGGGAGCTGGTGACCCTAGTTGCCGCGCTGATGTCGCTGAACGCGCTCGCAATCGACATCATGCTGCCGGCGCTCAGCAATATTTCTGAGTTTTATGACCTTCAACGCGACAATGATCAGCAGCTGGTGATCTTTGCCTATATTGCGGGCTTCGGAGCGCCGCAGCTTGTCTTTGGTCCGATCTCTGACCGCTATGGCCGCAAGGGGCTGCTCAGCATTTGTTTGGTGGGTTATGCGATCGCGGGCCTTGCCTGCATCATAACCAATTCCTTCATGGCGCTGCTGCTCGCGCGGTTCATTCAAGGAATCTTTGCGAGCGGCGTGCGTGTCATTGCTGTATCGATTGTTCGCGATCTGCTGGCTGGGCGGGCGATGGCTCGGATCATGTCGCTGGTCATGACCGTCTTCATGGTCGTCCCGATCCTGGCACCAACGATTGGCGCGGGCGTCATGCTAATCGCACCATGGCAATGGACGTTTGGCCTGCTCAGCGTTGCCGCGATCTTGAACCTGGTCTGGATCCAGCTCCGGCTCCCAGAAACGCTGCCAGAGAAAGACCGCCAACCGCTCAATCCGCAACAAACCGGCCGAGCCTATTGGCAGGTGCTGCGCACACGGATCACATTCGGCTATATGGGTGCGAGCGGGGTCATCTTCGGCGCGCTCTTCGCTTTTGTTGCGGCCTCAGAGCAAATCTTCACCGACGTGTTTGAGCAGCACGATACTTTTGCGCTTTGGTTTGCTGGCGTTGCCGCAGCTCTGGCGGCGGCCAACTTTCTCAATTCGCGTATTGTTGAAAAGTACGGCATGCGACGCATCAGCCACACCGTGCTCGTCCTGTTCATCGCATTGGCGCTGATCAATGTGATCACGCTCTACACAGTCGGCGAGAAACTGTGGCTATTCTATCCGCTCTTTTGCCTAACCTTCGGATGTTTCGGGATGCTCGGCGCGAATTTCACGGCGCTGGCAATGGAACCACAAGGCAAGATCGCCGGGACTGCGAGCGCGGCGTACGGCTTTGCGTCAACCACCGTATCGAGCTTTATTGGCTATCTTGTTGCCGGGCAGTTTAACGGGACAATCGCCCCATTTATGTGGGGCTTCGTCGCGCTCGGTGTCAGCTCGCTGACCATCATTTTCGTGACCGAACGCTTCAAGCTCTTCCAAACGCGATAGACCCTCTTGCGCTTCCGCAGCGATAGGCCCGCTATCTCCCGAGCAAAGACATAAGACAGAGGAAATCCCATGGCGCTGAAGACCCGCATCACTGAAATGCTCGAGATCGAGAAACCCATCATTCAAGCCGCGATGGGCTGGATTGCGCGATCGCAATTGTCATCCGCTTTCTCCAATGCAGGTGGCATGGGCATCATCGAGACGAGCTCTGGTGAACTGGACGCTGTCCGCGCTGAGATTTTGAAAATGCGCGACCTCACGGATAAGCCGTTCGGGGTGAACGTCGCGCAGGCGTTCGTGCGCGATCCCGACATCGTCCAGTTCGTGATCGATCAGGGGATCAAATTCGTGACGACGTCTGCGGGGAACCCGAAGAAATATACCAGCCAGTTGAAAGAAGCCGGGCTGACCGTGTTCCACGTTGTTCCAAGCTTGAAAGCTGCGCTCGGCGCGATTGAGGCGGGCGTTGATGGCCTGATCGTTGAGGGCGGCGAAGGTGGCGGCTTTAAAAACCCCAAAGATGTCGCCTCAATGGTGCTCATCCCTCAAGTCTGTGAAGCCGTTGATGTTCCGGTGGTGGCGGCGGGTGGCATCATGGATGGTTCAACTATGGCGGCTGCCTTCTCGCTTGGCGCTGAGGGCGTTCTGATGGGGACGCGTATTCTCTCAAGTGCTGAGAGCCCGGTGCATGAGAATTGGAAACAAGCCATCGTGGATGCGGATGCTACGGATACGGTCTTCCTGAACCGTGATGGTCCTGGCCCGGCATTGCGCGCCTTGCGCACCGAGCGTACCACGCGGATCGAGCAAGACGGTGTCGAGAATATCTTTGGCGAGTTTGCTGGCACACAACAGGTTTACTTTGGCGGCGATCTTGAGGCTGGCATCGCGCTAACGGGGCAAGTCGCAGGCCGGATTAAAGGCGTGCGCCCGGTCGCGGATATCCTTAATGAGACGATGGACCAGTTTAATGCTACGGTCGGACGTCTGAGCCAATTACAAGTGTGACAGCTTCACCCTAGGCGACTAGCCTAGAAAATGATTAAACACCGCAACGTTTTTCTCAAAGGTGCCAGAATGACCGCAAGAAACTACCTCCTCGGCAGTGCCGCTGCTTTCACACTTATCCTTGCCGGGTGCGACGCCGTGCGAACACCAGGATCAGAAACAACTGTCGAAACAGCCGAAACTGAAACGGCCGCGCCTGAGACGGTAGACGTTGATATTGCTGCGGTTTCCGCTGAAAATCCGCTCTTGCAGGATTGGGACACGCCCTATGGCATTCCGCCCTTCGCTGAAATCGATGATGAACATTATCTGCCTGCCGTCCAGGTCGCGATTACCGAGCTGGAAGCTGAGATTGATGCGATTGCCAACAATCCGGATGCACCAACATTCGAGAATACAATTGTCGCGCTGGACAAGTCAGGCGGCGCGCTGTCCCGCGTGACGCTGACCTTCTCCAACATCACCAATACTGACACCAATGATCGGTTGCAGGAACTCGCGACTGAGATTTGGCCGCAAGTTACTGCCGTGAACAATTCGATCAATTTCAACGAAGCACTGTTCGAGCGCGTGAGCGCTGTGCGAGATGCTGCGCCGACCCTTGATTTGGACGAACAAGACCTGCGTCTGATTGAGCTAACCTATCGCGGATTTGAGCGCGCGGGCGCGACGCAGAGCGCTGAGGTCAAAGACCAGGTTGCGGCGATCAACAAGGAAATGTCGTCGCTGACCACGCAGTTCTCGCAAAACCTGCTCGCCTCAACCAAAGCGTTTAAGCTCGAGGTCACGGACGAAGCTGAACTGGCGGGTCTTTCAGATAGTTTCAAAGCGGCGATCAAAGATGGCGACAAATGGGTACTGACCGTCGATCGCTCAGTGTATGAGACCTTCATGGCGCAGTCAGAAAACCGTGACCTGCGTCAGCAAATGTTCGATGGCTATCGTCTGCGTGCGACGACAGGCGAGACCGATAATGGCCCGCTCCTGATCAAGATCGCTCAGCTGCGCGCTGAAAAAGCCGAACTGCTCGGCTATGAGAACCACGCGGCCTATATCCTAGAATACAATATGGCCCGCACCCCGCAGACGGTTGAGGATTTCCTCGTCCGCGTCTGGGTACCAGGCCTCGCGCAAGCCAAGACTGAGCGCGATGAAATGCAGGCGCTGATTGGCGACGAGTTTACCTTCGCAGGCCATGACTGGTGGCATTACAGCGAGAAAGTCCGCCAGGAAAAGTACGCCTTTGATAGCAGCGTTCTAAAGCCTTATTTCGAGCTCAGCGCTGTGCGCCAGGGCGCGTGGACAATGGCCGAGCGTCTGTTCAACATCACCCTCGAAGACGTGGATGTTGACGCCTGGAACCCGGTCGTCACCGCCTATGACGTCAAAGACAATGAGACGGGCGAACATCTCGGTCTGTTCCTGATGGACATGTATGCCCGCGACAGCAAACGCGGCGGCGCCTGGATGAGCACCTATCGGGCCTCGACCAATTATGATGATGCGGCGGAAATCCGCCCGCTGGTAACCAATAATCTCAATCTGATCACGCCTGCAGAGGGCGAGCCAACCTTGATGAATTTCTCAGAGGTTGAGACTTTCTTCCATGAGTTTGGCCACGGGCTGCATGGCCTGCTGACTCAGATGAAATATGCCGAATTCTCCGGCGTGGATGGCCCGCGGGACTATACTGAGTTTCCGGCGCAAATCTTGGAACATTGGGCTGGCGAAGAAGAAATGCTCGCCGAATATGCGCTACACTATGAAACTGGTGAGCCGATCCCGCTTGAGCTGATCGAAAAAATGCGTGAGGCCTCGAACCACAATCAGGGCTTCCGCACGACTGAGTTCATCGCGGCCGCGCTTCTGGATCTGGCCTGGCACCGCCTCAGCCATGAAGAGACGCTCGCCATCACCGATGCCCGCGCCTTCGAAAAGCAAGTCCTGGAAGGCTATGGCCTAATCGAAGAGATTGAGCCGCGCTATCGCAGCCAGTATTTCGCGCACATTTTCTCAAGCTCAGTTGGCTATAGCTCTGGCTATTACGCCTATCTCTGGTCGGAAATTTTGGACGCAGATGGCTTCACCGCGTTTAAAGAGAAAGGTGATATCTGGGATCCAGAGCTTGCCGCGCGCCTCAAAAAGTGGGTTTATGAGTCAGGCGGCCTACGCCCGGCGGATGAGCTTTACCGCTTGTTCCGAGGCTCCGACCCAACCATCGAACCGCTCCTGCGGATTCGCGGGTTCGAGACGGACGAAGCTGGCGAAGGTTAGACCTAACGTTTCTTATTGGAGTGAGAGACGACCGAAGAAAGCCGCTCCGAAAGGGGCGGCTTTTTTGTTGGGGTGGCGGCGGTAAGCGGCTTAAGATAGCCCAAAGCTGGGCGCTTGCTGCCACTCTCTTGTTTCTTTAGTTGCTATAACGCAATTCCCTAAGCGGCTAGCCTCAATAGTATTGCGGTCATTGATATTGGGAACGAGATTTATCGTGTTGAAGTTGATTGTACTTTTGAGTTTTGTGCCTCTCGTTGCTTGTTCTCAGATGATCGGGATGGACTACGATACGCCTTGTGACAATGAGCCCTTAAACACTCTTAGGCATCGAATGAATGCAGAATATCAAGGCGTTCGAATGGCTGATGTGCCTATGGAGGTTCTGGCAAAAGAGCGCGAAATACTCGTTAGCATCGCAGAAGATAAGGCAAAGTTTGAAAACCTTAGCCCCGAAGAGGTCGAGGGTTACAAAGAGTATTGGCGAACTTACATGCCCGACCTATTCACGAATCGTGCGTTCTACGAATCCGTTGATATGCGGATGTGCGCCCTGGTTTCGCCAGCCCGTGAGAGCGTAAGGCAAAGAGCTCTACAGTTTAAGTCACCCTAACGCTGAGACAGTTTGTTTTGGGTGCGCCCTGTGAGGGGTTGGTGCTGGGGCAAAGGTAGAGCCTCATCCTGAGCGAAGGCCTTTCAAAGAAGAGGGCTTTCCATCGAGCGTTCCCCACAGCTTGTCTGTGGGGTCCAGCACGCGAGCTTGCCGTTGAGACTGGGAAAGATGTTTTCGCTCTCGGGTCCCAGCCGCGCCATCATGCGATGGACTGCCCAGACGAGCTGGGCAGAGCGCTGGGAGGTGATGATGTGCTTCACGGTGGAATCGGATGTTATAACAAAACGAAAATACAATAAAAACAAGACTCTATAGCTTTTCGATGTAGCCCATACTAAGCTCTCACGAAACAACAGATTCGGAGGCTCCGATGCGTACGCTCATTTGTTCAGCACTACTACTTGCGGGCTTAAGCGCCTGCGCCGTGGCCCCGGAAGACCATGCGGCTGAGATCCATTCTGAACATGCGCATGAGCATGGCGAGGGCTGCGGCCATGATCGCGTCTGGCATGTTGATCACTGGGACTATTTGCATGATGGCCACTTACATTTCGTGCACGGCGATCATGTCGATGAGCATGTGATTGCGGTCAGTGCCGCCAACCCGGACGGCGAGGCCCCGATGGACCCGGCGGCGCATGCGGACCATATGCACGGCGCAGAGGATGCTCATAAAATGATCCGCCACGGCGATCACATGGACTATATTCACGATGGCCGCCTACATCATGTGCATGGCGACCATGTTGATGATCACGGCCCGATTACAGTCGAGTCGAATAGTTAGAGTAGTCGGCTGGACCTAGTCGTCTGGCCAGAGCACTTCCGGGTTTTTCATCGTCTTGATCTCGAGCACATTATTGTTCGGGTCGGCGATGAAAAACGTTTCCTGCTCATATTTGTCGCCTTCGAAGCGGCGATAAGGATCATCGATATAAGTCAGACCCGCCGCGGCGATGCGGTCTTTGACGGCGTCGAAATCCTCTTGGGTGAGGTGGATGCCGAAATGCGGGACGAGGACCGCGCCCATATCAACATCATGGCGCACATTCGGGAGCTTTTCCTCGCTTTGATGGAGAGTCAGTTCATTGCCCCAGAAATTGACATCGACCCAGCGTCCCTCTTCGCGATTGCCGAGCTTGCAGCCCAGAACATCGGTGTAGAAAGGCAGGGTGGTTGAAAGGTCGCCTGCCGGAATTGCCAGGTGAAGAACTGCGGACATGAAAACGCTCCCCGATTAGTTTCGTTTGCAACCAAATAGCCGAAGATCAGGGGGTGTGGAAAGTGCAATTCGTCAGGCGAGCGCGAGTTTGTAGTTTCTACGTGTCACGCGCGGGTCAATCCGCAGCGATTTAAAACTCTCCGCATCGACCGCCGCTAGGAAGGCCTCGGCGCGCTTTTTGTCGGAAGGAAGCATCATCAGATAGACATCCAGCGCATCCTGAAGACGAAGCAGCGAAAAGGTGCGCGCAGCCATCATGCCGCTATATCCGCCGGTTGTGAACGGGATCATGCCAAGACCACGCGGGATTTCTGAGCGCGGTTCAGCGGTCAGGGCCCAATCGGCAAATAGTTTGATCGTCGCTGCGAGGACCGGCAAATGTTCGGCGAGCGCGACTTTTAAGATTGGCAACAGCGTGCTTGGTAAATCATCATTCGGGACCAGTTCGCCAGTTTTGCCGTCTCCGGCGATAACACGCTCGACATAGTCCGCCACCTTTGGCGCGGTGCGTTTCATATGCTCGCCGGTGAACTTGTCGCGATATTGATGCGCATAAAGCGGCCCGATCATCGCGAAGTCCGCATAACTCGCACGGGTCCCGAGCAGATAAGGCAGTTTTTCGAGATGGGCGGAAAGATCCGCAAGGAATTGCTCATACGCCTTTTCGACGCCAGGAATGGTTTCCGGCGTGATGCCAAGCATCGGAACGAAGCTGCGAAAGCGCATCCCGACGGCCTTGCCCGCTTCATACTGTTCTTCCGGTGTCGCATCCGGCGCTGAATTCTTCCCGAATTCGCCATAGATCCACTCTTCATTGTGGTTCCAGCGGTAATGCATGGCAGGCAGGGTCATCCACTCATCCGCAAAGAGCTGCAGCAGGAATGTGACCATGCGCTGTAAAGGCGTTTCGGGAATGGCTTTGGGCGCGTCTGATGAGGCTTCGAAATGTGCGATAATATCGGACGTGTCTTGGACAAACTCGCCATCGGGAGTTTTCAAAACTGGGATGACCGGCCAGCCAATATTGGCAATGATTTCGGACTTCATGAGGTCTGGTGTTGGCGCGACTTCGTTGAAAGCAATCCCTTTCCAGCGCAAATATGCGCGGGCCTTGCCGGTGAAGTAGCTCATCTCGCTACCGTAGAGCGTGTTCTCAGTCATTTTCGTTTCTTCTCCACACATCCCGACCCGCAGCTAAGGACCAAAAAAATAACCGTCCGGCAACTCACAAGTTTACCAGAATCGAGATTTCATTAACCCAATCGCGCCATTGCGATGAACATTGCAGATAAGACAGCGGCGCGTCACGTTTCCGCCCGATTCTCCGCTGATAGAAACACGAGTTTTTTCGCATGGCGGCCAAGCCCGCCCGTCAAAAGGATTGAGAGACGTTTATGGAGTCACAAGCGCTAGGCGATGTCCACGCCCAAGGGGCCTTTTCCATGTTCGAGCTGCTTATGGCCGCGGACCCGGTCGTGAAAGCCGTTCTGATCGCTTTGATCATTGCCAGTATCTGGTCCTGGGCGGTGACGGCTGAGAAATTCTTCGCCATTGGCGGCGCGCGCAAAAAGGCGAACGAGTTTGAAGAAGCGTTTTGGAATGGCCGCGCGGACGACTACGAAATGCGTCCCGGCCAGTCGCCAGATAATGCCGGCGCCCGCCTTTTCGCCGCGATTTCGCGCGAATGGCGCGATGCGAAGAGCGTCTCGCCGAGCGAGCATGGCGCTCTGGTTTCGCGCGCCGAGCGGTCCCTGCGCGCAACAGTCGACCGCGAGGTTGGATCGGTTTCCACTGGGATCGGCGCCTTGGCGACGATAGGGTCGTCGTCTGTCTATATCGGTTTGTTCGGGACCGTTTGGGGCATCATGAACGCGTTTTTGAACATTAGCGCACAAGAAGATACCAGCCTGGCTGTGGTTGGCGGCCCCATCGCTGAGGCTTTGTTTGCGACCGGGCTTGGACTTATCGCAGCGATTCCGGCGGTCATCTTCTACAATAAATTTTCTGGAGATCTGAACCGCTATGCAGACACGCTGGACTCGTTCAGCCAGGATTTGCTGGTGCGATTGTCTCGTCGTGCCAGCGATGGGCCTGTCTAATGGCTGCGCCGCTTAGATCTGGCGGTGGGCGCGGACGACGCTCCTTCAATGCCGAAATCAACGTAACGCCTATGGTAGACGTTATGTTGGTGTTGCTGATCATTTTCATGATTACGGCGACAGCCCTTCAACGCGGCGTTGAAGTGAACCTCCCGAAGGCCGCGACGAGTAATCTGAGTGTTCCGAAAACAACGCCGCTCCTGGTCACGGTGACCTCGGATGCCCGGGTTTTCATTTCTGAAAGCGAGATCGAGGTCGACGAGCTTACGGCAAAGCTCCTGGCGATTGCCGAAGAGGGCTATGAGGAGCGCATCTTCCTGCAAGGCGATACGGACGCAGCTTATGGCGAAGTGCTCGGTGTCATGACGCAAATGAAGAATGCCGGTTTCACCAATATCGCCCTGGTCACTGACCCCAAGGCACGTGCGGAGCGCGAGGGCTAAGAGATGTTGCGCGGCTTGCCTGCTTCTATCATCGTGCACGCCGCCGTTGTCGGAGCGTCTTATGTGACGTTTCCGTATTGGAGCAGTTCTAGCAGCGCATACATCACCGATATCGAGGCCGTCGATGTCGACTTCGCCGACCTTAGCGAGATCACCAATATCGCGCCTTTGATCCCCCAAGAGGAAGAAGAGCCAGAGGAAGCGGCGCCCGAAGAACCTGAAGAGGTTGAAGACGAACCGATCGAAGAAGAGGTCCCAGAAGCCGAACAGGACGTGTCGACTGAGGATCCTGCTCCGGTTGAGGAGAGTCCTGAAGAGGTTTTGCCTGATTTTGAGCAAGATCCGCCCGAGGAACCGGAAGAAGAGCCGGAAAAAGAACCCGAGCCTGAGCCTGAGACAAGACCGCAGCCGCCTCGCGACCCGCTCGCAGATTTCCTGAATCAAAGCGAAACAACATTCAAGAGCGAGATCGAAACGCGGCGCGAGCGACCTGAACCTCGAGCCTTGCCGCCGGAAGAGAAGCCACAAACGGCGCTGAAAGATGCGCCCCGTCCTGTTGAAACACGCAGCCGCCGCGGCGCTGGCGATCGCAACGCCAATCAGGCGCGTATCGATGCAATTCTCTATAGCCGGATTTTTCCCTGCTGGGACGGCGTCGCTGATCTGCCATTTCCCGACCGTCTGAATGTCCGCATGAAACTGCAACTCAACCCGAATGGAAGCATTGCCGAGCTCGAACTTGTCGAGCCAGCGCGGCGTCCGCTTGGGAGCTCGCCTATGGGCACAGCTGTGGATCGCGCTTTACGAGCGGTCCGAAAATGTGCGCCATACAAACTGCCGCAAGATGATTATGATAATTGGCGTGATGGGACGGTTAATCTCGGCCCCGCGTTTACGCCGACCTCTCAACGCTGACACCGGAGACCTGATCTATGATGAAAAAACTGCTTTGCGCAATTGCTCTAGCTTTTGGGTTGGCCAGCCCAGCTGCGCTCGCCCAGTTTGAAGTCAATATCAATGAAGGTGTTTTGAAGCCTACCCCAATTGCGATTCCGAATTTTGAAGCGATTGGCGTTGACGCTGAAACCGCGCAACTGATCAGCGACGTGATCCGCTCCGATTTAGAATCGACCGGGCTTTTCACGATCACGCCTGAAGATGCCTACATTCAAAACGATCTGAACATCGAGGTCGCGCCGCGCTTTGCCGACTGGAAGATCATCCAAACCGACGCGCTCGTGGTTGGTACGGTCGAACAGATCACGCGGGATGGCAATGATCTCATTCGTGGATCCGTGCGGATGTGGGATGTTTATGGCGAAGAGCTGATGCGGTTTGAGGACTCTTCTGGACGGCAAGTGTCCGGCCGCCGTTTTACAACCACTCCAGAAGATGCGCGGCGTATCGCGCACAAGATCGCGGACGCGATCTATTCGCGTCTGACCGGCGAGGATGGCTATTTCGACACCCGTATCGTGTATATTGCGGAAACGGGACCTAAGACCGCGCGCGTTAAACGCCTGGCGATCATGGATGCCGACGGTGCCAATGTGAAATATCTTACCAGCGGCGCATTCACAGTGCTGACCCCGCGCTTTTCGCCAGAGGCACAGCAAATCACATACATGTCGTATGAGGGCGGTATTCCGCGCGTCTATCTCTACGATCTACGCCGCGCGCGCCAGGAAGTGCTTGGCAATTTCCGAAACATGACATTTGCGCCGCGTTTCTCGCGCGATGGGAATTCTGTGCTTTTGACCCAGGCCACCAATGGCAATTCTGACGTTTACATTATGGACCTGCAGACCCGTCAGAGTCGGCGCCTGACCGATCACCCGGCGATTGATACGTCGCCATCTATGTCGCCAGATGGACGCCAGATCGTATTTAACTCTGATCGCGGCGGTAGCCCGCAGCTTTACATCATGAATACAGATGGATCTGCGCGGACTTGTCCTTCTGGTGGCCGGGATGTGGCTTGCCGAATCACTTTCGGAACCGGCCGTTATTCGACCCCCGTTTGGAGCCCGCGCGGCGATTTGATTGCCTTCACGAAGCAAACTCGCGGTCGTTTCCATATCGGCGTGATTGGTATTGATGGCAGCGGTGAGCGTTTGCTCACCGAATCATATCTCGATGAGGGCCCAGATTGGTCGCCAAACGGGCGAGTTATTACCTTCTTCCGCGAAGCTTTTCCCGGAGCGTCACCAACCTTGTGGTCTGTGGACCTAACCGGGCGTAATCTGCGACCGCTGCCAACCCCAACAGATGCTTCAGATCCAGCTTGGTCGCCACTGCTCGACTAGGGTGTGCATCTTCCGCAAAGTCTGAAATCTCAGTAATGTTACCAAAATTGGAAAAATTGGCGTATACGGTGACACGAAGTTGACAAATAACCCACCTAATGCACGTGGTGTGCGCGTAAGTAAGGAGAGACCTATATGCGTAAGCTTATGATGACATCTGCATCAATCGCCGTTTTCATCGGTGTTGCAGCATGTGCTTCCACCCCAGAACCAGAACCGGTCGTTGTGGAAGAACCAGAACCCGAGATTGTTGTTGTTGAAGAGCCAGAGGTTGTCGAGCAAGAGGTATTGCCTCCTGTCCCAACTGGCCCTGTCGAAGGCTCCATGGAAGATTTCCAGGTTAATGTCGGCGACCGTGTCTATTTTGACCTTGACCAGTACCGTCTTGGTTCAGATGCCCAAGCAATCCTGCAACGTCAGGCGGCATGGCTGTCATCTTATCCAAACGTGAACATCCTTGTTGCAGGCAACTGCGATGAGCGTGGCACACGTGAATACAACCTTGCGCTCGGCGAACGCCGCGCGTCAGTTGTAAAGAACTACTTGGTTGACCTTGGTGTTGACCCAGCTCGGATTCAGACTGTTTCTTACGGCAAAGAGCGCCCAATCGCGCTTGGTTCAAACGAGGATGCTTGGGCCCAGAACCGTAACGGCTTCACACAGCTGATTTCAGGCGTGGTTGGCTAAACCACTGCCATTAACGAAATAGAATAGGCCGGGCGTCACATTTTGGCCCCGGCCTTTTTTTATTTATGGCGTGTTGTCCCGAAGCGCCGAACTGGAGCCTGCCTAAAATGCTGCGTAATTCCCTATGTCTCGCCCTGGTTATGACAGCGATGGCGGTCGTTCCGTCTGCAGATGCTCAACGAAGTCCTGCGCAAATCGTTCAGGGTACGACGAGCGGAGAATTAGCAGCTACCGTAGAGGAGTTGCGGGTCAGCAACGCGCAATTACGGGCCCGTATAACCGGGATCGAGTCCGACAAAGCGCAGCTCAATGGGAAATTAGAACAGCTCGAATTTGCGCTGACGCAAAGCCGCTCGCAAATCGACCGGATGCAAGGCGATGATGCGGAATTGCAGCGCCTGATCACGCGGCTTGAATCACGTTTGTCGGAACAAGAAGAGACGATAGAGGATCTTCGCCAGCAGGTTACGGCGCTCCGCCCTGAACCGGCTTTCCTTTCATCAGAGGCTGGATCAGTCCCCGCAAGCCCTGACTTAGACAATGATTCCGATCTCGTGACCGCAATGTCTGCGCCAGACCTGGATGCGTCGACAGACACGACCGGCCCGCGCCGCATCATCCGCCGCGCTGACGAAGACGTCGACGCGGGCGCCGCGATAACTCAAGTTGGACCAAGTGGTGCACCGCTTCCGCAAGGATCATTGGGAACGCTTTCTGCGAGCGCGCTGCCCGGCGATGCGGGAGAGCTCTTTGCCGAGGCCAAATCGCGTCTCTTGCAGTTTGACTATGCTGGCGCCGAGAATGCGTTTCGCGCATTCTTGACCCAGTTTGGCGACGATCCTCAGGCCGGTGAGGCCCAATATTGGCTCGCTGAAGTTCTGTACCAGCAAGAGGCCTACCCGGAGTCCGGGGCAGCCTATACCGATATGATCCGGTCCTATCCAGATGATCCCCGCGCCCCAGAAGCGCTGGCGAAACTTGCCCGGTCTATGCGCTTGGTCGGCGATACGCAGCAGGCGTGTAACGCACTAGATTTGCTGCCACAGCGCTATCCGAATGCGTCTGGCGTCACGAAGAATCTGGCGGCTGGTGAGCGCGTTCGATCCGGCTGCGATAGCTAGGCTGCGTGCAGTTCAGCGCTGATTTCCAAACCCTAATTGAGCGGTTCTCGCCGCATGCTGACAGTCCCATTGCGCTCGCGGTTTCTGGGGGTAGCGATTCGCTTGCCCTGCTCCTTCTTGCGCATGATTGGGCGACACGTGCCCGGCGTCGATTATTTGTTCTGACGGTCGATCACAAGCTGAGACCTGAAGCTAAGCAAGAAGCCAATACGGTTGCGGCTCTAAGTGCAGAGCTTGGCCAGCCGCACAGTACGCTCGAATGGGAAACCCCCCGTGCGAGCCAAGCGGCGGCGCGCCGCGCGCGATATGAGCTCTTGGCTCAGGCCGCGCGAGCGCGTGATGCGGGTTGTTTGCTGACAGGTCACACATTTGATGATGTCGTCGAGACCGCGATGATCAGGCGTCGCCGCGGCGTTCGAGATGCAAGTGTTGCGGGGCCTGTGATGGCTGCTCCCGTTCCAGCCTGGCCAGCTGGTCGCTCTGTGGCCTTGCTACGCCCGTTGATCCAATGCTCACGATCAGAGCTCCGGGCCTATTTGAAGATGCGGGGACGGGGTTGGGTCGACGATCCCTCAAATGCGGACCCAGCTTACGAACGTGTGCGCATCCGAGCGTTTCTTGCTCGTCATCCGCGCTTCTCTGAACTTGCTGCATCCTTTGTGCGAACGCAGCAAGAGGCGCGATCGGTGCAACAAGGCGCGCTGGCTGAAAACCTAAGCAAAGTCCAAGTCGAGCCAAGCGGTCTGATCAACACCGTAGCAGCGACGCCGAGCCCGAACCTGCTGAAGCTCCTCATCCGTTGCGCCAGTGGATCGGCAGATGATCCGCGTGACAGGGCGGTGCGGCAATTGCTCGAGACGCTCATCTCGCCCGGGCAGAGGCAAACACTGGGAGGCGCGTGGATTCAGCGTACGAAAACAGGGTTCCTAATCGGGCGGGACCCCGCATCCGGCATTCGGTCAGAGCAGGGCGGTCTGTTTGATGGGCGATACGAAAGAGGTACGGTGGAAGATCAAACCACCGCGGCCAACCTGCCTTTCCTCGTCCGTCAGTCAGCCCCGCCTGACCCCTACTGGCGCGAGATCATTTCAGAGCGATTGGCGCACCTCATTCGGTGCTACCAGACCCCTTTGCTAAGGCCTGTCCAAAGATAAGGCGTAGAATGATGTTTGGCTGGCGTTCCTACTCGTCTGGTACAGGAATAGGCAGTTGTAACGTTTTCCGTAAAAGATCTGGCAACCGACTCAGATTAAATCCTGACTTCTAAACACCGGTATGAGCGCCTAAGGACTAACGGGTCATGTCTGAGACCGATTGGATCTATCTGAATGGAGAATTTCTGCCCGCTTCAGAGGCGCGAATTTCTCCGTTTGACCGAGGCTTTCTATTCGCCCAATCTGTCTACGAGGTGACGTCGGTCTATGCAGGCAAATTGATCGATTATGAGCCTCATATGGAGAGATTGAGGCGGTCGCTCGCAGGCTTGGAGATCGTCCCGCCGGAGATTGACTTCGCCGCAGTCCACCGGGAGCTGATCATGCGCAATCAGCTGCAAGAGGGGCTGATCTACCTTCAGGTAACAGCAGGCGAGCACGGACCTCGCGATTTCTACGGTCCCGAAACTCTGACGCCATCAGTGTTTATGTTTGCCTCGGCTCGCAAGCTGATTGGTGATGCCGCGCGGGACGGAATAACGGCTATCTCTCAAGAGGATACGCGCTGGAAACGACGCGACTATAAAACCACGCAATTAGTCTCACAGTCGCTGGCTTATCGCGCGGCGCGTCGAGCTGGCGCGACCACTGCGATCATGCATGAGGATGGGATCATCACAGAGGCGGCGTCTGCCAATCTCTGGATTATTACTGCCGATGGCGTTTTGATCACGCGGCACCTTTCCTCAGCTCTCTTGCCGGGGATAACGCGGGCGCGGGTTCAGGCGCTTGTGGGTAATATTAAAGTGGAAGAGCGCGCTTTCTCGCTTGCTGAACTTCGATCTGCTAGCGAAGCCTTCACCAGCTCAACCGGGGCAATGATTGCGCCGCTTCTGGCGGTGGATGGGCAATCGATCGGTGATGGCAAACCAGGGCCAGTCACACGCAAAGTCCAGGCGGCTTACTATGAATTTATCGGCGCCAATTTGAGCGCGATTGACTGGCTATGATTTCGGCTCATCTGGGTCGATGATTTCGCCTTCAAAGGTGAAGCCGTCTTCGTCATTCGCGGCTTCAGGGGTTTGCATCTGGGCGAACATGTCCTGCATCTGGTCCATCATACCAGCCATCTGGTTGACACCAATTCTCGCGCCAATCGTGGCGCCGATCACCGCGATTAAACCTGGTACAATCAGATAACCGACATCTCCAAACCCGAGCTGAGGCTGGAACTCAGTTGCTTGGAAAAGAGCTGCCAGCAAAGCGGCAATGCCAAATGCCACGCCATAGCCGATGATCCCGATCAATAGGCGCCTTCCGGCCCCTCGAAACGGCGAAGGTTTCTCAATCGGGGCGTCCGGTGAAAGCGCCGACTTCAGATCGAAACTTGGGAACGGGCTAACCATGCGAATAATGACCGTGGTCGCGGTCGCCACCAAGGCGAGTAGCGGCACAATCATGATGCTTCGGTTCATCGCCCCAGCCGTCATCGCCGCGATGACAAAAGCGATGGGTCCTGCAAGCCGCAGAACGAGTGGGAGAAGAAGCGTGTTCGGCATATGCGAGTCTCTGATTGGCGCGCCATATGCCTAACCCGCTCAAGGGCGCGCTGGCAACGGGGTGCGTGGAGTTTCGAGCACGGCGCGGATTTTCAGTAGCAGGATCGTCGCGGCGAGCGCCAGCGTGATCGAATTGGCGAGAATGATCGGCAAGGCACCAACCAAAAGCCCATAGAGCAGCCACCCTGCAACGCCTGTCGTGAACAGCGCATACATACAAAGCGAGATGCCATCGGTCTTGCCGGTACGCAGCACAAGCAGGGTTTGCGGCAGGAACGAAATAGTCGTCAGCACGGCTGCGACCAAGCCAATCATATCAGTCATTTCAGGAACTCCAAGAGAGACCGTTATTTAGGCGATCCTTCTAATCTACACATCGCATAACTTTTCTCTCCAGGCATGCGATTATGCATGGGGCTTTTAGCACCCTTGAGTGCTTGCGGTTACCGCACGCTTCCCGCATCTTGCGCGCGAACCGAGAAACGGAGTCCGGATTGCCAGACACAGCCTTTCAACACGCCCCAGACCGTCCGTGGATCTTCAGAACCTATGCAGGCCATTCGACGGCTAAGAAGTCAAATGCGCTCTACCGGTCTAATCTCTCAAAGGGTCAGACGGGCTTGTCTATTGCGTTCGATTTGCCGACCCAAACGGCCTATGATGCGGATCATATCTTGGCGCGCGGCGAGGTTGGTAAGGTTGGCGTGCCGATCGGCCATCTCGGCGACATGCGCATTCTGTTCGACGAGTTGCCGCTGGAAGAGATGAATACGTCAATGACGATTAATGCTCCAGCGGCTTGGTTATTGGCACTATACGTGGCGCTGGCAGATGAGCGCGGCGACGATCGCAACAAGCTGCGCGGCACCACGCAAAACGATATCATCAAAGAATATCTATCGCGCGGGACATATGTGTTTCCGCCGCAGCCCAGCATGCGCTTGATCAGCGATATGATCAGCTGGTGCTATACCGAGGTCCCGAAATGGAACCCGATGAATGTCTGTTCCTATCATCTGCAAGAAGCCGGTGCGACTCCGGAACAAGAGCTTGCTTACGCACTTGCCACGGCCTGCGCCGTCCTCGACGCTGTGCGCGCTGGTGGCCAGGTTCCGGAAGCAGATTTCCCGACCGTGTTTGGCCGCATCTCCTTCTTCGTAAATGCGGGCGTTCGTTTCGTCACTGAGCTTTGTAAGATGCGGGCCTTTGTTGATCTCTGGGAAGAGATTGGTCGCACGCGTTATGGTGTGACAGATGAGAAGGCCTTGCGGTTTCGCTATGGCGTGCAGGTCAACTCACTTGGCCTGACTGAGCCGCAACCGGAAAACAATGTCTACCGCATCTTGATCGAAGCTTTGGCGGTGACCCTGTCAAAACGTGCCCGATGCCGGGCACTGCAGTTACCGGCCTGGAACGAGGCGCTGGGCCTGCCGCGGCCTTGGGATCAGCAATGGTCTTTACGAATGCAGCAAATCTTGGCGTTTGAAACCGATCTTTTGGAATATGAAGACCTGTTTGATGGCAGTCACGTGGTGGATGGGAAAACCGCCGCGCTAAAGGCGGAAGCGCTGGAGGAACTTGCCAGCATCGATGCTATGGGCGGCGCCGTAGAGGCAGTCGGCTACATGAAAGAAAGCCTTGTTGGCGCGCATATTGAGCGGGTTAAAGGCATTGAGAGCGGCAGCCTCCAGGTGATTGGCGTGAACGCTTTCACACAATCAGAGGAGAGCCCGCTCGGGGCCGGCAATGAAGCCATCCAAACTGTCGATCCGATGGTCGAGCGTCAGCAAATTGATGCACTGAACAAATGGCGCAGTCAGCGCGACACCGGTGCGGTTGAGCAGGCCCTCATTGAGCTGAAAGCCGCCGCCACGTCCGGCGCCAATATTATGGAGCCGAGTATTGCGGCTGCGAAAGCTGGCGCAACAACTGGGGAATGGGGCGCGATTTTGCGCGAGGTGTTTGGTGAGTTTCGGGGGCCGACCGGCGTAAGTGTCGTGATCGACACAGGCGGCGACGAACATATCGAAGCGACGAAGGCGCGGGTTGAAAGCGTTTCAGAACGGCTAGGCCGTGACCTGACCTATGTGCTGGGAAAACCAGGATTGGATGGCCACTCAAACGGGGCGGAACAAATTGCTGCCCGCGCCCGCGCATGCGGTATGCAGGTTGTCTATGAAGGCATTCGGTTCACACCGTCTGAAATCGTCGCGCAGGCAGCTGAAGCCAATGCGCATGTTATCGGACTATCGATCCTGTCAGGCAGCCATCTTGATCTGGTTCGAGAAACCCTTGCCGAGATGCAGCGGCAGGGCCTCGAAACTATACCGCTCGTCGTTGGCGGCATTGTCCCATTCGAGGATGAGCAGGCGCTGAGGCAAATGGGCGTGCGGCGGGTCTACACACCGAAAGACTTCAAGATTACCGACATCATGGATGATGTGGTCGACGTCGTTGAGAAAGCTTGGTTGGACTAGCGCTAGCTACCAGCGCCCGAGGCGCCGGAAACGGATTTCGCTAAGCTCAATCCCGCGCGTTTTGTCAGGAACCACCGGGCGGACGGAAATATAGTCCAGCGCGCCCGTATTCTCGAGCAGTTTGCGCGGAATATCGACTTCAGCCGTATAGGTGTCCCAGTCCGGCTTCAGGTCGAACTTTATCCAACCTGTATCTCCGGCTTTCCCTGCTGAGTAATTAAACTCAAAAGCTTCCGCTCCGGCGCCGCTCGCGGGCTTTACAGTGAGCGAAATACGCAATTTATGCCCGGCATAGACGGTTTCGAGATCCGGCCCGAGCCGAAAGTGGGCGTTGCGTTGGACATCGGCGTCATTCGCTCCCTCTTCGGCGCGGATGGTCAGGACATCATCTTCAAGATTGAGTTCAAAGCCTTCAAACCCATCCATACGGCAGAGATCCTGGCCCTTGAGAATGATCAGGCTGTAATCTGCCGGACCATCGGCTCCACCAAACGGTCCGCATTTGGGTTGCTGCCATCCGAGATACAAAGAGCTAATCACCATAGTCACGACGATGGCCGCCATGATGGGATAAAATACGAAGTCTCTCAAAGCGTCGGGTCCTGTGGCAAGGGGATTGCTTGGTAGGCTAGCATTCCTGTCTACGCTCTGATAGCAACGCGCTCGATGAAACGCGACCCACATTCTGGTGTCTGTCGCAGCCCTAAAGACTTTGCAATGAAAGGCGCCGCATGCCGAAGCTCATTCTAACCCGTCACGGTCAAAGCCAATGGAACCTCGAAAACCGATTTACGGGATGGTGGGACGCGGATCTGACTGAGAAAGGCGAAGCTGAAGCCAAAAAGGGCGGCGAGCTGATCAAGGCGGAAGGACTTGCGCCAGTTTTTGCTTTCACAAGTTATCAGACCCGCGCCATTCGGACTTTGTGGCTTGGGCTTACGGCAATGGATCGTGCCTGGATCCCAGTCGAGAAACATTGGCGGCTGAATGAGCGCCATTATGGCGGTCTCACTGGGCTCGATAAGGCCGAAACGGCTGAGAAGCACGGCAAGGATCAGGTTCATATTTGGCGCCGGTCATATGACATCCCGCCGCCGCCCATGGATGCGGATAGCCCTTACAAGCTCGCATCTGACACGCGGTATGAGGGTGTGCCAGTCCCGTCCTCTGAAAGCCTGAAACTGACACTCGAGCGCGTGCTGCCCTATTGGGACAGTGCGATTCGCCCTGTGCTCGAGGCTGGCAAAGACACAATCATCTCGGCGCACGGAAACTCGCTGCGCGCTTTGGTGAAGCACTTATTCAACGTGCCTGACGAGACGATTACGGGTGTCGAAATCCCCACGGGCAATCCTTTGTTGATCGATCTAGATGGGACGCTGACGCCAACATCGGCGCGCTATCTGGATACGGAACGCGCCCGGGACCTGCCGGATTTGCCGTGAGTGCCCACGCTCTACATATGCGGCGCGCGTTGGAGCTCGCCTTTTTGCAAACGGGTCGAACAGGCCAGAACCCGAGCGTCGGCTGCGTGATTCTAGACCGCGATGGACAAAGACTTGGGGAAGCCGCAACTGGGGATGGCGGTCGCCCGCACGCTGAGCAATTGGCGCTGTCTCAGCTTCCGGTCGGCGCAGCCGTTGGCGGAACTGCCTATGTCACGCTTGAGCCTTGTCGCCAGCGGTCAACCGAAGAGGCGTCCTGCTCGCAACGCCTCATCGAGGCGGGGATTTCCAGGGTGGTGATCGCAACGCGCGATCCGCATCCGCTCGGAAGTGGCGGGATGGATCGTCTCCGCGAGGCTGGAATTCAGGTTGATCTTGGTGTTCTGCGCGACGATGCAGATCGGTTTTATGCCGATTTCTTTGCCAGTGTGACCTCATAGCTGGCGTGACAAGCTCACCACATGTGGGTGGCAAGATCGCAAAATCCTGACAAAACTGACTTGACCTTAACCTTTGTGGTGTCAGCTTCGTAATGTATAGTGAGTAGATGGAACGGTCCCATGATCGGAATCGTCGTTGTGAGTCACGGAAAACTAGCGCACGAGCTGGTGCGCGCGGCCGAACATGTGGTTGGTCCGCAGGATGCGTTTGAAGCGCTTTCCATCGAAGCTGAAGATGACATTGATGAGCGCCGTGACGAAATCCGAGACACGGTCAAAGCCTGCAATACAGGCAAGGGCGTCATCATTCTTACAGACATGTTTGGCGGCACACCGTCCAATCTCGCGTTGTCGAGCCTCACACCAGGAAAAATCGATGTGATCGGCGGGGTCAATTTGCCCATGTTGATCCATTTGGCGCAGATCCGATCAGATTTGACTTTGTCGGAAGCGGTCCAGGCCGCGAGCGATGCCGGGAAACGCTATATCCGAATTGGATCGCAAGTGATGAGTCGAGCAAAATGAGCGAACAGACCCGTCAGATCCAAATCGTCAATCGCAAAGGTTTGCATGCCCGCGCCTCTGCGAAACTCGCTGAACTCGCACTGACCCTGCCGACCAAGGTTACAGTGAGTTTTGAAGGCGAAAGCGCGGATGCGAGATCGATTATGGATCTGCTCTGCTTGGGGGCGGGGATCGGGAATACGGTTCTGCTCACGGCAGAAGGTGACGAGGCCGTTTTTGCGCTGGATGCCGTCGAAAATCTCTTCGCAGATGGCTTTGGCGAGCTTGCAGAAGATGCTGCTTGCGCCTGTAAGTGAGGCTAAAGCACCAGCGGTGCGAGCCAAAACCCAATCACTGTAATCACTGCGACACCAATCAAGTTGACCCGGACGCCGCGCTGAATCATTTGCGAGATCGGCACGCGGTCGGTGGCATAGATAATGGCATTTGGTGCCGTCGCGACGGGTAGCATGAAGGCGCAGCTCGCAGCGACGGCTGCAGGCGCGAGGAGACTGGTTGGCGCCGCTCCAATCGCTGTGGCCAGCGCACCTAAGATCGGCGCGAGCGTCGTCATCGTCGCGACATTGCTGGTCAGTTCGGTGAGGAAAATCACAAGGGCCACAACGGCGGCGATGAAAAAGATGGGTGGAAGAACCGATAGAGTCGTGAGCTGTTCCCCGATAAAATTCGATAGCCCGGTTCGTGTGACGGCCTGGCCCAAGCTGATCCCACCGCCAAACAAGATTAGGACCCCCCAAGGCAGTTTCACCGCCTCATCCCACTTTAGAAGGGCGCGGCCCTTGTCTTTAGCGGCTGGCACAAGGAACATCGCGATAGCGCCAGCGATCGCGATCCCCATATCGCCGATGGCCATCAGCCAGGGATAGTCCCATCCTCCAGCTTCTGCGGCCAGTTGAACCGGCACACGTATCACCCAGAGCGAAGCGACCACACCAAATACGATGGCGGCGCGTGCTTCTGGCGCGGTTACGCCGCCAAGCTCGCCTTTCTGTTCGCGCACTTCCTGCATCGCCGCAGTGCCATCACCCAGATTTGGAAGACCGCGTGTCACGGACCACCAGGCGACGGGGATCATGATCGCAAGCGCTGGCAGGCCAAAACCCATCCACTGGCCAAACCCGATCGTCGTATCGGTGTTTTGCTCGAGCCAGTCGATCGCGATGAGATTTGTCGGCGTTCCAATCGGGGTCGCGACGCCGCCGAGTGAGGCCGCATAACAAACCCCAAGCAACAATGCCGTGACGAACTTCCCGGACTCGTCCTTAAGCGCCGCCGCCGCCGAAATCGCGATGGGGACCATCATGAGCGTGGTCGCGGTGTTTGAAATCCACATAGACAGCAAGGCCGTCGCGATCATGAAGCCAAAGATCAGAGCGGACGGATGGGATCCGACGCGTGAGACGATGTTTAAGGCGATACGCTTGTGTAGGCCCCAGCGTTCAATTCCGAGCGCGATCACAAACCCGCCCAAGAGCAAAAGCACAATTGGGCTCGAATAGCCGGCTGCCGCTTCGCGAGCGGTTCCTGCGCCAATCAAAGGGATGACGGCGAGCGGTAAGAGCGATGTCACGGGGATCGGAATGGGTTCAGTCGCCCACCAGACCGCCATCCAAACCATGAGGGCACCAATCGCCCAGGCCGAGAAGCTTAAGTCTTCTGGCGCCCCTATCAGCAACATCAGCGCCGCAGCAATCGGCCCTAAAAACAATCCAATACGCTTGGTCAGGCTCACCGATCCATCCATTCAAGCACTGGGACGAATTTGATTACGAGTGTCAAGTTTTAGCGTTCCAGAACCAAATCATTGCGATGAACGATCGCGGGACGTCCACGATAGCCTAGTTTTTGTTCGATCTGATCTGACTGCAATCCCGCGATCCGCGCGATATCAATTGAGCTATAGGCGGAAATTCCCTTGGCGATAGTTTGTCCGCTGGGGGCTTTGATCGCGACTGCGGCGCCGCGGGCGAACTCGCCGTGCGCGGCGGTGACACCAACCGGAAGGAGACTTGCGCCGCCCATGAGCGCTTGGGCCGCGCCCGCGTCGATAGAGATCGAGCCTTCCGGCGTGAGGTGTCCCTTCAACCAGATTTGGCGAGCTGTATCTGGCGTCAGTGTCGAAAGAATCCAGGTCGCGCGGGCGCCATCTAGCAAGTTTCGCAAAGGGCGGTCTTTGCTGCCTTGCGTAATTACCGTGGAGCACCCGGCGCTCTGCGCGATCCGTGCAGCGGTCAGCTTAGTCGTCATGCCGCCGCTTCCAAGATCGGCCTGCGCGTTGCTGCCGCTGGCCATCGCGTCATGTTGTGCGGTCAGGTTGTGAATGACCGGCAAGTGTTCCGCAGTCGGGTTGGTTCTCGGGTCAGCGGTGTAGAGCCCATCGATGTCGGACAGGAGCACTAAGACATCTGCGCTCATCATTTGCGCCACGCGCGCCGCCAAGCGGTCATTATCGCCATAACGGATTTCATCTGTGGCGACGGAATCATTCTCATTGATGATTGGGATGCCCCCTGCCCCAAGCAAGGTCTCCAATGTTGCGCGCGCGTTGAGCCAGCGGCGTCTGTTCTCTGTATCTTCAAGCGTCAGAAGCGCTTGCGCGACGGGTGTTTCGTGCGGGGTAAAGGCGTGTGCCAGAGCCGCCATGAGAAGCGGTTGGCCTAAAGCGGCTGCAGCTTGTTTTTCTTCGAGTTTTCTAGGGCGTTCGGGGCCGAGTTTGTTGCGACCAAGTGCAATCGCGCCAGAAGAAACGAGAATAATTTCTTGTCCAGCGGCACGGCGCTCAGCGATATCATTCGCGAGTTGGTCTAGCCAAGTCTGCCTTACGGATCCAGCTTCTGCGATTAAGGCGGATCCGACTTTGACAACAATTCTCTTGGCGCTGACGAGGCGACTCAGAGGGGTTTCGCGGGTCATCCCAGCGGACTCCAATCATCGTCCAACGTGTCTGGATCTTCTTCTTGGATTTTGATTTGGCCGAGTTCCTGGAACATCAAGCCAAGAGCGGTTTTAACGCCTTCCCCGGAAACAGCAGAGACCCTTAAAGGATCCTGCCCGCACGCGGCTTTGAGCAATTTGGCCTGCTCATCCACCAATTCCTCATCGAGGACGTCGACTTTAGAAAGCGCAACTATTTCTGGCTTAGCCGCGAGCTCTGGATCATAGGCCTCAAGCTCCTCGCGAATGGTGAGGTAAGCCTGATCAGGATCGTCTTGTGTGCAGTCGACCAGGTGCAGAAGCACTTTGCAGCGTTCAACATGCCCCAGGAAGCGATGACCAAGCCCCACGCCATCTGCAGCGCCTTCGACCAGTCCTGGAATATCGGCGAGCACAAAGCGAGAGCCAACACCCAGATCGACGATCCCGAGACCGGGGTGCAGGGTGGTGAAGGGATAGTCAGCGATCTTGGGCTTGGCCGCAGTGGCACGGCTCAGAAAGGTCGATTTTCCAGCATTGGGCAGGCCCAACAGACCAGCATCGGCAATCAGCTTCAGTCGTAACCAAAGCACAAATTCTTCGCCTGGATCACCGGGATTAGAGCGGCGTGGTGCCTGATTGGTGGAGGTTTTGAAGCGCAAATTGCCCCACCCGCCATTACCGCCTTTGGCGACCATAATGCGTTGGCCAATTTCGGTGAGGTCGGCGATCAGGGTTTCCTGATCTTCTTCATAGATCTGCGTACCAACTGGAACAGCGATGGTTTTATCAGCGCCGCCTCGCCCATGGCGCTGTTTTCCCATGCCGTGGCCACCACGCTCAGCTTTGTGGTGCTGCTGGTAACGATAGTCGATGAGCGTGTTCAAACCTTCGACAGCTTCGACATAGACATGCCCGCCGCGTCCGCCATCACCGCCATCGGGGCCGCCAAATTCGACATAGGCTTCCCGCCGGAAAGAGGCGCACCCATTTCCGCCATGTCCGGCTTTTACATAGATCTTGGTCTGGTCGAGGAATTTCATCGCGCCCTCATAGGCGATCATGACAGCAAAAGCGAGCGAAGCCTGCACGATCATCGCAATCTAACTCACGTAGACTTGAAAAGAGATGCCTAGACTCTCGCCATTTTAGCGCGTGAGTATAGATCTAAAGCATAACCCTATGGAGGACAGGCTATGAAACGGGCTCTCTTGATTGCAGTCGCAACCCTCGCGCTAAGCGGTGCACCAGCATTGGCAGGCGGAGGTGGCGGCAGCTCCGGATCGTCATCGCCAAGCAGCTCAGGGCCAAGTTATGATCCGGTCGAAGAATACCAAAAGGGTGTAGAGCACCTCCAAGCCGGTGAATACGCGAAAGCAGAACGCGCCTTTAAGCGGGTTACGAAAGTCGCAAAAAAAGATGCGAATACGCGGTATATGCTCGGCCTCGCGCACTATGGGCAGGAAGAATATAAGGCGGCCGCGAAATCATTGGAGCGCGCTGTAAAGTATGATGCCGCGCTCTATCAAGCGCATGGCAAGCTTGGCGTGTCTTACCTGAAGATCGACAAAGCGGAGAAAGCCGACGCAGTTCTATCGACCTTGCGGGGCGCAGAAGAAGCTTGCGCAAGCGCGTGCCCTGAAGCGGATAAGATTGTCGCTGCGATCGCCGAGATTGAGGCCGCGAAAGGCGCTGCCGAGCCGATCGAGACCTCCAGCCTTGCGCCATTGGTACAGCAGGTCAGCCTAGAGACCGGTGATGTGCTCTATTCCGAAGCGCTTCGCCTTATCAATCTTGAGCAGTATGATGCCGCGATCGCTGAGCTTCGTGATGCTGGCGCTGTCCTGGGACCGCATCCGGACGTCCTCACCTATATCGGGTTTGCGAACCGTAAGAAGGGCGAAAAAGATACGGCGTTCGCTTACTATAATGCGGCCCTCGCCATTGCACCGGACCATCTCAGCGCGAATGAGTATCTCGGCGAATACTATGTCGAGCTGGGCGATATGGAGCGGGCCCAGGCGCAATTGGATAAGCTCAACGCGCTGTGCCCGTTTGGATGTGCACAGACCGAAGAGCTCGCGAAATGGATTGCTGAAGCAGACGCATGAGGCTGGAGTTTGCGATCGCGGCGGCTCTTGCCGCGATCGTAGCTTGTCAGGGAACCGAGTCTTCTGCCCCGCAGACACAGTCTGAGTTCAAGGCCCTGAAATGGGTGAGTGACGGTGTCGATCCAGTCGCCCACCTGATGTCACAACCCGCAACTTGCCTGATCGCACCAAAGGACCCGGCGGTTCAACGCGGTGAATTGCTATTCAACAGCCCGCTTCTCTTAGGCGGACAGGCGGCAAAAGCGGGCCTAAGCTGCGCCTCGTGTCATCGAAATGGGCGCGGTAATCCTGATTTTGTGTTTGCTGGAATTTCCGGCGCGCCCGGCACCGCTGACGTAACCAGCGGTCTATTCTCAAAGGTCCGCGCGGATCAAGTTTTCAATCCCGTGGCAATTCCAGACCTCGCGGCTCCAGAAGGCCATGTCTTAGTGGACCGTGATGGCAGCGGCGCACTCGAAGCGTTTCTAGCTGCCCAAGTCACTGAAGAGTTTTCTGGTGCAGCGCCAAATGGTCTGGCGATTGAAGACCTTGCCGCTTATATTCGGTCTTTGGATATAGCGGCGTGCGACGCGTATTTGGAACAGCCACAAAACTGGCGGGATGAGATGGCCCGTTTGCGCGTTGGTGCGGCTTATCTTGCGTCTGACCCAACTGGAGATGCATCCGCATATCGGCTCGCTATGCGAGCGGCGCTGGGCCGGCTGCATGAGCGATACCCAGCATCTAGATTTGAAGCTCTCTCGCAGGACTTGGTTTCACTTGCGCGCGATCTCAGTCAGACGGATACACCGCCTAAGTTAGAACCGCGCCTAGAAGCCCTGGAGCAGGAACTAAGGCGCGGTGAGCGCCAATCTCTTTATGACGACAAGCAGCTCGCGCGTTCGCTTCGCTAGTGCGCGACCAGTTTGAGAGCGAGATCAGGATCAGTGCCTTTAGTATAGCGTATGCACGGGCTGTCCGTTCCGCGCGCCAATCCAAACAGTGAGGCTTCACCCACCGGCTCGAAGCCCAATTTGCGCAAGATTGCACCTGAGGCTGGATTGTCTGTGAAGTGCCCTGACGAGAAACGTTCAATCTTGCGCTCATTCTCGGCCCAATGAAGCAGGGCTGCAGCCGCCTCTGTCATGTAACCGAGCCCCCACCATTCTTCGCCCAGCCAGTACCCGACTTCCCAGACTTCGAAGGGAAGCAGCCGCAAGCTGACGCAGCCAATCATGCCATCTATGGGGTGGGTGATCGCGAAGGAATAACTTGAGTCTTCCGCCCAGCTTTTCGGTATTTTCTCAAGCCAAGCCTCAGCATCCGCCATCTGATACGGATGCGGAACACGCCCCAAATTCCAGGCCACGTCCTTTGCTCCAAGACGCTCAACGATGTGAGGGGCATCTTGCGGCAGCGGCGGGCGAAGAACCAGGCGCTCAGTTCTGATGATTACAGGATCAGCCATCGCTGTCTCCATTTAGCGAAGGGTCGCCCTCTTCTCAATGTGCCTCTGACAGAGCGGTGGTCGATTCTGCGTGCAGGGCGTATCTCCAAGCCGCATCTTTTCCGCCGCGCGCCAGTGAGAAGAGCTGTTTCTCGCCCATGCGCTCAAAGCCCAACTTTTCCAGAACGCGCCCGGAAGCGGGGTTATCTTGAAAGTGACCGGCCACGAATTGAGTGACGCCAAACTTGGCGGCACCCCATTTCATCAGCGCAGCGGCGGCTTCGGTGGCGACGCCTTTGCCTTGCACAGCTTTATCAACCCAGTATCCGATCTCCCAGGCCTCGCCGCTGCTGCGATTGAAGCCAACGGAGCCAATAACACCGGCCTCTTCGTGGGTGATCACGAAGGCGTATTCGGTGCCCTGCTTGCGAGCTTTATCTGCATAGGCGACCCAATCGAGTGCATCTTTAGGGGCATAAGGATGCGGCAAGCGCGCGAGATTGCGCGCCATGTCTTTGTCATTCACGCAGCAGGCAATCTGGCGCGCGTCTTCTTCTTCTGGCGGTCGCATTAAGAACCGCTCCGATTTGAACTCGAATGATCCACCCATTTGAGATCTCCAACAGGAAGGCAAAGAAAAAGGGAGGCAGTGGCCTGCCTCCCCTTGGAATTCTTTGGCCACCTCCTCGGCGGCCCTATCGTGACCGCGCTATTCTGCTGCGTCCGCGAGCGGTGCCACTGACACGTACTGGCGGTTACCGCGCTTACGGGTAAATTCCACTTTGCCTTCTACGAGTGCGTAGAGTGTGTGGTCTTTGCCCATACCGACGCCGCGACCTGGATATGTCTTGGTGCCGCGCTGGCGGATGATAATGTTTCCAGGAATCACGTGCTCGCCACCATATTTCTTGGTGCCAAGATACTTAGGATTTGAATCGCGTCCGTTCTTCGACGAGCCGCCTGATTTCTTATGAGCCATAACCGGTCTCCAATCTCTAAATCAGCTTATAGCCGATTAGTTAGCCTTTCGCGAGCTCTTTCGCCTGGGCGACCCAGTCATTGCTCTCAAACTTACCTGCAGCGCCGATTTTCTCTTCGAGAGCATCGATGTCTGCTTTCTTCATCTTCGCGATTTGCGCGTAAGTGGTGATGCCTTCAGCTTCCAGCTTACCTGCGAAGACTTTGCCGAGACCCTTCATTTTGGTCAGGTCGTCAGCGGCTGCTGGTGCAGCGGCCTTCTTAGGCGCTGCAGCTTTCTTAGCGGCTGGCTTTTCAGCCTCTGCCTTTTTCGCTGCTGGCTTTTTGGCTTCTGCCTTTGGAGCGGCCTCTGCTTTAGGAGCCTCTTCCTTCTTCGGCGCAGCTTTCTTCTTCGCTGGCGCTTTCTTGCCGTCTGCGAGGATTGAGTCGATCGTCACAACTGTTTCCAGCTGGCGATGACCTTTCTTGCGACGGTAAGTGTTGCGCTGACGCTTTTTCATGATCAGCACTTTGGCGCCTTTGCGCTGCTCATCGACAGTGCCAACAACGCTGGCCCCCGCAACGAGTGGCTCGCCAATGGTGACTTTCTTGTCGTCGCCGAGCATCAGAACATCATCAAATGTGACGTTCTCACCTGCGTCTGCGGCGAGTTTTTCAATGACGATCTTATCGCCTTCGGCAACTTTATATTGTTTGCCACCTGTCTTAATGACCGCGAACATGGCGCTCGTCCTTCTCAGAACTCAAAAAATGAAACTTTCGCCGCTGCCGAATCCGGCGCGGACATGAAGGCGCGGATAAACACTAAACAATCCACAGAGTCAAACCCATTTCCGCATCAAATGCAGGGTATCTCGTATTTCCAGTGCCTCTTACATTTTAGGCCCTATTGCTGCCCTAGTCGGAAGTCACTTAGATAGCCGATCTAAAGGGGAGATCGTGATGCCGAAAAGGCTCCTGCGTATATTTCAATTGTTCTGCTCATTGGTTCTCGGACTCAGTTTGATGTCAGCGGCGCATGCGGACGATCGACGCGTGGCCCTGGTGATCGGAAACTCCGCTTATCAAAGCGTCGCTCCACTCGCCAATCCTCGCAATGATGCGACGGATTTGACCGAGGCGCTGACGCTCGCAGGCTTTGAAGTGATCGAAGGCCTGGACCTTACACGCAACGAAATGACCTCGACCATTCGAGAGTTCGTAGATCAGTTAGACGGCGCATCCACCGGGCTCTTCTTCTATGCAGGCCACGGTCTCCAGGTTGATGGCCGCAACTATATGATCCCGACCGATATGGTGCTGCGGTCTGAAGCCGATCTGCAACTCCAAGCCATCGATATGAACCTCGTCCTTGCGCACATGGAGCGGGATCCGCGGGTGAATATCATCATGTTGGATGCCTGCCGGGATAATCCATTCGCCCAATCCATGACACGTTCTTTGGCCCGAGGCCTCGCGCCGATGGAAACCCGATCTGTCGGATCACTCATCGTCTATTCGACACAGCCTGGCGCCGTGGCGGATGATGGCGTTGGGCGTAACAGTCCTTTCACCAGCGCATTCTTGAAATATGCCAATCAGCCAGGCCTTGAGATTCAGCAAATGCTGCGCCGGGTACGTGGTGAAGTCATTTCGGCGACGGATAGCCGCCAAGTGCCTTGGGATCACTCTTCGCTGACGGGCGATGTCTTTTTGATCCCGCCAGCTGAAGGCGTGGACACCGATGCCGCCGCCATTCAAGGCTTGGAGCTTAGCGATTCACAGGTTCAGCTCCAGGTTTGGAACGATGCCAAGCGGTCTGGCTCCGTCGATGTCCTTCGCTCTTTCATCACGCAATTCCCGAGCAGTCCTTTTACCCCATCTGCCGAAGCGCGGATCCGAGGTTTAGAGCATGAAGCCCAACAGTCAGGGGATCCTGTTGCCGACGCGGTCAATCGCCAGGTCGCCTATGGTGTGGTGACGGAGGAGCCTGACGAGCCTTACGAATACTACGCCAATGCACGCGTTTATGAGCTGCGCGGTGACGCGGCAAACGCGGTTCGGATGTATGAGAAATATCTGACTTTCTCGCCAGAATATGTCGATCCGCACTATCAGTATCAGCGCTATTTGCGAGCTACGGAAGGCCGGATGGCAGCGCGCGAAATCTACAATGAAATGAAGTTCGATCGCCCGGATGATCGCATCCTGCAATTCGCAGCCGCCTTGTTGCAGACTCAGACACAACGAAAAGCACAATTAGAAGCCTTCGTGGCGGAACACCCTGATTTCGCCCCTGCCCTCTACGCGCTCAGCCTCGATTTCTCGCAGCGCCGATTAGGTTCGCAGACCACAGCCGATAAGCGCCGCGAACGCGAACTCCTGGATGATTTTATGGCGCTGCATCAAGACGGCCAGTATGTGAAATACTTCATCGACAAACCGGCGGCTGAGACTGAAATCCAAGACGCTGAAGAGCGTTTGGCGGCGCTTTCTGTAATGGCGACTGCGGCGATGCAGAACCCAGTGTCGATGACAAGCATGATTGGCGGCGGCGGGTTTATGCTGACCTTGATGATCGCCGACATTTCACATGGCGAGATCTTTATCCGCCGCCCCGGCGCAGACTTTGAGTCGCTGGGGATGACCACATACCGAAACCCGATGACGGGCGCTTTGATGCCGACCATGTATTTCGAGCTTCCGATGGAAGCCGAGGCCATGGATTTCGACGTAAAATACTTGGATGCCAAGGGCGTTGAGCAGGGCCCTTATCCAATCAGTTTCGATCCGGTGACGGCACTCTACGATTCGATCAAAAATACCTACATGGCGGCGAATGAACGCCAATGGGTTCACTTTCAGTATTGGGAAGCTGATGAGGATGAGCCCGCCTATGTGAATGTGATCTTCCCGGTTCTGGATTATCCGTGCGTGGTCGAGAAAGCGTACTTTGCGATTGATAGCGATACGCCAGACCAACCGCTCAGTTTTGCAGAGTGCGATCCTCTCAAGCCACTAAACTCAACTTGGACGGTCGATTCCATCGTCAAAGTCCCACCCGAGACCGGCTATGTGTCGCTTCAGGTTCACTACAAAGATGGCGAGGTCACCGAAGTGAAGCGCTATCCAGTGAAATATTAGACAGAGCCTATGATCTCGACGTGGCAAGCACGTGCCGCGTGCGCACGGATATGACGCCCTCAAACTTTGAAACCTCGTCGCGCACCAACGATAGCTCATGATCTGAGTCACACTCACAATAAGCCAGCATATCGATATCGCCGGACAAGCAATAGGCTGCTTCCACGCCGTCCAAATCATGGATCTCGTCTGCGAGCTCCTTTTGCGCAGCTTCATTCGTGAACTGGATGCTTAAGAAAGCGCGCGTATTCGGCAGGGCGGTGCGATCAACTTGGATTGTATAGCGCTGGATCACGCCGCGCTCTTCCAATTTGAGGACGCGGTCATGTGTAGCGCTGCGGGAGAGATCGATATCTCTTGCCAGCGAGACCAAGCTCGCCCGAGCATTGCGTTTCAAGGCCCGCACTAGAAGGCGATCTTTCTCGTCGAGATTGTCCCTCATTGGTCTGTATCCTCTTAGTCCGGGGTCAAACCGGATAATTTCCGGAATAGACGGCATAATGCGGGTGGCGGGGCCGTTTTCCTCTGCACTATTTATACGCCTCTTTTGATGGAGGTCATTATGGAATTTGGGACGTTTATTCTATTTGCGATTACAACATTCGTAGTCGTCTTCTCGCCAGGTCCGGCAGCGATTACGGTTACCGCGCAAGGCTCGGGCAATGGGGTCGGCCGAGCGCAATTCGGGATCATCGGGATCGCGAGTGCCAATGTCATTTACTTCGCGCTCTCTGCGACGGGGATTGCGTCTTTGATCATCGCCTCAAATACACTGTTCACGATCATAAAATGGGTGGGCGTGGCCTATCTCGCCTATCTCGGGCTCAATGCCATCTTCAGCAAAACTGGCGCGCTCAAAGTTGAGCCAGGAACAAAAGATACGCGCAGAACCCTGTTCGCAAAGGGCTTTATTGTCGAGTTCGCCAACCCAAAAGCGCTCTTATATTTCGCGGCCATTCTCCCGCAGTTTCTGGACCCGTCCGCACCGATTGCGCCGCAGATCGCAATTATGGGCCTCACCACGCTAGTCATGGATGTCGTGGTCTATTCCGCCTACGCCTTGCTCGGCCAAACCATCACCCAAAGCAGTGTGAAACCGTGGATCGTGAAGACGCTCAACCGCACAGCCGGAAGCGCGCTGCTGTTCGCCGCTTTCAAGATGGTTCGGGTTTCCAACTAATCCGAGCAGCGCCCAAAAGAAAAAACCCCCGTGCCATCGGCACGGGGGTTCGTTTCGTTCATCTAAGCCTGTGGCCTAAACGAGGCCCTCACGCTGGGCGCGCTTCCGAGCAAGTTTGCGAGCGCGGCGCACAGCTTCTGCCTTTTGACGAGCCTTCTTTTCAGACGGCTTCTCAAAATAAGTGCGAGATTTCATTTCACGGAACAGACCTTCGCGCTGCATCTTTTTCTTAAGGGCGCGTAGGGCTTGTTCGACATTGTTGTCGCGAACGGTAATCTGAATAATGGTCAACTCTCCATAAAGGGTCGGGGCAGCAAGGCTGCAGATGTGCGGTTGTGGCCTATAGGGCCGTGATCAAGCCGCGCCTATAACATGTGGATATCGCCTTGCCTATCCCCGGAGTCAGATATGTCCATACCTTCACAAATCCTACTCGATCGCTGGCTCGAAGCACTCCTGCCGCGCGTGCCTGAAACAGGATGGACCATGGTTGCTGCCAAGCAGGCGGCACGGGAGATTGAGCTAACTACGGGTGAGCAAGCCCTGGCCGCACCGAACGGTATTTCTGATTTGATCGATCGCTTCATCGACCGAGCCGTCGACGAGGCCTTGGTCGGCCTGTCCTCAGAAACACTTGCCACATTGCGGGTTCATGAGCGGGTCGCAGCAGGATTAAAAGCTTGGTTAGACGCGCTCGAACCGCACCGCGAAGCTGTTCGCAAAGCCGCGGGTCATGGACTCTTGCCATGGGGCGCAGGGGCGGCTGCGAAGCGCGTCTGGTCGGTCGCGGATGCAATTTGGGAAGCCGCGGGTGACACAGCGACGGACTATAACCGCCAGACAAAGCGCGCATTGCTTAGCGCTGTGATCCCTAGAGTTGTTATGTATTGGCTCGAACAGCGTGATCCAGAACGGGTTGAGCGGTTTATCATGACGCGTCTGCAAGAGGCGATGAAGCTTGGTCAAGCGGGCGGCAAAGTCTTGGGACCGGCGCTCGATTTTATGGAGCGTGTGAAAAGTCGCCGCGCTGCGGGCAATCTGTAGCCGCTATTTCAATACAGCACCTACAGTTGCAAAACTGATATTTGCGGGTCTACAACAAAAGGCCGTGGAATTCTTGGGGTTTGGGAGAGAGTATGCCGCGCCCGGCCGGTGTTCGTAATCATGATTTTGAAGCCAAGAAGACGGCGCTGCTTGATGCGTTGTCTGAGTTTGCGCTGAATGATGATTTGCGTCGTCCATCTCTCCGGCAATTCGCGATCGCGGCGAAAGCGTCTGAACCGACCCTGCGCCACTATTTCAAAGATCGCCAAGGCCTGGTTATTGCCATTCTGCAACATATCCACTTGCGTGCCATTCCGCTCTGGGAGGTAATCGCGACTGGAGCCACCGATACGGCGACTGCCGTCCAAGAGTATTTCCGAGTGACTGAAGCCGGGCTCACGCATGGCGGGTTTGCGCGTGCTCATGCTTTCGGCATCATTGAGGGCATGGCCGATGAAAAGGTTGGCCAGGCCTATTTGGAGTTTTTGCTCGATCCCGCCCTAAAGGCCGTTGCCGACAAGATGGATGCGACCCCTGGTAAGCCAGAGTCTGATGATGAGCGCCGGGCCTCTGCTTTCATGATGCTGTCACCGATCTTGGTCATGACATTGCATCAACAGCTGCTCGGCGGGAAAGAGGCCTCGCCTGTTGATTCTCAGGGCTTTTTGAAACTTATGCAAGGCTGGCTGGCCTCAGGCCTCAGCCAATAGGTCCCGCAGCGCATCGAGATCAGATTGCGGCGTCGCCCAACTACATACAAAGCGATATGATCCGCCGGGCCAGGGATAGCACTTCACGCCGGCTTGTTTCACTTTCGCTTCCACGTCTGGCGTCAGCATTGCGAAGACCTCGTTCCCATCCGTCGGATAAGCGAGCGACACACCTGCCCGCGCACACAGAGTGTTTGCAAGCACTTTTGCTGATCCATTAGCGTTGGCGGCGAGCTCCAACCAAAGCCCATCTGTCAGCATGGCTTCTGCTTGTGCGGCTAGAAAACGCATTTTCGGGGGCATATGGCCAGATCGCTTGGCGCGTGCTTTCAAAGCCTCGAATTGCGAGCGCATGCGTCCAAACAGGATGATGATCTCGCAGCCAATTGCGCCGGTTTTGGTGAGGCCTAGCGTCAAGACATCGATGCCAGCTTTCCAGGTCATCTCCGCTGGTGATGCACCCATATGAGCCAGTGCATTCGCCAACCGCGCGCCATCAAGATGCGTGTTTAGGCCTTCAGCCTTCGCCAGAGCAGCGTAGTGCGTGATTGTATCCACGGAATAGGCCGTGCCGCACTCGGTCAGATTGGTTAGGGAGAGTGTCTCAAGCGGGGTTTCATGGACGAAGCTTGGATCATTGTTTGCGAGTGCGTCTCGTAGAGCGCTTTCATCGATTTGTGCCCCCTGCCCGGGTAAAAGACGTAGTTTCGCGCCGCCGCTAAAGAATTCTGGTGCGCCGCGTTCATCGCGCTCGATATGCGCTTCTTCATGACAGGCAATCGCGCCAATCGGCGAACACATCACGGACAGTGCTAAGGCATTCGAGGCTGTCCCGCTGGCGCAGATCCAGAAGTCAAAATCATTTGTCTCGAATGTTTCCGCCAGCAATCCGCGAACCCGCGCGGTCACATCATCGGCGCCATAGCTGGACGCGCTGCCTGTATTGGTAGCCGCGAGGGCTTCAATCACGCTTGGATGAGCAGGCCCTGTCGTATCGGAAGCAAAATCCACGGTTTAGAGCATCACGTCGGGGGTCTGCCACATCAAGTGCTGCCCGCCATCACTGGCAATCAGCTGACCAGTGATGCTGTCGGCCTCGATCAAATAGCGGAGGGTCTTGACGATCTCGCCTGGGTTCGAGCCTTGTTGGGTCAGGGTGGCCTGCGCTTCCGCCGCAAACTCTCCTGGCGCTTGGTGCACATTTTCAAGTGTTGGGCCGGGCCCAATACCGTTCACGCGTATATTCGGGGCAAAGGATTGCGCCATGGTGCGCGTCGCCGTCCAAAGTGCCGACTTTGATAATGTATAGGTGAAGAAGAGCGGATTGAGTTTCAAAACTCGCATATCCACCATATTGACGATCAGGCCTGCCTCATCTTGCGGGAGCGCTCGTGCGAAGTGCTGGGCCAACAAAACCGGCGCGCGGAAATTGGGTCCCATATGGAAATCCCAATTGTCCCGCGTGTGTTCAATTGCAGTGTCGTCTTCGAACGTCGATGCGGAATTGACCAGAAGGGTTAGCGGCCCGCCAAGCGCTTCGTGGGCGGCGCGTTCGAGTGTTGCGGTTTGTTCTTCGTTCGAGAGGTCCGCTTGCACCAGTTCCGCGCGGCCACCAGCTGCCTTAATCGTTGCGGCAGTGGCCTCGGCGCCTGTCTTCGAGCCGCGATAATGGACCGCGACGGACCAGCCACTCTCGCCAAGAGCCTCGGCCATGGCTTTGCCTAGCCTGGCGCCCGCGCCGGTTACAAGCGCGCGCTTTGGTCCTTCAGAAACGCGAATGGCCATAGGTGTCCTCTCCGCTCAAATCGCGCCGGACATAAGCAACGCGCCGGGTCTTAAAGGCGCTGCGCTTAAATACTGGTCTTAGTCGATCCGGCGGAAATCGATCAGATTCAAGATTGCGAATACTGCGACAGTTGCGAGAATGGCCCAGACAGATGCATGGATCATGATGACAGCCCTTTGAAAATCTGGCGTCGTGTTAAACGCTCTTTCGCGATTTGGCGAGCCCTATTTGCCACAACATAAGGAATCCTGCATTGGCAGACATTCGAACGCAACTCTTCCGGATATGGTTTCGCTTGTCGCGGCCGATGACGCTCGGTGCGCGCGTTGTGGTTGAAAACGCCGCTGGGCAAGTTCTTCTCGTCCGCCACACCTATACAAAGGGTCTCTATTTCCCAGGCGGCGGGATTGAGCGAGGTGAGACCGCCTATGAGTCGATGATCCGCGAGCTGGAAGAAGAGGGCGGCATTCGGGTGACGGGCGAGGCCGACCTGATCGGAATCTTCTCGAACCACCGCCACATGCGCAATGATCATGTCTTGCTTTACCGGATTGGCGTCGAGCGATGGGAAACGGTTCGAGACCCTATTGGCGCTGAGATTTCGGAGCTCGTCTGGTGTAATCCAGCCGACCCGCCGAGCGATACAACCCCGGGCACACGCCGCCGCCTAACTGAGATGATCGCGAATTCACCGCCAGCGCAGCACTGGTGAGCCTTAGTGCTCGGCAAACGCAAATACAGCAGGAATCGCCATGAAGATCATCGCCGCCAGCAAGAGCAGCATCGGTCCAAATCGTTTCCACAGCTTCTTCATCAGTCTGGTTAGACAGGACAAACACGGCGTGATTGCGGATCACATCGCGGCACAATTTTGACGGGAATATTAAGTAGCCCTTAAGGCCTCTATGCGAGGAAGATTGTGCGCATCAGGCGGCCTCGTCTGAGCAGCGCGCGCAGGAAAAAGGCACATCGTCCCACTCCCCCTGATGATGCTGAAATGGAATGAGGCGGCCGTGCTATTTACCTAGTGCGGCCGTTCTTCTTTTGCGAGACTGCTGCCGAGATAGAGACCGAGTGTGTAAATCGAAAGCGCGGCTGCGGCCCAGACAATTACGATCCCACTCTGCCATATGATCGTGCTTTGAGCAGGCCCCGCAGCCAAGAGCGCACTGATCCCGATCATCTCAATCGCTGTTTTCCATTTGGCAAGGCGCGACACTGGCATCTCGATCTTTGGGAAGAGGCGCAGGATCGTCGCAATCACGTCCCGCAAAATGATCAGTCCTGTCGGGATTATGAGGATCCAAGGCCAACCGGAGAGCGCGCTCAAAGCGACAAGACTGAAGCCGACGAGGAGCTTGTCCGCAACCGGGTCAAGAAAGGCGCCAAATGCGCTGACAGCGTTTAATCGCCGTGCGGCTAAGCCATCCACGAAATCTGTCAGCGCCACGAGGATGAATGCGATCAATGGCCAAAGCGATTGCGCTGGCTCAGACAGAATTAGCCAAGCGACAAAAGCCGCCAGACAGCAACGGGCAATGGTGAGCGCATTTGGTAGCCAAGTCAGGGACATTCAGGTTTCCTCGTCTGGCGTTGATAAGATGCGGCGTTCATCTGGTCTAGGATAGGCCGCAGAGCATATGATTGCGATCAGGCTGCTCCTGCAATGCTTATTGCAGCTTTAGGTTGAATTTGATCGAAAATACTCGGTCCGATTTTGAGCAGTATTCATCATGTTCGGTTAGCAAGGTGCAATGGCTGGCATCGCGACTTCTATATTCAAGCTTGTAGATCGGATTGCGCGGATAGAACCTGGCGCATCTTCAGCCACACGCGCGCGAGCGCGAGCACTCGTGATTTGGACAGTGTTAGCTGTCCCATTGGGCGCAGTCCTGATTCTATACGCGCAAGGCTTCGATCTAGCGTCTCCTGGTGCCTTAAGCGTGCTGTTTGGTGCGAGTGGCATGTTTCTGGCGATTTATCGCTTGCGAACCACGCAAAACTTAGAAGAAGCAAGCTCGATTTTTGTTGTCAGTGCCGTGATTGGACTCGGCGGCAGTGCCTGGATCGACCGGCAGCAAACCCTTATTCCGCTGATCTTTCTGGCGGCAACTCCGGTGTATTTTGGTTTGATCGTGCGGTGGCAGAAATGCCTCATCTACACGTCTTGCCTGTTGGGTTTCTATTTCACGCTCGCGCTCTGGTATTCGCTCGATACGGGCGTCGAGGCCGCCTTCATTCTAAATGTGATCGCCTGCGGGCTTGCGGCTTTGGGCGTCGGCCTCTCAACCACGGCCTATGCTTACACAACCGAGCGTGCGACACGAAAAGTGCAGCAACAAGCCAAAGAGATTGCCGCAATAGCTTACGCGGACCCGCTAACTGGGATTGCCAATCGCCGCGCCTTTAAAGACGCAATCGAAAGCGACTCTGGCTTGGACCAAGTATCTGCGCTTGCTGTGATCGATTTGGATGGGTTCAAGGCTATCAACGATACATATGGTCACGAAGTCGGTGACGAGGTCTTGCTGCAAATTGCGGATCGGCTTTCATCGGTCCTTCTGGGTCGTTCCAAAGTTTATAGACTTGGCGGTGACGAGTTTGTTTTTGTCGCAGACCAGAACTTTTTAGACTGTGAAGACCTCGGCGCCGAACTCTGCAAAGCTTGCAGTGGCCCTATTTTGACAAAAGCGGGTGCGTTGCCAGTCGGAATATCTGTTGGTGTCGCCGCACCGAGATTTGACGCGCCTTGTTTGAATCAGATGTTTCGCGAGGCCGACACCGCATTGTACGAGTCGAAGCGCAAACCCGGGACCGGATGGACAGCGTATTGCGAAGGCCTGGGCGCGCTGGCGGACCGGAACAATCGTCTGACCGAGCTGTTGAAGCGCGCTTTAGATGCCAATGATCTATATGTAGATTTCCAGCCACAATATGACATTCACTCTCGCCAGATCATTGGATTTGAGGCGCTCGCGCGCTGGACAATTGACGAGTTCGGCCGAGTCTCCCCCGGAGAGTTTGTTCCCTTGGCAGAACGCGCAAACTTGATCGCTCAATTGGATCAATCAGTGTTTCGAAAGGCTATTTCATTGGCCGAGACCTGGCTACTCAAGTCACAGAAGATTGCCGTCAACGTCTCTGGTCGCACGCTCTTGAGTGATGGCTTTGTCGCTTTTGTGCGAGAGATTGTTCAGGGGTCAACGCTTGCCAGTGACCAAATCCAAATCGAGATCACAGAAACGGAGATTATCGAGAATGAAGGGTCGGCGGTGGAGATCTGTCACCAACTCAAGGATCTCGGCGTCTCGATCACTTTAGATGATTTCGGCACGGGATTTTCGTCGCTTAGTTATCTCTCAACCCTACCCGTCAACGCGCTCAAAATTGACCGCACATTCGTGCAGCACTGCGGTAGCGATTCAAACTTGAAGATCTTGAAATCGATCGTCGGATTGGCGCGTAGTCTGGGCCTTAACTTGGTCGTTGAGGGGGTTGAGCAGGAGTCACAGCTCGACATCGTGCGCGGGCTTGGCTGTCGTCATGTGCAAGGGTTTTACTTCTCTCGCCCTTTGTCAGCCGCGCAATGCCTGGACCTGAACTTCGAGGCCGCGAGTCTGGAGCGCGCCTCTTAAGGATCGCGATAATCGCGGCGCAATACCCAAATCTCGGCGCCGTGCACGCTTCTCGGGCAGATCGAGGCTTAACAACTCAATGTGAACGCCTGCGCCTTGATGATGACAAGGTGGCTTCCTAGATTCAGGCTAACACCGATCCTCTTGTGGCGGGGCTGCCAAGATGGGGCCTTGCGAGTGTCGTGTGTCCTGGTCCTGTCTGAAACGGAAGGAGTAGACCATGAATGACCTAGAAAAGCCGACCACCGGCGAGAATGACTTCAGCCGGTTTGTCTATTTCCGAAACATCAATGAGCGCGAGCTCGCTGAATTGCCAGCCGATGCTTTAAGCGGCGTCGATGATGTCGATGAACTCGTTGTTGTGACCAATGGCGATGGCCAAAAGCTCGCCATCATCGAAGGGCTCGAAGCCGCGGAAGCTGCTGCAGAAGCCTATAAGCTTCATGCCGTCAGCGTGCACTAAAGCGAAGTCAGCTTCTACAATATAGCTGGGATAACGCGATCAGGTGGGCGGTGCCCATCGGCGAAGGTTTTGATATTGATAATCACCTTCTCGCCCATCTCATTGCGCCCCTCTACTGTCGCTGAGCCCATATGCGGGAGCAGGATGACGTTTGGCAGACCGACCAGATCGGGATTCACTGCGGGCTCCCGCTCGAAAACGTCCAGCCCGGCGCCAGCGAGTTTGCCGGTCTTCAAGGCTTCTGCGAGCGCGGCTTCATCAATAACTTCGCCGCGCGCCGTGTTCACGATGAAGGCATCGGGTTTCATCAGTTCGAGGCGCCGCGAATTGAGCAGATGAAACGTCGCTGGTGTGTGCGGGCAGTTCACAGAAACAATATCCATGCGTGACAGCATTTGATCGAGACTATCCCAATAGGTCGCGTCCAGCTCTTCTTCGATCAGGTGCGAGACTTTCTTTCGGTTGTGATAGTGAATCTGCAGGCCAAAGGCTTTTGCGCGTCTCGCGACGGCCTGACCGATCCGGCCCATACCGATAATCCCGAGGCGCTTTCCGGCCAGTCGGCGTCCCATCATCCAGGTCGGGGCCCAGCCATCAAACTTGCCGGCTTCCATCAACTCTATGCCTTCATGCAGGCGGCGCGGAACGGCGAGAATGAGCGCCATCGTCACATCGGCCGTGTCGTCCGTCAGAACGCCGGGCGTATTCGTAACGGTGATGCCTCGCTCATTCGCGGTTTGAACATCGATATTGTCCACGCCTGCCCCAAACTGAGCGACCATTTTGAATTGATCCCCAGATTTGCTGAGAACTTGCCCGTCAACTTGGTCAGTCACCGTTGAAACCAAAACATCAGCGCGGCCGACTGCATCGATTAGTTGGGCCTCGGTGAAGGCTTCATCAGAGGCATTCAGCTCGGTATCAAACAGTTCCTTAAGGCGTAGTTCGACCGCGTCGGGCAGACGGCGGGTGACAATAACCTTCAAGCGCGTATCTGACATTCTTCCTCGCTTTCTGCCCCGCGCTTAGCAGAGCAAAAGCACATCGCCAATGCGCTGTTTTACGGACGATTCACCTCAATGGGTAAAAAAGCAGTCATGACAGCGCTATTTGGACGTATTCTGCTTTGCGCGGCTCTCTTCACGGGGGTCAGCGCCCTTGGCGTAGAGGCGCGCCAAACAGCCGAAACCGTTAAAGTCAGCCGCTTCTCGGGCAAGCCGCTGCCGCGCTTTGAGTCTCTGCGATACTCCGCAGTGCATGGCCGCCAAGGTCCTAATTTGGATCACCAGATTATGTGGCGCTATGAGCGTGAAGGTTTGCCCATGTTGGTTGTGCGCGAAACCCATGGCTGGCGCCGTGTCCGCGATCCCGATGGCGATGAAGTCTGGATGCAGGCACGCATGTTATCGGCGCAGCGAACGGCTTTGATCACGGTTGAAACCGAATTGAAACGTGACCCCGATGATGCAGCCCGGTCTAAGGCGCGGCTGAAACCTGGCGTGATTGCTGAACTTGAAGCGTGTGAGCAAGGTTGGTGCAAAGTCGAGATCGAGCGTAAGTCAGGCTATCTCCCGCAGTCCGCGCTTTGGGGAACGGAGATCGAGACCGGCAATCTGTAATCGACAGAGCCTTGCGGCGCACGCGCCTAGCGTTTAAGGGGCCGGGCTACCCTGTTTGCATCAGATGCAGATATCATAAAACCAAGAGAGCGAGGCTAGTTCTATGAAGGGACCGCACGAGTTTCACACACCGCAACCGTCTTACAGCAAGGAAGACCTGCTTAAATCTGGTGCGGGCGAACTGTTCGGCCCAGGAAATGCGCAGCTGCCAACGCCGCCAATGTTGATGATGGACCGGATCACGGAAATCTCAGAGGATGGCGGCGAGTATGGCAAAGGCCACGTGATCGGCGAGTTCGATATTCATCCTGACCTTTGGTTCTTTGAGTGTCACTTTCCTGGCGATCCGGTAATGCCTGGCTGTCTCGGTCTCGACGCGATGTGGCAAGCTGTTGGCTACTGGCTCGGTTGGTCAGGATCTTATGGCAAAGGCCGCGCGCTTGGCGTCGGCGATGTCCGCTTCACCGGCGAGATCACACCAGACACAAAACTGGTGCGCTATGAGATCGACATGAAGCGAGTCCGGCGCGGCCGGCTCATCCTCGGCATCGCGGATGGCCGTGTCTTTGCGGATGATGAAAAGATCTACACCGCCAAAGATATGCGCGTTGGCTTGGTCGATAAGCTCGGTTTGAAAGACTAAGGCACGTAGACTGTATAAACGACTTCAACTTGGAAATCGAAGGTTCCGAGCGAGAGGTCGTAGCCGTTTAGGTTCGCGGCGGCGATTGAGTATTCCGCATCGAAGCGTACTGACTGATCAGCGATTGAGCCTGGCTGAGCTGCCGTGCGCTGATTGCCGGTGAATACATTTCTTGGATTACGCAGATCCCAGAGCCGAAGGCTCGGTGCGAACCCGGCATTTGCGCCGCCTGTATGTGGCAATTGCGCGCTCGCGCCAAAGGCAAGGCCATCATCGCCGGACTGGGTCATAGACAGGCTGACCCGAGTGATTTGCAGCAGGATGAACTCGGTAAATGTTGTCGGTGTGAATGCCTGAGCATCAATCGCAAACGGGACATTCGATGCTACATAAAAACTCGAAGACTGTCGTACCGCATCGACGCGCGCGTCAGTGATGTTGCGTAAACCGAAAGCTGTGAACGCATCGTCGCCGCTGACAATCCCGTCGCCATTCGTATCCGTGTTGATTGTCCCGCGATCAGTATTGGTCAACAGAAAGGGCATGCCACCGGTGGCGCTTGCGAGACCGTCCTGGGTCGGGACAAGCGAACCTGTCACAACAGCGTGGACGTCGCCTGTAATTAAATCATCGTCTCCGGACGTTGCCGCTGATCCTCCGGTTCCGTTATCAATGATCATATCCGAAGCGAGCGGTGTTCCGCCTGCTGAATCGGCGGCCCAAACAATCACCAAGCCTTCAAGTCGGAAATGCGGACGGTCCGCCAGCTCGGCAGACGCCAAACCAGGGATTAGGATTGCATGCGCAATCGCTCCAATGAATGGAGTAAATCTTACGAATGTCCGCCTCAAGCCATCAGTAGTGGCATATGAGGGCTAAGAAGGGATTAAGTTGCTGTATTGGCCTAAAACTCTGCCGTACGAATGATGAGTTCCTCCAGCCGTCCGTGATCAGATATCAGTTCTAGCGTGAGGGTTTGCGTGTCGGCGGCGCCCGGACGAGCGGCGGTTCGCGCGGTCTGCTCAAAGATCAGACCTGAACCCGGATCTAAGAGGTTTTGACGAAGCTGCGCATTCGGTCCTTGCGCGATCACGCGCGCTGATATTGAGTTTGCGACTGCGGGGTCGCGAGTCTCGATTACAAAGCCAGTATTGCTTGCAATTTGGAGTGTCAGAACGTCTTCGGCTGCGTGGGTTGTTGTGTCCAAGGGGTCTAATTGACCAGAACCCAAGGGTGGCTCGATGGGGTCAAGCTGCGTCGCGATTCGAACTTCCGGGCCTTGTCCTAGAAAGTTGCCTTCGGCCCATACGAGCACTTTCGCGGTTTGTGAAAACCGGACGTGATGAACTGTATCTGCTGCCGCGCCGAGCCCTATGAGGATCGACAAGATTATGAGAGTGCCGGAGCGACGCAATACCAAGTTCCACCAGAGTTTGTTTGAATCGCACTAAGACTATGATTCGCGGTGAACGATCTATGCCGTGGAAAAGGCGGCAGATTCGACGCGCGGCCAGCAGTCACATTGCTTGACGGCACAGGCGCGCCCGAATAGCCCTCAAAACATAAAGCAAGACAGGCAAGGAGCGCGTGCACATGGCTGAATATGGAGACATGCCAACCGGAAATCTGATGGCGGGAAAACGCGGCATCATCATGGGCGTGGCGAACAAGAACTCGATCGCCTGGGGCATTGCCCAACAACTCGCCGCGCAAGGCGCCGATATCTGCTTCACCTATCAGGGCGAAACCCTCGAGCGTCGCGTTCGCCCGCTGGTCGAAAGCATCGGTATGGATTTCATGGTGCCTGCCGACGTGACCGATGATGCGAGCATGGATGCCGCCTTCGCCGCCGTAAAAGAGAAGTGGGGAAAGATTGACTTCCTCGTTCACTCCATTGCGTTTGCAGGCAAAGACGAGCTTATGGGCTCTATGGTTGCGAACACGTCCCGCGAGGGGTTTCGCCGAGCCATGGACATTTCCGTGTACAGCTTCATCGACGCCTCTCGCCGCGCCTCTGAACTGATGCCGGATGGCGGCGCGATCATTTGCATGACCTATCTCGGCGCTGAGCGCACTGTCCCGAGCTATAATGTTATGGGTGTTGCGAAAGCCGCGCTCGAAGCCTCAACCCGATACGCGGCACGCGACCTCGGAACTCAAGGTATTCGCGTGAATGCGATCTCAGCAGGTGCGATGCGGACGCTCTCTTTGGCGGGCATTCGCGGCGGGAAGTCTTTGATGGGGACCGGTAAGGACTGGTCGCTGCTCAAAGAAGATACGCGTATGGAAGGCGTCGCCGGGTGTGCACTCTACCTACTGTCCTCGCTTGGTCATTCTATCGCCGGTGAAGTTTTGCATGTCGATGCAGGCTTCCACGCCGTCGGCGTTCCGGACCTTCCGGAAGAGGGCTGATATGGCTGCGAAAGTTTTCGTCTGGGTTGGACATCCGCGAGAAAACTCGCTGAGCCACGGCATGGCCGACGCCTATACGCGCGGAGCGGAGTCGCAAGGGGCAGAAGTTCGCCGGATGAACCTGCATGATATGCAGTTCGATCCGGATCTCACCTATGGCTATCAGCAACGTAAAGATCACGAGCCTTGTCTCACCGAGTGGCGAGAGAACCTCTTATGGTGCAACCATACCTGTTGGGCTTATCCACAATGGTGGGGCGGCATGCCGGCCAAGATGAAGGGCGTTCTGGACCGCTCTTTTCTGCCAGGGTTCGCGATGAATTATCACGAGAATGATCCTTGGTGGGATAAGCTACTTAAAGGGCGCAGCGGCGATATCGTAATGACGTCAGATGCGCCGGCCTGGTTCGATCAGATCTTATATGACCGCCCGGCTGTGAAGCAGGCCAAACGGTTGGTCATGGAATTCTCTGGTATAAAGCCTGTGCGGGTCCTGCAGGTTGGGACGGTAAAGACCGCGTCAGATGCCAAGATTAAGACCTGGATCGACAAAGCCTATCGCTTAGGCGCCGATGCGGGTCGGCGCTAGCGCGTTCCATCCGTCAATCCACTATCGAGCAAGGCGGCTGCGGGTGCGGCGGCGCCGACGCACCAAAGCGCTCTCCGGCGAGAGAATTTGGTTATCATTCTGCGCTTCGAGCTTTGGAGCAGGAGCAATTGTGTCAGCTGGAGTGATCTCAATGAGAGGAGCAGCAACTTTTGCGGTTTCGGTGTAGGGTTGGCTAAGTACGTTCGTCATAATGACCTCCTTGGTGTATAACTAAGGTAGTACACCTATAAACTGGGTCTGTCAAATCGATTCTTTGCGTTTCTTCCAATGCGCCTCTCCCTTGCGCGTTTGCAGGCGGGAGCGTTATCTCGGGCGAGAATAGGAGCGCTTATGAAAACGTCCCCTGAAACCCATGTCGCGCTAGGCGCAGATTTCCCGCACTACCCAGAAGCAGAGATGCAGGCCCGTGCCGCGGCCTTTCATGCGCAAATGCAATCACGCCGCTCGGTCAGGGCTTTTTCGGACCAGCCCGTCCCGCAAGAGATTATCGAACACTGCGTGCTAACCGCAGGAACTGCTCCAAGCGGCGCCAACCACCAGCCTTGGTATTTTGCCTGTGTAGGGTCATCGGAGAAGAAATCTGAGATCCGGGCGGCGGCAGAAGCCGAAGAGCGCGAGTTCTATTCAGGTCGTGCTGCGCAAGAATGGATTGATGCCTTGGCGCCAATCGGAACAGATGCTGACAAGCCTTATATGGAAATCGCGCCATGGCTGATTTGTATCTTCGCGCAGCGCCGCGGCGGTGTTCAAGACGGCGACGATAAGAAAAACTATTATATTCACGAGAGTGTTGGCATTGCGACGGGCATGTTGATTGCAGCCTGCCACAATGCTGGTCTCGCGACTTTGGTTCATACGCCGAACCCGATGAAATTCCTGAACAATCTTTGTGGGCGGCCCGAGACGGAGAAGCCGTTCTTGATTCTCGTGGCCGGCTACCCTGCTGAGGGTGCGATGGTTCCAAAACATGCGCTTATCAAAAAGCCACTTGGCGAGGTCGCTAGCTTTCTTTAGCGGGCGCGACCGTGAATTTCGGGCCTGAGAGATAGATCCAAAACCGGCTCTCCTGGGTGCTGTTCCCACTTTTCTCCTCGACGACTCTTTCGGCGCGTACATTTAGGGTTGCGTCACCAGAGACGTCTTGCGGAAGTTTTCCGGACTTCAGATCGATTGGTGTCTCTTCTATCTGAAGTGCAAACTGATAATCATCCCAGTTGTCCAAGGTCGCAGTGGCCTCAATCGTATGGCCGAGGGCCATCTCCAATGGTAAGTCTTCGTCTAGCGTTCCCGCGAGGCTGACAAAAAGCTGCGTCACATGAAATCCAGTGTCCGTGCGCGCGACGCCGACCACCATATGGGTCATCTTTGGATCTAAAATGTTTTCGCGGTGACCTTCGCTGTCCATGAGCTCTTGATGCAGTTTTTCGACAACGGTCGATCTGGACGGGATCTCGAAGCCGGGGACCGACAGGCACGAAACATCGCGGTCATTCTGGTCTTTGCAGATGGCCGGTCCGAAGACTGCAACATTCTCCGCTGAGCGATCTGATAGAAGCCGCCGATCGAAGGCTGCAATGCGGTCATGATGCGCGAGGCCCGCAGGCGAGGCATGCGAAAAGAATTCATTCACGCCCATGTCGAGGCTATGGAACCGGGCCGCTGGCCGCGTTTCGGATCGAACCTTTAATCGTTGAAGACCAGCCTCTTCGCGCGCCGCATTGATTGCGCGTTCGAATTGCTGCTCGGTCAGCTCATCAAAGCGGAAGGCGTTCGGGGGCGCGCTCAGGCACATATGTCCCTTTTCGACATAATCGGCGAGCTGGGAGGTTCGTGACTCCGATTGCATATCGCAAGCCAAGGCCAAACCCGAGAGCGTGATCGCTCCGATTACACTGATCAAAAAACGCAGCATTCACAGGCAAACTAGCTCAGAATACGTTAAATCACACCTTCGGAGCGCAGACGGTCTGCAATTGGCGCTAGCATGCGCGCAATCGCTTCGTCATTTGGCCGGACTTGACCATAGGCTGGCAAGCCTTCGTCGGCGATGACCAAATCTGCTTCGAACATAGCCGGGTAGGTGTGGCGATAATGCGCGGCTCTAACCGTGCCCAAATACTGTGCGAGAACGCTTTCTACGCTTCGACCACGGTCTACAACGTCGCGTCGAAGCCGGCGGGCGAGACGCAGATCGTCTGGCGTATCGACATAGATGGACAGATCAATGAGCGGCGCTAGCTCTGGGACCGACAGGGCGTGGATACCCTCCAGAATGATAATTGGTGCCGGCTCTATGGTCAGCGTCTTGGTCATGCGATCATGGGCATCATAATCGTAGATTGGCTGTTCAATGGTCCGCCCAGCTTTCAGATCCGCAAGCTGCCGCGCCATGAGACTGGTTTCTTTGCTGATCGGATCATCATAATTGACGCGAGAAATGATTTGAGCGCGCTGATCCTCTGTATCTGCCGGGCCATAGTGGCTCATCGGCCAATAATAGCCATCCTCAGCAAAGATAACGACGCCGACATCTTTGCACAGCGCGGCGAGCGCATCAGCAACAGTCGATTTTCCGGATCCGGAACCACCGGTGAGCGCGATAAGGTAGGGACTAGAGCGGCTCACGACAGATCAGTCGTCACCGTCTTTCAAAGGCACAGCATAAAGCTCAAGCCGGTGATCAACCAGCTTATAGCCGTGTGCTTTCGCGATCTCGATCTGTAAGCGTTCGATTTCCTCATTGTGGAACTCGATCACTTTCCCAGACTTCACATCGATCAGATGGTCGTGATGCTCATCTGGTACTTCTTCATAGCGTGCGCGGCCATCACCAAAATCGTGGCTTTCAATAATGCCATATTCTTCAAACAGTTTCACAGTCCGGTAGACGGTCGCCAAGGAGATATTTTTGTCCACCGCATTTGCGCGGCTGTGAAGCTCTTCCGCATCTGGGTGATCGTCAGCTAGGGATAGCACACGTGCAATGACCTTGCGTTGCTCGGTCATGCGAAGGCCTTTTTCGGCGCAGAGTTTTTCCAAACGATCCATGAGCGACCCTCTAACCTGTTAGTTGGTTTCCTGTCTAGCCAAGGGCTTTGACATCAAGATGGCGTCAATTCGGGTTCCTTCAAGACGCTTATAGTATTCCGGCCGCCGCCCATCTAGCTGAAAGCCGATTTTGTCATAGAATGCGACAGCTTGATGGTTATCAGCTGCAACCTCCAATAGCCACTTTTCCAGCCCCTCTTTTAGCAGCTCGCTCTGTAGACTTTCGACAAGGTCTTTCGCCAAACTGCGGCGTTGAAAGGAAGGCTTCGTTGCGATTGTCAGGATCTCCGCTTCGGGCTGTACATATTGTGCGACTAGGAAGGCCGCGAGCGCCTCATCACACCAGACACCAATTGCGCGGGTGCTGGTCAGTGCGAGTACATCCCGAAACGCTGAAGCTTGCCAAGCGGCGGGCTCATCAAAGACTTGAGCGTGCAGCTGCGCCAACTGTTCGGCATCGGCAGTGCTGAGCTTTTTGAAGCGCATCATGGCTTAGTTTTGTTGGCCGGGAGCGCGGCATCTGGCGCGCGAGCATAGGTCGGCCGCGCAGGTCTAAGTTCTGGATCAAGATCGGCAGCGACGGCAGCAGCGCGCGAAGCGCTTGGCTGTGCGGGGTGGATGGTGTCATCCGGGAAGTATGGGGCTAGCGCGTCCTCAGCGCCAAATAGCATATGCGGGCGATCCGTCATCAATTGCACAAGGGCTTCCGCACGCATCTCGGTCGCGGCGCCTGTGGCCATGCCGGATCTGAAGCTCTGCGTCCAGAAAGTTACATCCGGTGGACGTCTCTGCGCTGCCAGGGCGACGATTGCGGATCCTTGTTGGCCCGCCGGAAGTGAGGCTTCCAGACTTGTCACGCCAAGACAGGGCGCGCCGGTTGCGAGGCTAAGCCCCCGGGCAAAGGCAACGCCAACACGGATACCTGTAAAGCTCCCAGGGCCTGTGATCACGGCAAAACGTGAAACATCGCCAAATGAATACCCGCCTGAGTCCAACAGTGACTTTGTCAGACCTGGTAGCCTGGCATCCTGACCGCGCACCATGGCTTCGTTCACCTCCGCGACGACGTCTCCATCGCGCAAGAGGGCGAGCTCGCAGGCGGGGCCTGCCGTATGAATGCCGAGAACGATCATGTTGAGGGCTCTACAAGATGAGGCACGCGTCCTCAAAACTCAGACGGGGGCTACGGTCGAATATCGTTGAATCGTCACCATGACCCAAATTGCAAAGCCAATTTGAGCGCCACGTCTTGGTGTCTTCATTGTTGAGAAAAAACTCTTGGTCGACGCCAGCATTATTAAAGCCGGACATTGGCCCGCAATCGAGCCCCAGGGCGCGCGCCGCGAGCATCAGATAAGCCCCTTGTAAGGTACCGTTTCTGAAAGCCGTGAGATGCCGGTTCTCGTCATCTGCAAACCAGTCTTTTGCGCCCGGATTATGCGGGAAGAGTTCTGGGATTTTTTCGTGGAACTCCAGATCATGCGCGATGATCACGACCCAGGGCGCTGCGAGGGTTTTCTCGACATTGCCTTCCATCAAATGCGGCTTCAAACGCGCTTTGGCCTCAGATGATTGTAGAAAGACAAACCGGGCGGGTGAGCAGTTTGCGCTCGTCATCCCCATTTTTGTGAGATCGTACGTCGCGCGGATCAGCGTTTCCGGAACACTCTCCGACGTCCAGCCATTATAAGACCGGCCCGTTCGCCAGATTTGATCCAACGCAAAATCATTTACGGGTATTTTGGTCATGCCTTGCTCGCCCTCTCTCAACTCATGGATGCGAGTCTTGTTCGCTGAAACATGAGCGCGGTGCAAGGGCGGAAGCGCGATCTCAGCGCCCCCGCCTAAAGAAATGGCGAACCTAAGATGAGTTAGCTGTTAGAGTTCGACTTAATGCGCCAGTTAACTTCCATGCTCGCAACTTCGACGCCATCAGAATTCAGGAGCGTGACGTCAACGATAAAGTTGACCACGCCTTCGCTCGCAAACTCTTCCATAATCTCAGCACCGCTACGTCGCAGCTTGCCTTCAGCGCGAATAACGCCGCGTGCGGATTTCTTATACTCAATTTTCGCTTCTACGATCGCAGCCCGTACGAGTGCGATTTTATCCGCAAACATTGAGACAGAGGCGGCGCCGGAGGCGGCTTCAGCCAGCGTGAATAGGGCGCCCGCATGCTGAGAGCCCATATGGTTCTGCGTTTCCTGCAGGTCTGGCAGTTGTGCGGCGCCGTGCCCATCCGCAATAACCAAGAGCTCAATACCGGTATGCTTCGCAAAAGGAACGTTCTGCTCAAAGAAGGCCTTCATTAGAGCGTAAAGTTGGTCTTTCTCATCAGCCATCTGTTTTTTCCAATTCTTACATTCGTGTCATAATACTACTGATAGGCGCGTTGCGATAAATCAATACTGTTTCCAAAACAGCGTTAATATTGAGAAGCTGAGATAGCCCCACTGCCGTAGCGTGCCGATTTTGCTCATCAAAACCGCTTATATGGGTCCATGCGGCCGACGACTTTCCATTTGGTTACGAACTGATCTCAAATTTCTCGATTAACCAATCATCAAGCAAGATTTATCCTTTCTAAAAAAACTGAACTCAGATTGCCGATCTACACGACCATTTTTTCAAGACATATGTGGCATGTAGCTCAGTATGCGCATTTCCACGGCTTCAGTTTTTAAGAGCATCGTCCATGGCACTCTGGAACTTCCAGATGGTCGTCTGCGACAAGCCGTGTTGAGAGAGCTGTTTGATCAACTCGCCTCTGTCATGAAACCGCTAGCCCTTATCACAGCGATTAACAGCACAGCCGTGACGCTAATCTTCGCTCAATTTACTTGGTGGTGGTTGGCGCTGATCTGGTGGGCGCCGATCCTGTATTTCTCCTTCTTCCAATGGAAGGGCGCGGTGGCGATGTCTGCGGTGCCGAAGGATGCAGAGCTGAAAGGCGGCTTCCTTAAGAAGGGGGCTCGTAACAATTTCCTGTTTGGCGCCTGGTGGGCCTCCAGCTGTTTGATTTTTGCGGGACCGGACCCGGCTGCAAATATTACTCTGGCGGCGCTTTCAGTTGGTATGTGCGCGGCTGCAGCGGCTTGTCTTGGTTCGAATGCTGGCATGTCTGCGCGCTTCCTTGCGGGCGCGCTGCCGGTTACGATTTTCTCTCTGCTATTCATCGATGGGACGGCCGCGACGATCACCACGGCGATGGGCAGCACATTGGGTGTCACCATGGTCTATATGGCGCACCTAAAATATCATGATACGGTTGAGATGCTCCGCGTCCGCCTCGGTCTGGAGCTCTCGAAGGGGCGCCTTGAGTCGGCGGTGAGCACGCTGGGGATTGGTCTTGAAATTCAGGACAGCTCTGGCGAAGTCGTGTTCTCAAATCAGACTATGACGGACAATCGCGAAGCGGTGAACCATGGCACCCGCACGCGCGAAGGCTTCTATTTCTGGGAAGGGCGCTACTATCGCCAGACCGAGTTTAATGGTGTTGAAGGCGACCAAATCGAACTGGTTGAGGATGTCAGCTCACTGGTTGAAAGCCAGCAGACCATCCTCGAATCCCGCAAGCAAGCTGAACAGGCGCTACAAACAAAGTCGGCCTTCTTTGAGTCGATTTCGCGTGAAGTGATCTATCCGATTAAGTCGATCATGAAATATGCGCGCCTGTTACAACCAGATTCGCGCATCAAGTTTGATGCAGACGAACTTGGCAATCTTGCTAATCTGATCATGAATGCGTCGAAAGACCTGGAGCGCTTGATGTCGTCGATGACGCGGCATTCGCTGGATGACAATCAGCACCTCGTGGATGCGGAAATGATCAAGCTGCGAGATATTTTCGCAGAAGAGCTTCGCGAGATGGCGCAAAGCGATCTGAGCAAGTCGACCTTGAACAGCATTATCAACGCTGTGCCAGAGGAACTGCTCGTACGCTCTTCGGCGAGCGGATCGCTGACCCGAGCCTTGGGACAGATGTGCCTCAAAGCCCACCGCACTGTTGGAAGCTCTGGCAAGCTTTCGCTCCACGTCCGGGCAATGCCAGATGGATCCGATGCGATTTGCTTCATTATCCGAGGTATTAATGGCAAGACCCATGACCTCGTGATTGAGAAGCCTGCACTGGTGATCGATAATCCAGATGATGTGACGCTGGACGCCTATTCCACGTATATGTCAGCGACGCATATCGAGAATTTGGGCGGTCAGTATCGCGAAGACTTTAATGGCGATACATCTGTCAACTTGATTGCGATCGTCCCTGCAGATCACGTCCAAAGCGTTGGCCACAAGATTAAGGCGCTACCTTCGGCAGCAAACGCGCATTAAATGCCGCGATCGTAGACACTGCTTCGTGTGAAAAGCTGGATCCTGTGTGAAACGTCCGGCGCTCGCCTTGCATACTGGTCATGGTCTGCAGCAAGCCATTTCGGATCCTGTCTGCTTTGTAGGTTGGCATATACTGCCAGATCACTTGCTGGATCACGCGTGGATCCTGAGCGCCTTTGCGACCGGCATCAAAGACAGCAATCTCGGTCAGTTCGTCGGGTGTGTAGGCGATGGACAATTGACCGACACTAAACAGTGTCCGCCCATCCTCTTCTGGGCATTCATAGCGATAGTATAAAAGTTGCCCGTCATTCTTGTCGGTCGCGCAGGTTTCGCTCCAAGCATTAACCGGCGCCTCATGCGGCCAATCTTCGACTGATAGCAGCGTCGTCGTATAGCCTGACCAATCAATCGATGCGGCGACATCGCGCTCGGCAGGGGTCGCATCTGTTATCGCGCAAAATTCAGACATTGGGATCGTATTGATGAGGTGATCTGCCTCGAGGACGTCACCAGCCTCTGTTCGTACACGCACGCCAGACCCGTCGCGTTCAACGCTGACCGCTTTCGCATTCAGACGCACATCAAGCGCCGTCGCAAATACATTCCAGAAGTTTTGCCAGCCGCCCTCGGGCATCACTGTGAATTTCAGAAGACCCGTGAGCAGCATATCGAAATCAACCCAGCGCATCGCATGAAGCAGTGGCAAGCGGTCGAGATAGCCATAGCCAATTGAGGTCACGACGCGGTGCATCATATTCTCGATCTTGCCGAGCTTGTTTTCGCGCAGCCAGTCGCGCGTGGATTGCGCTAGGATGTCGTTGACCGCCTCATCGCCTTTCTCAGCGCGTGCCATGAGGCGTTTGCGTTTGATTGCATACTGGACGACTTGAATGAGAAAAGGCGGGCCATCGCCGTCTTTAATATAGTCAATCAGTTCGCGGCCATCGATCCGCTGCGCGCGCATGAAGTTGCGTTTAATGCCCAGCTTTTTCATATGTTTCAGAACGTATTTGTGGGACCAGATCGCATAGCACGTGCCAAACTCGACGATATGCTCGCCGATCGGATTGGACAGACATTTCCCACCGACTTTGTTCGAGGCTTCCAATATTGTGACGTCTTTGATGCCGCGGTCTTTGAGCATCCGCGCCATTGTGAGGCCCGCCGGTCCGCCACCAAGTATTAAATATGAGTGATCACGCATGAAATATACTTTTGTATTGAGCGCCCAATTGGAGTGACTTCGTTTACAATCTGTGTGTAACTATTGATTAATCGCATTTAGATTGCGCCGTATAGGCGTGAGCGGACGAGTAGATGGATTTATTTTTAAGCCTCTTAGTCACTGTTCTGCGGTCGCTTTTCGGCCCCAGAAACGCGAATGTATGGGAGGGTACCAAATACACGTTCAAACCGCGCCGTTGGGACCGAGACCGACGGGGCCAATTGTTCGCCTCGCGGATCCCGTCTTTCATTGATCTTTCGCTGATCAAATTCTTTGTGGAAACGCGGATGTCCGCTGTGGTGCGCAAGCATGGCTGGATTCCGATCGTGCTGAGCTCGGTACAAGTGCGCTCTCAGCCGCGTATTCCCCACGGACCCCTCACCATCCATACAAGGGTCGTCGGGTGGCAGGATCAATATGTTGAGATCTGGCATACTTGGACTGACCAAAATGATGATGAAGTCTTATGCTCCATTTATCTCACCCGCGTCACGCATCCCAAGCGTAAAAAGGTCACGGGCGCAGATATGTTGAGAGAGCTCGGCGAGACGATTGTTGACCGCCCACTCTCACAGACAGCAAGACAGCAATTGTCTGACTATTTCCGCATCAAGGAAACCAACCGGACAGCAGACCAGATGTCCGAAGAGTATGCCAATTATTTGAAATTCATCGAACAACCGTAACGAGATTCAAATCCAAATTTGGTAAGCCAAAGCGTTCCCCAAAAAGAGACGCAAAATGGCTATTCAGACCACATCAAATACAGCTTTCGCGCCCAAAACAGACTTCGCTTTAGACACCGGCCGGCTTCATGAGAAAATTGAACAAGCCCTGGTCGAATATGCAGATCAGCCTTTTCTGACAACGGCTCTGCCAACCGGTCATTCGGAAACAACTGATTTTAAAACCGCGATTGCGTCGGCGCAGAAGCTCGCGGCCTATTTGCGCGAAGACTTGGGTTATGCCGAAGGTGATGTTGTCGCGATCCAATCGCCGAATTGTACGTCTTACATTGTGTCTCTGCTCGGCGTGTTTCTCGCTGGTCTCAAGGTGACCAATGTAAACCCGCTCTACACGGCCGCTGAAACGCGGCGCCAGCTGAAAGATAGCGGCGCGCGCTGCGTGATCGGCTCGACTATTTTCTCTGAAATGATTGAAGAGGCCGTCGAAGGCACAAGTGTCGACAAAGTCATCGCGATTTCAGTGACCGACTTTTTCAAACCTATGACCCGCGCTGCGCTGAACTTCTTGCTGCGCAAGGTGAAAAAGCTCGATCGCCCGTTCCAAGGCGCGCATTCGACTTTGAATGAGATTCTATCAAACAGGGTCGTCACCGAAATCGATAATTTCGAGCGGGTCGCGGCCTTGGACCCAGAGCGCGACACCATCTACCAGTATTCTGGCGGCACAACGGGTGTCTCCAAGGGCGTGCGCCTGACCGAACAGGGCCTGATGAGCAATATCGCGCAATTCTCGATCGCGAGTCCTGAACTACTGCTGACCCCAAACCAGACCATGCTGCTGGCGCTGCCAGTCTATCATGTGTTTGGGATGCTCGCCTCTGTGATCGCGATCACGAATGGCGGCCATCTGGTACTGATCCCGAACCCGCGCCCACTGACTAATATGAAGCCGGCCTTCAAAAAGTTTAAACCGGACGTCTTCCCGGGGGTGAACACCTTGTTTGAGAAACTGCTCGAGGAAGATTGGTTCCAGGAGTACGGCCAAAGCATCAAGATTACGATCTCTGGCGCAGCCGCGCTGCACGATCATACAGCCCAGAATTGGATGGCGGCGACGCAGTCGAACATCATCGAAGGCTATGGTATGACCGAGGCGACGACCTTGATCGCCGTTCGCGATCACTCGGTCAGCAAATCCAGCGGCTCAGCCGGACGTGCGTTTCCAGGCACAGAAATCCGCATCCTGCACAATGACCTGATCACCGATCAGCCCGACTTAGTAGGAGAGATCCTAATCTCAGGCCCGCAGGTCATGAAGGGCTATCTTGGCCGCGAGCAAGAAACAGAGAACGCCTATCTCGGCGAATGGTTCAAGACCGGCGATATGGGCCGGTTTGACGAGGATGGTGAGCTTTACATTGTCGATCGCTGTAAAGACATGGTGCTGGTCGGCGGGTTCAATGTGTTTCCGAATGAGGTCGATGGCGTGCTGTCGACCTGTCCTGGTGTCACGGAGGCCGCTGCAGCGGGTATTCGCACCGAGTCTGGCTCGGAAGAGTTGCATGCTTTTGTGGTGACATCGGACCCCAAATGTACCGCACAGGCCGTTCTCGCGCACTGCCGGAACGAGCTGACGGGCTATAAGGTTCCTCGAAAAGTGCATTTTATCGAAGAATTGCCGAAAAATCCGATCGGCAAGATTCTTCGGCGCCACCTACAGGATCACGCCTAGGCCACATTTGCTGCCTTAAAATCGCCCAACCTAAACCTGACTTAGGACATTGCCAGTGCGCCGTAGATGGCATAGATGCCGCGCGGAAATGGTTAATGTTGCTGATTGTTAAGCGGACCACTCTTACCCGACAGTATAATGAATATGCCGTTTGGACGAGGTCGTCAGTTATTAACAATCCGATGTGGGATGGGTGATAAAGATGAACTTGCAAACGCGCCTTCTGGCGATTGTTCGACATCCAAGTAGCTGGCTGATTGCGATCTGCCTCGTACTGACCGTACTGCATCTGCGCAGTTCTCCAACTTTGCTCAATCAATTGCGCGCGGTTACGATGTACGACTTCTCGCTGGCGATGAGCTTCGTTGGCGATGATCGTAATGTCGATGTTACGACATTCTTGCCCTCAGATGATGAGCGCCAGGATATTGTCCGAGAGAATATCATCTCCGGTCAGCTCCAATTTGATGACCAAACCGACCAGTCAGGACGCCGCGGCATGTGGTCTGGCGATCAAGGCCGTGAGATTCGCTACCATGCGCTGATCACGTCGAAGCAACTGGTTTATGATCTCGACCAATCCCTGCAGGTGCCGCAATTCCTACCCGAACAGTACAATCAATATCTGGTCGAAGAAGAGGGCATTCAGGTCGGCCACTCCGAAATCCGCGATCTTTGGTCCACGATTCAGCCGGATGACAGCCGCGAACTCGTCCCGGTGCTGACCTCTATCTATAATTACACCTATCAAGACATCGAAGGCGCGCCATTTAAAGGCTTTACCGATGCCCTGACGGCGCTGCGTCTTGGGCGTGCGAGCTGTAACGGTAAGGGCCGTTTGTTTGTCGCCCTGGCGCGTACGAATGGCATTCCGGCACGCCTCGTCGGCGGCGTCATCATGAATGAGGGCTCTAAAAAGACCTCACACCAATGGCTTGAGGTTTTGATTGAAGGTCGCTGGGTCCCATTTGACCCAACCAATGGCCACTTTGCGAGCCTGCCAGAAAACTATCTGCGCCTTTATACCGGCGATCACGCCCTCTTCCGCCACACGCGGAATATCAATTTTGACTATCGCTTCACCATCAATCCCGTCAGCCAGTCCCCTGCCCTGTTCGAATTTGATGAAAACGAACCGACGCTGAACCGGTTTAATGCGGCGCAGCTGATGCGTCTCACAGGCCTTCCGGAAGAGATGATTGGGGTCTTCTTGCTGTTCCCGCTCGCCGCATTGGTCACGATTTTCTTGCGCAGCGTGGTTGGCCTGAAAACATTCGGGATCTTTATGCCAATGCTGATTGCAGCGGCCTGTGTGAACACCGGGCTATGGCTTGGTCTTGCAACCTTTTCTGGGATCGTCGCGTTTGCAATTCTGGCGCTCGCCTATTTCAACCGCTTCAATGTGTTGAAGATCCCGCGCCTGGCGGCTGTGATTACGATTTGTACGGTCCTGTTCGTTGGCGTTCTTCTATGGCTCGGCAACCGAACCAGCCTCCAGTTCGGGATCCTCGCGCTATTCCCGGTTGTGATCATTTCCTTCCTGGCCGAACGCATTCACAACATGCTTGATGACGAAGACTGGAAAGGCCTCGCGACCGCAGGGACCGGAACGATCGTGACCATCATCGCGTGTTACATCGTCTTCTCATCTGTCCTGTTAAAAGGCCTCTTCGCCTTGATGCCTGAGCTCCTATTGCTCGTGCTCGGCGTCCAGCTCGCGATTGGCCAGTGGTCTGGCATGCGGCTCCAGGAATTCTTCCGGTTCCGCTCGATCCTGGATAAGGGCCCTGTCCTCGGGATGAATGCGCGCAATCGCCTTCTGATCAACGAGCTGAACTCCAAAGAGCTGCTCGATCTCGCAGCAGATAAGCTGCGCAGCAAAGAGATCTTGCAAGAAGCGAGTGTGCCCGTCGCGCGGACTTATGCCGTCTGCGAGTCGTTCCGTGACTTGCCGGAATTTATGAAGACGGTTGCTGATTTTGGGTCTTTTGCGCTGAAGCCAAATCGCGGGTCGCAAGGCAATGGCATCTTGATCATCCGCGAGCGCGATGGCGACAACTTCGTCACCGCAGGCGGACGAACCCTGAAGCCGGAACAGCTTTCCAAACATGTCGGTGAAATCCTACACGGCGCCTACTCTCAAGGCGGCGAAGAAGACTCGGCCTATGTTGAGCCGCTCCTGAAGCAGCATTCTGAGATCAGCAAAATTGCTGATTTCGGTCTCTCTGATATTCGCGTGATCCTGCACGAAAATCGCCCTGTTTCGGCTATGCTGCGTCTGCCCACTAAGAAATCTGGCGGGAAAGCGAACTTGCACCAGGGCGCCGTTGGTCTCGCCATCGATATTGAGACGGGTAAGATCACGAACGCCGCGCTGCAGGGAAAAACGATTGAGCAGCATCCTGATACGGGTGCTGAGCTGATCGGCGCGAAAATCCCGAAATGGCGCGAGCTGGTGGATATTTCAAAGCGCGCCTCGAAAGCGATCCCGCTTGGTTATATTGGCGTCGATATCTGTATCGATCAGGATCGCGGCCCACTCATTCTGGAAGTCAATGGCCGTCCAGGCATTGAGATTCAGAACGTCCAACAAAAAGGTCTCGTAGAAGACCTGACCAATCAAGAGCTTGCCCATGCATGAGCAATCCCCTTTCTTTTCCGCGCCCGCGCTGAGTATTCTTGCGGTCATTGTCGCTGTGTTCGCGCTCGTGGCGGAATTTGTTGTTCGTAGTGATGAAGACACGACTATTGCCCGGGCCATCTCATCCGACGATCAACAAGAAATCGAACTGGTTGATGCCAGCGATCTGTCAGAAGACTTCCAAGCCGATCTGGTTGAGATCATCCAAGATACGTCCCTAGCGCCGCTGTCTTATGATCGCTTGCAGACGACCCCATTCTTTCGCAGAGCCAGTGATACGGACAAACCAAAGTTTGCGGCGCATGTCGGTGAGCTTCTAACCTCGCGCAAACGGTTTGAAGAAGCCATCGAAGTCTTGCGCGGACTCCAACCAGAGCAACGCATTGAGCATGGCGCGTCTTTCTCTTACGCACTGGCCTTCCGAGGTGCAGACCGGATCGATGCGGCCATCCAAGCCTATGCGACGCACTTGGCGGCCAATCCCAATCACAATCCCGGCTATGTGAACTACGGTATCCTGCTCGCCGATACGGGGCGACACGAAGAAGCGGTCCGCGTGTTTGAGCGCTCGGTCGATATCACGAGTTCTTCGCGCAAGGGTAAATCGCTCTCGCTACTGGGACAGTCCCAGGTTGTGCTTGGCCGATATGAAGACGCGATCGACTCCTTTGATAAATCAATCCAGTTTCGCCCAGATAGCGGGCCGACCTGGCGCCGTTTCGCGACCGCGAAAGCGCGTTCAGGCCTGTATCAAAGCGGGGAAATTGAGGCTGACTATCAGCGTGCGCTCGCCTTGGCGCCAGATAGCGCGGTGACCCTGACCGATTGGGCCGAGTTTAATTTCTCATTCGGGCGGTTCGAGACCGCGCTTCCGATGTTCCGCGAAGCCAGTGTGCAGGCCCAGAATGATTTCGACATTCTGTTCTCTCGGTCGGTCAATCTCTTGGCGTCTGAGCGCCCCCGCGCCGCGCGATCAATTATTCGCAAAATGGCCAATGTTGAGATGTCGAGCCAGCAAGAGCTTCTCCTAAAGGCGTTACAAGAAGCCAGCGGCGTGATCCGCCCGCCAACGGTTGAAACCAAGGATGAGGTTTGTGTCGCGCGTGAAGAGACTGAGCGTCTGATCTACACTTGTATGCTCCTGCAATTGGCTTTGGACGATCTTGAGGCCGCGTCCGGGATCGCAGCAGAGCTACCAGCGACGTCCATATTTGCCCAGCCTGCAGCCTTTGCGCTGGCGCGTTACGAATATCGAAACGGATCTCCGGAAATGGCGGCCGAGCGTTTGGACGTTCTGCTCACAAAGAACCCACAAAGCCCGCTTTTCTGGCTTTATAAAGCTCGTAGCTTGGCAATTAGTGAGCAAGACCAAGAGGCCTTGGTTGCGTTTGGCAAGGCCCTGCAGCTCAATCCCGAAAGTCGGAAAATCACGCTCGAAATGAGCGATCATCTCGCGGTTATGGATTATTATGAGCAAGCCGAAGAGATCTTGATGAGCTTCTTATTGGTCAATCCGAATGACGCGTTGGTCCTGTTCGCGCTAGCTGGTGTGCAGGAAGCAGCCGGCGCGCCAGAGGCTGCTGAAGAGACGCTTCTCCAACTCATGGGTATGAGCGAAGAGAATGATGCGGAAACGACGCAAAAGCTCGTCGCGGTTCAGGTCACGCTCGAGAAATTCCCCGAGGCCTTGGCCAATGCGGACAGCTTGCTGGAGCAAGACCCAGCCAATATCGACGTACGCCGGTTGCGGGTTGAGGCCCTGACAGCGCTCGGAGAAGACGAAGAAGCTGAAGCTGAGCTGGATCGAATCCGCCGTCTGGAACCAGCCGAGACGACGGAAGACGGTGCGCTAGAAGACGGCGCATCTGAAGCCTTCGCCTCAGCATCTGCGCCGTAATTAGCTGAAAGGGCGGGGCGAGTGATTTAGCCCCGCACCGGTACTTAGTGGGCCACGCGGGTAAAACTGCCGCGCTGCAGCATGGAATAGAGCTGGTCTTTCAACATCATGCGCTCGCGACGGAGGGCGAACTCTGTTGTGTCCGCGACCGGCTCAATGCGTTCTTCCATTCGGTGGATACTGCGATTGATCTCGTGATAGCGATCAGCAAGTTTCGCGAAGTGTGGACTGACGCGCTTCATTTCTTGAATGCGTTCTTTGTCCTTCGGGAAATCGTCCACGAGTTCGTGTGGGGTGTGGCTCATAGCAAACGGCTCCTCTGGTGATTTGAAACCAAAGGAGCCGTAGATTTTGTCGTTCGTCACTTAGGATAAGTGCTTATGACGCCGCGTTATTCAGGATCACCCTGTTTTAGGATGGTCCGCTTACCGGCATGATTTGGCGCAGAGATAACACCCTCTTCTTCCAACCGCTCAATCAGCGTTGCCGCTTTGTTATAGCCGACTTTCAGGCGGCGCTGCAGATAGCTGGTTGAGGCGCGCTTATCCCGCAGGACAATCGCCATGGCCTGGGCGTAAAGGTCTTCATCCTTATCGCCGGTGGACGTGCCAAGCATCGCATCCATGATGGCGCTGCCGGTGCCGTCTTCGGGCTCCTCAAGCACATCTGGGTTATAATCTGGCTCGCCGCCATTCTCACGCAGCCAGTCGACAACCGATTGCACCTCATCATCTGAGACGAACGGACCATGGCAGCGTTTCGATTTGATGCCAGCCGCCTGGTAGAGCAGGTCGCCCATGCCGAGCAGCTGTTCCGCACCTTGCTCACCAAGAATGGTCCGAGAGTCGATTTTCGTCGTCACCATGTAAGAGATACGGGTTGGGAAGTTGGCCTTAATCGTCCCGGTAATAACGTCGACGGACGGACGCTGTGTCGCTGTGATCAAGTGGATGCCTGCGGCCCGCGCCATTTGCGCGAGGCGCTGCACACAGCCTTCAATCTCTTTGCCCGCGACCATCATCAAGTCGGCCATTTCGTCGATCACGATGACCAAGTTCGGGACATGGTCAAGCGGCAGGATCTCGGTCTCATATTGCGGTTTACCGCGATCATCGAACCCGGTTTGAACCTTGCGCGTCATGTGCTCGCCGCGCTTGCGGAAATCGGCAGCTTTCTTGTTGAAGCCTGCAAGGTTTCGAACGCCCGCTTTCGACATCAGTTCATAGCGCATTTCCATCTCACGGACCGCCCATTGTAGCGCCAGTACGGCCTTTTTCGGGTCCGTCACCACGGGTGAAAGTAGGTGCGGAATGCCTTCATAGATGCTCAGCTCGAGCATCTTCGGATCGATAAAGATGAACCGGCATTCTTCTGGGGGCAGTTTGAAGATTAGCGACAAGATCATCGCGTTCACACCCACCGACTTACCAGAACCGGTCGTCCCGGCGATCAGCAAGTGAGGCATCTTGGCGAGTTCAACCACAGTCGGGGCGCCGCCAATGTCTTCACCGAGCGCCATTGGCAGGGCGGCTTTGGATTTGGTGTAGGCGTCATTGTCGAGGAGCGAGCGTAGATAGACGGTCTGGCGCTCATCATTTGGCAGTTCGATGCCGATCGCGTTCTTACCCGGGACAACCGCAATCCGGCACGACACGGCGCTCATCGACCGGGCGACATCGTCGGCCAGTGAGATGACCCGCGCAGATTTAACACCTGCTGCCGGTTCAAGTTCGAACAGGGTTACGACGGGACCCGGGCGAACTTCACGGATACGACCCCGCACGCCAAACTCGCGCAAGACTTCCGCTAGGCGGTTGGCCTTGGCGAGCAGCGCATCTTCATCGATTTCGTTGCGCTGAACTGGCGGCAATTGCAACAGATCGAGCGGCGGTACTTTGGCGCCGCGCGCTTTGCGTTTGCGCTTCACCTGAGGTTTCGGCACGGTTGCTGAACGCGGCGCCATGACGGTCAATGATTTCGGCGCCTCCAGCTCAGCTGTGGCAGCGGCGTCTGGCGTATTGTCCATGTCGTCCGGCGCGATAAATGTCTCAGGCTCGATCTCGCCTGCGGGCTCAGCCGCCCGGCGGATTTGAAGGCCGTCCGGTACGTTATCGGCGCCTTGAGATTTCGAGCGCTTGAAGCGGCTGAAGAGTCCGCCAGCTCGGCGCGCCGCTCTCGCGCTCGATTGGCTGGCCGCGGCTTGTAGGAGTTTTGCATCACCGCGCCGGAAACCGAGCGCTGCGAAGGCACACATCATCGCGAGCGCGCCCGCAAGAAGACCAGCGAGCAATTCCGGCATCGGCAGCAAGAGTGCTTTAAACGGCATCACTGATAGATCGTGCAATCCGTCGCCAACCATTCCGCCGAGGCCAGCCCGCAGGGGCCACGAGGTTGGCACGGGCCAAGAGGCAAAACAGGCGGCGGAAAGCGGCACAAAGAGCAGGCCGAGGAACCAGCGGCGAATTTTTGGCGCGCCGATCAAAACTGTGCGCATGGCGCCGCCAATCATCAAAGCGAGCCCCGCGACCCAAGCCGACCATCCGAGCAATTGACGCATAATATCGGCAAAAACCGCCCCGCCAGATCCAAACAGGTTTGTCACGCTGCGACTGGTCGCGGCATTCCAGCTTGGATCAAGTGGGTCATGGGTGCCCACACTGCCACAAATGAAGACGCCCAGCGCGAAAGCGGCGGTGCCCGTAATGATCCGCCAGACAGGGTCTGAGGCTTCGCGGATCTGCGCGGTGTCTGCGATTGTGTTCGCCATAATCTACACTCCGGTCACTTGGGACGTTCTGAACCAAAAATGAAATTACAAGCGTGGCCTTAAAACGGCGCTAACAGACATGATTTTGCTGCAAACAGATTCACGTGCCGGACAGAAAAAACCCCCGGTCGCGAAAGCGCCGGGGGTAAGTCGGGAGGAAACGCTTCCAAACAAAAGGAAGCGTAGGATTGCCCGCACCGGAATGACCCGGCGCGGGCAAACTGGTTAGGAGGCGAACTCCGGATAGGCTTCGACGCCAGTGTCCGCGCGGTCGAGGCCGAGTTGCTCTTCCTCTTCGCTGACGCGGACGCCGATGGTGACTTTCAGGGCGATCCAGACAATCGCCGACAAGACAGACACAACGACACCTGTCAGAACAACACCGACGAGTTGGCCGACATAGCTAGCGTCGCCTGTCAGCGCGCCTGCATCGTCAACGGGTGGCATGATGTGGTTGCCATAAGACGCAGCGACGATGATCGTGCCCCAGATGCCGCAGACCAAGTGAGCTGGGATCGCGCCAACCACATCGTCAATTTTCAGCTTGTCGAGCAGTGGAACGGTCAGGACCACAAGGACGCCGCCGACAGCACCGATAAGGACAGCCGCACCCATGCTAGGGGCCAATGGCTCAGCGGTGATCGAAACCAATCCACCAATCGCGCCGTTAAAGGCCATGGTTGGGTCGACTTTGCCTTTGTAAAGAATGGCTGTGAGGATCATCGCGGCCAGGACACCGCCGACAGCGGCCATATTGGTGTTGGCGAAGATCTTCGCGACAGCATTGATGTCATCAAATGTACCTGCAGCAAGCTGAGACGCGCCGTTAAAGCCGAACCAGCCGAACCACAGAATGAATGTACCAAGCGCTGCGAGCGGAATGTTAGACCCCGGCATAGGGTTCACTTTCTCACCGAAATATTTGCCAGCACGTGGTCCGATGATGATGGCGCCGACAAGGGCTGCCCAGCCACCGGTTGAGTGCACAAGTGTGGAACCCGCAAAGTCAGAGAAAGCCCACTCAGAGTCGAGGTAACCGCCGCCCCATTCCCAGCTGACCACAGTTGGGTAGATGATCGCTGTCAGAACAACTACGAATAGGAGGAAGGACCAAAGCTTTACGCGCTCAGCCACGGTTCCTGAAACGATAGACGCCGCAGTCGCAACAAACACCATTTGGAAGAACCAGTCAGAGCTCGCTGCATAGCCTGTATCGAGCGACTCTTCGCCAGACCATGGGATCGCACCTGGAATACCAATGATACCGCCAAGCGCCGTTGAGGCTGGGTAGGCGATATTGTAGCCGATGAGCCAGAACATCAGGCCCGCGACTGAGAAAAGTGCAACGTTTTTAAGCGACTGCATGGAGGCGTTTTTCGACCGCACCAGGCCGGACTCGAGGCAGAGGAAGCCCGCTGCCATGAACATGACGATCAAGCCGCCGATTAAGAACAAGTAGCTGCTATCGACATAAGCACTGACCGCGCTTGCGTCTTGAGCATGCGCCGCCAATCCCGCCATTCCTGCAAGCGGTAGCAGCATCGCGCCCCGCTTAGCTGTTTTCATCCATAAACTCATTGCCCGTATCTCCCGCAGCTCTGGTTAGTTGACCTCGGCAAAAAACCCGCCTGCCCGGATTTCCGCCAGAACTAAAAAGCTGTTCATCTGCGGCGCGGGAGTGAGTGACCAAAATTCGAGCAGGCTGCGACCCAAACGCCCGTTTGTCTGTCAGGCATGGACCAGATGCAGTTGAGCCCATACCTAGTCCGTATGAGCGATCAAATGTTCGACGTGGCCGTAATTGGCGCCGGTCCAGCCGGAGCGACACTGGCAATAGGACTTGCACAAGCTGGCCTCAGCGTGGCCGTGATTGATGCCCGCGATCCGGCCATCACACCGCCAAAGGACGGGCGGAACTTTGCGATTGTTACAGGCAGTTGGCGTTTGCTCAGCTCGCTCGGGGTGGCAGCGCAGCTGACCGAAACCAGTCAGCCGCTGAACGGACTCGAAGCGGTTGATGGCGGCACGCATTATTTTGGGCAGCCTTCTGTCTTGTTCAGCAAAGATGATCTTGAAAGCGTCGATCCGGATGAGCCGCTCGGGCACATGACAATGGCAGAGCCGTTGCAGGTCGCGCTCGATGCAGCGATGGACAACGAGGCGGAGCTCACGCGGTTTGCTCCGGAAAGATTTGATAGTTTAGACGAACAAGCCGGGCGGATTGGCATTCATCTAGCAAGTGGCAAAACTCTCCACGCGCGCCTGCTCGTCGGAGCCGATGGGATGAATTCACCGGTTCGAAACGCTGTTGGCATTGGAACTGAAGGCCGGGATTATCAAAAGTCGGTCTTTACTGCGAACGTTACTCTACAGGCGCCGCATCATGGGATCGCGCGTCAGCTTTTCACGCCGGAAGGTCCATTCGCAACGCTACCGCTCTTAGGCGACCGCGCCAATCTAGCTTGGTACATGAAGCGCGGCGCCGCTGAAACGCTTGCCGCTATGCCGGTTGAGGCCGCCGAGGCGGAGCTCAATCAACGCTTTGGTGCGTTTGCAGGTGAGATGAAAATCGAAGGCAAGGCTGGCGCTTATCCGCTGATCCTGCAATTGGCGACTGAAATCACTGCGCCCCGCGTTGCCTTGGTTGGCGATGCAGCGCGGCGGGTTAATCCACTTGCGGGTCAGGGCCTGAATCAAGGGTTTCGCGATGTCGCTGCCCTCATAGAAATCGCGCAAGACACGCTCCGGCTCGGCGGTGAAATTGGGTCTCCGCAGATGCTTGAAGCCTATAGTGCTGCCCGGCATTTCGATGGCGCTGGAACCGCGCTGGCTTTAGATGCGATCGATCGTTTGTTCTCGAATGACTGGATGATGACTAAGCCCGTGCGAACGCTTGGATTGTTGGCCGCATCGAAAATTTCGCCATTGCGGCGTTTTCTGGCGCGAAAAGCTAGCGCAACAGAAGCTGGCGTAGCGGGTCTGATGAAGGACTGGTAGGGCGTTCAAGCCAAAGCACACCGGAATTGTAGAGATACAGGAACGCATCGGTGGATTCTTGTGCGGCCCGTCCAGCCAACTCTCCGGCCATCCGACGGTTTGAGATTTTCTGCATACAGGCCAAACCAATCATTGGAATGAAGGTCCACCAGGCGACAAAAAAGGTGGTGATGATCCCGCCTAGCAGCATCAAATCAGAAACCATGTCGAGCAGCCAAATCCGATTGGCATAGTGCGAGCCGAGCTTTTTCAAGACATCAAGTCGACCGTGCAAATAGTCTGCATCCAGCGCCCAAGTTTGATCAGGCGTCGCTGGAATGCGCACGGTCATATGCCGCGGCTCCTGCGGAAGATCTCGTTTCACTTGTGCAGACATTCTACGCTCCGTTGAACGCACAATACTTGCTATGACTTAACGAAACCTATCGCTTGATTATGAACTCGCCTTAATTGAAATTGCATGCAGGCCGGTTTCGAATTCTGGCTTGAGAGCCGCCAAGATCGCGCGCTGGGTCGCCACTCGAGATTGGCCTTCGAATTCTGATGAAATAATTTTGATCGTATAATGCGTTTCACCTTCCGGGCGCGCGCCTGCATGACCGGCATGTTTATGGCTTTCATCAATCACGTCGAGCGCGCTTGGTGAGAAAACTTCTGTTAAAATGTCACGAATACGTTCTGATCTGATCATTAGTTCTGGTCTCTTTAACCTGAAGCTACTATGTTACTGCGCCTATGGATGACGGATACAAATATCGCCCCAAGTTCACCGATATAAGGGTGAAGCCACCGGCAGACGATACCTCTCGTGCAAAAGCACAAGAGACGCGCATTTGCGAGCACCCCTCTTGTGACCTGGCGGGAGAGTTTCCAGCCCCCAAACAGTTTGGGGACGGCAAACACTATTTCTGCAAGCGCCATGCGGCCGAATACAATCGCAACTTCAATTTCTTCGACACGATGAATGAAGAACAATTGAAAGCATTCAATGAGAATGCGCGATACGGTTTCAAGCAGACCTGGAAGTTTGGCGCGGGCCCGATGGGCGGCAACAAAGCCGACAAAGCGCACGATCCGAAGACTTGGCAAGGTGCAGAATTCTTCCAAGACCGCGCCGCCGCCCGCGAAGAAAGACGTGCCAACCGTTCGGCGACCGGCCTTGCCAAACGCGCGCTTGAAGAGCTTGATCTGGACGCCAAGGCGAAGCCACCAGAGATCCGCGCGCGCTATGCTGAATATGTCCGCCGGTTCCACCCGGACTCCAATAGCGGTGACCGGTCTTCAGAAGAAAAACTGGCGAAGGTCATTCGCGCAGGTAAGACTTTGAAAGCTGCAGGTCTGATGAAAGACTGACGTCTTTCCTTGCCGAAATGCGAAAATCAGAGCAATTTCAAGGCATGGAGGAAACCCCGAAGCTTTCATACGCGCCCTATTTCGACCACCCGTTCAAGCGACGTATGGTTCGAACAATCGAGCGCTTATCGGGTCAGCCTTATCTTCAGAAGCTCTATGAGACATATCGTGCCAACCTGACCGATGAGCCGTTCTTCGCGGCGGCGATCAAGCTCTTGGATCTGGATGTAGAGTTCAGCTCCAGCCGTCTCGCGCAGATCCCGGCGACGGGTCCTTTGGTTGTTGTCGCCAATCACCCATTCGGTGTGCTCGATGGTTTGCTCATCTCTTGGATCATTTCGCTGCGCCGAACGGATTTTAAAGTCCTCACCAATGCGATCCTGGATGGTGCACCGGAGGCTCGGGAATGGCTCTTGCCGATTGATTTTGCGAATACCAAAGAAGCCCGCGCGACGAATATTGCCACGCGCGCGGAAAGCCTAGAGCGCTTGAAGCAAGGCGAGTGCATTATCGTATTTCCGGCGGGCGGTGTTTCGACCTCGCCAACGCCGTTCAGTCGAAGCGCCGTCGATGATACTTGGAAGCCTTTTACGGCAAAACTGATTAGCCGGAGCGAAGCACACGTCACACCAATCTATTTTGAAGGTCAGAACTCACGCCTGTTCCAATGGGCGAGCCATATGTCGATTGAGCTGCGCTTGGCGCTGATTTTCCGGGAAGTGAAGCGCCGGGTTGGGACGGCGGTTCCGGTGCATATTGGCGAAACGCTGACACCCGACATCCTCGCAGCAGCAGGAAAGCGACACGAGTTGATGAACTTCTTGCGCGATCAAACCTATCAAATGGCGCCGTTCAAACAGCAGGCCTCGATTGCGCGGGCCCAGAAGAGGTTTGAAGCCGCGAAACCTGCTATTTTTCACTGATCACGGAATATAGACGGTATAAACCACCTCGGCTTCAACATCGAAAGTGCCGTCGCTTAGATCGATGTTTCCGGTATTCCAGCGATAATCCAAATCGAAGCGGACAGATTGATCTGCAAGCGTTCCTGGCGTTGCAGCGGTGCGTCGATTTCCCCGGAAAATGTCGCTGCCGCCGGTGAGCAAAGACAGGCGGCGATATCCGCCCCATTGCATTCCGGACGCAGTCGTGTTGCCGGAGTGTGGTAGCTGAGCTGCGCTGCCAAAGGAGAGGCCACCATCATTCCCAGCCTCAGTCATACGCATCCGCAAACGGATCAAGTTGAGGTCTGCGGGATCGCCGATAGACGAGGCGGCAACGTCGATATTAAACGCTTTATTGGTTGCGACATAGAAGCTGCTCAGAATATCACTTCGGATCGTGCGGACGTCTGTATTAGGGCCGATCTGAAAAGGGTTGAGCACATCAGAGGCTGATGTGAACCGATCACCTTGCCGCGTGGTTTGATTGCCGCTGCCGGGAATGTTCTGAATTCTTAGCGTGGCGCCCGCACCGTCAGGGAATGACCCATCCAAAGCGTCTAGCGCGCCTGTGACTACGGTGTGCACATCTGTTCCAATAAGGTCTGTGCTGACACCGCCGTTCTCAACAATAAAGTCTGAAGCGATGGGTGTGTTGCCCGACGAGTCGGCGGCCCAAACAATCGCTATTCCGTCAACTCGGAAGTGCGGTCGGTCCACCGTATCGGTCATTGCGGGCGGTAAAGCCCACATCGCGGTCCCGGTACAAATTGCGCCCATGCGCAGCGCAGCGCCGAATTTTTTTCGGTTCGTGTCCCTCATAAGGATCACGTATCAAAGCCTGGTTGGAATTCAGATAAGTCGCTCGATCAAATTTTATCGAATTTACCGCTCAGATAGACCAGTCTGGGCCTTGCCTTTTGTAGCCAAACGGGGTCAGTGGCGCGGGTCATTTTCAGACGGAGTTCTTCGACATGGCAGGAGTGGTTGTGGTCGGTGCCCAATGGGGCGACGAGGGCAAAGGCAAGATTGTAGACTGGCTGTCTCATCGCGCTGATGTCGTGGCGCGGTTCCAGGGCGGGCATAATGCCGGGCACACGCTGGTGATTGATGGCACGACCTATAAGCTGAATCTGCTGCCTTCTGGCGTTGTGCGGGGCGGCAAGCTCTCGGTCATCGGTAATGGGGTTGTCGTAGATCCTTGGCAGCTCCTCTCAGAGCTCGAGAATATGGAGAAGGCGGGCATTCACTTGACCCCAGATGACCTTCTACTGGCTGAAACGGCATGCCTTATTCTGCCTTGGCACCGTGATCTTGATGCCGCGCGTGAAGGCGCAGCGAGCGACAAGGCCAAGATCGGTACGACCAAGCGCGGTATTGGGCCAGCTTATGAAGACAAGGTTGGTCGCCGGGCCATTCGCGTGGCAGATCTTGCGGATGAGGCAGCGCTGGACCAAAAGCTAGAACGTCTCATCGCGCATCACGCGCCGCTTCGTGTTGGACTAGGACTGGAAGCGCCAGATGCCGCTGAGCTGAAATCAGAACTACTCAAGATAGCGCCGAAAGTTCTGGCCTTTGCTGGGCCCGCTTGGAAAGTCCTTGGTGAAAGCCAAAAGCTTGGCCGCCGGATCCTGTTTGAAGGCGCACAAGGCGTCATGTTGGATGTTGATCACGGCACCTACCCATTCGTCACTTCTTCGAATGTTGTCTCTGGCCAGGCGTCCGCAGGCACGGGGCTTGGCCCACGCGCTGTCAGCTATGTGCTGGGTCTCGCCAAAGCCTATACGACCCGGGTCGGTACAGGGCCGTTTCCAACCGAGCTGTTTGACGATGTCGGGCAGGGGCTTGGTGAACGGGGTCACGAATTCGGCACGGTGACAGGCCGCGCGCGTCGGTGCGGTTGGTTTGACGCGGTTATGGTGCGTCAGGCCTGCGCGGTCTCCGGTGTGGATGGTTTAGCACTCACCAAACTCGACGTGCTTGACGGCATGGACCAGATCAAAGTCTGCACGGGCTATAAGTTAGGCGATCAGGTTCTGGATTACCTGCCTGCCACGGCCGCCGCGCAAGAAGCGGTCGAACCGATTTATGAAAGCATGCCGGGTTGGAGCGACTCAACGCGCGGGGCCCGCTCTTGGAACGATCTTCCTGCAGAGGCCGTCAAATATGTACGCCGGTTGGAAGAACTGGTCGGAAAGCCTTGCGCCTTGGTCTCAACATCTCCGGAACGCGAAGACGTGATCCTGATGCGCGATCCGTTCGAGCAGCGCTAAGAGCCCAAGCTTTAGAAGGTTGGCATCTGGCCAGTGGCCGCCCATGGCATACCGACGGCCAAGATGACACTAATGATCAGGCCGATCAGGGCGCGTCCTGCGTCTGAGGATACATCAATCAAGGCAGCGCCGCGCTCGCGCAGAGCCGTGACAAATGAGATCGCCATCTCGCGCCCCGCCAGGAGGCCAAGGAAGACCCAAGTTGTGCTCATCGGCACATCGTTCAGCTCTTTGAAATAGAACAGGACGATTGCGTAAATCAGGTCGACAATCGTTGCCGCGCGAATGTCTGTCGTATGGGTCTTAGACAGAACGATTTTCTGAATTTCGCCGCCGCGCGTTTTGAAGATGTAAGCCATCATGGCGGCCATCAACAGCGCGCCGCCAATAATGATTTCCGGTTGAAATACCATCATTACGACTGTTTCACCATCATCGGCATAGACTGGCGTGCGGGGCATGAAGACGAAAATGTTGGCGAAATCCTGCAACAGCCACGTCCACCAGAGGAATCCGGTCGTTGCCCACTGGAACACAGTCCAAAGCGGGTGGAGCCGCTCGTCATCGTCGCGGGTGCGTCCGACCCAAACTTCCCACATTCGCGAGATCAGCAGCCAGACCACGGCACCAGCCGCAAAGGCGACAACATAGCCCATAAGGGACTTGATGAGCATGCTGCCCATGACGCCCTCGGTTTGCGAACCACCTGAGAGAGCGAAGACGGTCAGAACCAGGAATGTGGTCGAGACCGGAATACCAAACCGGGTCAAGAATAAGAGGACGATAGGCGGTAGCGCATGCCACCACTGAATGCCACTTTCCGGATAAGGGATCTTATTTAGCTTGCCGTCGGCAATATCACCGCCGCCAAAGAAAAGTTGGAAGACAAGCGCGCCGACCATTATGCCAGCGGCGAATAACCAAAGCAGCCACCAAGGGCGATGTGAATTCGATGCGAGGAATGTTCCGAGGGTTTGGATCGAGTCGTTTGCGATGACCGCATAGGCCGCAAAGAAGAACCCAATAAGCGCGAAAATCTCGTAACCACCAAGTGACATAGAGGCTCCTCAGCTCGCTCGATCCACGCCCAATAGATTTGCTCGCTAACGGATTACAGAAGTGAGATCAATCACGAGATTGGACATTTCGTGATCCAATTACAGCTCTATATGTGATAGGTTTTTCCTATAAATATTGGGTATTTCATCCGGAACCGGACTATTGTGCGACCCAGCCGCCATCCATGCTCAAGATGGCACCATTGATCGCATCACCGCCCGGTGAGCAAAGAAATGTCGCGAATGCGCCGATCTGCTCGGTTGTCACGAATTCCTTTGTTGGCTGCGCCGCAAGGAGCACGTCACGCTTCACCTCGTCCTCTGTGATGCCACGCGCTTTGGCGGTATCGGCAACCTGACCCTCAACCAAGGGTGTGTAGACATAGCCTGGGCAAATCGCGTTGCAGCGAACACCAAGTTCAGCGCCTTCCAGGGCAATGGTTTTTGTCAGGCCCGCAATGCCATGTTTGGCGGCGACATAGGCAGATTTATATGGCGAGGCGACGAGAGCATGGGCCGAAGCGGTATTGATGATACGCCCCCAGCCTTTCTCTTTCATGCCTGAAATCGCCATCCGGGTCGTATGAAAAGCGGCAGACAGATTTAGCGCGATGATCAAATCCCAGCGCGCGACCGGGAAGTCTTCGATTGGTGACACGTGTTGAACGCCCGCATTGTTGACGAGAATATCGGCGCCGCCAAAGTCGCGGGCGACATAGCCCATCATACCCTCGATCGCATCAGCGTCGGTAAGATTCGCTCCGGAGAACCCTGCTTTGACGCCATAGGTCTCGGAAATTTCATCTTTGAGCGCCTGCGCTTCGGCATCGCTGGCCAGGCCACTAAGGACGATATCAGCCCCCTGTTCCGCAAGTGCTTTGGCGATGCCCAAACCAATTCCGCTGGTTGATCCGGTGACCAGTGCGGTTTTTCCTTTCAGCATTTTGCGTCCTTTCGCCTTGAGTGCTGCACCGGGCTTGGTTAGAGCAAATAGACGAGGCTTAACAGGCGGGATTTTGAACCATGACGGCAACGCTCGAATCTTTTCGTCAGGGCTTTCCAGATTTCCTATTAATGACGGGCACGGCGGGCATTTTGCTGCTGATTGCCAGCACGATTTATATTCTACTGACGCCTTGGAAAGAGCTCGCTCTGGTGCGCGGCGGGAACGGCGCCGCCGGGCTCGCGCTGGCCGGTGCGATTGCGGGCCTCGCAATCCCGATAGCGTCTTGCCTGGCTTCGAGCCTGACTTTGATCGACCTCTTGCTTTGGGGCAGTGTCTCTCTGCTGCTGCAACTTCTGACCTATCGCATTGTCGACATGATTCTGCGCGACATTCCGGAAAGAATTCAAAACGATGAGGCGGGTGCTGCCATTGTTCTCATTGCCGCGAAGCTTTCGATTGCGATGCTACTCGCGGCAGGGCTTTGGGATCCGAATTTAGGGCGTGTGTAAGAGGAGCCATAGATCGTGCTGAGACTGGTCCCAGACTGGGTGATATACGCGCTGGTTCTCGGCGTCGTCATCTGGGCTATTTTTAGTGGTGGGACTGATGATGCGCCGCCGCCGCCGCCAGAAGCGATTAAAGAAGAAGGGGCGATGCTGCCCCCACCCTCCGCATTTGATGAGCGGGTCTTGGTCCAGGTCACCGCGCCCAAAAATGGCATCGGCACCGCTTTCGCGATTAATGGCGAGGGTCAATGGCTGACCGCGCGCCATGTGGTTGAAGGCTGCAATGATGTCTCGCTGCTCGTGGCGCCGGGGCAGTACGACCCCGCCCGCAGCATCGTGGTCTCAGAACAATATGATCTTGCGCTGATTGAAACAGAAACCAGCCCGAACCCGGCGCCGATCAACACTCAGAATGATTTGACGATCGGATCATACGGCTTTCATGTCGGCTATCCGCAAGGCCGCCCAGGCGAGGCTGCATCTCGGCTATTGGCGCGGTCAAATTTGATTTCGCGGGGCCGCCGCTCGAACAGCGAGTCTGTCTTGGCTTGGGCGGAGACCGGCCGAACACGTGGACTGATGGGCTCGCTTGGCGGGCTCAGCGGCGGCCCGGTTTATGATGAAGCTGGAAATGTCCGCGGTGTGATTGTTGCTGAGAGTGCCCGTCGCGGCCGGATCTATACCGCAGCGCCCGAAGCCGTTGCGGCTTTCATAAGAGCGACCGGCGCAGAGACGCTGGGCGAGCCTGCCCGCACATTCTCAACCTCTACTTATGGCCGTGAGGCAGACTATGCCCGGCGTAATCTTCAAGTCGTCAAAGTCGCCTGCAGCGTGGAAGAGTAATCTGATGTTTGCTGACCGTTTCCTCGCCGCCACGCGCGTGCATGGTCCCCTCTGTGTAGGTATCGATCCGCATCCGGGGCGTATCCCGGAGCTGTTTGGCGGGGACACACCGGATGGCCTTGAAAGATGGGGCATCGCTGTCATTGAGGCGGCGGCGGGCCGCACTGGGGTCGTCAAGCCGCAAGTGGCGCTGTTTGAGCGTCATGGCTGGCAGGGTATGAAAGCCTTGGCGCGTGTTTGCGGGGCTGCTAAGGACGCTGGCTTGATTGTTCTGGCGGATGCAAAGCGCGGCGACATTGGCTCGACGGCTGAGGGGTATGCCGCGGCATATCTGGCGGCAGACGCCCCATTTGCCTGTGACGCCCTGACGATCAATCCCTATATGGGCCTAGATACGATCGAGCCACATGTGCGCGTCGCTGAGGCGAGCGGAAAAGGCGTCATCGTGCTCGCTCGGACGAGCAACCCTGGTAGTTCCGATTATCAAGCCCGCGACCTAGAAGGCGCGCCGCTTTTCGCGCGCGTGGTTGAAAGTCTGGCGCCAATGATCACGCGTCTGCAGGGCAAATCTGGATGGTCAGGTCTAATGCTGGTCACCGGCGCAACCGGACCAGATGAAGCGAAAACACTGCGTGCACTTGCGCCGAAGGCTCTTTTCCTGGTCCCCGGCTATGGGGCGCAAGGGGCCGGCGCTTCGGATGCGGTGGCAAGTTTCGTCAATGGCGAGGGCGGCTGCGTGAATGCCTCAAGATCTGTGACCTTCCCGGCCGGGACCGAGAGCGCGAGCTCCGTCCGCGAGTGGAGCGCATTCGTGACAGCCGCGATAGACGCCGCTCAGGCCGATCTGAAATCGGCGCTTTAGGGGTCTAGCCTTTGACCAAGGCGGTCAGGTCTTCGGGCTCGCCGATCACCGCAACATGATCTCCAGGCTGTAATACCTCATTCGGGGCGGCAATGATGACATCACCGTCGCGCTCAATAATGGCGATGAGGCAACTTTTTGGAAGTTCGATTTCGGATAGCGGCTGGCCAACATGATCTTCCAGATCGCCAAGGTCCGAGATCGGAGCATGCAGGAAATGATCATCGCGCATCAGGATCTCATTCATGTCCTTATCAGAGGTCGCGGCGAGCCAACGTCGTTCAAAATCAAAGGATTGCACAACCTCGGCCAGGTGACCTGCTAGCCGCAGATCAAGACCGGCAGGTTTGCGCGGGCAGATCAGCATCATGATCGTATGCACGTCTTTCGCCTCTGGCATGTCCATCGCTGCGAGGCGGGTGAAGCGGAACACAACGAGTTCCGGACTGGTTAGGCTGTCATGGCTTCGATAGGCGAGAAGGACGTGATCACTTAACGGATGCAGCGTTGCCGTACTCGTATTGAACACATCCTCCATCACCTCTTCATCGATATTGTAGGCTGTGTGCGCGATGTTTTTGACCTCATCGACAATCATGTCGCGAGTGTAAGTGCCATGGCTGTAAGTATGGACCACGCAGCGCGCGATCAGCGCTTCATAGGTGAGGTTCTGTTTCTGCGTGCGGTCATGAATGATCGTCATCAATTCGCGCTCAAGTCCCTCATAGCGCATTTGGCCAAGGCGCTCATGAACGTGGTAGATCGCGCCGCGTCGAGCGAGTTGGCCGGACGCATAGAATTGGAACCACAACGCGCAGGCGATGGTCAGCATCCCGGTAAAGCCGATGGCGAGAATACCCATTTCGACGATCAGCCAGAACGACACCAAAATGCCAGCAACCGGCAGCCACGGGTAGAATGGCAAGCGATAGCCTGGCTTATAGGTCGCGATCCGGCTTTCGCGCATGACGATCACCGCGACGCTGACCAGACCGAATAAGAAGAGCTGGAACGCACTGGCGAGCTTCGCGACCGCTTCGACATTGAAGAGAAGCAAGACGGCAATCATCGAGAAGGTTGTAACCGCGATGGAGAATACCGGCGTTCCGAATCGCCCGATCACCGCGAACCGATCCGGCAAGAGTTTGTCTTTCGCCATCGCATACGGGTAGCGGCTGGCCGACATGATCCCTGCATTACCGGTTGAGGCGAAGGCGGCGATTGCAGCGACGACAATCAAGATAACCCCGAGATCAAACGGCCAGTCGCCGATAAATTGGCGTCCTGCGTCCGCGACGGGGGTCAGGCTTCCATAAAGCTCTCCAACTGGAAGGATCGCGATGATGACGACAAGGCCCAACGTATAGATCGTTGTCGCCGTTAGCAGCGATAGCACCATGCCAAGGGGGATGTTGCGATCTGGACTTTGTACTTCTTCGGCGACACTCGCGACCTTGGTAAGGCCCGCATAAGAGACAAAGACCAAGCCAATCGTAGCGACGAACCCAACTGTGCCGGTTGTGAAAAATGCCTGTTCATCCTGGTTGGGGTGAAGCCCATCTGCGACGCCCGTATGGGCTAGGCCCAGAATGACAAAGGCGGCAAGGATAATTACCAGAATTGCGACAAGCAGCCTTTGTAAGAATGTGGTCTCTTTGGCCCCGACAGCATTAATCAGTCCGAAAACCAGCGTCAGGATCACCGCCAAGACCAAGATTGGTACGTCCAGATAGAGGCTAAGATAAGCGCCCATCCCAACCAGAGCGAATGCACTTTTAAAGACGACGGCAACCCACGAACCGAGCCCGCCAATTGTACCGAACAAAGGCCCCAAGGCGCGGTCTAGGAAGTAATATGTTCCGCCAGCCTTCGGCATCGCCGTTGAAAGCTCGGCCATGCAGAGCATTGCGGGGATGATTAAAAAGCCTGCGAGCAGGTAAGCCAGATAGACCGAATCGCCTGTGTAACTGGCGGCAATCCCGGGCAAAAGGAAGAATCCGGAGCTGAACATTGCCCCCGTGGAGACGGCGTATACGTCAAATAGCGTGAGGTTTTTCTTGAGCTTTTTTTCGCCCGACATGTCAAAACCCCATTCTGAGCCCGTTTTCGCATCTGCGATATAAGGCGCTGCGCCCGCACCGCCAACTTTTTGTCAGCAAACTTGCTTGCCGCAAGGTCGTCCCTCGACTGGACCGTGATTTTGATTAGTGTGACAACCCTAAAAGGCGCGATAGACGCCACCGAGAGTGAGGAAACGAGGAAAGCGTTCATGAAACCGCTTAGCATTGCGGCCTTCACGGCTGCATCTTTATTTATTTTGTCCGCCTGCTCAGGCGATCCAGAAGCGTCATATGACACAGGCGGTGCGCCTGAAGCCGAGACCACGGCCTTCGCGGATGTCTCTGATGACCGTTTGAACAATGCGGCCGCCACGCCAGCCGAGTGGCTCGGTTATGGCTTTGACCGCGAAGAAACGCGCCACTCGCCGCTGACTGGCATCACCAAAGACAATGTCGGTGAGCTTGGCGTAGCCTGGACATATGACCTGGCGACATCACGCGGGGTCGAATCAACGCCGATCGTGATCGATGGTGTGATGTATGTCACTTCGGCCTGGTCGGTGGTTTACGCCCTTGATGCGAAAACCGGCGAAGAGCTTTGGGTCTATGACCCGGATGTGGATCGCGCGGTGGGCGTCAATGCGTGCTGCGATGTCGTGAACCGCGGTGTGGCGCTATATGAAGGCAAAATCTATCTTGGTGTGATTGATGGCCGGGTCGAAGCGCTGGATGCGAAGACCGGAGACCTGATCTGGTCTGAAGTGACCGTAGATCAGTCCAAACCTTACACAATTACGGGCGCCCCACGTGTGGTTGATGGCAAAGTCCTGATCGGAAATGGCGGCGCAGAGCTTGGTGTTCGCGGCTATCTCAACGCCTTGGATGCTGAGACAGGCGCGCTGATTTGGCGATTCTACACCGTGCCGAGCCCAGACAAACAGCCTGACGGCGCTGCCTCTGACAGCGCGTTCGAGACCGTTGGAAACATCACCTGGGGCGAAGAAGGTGCTTGGAAAACAGATGGCGGCGGCGGCACCGTTTGGGATTCGATCATCTATGATGAAGAGACCAATTCTGTGATCTTCGGCGTCGGCAATGGGTCGCCGTGGAACCAGACTCTGCGTGACCCGTCTGGGCTCGATAATTTGTTCTTGTCCTCGATCGTCGCGGTCGACGCGGATTCCGGCGAATATAAGTGGCATTTCCAAACCACGCCGGGCGACAATTGGGACTATACGGCAACGCAAACGCTGATCATCGCGAGCTTACCGCTTGGCGAGAATGGCGCTGACAGACGCGTCGTCATGCAGGCCCCAAAGAATGGCTATTTCTACGTGCTTGATGCCACCACAGGTGAGTTCATTAGCGGGAATAACTATGTGCCAGTGAACTGGGCGACGGGTCTGAATGAAAACGGGCGCCCCATTGAAGTGCCAGAGGCGCGCTACGCGGAGATCCCATTTCTGCAGACCCCAGGCCCACTTGGCGGTCACAATTGGCACCCGATGGCGTTCAACCCAGATGTCGGCCTGGCTTATATTCCAGCCCAGGAGATTCCGCAGGCTTATGCGACAGATCCTAGGTTCCAGGATAATTCGACCAAGTGGAATACGGGCGCCGATTTCGCGGCAGGAGTCCCGCAAGTGGTGCCAAGCGAAGTGTTCAAATTTCTTCGCTCGGGTTTGAAAGGGCGTCTCATAGCTTGGGACCCGGTTGCCCAGGAAGCGCGTTGGACGGTTGAACATGACGGACCCTGGAATGGCGGCGTTCTGTCGACCGCCGCCGGGATCGTGTTCCAAGGCAAGCTCAACGGCGAGTTCGCAGCTTATGATGCTGCCACTGGCGAGGAGCTTTGGGTGCAAGACGTTAAGTCCGGCGCAGCATCCGGCCCCGGCACTTACGAGATTGACGGCGAGCAATATGTCACCATCACGACGGGTTGGGGCTCGGCTTACCTTCTTTCGGCGGGCGGTGTCGCGGCTCCGCAACCCGTGCAACCGACAGTCGGCAAAGTTGTAACCTTCAAGGTCGGCGCGGACGGTACGATCCCGGATGTCGACATTCCAATGGTCGAGGCAACTCCAAAGGCTGACGAGTTTGGCACTGACGACCAATTGGCGGTTGGGCTTGTTCAGTATGCGCGTAACTGCACTGTCTGCCATGGCCCATTCGCGGTCGGTGCAGGCGTGCTGCCAGACCTGCGTTGGTCGAGCTACACCTCCAGCGCGGACGCATGGAAAGGGGTCATCGTTGACGGCAATCTACAATCGATCGGAATGGTCTCGTTTGCGGATGTCCTGTCTGAAGACGAGGTCGAAGCAATTCGTGCCTATGTTGTTCAGCAGGCGCACAATGCAGACGGCATCAACGATGCCATCGCCAGCGAAAGCGGCGGCCTGCAATAGCTAAACCGCGAGAAGACCGAGTTCTTTTCGCTTTTTCTTCGACAAGCCATCGGCCACCAGCCGGTGGCTTGTTTCGATATAGGCTTTCAGATCCCCATCTTTCAGGCCAGGCTCCGCATAGTGCTGGATCCATTTCATCCCACGTGAGGCCAGATAGGGTGCCGGGCGCAGCCCAGGTTGTTCGCTCAAAATCTCGTAAGACAAAGGCGTCACTTTAAACGTCACCGCGAAAACGTTTTCATCCCCCCAACCGGCGACGGCGAAGACTTTCCCGCCAACCTTCCACACATGACTGCCACCCCATTGCACAACCCGGCTGGTCGCCGGCAATGCCTCACAAAAGTCATTGTATTCATCCAAAGTCATGCGAAGATCATGACAGAGCAAAATCAGCACTTCAATCCAACTTTGATTGGGGTTACGATAGCTTAATAATGGACGGGCGACGCGGATGCAGTTTATCGCAATACTTCTCGGATTTTTAGGCTTCATCGCGGTTTGGTATTGGCGCATCAAAGCGATGCAAGAGGTCGCCAAAGACGGTCGTAAAGTCGTTGAGACTGTCACCAATCTCCCCCGCAAAATGCGCTTTAAGACCAAAAGCGGCAAAGGCGGCCTCGCAGTCGTCGATGATCCTCGCGAGGCGGCGACGATCCTGATGCTCGAAATTGCCCAGGCGCGCGGGACGCTGACAGAGCGCCAGGAAGCGGCCATTCGCGGTGAGGTGATGCACCATTTCGAATTTAACGAGGCTGACGCCAATGCACTGATGGGCCAAGCCGGTTGGTTGTCGCGCAATGGCGGTGCGAGCCATGTTGTAATGTCCAAAATGACGGACTTTGTGCGCCAGTCACCGGGTATGAGCCGCAAGGAATTGGTTGATCTCGACGGCATGTTGGTGACCATTTCAGAGGCTGAGGGTGATCCAACGGATAGCCAGATGGACCTCCTCACCATCTACCGCGACAAAACGGGTCTGCGCGTCTAGCTTTTCAGAGCGGCGCTGCGGCCTAGCTCCTCACCTGAATGAGGAGACCCATTATGCGAGCAGTCATCATCGGCGCTTCAGGCGGCATTGGCGCAGCTCTGGTTGAGCAACTCGCAGCGCGCGCGGACTGTGAGCAGGTCTATGCCCTCTCTCGAAAGGCGGTTTCCAACCCAGGCAAAGTCAAAGCCTTGAGCATCGATCTCGAGCAAGAGGACAGCATTGCCGAGGCAGCAAAGATAGTCAGCAAAGATGGCCCGCCGGATTTGGTAATCGTGGCAACGGGGATTTTGTCCGATGAGGCTGGGCTCGCGCCTGAGAAATCTTACCGCCAGCAGACGCCAGAAGCGTTCAAAAAGGTCTTCGCGGTCAACACCATTGGCCCAGCCCTGATTGCAAAGCACTTTCTTCCAATCATGCCACGCAAAGAGCGCGCGGTCTTTGCCGCGATTTCCGCGCGGGTTGGATCGACTTCAGACAATCGGATTGGCGGCTGGCATGCGTATCGCGCGTCCAAAGCAGCGCTCAACATGCTGATCAAAAACTATGCGATTGAACAGGCTCGCCGAAATGAGGCGTTCATTGCGGTCGGGCTTCACCCGGGAACAGTGGATACAGATCTATCCAAGCCATTCCAATCGGGCGTGCCTGATAAGCAATTGTTTAGCGCGGCGCAGTCGGCAGGCTATCTGCTCGGCGTGATCGACAAGCTGCAGCCGAGTGATACCGGAAAAGTATTTGATTGGGCCGGAACAGAAGTCCCCGCTTAGACGCCGCCAAGATTGCTCAGAACATCCGAAGCGTCATAGGCGTCCGGATTATCTGGCTTCGCACCGGTCGCGGTCACAATCTCCATCACATGCTCCACCGAGCTGGAAGATCCACCCAATGGCAAAGCGATGCCGACCCCAACGCCGACGCTTGAGCGTCCACTCGAGCCGCCTGCGCCGCCAATTGAAACAGATGAGCCACCGCCAGAGAGTTCGCCAGTGTCGCTATAGGCGGTCACGATCTGGAACCATTCATCACCGCGTTCAAGTGTGAGTTCAGCCGCGCGGCGCAAGGCTCTGCTGCGTGCGATCTCGGCGCTTTTGTCCGTATAGGTGATGCGGAAACGATTATTCTCGATTGGCATGACCGAATATCCAGCGCCGCCATCGCGGGTGGCGGGGCCATAGGGGGACTGTGTTGCGCACGCCCCAACCAATGCCAGAGCAGAAACTGCGACCCATTTCATCATAACCTCGTCCTCCTATCCCGGTATGAGTTGCGGGCATTTCAGCACGTCCAAATGAACCTGAACAGAACACAACTCAAAATGAACGCTGCTCAACACATTACAACGCGTTCATTCATCTTGCCTCCTGTAATAGATATTGCAGGACGGGGGACAGGAAGAGTGATGCGTAATCGCTTCGATCCGCAGGCGTCCGACCGCGACAGCTGGTGTGTATTTCCGTAGGCGCACCCAGCAATTCGCGAAGGTGCCGCGTCACTGCGGCTCAAGAACGGGCGGCGTTTTAAAGGGGAGCGTCGCCCGTTTATTCTTCTTGATCCGTATCCAATTGCCGGCGGCCAAAGTCAGCCTCGGCGGTGTCCAAACCTGCATCGATAATCGCTTTTCGGATACCGCGCGCGCGGGAAAACTCTTTCATCAACATGTCGCCATCGCCCCATCGTATAGCGCGCTGCAGGGCCGCAAGATCCTCGCTGAAGCGTCCAAGCGTTTCGAGCACAGCGTCTTTATTGGTTAGGAACACGTCGCGCCACATGGTCGGGTCAGAGGCTGCAATCCGAGTGAAATCGCGAAAGCCACCAGCAGAATATTTCACGACCTCACCCTGCTCCACGCTTTCCATGTCATAGGCAGTCGAGACGATATTATAGGCAATCAGGTGAGGAAGATGCGAGGTGATCGCCAGAACGCGATCATGCCGGTTCGCGTCCATGGTTTCCACTTTGGCGCCCAGCCGGATCCAGAACCCGGTGAGCCGCTCGACCGCGTATTTGTAGTCGGCGGACGTCTCAGTGCCTGGCGTCAGGATATTCCACGTGTCCTGAAACAGGCTCGCAAAGCCAGCCTCTGGTCCTGACTTCTCCGTCCCGGCAATCGGGTGGCCTGGAACTAAGTGAACGTGGTCTGGACAAGCGGCTCGCATATCTGCGGCCGCCTTCGCTTTGACGGACCCAACGTCCGTCAGGATCGCGCCTTCTGATAGCGCCCCAGAAATGTGTCCTGTGACCTCTCTCAGAACGCCCACAGGCGTACACAGGATCACGCAATCCGCGCCTGTGACCGCGTCCTGCGCGGACTCGAAAACCGTCCCGGGAACCACACGTTCCGCACGGGCGCGCACATCATCAGAAATGTCCCACATGGAGACCTCTTCCGCGCCGCCATAGGCGTTCACCGCGTGTGCGATGGATGAGCCCAAAAGGCCGATCCCGATGATCGCAATCTGTTTAAACTCTGGGTCGGCCATTAGCTTTTCGAGAATTTCTCAATCGCTGCAATCAGGTCATCATTCTGTTCGACGGTTCCGATGGACGCCCGCAAGCAGGTCGGCAATCCATAGACATTGACGTCCCGGATCACGATCCCTTCTTGGCGCAAAAACGCATCCGCTTCGGCGCTGGTGCGGCCAGCGTCTTCTGGAAACTCGATCAGCACGAAATTGCCGACGCTCGGAAAGGTTTTGAAGCCAGCTTTCTCGACGGCGTCTTTTACGCGGATCAGCTCAGACTCATTATGCTCGACAGACTTTGCCATGAAGGCATCATCATTTAGCGCTGCAATCCCGGCCGCTTGCGACACCGCGCTGACATTGAACGGGCCGCGCGTGCGGTTCAGGGCATCCGCAACATTGGCAGGCCCATAAGCCCATCCAAGGCGCAGAGCCGCGAGGCCATGAATTTTGGAGAAAGTGCGCGTCACTAGCACATTTGCCATTTCGCCCGCGAGCTCCATCCCGGCGCTATAGTCATTCTTGCGAACATATTCGGCATAGGCGCCGTCCAGAACCAGAAGCACGTTTTCGGGCAGGGCTGCGTGAAGGCGCTTCACCTCAGAATAGGGAATGTAGCTACCAGTTGGATTGTTCGGGTTGGCGAGGAACACAATCTTGGTGTTCTGATCGACCTGCTCAAGCATCGCATCGACATTGGTTGTCAAATCCGTTTCCGGTGCACTCCGGGTTTCCGCCCCGGCTTGCTGGGCGATCAAGCGGTAGACCAGAAAGCCATGCTGGCTTTGCACGATATTGTCGCCTGGCCGAAGGTAAGCGCGGCCAAGCAATTGGAAGATCTCATCAGACCCGGCGCCGCAAACAATTCGGTCTGGCTCGATGCCATATTTGGCGCCAATTGCGTCGCGCAGCGCCCCGGCAGAGCCATCTGGATATAGCTCCATATGCTTTGCCGCCTCAATCACTGCAGCTTGCGCCGCAGGGCTGCAGCCAAGTGGGTTTTCATTCGACGAAAGCTTATGCGCGCCAACCAGCTTTTGGCCGCCTTTATAAGGCGTGATTTCCAGGATATTCGGCAGCGCTTTAGGGCCGGTCATCTAAGGTCTCCATCATTGAGCAAGCTGACCTGCCGGGAACGGCTGCGAAAATCAAGTGCCAGATGACGACTCAAACTGATCTGCGAGCTCTGAAGCGCTCAAAAAGGCGGCTTCGACTTTGCCGCCAAGACACCAGTCTCCGCAGGCTGCGAGCTGCAAAGATGGATCGATCAAGAAGGGTTTTCCGGCGGGTGTGCGAGTCGCCGCATATCGCCAGCGGTGCATGACTTGATGTGACGCCATAGACAGATCTGCGCCTGCGAGATCCGAGGCGGCAGCAAGGAGGGTGGCGCGGATCTCGTCTTGATCGTCCTCAAGGTGTATCTCAGCCCATTCATTGTCTGACTGGATCAGAATCGAATACGGGTCGGGGCGGCCCGGCTTCGTTGAGTTCACCGCCATCCAGCCAATCGGTGGCGTGGCGCTTTTGAGCGCGGCCCATGGCAAATCGAGCGGCGTCTCGAAGCCGAGCATAAGCGCGAAGCAGCCGGTCATCTCAGTTTTCTCGAGCGCCGCCTGGCCGGAGAATTCATCTGGGAACAGAGCTGCGGTTTGCACGCTCGGCGCGGAAGAAATGACCCAATCGAATGGGCCTATATGCGTCCCAGCTTTATCGACCAGGACCCAAGCCCCTCCAGCGCGTTCCAAATGATCTATGTGTGCTTGCGTATGAATCGCCACGCCTTCCGCCAGCGTTTTGCAGAGACTATTCATGCCCGGAGCCGCGACCAGCTTTTCTTTGTCCGAGAGTCTTGCGCCGCCGATTCGTTCAACCTCTTTTGGCCAGCTTGTGATTAGCCCGCGCTCACGAAACGGCTTCAGGAAACGCTTGAATCTGTCGGTCTCAACCGTGAAATACTGCGCGCCATGATCAAAGGCATAAGGATCGGCGCGACGTGTTGACATACGTCCGCCAGGTCCGCGAGCTTTTTCATATATTGAAACATCGTGCGCTTTAGAAAGCCGGTTGGCCAGCGTTAGCCCGGCGAAACCTGCTCCAATGATCGCGATTTTCATACAGCTACTCTTATCATTCGAAGGCACGACTTAAACCATGCGCCTTTGATGACGAGTAAAATATCAGTGGAATAGCGGCTTAACTGCCGATCGCTTGCTCGTTGCGCTCGCCGGTGCGGATCCGAACGATGGTTTCGAGGTCTGCGACGAAGACTTTGCCGTCACCGATCGTTCCGGTGTTTGCCGCATTGGTAATGGCATCCACCACGCGGTCGGTTTCCGACGCGGCGCAGGCCACTTCAACTTTCACTTTTGGCAGCAAGCGAACTTCATACTCGGCGCCGCGGTAAACTTCGGTTTTGCCTTGCTGGCGGCCATAGCCACGAACTTCTGAGACTGTGAGGCCGGACACATCGGCTTCGCCGAGCGCGTCAATCACAGCATCCAGACGACTTGGTTTGAAAATAGCTGTTACGAGTTTCATGTGGGCCCGCCTCCAATTGTAGATTCCGTTATACTGGTACTGGCTTGAGATGTAACGTCAATTCCGGTGTTTTTCGGAGCTTCTAGGCCAACTCGCTCTGCCAGTTTTCTAGGCATGACGGGTTTAGGTCTGCTCGCCTTTACGGCTTTCGTTACGGGAGCAGCGGCACTGCCGCTTGGTTTTGAATAGAGACGCTTGACGGCTTCGACCAGGACAACTCCGCCCAAGCCGGGCAAAGCAAGTTCCCCTGCCCGCTCCCATGACTTTGAGGCAGCGGTAATCAGGCGCCAATCCAACGGTGGCATGTGAACGGCTGTGGTTGAGGCTGTCACCTGGAATAGACTGTCATTGAGAAACCGAACCAGTTGGCCCCGAGTCCAAGGCCTTCCATGTCCGAACGGTTTGCTATCGACAAGTGACCACATGCTCCTGCGATTGGTAACGGCAACGACGATCCGGCCTTCTGGCGCGAGCACACGCCAAGCCTCGCGAAGCAATTGTCTAGGACTATCCGCTTCCTCGAGCGCATGCAGCAGGAAGACGCGGTCGAACAGGCCTTCCGGGAATGGCAATCTCTGTTCCGGCGCAAGGCAGAGTGTTTGTCCGCGTTCTGACGCCTGGCGCACCTCGCCAATCTCTTCTGGGACGGCGCCAATACAGCTCGCCGCATCTGCCTGCCAGAGCGGTAGAAGCGGGCTCGGATAGCCAATCCCGAGGACGCGCTGACCCTCGCAATTGCCCCAAAGATCGGTCATCCGCTCGGACATAAGGCGTGCGGCGCATTGCCCGAGACGGGTGGCATAAAAGGCCTCAAGGGTTGCCGCAGGCTGGCGCATATGGCTGTTATCTTTCCAAACGTTTCTACCTTGGAGATGGGATCATGCTGACCATACATCAATTCCCCTGCTTAAGTGATAATTACGGCTATCTCGCGCATGACCCTGTTTCGGGCGAAACGGCGGCGATCGATACACCGGATGCCGACAAGTATTTGGCAGAGGCCGCGGCGCAAGGCTGGACGATTACGGCAATCTGGAACACGCATTGGCATCCAGACCATGCGGGCGGCAATCAGAAGATCAAAGACGCAACGGGTTGCACGATTTTTGGCCCCAAGGGTGAGGCCGAAAAAATTCCAGGCATCGACCACGCCGTCGGTGGCGGCGACACAGTCTCACTCGGGGCAATGACCGCGAATGTGATTGACGTGCCTGGTCATACGCTGGGCCATATTGCGTTTCACATGCCTGAGCAGAAGACCGCTTTTGTTGGTGATGCCGTCTTTGCGCTCGGCTGCGGCCGGGTCTTCGAAGGCGACATGCCGATGATGTGGAACTCTATGTTGGCGATCAAATCCTTGCCGCCTGAGACCACGCTCTATTGCGCCCATGAATACACGCAGGCCAATGCCCGTTTTGCTGAAACGATTGAGACGGGCAATGCAGCTTTGAAAGCCTACATTGCTGAGATTGATGATAAGCGCAGCCGCGGCGAGCGAACGGTTCCGGTCCAGCTTGCGCGTGAGCTTGAAACCAATCCTTTTTTGCGCGCTGACATTCCAGAACTTCAGGCCGCGATGGGCCATCCCGGCGATGCAGCGGCGACATTTGGAGAAATTCGCGGCCGCAAGGACCGTTTCTAGTGGTCGCTCTATCCGGTGATCTTGGGGCGAATGAGATCATCCGCCTGCTGGGTATGAAAGCCCATCCGGAAGGGGGGCATTATGCCGAAACTTATCGCAGCAGCAATGGCGAGCGGGCGACTTCCACGGCGATCTATTATCTTTTGCAAGCTGATGAGGTCTCCGCTTGGCACCGTGTCGATGCGGAAGAACATTGGCTATGGCACGCTGGCGGCGCGCTCGCGCTAACGCTGTCGCCTCCCGATGGGAAAGGGGCAACACCTTACTTGCTGGGGCCGGACTTGCGGGCGCGGCAGCGGCCTCAAGTCACCGTCCCAGCGCATCACTGGCAGACGGCTGAGAGCCTGGGCGCGTGGACGCTGGTCTCTTGTGTGGTCGCACCCGGGTTTGAGTTTTCCGGATTTGAGCTCGCGCCGGAGCATTGGCGACCGGATGTTTAAGAACGGGATTGGGAGGAAGTCTTGGTAGAGATTCACGGCCACTGCGCCGATAAATTTGCGGGCGTGAAAGCGGCGTTTGAAAACAACTTCACCCAGCACGATGAAATCGGGGCGAGCGTTGCGATCACCTATAAAGGCGAGTTCGTCGTCGATCTCTGGGCCGGTCACTTAGGCCGCGACAAGGCCCAGACTTGGGACGAGAATACGATCACTAATGTTTGGTCGAGCACTAAGACGATGGCGGCGATGTGTTTGCTCGTTTTGGCTGATCGCGGAGAGGTCGATTTACACGCCCCAGCCGCGAAATACTGGCCGGAATTCGCGGCAGCGGGGAAAGACAAAGTCGAAGTCCGTCACTTCCTGTCGCATATGGCCGGCCTCTCCGGCATGGACACGAAGGTCGAAGGCGACGCGCTTTATGACTGGGACTGGATGACCCGTGAGCTCGCCGCGCAGGCGCCATGGTGGGAGCCAGGCACAGCTTCCGGGTATCATGCACTGACCCAAGGCCACTTGATTGGCGAGATCGTCCGGCGGGTCACCGGACAGTCGCTCGGGACGTTCTTCGCTTCGGAAATCGCCGGACCACTGGGCGCTGATTTCCACATTGGGATCGCCGATGAGCATATCCCGCGCATCTCTCCGTTAGAACCGCCGCCGCAGAACGTTCGTTCGGCAAATGATGGCTCTGTGGCGTCCAAGACATTCGCGAACCCGCCTGTTCTTGCTGAGCAAGCGATGGAGCCTGCTTGGCGGAAAGCTGAAATACCAGCGGCGAATGGCCAAGGAAATGCGCGCAGTATTGTACGCGCGCAAACGCCGATGGCGAATGGCGGGGAAGCTTTTGGCAAACGCGTCCTGTCCGAAGAGGGCACGCGCCGGATATTTGAACAACAATCAAGCGGCATTGACCTTGTGCTCGGGATTCCGGTCATGTTTGGTCTCGGCTACGGCATCAACAATCCTGCTATGCCGCTCGGGCCGAATAAAAACATCGCGTATTGGGGCGGCTATGGTGGATCGATCGTGATCGTCGACCAGGACGCGCGGCTTTGTATTTCCTATGTCATGAACCGTATGGAGCAGGGCACGACGGGCGATGTCCGGGGTCTCTCTCTGGTCATGGCTGCCTACGGAGCGCTAGCTGAGTAGCCCTGCCGCGACCTAAATAACGGTGGAAGCTCCCGCAGAGTGACGCTTGCTAATTGAACGCACGCTCGTCAAAATCCCAGGACTTGCTTGGGAGGCAGACGGAATGATCAAACGTGTTCTTTTGGGGCTCGGCGGGGTCCTGATTTTATTAGTCGGGATCATCATTGTTCGTACGCTGAACTATGGCGGCGCCCCGCAAGATGTTCGCGAAATCGTTTTGCCAGAGGTTCCAGAATTTGACGCCATGGTGGCGGCGGAACATTTGGGCGAAGCGATCCGCTTCCGTACGATCACAGTAGCGCCGGGTGATCCCCGGGAGGGCCAGGAAGGGCCTTGGCTGGAAATGCAGGCCTGGATGGAGGAGACCTATCCCGACTTCCACGCCGCCGCCAACAAAGAAACGATCCCGGGCGGCTATAGCCTGCTTTATACGTGGGCGGGCAGCGATGAGAGCCTCGACCCGATCCTATTGATGGCGCACCAGGATGTTGTGCCGGTCAATATCGGAACCGAAGATGATTGGGATGCCCATCCGTTCTCGGGCGCGATCCAGGACGGCTATGTCTATGGCCGCGGCGCGATTGATGACAAAGGCTCTATGGTCGGCCTGTTTGAGGCTTTGAATGCGCTCGCGCGCGATGGCTTTCAGCCGAAGCGGACTATTCTTCTAATGCTCGGTCATGATGAGGAGGTTTCTGGATCGGGGGCGTCGTCGGGTGTCGAGCTTCTAAAGTCCCGCGGGATCTCCCCGATCATGGCGCTCGATGAAGGCTTCATGGCGATTGAGAACAACCCGCTAACCGGCGGTACGGTCGCGTTCGTTGGTGTGGCTGAAAAGGGCTATGTGACCTTTAACATCACCGTAACAGCTGAAGGTGGCCATTCCTCAACACCACCGCGTAATAGCGCCACCGTGCGCCTCTCTCGCGCGCTCATCGCCTTGGATGAAAACCAAATGAGCGCGGACTTAGAGTATCCGCTCGTCTCTGGCCTGTTCCAAGCAACTGGAGCCGACATGCCCTTCGTTCAGCGAATGGCGTTCGCCAATCAATGGCTGTTTGGTGGGTATTTGAAAGGCGTTCTGGGCGCCACACCTGCAGCCAATGCGATGATCCGCACGACCACCGCCCCGACAATGTTGACCGGATCCGCGAAGGAAAATGTCCTGGCCCAGCGCGCCACGGCGATCATCAATTTCAGAATCCACCCGAAAGACACCGAGGAAAGCATCCTCGCGCATATCAAAGAGGTGACGAAGGATATTGAAGGTCTGGAAGTCAGCTATGGTCGAACCGGAATTCGCGGCGCGGGTGCGTCGCCGGTCAGTCCAATGGATAATCTTGCCTTTGGTGTACTCTACGCTGTTGCAGCGGATTCAAGCGGCGCTCCCGTGGCACCAGGCCTTGTGCTGGGGGCGACGGATGGGCGTTACGCCACTGCGATTACAGATAGCGTCTATCGCTTCATGCCCGCTGTCATGTCGCCTGAAGACCTCACGGGATTTCATGGGACGAATGAACGCCTGACCGTCGAGAATATGGGCCGCCTGTCTAAAGGCTATGCCCAGATTATTCTCGCGATGGATGCCAACACAGAGTGAGGCGCTTAAAGCGCTGCGATCACCGCATCGCCCATTTCAGTGGTCGACATAGAGCCGCCAATGTCGCCTGTGCGCGCGCCCTCATCGAGCGCCTTGCCGACTGCGGCAAACAGTTTGTCCGCAGCGTCTGCGCGGCCCAGTGACCAGCGCAGCGCCATTTCAAGCGACATGATCGCAGCGCAAGGATTGGCTTTACCTTGCCCGGCAATATCTGGCGCTGACCCATGGACTGGTTCGTACAGGCCTGGCTTTCCGTCATAGCTGAGAGACGCACTTGGCAGCATGCCAATCGATCCGGTGAGCATCGCCGCTGCATCCGAAAGGATATCGCCGAACAGGTTGCCGGCGAGGATGACATCAAACTGCTTCGGGTTGCGGACCAGTTCCATTGCGCAAGCATCAGCCAAGACGTGACGAAGCGCGACGCCTTTGCCCTCGCTCTCATGCAGTTCAATCACTGTTTCACGCCAGAACTGACCACTTTCCATCACGTTGGACTTTTCGGTCGAGGCAACCTCGCCGCGGCGCCCGCGCGCAATCTCGAAAGCAACTCGTGCCACGCGGTCGATCTCGCCTTTGGTGTAGCGAGAGGTCTCGTAGCCGAAGCTCTTATCGCCAATACCACGCTCGAAACCGCGCGGCTCGCCAAAGTAAACGCCGGAGGTCAGCTCGCGCACGATCATGATATCGAGGCCGTCAACGATTTCACGTTTTAAGCTGGAGGCATCGACCAAAGCCGGAAAACAGAAAGCCGGGCGCAGGTTGGCAAAAGTATCCATACCTTTGCGAAGTTGAAGAAGTCCCATTTCTGGACGCAGGTGGCGGTCAACGCCAACCCATTTCGGACCGCCCACCGCGCCAAGCAGCACCGCGTCGCTGGATTTCGCTTTGACCAGAGCGTCAACCGTCAGTGGCTCACCATGTGCATCGATAGAGGCACCGCCAACCAGGTCTTCGGTAAATTGGAGATCCGGCACGAGGACTTCGGCGACCCGGCGCGCTTGTTCGGTGACTTCAGGTCCGATCCCGTCTCCGGGCAGCAAAAGCAGGGTCTGGCTCATAGCATCCTCATATGGCGAAATTTGAGTTCCGCGCCATAGATCAGGTTGTGCTCGCGGAGTCTACTGCGACCAATACGGCGGCGCGCTATAAAGGCATTGGCTCTGGCTCAGCCTCATACATCCGGACCTTGAGATCCTGCGGTCCGATTTCAGCCAGCGCTTGGCGAAACTCTGCCATATGCGGTTCGGCGAAATGGCTGACCAAAGCGTCGCGATCTTTCCAACGCTCGATGATCCTCAGCAGGTTGGTGTCGATCAGGTCGCGGCTATAGGCATATTCGATACAGCCTTCCTCAAAGCGGCTGGCGACAATCATCTTTCTCATCGCCGCTTCGGCCTTATCCCAAGCGTCTCCGGGAATGCGTGCGCTGCCTTCGACGATAATCATTCGATCACCTTGATCTTGAGTGACAGCGTTTCGGCGACGTCTTGTGGAGATCGCTCATAAGACAGAACCAAATTGGATTTTCCGGTCGAAAGCGCCTCGAACACAAATAATTGGTGGCCACCGCTGCCGACCAGGCCTTCGGGGGCAGGGTCTGCATTATAAGTGTCAGAGAGTTGATCCACTTGGGATGCATCAATGTCTTTGAGATACCAAAAATAGCCCGTCGTTGGATTGGAATCGAGTTTCAGGTTTAGCTTGCCCCCAGGGCGCAGAACGATCTCAGTTCCGGACGCAGGATCTGTAAATGTCTGCACGGGCGCCGCTCCCTCTAAACCCTTCACTTCGGGTTCGGTGTTCATGATATCGGGAATGCACGCGCTGACCATGAGGGCGCCTAAAGTGGCTGCGATAACTGATTTCATGAGGCGGTCTCCAACCACGGTGTTGCGAGTTTTCGCTGCGCTTCGAAGGTCGAGATTGCATCCTCTGCTTGCAGCGTTAGGGCAATATCGTCCAAGCCCTTGAGCAATTTCTCGCGGCGTCCTTCATCAAAATCGAAACTATGCTCGGTGCCGTCCGGCGTTGTCACCGTCTTGGTCTCAAGGTCGATTTCAAACACGCTATTGCTGCCGCCCGCTTGAGCCGCGATTGCATCGCAAACCTCGACCGGTAGCGCGATGGCGAGGATGCCATTCTTGCCGCAATTATTGTAGAAGATGTCGGCGAAGCTGGGGGCGATCACACAGGTGATGCCCTGATCCAAGAGCGCCCATGGGGCGTGTTCACGGGACGACCCACATCCGAAATTTTCGCCCGCGATCAGAACACCTGCGTCTTTGTATTGCGGCTTGTTCAACACGAAGTCCGGGTTGGGTGATCCGTCCTCGAGGGTCTTGAGCTCGTGGAACAGGCCCTCGGACAGGCCGACCCGTTCGGTGGTCTTCAGGAACTGCTTTGGGATGATCATGTCGGTGTCGACATTTACCATCAGCTTGCCCTTGTCGATAAGGGGCGCGGCGGTTGAGCGGAGTTTTGTAAAGGCTTTCATGGGCTCTGCTTAGCGTGAGGTGTGAGCGATGAACAGGGTAGGTACGTTCTGGGTGCCGTTTCGCACGGTGAAGACTTCGGATCCAGGTTTGCGGCCGGTGCGAATTTCGCTGACATCAAGTCCAGCGCCTGTCAGGCGCGCGTGCGTGGCGGCGAGATCATCGGTTTCCCAGGTCAGGCCCCAAATATGATCCGGGGCGTCTGGGTCTTGATCTTCTCCGAGCCGGTTGATGACTTCCAGTGTCAGACCGCCCAGCCGGAAAAATAGAAAGCGCGTTTTCCATTGCTCTGCGGTGCGGTCGAGAGCGAACCAGAGGCCCAGCCGGGCGCCATAATTGGCGACCGCCCGCTCAGGGTTTGGCGTATTGATGACGAGATGGTCTAGCCCCGTCGCGGATCCTGGCGAAGGATGCGCCGCAATCAATGGGGCGTCGGTTTGCAGGACAAAAGTCTTAATCCCAGCCATAACTTGATCTGGAATTCGAAAACGCTGCCAGCTGCGGCTCGCGCCCGTGTCCTCATTCGTGCTTTCGCCATCGCCAATGTCTTCCGGACTGAGACCGCGCCGCTTCATCTCGTGATGATCCTGGGCGAGATCATCGGAGCGGTAGACCAAGGAGGTCAGCACTGCGCCGTCTTTCGTCATCTCTCGCAGTTTAGCGGCGACGTCACCATCGCCATTTGGAGCGAGAAGTTCAATCGCAGTGTTCCCGACGGCAAAGATAGACGAGGCGGTGTCTGCGCTCTCTGCGCGCCAAACGGGCTCCTCGCCGAGCAAGGTTTGATAGTCGGTGGTTGCGGTCTCGATTTCAGGGCAGATGAGGACAAAATGATCGAGGGATGTGATCATGACCGGAACGCCTCCAATCTTTGTTTCTGATTGCCGGACGCATCAAAATTCTTGGGATCCAGCCAAGCCTCAAAGGCGAATTTCAGGGTGGGCCAGTCCTCATCTGTCATCGCAAACCAGGCCGTATCGCGGTTCTTTCCTTTAACGACCATATCGTTGCGAAACACACCTTCGAATTGGAAGCCGAAACGCGTGGCTGCGCGCCGTGAGGCGGCATTGTCATTGTGACATTTCCATTCGTAGCGGCGATAACCAAGCTCTTCGAACACGTGATGCGCCATCAAATACATGGCCTCGGTGGCTTCCGGCGTTCGCCGCAGCGCTCGGCCGAACGATACACAGCCAACCTCGGCGCTGCCATGGGTTTCGCGAATGCGCATATATCCCGCCATCCCGAGAATAGTCCCGTCCTTGACCTTACGGATGACAAGCAGTTCCCACCCGAATTCGGCGCAAACATGGGTTAAAGTTTTTTCAAACTGGCCTTGGTCTTTGAACGGGCCAATCGGCATATAGTCCCAAAGGTCGGCGATATCCGGCGCCGCCACGGCTTTGTACAAGCCGTCGTCATGTGCGGTCCAATCAAGCGGTTCGAGGACCACGCGATGCCCCGCTAAAGGCCATTGCCCGGGCCGCTCGCGGGCCGTCCAATCTGTTAGGCTCACCCGCCTATGACCCCAGTGATCGCGGCGTGAGCCGCGAGGTGGGGGCTCATCAAATGCGTGCGACCGCCGCGGCCTTGGCGGCCTTCGAAGTTGCGGTTCGACGTCGAAGCGCAGCGCTCACCTGGCGAGAGAATGTCTGGGTTCATGCCGAGGCACATGGAGCACCCTGGCTCGCGCCATTCAAAGCCCGCTGCTTCAAAGATCTCGTCGAGACCTTCCGCTTCGGCTTGCGCGCGGACGAGGCCTGAGCCGGGAACAATCATCGCTCGGACGCCGTCAGCGACTTTGCCAGATTTCGCGATATCGGCGACGGCGCGCAGATCTTCAATCCGCGAATTGGTGCAGGATCCAATAAACACACGCTGAACCGGCGTTCCCGCCAGTTTCGCGCCTGCATCCAAGCCCATATAATCCAGGGCACGCTCGGCTGCCGCTTTTTTCACTGGATCGCTCATTGTCGCCGGGTTTGGAATTGATGCTGAGAGTGGGATGGCCTGTTCAGGGCTGGTCCCCCAAGTCACAGTGGGCTCGATTTCCGCAGCATTGATCTCAATCACGTCGTCCCACGCGGCATCATCATCTGAGTAAAGCGTGCGCCAATGGCGTTCAGCGATTTCCCAGGCGCCACCTTTAGGAGTGGCGGGGCGGCCTTTCATATAGTCGAAGGTGACATCATCCGGCGCAATCAAACCAGCGCGGGCACCGCCCTCGATGGACAGATTGCAAAGCGTCATACGCCCTTCCATGGACAAAGCGCGGATTGCCTCGCCGCGATATTCCATGACGCTGCCGGTGCCGCCCGCCGTGCCGATTTTCGCAATCAAATGCAGAGCGAGGTCTTTTGCGGTCACCCCATCTGCGAGTGTTCCGCGCACTTCGATCGCCATATTCTTCATCTTACGGGCGCGCAGGGTTTGCGTGGCGAGCACGTGTTCTACCTCAGATGTCCCAATGCCGTGCGCGAGCGCGCCAAACGCGCCATGTGTGGACGTATGGCTGTCGCCGCAAACAATCGTCATGCCGGGCTGCGTCCGGCCCTGCTCAGGCCCCACCACGTGAACGATGCCATTATTGATATGGCCCATCGGGAAAAACTCGATGCCGTATTCTTCGACATTTCTCGTGAGGGCTTCGAGCTGGTTGCGCGCGGCTTCATCGCGGACGCCGCCAAGGCCGAGCGCTTGGTTCTCTGTTGGCGTGTTGTGGTCAGCAACCGCTAGCGTCAAATCTGGGCGCCGCACGCCGCGCCCCGCAGACTTCAAGCCGGCAAAGGCCTGCGGAGTCGTCACTTCGTGAATAAGATGGAGATCGATAAAAAGGAGCGCTTCACCTGTCGCCGCATCTTCGCGCACAACATGTTGGTTCCAAATTTTATCATAGAGCGTTTGTCCGGCCATCTCAGTTCTACCTTTCAGCCGCGTGTATCAGCATGCGGGGCCAGTTTTCGCAAGCATCAGACAGAGAAAAGGGCTGGCAGGATGACCCCACCAGCCCTGTTTCACTTTCGCCGTCGGCGCTTTGCCGACGATGTTTCGTCTACTGACAGTCGCAAGGTGCGCCGATATTCAGCACAACCAGGCTTGCCCGAACCGTTTCGTAGCGTGTCGCATTGGTCACGGTTTCAGTTCTTGGGGTCACTTTGCGGATCTCAACCGGCTGGATGATCGTCCGGTGAACCGGCTGGTAGATATCGCGGTGCGTAACCGCCTCAAAATAGCTTTCAGAGCGCTCTTCTTGATACTCTTCAGTCAGTTGAGGGATGTAGTTCACCACTGTCTGAGGGACCGTGACACTGCGTGTTTTGCCCGCAAGAGTTTCAGTCTCGTAGCGTGTGGCACGGGTTTCCTGCTCGGTGCGCCCTTGCAGAACTTCTTTCACGACTGGTTGAACCGTAGTGACCACAACTGGCTGAATGATGTTGCGAGTGACGTTGTCGATATAAACATCTTCAACTTCCATCACAGTGCGTTCTGTGACGCGCGGTGTGATATTCTCAACCACTTGCGGTGCGGCAACTGTTTCAACGCGGACCGGAAGACGCTCTTCTTCATAGCGTTTCGCTTCGGTGATGCTCTCGGTTGTTCCGCGTAGGATTTGACGCTCAATCGGTTGGACCGTTGTGACCGTCTTCGGCTGATACACGTTACGCGTCGCAATATACGGAACAATGGTCTCTGTGACGCGCTCTTCCGTCACGGTCGTGATGTCTTCCGTGATGTTCTCAATGGTTGCCGGGATCTCGATGGACTGTCGCTGAACCGGAGCCGTGCGAGTTTCATAACGAATCTCATTGGTGATTGTTTCAGTCACAGGGCGTATAATCCGGCGCTGGACAGGAACGATTGTTGTGCGTTCCACTGGCTGAATGATCTCACGGCGCGTGATCGCATCATAATAAGTCTCAGTGACTTCCTCGACAGTCTCAGTCGTGACTTGCGGAATGTACTGCTCAACCACAGTCGGCACGTCATCCCGCTCATAGCGGGTCGCCAGGCGATTGGTTTCGTAAATGCGATCTTCGGTAATGTCTTCGACTGAGCCTTGCAGCACTTCCTGCGTGATCGGCTGGATCAGCGTGCGCTCAACAGGTTGAGTGATCTCGCGGCGTGTCACCGCATCGATATACTCAGTGGTCTCTTCGATCTCGGTGCGTGTCTCGATTTGCTCGTCGACATTCTCGCAACAGAGTGTTGTTTCGATCGCTGTTTCTGATCCGCCAAGATAGCGGATGTCAGTGTCACCCGCATTCGCGCCCGAGCGCGCAATGATGTCGCGAATCTCGTCATCCGTTAAAACGCGATCAGATGTTGATGAGCCGCTAGCGGCGTAGCGCTCTCCTGCGGCTTGGCCGTCCCAGCTGGTCTTGTCGCCATCCGCCATCGCGGCGAAAGGCAACAGGCTGGTTGCAGCGATGCCGACAAAAATCGACTTTGACAGTTTCATATCTCTCTTCCCCTTATTCATAGCCCTGAAAGCTACTCGGCAAAACTCGTTCCGCTGGCCCGACCAATTTCGGGACGCACGCGTGCAACACGCTGGAACCGCGCCGAACATTTCGTATAAGAAATGATATGACTTTAACCAATCGGATTCCCCTCGCGGGAGAAAAATCCACTGCTTTTTTAAGTGCTTACCAGATAGGTGCAGCCTTAAAAATTGAATTTGGACTGACGCAAATTCACCTCGGTAGATACAAAAAACCCCGCTCTTTCGAACGGGGTTTTGATAACTGGGTTCAGTGAGTGAACTACGCTTCTGCGTCACCCTCTGGCGCTGCGTCTGCAGCAGCTGCTTCAGCTTCAGCAGCAGCGGCTGCCGCGGCTTCTTCTGCAGCTTTCGCTTTTGCGGCGGCGTCACGCTCTTTTGCAGCTTCTTCGCGGCGCGCCACTTTTGCGGCATCGCGCTGGCGGCGAAGTTCTGTTTTAGACGTGGTGATCTCTGTGGTCTCCATGCCGTGGCCGGTGGTCCGCTCCGCAATACGGGCAGATTTACCGCGGCGATCCCGCAGATAGTAAAGCTTAGCGCGGCGAACGCGACCTTTACGCTTCACTTCGATACTTTCGATCATTGGCGATACGACCGGGAAAACCCGCTCGACGCCTTCGCCGAAGGAAATCTTTCGAACCGTGAAGTTCTCATTCAGGCCTTGGCCGGCACGCGCAATGCACACGCCTTCGTAGCGCTGGACGCGCTCACGGTCGCCTTCTTTGATGCGAACGTTGACTGACAACGTATCGCCTGGCGAAAATTCTGGGATGGTTTTGCCAGCGGTGACGCGGGCAACTTCTTCAGCTTCAAGCTGTTCAATCATGTTCATCGTCCGTCTCCGACGCTCGCAAATTGGGTCCATTTCGGAAAGCCGCCCATAAATCGGGTCGGCGGTGTTTTGTCAATGCCTCACTCTGCTGATTCCTCCACTCATCGACAGCTTTATGATCACCGGACAGAAGAACCTCTGGCGTAGAGCGATTTTCCCAGTCTCTTGGCAGTGTATAATGCGGGTATTCGAGCAAGCCATTGCTGAAGCTCTCATCCTCAACAGAGGCGTGATTTCCGGCGACACCGGGGATCAATCTCAGGGTCGCCTCCAGCATCGCCATTGCCGCAACATCGCCGCCTGCCAGAATGAAATCGCCGAGCGAGACCTCAATCATATTGCGGCTTTCAATGACGCGCTGGTCGAGCCCCTCAAACCGGCCGCAGAAAAAGGTCAGGCCAGGTCCGCTGGCCCATGTTTCTGCCAAGGATTGAGAAAACGGAATGCCGCGCGGGCTTGGATAGATGATCGGACACTCATTTGTGCCGACATGATCGATCGCGGCAGCGGCGACATCTGGCCGAAGGACCAAACCGGCCCCGCCGCCTGCGGGCTTCTCGTCAACTTGCCGATGCTTGCCAAGCCCGAATGCGCGCAGGTCGACGGTTTCCAATGACCAAAGCCCGTCTTTGCGAGCGCGCTCTAGAATGGAGACGCCGAGCGGTCCTGGGAATGCCTCTGGGTAGAGCGTGATAAAGGTGGCGGCAAAAGACATTACGGCCCCACAGAAAGCGCGAGCACGCGAGAAATCGTCGCCCTGGGCAAACCAGATTGCGCTTGTAACTCAGTAATAGCGCCATCCACGGCTTTCAGAGCAGTCTTGCTGGTCGCAGTCGGTTTTTCAAGGACGCCCTCGCGCATCAGGGCCGCGCACACATCCTTCGAAGCGATCCAATTATCGTAGCCCGAGAACCGGAGGAAATACTGCGCTGTCGCGCCGCCAAGGCGGGAGCCGTGCTTCCCGAGATACGCCAGCAATCCAGCTTGATCGTCGCCGGGCCAGTTGGCGAGGAAGGCACCAAAGCTTCCATGCTCTTTGATTGTCGCGAGGATGAAGCGCGCATTCTCGATTGTGGCGGTGATCTTCTGACCGTTCCGAACGATCGCTGCATCTGAGAGCAGGCGATCGAGGTCCTCATCTGCATAGAAGGCCACGCGATTGGGTTGAAAACCGTCAAAGGCGGCTTCAAAGCCTGGCCATTTGTTGCGGATGACTTTCCAGCTGAACCCAGCGCTAAAAACCGCTTTGGCCATTTCGGCCAGATAGCGGTCATCGCTGACATCTTTTGGGTCGGCGATCGCAAACTCATTGCCAGCCATCTCCAAAACTTGCTTGGTTGAGCCATGGTGCTGCGCGGCCATGTCGAGAATGTCGACAAACTTACGCATCGTGCGCGTCACGCTCTTCGCGCACCGGCATCACTTTCAGGCCTGTGATCTGGTTGCGATTTTTGCGCGCAATGTCGAAGCGATAGCCATAGAAAGCAAACCGTTGACCCGGCTCAGGTATGGTCTGGGCTTCGTGGATGACGAGCCCGGCAATCGTAACCGCTTCCTCGTCTGGCAATTCCCAGCCCATCGCGCGGTTAAGGTCGCGAATGGTGACGCCGCCTTCGACATAGACGGAGCCATCTGATTGCGGGCGCACACCGCGCACGACAATATCGTACTCGTCTCGAATATCGCCGACAATCTCCTCTAGGATGTCTTCCAAGGTGACCAGCCCTTGTAGGGCGCCATACTCGTCGACGACCAAAGCAAAGTGACTGCGCTGCTTCAAGAAATGGTCGAGTTGATCTTCAGCGGCAGTTGTTTCCGGAATGAACCAGGGATCGCGGCAGATCTCGAGAATATCGAGACCAGACGTCTTGCCATTATTGCCCACGATCGCGCGCAGCAGGTCTTTGACGTGTAAGATGCCGACAATCTCTTCCTGGTCGCCGCGGAACAGCGGCAGGCGCGTATGCGGGCTCGCAAGGGCCTGACGCACAATGGCATCGGCAGACTGATCGGCGTCAATCATTGTGATATTCTTGCGGTGGATCATGACCTCTTCGACGGTCATGTCTTTCAGGTCCAGCGCGCCAACCAGGCGGTGCCGTTTGGTCGCGTCGAGGCCTTCTTCTGAGTGGTGCAGGTCAATCGTACCGCGAATGTCGTCCTCCGCGGTGACTGCATCATCTGGCGGTTTCACGCCGATGAGGCGGAGCGTAACGTTCACGATGGCTTGGATTCCTGCGACAATCCAACTGGCAATCGCAACAAATCCACCAATTGGTCGCGAGACCGTCATCGCCATCGCGTCTGGGCGTGTGATCGCATAAGTCTTCGGCAAGACCTCGGCAAATACCAAGACCAAGACCGTCATGACGGCAGTCGCGACGGCGACACCACTTGGCCCCGGCATCAGGCTAACGAAGAGGCTGGTCGCCAAGGCCGATGCGAGGATGTTGACGAGATTGTTGCCCAGGAGGATGGCGCCGATCAGGCGTTCTCGGTCTGAGATCAGTTTGTTGACGCGACCAGCTCTCTGATCGCCATCTTTTTCGAGTTGGTGCATCCGCGCGCGGCTCGCTGCCGTGAGGGCGGTTTCGGATCCGGAGAAAAACCCCGACAGGCTGATAAGGACCAGAATGGTCAGTAAAGTGCCGATAATCATCAGCTTTTTTGCAGCTCCTCTTGTATAAAGTCCTGTACGTCTGACAGGTCTGCATCGGGGTAGATAAAGGCCTGCCCGAGCCCTTTGGCAAGGATGAGCGGGACTTTTCCGCCGCGAGCCTTTTTGTCTTGTCGCATCGCCTCAACCAGAGCGCCCGCTTCATAGGGCCCGCCGGGAAGCCGCTTCAGTTCGGTTTCGAGACCCGACGCCTGGATGAGTGAGACGCCATGCTCTGCATCATCGGATGACATCAATTTGAGCCGGGCCGAGTATCTCAAAGCCAACGCCATGCCCGTGCCGACCGCTTCGCCATGCAAGAGGTCTGCGCCATAATTGTTTGCGGCTTCGAGCGCATGCCCGAATGTGTGACCCAAATTGAGGAGCGCGCGCACCCCGCCCTCGCGCTCATCTTGCGCAACAATCCCTGCTTTCGCGCGGCATGAAACCGCGACCGCTTCAGAAATTGATGCTGAGTCTAATTCAAGGACTTTGTTTCCGCTATCAGATAACCAATCGATAAAACGCGGATCGTTGATCAGGCCGTACTTGATGATCTCAGCATAGCCCGCTTGGCGCTCGCGCGTCGGCAAAGTCGCTAAGACGCTCGTATCTGCCAAAACCAAGCGCGGCTGATAGAAAGCCCCGACAAGATTCTTGCCAAACTTGCTATTCACTGCGGTCTTACCGCCGACGGAACTGTCGACTTGAGCAAGCAACGTGGTTGGCACTTGCACGAACTGCATGCCGCGTTTCATTAAGGAGGCCGCAAGCCCCGTCAGGTCGCCGATTACACCGCCACCAAAGGCGATCAGCACATCGTCGCGCCCTGCCCCGTGCTCAAGTAACCAGTCCAGGGTTTCTCCGAGCAATGCCCAATTCTTCGTGCTCTCGCCCGCAGGTAGGACCTTTTCCAACCCGGTCAGACCGTTCGAAGATAAGCCCGATTGCAGCGTTTCGCCGTGCAGCGCCCAGACCGTTTCATCGCTTAAGATAAAAACGCGGCTTTGCTTGGTGAACGGCGCAATCAATGTTCCTGAGCGGGCGAGCAAATCGGCTCCGATCAGGATATCATAGCTTCTTGTCCCCAGCTCAACGCGGACTTGTGTAGGCTCGGTCAGGGTTGGGGCGTCCATGTCTCCAGGGCCTTAATAATAGAGGTGACCGTTTTGGAATGCGGCCCGTCCACACTGTGGACCGTTAAATCAGCGAGCTCATATATAGGACGGCGCTGATCAAACAAGTTGGAAAGCACTTCTTTGGCATCCGGGCGACGCAAAAGCGGGCGGTGATTGCGGCGAGAGACCCGCTTCCAAAGCGTCTCAAGGTCGGCATTCAGCCAAACCGTAACGGCTTTATCGCGCATCAGGGCTCGCGTCTCCTCGCTGAGATAGGCACCGCCGCCGGTTGCAACCACCTGCGGCGGTTCGCTCAAGAGCCGGGAGAGCACCTTGCGCTCAACCCGGCGAAACTCGTCTTCGCCATGCAGAGCGAAGATATCGGACACTGAGAGCCCAGCGGCTTTTTCAATTTCATCATCGCTATCGACAAAGGGACGGCCGAGTTTGCTGGCAAGGCGGCGACCGACTGTGGACTTGCCAGCGCCCATCAACCCAACCAGTGCGACAGTCCGCCCGGACCACGCCTCATTTCTGTCGGTTTTCAAGGTACTAGATCGGTTTTCAGCCATGGTCTTTTCGGATGTTCCAAACCTGTCCTATACAGGCAAAACGGTTCCGGCAATCTTTGACCCTGGCGAAACCATTCGAAAGGCAGACGCTCGATGCGCAAATGGCTGATCATTCTTATTGTACTTCTGGTAGCGGTTCTTGGGGTTCTTTGGTGGCTAGGCTCATCACTGGATCAGCATAAACCGGAGGCTGGCGAGACCCGCATGGAGATCGAGCATGTCCTTTAAGGGCATAATGCTCGCGGCCAGCTTGCTGGGCGCTACCCTGACAGCACAAGCCCAAGTCGAAACAGATAGTCTAGGGGATCTCAGTTCATGGGGGCAGCGTTTCTTAGCCTCCGACGAACCTGAATTTCCAAATGATCTCTGGCGCAACTCGAATGATGAGACATTGCTTGCCTTGTTGAGATCCATTCAGGTCGAGGCGTTAGGCCCAGCGGAACGGCGATTGCTGCGCCGGATCGTGCTTTCGCCAGCGACCCGCCCAAGAGGTGAGCGCGCCAATGAAGTCCTGGCCGAACGGGCGCGTTTGATGCTCGCATTGGGGGAAGCGCGCGCTGCGGCAGCTGTTGCACCCGAACTCGGGGAAGACTCCCGCGGGCTCGATCCAGAAACATTTGCCATCGACCTCGACCTCGCCAGCGGCCAGGAAGCCACCGCGTGCGCCGCGCTGAACGGCGCGACGGGTGAGGCTGATTATTGGTACAAGCTCCGCGCTGTGTGCGCGGTCTTGCAGGACAATTTCTCCGGCGCGGAACTCGCGATCGAAATTGCGGAAGCCCAAGGCGTTGAAGATGAGTGGATGATTGCAGCGATTTTTGCTGCCGCTGGCGATGTGCCGGAGCCTCCAAATGCCCGATTTGATACGGGTTTGAACATTGCTCTGTCTGCGAAGGCTGATCTGGATATGGAAACCATCACCCTTGCCGAGGGGCGTCCTGATCTTGCTGCGGCCGCGGCGCAGCGGCCTTCCATTCCAAGTGAGTTGCGCGTGCAGTTTGCGGAGACGGCCAGCGAATTTGATCTGATATCTGTTGCGGACCGTCGTCAGATCTTGATCGAGCGCTTCAACTCAGAAGACTCGGCTGCATTTTCTGCGCTCGAAGTGGCGCTGGCTGACCTGCGCGATCCGCTGGTGTCTGACGGGCAGCGCCACAGCCAGCTCGCTGAAGTTTTACGTACAGCTGCGGGCGACGGTTTAAGCACTTATCGCGCGACGGCCGCACTTTTTCTGCCGGACTTTCAAAGGCTCATTCAATCCCCAGTGGCGGCGGATTTTGCGGTCGACTACGCAAAAGCGGCGCTGATTGCCGGCGATCGCGCCACGGCGATGGACTGGCTAGGCACGTTCAGTTTTGAAGGTGCGGGCGAGCCTGACCCCTATGCCGTTGCGGTTGTCGAAGCGGTCGACATCCTCGCAGGCGGCGACGCATCTCCGCCATCTCTAATTGCGATTGAGACGCGCCTGATCGAGGCAGTCGATTCCACTGAGCGCGAACTTCAAGTGGGAGCAATCCTCACGGCGTGGACCGGGCTCGGCTATCCGCTGTCACCGCTGGGTCGCGATTTTGTGGCGCAGCTGTCAGACCGCGGCGAACGTATGGCGCAAGGTCAGGTTACGGGTCTGCGCGCCGCTGTTCTCTCGGGCGCGGTTGCCGAAGCTGGATTGATGATTTTGGTCACCACACGCGGCGAAGCTGAGCGGCTGGCGCCGCCGGAGCTTTCGGGCATCTTCGCGGCGCTCGTCGCGATGGATGCTGACGACCTGGCACGCGAATTTGCGATTGAGTCGACGCAGTTCTGGACAGAAACAAGCAGCGCAGACTAACGCGCGGCTGCTAAGGCTTCGGCGGGTTTCAGATCGCCATCATAAAGTGCACGCCCAAGGATTGAGCCCGAGATTGGACGCTGGCCGCTATGCGCGCGCAAGTCATGAATATCTCGCACGCTGGCAACCCCACCACTCGCAATCACCGGGATCGACACGGCATCTGCCAGCTCGCCCGTAAACTCAACATTGACGCCTGTTTTCATGCCATCGCGTGCAATGTCCGTTACGATCAGGGCGGCAACCCCGCAGCCTTCAAAAGCCTTGGCGAGCTCGACGGCGGACATGTCTGAGGTTTCCGCCCATCCTTCGACCGCGACCATGCCGTCTTTGGCGTCGATGCCGACCACGACTTGCCCTGGAAGCGCTTTCGCAGCAGCTTTTACCAGATCTGGGTCTCTTAGGGCTACTGTGCCTAGGATAACGCGCGAAATTCCGGCGGTGAGCCAGGCGTCAATGTGCGCGCGAGTTCGAATACCGCCGCCCAATTGGACGGGTACATCGGTTGAGGACAAGATCGCTTTAACGGCATCTGTGTTAGCGCTTGCGCCTTCAAAAGCGCCATTCAGATCGACCACGTGCAGATATTCAAATCCGGCGTCTTTGAACTGCGCCGCCTGGTCACCAGGGTCGGGATTATACTGCGTTGCTTGATCCATCTCGCCGCGCAGCAAACGCACGCATTGGCCGTCTTTAAGGTCGATCGCGGGAAAGAGCTGAAACGTCATTTTGGATCCCAGAGAACGAAATTAGAAAGGATTTGCAAACCAACGCGTTGGCTCTTTTCAGGGTGGAACTGGGTCGCAAACATATTGCCCCGCGCGACCGCCGCGATGATCGTCTCACCGTACTCAGTGGTCGCTGCGATATCCGATGCGGCGGGATTTCGATACGCATATGAGTGGGTGAAATAGACGTGCGGGTCCGCGCCCAGCCCTTCCAAAATTGGGTGTTCCTGGCGGAAAGATAGCGCGTTCCACCCCATGTGCGGGACCGCTAGTTCGCCGCCAGGTTGGATCCGATCCACATCGCCCGGAATCCAATCGAGGCCTGGTGTTTCACCATCTTCCAAGCCGCGTGTGGCGAGGAGTTGCTGGCCGACACAAATGCCGAAGAATGGGACGCCGCGATCGAGCACGGCCTCTTTTAGGGCCTCAACCAAGCCGTCATGTTTGCGCAGGTTCGCAGCACAATCGGCAAAGTGTCCAACGCCGGGAAGAACGATGCGATCCGCATAAGCGATCGCGCTCGGGTCGGCAGTGATCCGGATTTCGCGCGTTTTTTTGGCATTGTTTGCCGCCACGCGCAGCGCCCGCGCGGCGCTGTGCAGGTTGCCGGACCCGTAATCGATGAGGGCGATCGTCTTCATGGCGCAGGCCTTAGCCGACACAAGCGGTCACGAAAAGAGCCAGATCGGAACATTCGCTGCGTTTCGCGACGAGAGTCTGGTCTTTTGCGCCTGCGCTTGGCAGGAGAGAGCTTCAATTCGCGCAACATCCTCAAAGGATCATTCTATGTCCCTACCAGATACCTATCTCCAAATGGTCTCAACCCTCACCGAAGAAGGCGTTCTTCGCATGGAGCTGGTTGAGAAAGAGATGCCGGAGCCGAAGCCTGGCCAGATCATCATTCGCGTCGAAGCGACGCCAATTAACCCATCTGACCATGGCGTGATGTTCGGATGGGCGAATATGGCAGCCGCCGCGAGCGATGGGTCTGGAAAAGACACTGTGCTAACGGTACCCGTTCCAGAACAAGCTATGCGAGCGATGAAAGCGCGGATCGGTCAACCGCTCCCGGTTGGTAATGAAGGCGCGGGCACGGTCGTTGCCGCCGGTGAAGGCGACTATCCGCAAAGCCTGCTCGGTAAAACTGTCGCTGTCATGGGCGGCGGCATGTATGGCGAGTATCGCGCCGTTGACGCGATGATGGCGCTGCCACTGCATGAGGGGAATACTGCGAAAGAGGGCGCGTCCTGCTTTGTGAATCCATTAACCGCACTTTGCTTCCTCGAAACCATGCGCTTGGAAGGCCATACCGCGATCGTCCATACAGCAGCGGCGTCAAACCTGGGGCAAATGCTCAACCGGATCTGCCAAGCCGACGGCGTTGACCTCGTAAATATCGTCCGCAAGCAAGAGCAGGAAGATATTCTGCGCGGCATGGGCGCGAAATATATCGTCAATTCCAGCAAAGACAGCTTCATGCCCGATCTGATTGACGCGATCCATGAAACCGGTGCGACGCTCGGTTTCGATGCCACCGGCGGCGGCAAGCTCGCCTCAGATATCCTAACTGCTATGGAAGGCGCCGCTGCGCGGACACCTGGTGCATACAGCATTTATGGGTCCGTCGCGCACAAGCAGGTCTATCTCTATGGCGGGCTCGACACGTCGCCAACAACCCTCAGCCGTGGATATGGCATGGCGTGGGGTGTCGGCGGGTGGCTATTGCCAAACTTCCTCGCCAAAGCCGGCCAGGACGTCGCGGTCCGTCTGCGCAAACGCGTTGCCGACGAGCTCACTACCACCTTTGCCAGTAACTACACTGACGAACTGTCGCTTTCAGACGCGCTGAAAGCGGACGTGGTTGCGAAATACAATGCGAAGACGACAGGTCAGAAATATCTGATCTGCCCACAGAAGCCGATTTAAAGGCTACCCTTTGTGCTGGCTGCGGCCCCGGCGAGTTTTGCGTCCGGGGTCACGGCCATGCGCAAGGCGCGGGCAACCGCTTTGAAACTGCTCTCAGCGATATGGTGATTGTTCTCACCATATAGATTTTCAATGTGCAGACACATGCCGCCATTGCCGGCCATGGCTTGGAAGAACTCTTTGAAGAGTTCAGTGTCCATGTCGCCAATCTTGTCGCGCTTGAAATCGACTTTCCAGATGAAATAGGGCCGTTTGCAGAGGTCTACAGAAGCCCGGCTTAGAGTCTCATCCATCGGCAGATAGGCGTGACCGTAGCGGGTAATCCCAGCGAAATCGCCGAGCGCTTGCTTGATCGCCTGACCGATAACGATGCCTGTATCTTCAACCGTATGGTGGCCATCAATGTGCAGATCGCCCTTGGTGCGGACCTTCAAATCCATGAATGAATGCCGCCCCAGCGCATCCAGCATATGGTCGAAAAAACCAATCCCGGTCGAGATGTCGGTTTTCCCGGATCCATCGAGGTTAATGGTCACCGAGATATCGGTTTCCTTGGTTTTGCGCGAAACTGTAGCGGTTCTGTCAGTCATGCCGGTCCAAATAGGGTTTAATTTCTTCGTCGGCTAGCACAGATCTGTTCACGACTCCCTAAACAATTGGCGTCACAACTGTCCGTTGAGGGTCGAGTACGGGATAAAGGTCGGTAGTTTGAAACCAATTCGGGCGTTTTCGCGATCACTCGCGCGTGCAAGCTTTGCCAATGTTTTGACATTGGCGGCTGTCCTGTTGGGTCTGCTCTTATCCGTCATCTTCACGGCGTTCTATTTCAACCAGGCCTATAAAGCTTACCAATCCAGCGCGTATGACAATGGCATCCAAGTCGCGCAGCTGATCTCTGATGAGCTCGCAAATCAGCAGACCCAAGCGATTGAAACGGCTGTCGGGCACACGCTTGCGGGCCGTGCCGAAATCCTGAGCCCGACCGGTGATCTCCTGCATGGGGCGATGACCGATGAAGCGCGCGCGCGCGCTGACAGCTACCCACTCGTTCATGAAGGCCAGACAATAGGGACCCTGACCTATGCGCCGAGCGCCGTTTTCGAACCACCGATTTCTTATTGGCTCGCGGCGCTGATTTGTCTTGGCGTTACGTTCTTATCGGGCATGACGATGCGCCTCTTTGCGCTCACCGTTGTAGACTATGTCGGTCAGGTCACACGCTTGGTCGGTGATTACAGTTTGGTGGACGATAACCGGCAGAAAGTCTCCAAGTTCGCCTTTGCTGAATTCCGTCAATTGGCGCTTGCAACAACTCGCGCGACACGCCGAGTTTCAAAAGAGCTGGAAACGCTACGCGCAACGGCTCGGCTTGATGAGCGGACAGGTTTGATAAATGAGCCGGCGTTTCTCGATGAGTTGAAACTCGCCATGCAGACTCTTGTGCCCGGCGTCCAGACTGTCTTGGTGACCATTGAGGTTCAGCCTCAGAACCAGCATGCTGACACGATTGGTTTAAGCTTACCGTCTGAAGCGTATGCGATCGTTTCTGAACGCCTGCGTATGTTCGCATCGCAGGCTGCGATGAAGCACGGACATCTGCCCAGCGAATGGATCCTGGGCAGCTTGTTCTCCGAACAGTTTGCGCTTCTGATCAAAGGCGGCAGCTCGAAAGATGAGATCGCTGCGATCATTCGCGAACTTCTCGGCGAGTTTCGTGTTCCGCTTCAGATTAACGGTCAGTCTGTTCCAGTCGTCTTGAGCGGAAGCATTGTGCTGGTTCCGCAGGATGGCGACTCTTTGAGCAAGATCATGGATCGCGCCCAGGCGACGATTGATGATTTGCGCTTAAAGTCTCGCACCGGTTTTGCGTTCTATTCGCCAAAGCTCGAGCGCCAACGCGATGCTAAACTGAAGCTTGAAAGCGAATTGCGTCAGGCCGTGCTTGAAGATCGCTTCGTGCCGCTGTTCCAGCCCAAGATTGACTTGAAAACCGGACAGATTTGCGGCGCCGAAGCCCTGGCCCGCTGGCAGCTTGAGAATGGCCGTCTTGTGTCGCCGTCTGTCTTTATCGAGCTCGCAGAAGAGTCAGGTCTGATTGGCAAGATTGGTGACCAGATCATGCATAAGGCCTGCATCGAGGCGGCCAAATGGTCTCAAGAAGGTTATCCGGTCAGCGTTGCTGTAAATGTCTCTCCGAAGCAGTTTGAGGACGAGAACCTGTCAGAGACGATTCTCGACGCTTTGGCCAAAGCTGGTCTGTCGCCGCGCCAACTTGAGATTGAGATCACGGAAAGCCTCGCCATTCAGCAGCCTGAGCGTGTACGTGATGTCTTGGAGCCGCTGCGCCGTCTCGGCATCAAGCTCGCGGTTGATGATTTCGGCACGGGCCACTCAAATCTCGCGGTGCTCACCCAAATCGATTTTGATGTGTTCAAGATTGACCGGCAATTCCTGATGGGAACGCCGCAGGACACTCAGGCGAATGCGATTGTTGATATGATTGTCTCAATGGCAACGACGCTTGAGATGACAATTGTCGGCGAGGGGATCGAAACCGAAGAGCAAGCGGCCTTCCTTTACAATCGCCATTGCGACATCGGCCAGGGCTTCCTGTATAGCCCGCCCGTATCAGCGGTCGCATTTACAGAAATGCTGAAAACTCAACCCTTTATGCTGCGTAAGAAATCCGCCTAACCATCCGTTTCCACCAGCAGGGCTTGTCATTCGGCTCATTTTCAGCCATTTAGAATTTTATGATAAACGATAAATCTTCATCCGCGCCTGATTGGCACGGCACCACCATTCTCGCCGTTCGAACCGACAAACACGTCGCCATGTTGAGCGATGGCCAGGTCTCCATGGGCCAGACGGTGATGAAGGGGAATGCTCGCAAAGTTCGCCGGATTGGTGGCGGGGACATCCTTGGTGGATTTGCGGGCGCAACCGCCGACGCGTTCACTTTGTTTGAGCGCTTGGAGCAAAAGCTTGAGCGGTTCCCGGGCCAGTTGCAACGCGCAGCAGTGGAGCTTGCGAAAGAGTGGCGGACGGAACGACATCTGCAAAAGCTCGAAGCCATGCTGATCGTGGCTGACAAAGAAACGACTTTGGTGGTGACCGGCGCCGGCGATGTCTTGGAGCCTGAATATCCTGTTGTTGCGGTCGGCTCAGGCGGCAATTACGCGCTCTCTGCTGCCCGTGCGCTGATTGACTATGAAAAAGATGCGGAGACGCTTGGCCGCAAAGCGATGGAGATCGCCGCCGACATTTGCGTCTACACAAATGCACATTTCACGGTGGAGGTTTTGGATGTTTGATCGCACGGACCTACGCGCCGCAGTCGGCGCTAACATTCTAAGCGCCGATCAAGCCTCGCGATTGGAAGCCTTCTTGCTGTCTCGCAAAGATGATGGCGTTGGCAGCGAGCAGATTGGGCAGGAAAATCTCCGCTTCCTCGCCAATTTCAATGACGTCTTTATCACCCTTGGCCTGGTCATTCTGTTTATTGGTGTGACCACCTTTGTCACGATGATGGCGGCCCCAATGCTGGCCGAAGGTGTGATTATCGCGGGCGTTATCTCCGCGCTGATTGTTGGCGGTTTGGCTTGGGCCTTATTGGAATACTTCTGCGGGCGCCGTCGCTTACTCCTACCGAGCATGGCGCTGACGCTCATCTTTTCTTTCTTCGTGTCACTGGCGGTTACAGTCTTTACCGCTAGCATGATGGGCGTCGATGCAGACTATGACCTGTTTGACGTGTTTTCCACGACGGGTCGCCTTGGCGTCGTAGGGTTCCTGGCAGGCGCAGCTGCGGCTGGAGCCGTGTACCTTCGCTTCCGTCTCCCCTTCGCGCTGGCTGTGATCGCGCTCGGGGTCGCTGGCGCTGTCTATGTGTTCCTTGGTTTCTTCGGGAATAGTGGTTGGCTGATTGGCGGCGCGGGTTTCTTCCTGATGGGGCTCGCCACATTAACCGCCGCCGTCTGGTACGATATGAAAGATCCAGAGCGCATCCGCAAAGCGTCTGACAATGCCTTCTGGCTGCACCTTGCTGCTGCGCCGCAAGTCATCATTGGCGTCAGCACGATGGTCACCGGGTCGAATATTTTCGCCGGGTCCACCAGTGGAACAGACAATGCCACGCAGGGCCTGACCTTGCTGGCCGTTTTGCTGACCATCGGGATCGTTTCGCTGGCCCTGAACCGCCGCGCCTTAATCGCTGCGAGCCTTGTGACCTTCATTATCACCCTCAGCTTCGTGCTCAGCCGAGCTGGGCTGGATGCGTCGAATATCTTCATCATGGTGACCATTCTGATCGGGTCGGGCGTTGTTCTGCTCGGCGCTGGCTGGAAAACCGCGCGCAGGGTTGCGCTTGTAATTTTCCCCAAAGGCGACACATGGAACCGAGTGTTTCCACCTGAACCTGCTTAGAAGATCTGCATGACTGAACTGACGCCCGCCGAGATTGTCTCGGAGCTTGATCGCCACATTGTCGGACAACAAGACGCCAAACGGGCTGTCGCGCTCGCGCTGCGCAATCGTTGGCGCCGTAAGCAAGCCCCTGAGGGCCTGCGCGAAGAGATCACGCCGAAGAACATCCTCATGATCGGACCGACCGGCGTCGGCAAAACGGAAGTCTCTCGCCGCTTGGCGAAACTTGCCAATGCACCCTTCCTGAAAGTCGAAGCGACCAAGTTCACCGAGGTCGGTTATGTCGGCCGCGATGTCGAACAAATCGTCCGCGATCTGGTCGAATCTGCGATCGGGATGCTGCGCGATCAAAAGCGCAAAACGGTCGAAGAGCAGGCCCGCGACACCGCGGAAGAGCGCCTGCTGGATGCGCTCGTCGGCGCTGACGCACAGTCTTCTACTCGCGAAGTGTTCCGCCGAAAGCTGCGCGACGGCGAGCTTGACGATAAATCGGTTGATATCGATCTGGCCGAGTCGCAAGGCGCGATGCCGATGATGGACATACCGGGTGGCGGCGGTTCGATGGGCATGATCAATCTCAGCGATATGCTTGGCAAAGCCATGGGCAATCGAACAAAGCGCGTGCGCACCACCGTGCACGAGGCCTATCAGCCGCTGATTGACGAAGAAGCCGACAAGCTGATCGATGAGGATACGATTGCCCGCGAAGCGGTGCGGGCGGTTGAAGAAGACGGGATCGTATTTCTGGACGAGATCGACAAAGTCGCAGGCGCTTCTGGCCGGTCTGGCGCAGATGTCAGCCGAGAAGGCGTCCAACGCGACCTGCTCCCACTGATCGAGGGCACAACGGTTTCCACCAAGCGCGGCCCCGTGAAAACAGACCATATCCTGTTCATTGCATCTGGGGCGTTTCACGTTTCGAAGCCGTCTGACCTGTTGCCTGAACTGCAAGGCCGTTTGCCGATCCGGGTTGAGCTCACAGCGCTCACGCGGGACGATATGCGCCGCATTCTGGTCGAGCCCGAGGCCTCTCTGATCCGTCAGCACCAGGCTCTGATGCAAGCAGAAGAGGTTGAGCTCACCTTTGAAGAAACTGCCATCGACGCGCTCGCAGACCTTGCGGTGAAAGTGAATGATAGTGTCGAGAATATCGGTGCGCGGCGCTTGCACACGGTGATGGAACGTCTGCTGGATGAGATCAGCTTCACAGCCTCAGATCGCAAGGGTGAGACCGTGACGATCACGGAAGACTATGTCACCGCGCAATTGTCCGATCTGGTCGGCAATGCGGACCTGTCGAAGTTTATTCTTTAACGGCGACCTGCTTCGGTCGCCCACGTTGTGAAATCAGGATGCCCATGAGAATGAGGAATCCGCCGCCCGCTTGCAGCGGCGTCAGCGCTTCGTCGAACAATTGCCAGGAAATCGCAGCAGCGACCACGGGCTGGACCAGAATGAGGACACCCGCAATGGCCGTTGGTGTATGCCCGAGACCTAGAATGATCAGGCCTTGGCCACCGACATGGACAACAATGGCGAGGAAAAGCGGGACGATAAAGCCCGAGAGATCCTCCGGCAGAAAACTCTCTCGAAACGCGAGGACCAGAAAGATCGCGACGAACGTTTCGACAAAGGTGAGCCAGAAAATCGCCTCTAGACCGCCCATTGTGCGGCGGGCGACCTTTGCAGCCACGACATAGCAAGAAACGCCAATCGCAGCGGCGATCGCGATGAGATCTCCGCGCAGGTCGGTTTTGCCATCGGCTGCCCCACCCAATGAGAGCGCTGCCGCACCAAGGCAGGCGATCAGGATAGCAATAACCCACATCCAACCCGGACGCTCTTTCAAGAAGATCCAAGCCGTAAGGCCGACCCCGATGTTCCCAAGGTTCACCATGAAGGTCGCATTGGCGACCGTCGTAAATGTCAGCGACCAATGCCAAAGGCCGAGCTCCAATGCGAAAAAGATCCCGGCAATGATCACGAACTTGTTCGGTTTAGGCGGAAGCCTGCGCTGGATCACAACCACCATCAGGAACAAGACAGGCAGCGCGAACGCGAACCGCCAGAAGGCAATCGCTTGCGGCCCAAGATCATCCAAACCAAGGCGCAACCCAATCGGTGCGAGGCCGATACAAATGCCGCCCAATAAGACCATGAGCGGTCCGAACCACGCTGGCGCGGTTGTTGCTGACACTTGCTTGGTCATCTAGGCAAACCCTAATCGCGCGCGAACTTGATCCGCCGTCATACCGTCCGCGCGAAGGCTCGCAAGCGAAATGCTTTCTTGGCGCTTAGAGAGTTTGCTGCCGTCATCATCAAGCAACAGAGGATGGTGCTGATAGATAGGCTGGGGCCAGTCCAGAAGGACTTGTAAGAGCGTTTGGACGTGCGGTGCATCGATCAGATCTTCACCGCGAACAATGTGCGTCATTCCCTGCAACGCATCATCATGGGTTGCTGCGATGTGATAGGCGCTGGGACTGTCTTTTCTTGCGATGACGATATCGCCGTGCTGGTCCGGGTCGGCGTCGCGTGTCACTTGTCCGCCCGCTATCATCTCCTGAAATGTCAGCGCGTCGTAAGTACTGCCAAGATACTCGCGCGCGCGTTTCAGTGAGAGCCGCCAAGCAAAGGCAGCGCCTTGCTCGATCAGCCGCGCTTGCTCATCGTCTGGAAGAGGTCCAGGCCGTAAAGGATCATCTAGCGCCGTGAGTTCGGCGCGTGTGCGAAAGCATCGATAGGCAAGACTCATATTATGCAACCTGTCCACGCAGGTCTGGTAGGCGCCGAAATGCTCCGATTGAATCCGCACAGGTTCTGGCCAGTCAAACCCCAGCCAGTGCAGATCTTCGAAAATCGCATCTGTGTATTCAGGGCGGCAGCGTGTCGTATCAATGTCCTCGATCCGCAACAGCACCTCGCCGCCCTCCGCCTCGGCCGCGCGCCAGACATGAAACGCAGACAGCGCGTGTCCTAAATGCAGAAAATAGGTCGGAGACGGCGCAAACCGCGTGCGAAAGACGCTCACCTGTGACCTCCTCACCCCGATTGCAAAAGGATTCGTGACCTAGCAGTCATTTTGCATTGCGAGAATGCCTTCCCGTGAGGTATTTACGAGCCAGTTGTGTAAACCCAGGCTGAACTCCCATGCCCAACCAGCTTTCATCGCTCACCGAGTGGTTCAACACCGCGATCGCCGGATCGGCGTTGTGGAGCGGCTTGGGCCTGCTCGCCGTTTGCTTGGTGGCTGTCTATCTCGTTATTTTGGCCGTACGCGGTGCCGCCGCTCTGATCAGTCTTGTTTCGATCGATATGGCGAGCCGGAAACGGCGCTCAACACAAGGCTTTGGGCTCGCAATCTCGCCGCTGTCTGGGCCGAAAGGCGCGCAACAGACCAAAGCGATCATCTCCGCGCTTGAGACGCATCTCGAACAATTCATGTTTGGATCACCCTTTGAAATTGTCAGAGCGCCAAAGCTGCAAGCCAAAGGCGCGAAAGGTTTGCGCTCGGCCGCAACCGACTGGCTTGAAAAATCGTCGACGGATTTGATCGTCTGGGGCTATCGCCCAAGCGAAAAGACAGACCCGTCACGCGTCGAAGTCTTGTCCTTGGGTGGCTCGTTGCCGCCCAGCGACGCGATGCACTCTGAAGGCCTGCTACCGCTGATCACCAAGGAAAACGAAGACACGACCGCACGCACTGTCGCCTATCTGATCGCCCGCGCGCTCCAACCTGGCCTCAGCGATGGTACGGCGTTTCGAGCGGACAAATTGGCGCCCGTCGCGGCGATTATTATGACTTGCCTGGAAGATGAAAACGCGTTGCCGGCGCGGACCCGCAAGACGTTGGAAACCGACTATTGCTCGATGGCGCTGGCCTTAAACGAGGAAACGCACTTGACGCGTGTGGTTGAGCTGCGCCGCCGTCGCCTTGCTGGCGAGGAGGCCCTTGTTCCGACGGAAGAAGTGCAAGCCCGAATTGATCTCGGCCGCGCGCTCTTGTTGTTATCGAACAATAGTTTTGACCCGGTTCGGGTGCGTGAAGCGATGGATCATCTGAAAGTCGCTGTTGAGCGCTTGAAAGTCGATCCGGCCCTACGTTTGGCGCAGCAGACCAACCAAGCGGTTCAGCAAGGTCAGGCTATGCTGTCCAATCGCAAACGGTTTTCTGTAACAGGCGGCTCGACGATTTAGTCGAGCGCGTGCGCGCCAGGCATCGGACAGGTCACACCCGTGCCGCCAATCCCGCAATAGCCAGCCGGATTTTTCGCGAGATATTGCTGATGATAGTCCTCGGCCGGATAGAAGGCGTCGAGCGGCTTGATTTCCGTCGTGATCTCGCCGCGTCCAGCCTTGATCAGAGCCCGATTATAGGCATTGCGGCTTGCATCGACGACGGCCTTATCTGCTTCGTTGAGAGTGTAGATTGCTGAGCGGTACTGTGTGCCCACGTCATTGCCCTGGCGCATCCCTTGGGTCGGATCATGGCTCTCCCAGAACAGTTTTAACAGCGCATCAAGCGATATGATCTTTGGGTCATAAACCACGCGCACAACTTCTGTGTGTCCAGTTTTGCCGGAGCAGGCTTCCTCATAGGTCGGGTTCGGCGTGTAACCTCCGGCATAGCCAACTTGCGTGACATAGACGCCTTCAGCCTGCCAGAACACGCGTTCTGCGCCCCAGAAACAGCCCAAAGCGAGGACGATTTCTTGCAGTCCCTCAGGCACCGGCGCGTTGAGGTCACGGCCATTTACGAAATGCGTGTTTGCTGTCGGGATCGCCATCGCGCGGCCAGGCAGCGCCGTTTCGCGGGTTGGGAGATCCAAGGGTTTGCGCGAGAAAAACATATCAACTCCGTGTGCCGGTTCGATCTCCAATATGGGCCATGTGCAGTCAACTGCAATGTCCTCTCTTGCGATATCGCCTCCCTCCAGTATACAGCCCGGCTTACGGTGAGGTGGCCGAGTGGTCGAAGGCGCACGCCTGGAACGCGTGTAGGCGGTATCCCCGTCTCCAGGGTTCGAATCCCTGTCTCACCGCCATGTTATTGAATCCGTGCGCTGTATGGATCTGTATTTGTTGTCGTGGCTGAGCCCCGCCATCAACTCGACCAGTGGGATGGAACTTTGCTTTGCGATGAGAAGTCGCCGCAAAGAGGGTTCGATCACGGATGCAGGTAGCAAAACACCCTACGATCTTTGTTGATTGAAGGCCTCTTTGTCGATCGCCGTATGGAAGAGTTCGAGTATCCATAAAAAAAATTTAGCATCCGGGGCTGAGGTATATGCTCCCTCGATAGTCAATATCGGAACAATCAGTTATTCATAGCATGAATCTATGGCTACCAATAGAGCTATAGGATTTCTTGAGCCCTGTGCACGCCGCCTTGGGAGCCGAGAACGACCTATTCCCGGGGTCGCCCAATGGGCTCCCTTCACTCTATTAATAGGTAAAATGATGCAATCGAAATTGAAATTCATGGTACTTTCATCGTGCGCCGTATTCGCACTGGGAACGACCCACGCAGACCAAATCACGCGGGCAAACGGTGCGCCCGTTTCCGATAATTTGAACTCCCAAACGGCGGGGCCTAACGGACCGGTACTCCTTCAAGACACGGATCTTATCGAAAAACTCGCGGCTTTTGATAGAGAGCGTATTCCAGAGCGCGTCGTACACGCTCGCGGCGTCGCAGCCAAAGGAGTCTTCACCGCAACCGCCGACTTAAGCGATCTTACCATGGCGGATCCTTTCGAAGAAAAGGGGAAGCAAACGCCAGTGCTCTTGCGCTTCTCCTCGGTGATTAATTCCAAAGGTTCACCAGAAACGCTGCGTGATCCGCGTGGATTTGCAATCAAATTCTACACCGATGATGGAAATTGGGACATTGTTGGAAACAACTTTCCCGTATTTTTTATCCGAGATGCGAAGCAATTCCCGGATATGGTTCACAGCCTCAAACCTGATCCGATTAGCAATCTTCAGGATCCAAACCGCTATTTTGATTTCTTTTCGTTCAAGCCCGAAGCGACGCATATGCTGACGCTTTTGTTCTCGCCGCTTGGAATCCCAACATCCTTGAGAGAGATGGACGGCTCGGGTGTTCACGCATTTAAGTTTGTGAACAATCAATGTGACGTAAACTATGTCAAATTCACTTGGAAATCTCGCCAAGGGAACAACGGAATGACGCCTGCAGAAGCGTCAGCGATCCAGGCTGTAAACTTTAATCACCACACCCAAGACCTGTATGAGCACATCGAAGCTGGCGATTTCCCGGTTTGGGATCTGTTCATTCAGACTATACCCGTCAGCAGTTTGAACGATTTTGACTTTAATCCACTTGATACGACGAAAATCTGGCCAGAGGAGATGGCCGCGTCTCGCAAAGTTGGCGAACTTGTTCTCAACGAAGTTCCCGAGGACTTTTTTCAATGGACTGAACAATCTGCATTTGCACCGAGCAATTTGATCCCCGGCATTGAGGCATCGGAAGATAGAATGCTGCAGGGACGACTTTTCTCTTACGCAGACACTCAGCGTTATCGCCTCGGGATCAACCATTTCCAGCTGAGCCCAAACAAACCGAAAGCAGAGGTGCATGCGGTAACGCATCAAGCCGGTGCTGGATTTTCGACCCTACGTGAACGCAGTACAAATTATTTCCCATCCCGCTACGTGGCCGATGATGGCTACGGGACTGTGGATGCAAAATTCAAAGCCTGTCCTACACCTTTGGTCGGAACAACTCAGCAGATCCCATTCCAGAAAACCCAAAACTTCCAACAAGCAGGCGCGCTTTTCCGATCCTTCGATACGGCGTCTCAGAAGTCTTTGGTCGAAACTTTTGGCGGTGATCTAGCGAACGTTGAGAGTGAAGAGATCCGCAACATCATCACTTCATTCTTATACAAGGCGGACCGCGATTATGGCACGCGGGTTGGTCAAGTTGCCAACGCTGACATGGATGAAGTTCGCAGACTTGCTGCGAGTTACACAGATTAATCCAGTAAAGGAGGGGGCGATGCGAACATGCATCGCCCATATTTCTAATGAAGAAGACTTACTTTTTGGCCTTAACGCTCACGCTAATATCTTCGCCAACCGCTTTTGCGGACACCACTGATGTTTTCGATTACGCTCGGCAAGGAGATCTCAGCTCCATGGCTGACTATTTTGAGGCTGGTGGAGACATCGAGACAACCAACAGAATGGAGCACACGCCATTCATTCTATCGACTTATTATGGGCACACCGAAGCGGCGGCGGGTTTGCTCCAGTTAGGCGCGAACCCTTGCGCTGTCGACCGAATGGGCAGTCATGCGATGATGGGCGTTGTCTTCAAAGGACACTTAGATACTTTCGAGTGGATACTCGAAAGCACAGATTGCGACGTGAACCACCAAAACCATGCCGGTCAAACAGCACTGATGTTGGCTGCGTTGTTCGACCGAAAACAGTTTGTAGAGATGCTGTTAGATCGAGGTGCTGATCCAACGATCCGCGACTACCAGGGCAACTCGGCGGCATCGCTGGCAACAGGTCAAGGCGCAATTGAACTCGCCGAAATGCTGTCTAACTACTGATCCGATACGAATTGAACACACAGCCAAAAATTGCAATTTGCATGGTTCAAAAAGTTGCAAATCAATAAGCGCCACTAGGCCAGTTAGACACGGTGCTCTTGCACCGCGCCAGTGGCTTAAAGGCGCCTAAGAATGATCACTCATAGACTCTGTAAAGCGAGCAAAAGCAGACATTAGCTGAGAGGCTTAAGTCGCCCTAAAACGGTCGCCGACAATAAAGTCCCGCGCAATTTCGCAGAGCTCTTCAGTTTTTGCGTTGTTCAAACCAGTCGACCATCGCCGGAGTTAGAGTCTGAAGCTTCGCCTCAGGGTTCTGCTTTCGAATGCTTAGCAACCAGTCCTGAAACGCTACGAAGTCGGCGAAGCCGCGCTCTTCTGACATGGTACGGCTTACACGCGTAGCGATGATTTGGCAGTCTGCATCACCGAAACGTTCGCATGCATAGACGCTAATCAGCGCCCAGTTGAGATACTCCAAGAATACCCTTCGGCCACTTCCATAGGAGGTCGAGAGGATGCTGCGATCAACAAAGCGCTCACCGCCTTCGAAGACCGCTTCGATCCGATCGAGAAGCGCAGAAGACCGCGGTTCGATGAAGCCGTGATTGAGCTCAGTGAACAAGATTGAAGAGCGATAAAACGCGTTAGCGGAGGGTGACAGTGCACCCGTCGTTTCTTGCAATTCAGGGTAGTTGATATGTGCAATCAACTGGCGGAAATTTCCATCTACGACTCCGTCCTGGTGCTGGTAAGCAAATGCGAGGGGTGACACGATCAAGCGGACGCTCTCGAACGGTCGAGTATCCGGGTATTGTCCATTCAACCAATCGAGCATGCGCTGGATCTTTGCCTCTTCTTCGAAAAAGCGTCGCTGATCAGCATAGAGTTGCTGCGACGTCCGAGACCGGAAAAAGGCGCTAAAGTCCGTATCATCAGCAAAATTCTGAAGTGACGGAACAAGTGACTCGAGATGATCTTGAGAGCCGCGGATCCAAGTGTATTCTGATCGCTTTTCGAATATCCCATCTTCGCGCATCCGATAAGCGGATGCGTCGACCTTAGCGGCGATATGGTGCGGTGTCCCTTTGTTGAGCAAAGCCTGTACAGCGTCGACCGCTTCGTGAGAGGCATAGTCTCCAAAGTGTTGCTGGACTATGTTAGCATAATCTGACCCCTGCACCACAAACCTAGTGTTATCAGCGCGTCCTTCAGGCGTAAGCGCTGTGATGATCAAGAATAATTCATGCAAAGCCGGCGTTTCGACCAGCACCTCGTTGGTAATGGCGGATCGTAGGTCTGTGTCAAAGCAGGCTGTCGGAAGTCCAAGCGGATTGGGCGTAGCGCTCGGATGACAAGCGACCGAAAGTGCATCAGAATCGACCGATAAATCCATGTCCGTCTCGCTTGAGAGACCTGACGCGCAGGCACCGATCGTAACGCCTAGCGCGAGCGCAAAAATCGCCAGACGCCAATATCTCGTTCGTAAGTACGAACCTGCTTTCTGAAAGACGCGCAATCTTATCTGCCTGCTCAAGTTTTTGCTCCTGCTCTCGCTCAGTGTTTGAAAGCCTGATAGTTGTATTCAGTCATGCTCCACTCGCATTGATCATACGCGTGTAGGGATCAGGATTGGACAGTATTCTGCAAGAGCACCAAACGTTGAGGCGAACGCACCGTTAGGCACGACGAGCGGGAATATATTTTCGCAGATGGTGCTGCCAAATGCCGAAAACGAGCCGATGAAAACCTTCCGGCCCAGGCTAAGCTTGTCATTGGCGGGCAACTGAGGCACTCAAATTTTAATGAGACTATCTGCCAAGTCGCTCGCTCATCCTATCTGGCGCGTCTACGCGCTGACGCTAATCGGTGCGCTTTGCGTTTACGCTGTCGCGTTGGCGAGTAGACATGATGCTGATCTTGGAGTCTGGCTAGGCATTATCGCCTCAAGTGCAGTCCCGCTATTTGTTTGCTGTATCGCGGCGCGCTACTTTATCGTGTGCTGCGTCCATCCCCGCAGACCGATGGCGCAAGCATTCTTGCACCTTTGTGCCGGTACCGTTTTCTCTATAATTTTGTTCTTTGTCCTCATGGCTGCGCTAAGCCTCCGCAACGGCGAAGCAACGCCCCTCATTGCTGCCACGCATTTTCGTGGTCCAGCAGCCATGTGGCAATTCGCTCAATGTGCAAGCTTGTATGGATTTATCGCCCTTATCGCTCAGCTCGAAAAGCGCGGACAATTTACCGAGGACGCTCAGGCCCCCTCGATGGTTGATAGGGCGAAAGAGGGGGGCTCAACGGAGGCTGAGAGAGAAAATGATGGCCTGATCTTCGTACGTAACGGCAACGAGATTGTGCCTCTTCGAACTGAGCGGATTATCCGCATCAGCGGCGCCAGGGACTATGCCGAAGTGGTTACACCTACTGGCACACATCTCTTGCGAATGTCTCTTGTGGAGCTGGAGCGAAAGCTCGGGAGCGGTTTCCTTAGAGTGCATCGCTCAACGATCGTAAACATAGATCAGATTGACCGCGTTGAGCCTGCCGGTGGAGGCCGTTTGCGTCTTCACTTGCTCAATGGCGATATAGTGAGCGCCAGCCGTGCCGGCGCCAAGCGCATCAAGGAGCTCACATTGTAACACTGTTGCCGCAAGTCAGCTCAATTAAGTCGCACATCTCGCTTGGCTCCCCAAAGGACCGGCGCGCATAATCTGAATATACAGACGTTCTCTATAAGGGGTGCTCGATGCGACCTGCCTACGCGCCCCAGCCAACGCTCGTTCGCCGCTTGAATAGCAGAAACTCATTTTGGAATCTGATTTAGCGTATAGTACACTTTCCCAACACTCGGCGAGCGTCCATCTAGGCTTTTGACGCCTGAGAAATCGATCTCGACGACTTTTCCTTTGGTTAGATCGAGCGACACGGTGACCTCTTTTCCATCGTCAGAAAGAGAAACGCTATTCGTGATCAGCCCAACCAAGTCCTCCTTGGGGGAGCCATAATTGCCGCTGTACAAATAGTGCCACTGCTGTGCAACAAACGCTGCAGCCGTCACGGTTTCTGGTTTAAGGCCTTCTGTAAACTGCAAGATAAATCCCGTGGGCGTAACCGAAATATCTAAGAGTTCGAATGGATCGGTCTCAGCGTCCCAGACAACCCGTTCCAAGCCGAAGGGCTTAGGTCCCTTGGCAGCCCAGCCTGCGGTCGTTTGGCCAACCCAAAGATGACCGTGGGCGTCAAAGCTCGTTCGAATATTCCCGCTTTGAAACCCGCCGATGAAATTGAGGACGCCGCCTTGATACTTGCCCTCAATTTTTTCCAGCATGACACGAAACACGTTGGACTGCGTTTGATCTCCGATGAATATCTGTCCTTCAAACGGACCGAACTTTCCGCCTGTTTCATCCCATTCTGGGTTTCCTGGAGAATTTGATACCTCGACGTGGGGAAACCAAACAACCGGATCCTCAGACATTTCCTTCAGTTCGTTGACGGGCAGGGCCTTGATGGAGTCGACAGTAAAATCGGGATGATCCCTCAAAGATACCGGGTGCCCATAGAATTTTCCTTCTTCCAAAATATGCAGCTTCGAGGTCCCGACCCAGTCGCCTTGATTATCCGTGTAAAAAATCTCGCCCGTTGGGCTTGTCCCAATCCCGGCTGGAGACCGCAGTCCTGAAGCGTAGGGATGGAACTCTCCATCAGGACTAATCCGATAAGCCCAACCGCGATACCCACCGGTGCTACCCATTGCTCCCATGGCGAAAGCACCAGGCTTGTCGTGGCTGAGGTTCAAGGTTCCATAAAGGTTGCCGAGCTGGTCCTTCGCGGGCCCAAAGTGATACTCATGGTAGTTATCGTGAAACTCCCAATCGTCGGCGAGATTGATGTATTCATCAGCAACCCCGTCACCATCAATGTCGACGAGGCGTGTTAGCTCCGGTTTCTGCGCCACAATAATCGCACCGCTGCCATCACAAGCCACTCCGGCAGGTTCGTTCAACCCGTCTGCAAACTTGACCCATCTGGGCTCCGTAATTGCGGCATCTGGCGTCTTGTTTTCAAGCGTCCAAACATCACCGATGCGAATTGCGGCGTAGACTTTTCCGTCATCGCAGGCTGCGAGCCCTGCAATTTCAAATGGCACTCCGTCAGGTGTCTCAATGGTTTCGATTCTATATCCGTCTGGAGCGTAGGACCCGGAAGCTTGAGCAAAGGCATGCGTGGTGGACACGCCGAGAGCGCTGAGAAGAACAATAGCCCGGATACTTGTGGATACGTGTTGTGAGCTTTGCATTGTTAGCGTCTTTCAATGATTACGGCTGTAAGAGGTGTGAAACCGTTGGAAGCAGATTGTTCGACTTCAGTCTGTTTCACAGAAAACGCCTCCATGTCGGGAATGATCAATTCTATGTCGCTGGTCGGCTCTATAGTTTTGCTCGAAAACTCAATGCGCACGCCGTTTGGGCTCGCCTGAGCAACCATTCGGTAGTCGCGGCCATTTCTGCTAAAATAGAATGCTGGCGTATCGCCTCGCGTATATTTTTCAAACTCGCATGCTGCGCCATTATCGTTTTTTATGGTTAGCACATTTGGAAACCGAAAGGCCCATTCCCCCATAATTTCGCTCGCTTCTTTTCCTCTTCCAATGACGTTTGGTCCGATATCCAGAAACTCACCTTCCCAAAGGCCGACAATGGCGCAGCTCCTGGTATTGAATGCGTAGCTGAGACGGTTTGCGAGGCCGACATTAACGCTGTAGGAAGGTAGGTCGAGCGTCCTGAGGCGAACGACTTCGGGACGATCATCTACGACGACTTCAACAACTGAATCTTCCATATCAATTTTCGCGAGGCGAGAGAGTGGGGCAAGCTTAGCTGAGCCATCGGCTCTGACAGCAAAAACGCGTGCACTGCTCTTGTGCCACATCGTCCAATCTTCGCCAGGCGCGGAAGGTCCGGAAGTAAAGTAAAGCACTTTCACGTTTTGCGTTCCGGCTTCGACCGGATAGATCCAATCCCAAGCGCCTCGATTGACGGGTTCGACCGGTTCCCCATCAATCTCTACCATCAGTTTGGTGTTTTGGTTCGCGTTAGTCCAACCAGCTTCCTCGAACAGAAGTGCGGTCGGCTCATCCCATGGGATATTCATGGGACCTTCGAGTTCCACTGCGAAGTGTGGAATTTCGATTCTTTCAAAATCCGCGAGGCCGTTTTTAAAGCTTCCTGACACAACAGGTTCGACGGTCTCCAGAATTGAAAAGCCTGGTTCATCTTCCGCCGATACAGGATAAATATGGTAATCGACGTGGCCCCAACCCTGCCGCTTGGACCAAATGAACTTGGCGAGATTCTCAACTTCGCTCTCCGACAAGAAGTCTGAAAAGCCGGGCATTCCGGAATCTATGAAGCCAACTTGTATGTTAGAGGAAATGTCGTTCAGACTTTCGCCATGCAGCCATTCGCTGTCGACGAGACTCACACCCGCAGCGCCCTCAAGATTTCGACCATGACACGACACGCAATGCAAATTGTATGTGGCTTGGCCTGCTTCGAGTTCGTCGTTCGATATTGCGACGACTGGGTCTTCGGCATCTATGCTGTGCTCGGCCGATTCTTTCGAGCACCCGGCAGCAATAAATACGACCGCGACAACCAATAAACACCATATTGAATTGCGACCTTCAATCATAGCTTTCTCACCCAGATGTTTCTGAACTCAATCGCCTCGCCGTGATCTTGTAAATATAGAGGCGCGCAGCCGTGCTGTTCATAAGACGGGAGCCCGATATATTGAGTAGGGCCTTTGATCTCACTATTGTTTTGGACAACGACGCCATTGTGCAACACGGTTACTCTTGCTGGCGTTTCGACGTCACCATTTGTGTCGAAGTGAGGGGCTGAAAAAAGGATGTCATAGGATTGCCATTGGCCCGGTGACTTTGAAGCATTCACGAGTGGGGGATGCTGTTTGTAAATGGAGCCTGCTTGCCCGTTTGCATATGTCTTGTTCTCGTAGGAATTGAGTACCTGGACTTCATATCGACTTTGAAGAAACACGCCGCTGTTTCCCCAAATTTGTCCTTCCCCATCACCGTTCATACCGCGGAGCGGCGATTTCCATTCAATGTGGAGCTGTATATCACAAAACTCCTCCACGGTGGCGATACCGCCTTGTCCAGGACGAACCCGCAAAACACGGCCATTGATATCCCACTGCGCCGCATTCCCATCGTCTCCGCGCCACAAATCCAGCGACTCTCCATCGAACAAGACTAAGGCGTCTGATGGTATGTTAGCGCTATCATAAAAGAGCTGAATTGGCTCAACTGACCAGTCTTCAGTATCCTCCGGTTTCATTTGCATTGAAAGGTCGGACTCTTCTGGGGAAGGTTCCGATTGAGCATTTTCCGGTGAGGCACAAGCAACGATTACCGTCGCCGAAAATCCAATTACGAGTAGGTTGGTCGATCGAATGTAAGCGCGCATGAAGCCCCAAACCTTTTCTTTCTGGCAGTTTCCTAGACCGGTGATTGCCACAGCCGGGCGAAATTGACAACGATATCATTTTTGCAGATACGCAGATCGGAATTTGTGTATTTTGGTCGACGCGATCACTTCGGTGACACCATTAAAATCGATCGAAACAGAAGATAGAGCTTTTCAAAACTATGAAAAAACCGCTTCGTTCCTCCCTCTACGAGAGCGGCTTCAGTTTTGGTGCAATCGTGCGGGCAAGCACCTTATCTTGCTGTGTTTTTGCCGTGAGCTCACAGGTCTCTGCGGACACAAGTAACCTTGCCCCGATTATCGTGACGGCGAGCCGAACCAATGATGCAGATACGCTTTTAATTGAAAAAGAGGAACTGAGGGTCGACACCCTCTCTGCCATCGATCGCTTGCCGGGGATTACCGCGTACAACAATGGAGGCGCAGGGGGGAGCAGCTTTGTATCGGTGCGAGGCGGAGAACCCAATTTCACACTCGTCTTGTTCGATGGCATTCGACTAAACGACTCTACCAATAGCGCAGGCGGATCATTTGATTTCGGGCAGATTGAGCCAGCACTTATCGATCAAGTTAGAGTTAAGCGCAGTGCAACATCGGCCATACACGGCGCAGACGCGCTGTCTGGTGTTATCAGCATTTTAAGTCCGTCTCCGCGCGCCCAACACGCACATCAGTTTTCCGCGGGTGCAAGTGTAAACTCAGAAAACGGGTACGCCATCAATGCGTCAGCCACCTATGGGTTTGACACAGGGGGGCTGAGTATAGGGGCTGCCACGCGTGACACGGGTGAACTTACAGGTGACAGCCAATTGAAGCGAGATGCGGTGCTCGTGCGTTGGGATCAGGACTTCGCGGCAGGCAAACTAAGCGCGACGGCCTATCATGCAGAAACCGACCGAGAAGCTTACGCAGAAGACAGCGGAGGAATACTTGCGCCTCTAGGTCCCGTTATAGAAACGCGGGATACCACGATTGATCTGTTCGGCTTGAGATATTCACAGCCTCTTTCGGGCAACATTTCAATAAGTGGTCATCTCAACTATTCCGACCAATCATCTTTTGCGGATATCCCAGCCATTCCTGGCGGCGTCTTCGATCCTGTTCCAGCACGGATAGACGATACCAGACTGAAACGCTGGGAAGCGTTAGCCGCTCTAACCTATAGACCGCACCCAGGATTAGAGACTGTGTTCGGTGGTGGATACATCAATGAAAGAGGTGAAGGCGACGGATTATTGGATCTAGGGTTTCCACTAGAAACCGAGTTCTCGGAGAAGCGAGATGTTCTAAGTGTGTTTATCGAAAACAGTCTAAGTCTTGGTCCTCGGATCGATTTGAATTCGGCGGCCAGGGTCGACAAGCCCGATGATCGATCGGCCGAGCTTACCTATAAAGTCGCTGGTCAAGCGCGCCTCTCGGAGGAATGGCAGCTCAATGGCGCCGTAGAGTCGGGTTACAAACTTCCGAGCATCTTTGCGATCGCTTACCCGCTTATTGCCAATCCCGATTTGGAGCCAGAAACGGGCACAAGCGTGCAAGTTGGAGCGCAGCTCAATAGTGACAGCATCGGGCGTCTATCTGTGTCTGTACACGCAACCCGATTTCGCAATCTTGTGGACTTCGATCCCGAAGCTTTCACGAACGTAAATCGCCGGCAGGTAGACAGTCGAGGCTTAGAGCTTGAGTGGTCCAACCAAATCACAAAACGCACACGGGCGCTGGCTTATGTAAGTCTAAACGATACTGACAGTTCGTCAGAACAGCCATTGAGAAATCGCCCAGATTTTTCTGCATCAACCCGCTTTGACTTCCAATTAGGGGAGGGCTGGTCGGCATATGCCGCATGGCGATACTCCTCTGAGTTTTTCACAAGTTCAATTCCAACAGGCTTTATAGAACTCGGCGGATTTGATCAGCTCGATGTCGGTGTAGCCTGGATTCCTGCCGCTGATTGGACCTTTAAGGCCGATCTCACCAATGGGTTTGATTCAAACATTTCCTACGCTTACGGCATGGAAGAACCAAAACGCTTTTTAACACTGTCGTTGAGTAAAACGCTGCGAGGTAGATAATACGTCTTGTCGGTGTAGCGCCCAAATCCAATAGGTATTTCGGGTTAACGTGAGACGCTTGAGTCGGTGGCAGAGACCGCGGTACCTTTAGAATTACTTGTTCTATTCAACAAGACGTCGAAGTCGGAAGTTCGGTAGATTACTGAGCATCAGAGGTACTAATCATTTGGACACGCAGGCGCAAAGCGACCTGCGATAGCTTAAATGCGACGTATCTCAACTCCTGTTTGCGAGTATGATACAGCTCAAAAAACCGGTTCTTGCGAGAAAGAAAAACTTGCTGATGCGGCGGTTTACCGCCACTGAGCCTAGCTTTTTAAGCAGTTTTCTATTCTTTGATATTGTCCCGAGACTTTTGGGAGCTGTGCGGCTCAGGTCGTCTTGGGACGCTGTTGAGAAGTGCCGATTAACCATAGGTTATATGTTGTATTTTTGCAGGATGAAAAGAATAGAATAATTTTTCGTCCAATCGTTAATGATGTTAGACTGTGAAAAATATTCACTTTTCAATTAATTGTTCGAAACAAATATAAATTTGACTCAATTTTCATTGCCTGAATTCACTTTGCGTTTCTAGCGTTTTCTTATCCCATCGGCCAAAGCTTAGCTTTTGGGGACAAATATGACCAATGCGTATGGGGCCGAGTTCGCTCGAAGAGTAGCAAGTATTATTTCGCGTATAAGCGACAATTGCTCCGGCAATGTTGTGATGATCTTCGCATTGTCGTTGATCCCGTTGTTTGCTGTCGCTGGCTTCGCGATTGATAATAATCGGCATATCTCAGCAGAAAAGAAGGTCCAGGCATCTCTGGATGCCGCTGCCCTGGCGACCACGCTGAGATTCAGTGAGGAAAGACTGGACCCGACCAAGCTCAGCCCTATCGCTCAGTTTTACTTCGACGCACAGCTTGAGAAGAGCGCTGCAATGAAGTTGCAGCCCGTAAAAGCCACAATTGTTGATGGCGAAGTAATCTTAAGTGCTCAGGGCACACTAGACACGACCTTAATGGGCATAATCGGTCAAGATACCATGGTCTTAGACGCGTCCAGCTCTGTCATCTACAAGATCCAGCAACCCGTTGAACTCGCATTAGTGCTAGATACATCCGAATCTATGAAAGGGTCAAAGCTGACCGCTCTAAAGAGCGCTTCTCGGTCGCTCGTCGATATACTTCTTCCATTTGAGGATCCTGATAGGAACGACGCTGCGAAAATGTCGATCATTCCATTTAATGATTACGTGAAAATCGACACTAAGTACAAAAACGCCTCTTGGATCCGCGAAACCGAATCGTATACCCGGACATGGGAATCTTGTTCCGTTACAAACGCGGCGCGACGTGAGGCCGGTTGTTATCGCGAGTCATACTCGTGCACCAGATGGCGTGGTTCTGTAGAAGCCGGGAACCGCGAGTCGTATCGAACCACCTGTAGACGTTGGAAGTGCCCTGCAGGCGCTGAGCCAGAAAAAAAATGCAGGACCAGAAGCGAGTTTCGCCAATGGTACGGATGTGTTCGATCGCGCCGTAGTCCACATAATGTCAAGGATGCGTCATATGCCAGCAATCCTATCAATGGGATCGTTTCGACCAATTGGTGCAACGTGGCTCGATCCGCGGAACTAACCAATGATCATAAAGCGGTCGACAAAGTCATTGATAGCCTGCGTGCCACCCGTCAAACCTACATTCCAACCGGATTGATTTGGGGATTACGTTCTTTGTCACCGCAAGCTCCATTTGAGGGTGGAGAAGACTATGCAGACTTTGCGAGTGAAAATGGCAGGAAAGCACTGATGCTTATGTCCGATGGTGCTAACACTGTCTCACCGAATAACTCGGGATGGCATAACAGGCGCGATACCAACCAGTCTAACGGTTACACTGAACAAATCTGTACGGAAGCAAAAGGCCTTGGGATAGAGGTTTATACAATCGCGTTCGATCTGGATGATGAAAAGACCAAAGAGCTGCTGCAAAATTGCGCGACTGATCCGAGCTACTTTTATGATGCAAGCGATGCGGACGAGCTCAAAAAAGCGTTCGACTCGATCGGCCGTGATTTGTCTGAGCTGGCGATCTCAAGTTGATTGGTTGCACATAGCGCGACCAGCGCTCTTGTTACGATGGATTTGCGCCCGTTTTGCTGGCAAGATCCGAACGAAGTGCTTGATGTAGGTCGGTTTTGCCGAACAAGAGCTCTTACCCTAGCCTTGCTCGAGCTCAGTTCGCTTTAAACTGACAGCACCGCCAAGACTTTTTGTTGTACATATGTCGCCCCCTTGTTCTCTAAGTATCTCAATTTGCATCCGATCTGGGAAAAAAGGGCTTAACCACTTGCAATTGAAACACTTTTTCGTATCTCGGCGATGCGGGACGATCTATTTAGGTGACTCGTCTTGCAAACCATTCTTCTCCGAATCTTTCTCGTTTTTCTTTCTTTCTTTTTAATTTTAGCATTCCTCCCAACAGTCTCTGCAGAGGAAGGATCGATAGGCGATATGTCATGGGCATCGCAGAATGATGACGCCATGGCGGCATTCAGGGCAGGGCGGTACGATGTCGCCGAAGCTGCGTTCCTCGAGAATGCGAAATGCGCGCTGCGGCAGGAAAGGAACTTAACTGCGACAGTCGACGATGCGCGATTTGGCACGCGCCAGCAGAATCTCGATCCCGCGGTTTCAACGGCTGCGTTTCAAACGCCAACGAATCTCCCGCAACGCACGGGTCAAACCTGTACGCAACGGGGGTTTCAGCTCTACATGGCGGGACTTTCCCAAATTCAGCTCGGCCGACCCGATGACGCTAAGAAGAGCTTCAAGAAGGCCACATCTCTTAGCAAAACCCTCTATGACGCTCACTACAAATTGGGGCTCATGGCTTTGCTAGAGGGCGATCACAAAATGGCAGAGCGCCAATTGGCCAAGATAGAAAGCATTCTGACGCGCTGCCATGCCTGTGCCGCACGGCAAGAAATCTCGGACCGTCAGGTCCATTTGCAGAAGGCTCTGAATGGTGAAGTGCGACTGTACTGATCACGTTACCACGCGGCGCTTTGTGCTCCAGCGGAGTGCCGCTCAGAAATTAATTCCAGAGGCAACTTTCGGGTGGCGCTTGCGGGCGATCGGCGTTACCGGGGCGAATGTCGTCGAACCTGCGCCTCGGATTTCTCTGTTGCCTTGGATGTTACACCATCTGGGGCTGTCTACCGCTTTATTTCCGCGCGCTTGATCATATTGCACCAGCCGAAATGCTCGCCCACCGGATCATTTGGAGCGTGCCGACTGGATTGATCCTGATCGCGATCGCGCGCAATTGGGCGCAATTGCGAGCGGCTCTGACCCGCCAGCATATGATGTGGCTGACCGTCTCTGCGCTTCTCATCGGAGTAAACTGGCTGGTCTATATTTGGGCAGTGAGCCAAGAGCGCGTGATGGAGGCGAGTCTTGGCTATTATATCAACCCGTTGGTGAATGTGCTGATCGGCGCAGTGTTCTTCGCTGAACGGCTGCGCCCGGCACAATGGGCCGCTGTCGGGCTTGCAAGCATTGGCGTTGCAATCATGACCAGCGCGCTTGGATACATTCCTTGGGTCGCACTGGTGCTCTGTTTTACCTTCGCCTTTTACTCGATCATCCGAAAGCAAGTGCAGGTCGATAGCCGCGCTGGATTCGTCGTTGAGGCCGCCTTACTGGCACCGCTCGCCATGTTATGGCTGGGCTGGTTTGTCGGTCAGCCTGGCGGGCGACTGATGGGGGATGGCGGCTGGGACATTCCGCTCCTGCTGGTCTCCGGACCAATTACAGCCGTCCCGCTCATACTCTTCGCGATTGCGGCAAAGCGTTTGCGGCTCTCCACCATTGGGATGATGCAATATCTTGGGCCAACCTTGCAGTTCCTGATCTCTGTCCTCGTGTTCAAAGAGGTGTTTGGCCTCGCGCACGCGGTGGCATTTGCCTTTATCTGGACGGCGCTCATCGTTTTCACGATTGACAGTTTGATGGGCGAGGCGAAGGCCAGACGCCTCGCGCGGGCGGCCGCTTCGGTGCGATAAAGAAAAACCCGGCAGAAGCCGGGTTTAAGGTAGTAAAAATGGAGATTTCAAGAGTTTCCAAACTCGGGACAGACCCAGCAAGGGGTATGCCAAACCTCAGTTTTTCTAGGCTTGGTAGAAACCAATCACAAACAACCATACAGGGCTTGCACCAAGCGCGTGGCGCGTGGATCGGCTTGTAAACTATTGGATTGCCGGTTCATCACATAGGCCAGGCTAAGCCCGCGATCTGGGTCGCCAAGCGCCAGTGAACCGCCCCACCCAGAATGACACAGTGTTTCGGGGTTTGGTCCATACAGACCAGTATTGTTGCGCATCACGCCAGCTGCGAACTCGGTCACATAAGGCAGAACAAGATCCTGGCCTTTCACCCGGCTTTGCGTGAGAGCTTCAAACGCGGCTTCTGAGATAACACGCCGATCCGCTAGCTGCCCGCCATGCGAGTAAATCCCGTAGAGCTGAGCCACGGCCTTCGAGGTGCCGATCCCGTTCGCTGATGGAATCTCAATCTCTCGCCAGATTGCGCCGCCGCGATCGGGTGCGGCCCATTTGGTGAGAAAAGCCGCGCGTGTCGCCTCATTGATCTCGCCAAGATCGGGCAGGGCGCGCGGGCGCATGATTTCAGCGACGCGGTGATGGTCGGACGCTGGTGTGCCAATTTGGAAATCTATTGCTGCTGGTCCGGCAATCTCCTCGCGCAGGACCGTGCCGAGGGTTCGCCCATCAATGCGGCGAACGATTTCGCCAATCAAATAGCCCCAAGTCAGTGGATGATATCCGTGCTGCGTGCCCGGCTCCCAAAGCGGCGCAAGCGGCGCCAAGGCAGCGCTACAGGCGGGTGGATCGAGCCAGAGCGCTGGGTCAATTGGGTCGACAAATCCAGGCAGGCCGGCCTGATGCGAAACCAGTTCAGCAATCGTGACAGCGTCTTTTCCATTCGCGCCAAATTCTGGCCAAAGGTCAGCGACCGCTGTGTCATACCCAGCCGGCAGCGCATCAATCACATGCGCCAGGGTCAGGGCCGCGATTGGCTTTGTGGTGGAATAGATCGGTACGACTGTCTGCGCGTCCCAGGCGCGCTCTTTCTTCCGGTCTGCGAAGCCGCCATGCAAATCTACGATCAACTCGCCGTCGAGATAGGCCGAAAACCCAGCGCCAAGTTCTTTGTCTTCGGTGAAATTCGCTTCGAAAGCTTCTAGGACAGGTTCAAAACCAGGGGCGGCGATGCCAGAAATCGGATAGTCAGTCATGGCCAGTCCTTATAGCGTTTTGATCATCCGCGCACGCGCGAGTTTTTGCCCATCGACCTCAACCGTTTCGTGGAAGTCGATCTCAAATCCCATCGCCGCGAAAGCAGGTTGCGCCATCAGGCTGGCATGGGTCGATAGCTCGGTTTCCCCGGCAGCTTCGGCGCGTTTCATGACCTCCGCAAACAGGCGTCGAAACAGGCCTGATCCCTGCGCCGATGGTCGGATATAGGCAAAGTCTACATAGCCGCCAGGCTCGATCGTCATGAAGCCCATTACAGCGCGACCATGTTCCGCGATGATGACGTCTTTCTGGCTCAAGCGGTTTGCCCAGTCGGGTCCGGAGCGCGGAATAGGTGCCCAGGCGTTTGACTGGGCGTCCGTATATTTGGATGGCCCATTGTGGATCGCATCGAACATGACTTCGCCAAGCGTGTCATAATCTGCGGCGCTGCCTTTACGAAGTGTGATCTCTGTCATGGTTGTCTTGGGACTCTCTTCGGGGCTCTCGTAGCGCGAATGGTTGATTTTGGGGGCGCAAGCGGGCACTCGTGTCGCGTTCCACTTCGTCCGTCAAGGAGACGCTATGACTGTTTCTGCCCACCGCCCACGCCGATCCTGTTTGTATATGCCGGGCGCCAATCCGCGTGCGCTTGAAAAAGCAAAATCGCTGGCGGCAGACGCCGTGATTTTCGATCTCGAAGACGCCGTCGCGCCCGAGGCTAAACTCGAGGCGCGCGACACTGTTTGTGCGGCGGTCAGAGCTGGCGGCTATGGCCCGCGCGAAGTGATCATCCGGATCAATGGCCTCGACACTGAATGGGGTCTCGATGACTTGAAAGCCGCTGTTGAGGCAGGACCAGATGCCATCCTAGCACCGAAAGTCATCGATGGCGGCGACATAGACCGACTGAACGACGCGATGAGCCGCGCCGGGGCGCCGGATGATATGGGCCTCTGGGTGATGATTGAGATGCCGAAAGCGATCCTCAACATTCAAGACATTGCTGAAGCGGTTGGCCGGACGCGATTGACCGCCTTTGTGATGGGCACCAATGACTTGGCGAAAGAGCTACGCGGGGTGAACGATCCGCCTGTGCGCACGGCCTTCCAAACCTCGCTTGGGCTGTCCGTCGCCGCCGCGCGGGCCTATGATCTGCTCGCGATTGATGGCGTGTTTAACGGCATTGGCGACGAGGACGGCCTAACTGCAGAGTGTCAACAAGGTCGCCTGATGGGTTTTGATGGAAAAACGCTGATCCACCCGTCCCAATTAGAGGCCGCCAATCGCGTCTTCGCGCCAGCCGACGCAGATGTCGATCAGGCCAAAGCCGTTATCGAAGCGTTCGCAGACACGGCCAATGCGGGCAAAGGCGTGCTGAAAGTAAACGGCAAAATGACCGAGCTTCTGCACCTGGAAGAAGCGCATCGTACGGTTGCTGTGGCCGAGGCGATCGCTGCGATGGCAGGGTAGGTCAGGTTTACTCAGGTCAGCAGATCTGAGCCTATCTGCAGATATCGATAGGCAGAACGAGAGATAAAGCGTATTGGCCCGCTGATTGAGCCTTGCCGTCTAGCCCAGATCGCGCAGGATGTTTCAATCGCATCTGAAAGCCCTACGATGACACCCGAGTTTGAGATCGCTGCGCCGCTTGCCCAGGCGTTGGCAGACAAAGGTTATGAAACGTTGACGCCTGTGCAGGAGGCGGTCTTGGACCCATCACTCGCGGGACGGGACTTGCTGGTGTCTGCGCAGACCGGGTCCGGTAAGACAGTCGCCTTTGGTTTGGCGCTCGCGGCCTCGGTGCTCGGCGACGCGCCACGTCTACCAGACGCGGACATCCCTGCGGCCCTCATCGTAGCGCCGACGCGCGAACTTGCTCTACAGGTCACCAAAGAACTCGCCTGGCTTTATGCGCCAGCGGGCGGGCGCATCGCCTCGTGTATTGGCGGCGTCGATATTCGCGACGAACGCCGCGCGCTTGAGAGAGGCGTCCATTTTGTCGTCGGCACACCCGGGCGACTCGTGGACCATATTCGGCGAGGCTCACTCGATCTCTCAGACTTACAGGCCGTGGTCTTGGACGAGGCTGATGAGATGATGGATATGGGCTTCCGAGAGGAGCTCGAATACATCCTTGATGCCGCGTCTGAAGACCGCCGAACCTTGATGTTTTCCGCTACGGTTTCGAAACCGATCGCGCGCTTGGCAGAGGCCTATCAAAACGACGCTGTTCGCCTCAACACAGTCTCCGCGCAATCCACACATAGCGACATCACCTATCAGGCCATGACAGTCGTGCCGTCCGATGTCGAAAAGGCTGTTATCAATCTGCTGCTCTTCCATGACGCACCCAACGCAATTGTCTTCTGTTCGCGCCGGGACGCCGTGAACAAGCTGACTTCGCGCCTCACCAATCGCGGCTTCTCGGTCGTCGCTTTGTCCGGTGAGTTCAGTCAGAAAGAGCGCAGCAACTCAGTGCTCGCCATGCGCGACGGGCGCGCGCGGGTATGTGTCGCGACCGATGTCGCGGCGCGCGGGCTCGATCTTCCAGGGCTCGATCTAGTGATCCATGCTGACCTGCCACGCAACAAGGAGGGCCTGTTACACCGCTCTGGCCGCACCGGGCGCGCTGGACGAAAAGGCGTTTGCGCTTTGATCGTCCCGGTCCGGGCGCGGCGCCGAACCGAACGCCTCCTGCAAGAAGCGAAAGTCGACGCAGAATGGCGCTTACCGCCCTCTTCGGATGAGATTGAAGCCGCTTTGAATGAGAAGCTTTTGGTGAATGAGGTGCTGCAATCGCCGCCGGATGCCTCAGAGCAGGCGCTGGCCAGCGCGCTGTTAGATAAGTATGGCTCTGAGCATCTCGCCGCCGCGATTATCCGCCTCACCCGCGCAACCGATTCCGCGCCCGAAGTCCTGCAAGATCCCGGCGCGCAAAAACCGCCGCGCGCTCGAAAAGATGGCTACGATCCCGACCGCGACTTCCCGCGCCATGAAAGACGAGAGCGCGGCGAACATGGCGGGCGACGCGGCTCTGACTTCCCAGATGGCCAATGGGTCAAGCTCGGGGTCGGGCGCAAAAAGAAAGCCGACCCGAAATGGCTGATCCCGATGCTGTGCAAATCCGGCGGCTTCTCTCGCAACAGTATCGGCGCTATTCGCATTGATCCTGACGCCACGCATGTGGAGCTGAAACCCGAAGCTGCCGAGCGTCTGATCGAAGCTGCGGGCGACCGCCAGATCATCGATAAAAGCATCTGGGTCGGCTTAGCAGACGCGCCAGAAGCGCCAGCCCAACGCGCCAAGAAACGCGACTCGTTCAAAGCCAACGGCCCGAAAAAAGTAAGACGCCCCAGCGAAGACAAATCCGGCGCGCCGAAGTTCAAGAAAAAGCGCACTGGCCCGAAAAAGCCACGCGGACCTAATGGCGAAAAGAAGCGCAGTAAGAAGGTGAAGAAACCAACGGCTTAGGTATTGGACAAACTCTGTCCTCGCCTGCAGCTAGCGTGCCTTGAGTGCCAAGCTTAGGTCCGCTATCGGCGTCAAAGCGGGCGTAACATGGCATATGCACAAATTTTCTAAAAACCTATATCAGCATTTGCCGATTCTAAGCAAAATCGTGCTTATCGCATTTTCCAAAGCGTTATCTGCTACTATCTGGTGGTTATCGAGAGCAAGTGTTTACGGTCACGCGCGATAGAGGAGAATGTGAGTTGGATACTGGTGCAAAACCGGGTTACCTCGCGTTGCTCTTAGCGATGAACCTTTTCACAGTAGCGTGCAGCGGCAATAACATCGCCACAACGGAAGTGAAACTCTCATGTACTTCTCCAGAGGTCACAACGGGGAAGCTCGATAGCGGTTATTGTGAAGTGAACGGATACATCATGTCATCCGGCGCCGGTGTGGCCATTCTCACACCGGTACCTCATGCAATGGATGTCCGTGATTGTTTTTTGTCTCAGTGTATGTCCGTTATTGAACTTACCCTCTGACTCATTTTTGCGAGCTGCAGTCGAGACTGGCTGTTCGCCCACGCGAATCGTTGGCCGCGCGCCTTGAACCGGCCTGATATGGTCGCGGGAAATGGTGGCCTTGGAACAAAATCGAACATTATATGATCGAACTCTAGAACTAAGGATATTCGGTTGACTTCGAAGGGTGCCCTTGTTGTAAGAAATCATAATCAGGAAAAACTCAATGCGCTCATTCGGTAGAAACTGTCCAAAATTTGATAGTCTAACACGAAGCTTTTTCGACCTCGATCCAGATTTGGAGCTGGAAACCTGGGAATCAAAGTGCGTTGAGTTTCCTCGCATTAGACGAGGTAGCGTCGCATTAAGTGAGAGAGTCTTTTTTTCACACTTGAGAACTCTGGCTGATCCGGAGGTTTTTGAAATTGGCGGAAATATTGGACGGCACACAAAGCTATTCTTACAAGAGAACATTCAGCGACTTCACACCTTCGAGCCCAATATCGAACTTTTTCACAATTTCTCCGATTTGGTCGGGCGAGAGGATTTTGTTTTTAACCCATTTGGATTGTCGAGTTCAAATGGCATCAAACAATTCAATATCGTAACATCCGTGGAGGGACTACCTGCTGGTACGACGCACGGAATGGGAAGTTTTGAAAATGTTGGTCCGAAGTACGAAGATATATATGGGGAAACTCGAACACGAATCATAACAGTCGCCCATTTTCGTGCGGACACCTATTTGCAAGAGGTCAACGTACCCAAATCGTCACCGCTGGTGGTGTGGTTGGATGTTGAGGGCCACGCGCTCGAGGTCTTGCGGGGGTTCGGCGATCAACTCGGCAGGGTAGAATCCGTTATTGTAGAGTTGGAAACGGATACTAGGTACATTTCTGAGCCGAATGCTGACGCGATAATTGAGCTTTGCGCACAATATGAGCTCGCACCGGTTTGGCGCGATATTCAATACTATGGTAGATTCAACGTGCTTTTTGCTCGTAAGCCGCTGGATGCTATCATAGGTCAGTCGGAGTTTGGAGAAGTCGAGCGTTTCATCAAAAACGTGCAAGTGTTTTCGCAAGGCCAATAGGTCCCATTTCTGTGAGCTCATCTCTACTAGATAGCTGCTCCTTCTACTAGGAACTGCATGATGTCCGCTCCTGTCTCAAAGAAGACAGCACTCGAGCTGCCCTCAGAGCCGCTGCGTCTACCAGCCACTAACTGTCCCGGAACCTGTTCGTAATCGGATAGCGTCGGTCGCGGCCGAAATTCTTTGAGCCAACCTTCACCCCAGGCGGGGCTTGGCGGCGCTTATACTCGGCGATGTAGAGCAAGTGTTCGATACGCTTTACCGTGGCGGCGTCATGCCCGCGGGCGAGGATGTCGTCGACATCTTCTTCCGCATCTACCAAACCACGTAGGATGTCATCCAGCACGTCATAAGGCGGGAGCGAGTCTTCGTCTTTTTGATCGTCGCGTAGCTCTGCACTCGGGGGTTTGGTGATGATCCGCTCCGGGATGACCTCGCCGCCGGGGCCGAGCGCGCCCAGCGGCACGGCCGTATTGCGCCAGCGGGACAGCGCGAAGACTTCGGTTTTGTAGAAGTCTTTCAGCGCATTATAGCCGCCGCACATGTCACCATAGAGGGTAGCATAGCCGACCGCCATTTCGGACTTGTTGCCAGTCGTTACCACCATGTGCCCAAACTTATTGGAGAGCGCCATTAAGGTCAGCCCCCGTAGACGAGACTGGATATTCTCTTCGGCCGTGTCAGGCTGCGTTTCTGCAAATGCGTCGTCCAGCATCTTATCCAATGCGCCAACGCCTGGGGCGATGTTGATATTGTCATAGCGCACCCCGAGCGCTTCCGCACAGGCTTTGGCGTCTTCAAGGCTGTCGGAGCTCGTATACTTGCTCGGCATCATCACGCACCAGACGCGGTCGGGGCCAAGCGCATCGACCGCCATCGCGGCGGTGAGTGCGCTGTCGATCCCGCCAGAGAGGCCCAGCACGACGCCTGGGAACCGGTTCTTGTTGACATAATCGCCAAGTGCCAAGGTGGCGGCGCGGTATTCTGCTTCCCAGCCCGCGGTTAGTTTTGCGGGTTCATCAGCCGGAACAAACCGGTGGCTGTTTCCATCATAGGTCACAAGCGCGGTGCCGGAGACGAAGTCGCCGAGCAGTTGGTGTTCGGTGCCGTCAAAATCGACGGCATAAGAGGCGCCGTCAAAGACCAGTTCATCTTGGCCGCCAACCTGGTTCGCAAATAGGTATGGCACGCCCGTCTTCGCCCAAGCCGAGAAGGTCGTGTGGCGCTCGACATTTACTGTCCGGCGCCAAGGCGAGGCGTTTGGCACGAGCAGGACTTCTGCGCCGGCTTCATGCAGGGCGGCTGGGACGCGTGAATACCAAATGTCTTCACAGATCGCGATGCCGACTTTGACGCCGTTGATTTCGATTAGCTCATGCGCGCCTTCGCCAGCGTCGAAAATACGCTTCTCATCGAAAACACCATAATTGGGCAGCTCGCGCTTGTCATAACGGAGGCGGATCTCGCCATCTTGGAGGAGCAGTACCGAATTGTGTAACTTGTCGCCATCCCGCCAAGGCGCGCCAATCAGCATGCCCGGACCGTCTTTTGTCAGGGCCTTCAAGTCCTCAATCGCCGCCATAGAATGCTCAACGGCAGCCGGCTTCAGCACCAAATCTTCAGCCGGATAGCCCAAAATGAAAAGCTCAGAGAAGACAATCAGCTCGGCGCCCTTGGCTTTGCCTTCGGCGTGCGCGGTCTTCGCTAAAGCTTTGTTTCCTTTAACGTCTCCCACAACTGGGTTGAGTTGCGCGACGAGCATTTTGAGCGATTGGGTCATGGCGTTCAGGTAGGAAGTTTTTGCGGTGGTGACAATTGCTGACGCGCCGCATCTCCCCCGGCGACAGGTTTGACAGGTCGGGTCCACCTGTCAAACTCACCAGAAACGCGAGGAGATGACCATGGCAGAGTATGATTTGGTGATCCGAGGCGGCTTTGTCGTCGATGGCTCAGGCGAGCCTGGTCGGGATGCCGACATTGCGATTAAAGACGGCAGGATTGAGCAGGTGGGTTCGGTCTCGGGCAGTGGCGTCGAGGAGATAGATGCCAAAGGCAAACTCGTCGCCCCCGGCTTTGTTGATATTCACACCCACTATGATGGCCAGGTCACTTGGGGGGACGCTCTGTCACCCTCCTCCAATCATGGGGTGACAACAGCGATCATGGGCAATTGCGGCGTCGGCTTTGCGCCGGTGCGCGATCATGATCATGACCGCCTCATTCGGCTGATGGAGGGCGTTGAAGACATTCCCTTCCCGGTCCTTGCTGAGGGTCTCCCCTGGAATTGGGAAAGCTTCCCAGACTATCTCGACAGCCTGTCAGAACGTGAGTTTGATATCGATTTCGGCGCGCAGCTGCCGCATGCCGCATTGCGGGTCTATGTGATGGGGGATCGCGGGGCGAACCGGGAAGATGCAAGCGATGATGATATCGCCGCGATGGCCAAGCTCGCTAAGTCTGCCGTGGAAGCGGGCGCGCTCGGCTTCTCAACCTCGCGTACGCTGAACCACCGAACCTCTGACGGGCAGCCGACCCCAACGCTGACAGCCTCCGAAAAGGAACTGACAGGCATCGCCATGGCACTTGGTGAAGCCGGGAAAGGCGTCTTGCAATTTGTCTCAGACTTTGATGATCCGCAAAAAGAGGCAGCGATGCTGCGCCGGATTGTCGAGCGGTCAGGGCGACCGCTCTCCGTTTCTCTTGCGCAAGCTGATGTGGCGCCGGAGGGGTGGAAGCTTCTGCTGGGTGAAATCGAAGCGGCGCAAGCTGCGGGCTTAGAGATGCGAGCACAGGTGGGGCCGCGGCCGGTGGGGCTATTGCTGGGGCTAGAGTTGACCCTGAACCCATTCTCCGGCCATCCCGTCTATCAAACCATCGCGGGCAATCCATTTGAAGCGCGTCTTGCGGCACTGCGCGACCCAGCTTTACGAGAAAAGCTGTTGAACGACGAGCCGGATGCCGAAAACCCTTTCGTAAAATCGATCCTGCGCAGCTTTGGCAAAATGTTCGTGCTCGGCGACCCGCCAGATTATGAGCCGTTGGAAGACAAAACCGTCGCAGCAATTGCGCGGGCGCGGGGGTCGACGCCAGAAGCGGTTACGCTCGACCTAATGCTCGCGGACGAGGGCAGGGGGATGCTATATCTGCCCTTCCTAAACTACGCGCAGGGCAGTTTGGACCCGGTGAAGACCATGTTGGAAAGCCCGGCAAGCTTGCCAGGGCTGTCCGATGGCGGCGCGCATGTTGGGATGATCTGCGATGGGTCCTTTCCAACCACGCTGCTGACGCACTGGTCGCGGGATCGCTCGCGCGGGGACACGATCCCGCTCGAGTTTCTGATTAAGCGCCAAAGCCATGACACAGCCGCTTGGGTGGGTCTTAAAGATCGCGGTCTCCTCAAGCCCGGATATCGCGCAGACCTAAACGTGATTGATTATGACAATCTGACGCTCCACGCGCCTTACATTGTTCATGACCTACCAGCGGGCGGACGCCGTCTGATGCAGCGCGCCGATGGCTACGAAGCTACGATCGTTGCGGGCGAGATTATTCAGCGAGGCGGTGTTTCTACGGGTGCAAAACCAGGGCGTTTGGTTCGCGGTGCACGAGCCGCCTAGTCGGCTTGCGCCAGCGCTTCGCGGCGTTTTTCAGCGGCAGATTTCTTCACGCTCTCAGAGCGGAGTTGACCGCACGCTGCGAAGATATCGCGGCCACGCGGCGTTCGGATCGGGCTGGCATATCCGGCGCGATTGACCACCTCGGCGAAGGCTTCAATCGTTTCCCAGTCAGAGCATTCATAAGGGCTGCCGGGCCATGGATTGAATGGGATCAGATTGATCTTAGCCGGAACCCCGCTGAGCAATTTCACCAGATCGCGCGCCTCTGCCAAGCTATCATTCACGCCCTTCAGCATGACATATTCGAATGTTACGCGCTTGGAGTTGTTGAGCTCCGGATAGGCGCGGATCGCGTCGAACAGGGTCTGTAGATCATACTTGCGATTGATCGGCACAATCTCATCGCGCAAATCGTCTCGCACAGCGTGCAGCGAAATAGCGAGCATTGCGCCAGTACGGGCGCCAAGCTCAGGAATTTTTGGCGCGACACCCGCCGTCGAGACTGTAATCCGGCGACGACCAATCGCAATGCCATGCCCGTCGCTGATCGTATCGATCGCTTCAGCGACATTGTCCAAATTATAGAGCGGCTCGCCCATGCCCATGAAGACGATATTGGTCAGCCGGCGGTTTTCCATGCTGCTTGGCCACTCATCGATCTGGTCGCGTGCGATCATGATTTGGGACACGATTTCTTGCGCCGTCAGATTGCGAACCAGCTTTTGGGTGCCGGTATGGCAGAACGTGCAATTCAGGGTGCAGCCGACCTGGCTTGAGACGCAGAGCGCGCCGGACTTGCTGACATCTGGAATGAAGACGCTTTCACCCTCAACGCCAGGCTGAAACTGAACCAGCCACTTTTGCGTGCCATCGACAGAGACCTGGTGATCGGCCACGGTGGGCCGGTCGAGATGATACGCCTCACTCAACTGAACGCGCAGATCTTTGGCGACGTCCGTCATCTCCATAAAGTCGCGGCAGCCCATATGATGGGCCCAGCGGCGGATCTGCTTGGCGCGCATGCCCGCTTGCTTTGTCGGCACGCCCAGCGTTTCCATTTCCGTCTTCAGCGCAGGCAAAGACATGCCCGCCAGCGATTTGGGGGCAGGGGCCGCGTCAGGGCGTTTGGAAAGATCAAGCTCGACTTTCATGCCGCGCCTATATCAGAGGCGCGGTGGAAATGCACCCGCCAGCTTTCAGCGGACGGGCGCAGATGAGTCTTAGGGTCTTGGTGCGCTGTTCTGAGTTGCGAGCGGCAAAGAGCCAAGCTCACGCTATTCATGCGCGTCGCGGAATTCATGGCGTGGGTCCTGGCCATAGGTGTTGTATCCGATGGTGCCTTTGCCGAAGGAAAGCCAGAGATTGCAAATGATCGCGCTTATCGCTCCGACCACTGGGATGAAACAAAGTCCGAAAAACAACGCAGTGAGCCAGCCCGTATAGCCCAAATCGTGAAACCGACGAATGGATAGCGTGATTGATGGAATGATGCTCACAAGCACGAGTAGGACGTAAATTCTCGCTAAGACCGTGCTCAAGGCAGTAAAAAAGCCTTTATCAGGGTCCATGACTAAACCGTTATAGACCGCCAAGAAAAAAACCAGCATGAAGGCGTTGCTATGACAGAAAACTATCCAGATAAATTCAGACCGGCTGGAACGTCCAGTAATGTCGAATGCACGTTGGAAATAGAGTTTAATGGCCAGTATGGGACCCATAGCAAAAGCCCTCCTTTGGGATCAATTGAGTCCCCTGAGTGAGAGTTTAGCTCTTAGGTTTTGCCCGGTTTTCCGGGTCTATTTAAGCAGCAGCTGTCGCGCCACTTGATGCAGCACGGATAAACGCGCTGCGCATCTCACGCGATGGCGTGACTGTATCTGATAGGCCTTCAATCGCTTCATCCGCGCCGAAGAAGATGTACGCCTCGGGCAGCAATTGTTTGCTGAGGGTCTCTAGAACCTGACGCTGGGCTGGCCGGGCAAGCCCGCCAATCACATTGCTACACAAGATGACGTCGAAACCGCCCAGATCCGAGGCTGGATTGAGCAAGTTCTGGCGCCGAAAGAAGACCGAGCCGCGCAAATCGTCATTGATCTCCCATTCACCATTATCAAGACGATTGAAATTAGTGATCAGACGATGAATGGACAGACCCTTTTGAACGTCGAAGTGGCCATAGACGCCGCGCTTCGCGGTCTCGACACAATCGGTTGAGAGATCCGAACCAATGATCTCAATATCGGCGCTTGCGAGCGGAGACCCAACCTCCTCTTTGAGGCGAATAGCAAGTGACCAGGCCTCTTGCCCGGTTGAAACGCCGGCGCACCAAATGCGCAGCTTTCCGGACTTTGAGAGTTTCAAGCGCTCTGGCAGGGCGTGACCCATGATTTGTTCGATCACCGCGCGCTCGCTGAAAAACGATGTTTTCTTGCTGGTGAGCGCCGCAGCGACTTCTTGTTCAAAACGGGGATTAGGCCGCGCCTTTAAGCACTGAACCAAATCATCAAGCGTCGCAAAGCTCTCGCGCCGTGAGATACTGCTGAGGCGCGCATCCATTAAGTAGGACTTGGTCGGGGCAAAATGCTGACCGCTATTTCGCAGGGCCAAGTCGGCAAGTTCGTTGAAAGTGCTTTCTTGCATAGGTCTGCGGGTCCTAAGGCTAAAAGTTACTAGAAAGCGCTATTTTGTTAAGAAAAGCCTTCAAACGAGACCGACTTCTGCAAATTTGCTTTCAACGATTTCAGCGTCGAACGGTTTCATAATGTACTCATTCGCGCCGGCGCGGATGGCTTCGCTGATATGTTCAGAGTCGTTTTCATTGGTGCAGAAGACGACGACGGGCTCTTTGCCTTTTTCTTCGCGGCGCAGCGCGCGCAAGAAGTCCAGCCCGTTCATAACTGGCATGTTCCAATCTAACAGAATGGCGTCGGGCATTTCTTTCCGGCACATATCGAGGGCCTCTGCGCCATGCGCAGCTTCCGAGACTGTGAAAGAGAGGTCTTGGATGATCCGTCCCGCGACGGTGCGCACGACGCGTGAATCGTCGACAATCAAACAGTGCTTCATGACGGACCCGTTAAAGTTGCAAACCACACCGATTATGGTCGAAAACAACTTAACAGACTGTTAGCCACTCGCGCGCAGGCCATGTGCTACGAAGCTGACATGTTCTTCAGCGGCGATTGCTGAAATCTCACCGCCAAGATCGTCAGCAACCATTTTTGCAAACAAGGGTTGAATGGTTTGCGCCGACCAGCCTTCTTCAGGTGTTCCACCATTGAGGATAGCCTCGGTGAACCCAGCGAGCCGGGCTTTGGGACCTTTTGCGTCCGCTGTGATCCGCAAACCAGTATCGTCATTGGCGACGTGCAGCGAGACAACACCGCCGCGCGGGATTGCCATCGTGGCCATAATGACAAGGTTCATCAGCACGCGCGCATGGCCGCAGCTGAAATGGTCTGTGTCTATATTCCATTCAATGCTTGGCTTATGGCTCTTCATGAACCCCTCGACGATGCGGCGGACATCATGGCGGTCGGCGGCTGTATCGGACAGACCTGCCGAGCCAAAAGCATAGCGCAGTAATTGGATGCGCGCGCCGGCCGCTTCTGCACCATTGTGCAAAAGCTGTTCTGCTTGTGCTTTCATGTCTGCGTCGCCTGGCTCCTCCAAGAGCTCCAGCGCGGAGTTCACCGACGCAACAGGCGAAATCAGATCATGGCAGATGCGAGACGCAATAAAAGCCGCGAGCCGGGATGGTTCAATCATCTCAAAACCTCAGTAAACCGAATAGAATGTCTCTAACCGATTCGCGAAGATTTGACGTGTCTAATCATTCAGGTCTTCAGGTCGGTCGATATCATCGAAACCATCGCGCGCGCTCTTAAAGGTGAGGAAGAACAATCCCCCCGCTAAGGCCATGCTCAGCAGCGCACCCAAGCCGTAAGCGATCCAGCCATGCAGGCTCATATGAACGCCCAAGTCGGCCCACATGATCGAGACCGCCCAAAATGTCAGGCCCAATCCCACAATGGCCGCGATGATGAAGAGCAGAGTTGTTTTCATAGGGGAGATCTAGAGGGCCACAGCGTTCTGTCTAGCGTTGATGCTGAGATCGCTCACACCCGGTGACCAGACTTCGTTCATGACCGAATTGAAATCTCGCGAATTACGACAAAAGCTTGCCAGCGACAGCTACTGGTTATTAAGTCTTTAACGGCACAATTCTTGAACGAAATGGTTTGATAGAATTCAAGTGCTGCGGGAATTGTCCCGTTGCGGGAGTACGCCGAGTGTTAAAGTCTATGTCAGCCGGAATGCGGAGCCTGATTGGCATCGGCGTACTTATCGGCCTATCTGCCGCAACCGTTCTCGTCCTGGATCTTGAAACGGACGACTCGGCTCTACCTGAGGCTGACCCTATAATCATGCCCAGCTTGGCGTCTTTGCCGATTGATGCGGAGGATTTTGGAATTGCTGCGCCGCTTGAAGTGCGCGTCGCAAAATTGAAACGCCGCGAAACGCTTTCAGACGTCATCAAACGCTTGGACCTGCCAAACAATGATGGACATCAAGCGCTTTACAGCCTGACCTCGTCGGAGCTTTTAGATGCGCGTCGCGCGCGTCCTGGGATGGAGCTGACGGCCCACGTCTCTGAAAACGCGTTGAACGCGATTAGTGTTGAACTCGACTCCAGCCGCCGGTTGCTCGCCAAACGCATGCCGGATGGCGCGTTTCAAGCGATGGCTTTGGACTCCAAACTCATTCCGCAGCCCATGATCGTACGCGGCAGTATCGAAACGAGCCTTTATCAAGATGCCCAAACGCTGGGTGCAGAAGACCAGCAAGTCGTCGATTTCGCGCAAGTGTTTGCGTATGATCTCGATTTCCAGCGCGAAGTTCATCCAGGCGATGAGTTTGAAATGGTCTTTGACGTGCTTACCGATGAGCGCGGGAATGTCATTCGCCGCGGCGACGTTCTTTATGCGGCGCTGAACGGCAAGGCGGTGAACAAATCCTTCTATCGGTTCACGACGCCTGACGAAAATATCACAGACTATTTCCAGGAGAATGGCGAAAGCTCGACCAAGTTCCTGATGAAAACGCCGATCAATGGCGCGCGGCTGTCATCCCGTTTCGGTAAACGGCGCCATCCGATCAGCGGCTATACACGGTTGCACAAAGGCACTGATTTCGCAGCACCAACGGGTACGCCGATTTATGCGGCCGGGAATGGTGTGGTTGAACGCGCTAGCCGATATGGCGGTTATGGCCACTATATCCGCATTCGCCACGCCAAGGGCTATAAGACGGCCTATGCCCACCTTTCGCGCTATGGCCGTGGGATCAAAGCTGGACGCAGCGTCCGCCAGGGCGACGTGATCGGCTATGTTGGATCCACTGGCGCATCCACTGGCCCGCACCTTCACTATGAAGTCTATAAGAATGGCCGCGCCGTCGACGCGATGCGGCTGAAGCTTCCAACCGGACGTAAGCTCGCCATGGATCCTGAAATCCTCACCGAGTTTGAGGTTGAGCGGGACCGTATCGATGAAATTCGTCTGGCCGAGAATCCCCCCGTTCCGGCAGTGCTAATCGCCGCGGCTTCAGCGTCAGCGCAGTAAAAGAAACCCGCCGGGTTAATTCGGCGGGCTCTTTATCGCTTCAGTATATTCAATCTTCTAGTTTAAGACGGCTGCGCCCTTCGCAAAATCGTTGGGGACGCCATTAATCGTCAGACTGTCGGCCTCGGCATCGACTTTGATCGTCTCACCATCATGGACGCGCCCTTCCAGAAGCAGTCTCGCGAGCGGATCTTGCAATTCCTTCTGGATCACCCGTTTTAACGGACGCGCGCCATAGATCGGATCGTACCCGCGTTCCGCCAGCCATTGCCGGGCCGCTTCGGTCAACTCAACCGACATTTTGCGATCTCTCAGCAAATTGCCCAGTCGAGCGATCTGGATATCGACAATATGATCAATCTCACCGCGGCCGAGGCGTTGGAAGAAGACCGTCTCGTCAATCCGGTTGATAAATTCCGGACGGAAATGAGCCCGGATTGCGGTTGAGACTGCCTCGCGCTGCGCCGGGGTAAGCTCGCCTTCATCTCCGCTCGCAATGGCATCGGCGCCGAGGTTCGACGTCATGATCACGACGGTGTTCTTGAAGTCGACCGTGCGGCCCTGGCCATCTGTCAGGCGACCATCATCGAGGACTTGCAACAGCGTGTTGAACAGGTCCGGATGTGCTTTCTCGACCTCATCGAACAGCACGACCTGATATGGACGCCGGCGTACCGCTTCGGTGAGGACCCCGCCTTGATCATAGCCGACATAGCCGGGAGGCGCTCCGATCAATCGGGCAACCGAGTGTTTCTCCTGAAACTCTGACATGTCGAGCCGCAAGACGGCGCTATCATCATCGAACAAGAATTCAGCAAGCGCTTTGGTCAGCTCTGTCTTGCCGACCCCGGTTGGGCCAACAAACAAGAAGGACCCGATGGGCCGGTTCGGGTCCTGAAGACCAGCGCGGGCGCGTCGAACGGCGTTCGAGACGGCCTGCAGCGCATCTTCCTGTCCAACCACACGGGCCCGCAGATCGTCTTCCATGCGAAGCAATTTTTCGCGCTCGCCTTCCAGCATTTTATCGACAGGGATGCCGGTCCATTTGCTGACGACGCCCGCGATATGGTCTGGGCGTACGACTTCGGAGACGAGCCCGTCCTCGTCGCCAGCATCTTCGCTGCCTTCGACATCCGTGATGCGTTTCTCTAGCGCCGGGATGGCGGAGAATTTCAGCTCTGATGCTTTTTGCAGGTCGCCCACCCGCTGCGCTTCCGCCATCTCCGCATAAGCTCGGTCGAGCTCTTCTTTGGCAGAGGCAGCGCCTTTCAGCTTGTCCTTTTCGGCGGCCCAGGCTGTGGTGAGCTCATCTGATTTGGTTTGTAGTTCGCCGATCTCGCCTTCAATGGTTTTGAGGCGATCGACGGAGGCATCATCCTTTTCTTTTTTGAGCGCTTCAGCCTCGATTTTGAGTTGCAGCAAACGGCGATCAATCTCGTCCAACTCTTCCGGCTTGGAATCGACCTGCATGCGCAGGCGCGAGGCAGCTTCGTCCATCAAATCGATGGCCTTGTCCGGCAAGAAGCGATCCGTGATGTAGCGATTGGAGAGCGTCGCAGCAGACACAATCGCACTGTCACTCACCCGAACACCATGATGCGCTTCATAACGCCCTTTCAAGCCGCGCAGGATCGAGATCGTATCTTCAACCGTTGGCTCATCGACATAGACCGCCATGAAGCGGCGGGCCAAAGCCGCGTCGCCCTCAACATATTTGCGATATTCGTCGAGCGTCGTCGCGCCGAGGCAGTGCAGCTCGCCGCGTGCCAAAGCCGGTTTGATCAAGTTGGAGGCATCCATCGCGCCATCTGTTTTCCCGGCGCCGACCAGCGTGTGCATCTCGTCAATGAACAGAACGATGCCACCTTCAGCCTGTTCGACTTCTTTGAGGACAGCTTTCAAACGCTCTTCAAACTCGCCGCGGAATTTCGCACCCGCAATCAGCGCGCCCATATCGAGGGCGAGCAAGCGTTTTTCTTTCAGGCTTTCGGGCACGTCGCCGTTCACGATGCGCAGGGCGAGGCCCTCCGCGATGGCGGTTTTGCCTACGCCTGGTTCACCGATCAGGACCGGATTGTTCTTCGTCCGGCGTGAGAGCACTTGGATGGCCCGGCGGATTTCTTCGTCGCGGCCAATCACCGGATCGAGCTTGCCGGAGCGCGCGTCCGTGGTCAGATCGCGCGTGTACTTCTTAAGCGCCTCATAGCCCTCTTCCGCATTGGCGCTATCGGCGGTGCGCCCTTGGCGGAGCTGCGTTACGGCGGCTTCCAACAGGCTTGGCGTAACGCCAGATTGCGCGAGCGCCTCGGCGGCTTTATTATTCTTCAGGCCCGCCAACGCGATGAGCATGCGCTCAACTGTGATGAAACTATCACCGGCTTTCTTGGCGCCGGCTTCGGCGTCTGCAAACAGTTTTGCGGTGCTTTGGTCGAGCCGTAATCCGCCTTGACCACCGCTGACTTTCGGAACCGCACGTAAGGCATCATCAAGGGCTTGCACGACACGTTCGGGCTGCCCACCCGCTGCACGGATCAGATTGACCGCAAGCTGGTCGCGGTCTTCGAGCATCGCTTTCAAAATATGCTCGGGCAAAAAGAGTTGATTGGAATTGGCGAGCGCTGCGGTTTGGGCCGCTTGGAGGACGCTTTGCGCGCGCTCAGTGTAGGTTTCAAAATTCATTTCACATCCCCTTTCAAAGGCAGATTTGGGCCCGCCAATCTATGTTGCGCGGGACATGGGTTTCGTCTGGGTCCCGCTCAGCAGCAACCCGTTCCGACCTCATGTGGGAATGCAAAAACGGGTTCGCAAGCGTTAAACCTGCGAACCCGTATATTGAGTGTCTTTTGGCGTATTTATGTCGCCGGAATGAGCCCAGCTTTTTCCGGGTCACCAACCATTTTGGTCAGCGTTTTCCGCAGCTTGTTCAGCGCCTGGTGCTCAATCTGGCGCACACGCTCTTTCGAGATGCCAAGGCGTTTGCCAAGCACTTCCAGTGTCACGCTATCATCAGTCAGGCGGCGTTCTGAAATGATCAGTGTTTCGCGCTCGTTCAGGACTTGCAGCGCTTCGGCAATCCATTCTTTGCGCTTGGCATTGTCGCGCTCTTCCATGACCTGCTGGTCTGGAGTTGCGCTTTCATCTGGGAGGAGATCTTGCCATTGCGCGTCACCATCGACAGCGAGCGGCGCATTCAAAGAGCGGTCAGACGCAGAGAGGCGGGAGGCCATATTCTCAACGTCGCGCTCTGGCACGCCGAGATGTTCTGAGACCCATTTCTTGTTTGCGGCCGTCATCACTGCATCACCCGTATCATCGATTTTCGCGCGCAAACGGCGAAGGTTGAAGAAGAGTGATTTCTGAGCGGCTGTCGTTCCAGTTCGAACAATCGACCAATTGCGAAGAACATAGTCCTGGATCGAGGAGCGGATCCACCACGCTGCATAGGTTGAGAAACGAACTTCGCGGGAGGGCTCAAACCGCGCTGCGGCCTGCATCAGGCCAACATTGCCTTCCTGAACCAGGTCAGCGAGCGGGAGGCCATAATGGCGGAACTTAGAAGCCATAGAGATGACGAGCCGCATATAAGCGGTGGTCAATTCATGCAGGGCGCGTTCATCATCATGGTCTCGCCATCGGCGGGCGAGATTAAGTTCATGCTCCGCTTCGAGCATCGGCGCTTTCATAGCCTTGCGAACAAAGCTGCGATCTGGATTACCACCGGCTTGACTTGTCGTTGTCATTTCACCTCCCAAACCCGTTAAGGGTGTGTTCATAGAGGTTTACGAGACCTTCTCGCGAGTGGATCAAAAAAATCTTGAAAAAATTTCGAGCGCGCTAAAAGCGGTGTAACTAGCGTTTCAGGCGGTGCGAACCGGGTATTTCCAAACTGACCGCGCGATTTGCGGTTCATAGCTTAAGTGTGAGGCCATTTGAAATGAATGCCACGCAGCAATATGGTTGTCCTTAGCTCCTCATCGCCTTGCAGCTTCTCTACAAATTGCCATGCCCTTCGGTGTTGCACGGCAGAACTTTTCTGTCGCGAAGCATTCGAGCGTTCCCGGAATTGAAACACCAGAACATCTTGAACTCTCGGTTGTACACTCGGTTCCCTCATCAGCTGGTGTGCAAGCAAGGAAGTCCTCGGGTATTTCTGGCTCCTCACCTGATTGCCTGCATAGTGCCGGATCATTAGAAGTTAGTTCAGATGGTAGCCAACAGGTTCCAGGTGTCAGGCTGCAAGGTTCGCGAGTATCTCGTTCGGCTGGGGGGATTTCTTCTGGTTGGCAAGCTAGCCTGCCGGAATTGTCCGGCCGACAAAATAGGGCAGGTGCACACTCTGCTGTAGAACTACATCCGGATCCAGAACCCAAACCACAGGTTAGTTCGCCACTGGTGCCCTGTGGGCCACTACACCACTCGGTATCCCGGCTTCCTCTAGTGTCGCAAGTCAAACGACCTCTACGGCAGTTAGTCTCCCCAGAAACGCTGAACTCTTCTCCTCGCGCAAAGCATACTGATTCAGGCGGCGGTCCAGAGCATTCCGAGCTCACAGTTTCAGCGCTGCAAGATCCTGTCTCCCCAACTTCTTCAGCAGGTGTCCCAAGCCTTACTATGAGTCTAGGCGGTGCTTCGAGTGGCCGAATGCTGCTTTCCATATTAAGGCAAGCGGAAAGACGATTTAGATTGGCAAACTCCAACACAAACTCCTCGCCTCCCATTTGCGACAGGTCTTCATCATTTGCTGGGAAAACAATGGTCGTCTCCAAAACGCCATTGAGATTATCGCTAGGAAACCGCTCAGTGGCTGCTGGATTGTCAAGATCTATGAACTTTCTAAAACCGTTCTGACCGGGATCGGTGCTTCTCCAAAAGCCATCAACTGATGGAAAGCCAACATTCTTTAGCCTGACGGGCAGGGCCCAGTGGAACCGTCCGTTTATGCGCTCCGTGATCATAAACTCTTCATCGTCGAAGCCCGCTGAGAACTCGATTGCAGGCGGCGGCGCTATATCAACAAGACCGACTCCCAAGCGTGATCCGTCAGAGCGTCGATTGGCGATCACACCATATCGGATTGTATTGCTTCTACGGGGTGCCAAATCGATAGTCGCGGAAGCCTCTGAAGACCTAGCGAGTACGGGGACTTCGAGATCAGGATCCAAGATTTCTTCGAGTGTGACACCAATCACGGTAATCGAGATATCTGATCGAATGCTATCGAGCGTTATATCAGAGCCCGCCGCAACGAGACGGTACGATAGGGAAGACGAAGTTGCGGGAAACGTGTTGCATCCGTCTGTCACCGCCTCGACTTCTACACGAAATGGGGGGAAGCTTATTAGATCTGGGTCTATCAGCGGAGGCGGTTGCGGAACCTCAACGCCGTCCGGTAGGGCGCTGATATCTGAACCTGGCCCGGTGTCTCTGATACTATCTCGCAAAGCTTCGCGAACATGGTCAGGAATAGGATCGACTTCTAATATCGGGCGGTCATTGCTGCCAATATCTGGTCGATCTATCGGAAGGTTTGCAAGCCCACCCGATTCGGGATCATCCGCAGGATCGCTCGCGCAAGCAACTAAAAATAACGATAGTGCAAGTACTATTTTCTTATTCATAATGATGCCCCCGTTGAATATTTAAATAACACGAAAGTTATCGCTTTGGAAGCCGCGATAAATGGACTTTGAGAGTTTGATTGAGCCGACAATGAAGGTAGATTACTGGCGTTTGATGTCTCCCATACGGCCAAAACGGATGATCTGAGCGTTCTAAACTCGCCTCACCTAAGCCGCTTAATCGCGCCCCAATCCGACCCACTCCCGCGCCCGATACACTGCTGCGCATCTCCTCCTGATGAGAGGCTTGTCCGGATCGGCTTGGCAGGGGGGGAGAGCGGCAGTTCACTTCGCGTTTGATCCAAGCGCGCCTAGTCTCTCATCTCCTCAAGGGTACGCCCTGTGAGGGGTTTGGTGTTGGCTCATTTACTGCAGGCTGGAGTGTTGAGAGTCGTCACAAAACAAAAAGCCCCGCCAGTTTGGCAGGGCTTTTCATTAAGTCTCTTCGCCGCTTTCCGGCTCGCCCTTTCAGGCGGCCTTCTTCTTTTTGGCGAGGGATTCTGCCAAGCGGTCCATGGCTTTGCTATGATCAATGCTTTCAACCGCAGCCAGTTCACGGGCCATACGATCGAGCGCGCTTTCATAGAGCTGACGCTCAGAGTAAGACTGCTCAGGCTGATCTTCCATCCGATGCAGGTCGCGCACGACTTCTGCGATCGAGATCAGATCCCCGGAATTGATCTTGGCTTCATATTCTTGGGCCCGGCGGGACCACATGGTGCGTTTGATACGCGCCTTGCCGCCGAGTGTTTTGAGGGCATCGTCAACCAGTTTGGAGCCTGCAAGCGCACGCATTCCGGACGCAATCGCACGATTGGTCGGCACACGCAGGATCATTTTGTCCTGGTCAAACGAGACAACATAGACTTCTAAGGTCATGCCAGCGACTTGCTGTTGTTCAATCGCGGTGACAGTGCCAACGCCGTGGGCTGGGTACACAATTTTCTGACCTGCTTCGAAATCCAATTTCGTTGCCGCATCTGCTGTAGCCATATGGGAAACCTTTTCTTCTACGCAAACGAGCCACGTTGCCGGCGAGAGTTCTCGTCAAGTGCCGACTTAAGCATGGCTCGGATATGGTGTTGTGACAGAATTGTATAGCACAAAGACGCGCTTTTCTCAATAGCCGCGTTCAATTCTCATTAACATGTTCCAAGATCGGGGGTAAAATCCCTACGCAGCAGGCATTTCCACGGTAAATCGCGCCCCGCCAGAGGGGCGGTTTTCGGCGATAACGGTGCCCATATGGCTGGCAATGATCTGCGCGACGATTGAAAGCCCGAGCCCTGAATTATTGCCAAAGGCAGCGCCTTCGGGACGGTCCGTGTAGAACCGCTCGAAGATTTTCTCGAGCTTATCCGCCGGAATACCTGGTCCATTATCTTCGACCAGAATGCGCGCTGTGGTTTGAGGGCCTTGGCGCCCTTGCTCGAGCGTCACTTTCACTATGTCGCCTTCAGGCGAGAAGGAGCGTGCATTGTCGATGAGGTTTCGTAGCACCTGGCCGAGAGGTCCCTCACGCCCACGGACGGTTAGCCCGGCATCCATGGTGGCGTCTTCAAACGTAACTTTTACATCGCGTTGATGCTCCAGGCCTTCATAGGTGCGAATAATCTCTCGGATGAATCGCGAGATATCGAGCCGTTCGGTCGGGATCCGTGTGTACTCAGCTTCGAGACGCGACGCATTAGAGATGTCCGTGATCAGTCGGTCGAGCCGCTGTACATCTTGCGCGATGACTTTCCGTAATTTCTCCAGGGCGACCGGATCATCCTGAACCATTTCCGCTGTTTCGACGGCGGAGCGAATAGAGGTCAGGGGGTTTTTAAGCTCATGCGCGACATCAGCTGCGAAGGATTCATTGGCCGTGATGCGCTCAAACAAGGCTTCGGTCATGGATTCTACTGATTGGGCCAGGTGCCCGATCTCGTCATGCCGTTTGGAAATGCGCTCAAGGTTCAGCTTATTGCTCGCGCCGCCTCTGATCCTGTCGGCCTCGCTCGCCAGTTTACGAAGCGGGTTTGCGATCCCGACGGTCAGCAAGGCGGACGTGATCAGCGCGACGAGAATGGCCACGGCAATGAAGGGAATGAGAGCGGCGCGTTCGGCGCGAATGATCGCATCAATATCGTTCGACTCGAGCGTCAAAACCCCAACAACGGCGGAAACGTGTTGGATCGGCAGGGAGACAGAAATGATCCGCTGACCACGATCATTAAACCTCTGGCTTGCTGCCTCGTTGCCAATCAGGGCTTCAGCAAACTCTTCCTCGAAGCTGAGCGTGCGGACCGCGTCCTCGCCTTCGGAGGGGCGGAAAGAACCAAGGACCGAGACGGCCCATTCTGACAGGCTGGTGCTCCAAACCGTAAGCCGGTCTGGGTCTTGGAGAGGGGGTAAGTTTTCAACAATGACGCGATCAGAAAGGAAATAGCTATCCCCAACCAGGACCCCATCCGTGCTATAGATCTTACCGCGCATGGTTTGCGGCAGCGATAGGGATGCAATCGCGTCTTTGGCGAGATTATCGTCCAAAATCGGTTGTGGTTCGCCATAAGCGGCTTCGTCGCCGATCAGGTTCGACAAAAGCTGGGCTTGGCCCACCAAGTCTTGTTTTTTCGAGACGACGAAACTGGCACGCATTTCGTTGAGAACCATCGCGCCGATAATCAAAATGATCAGGCCGGCAAGATTTGACGCAAAGATCAGACGCGCAATCCTGGAGCCGAGCAAACGCCCGCCCCAGGCTCTGTAATTGCGTTTGTTTCGCGCCGCAGCCATGTGCCAGTCTCGTCTACCGAACCTGAACTTTAGCCGTCTGCAGCGACTTTCATAGAGACAATGGAATCTGGCTCACGTGGCGGTTCGCCTTTGGCGAGCTGATCAATGACATCCATGCCTTCGGTGACCTGACCCCAGACAGTGTATTGGTTGTCGAGGAAGCCTGCATCGTCAAAGCAGATGAAGAACTGGCTGTTCGCGCTATGTGGCTGGTTGGTTCGGGCCATTGAGCAAATGCCGCGAACGTGCGGTTCGGCGTTGAACTCTGCTTGCAGGTTTGGCTTGTCTGAGCCGCCCATTCCGGTGCCATTCGGACAGCCCACTTGCGCCATGAAGCCATCGATCACGCGGTGGAAGATGATGCCATCATAGAAACCCTCACGCGCAAGTTCGCGGATACGGTCGCAATGACCTGGGGCAAGGTCGGGGCGCAGTTCAATTGTTACGCTACCCTTTGAGGTTTCCATCAGGATTGTGTTTTCGGCATCAGCCATAGCGAGAAGCTCCTATAAACGGTTTCCACCCCGCATAAGCGCTTCGTGTGGCAGTTAAAAGGCCCGATTAGCGGTCGTTGCCCGCGATATCATAGAAGAGCGAGAAATCGATCGGCAGGGCGTCGCGAATATATTGGCGCACGAACAGGTTCTGATCGGCGATCGCCTTGCGGGTGACGTAGACGACATCGAACCGTCGCAGAGGAGACCAATCGGCCAGGCTTGGATCGTAGACTCCGGCTTTAATATCAAAGACCGCCGACTTGACCTCACCGCCGGGCATCCGCCGCATGAGCACGACGGTCCGCGCATTGCCTGTATCGGTGACACCGCCCGCCATGATGATGGCTTGCAGCGGATCAATCTGTCCGGGCATGTCAAACATGCCAGGGCTCGTGACATCGCCGCCGACAAAAATGCGCTGCGATTGCGTGCCAGCAAGCAGGACATCAATGTCTGGATCGTTTAGTTCCGTCGCCATTGCCGATTGCACACCAGCGCGGACTTCATCAACGGTTCGCGCCGCCGCTAAGATGGGCGGCGAGTAGGGCATCCGAAACAGGCCATCTGGTCCAACTGTGACAGTGCGGCTGAGTTCTGGAGCGGAATGCACGATAACCTCAAGCTGATCGCCAGGGGCCAGCAAGTAAAATGCATCGGCGCCATCCTCATGGCGCCATTCTTTTTGTGGAAATACTGCCGACTCTACGGGAGCGTTCGTCTGGCACGCGGACAGAACAATTGGAATCAAAGAGAGGCCGAGCAGGCGGTTCATAACACGCTTTCAGTCCAACGAAATAACCAGCAAAAACCTCGGCGTTAATGTTTAAAGAAGTATCAAGCGGTTAAGAAGAATCTGTTCGAACCGACGCTTGGAGCCGATTGCAATGAGCGACATCACTGACTGGGGACCTACTGGTGTCGTCCCGGCGGATGCAGCCATCGTGCCTTCGCGTCCGCGGTTGGGATTTGCTGATCTTGTTCTCCAATTGTGGCGCGCGAAGTGGCTCATGATACTGGTCGCAATTCCGATTTTCGGGATAGGTCTGTTTATCGCATTCCAAATGCCGACCATGTATGAGTCGCGGTCATCACTATATGTCACCTCTGGCGACGAGGTGCGCTCCAGTTCGATCTTAAGCGATCCGAGCTTCGATCCGGGGCCTGGGATCCAGGAAGTCCTGCTCGGCGAGCTGCAGATTCTGAAAACACAATTGGTTGCCGAGCGGACGCTCGCGCGCTTCCCGCTCGACCGGATCTATCCAGACCTTGCGGAAGCTCGCGGGAAGGCCATCGCGGCCGCCCGCCCCGAAGAAGGCGACGCCATCGAATTTGAATACTTCCAGAAAGCCGTTGATGAACTCTTAGAGGGCTTTGAGGCCGATGCGTCACCAAACTCCAGCATCATCTCAGTCGGGTTTAAACATAAGGACCCCCGCATTGCCGCAGAATTTCTGAACGCTGCCATGGCGACGTACTTGCAACGTCGTGCAGAGCTGTTTGGGAGTCGCCCGGTCGATCAGCTTCGCGCTGAACGCAAACGATTTGAAGGCGAACTATTGGAGGCGGAAGCCGCGATCTCCGAATTCTTGCGTGAGAACGATATTCGGGATTTTGCCAGCGAGCGATCAACAGCCCAGAATCTGTACTCGGTGATTTCAGGCGAATTGCTGGATGTGCAAGCCCGCCGCAGCGCCTCACAAGGCCAACTTGCGCGCACGCGGTCGCAACTAGAGACAACCGATTCAGAGCTTGATCTCTATGTTGAAGATTCAAGTGCGCAACGTTTACGAGAGCTTGAAATCGAACGCAATCAGGCGCTGGTGACCTACACGCCTGAGAGCCGCCGCGTGCAAGCCATCGATCGCCAAATCGCGGAATTGCGAACCTTCCTGAATGAACAGAACGCTCTGGTCGGAACTGTTCGCCGTGGACCGAACCCAACGTACCAAGCGCTGGAGACGGCCTTGAATACAGTGGAAGCCGAAGTGCAGTCGCTCGAAAGCCAGCGCGCTGAGCTCCAGCGCCAGCTGCTTGCTGTTCAAGCTAAGCTGAATCATTTCACCGAGCTCGAACCAGAATGGAATGAATTGTTGCGCAATCGCGATCTTATCGAAGCCAGTGTCCGCGCGATTGCCGAACGTGAGCAGCGAGAGAACACGGTTGCTGGTTTGACGGCGCAAGCCGCCGACAGCGTGAAAGTAACCGAGCCCGCGACGATTCCCTTAAAAGGCAGCAGCCTAAAGCTTCCGGTCGCGCTTTTGTCGCTTCTATTCGCTGGCTTCACGGCCCTCTTGGTCGGCCTGATGCGCGCTCACGCGCGAAAGGGTTTTTCAACCGCGAACTCGCTTCAACAAACCTTAGGGATGCCTGTTCTCGGTACCGTCAGCCGCGCCTGAGAAAACTGCTGCTATTTCATTAACCATGCGCGTGGTACTTTTAGTGGATACGTATTGAACCCGAGTGCCCTATGCGCGATCTTCGCGAAGACCTTGATCCGATTTGGAGATCTGCAACGCGTTTAAGCGCGCGGTCTAATGGTGCGCGGATCATAATGTTTACATCAGCCGTGCGCGGAGAAGGTGTCTCAAGCATGGCGGCGAGCTTTGCCGCACTGGCCGCGCGGCGCTCTGAGAAGCCGGTTTGGTTGGTTGATCTCGACCTGCGGGCCAATCCCCAATTCAACGCGTTCAAGAAAGGCTTCGCGCGCGACATTGGTAGGCTGGGACGCACTTTTGATGCGTCCTTGCGCCAAACACCGATCTTCAAAATTAGTCCTCGACCCGCGGACGGGCGCCTCGATAAGCTTCTGACGGTCAACGAAGTCGATGGTTTGTCCTTACTGGTGACGCGATTTCGCGGCGAGCGTCTGGGCGCGGGTCAAACGGTCAGTTTGCAACCTTCTCCAGACTGGTGGCAGGCGGTACGACAGATTTCAGGATGGATTGTGATTGATGCCCCGGCGCTCTCACAGTCCTCAGCGGCACAAACGATGGCGAGTGTCACGGATGGCATCGTCCTCGTCGTCGCGGCCGATCATACGACGCCCGCGGAGGTCGATGGGGCACAAAGCGAGCTCGAAGCGCGCAATGGCCGTGTCTTGGGCGCGGTATTGAACAGGGTGAAGGCCGATGCACGGCTCGCTGACCGCTTCAGCACCTAGCGCCAAGACAGGCTCGGCTGAAACCCGGAGCAGCCGAATCGAGTTTGCCTTGCTGGTCGCCGTTCTATTGGTCTTCAGTGAAGGGATACTACCGCGTTTGCTGTCGAGCGAGCCATCGGCGGAGGGTTCGCCGCTGCTGCGTTACCTTTGGTTACCCGTTTATGCGGTTACCTTCGCCGCGATAGTTTGGAAGATCAAAGATGTCGCGCAGACATGTTTGCGGCTCCCGTTTCTGATGGCCTTGCTCGCGGTTTGCGCGCTGTCATTTGCCTGGTCGATCGATCCTGGCCTGACGCAGCGACGGAGCCTCGCTATCATCATGACAACTGCCGCCGGGATCTTTATCGGGACTCGATACTCGTGGCGAACGCTGATCCGAGCCCTCGCAGTAACCTGGTTCATTATCGCGATCACTAGCTTTTTAGTTGGCGCTCTCTCGCCTGCGTTCGGGCGCGATATGGAGATCCACGCTGGCGCTTGGAAAGGGCTCTTTTATGAGAAAAACCAGCTTGGCGGTCATATGGCGCGCGCAGTCCTGTTTGGCGCGTTCCTGATCATCATGGACCGGCCTTATCGGCTGTATTGGGCCGCGTTGGTTGGTTTGAGCGGCCTCCTTGTTTTCCTCTCAGACTCCATGACTGCGCTTCTGGGGCTTGTGATTGGATTAGGTGTTCTGGGCGTCGCTGCGATCATGAAGCGCGGCATTGCAGCGGGGCTAGCCGTCACATGGCTCGCGGCGGTTGGGGGCGCGGCGGGACTTGTTGTCCTAGTCTTCTTTCCTGAACTCGTGGTTCAGGCCCTAGGGCGGGATCTAACCCTCACAGGTCGGACAGATATTTGGGCGACTTTGATGGACTTTATCGCTGAGCGTCCAGTTCTGGGATATGGCTATGGTGCCTTCTGGGATGCTGGCAGTAATCCCGGCAACTGGGTTCGAGAGCTGCTGCAATGGGATACGCCAACCGCTCACAATGGCTGGATTGAGGTTACGCTCGCACTTGGACTGGTCGGACTTGCCTTGCTGACATTTGATTTTCTGCTGACCCTCTGGCGCGCCGTCTTGTCTTCGGTAAGCACTTGGACCGGCGTCTTTGCGCTCGCGTTTTGTGCGCAATTCTTCCTGTTCAGCTTGTCCGAAAGCGCTTCGCTGCAGCAGAATTCTATTGTCTGGCTGATCTATGTCACCCTCGCCGCAAAACTTGCGCATCGCCCGAAAGGATTGATTGCCGTTAAGCCTGTTCGGCCAGGTTTGCCGCGTCGCCCGATGATGCAGACATAGATGTTTTCGCTTTGAGCGCTGCGGCGCCGTAAAAGCGAACATCAATCCACCAGAACACTTTTGCAATACCGCGTACCGCTCGATCGAGTTGGAAGGCCCGCCCAGGGTGTCGAACAAGGCTCAATCCGGCCCATTGGAGTCCGTGAAAAGCGGCTTTAGCGGCGCCAATCAGCATCCAGGATACGACCAGTTTAGGATGCGCGCGATTGCTGCGCCGGGCAAGCGTGATCGGCGCTTGTCCGTAAGAAAAAGCGCGGCGCAATGTGTAGCGCAGCGCGATGCGAGATGGCAGCGGATGCTCCCAAACCGGGGCCTCGCTTGCCCAGGCAAACCGGCCTTTCGAGCGGCGCGCACGCCTAAATAGTAAATCGTCTTCGCCGCCAATCTCGTTCATTTCGGTATCGAACCACGGAGTGCCACCAGAGATTTTAGAGAAGTCGATGAGCGCGTTCCCGCACCCAAAAGAGTCTGTAATATAACCCGTTGAGAGCTTGGGCTCACGTGCGAAGAATTGCTCGAAATAGGCGTGGTGTCGTCTCTGCCCTTCTGGGAGCGCCGTCCGAACCGGTCCAAATGTGACCGCAGCAGGGAAGCGCTGATAGTTCGACAGGAGCGATTCGATCCAGTTATCTGGGGCCGTCTGGTCATCATCGAGGAATGCCACAAGGTCGGTCTCGACGGCTGTCATTGCGGTGTTGCGGGCGTTTGCGACACCTGGTGCGGGCTCATGTATGGCGACAAGATCAATCGCGCTAGGACACTCACTCATGAGTTGCGCAATCGCCTCCGACGCTGTGGCGCCCGGTGTGTTGTCGACAATGATTAGTTTGAAACCGGTCTGCGCATAGGACTGCCGGAACAGGCTTCGCACTGCGGTTTTAACCCCTTCAGGCCGATCAAAAGTGGGCACCACAACACTGATCACAGATGCGCTCCATATAAGGCAGCGCGGTACAGTTTCAGGCCAAACAATCGTGCTTTGATCGGGGCAAAACTCGTCTGTGCCAATCGCAAAGCCAACGACATAATAGGCTTTTGGCCGGGCATCCGGCTTAGCGTTTTCGCCATGCGGTAGAGCGGTGTTGCTGACATCGTGTCTGGGTGACGCTCTATCAGTCGGACGAAGTTGCTTACCGAGCCCGCATACTTTTCAATCAATTTGGCATCAGTGTCTAAGCCAAGGTGGGTCGCCGGATTGTCGATGTGTAGGACGGGATATTCTGCGGCAACCCGCAGACCCCAATCAATGTCTTCCCAGCCCCAGCCCTGAAACCCGAGATCGAACCGGATCGTCTTCAAAATTTCTTGGTGCGCAAGAATGTTGGAGGTGAAAACATATCGCCCCGGCGCCTGTGCGCGGATCTCTGCCGGTAAGCATTCCGACGCAGACGACTGCGCCGCATGAAGACGGGTCTCGTCGGTTGGCCGGGCATGAACAAGGCTAAAGCCGCCAGCGATCAGTGCTGGCTCCGTTTGTGTTTTGCTGCGCTCAAGATATTCGGACAGAAAGGTCTCGCGATCCGGCTGCATATCTGCGTCGAGGAACAGAATCCAATCTGTCTCTGCGAGCGCTTGCAATCGATTGCGGGCATGACTGCGCCCGATATTTTTCGGGGCGCTGATCAGGCGCGCAGGACCAGGGAATCGCATCACATGGCGCACCAGCTGACTTGTCAGATCGGAATCGAATGAGCCGTCATCAAAGATAAGCAGCGTGCACTGCTCCGCCCCTGGAAGCCTGGCGAGACTGCATAGCAGCGCGTCCGCGCTATCTTTCCAGGTCGGCACACAAATCGTGATCTGGGCCTCACCCGCTTTCGAGTTCGAGAACACGTCTTCGCCGGCATCTGTCACGCCAACCGGAAGATGGCGTGTTAGATCGAACTCTTGAGAGGGGTCCCAGTTCTTCATGACTAGCGCAGCTTTGCGGCGTCGCCCAGCAGGCGTGGCACCGTCATGATCATGATGTAGCAATCAAACCAGAGGGAGGACCGGTTAACATATTCCATGTCCAACCGAACTCGCTCACGGACGAGATCCTTGGTGTGAACCGGGCCGCGCGAGCCATTGATTTGCGCCCAGCCGGTAATCCCTGGTTTGACCCGGTGGCGGTGCGCATAATCTGCGACAATGCTCTGAACTGCTTGTTCTTCAGTCGTCATACCGACCGCATGCGGGCGAGGACCGACAATCGACATTTCCCCTTTCAAGACATTCACCAGCTGCGGCAGCTCATCCAAAGATGCCTGACGGATGATCCGGCCAATGCGGGTGATACGTGGGTCATCTGCGACAGTCTGCTGAGACATGCTCGTTTCAGCCGCTGGATCATCGCGCATCGAGCGGAGCTTCCAGACTTTAATAATCTGATTGTTGAAGCCATGACGGTTCTGACGAAACAAGACCGGGCCTTTGCTTTCCAGTTTGATCGCGGCCGCTAAGACAAGCAAAAGGGGGCTAGACGCGATCAACATGACGCTCGCAAAAATGATATCAAACAAGCGCTTCGAAACAGCGCGGCGTATATCGTGAGGACTGCCCGAAACATAGGCCGCAGGCGAGTGGGCGATTTTAGCGAGGCTCTCAGTTTCTGGATCAAACCCCTCAAGATCGAGCAATAGAACCACGCGTTGGGGTAGAATACGCAACCGATCGACCAGGTCTTTCACTCTGTGGCGTGCATCAGAGGTCACGGTCACGACAATACGATCGATTTCGGGTAAGCGCTCCCACGTGAGGAGATCGTCCAGGCGTCCTAATAATGGCGCGCCCGCCATATTCCGGGGTGCACGTGACAATCGGTCATCAAAGATACCGACAATGTTCAACTCACGGCTCTTCGCATTTCGTTCAATCATGCGGCGAGCGTTAGGCGTGGCGCCAACAATCACAACATTTTCACCAATCAAACCTGCACGTGCCATTTGCCGCCCGAGTACAGTGAAAATGATGTGAAAACAGGTGACTGTGATCCAAGTTGCGAAAATAGCGAGAACTGCCCAATGCACGACGTCCGCCGGGTACAACCAGCTGGTCAGAAATGCGAGCGCTGCTAAGGGCAGGCCTGATCCGTAAGCGGCGATAACAACCTGATCCAAAATCGCCCGATTGAGCCTTAATCCGTACGCGGATACGTTTCGCAGTCCCCAAGACGTAATTACGGGGATTAATAAGAATGGTAGAATCTGGGACACTGTTGCAGAAAGCAAACCGATTGCAGATTGCTCCAGGAAGTAAAGCATAATGAGCGTTGCAACGGTTAGGTCAAACCAACGTACGATCATCCTTAAACCTGACGCTCTTATCGGCATACGCCGGGCTGGTAGGCGTGCGGAATCGACATCTACAGTGTCATTTGCCGGTGATATAAGGGCAGGCGCGGCGTTCGAAGCGCCAGCTACTGGCTTGGTTGCCAGTGCTTCAGCCTTACGCGTTAAACCTGTTGGCATAGATATCCCTCGTCCACCCAACCCCGGTCTCGCACAGCAAGATCAAGGTTAACCTTCGCCCTTCGTAAGGTTCAATGCAATTCCAAGACCGCTCGGCCGAAAGAGCTGCATTTCTCATTCTGTATCGTTGATTACAGTTTATCCTTGACCCACTCGCGGGTCAGGAACCCGTCAATCACGTCACACACCAAACCGATTTCGGTCAGCGCGCTGATATAGCGATCAGGGTCGACCAAAGGTTTCCAAACAGAGCCGGCCTCGAACTGGTCATCTGCTTCCAAAGCGAGGGTTAAATGGTCGCCTTCAAAGATGCCGCGCAGCTTCCCGCCTTTGAAATGCCGTTCTAGCGCGATGAGGCGTTCCATACGGTCAGGTGTCAGTAGAGCCCGGGCCTCAACCTGATCGTCGGAATAGATCGTAAAGTTGTCCTCGAGTTCTTTCGCGACAAGATCGACTTTCTGCAGGCTATTGTCGCCAAAGAACCCTTTCCACCAGCCTTGGCGGGCAATCAAGGTGCGCCCCAAAAAGCGCTCGGGATACTGGATGTGGAACAATAGTCCCTGGAAAACGGTGACGGTTCGACGGTTTTTGCCGGATCCACGCTCTTCCGTCATCTTACATTCGACGAGGGAGAAATGAGTTTCAGCGCGGTCCCCTTCGATCAAATCCTCGAAGTCACGATCATCATAGCTGGGAAGCAGCTTTGCATCTCGCAGAGTTTGAAAGGCCGGCGTGGGAGGCAGGTCATCTCCGCTTGCCCCAAACATTTTGCTCGCGCTGTTGGTTTTAAGGGCGTGCGAGCTGATCCACGAACCAGCCGATTTCCAGTCCGCTATGCCACTGACATCAGGGTGTAGGGTTTCATATCTGAACCCAAAAGACTCTGCGGCGGCCCCAACAACCAACTGTTTTGTCTCGGATTTAACGCGAAATAGGGGAACCCAGGCGGCGGCGCTTCCAATTCCTGTAACCGCGATCGCTCCGAAAATAACGATCATCGCGCCAGCGCCGCCGGTTGCGACCAAAACGATGAGCGCTAAGGCTCCGACTATCAATCCCGTCCAAAGCGTTCGGCTGCGCGCTTTCGAAATGATCGACCGGCGTTCTGACTCGCGTGCAGTAAGTGCCGGTTCGAGCACGTCCGTCCAAACCTTTACCGCATTTTTAAACTCCGGACGCTGTGCGACCAGCGCCGAAAAAATGGCGTCTGTGATCCCGCTAGCCATGTTCGATCCCTTTTATTCGTCCTCGCCCCAAAGCGGTTTGTCAGGTGACACAACGGCTGACAAACGCGACAGCAGCCGGTGCAGCGTTTCAGCTTCATCAGCGCTAATGGCATCGAGCAATTCACGTTCGCTCTCCATGGCGCGTGGGATGACAGCTGCGTAGATAGCTTTCCCCTCATCGGTGAGGCGCATTGGCGCCCTGCGACGGTCATCGGAGTCGATGCTGCGCTCGAGAATGCCCCGTTCAATCAAGCTGGCGGCGGCGCGGCTCACGGTCGGTTTGTCCATCAATGTGCGTTGCGCAACTTCTGTACTGGTGAGGCCTTCGCGTTCACCCAGCACCGCAATAATCCGCCACTGCCAAACCGAGAGCTCAAATTCCTGCTCATAGATTTTCGCAATTTTGCTCGAAACCGCGTTCGATAAAACCGATAGCCGGTAGGGTAAAAACCCGTCGAGACTTAGGGCAGGATTGTCGCTCATTCATGCCTCCTCATCTCGCTGCTCTATCACGAAATCCTTACTAGCTTAATATTATGGATGAATTTCTGCCGTGTGATCGGTTTTTAAACCTAGCAGTGTGGCAGTGAGTTTTGAGACATTAGGGTAATGAGCGGCGCTCTGATTTCCGTGAGGCTTAGGCGCATAGACTAGGGGTTTTGGGGTATTCTTCCCCATCTCGTTGCATTTTCTGTCGAGCCGTGCCCCTATCGCCTAAGATGCTCAGAGTGAGGGGACATGACTAATTTTGTTGGCGCTGGAGCGCAGCCATTCCCGTCTGTCTTGCCGGTCAGTCTAGAAAGATTTGATCTGAGCGCAGAGGAATACATCGCGACCACTGCCAATGGTTGGTCAGCGACGCCTTTAAATCAAGAGCGCGTTAGGGCCGGTGTCCTAGCTCATTGCTGGGAAGTTGGGACCTGCATGTTCATTGAGTATGAGCTGGGTCCGTACTTTTTTGAGGCCACGAATTCGCACGTCCAGAATGGCGGCCCGGTGATCGTGCTGGAGAAAATCTTGTCGGGCTTTGAATATGGCGATTTTGGCGGCGAAGATCGCTATGATGGGGCGGATACGATCCAGATGCGCGGCCAGGACGCGACGCGCAGGCAAATTGCAACGGCCACACGCCGCCAAGAAATCTACATCCCGAAACAATATATTGGCTTGGACCCCGCTCAACCTGTGCTCAGTAAACGTATTGCTCCAAACTCAATGATTGGCCGGATCGTACATGCCGAGTGGGACAACATGTTTCAGATGCTTGCACGCGGCGAGTCCAACGTGTCCGAGCAAGCGCTAGACCGGTTGGCCACGGGCTTGAAGATCGCCCTTGGTGTAAACCCGCAACGCGAAGACGTTCGCGTGCAGGCGCGGGAGACTCTGTTCCGACAGATTCAGCGCTTTGTCCGCGCCAATCTCGATAACCCCGAACTCAACACTTCAACGATTCTCGCGCATCATGGTGTCTCCCGGGCGTCTCTTTACCGAATGTTTGAGTCCATGGGGGGTGTTCGGAACTATATTACCGAGCTCAGGACGTCCAAGGCTCTACTTGATGTTTTGCAAAGCGGACGGGGATATGGCGCAATACGTTCAGCTCAAGACAGATGGCGCTTCTCGTCTCAAGCAAGCTTCAATCGCACCGTCCATCGACTATTTGGCAACAGCCCCAGAAAGCTCCTCTCATCTGACGCGCATCTTGATACTTCATTTCGATTGAAGTCGGATTTCGCCGCAGACTTTCTCGATAACCGTTGGGGTGGGCTCGGCCCGGATCTGCCGCTAACGGCAGCCTAATTCGCAGCGCTCGTAACTTCGTCGATCGGAATCACGTACGCGCGCGAGCAGAACTGACAGTCCACCTTCAGCGTGCCATCCGGCTCAACCATTTCACGCAAGCTCTCATCGGCCATGCCTTGTAGCGTGCCGACGAGGCGTTCCCGGTTACAGGTGCAGACATCGTCCAAGACTTGCGCATCGCTGTCCATGGCGACGCCCCCTTCGTGGAACAGGCGATAGATCAGGTCCGCCGCAGGAAGCGCCGGATCTGTCAGCTCTTCATCGGTGAGCGTTGAAAACAAAGCTTCCGCTTCGCGCCACCCGTCTTCAGTATCGCCGCGGGCATCGTCGCCCGCAATTTTCTGGATCATCATGCCGCCCGCACGCCATGTACCGCTCGCGTCCTGATGGACCGACAGACGCAGCTTGGTCTCAACCTGCTCAGAGCGATGGAAATAGTCTTCCGCGCACTGCGCCAAAGAGCCTTTGGCGAGCGGTACAATGCCTTGATGGGGCTTTAGATCGGTATTTTCATAGACAATAATCAGCCCAAGCCGTCCGGTTGCCCCGAACAGTTGCGGCATGTGTGGTTTGCCGCCTTTATTGACCTTGTTCAGCCAGGCCCAACGCTCTGGCTCATGGCGCGCATAGCCCCGTAGACCGCCAGACTTGGTATATTCGCCGACGAGCATAGACACGGGCCCATCGCCCTCGGCTTGAGCGAGGACTTTACCGTCAAACTTCATCCCGGAGCCGACCAAGGCTGAAAGCATCACGGCTTCACCTAGTATTTCGGCCAAATGATCCGGATAGGCGTGACGTTTCAGGATCGGAGAAATTGTGCCTTCAGAGAGGCGTATAACTCGGCCGCGCACGGGCAAGCCCTGCGGGCTGAAGCCAGCAACAAAATCATCCATCGGGATATTTGTCTGCGTCATAGCGCTCTCCATAGAAACGAAGGCCGCCATGTGGCAAGCCTGTGCAGATCTTACAAGGTTTCTGCGGCAGCAGGGCTCGCCAGGCCGCAAGACGCGCACTAGCTAAGCGCCATGACTGCACCTGACCGACAAGATACGTTTTCCTCGCAACGCCTGACCCTTTCATATGCCGAGTGGGGAGAGCCTTCTGCCCCGCCGCTGGTTCTGGTGCATGGAGGACGTGATCAAAAGCGCAGTTGGGACCGTGTTGCTGCGCGCTTAGCAGAGACCTATCGCGTGATTGCCTTTGACCTGCGCGGGCATGGGCAGAGCGATTGGGTGAGCGACGGCGACTATGGCGTCATGGATCACGTCTATGACCTGAATAGTCTTGTTGATGCATTGGAGCTGGAGCGGTTCACGCTGCTCGGGCATTCTTTGGGCGGGAACATCACGCTCCGTTTCACTGGCCTTTTCCCAGACCGGATTAAGAAACTGATCGCGATTGAGGGACTCGGCCCATCGCCCAAAATGCTGGTGGAACGCCAGTCTCAGCCTCTGACGGAGCGGCTCAGCAATTGGATTGAGCAGCGCCGGTCGCTTTCTGACCGGGGACCAAGGGTGATGCAAGATTTGGCCGAAGCCGAAGGGCGCATGAAAGCGGCCTTCTCGCACTTGCCAGATGATCTGATCCACCATTTGACTGAGACCGGCATCAAGACAAATCCAGATGGTACCGTGAGCTGGGCTTATGACCCAGCCGGTATGGGGCGTTCGCCAGCAGATATTTCCCACGATGATTTTGTGGAGCTTTGGACCAAGATTACCTGTCCGACATGGCTTGTCTATGGCGCCAATAGCTGGGCCTCCAATCCGGCTGAGGATGGCCGGGCGCGCCATTTCCAGAATGCGACCGTGACTTTGATCGAAGACGCTGGCCATTGGCTGCACCATGATCAGTTCGAAGACTTCATGGATCAGCTCGACAGCTTCCTTGGCAGCTAAGGTTTGGCGTCTTAGAGACGAAGACGAGCCAATACTGCGGAGCGAGCTATGAGCACGGACCCTATCATTCCAATGACGGCCGGTATCGACGCGCTCGCCCAGCGTGTTCAAGAGATTCATGAAGTAGATCCCGGCTTAGTGATCGCACTCACCGGTTCTGTCGCCTCTGGGAAAAGCACGCTTGCGCGCCATCTAGAACAAAACCTGGTGCCGCCTCTGAGCGTTGAGACGGTATCGACCGACGGGTTTCTATTCCTGACGGAGTATTTGCGAGACAATGGCCTGTTTGAGCGCAAAGGCTTCCCAGAGACCTATGATTATGCCGCCATGCAAGCTGCAATTGCGTCTGTTCGCGCAGAGCCAACAGACTTTCCCGGCTATAGCCATGTCACATTTGATCCCGACCCGGCGCTGACCCGAACCGTCCAGCCCTCCGATGTGGTGATTTTGGAAGGTCTTGGCTTTCGCCCGCGCGGCGATGATGACGCAGCGAATGAGCCGGATGTGCTGATCTATCTCGATGCTGAGTTGGAACATATTGAAGGCTGGTATCTGGAGCGATTCCTGCGCTTCTGGCACGCTGCGGAGCATGATCCGACAAGCTTCTATGCGCAATTTCGACATATGACCGAACCGGAGCTCATCGCATTCGCGAAATCGGTCTGGGCGGGGATCAACCTGCCAAATCTCGAGAACCATATCTTGCCGATGCGCGCGCACGCGGATTTGGTGGTCAAGAAAGATGCCGATCACGCGATCACAATCACGCAAGACCGTTGGATCCGCGGCGCTTAAGGGCTTGTGATCCGGCTTGCGACGACTGATATGGGCGCTCCAATCCCTAAAGGCGAAACATGACCCGCGCAGAAACCTATGCAGAGCTGAAAGCTGAAATCGACAGTGTCGTGGTGGGAGAGACTTATGTTCCTGCACGCTATGCGAGCGCAGCGTGTTTGCTGTCACAGGCCTTCGCCCCGCGCTTCTTTTGGACAGGCTTTTATGTCGTCGATCCGCTAAAGCCCGAGGAACTCGTGGTTGGGCCGTACCAAGGCACGCTTGGCTGTTTGCGGATCCCTTTTAGTAAAGGCGTTTGCGGGGCCTGCGCGGATCGCAAAGAGAGCATTATCGTGCCGGATGTGCACGCCTTCCCAGGTCATATTGCATGTGACAGCCGCACCAATTCTGAAATTGTTGTTCCAGTCTTTGACGCGAACGGCGCGCTCGCTGCTGTGTTAGATGTCGACAGCGAGCAGCCTGATGCGTTCGATGAGGTGGACCGGTTAGGGCTGGAGAATATCTGCCGAACCCTCCTCACCGCCTAGGGCCAGAACGGGTTCTGCGACCGGCGGCGTAATTTGAGGGACGGCGGCCTCGATGCGGGCAAACAGAGCACGTTCCATGATGTCGAGCTTATCTGCGCGAACCCTTGATTTGACCTCTATCGACGGATTGAAAGTCATCCATTGGTCTTCGACGGGGTGATAGAGCGGCCAGGCCGGCAATCCATCGCCATTCGGATCGCCCGTTTTTGCGAAATTCGTCCAATACAGCCCCATCGCGTCGGTCAGCGTTTCGTCTTCCTCGGTCAGTCCCGCGAGCGGATTGTGTGATCCGAACACGAAGAAGATTTCGGCGGCATGGAACGCACCGATCGTTTGGGATTTGGACGGTGGTACGCGCGTGAAATGATAGAGATAGGTTGGCATGCCGCTCAGCCAGTTCGCACGTGCCAAGAAACGCATATGAACCCCGAACAGATCATCGCCAAGCATATCCATTTCGCCTTTTTTGTAAGTCTCCGGATCATCCAGACCATACAAGTCGATCAGATCTTTGGCGTCTGCGTCGCCATAGATCTCCGACAACAGCGCGAGGCGATCTGCCAACGCGTCTGGGAAGTCCGGCGCGAGCACAGTTGGCACTTGCATGCTTGGATAGAACAGGGTCGCTTCATCCGCGTTATAGCCCGCTAGGATTGGCACATTATGGATCGTCCCGATCTGGATCGCGCGTCCCATCAACTCCGGGATCACCACGCCGTCCACGGTCGGCAGCGCGTAGCCGCCAAGATGCATCTTATTCGGAATATGGGCGATGATATCAGCCGCGGGAATGGCGCGTAGGTCTGCAGCGCTGGCATCAGCGGCGGCGATCCCGTCAAAGAAGTCGAGCCCCGCTTCATGCATTGTCAAGCGCCCGTCAATCGCAGTGGTGAGGCCGTTCGCATTATAGGTCGAAGACCCGCTTTGCAGGATCGCTTTATGGAAGAGACCTTCGCTGAGCGGTGTGGACATGATCTCGGTAACCGATTGAGCGCCCGCGCTCTCGCCAAAGATTGTGACATTGTTTGGATCTCCGCCAAGCGCGGCGATATTGTCCTTGATCCAAGCCAAAGCGGCGACCTGGTCGAGGAGGCCATAATTGCCGGAAACCCCGCGTGGGTCATCTGCGCTCAATGCTGGGTGGGCGATATAGCCGAACGGTCCGAGGCGGTAATTGATCGTGACGAGGACGACCCCATGCTCGACCAGTTGATTGGCCTGGTAGATGCTCTGCGATCCGGCGCCGGTTTGGTGGCTGCCGCCATGGATCCAGACCATGACCGGTTGAAGGTCTGACCCGCCAGCATTCGCGGTGCGAACGTTCAAGAACAGGCAGTCTTCGCTTTCCTCCGGTGGCGGTGCGCTTTGCAGGGCGACGGTCGCGAGATGGCGCTCCACCGCATTGAGGCCCATGCCGTTGAGCAAATCGTCCAGAAACTCGCCGCTGCCGCCTCGGTTTTGTACGCATTCAGCGCCAAACGCTTTGCCATCGCGGACCCCATCCCAGCCTAGGGCGGGCTCTGGCGCGCGCCATCGCAAGTCACCTACGGGCGGCGCCGCGAAGGGAACCCCATTGACCTGGATGATGTCGTCATTGTCGCGATCGAGACCGGCTTGGATCTCACCCTGGGCGAGCGTGATCACGGGGCCATCTTCGAGAGGTGGTGGAGCTTTGGTGATCATCCACACTAAGCCACCATAGGCCGCGGCGGCGAGGGCTATAAGCGCGGCGAGCGCAATCAGGAACCATTTCATTCTTCTTCCCCATGCAACCAAAGTGGCCGCGTTACGATAAGCTCCTGGCAGAGCAGCCCAGCATCGCGGTGCCGGGACATAGATTTGTAGTCTGGATGATTCAGCGTCGTGATGAAAGCCTGCCGGGTCGGAAACGTGTTCACAAGAACGCCATCCCAATTTCCGCCGCCAATGAAAAAGCGCTCCACGGTAGCCAGAAGACTGGTAGTGCCGCCGACCTCAGCAGCCGCTTTTGTGAAGGCTTCAGAGTAGCGGATGTAAGCGGTTTCGCCCGAGCAATCCTCGCCAAACTCTGGATCAGTTTCTTTGTATTCGGCCTTAACGCGGAACTTTAGCAAGTTCACTTGGCTGATCGTGCCGTTATAGGGATCGTCTCGAAAGGCCCGAAATTGATCCGCCGTGGGTTGAAAGGCTGGCATGCGATGTCCTCCTTATCCATTGGCTGCATTAGCCTCGCCGAGTCAGGCAATGGCAAGCCTCTCTACGCGTTAGGGCGCAGCTCTGGATGTTTGAGGAAATAGCGCTCGGCATAAAATAATGCCGCTGAGTGGAGGGCGTGCTGCACTTCAAAGTCCTCATAGGCCAGAAATTCTGAGTACGGCATCTCGAGGACTTCGATCTCTTCATTGGGGTCAAGCGACTGCTGTGATGATGGCGTGCATCCAAGCGCGAGGTAATAGAACAGTTCATTGTCCTGAGTGGCTGGGTTTGGATAGCAGCGGCCGATCAGGCGCATCTCGCGCGCTTCATAGCCGGTTTCTTCGACCAACTCGCGGCGCCCGGCGATTTCCCAATCTGTCTCGCCCAGGTCTGAAACGCCGCCGGGAAAAGCGGTCAGGATCTTTTGCGCGGCATGTCGATATTCCCGGACGAGGACCACGTTTCCGGCGTCTGTCACCGGGATAATCGTCACCCAGGGCGTCTGCTCAATGACATGATAGGTCTCAACCAGATGACCATCCGCGCGCTCACACTTGTCTGTACGAATACCCAGATACTGATCGCGAAACGTCTGTTTGCTCTCTAGAATTTTCCAAGGTTTGATCAAGAATACTATTCCAGCCGCATCATACTCGCGGGGCATTTGCCGAGAGCTTCGCCCAGTTCAAACATGCGATCAGGTTGTTCTGCAAGCATTCGATTGTGAAAATCGGTAAGCCCGCGAACGTTTTCGGTTTCCAAATACCAAGTCTCTTGTTTGAAATCGCTCTCGTCTAGGATTCTAGCTGACGTCTCAGCCCGGCACCGGCAGTTCTCGGCTGAAGCGCCTTGCGACGTACATATCTCAATGCGTGTTTTGATCGCGGACTCTTTTGTATATTCCGGCCTGGCAATGATGCGCAGGCTGTCGGGGTCAATCGCGATGCGGTCCGTGTTTGGATCAACAATCACAGGGACGTCTTGCAGAGTTTTTTCCGGCGTTACGTCGAACAAGTTTTGTGCCGTCGCTGTACCGATCAGAAACAGTAATCCGATCGTCCCCACAATCGATCGCATCATTGTCCTACTCCTCTTTCAAGTGTCGATTCAAAAAGTTCATTCGGGTTTTCATCAGGTGAGTGCCGAGCGCTTCCCCGCGAATACCATGACGCTGGCCAGGATAAGTCATTAATTCGAAGACAGTTCCGCGCTGCTGTAACTCTGCCATCAGACGGGTCGTATTGTCGAAAGTGACATTGTCATCCGCCATGCCGTGGATCAGCATCAGGTTTGGTAGCTCAGTTTTCAGCTGGTCCAGGTGATAGAAGACCGATGATTTTTCATAGCCCTCGGCATTATCCTGCGGTGTGTCCATGTAGCGCTCGGTATAGAACGTGTCATAGAGCGCCCAATCGGTAACGGGCGCGCCTGCAACGGCTGCAGCGAAGGTGCCTTCGGGTGCCTGCAGGATGGTCATCAGAGTCATGTACCCGCCATAGGACCAGCCTTGGATGCCGACTTTGTCGCCATCGACATATGGCTGCGATTTCAGCCAATCGACCCCGACCAAAAGATCGCGAACTTCCGGAATGCCCATCTGGCGATAGATCACGTCTTCAAACTTGCGGCCGCGATTGGCCATGCCGCGATTGTCGAGGCGGAAGACAACATAGCCCTGCCGCGAATAGAATTGGTCTGACAGGCGTTCCCAATTGCGATTGACCGTCTGCACATGCGGTCCGCCATAGGTCTCGACCAAGGCAGGGTATTTCTGGCTTGGATCGAAGTCTGGCGGGAGTTGCACGGAGTAATAGAGCGTCTGACCGTCATCAGCCGTCAGCGTGCCATAGTCCGGTACCGTATGGTTCTCCAAGTACGGCGCATATGGATGCGTCTCATCCAATTTGTTTTCCTCGATCCAGGTGATCAAAGAGCCATCCGCACGGTACAGACCCGTCTGCGAGGGCTGGGTCGGGCTCGAACTGACCCCAACAAAACTCTCGCCATCAGGTGCCATTGTGACCGCCCAAAATTTTCCAAGCGCTGTGATCCGCGTTGGCTCACCGCCATCGATCGGAATGCTGTAAAGGTGGCGCTCAAGCGGCGTGTCGCCAAAACCGGTGAAGAAGATTTGTTCCGCTTCCTCCATGATACCAACCACCGTATCAACGGTGAAATCATCCGGTGTTAGCGGCACGAACTCTTCGCGTGCATCCGCGCGGCTGGCGAGGATTTGGCGATGCCCGCCAGGCGTTTCCGCGCTGAGTGTGTACATGGAGGCAGCCGTGCTGAAGTCGCTCTGCAGGTTGATCCATGTTTCGTGAATTTCACTGAACACATAAGCTGGGTCTATTGCCATGCGCTCGCCATCAGACGGCATTTTTACTGTTGTGATGTCATAGTCGGTTTGGTCGCGATTGATCCGGCCAATGAACAGATTCTCGCCGCCGGTGCGGCCTTTGCGGAAATAGACGCGGGCCAGATACTGATCCGTGGCTGGACCCCAATCATCGCGGCGCCAGTTAATCTGTGTGACTTCGCCGGTCGTCATGTTTCGCACGAAAAGATCGACAATTGCGTTCGGTCGACCCGCGCGTGGGTAGCGTTGATCGATGACGGTGACATCTTCGGCGGCAATATCAAAGCGCGGGATGATATCGACCGTGCTTTCATCGACCTTTGTATAAGCGAAGAAGCGGTCATCCGGGCTCCACCAATAGCCAGTATAGCGGTCCATCTCTTCCTGTGCGACAAACTCTGCCACGCCGTATGCGATGGCATTTGCTGGGTCGCCAGCCGGGGTGAGGCGGCGCTCTGTCCCGGTCGCGAGGTCAATCGCATAGACCGCGCCGTCACGAACAAAGCTCACAAAGCCGCCATCCGGCGAGACTTTCGCGTCATACTCAAACGCGTCTGTGTCGGTGAGTTGTCGTGCTTCGACCCCTGAGGCTGTCAGCGTAACCAAATGCAAGTCGCCGCCAATAGGCACCAGGATCGTACTTGCTGTTCCCCAGTCATAAGCGACGATGCCTTTGCGACCCGCAATTCGTTTCCGTTCGCGCAGCGCCTTTTCTTCTTCAGAGAGTTCAACCTCTTCTGGCTCCAATATTTTGGAATCGACCAGCAGACTTTGCTCACCCGTTGCTACATCAAACTGCCAAAGGTCGAAGCGGTCGCCTTCATCCTCGCGGGCCTTCAGAAAGGTGACGCGTTTGCCGTCAGGGCTGTATTTGACGCCGCTAGGGGTTGGGCCAGACAGGCTAGGGCTGGCGAAGAGGCGTTCAATTGTGAGGGGTTCTTGGTCGACCATGGCGCTTGTCTCAGTTGGTGAAGTTTGGGCGAGCGGCGCGGCACATGCGCTCGCAAGCAACATGGCAGCCGGAATAAGAAATGATTTCAACATGGAAAGCAGGGCTAACCTGCCCCGTACCGCTTGTCAGCCCTTTAGCGCAAAGCGTTAGATCTCTTCCTCATCATCCTTCAAAATACGGTCGAGGAGTTTCTGAATTTCAGCGTTTGAATCGCCGCCGCCAAAACTCATCGCGCCTGATGAAAAAGTCGTGCCGAAGGTCTTCACCAAGGTCACGGTTTGAGCGAGGGCAGAGACGAAATCTTCTTGGGTCAGGGTCGTGAGGCGGTGCATGAAGGTCGACCAAAGCTGGCCCTGCGCCACGGCATACCGTGCGTCGAGCGCGGTATCGAAATTGGCTTGCATGAGGCGCCGCAATTGCGGTCCAGACAGGCCATCGCTTGGTCGTATCTGCGAGAAGAGGCGCATCCGGTCGGCATTCACATCAAAGACCAGCGTGACCATCGTATCGTCGATTGTGAACGTGGCGCCGTTCCCGGTGAGGCGAGCCTCCTCGTCAATCGCCGTCACAATGGCGAGCAGCGCCGCGGCAGCTTCCACTGTTGGCGCGACCTCGACATCTGGCTCAGCCTCTGGTGCGTCCTCGCCTTGCGTCGCTGGAGGTACCTCTTCCTGCGCGAAGATTGAAAGCGGTGAGGTCAGCCAGATCGAGCCAATGAAAAGCCCAGTGATGACTGCATTGCGTGCGTGAAGCATGACGACTCCTTTTGCCTCCGTCTTAGTGTATGACGCGTTGATCGCGCCGCAACGCGCAATCGACCCACGAGAGATCATGTCTTCGTGATCATGGTCTTTCATTGTGCATGCTGTCCCTGATTCGCCGTTGCCTCTTGCACTATTCTAGAGCGTGAGTAACACACGGCAAAATCGATCGAATTTGGAGCAGTACGCCATGGCCGGACCGCAATATGTTTATCACATGCAGGGCGTCTCAAAGACTTATCCTGGTGGCAAACAGGTTTTTGAAAACATCCACCTGTCTTTTCTGCCGGACGCCAAAATCGGCGTGGTCGGGGTCAACGGTGCGGGTAAGTCGACTTTGCTCAAAATCATGGCCGGGGTTGAAACGGAGTTCAATGGTGAGGCCTGGGCGGCTGATGGCATTAAAGTCGGCTACTTGCCGCAAGAACCCCAGCTCGACCAATCGCTTTCGGTGTTTGAGAACGTCGCGTCTGAATGCCCCGAGAAACAACTTCTCGATCAATTCAACGCGATCTCGATGAAGCTTGCCGAAGACTATACCGATGAGTTGATGGAAGAGATGACGGCGCTACAAGAGCAGGTCGATGCAGCCGATGCCTGGGATATCGACAATAAGATCGAAATGGCGATGGAGGCGCTCCGTTGCCCGCCCGATACAGCGGATGTCAGCGCGCTTTCAGGCGGTGAGATTCGCCGCGTTGCAATTTGCCAGCTGCTGCTATCGCGCCCTGACATGATCCTGATGGATGAGCCGACCAACCACTTGGACGCTGAAACGGTTGCTTGGTTGCAGAACTATCTGATCAACTTCAAAGGCTGTGTGATCCTCGTCACCCACGACCGTTACTTTCTGGATGATATTACGGATTGGATCCTCGAACTCGATCGCGGTCGCGGCATTCCATATGAAGGAAACTATTCGGCTTGGCTTGAGCAGAAAGCCAAGCGGATGGAGCAAGAGGCCAGGGAAGACAAAGGTCGCCAACGTGCTCTGGCGAAAGAGCTCGAGTGGGTCCGCTCCAGCCCGAAAGCGCGGCAGGCCAAATCGAAAGCGCGTATCGCGTCTTATGAAGAGATGGCGAACAAGGCCGAACGCGAAACCGTCTCGAATGCGACCATCCGGATCCCCCCGGGCCCGCGTCTTGGTAACAAGGTGCTTGAAGCCGAAAATCTCCGCAAAGCTTTTGGCAACAACCTGTTGATTGAAGATCTGGATTTCAAATTACCTCCGGGCGGGATTGTTGGCGTGATCGGCCCGAACGGCGCCGGTAAGTCGACTCTGTTCAAAATGATCCTCGAACAAGAGCAGCCGGATTCCGGAACGCTCGAACTCGGCGACACGGTTAAGCTCGGTTATGTCGATCAAAGCCGCGACAAGCTCGACGACAAAAAGAACGTTTGGGAAGAGATTTCAGACGGCTTGGACGTGATCAAGCTCGGCAGCGTTGAGATGAACTCGCGCGCTTACGTTAGCGCGTTCAACTTTAAGAAGACGGACCAGCAAAAGCCGGTCGGGAAACTGTCCGGCGGGGAACGCAACCGTGTCCACCTCGCGAAGATGCTGCGTGAAGGCGGCAACTTGCTGCTCCTTGACGAACCGACAAACGATCTCGATGTGGAAACCCTGCAGGCGTTGGAAGAAGGGCTTGAGAGCTTCCCGGGCTGCGCCGTGGTGATTTCGCACGATCGCTGGTTCTTGGACCGGATGGCGACGCACATTCTGGCCTTCGAAGGCGACAGCCATGTCGAATGGTTTGAAGGCGATTTCAGCTCCTATCTGGAAGACAAAAAGCGCCGCCTTGGCCCAGATGCTGTTGAGCCTAAGCGAGTGAAGTTCAAGAAATTTGAGCGCTAAAGCGCGAGGAGACGTTTGATATGAAGAGGCTATTTTGCGGTGCGGCGGTCATCGCCGTTTGCGCGGCGTGCGGCGTCGAAGTCCCTACGGCCGAGACCACAATCGTGACCGAGGGACCCGAGGTCGTCTCATACGAACCGTCAGAGCTTCTTTCAAAGACCCTTCCTGAATTGTCCGAAGCGCTTGCGGCTGGCGAAGCCACGGCTGTTGACTTGGTCACCGCGTATCAAGAGCGTATCGAAGCGGTCGATCGCAATGGTCCCACGCTCCAGTCAGTCTTAGCGCTAAACCCAGACGCCGTAGAAGCAGCTGAAGCGAGCGATACCCGCCGTGCAAATGGCGAAACGCTCGGCCCTCTCGATGGCATCCCGATCCTGTTGAAGGATAATATTGAGAGTCTCGATCCAATTGCCACGACGGCAGGCGCATTGGCGCTCAAAGAAAATGTGACGGGCCGCGATAGCCCTTTGGTCGCGGGTCTTCGCGCTGAAGGCGCGATCATCCTTGGAAAAACCAATCTCAGTCAATGGGCGAACTTTCGCTCAAATGACTCGATGAGCGGTTGGTCGGCGCTCGGCGGCCAGGTGCGCAATCCGCATATTCTGGATCGCAACCCTTGTGGCTCCAGCTCTGGATCAGGCGCCGCCGCAGCTGCGTCTCTGGCGGCGGGGACTGTCGGCACCGAAACCAATGGCTCAGTCATCTGTCCATCCAACGTCAACGGTATTGTTGGCTTCAAGCCCACAGTGGGCTTGGTTGCCCAAGACTACATTATTCCGATCTCATCCTCTCAGGACACAGCAGGTCCGATGACCAAGTCGGTCATGGGCTCAGCCATGATGCTGAACGCGATGGCAACCGGCGCCGCCAAGACAGATTATGTTGCCGCATTGGATGCAGACAGCCTGAGCGGCCAGCGCATCGGCGTGTTACGGTTCGCGCAAGGCGAGAGCGCAGACATTCAGACCCGTTTCAACGCGGCGCTGGAAATCCTCGAAGCGCAAGGCGCGACTCTGGTCGAGATAGAGTCGTTTTCACCAGACGCAGAGAACTATTTCGGCAATGCTTTTGATGTTTTGCAATATGAATTCAAGCATACGCTGAATGAATATCTTGCAAGCACGCCTGACGCCGTGACGACCCGGACGCTGGCTGAGCTTATCGCGTTCAATAAAGACAGTGCGGATGTCGAGCTCGCTCTGTTTGATCAAAGCATCTTCGATCTCTCCGAGGCGAAAGGTCCGATCACGGACGAAGCCTATCTGACGGCGCTCGAAACCATTCAAACCGCGTCCCGCGAAAACGGCATTGATAAGCTGCTCGTCGATAATGATGTGGCAATGCTGGTCGCGCCATCAGGGCCGCTCAGCCCGCGCGTGGATCCAGTGAATGGAGACAATTGGCCAGCTTGGGCGGGTGCAGGATATTTGGCCGCCATTGCTGGTTATCCACACATTACGGTCCCGATGGGCAGCGTGCACGGCGTGCCGATCGGTTTCTCGATCATGGGCGCAAAAGATGCCGACGCGGATGTGTTGTCCTGGGGGTATGCGTTCGAACAGGCGAGCAATCTGCGTGTTGAACCGCAATATCTACCAAACGCAGAAGCGCGCCCCGAAATCGCAGCGGCGATGAAAGCGAAGTGATTTAGCGTACCAGGCGTTTGAGATAATCGCCATATTCATTGAGATGCTCGGCAGCGAGTCTGAGGACTTGCTCATCATCAATGAGTTTAAGATGCCACGCGACTTCTTCTGGGCAGGCAATTTTTGAGCCTGTACGCTTTTCGACCGCGTGAACATATTCAGCCGCCTGCAAAAGACCGTCAAATGTCCCTGCATCGAGCCAGGCTGTGCCGCGTGGCAGCACGTTTAAAGCCAGTTCGCCGCGTTCCAGATAGGCAGTGTTGACGCTGGTAATCTCGATCTCGCCGCGCTTTGAGGGTGTGACTGATTTTGCGATATCTACGACTTCGTTATTGTAGAAGTAGAGACCTGTGACCGCGAGATTGCTCTTTGGATTCTTCGGTTTTTCTTCGATTGAGATAACTTTGCCGTCGGCGTCTTGTTCGACCACGCCGAACGAAGAGGGATCGGCAACGGTATAGCCGAAAATCGTCGCGCCAGAGTTCGCTGTATTGATCGCCTGCAATTGTTCGCCAAGGCCGGCGCCGTGGAAAATATTGTCGCCGAGCGCCAAGGCACAGGGATCATCGGCGATAAAATCCTCCCCAATTAGAAACGCATCGGCCAGACCACGCGGTTGATCTTGCTCTGCATATTGGAATTGAACGCCCCAATTTTCGCCAGTTCCCAAAAGCTCTTTGAACATCGGCAATGCTTGCGGGGTTGAGATGATCAAGAAATCGGTCACACCGGCCAGCATTAGCGTTGTGATCGGGTGATAGATCATTGGCTTGTCATAGACCGGGAATAGCTGTTTCGAGATTCCACGTGTGATCGGATGAAGTCGCGTGCCGTTTCCGCCCGCCAGAATAATGCCCTTCATGACCTAGTTTTCCTCATCCATAAGCAGATTGACCGTTTCTCGTACACGTTGGCGCCAAGGCTGCGGTACGATCCCGAACATGTCTGTGATCTTGCGCACATCTAGCCGCGAATTGAGCGGGCGCGCCGCTGGGGTCGGATAGTCCGAACTCGGGATACGGTTCAAGACAATCTTACAGCCTGTCCTCGCTTCAAAAAGTTCGAAGATATAGGCCGCAACATCGGCCCAGGAGGCCTCGCCATCGGCACTGAAATGATACGTCCCGAAGGCTTCGGGTTCAACGCTGTCGCGGATTTGGCTGGAAATCACGAAAATCGCGTCCGCAATCTCCGCGGCGCTGGTTGGGCTGCCGATTTGATCCTCGACAACCGATACCGCGCCCTTTTCGCGTGCTAATCGCAGCATCGTCTTCACGAAATTCGATCCGTACGGGCCGTACACCCAGCTTGTGCGCAGGATGACATGCTCACTAAGTACTTGTTTTATATGATTTTCGCCTGCGAGCTTCGACGCCCCGTAGACATTGATGGGCGAGGTCGTATCTGTCTCGCGAAATGGCGTGGAACCGCTGCCGTCAAACACATAATCGGTTGAAATATGGATGAGCGGGAGTGCTCTGGCGACGCAAATCTTGGCCAGTGCCTTTGGCCCTTCCGCGTTAATGGCAAATGCCGCCTCGCGCTCTGATTCTGCCTGATCGACCTGTGTGTAAGCGGCCGCATTGATGACGATATCAGGGGCAATGCTGCGGATCGCGGCCTCTAACCGGTCTGGATGAAGGAGATCTGCCTCCGGCCGTCCAAGCGCAATTAATTCGACATCGTACGCATGGCTACGAGCTTGCAGCGCGCGCGCGACTTGGCCTGATTTCCCAATGCAGAGCAGCTTTGTCATTCTCTCTCTCAGAAAATCAGAAGATGGGCGCCAGCGCGCTCAAGGTCGGTAGGGATTTATCCTTATCTGACAGTATGACGTCTATCCCATCCGTCGGCCAGTTAATCCCGAGCTTAGGGTCGTCCCAAGCGATGCCGCCTTCTGTCTCAGGGGCGTAGTAGGCAGATGTCTTGTACTGCACATGGCAATCTGGCGTGAGTGTCAAATAGCCGTGCGCAAATCCTTCAGGCACATAAAGTTGCGCTCCGTTCTCAGCCGAAAGTTCGGCGCCGACATGGCGGCCAAAGGTTGGCGAGTTTTGGCGAATATCGACCGCCACATCATAGATCGCCCCCTGGGTGCAGCGAACCAGTTTCGCTTGTGCTACGGGCGGTTTCTGAAAGTGCAGTCCGCGCAGGATGCCAGGCTGTTGCGAATAGGCATGATTGTCCTGAACAAACGGGCCAGTGATCCCGGCGTCGGCAAAGGCATCGGCGCGATACGTCTCCGAAAAGAAACCGCGTGCATCGCCATGACGCTTTGGCGTCACGAAGATCACATCGGGGATAGATAGGCGTTCGAACAAACTCCAGCCTCCAATATACTCCGCGTGCTAAACGACGAATCGGCGCCGCTTTCAATGAAAAGTCGCCTCATAAGAATGAATAAGGATCAATATCAACCGCGACACGCGCCGCGTTAGGCAGTTTCAAAGATTTCAGCCAGCTCGCCATATAGGCTGAGAGATCGATGTCGCGCGGCGCGGTAATCAAGAAGCGTAAGCGGTGGCGCCCGCGAAGGATACTTATCGGTGCCGGGGCCGGACCATAGACGGTCACGCCTTCGCCATTTGGGGCCGCTTTGCCCGCCAGCAGGCCGATGTCTTTTGCCATCGCGGCGTCTGGCGCAGACAAAACCATTGCGGCCATCCGTCCGAAGGGCGGCAGCGTCAACTCCTCACGGACATCCCGCTCGATTTGTAAAAAGCCGTCTCGGTCCCCTGCGGCCAGAGCCTGCATGGCTGGGTTGTACGGCTGATAGGTCTGGATGAGAGCGCGGCCCGGGCGTTCGGCGCGCCCAGCCCGGCCAGCCACCTGGCTCAGCAATTGATAGGTCCGCTCGCCGGCGCGCAGGTCGCCGCCTTGCAATCCGCTATCGGCATCGACCACGCCAACCAAAGTGAGGTTCGGAAAATTGTGGCCCTTGGCGACAATTTGGGTGCCGACCAGGACGTCAATCTCACCCTCGGCCATGCGCTCGACAATGCCGCGCGTCGCCTCGCCGCCCAACGCGGTATCCGACGAGAAGATCTCGACATGCGCGTCCGGTAAAAGCACACGCACTTCCTCGGCTACGCGTTCTACGCCAGGGCCGACACCCATCAGAGAGTCTTTGGCCCCGCACATCGGGCAATTGTCGGGCTTTGGCATCGACCAACCTGTGAGGTGGCAGACGAGGCGATTGGTATAGCGGTGTTCGGTCAGCCAGCTTTCGGTGCCGGGGCTTTTCAACCGCTCCCCGCAGGCCTTGCAAATGACCAGCGGCGCATACCCCCGGCGGTTGAGAAAAAGCAGGCTTTGTTCTTTCTTCTCAAATGTCTCGACCAGTGCCTTTTCGAGTATTGGGGACAACCACTGGCCCTTCTCGGGCGTGTTCGACTGCAGGTCGACCAGGCTCATATCTGGCAAGCGGGCTGCCCCCGGACGCGCCGAGAGTTTGAGGCGTTCGTACCGGCCGGCTTCAGCATTTACGACCGTTTCGAGTGCTGGGGTCGCCGAAGCAAGAATGACCGTCGCCTGTTCGAGTTTAGCGCGCATAACCGCCATATCGCGGGCATGGTAGCGCACGCCATCTTCTTGTTTGAAACTGCTATCATGCTCCTCATCCACGATGATGAGCTTCAAGTTCGAATAGGGCAGAAACAGCGCTGATCGGGCGCCTGTCACGATCCGCGCGCGGCCATGTGCGGTTTCGCGCCAAGTCCTGCGGCGTTGTTGATCGCTTAAAGAAGAGTGCCAAGGCGCAGGCCCCGCTCCGAACCGGGTTTCAAACCGCTCAAATACGGCTTGCGTCAGCGCGATCTCAGGCAGCAGGATGAGCACCTGCGCGGTCGGGTCTTTGCGCAGCGTCTCCGAGATGGCCTCGAAATAGACCTCGGTTTTCCCGGATCCAGTGATGCCATCAAGTAAGAAAGGCTGGTATCCGCCAGCTTTGACGGCGTTTCTTAGTCTTTTGCCGGCTTGCGCTTGTTCGCTTGTCAGGGTTGGGCCGGCGCGCTCTGGATCCGGCGTGGCAAAGGGCAGGTCGGTTTCGCGGATTTCGGCTTTTAAGCTACCCGTTTCGACCAGGCCTTTGACGACTGAACTGGACACGCCTGCTTCTTTGGCAAGGTCAGAGGCGCTGGCAGATCCGATCTTAGCCGCCGCGTCTAAGACTTTCTCGCGCGCTGCGGTCATTCGGTTGGTGCGATGACCGGTCAAGGCGTAGACGGTTTGGGTGGGCGAGGGCGACAGGCCGCCGCGCGCGCGCAAAGCCATGCCGAGGACTTGGCCGGGGCCAGCGACATTGTATCTGGCGCAGAAGGCGATGAAGCGGCGCATCGATTCGGGCATTGGCGGGGTCGGAAAGACGTCCGCCACCAATTTTAACTCGCGGTCGGGATCGGCCTCGACCACGTCCCACACAACGCCCGTTCGCTCATATTTGCCTAGCGGCGCGCGAACATAGGAGCCCGGTTCGACCGTCATGCCCTCTGGGATGAGATAGTCGAACGGCTCTGGAAGCGGCATTGGGAAGAGGATGCGGGCCACTGGCATGTGCCCTCCATAGCAAAGCTCGCCCGTACGGAAACCCGTCATTAAGCATGATGAGGGACACTTCGAGCCATGACCCTGATTGAAGGCTTTCTGGATTTTATCCAAAGCGAGCAGCGCCTCGCGGACAACACGGTTGAAGCTTACCGCAGCGACCTTGGCGAGTTTATCGGCTTCTTGCGTGGGCATTTACAGACCGAACCCGGTATGCGCGCTTTCGCAGACTTGCAAGCGCGCGACATTCGATCGTTCTTAGCGGCGCGTCGCCGCGATGGCTTGGCGGATGCATCAATTGCCCGGCTGCTCTCAGCGATTAAGAGTTTTTACCGCTGGCTCGACCGCGCGCACGGCGTCGAAAACCCCGAAATCGCCTTCCTCAGCGGACCGAAGCGGGGCCAACGCTTGCCGCGCCCAATCTCGGAAGTTGCCGCGAAGGATATGTTGGATCAGGCGGAGCTGATCCAGGAAGAGCCGTGGATCGCCGCCCGTGATGTGGCCGCCCTCAGCCTAATGTACGGGGCGGGCTTGCGGATCTCTGAAGTCTTGAATTTGTCGGGCGATGTGAAAGCCGCGCCGGAACGCCTTCGCATTAAAGGTAAAGGCGGCAAGGTGCGTATCGTCCCGATCATTCCGGCCGTTCGCGACGCGATTTCAGACTATGCTGGTCTGTGTCCATACGCGCTCAACGCGCAAACGCCGCTCTTCTATGGCGCGCGAGGCAAGCGTTTACAGGCGCCAATCCTACGCAAACAGGTTCAGGTTTTACGCGGCGCGCTCGGGCTAACGGAAAGCGCGACCCCGCACGCGCTGCGCCATAGTTTCGCGACGCATCTGCTGGCGCATGGCGCCGATTTGCGCGCGATTCAGACGCTGCTCGGGCATGCCAGCCTATCGACGACGCAGGTCTATACCGGCGTTGAAGCCGGACATCTTCGCAAAGTTCACGCAAGCGCCCACCCGCGCGGATAAGCGCGTATTCCACGCCCCCAATCCGACCGCCTAAGCCGGAAGCGAATACTCCTGCCTATTTCCAATCAGACAGGACATCGCCAATGGACTATTCCGCGAAGCTAACACTGCCATATATTCTGCCCAACCAGGCACAGAAACATGTCACCATGAATGAGAGCCTGCGCCGCCTCGATGCGCTGGTGCAGATATCCGTGATTTCTATGGTTGAGACTGAGCCGCCAGCCGACCCTACTGAAGGGGATCGGTATGTTGTTGCCGATGGCGGAACGGGGGTCTGGGACCGGGCAGACGGGCAATTGGCGGCTTTTCAAGATGGCGCTTGGGAACTCTACTCTCCTCAAACCGGATGGCTCGCCTGGGATGAGGCAAAGGCTGCTTTGACGATTTTTGATGGGGTTGACTGGCGGCACGTTGCTCAGTCCTCACAGCCTACATTTGGCGTAAATGCGACCGCGGATGATTTTAATCGCTTAGCGGTGAGGGCGCCAGCCTCTCTATTTGATCACGAAGGTGGTGGGCATCAATTGAAGATCAATAAAGCAGGTGAAGATGAAACAGCTAGTGTCTTGTTTCAATCGAACTATAGCGGCCGGGCTGAGGTGGGATTAGTCGGAAACAATGATGTTGGCATCAAGGTGTCGAGCGATGGTCAAGAATTCTATGAGCTTATGCGGATATGTGGTAAGACGAAACGAGTAGGGATTGGCGTATCCGAACCGAAGGCCAAGCTACATGTTTCTGGTGTATTGAAATTAAGCCCTCAACCACGCGATGGATTACCTGATCCAAGCTCCGTAGGTGCCGGCTGTATCGTTTACGTTGGACCGCAAGAAAACGATACAGGATACTTCGCTTTTAGTGACGGGAACTCTTGGACGAGTATGCCCATTCATTAAGGGAAGAGCTTTTGGCGAATTTGTAGCGACTAGCTGCGCTGCAAGGTCGAGCTCTCTATGAGCGATCAAATGAACCATTTGCAGCATCTTCATTGTAACGGGACCAGCAGTGCTCAATCTCGCCGTATTCAACCACTTGGCCGTTCTGAATATATAAACCCAAGTTACAGGCTTCTTGGGCTAGTTTTTGATGATGAGTAGCTAGGACGATGATTCCAGAGTGCTCAACAAGTTCATTCATTCTATTTTGGCACTTCACCCTAAAAGCAGCATCACCGACTCCAAGCCATTCATCCATTAACAAAATGTCAGGTGGAAACGCGGTTGCGGCAGCAAAAGCAACTCTAAGCGCCATTCCTTGTGAGTAAGTCTCCATCGGGCGGTCAATATAATCTCCGATATCTGCAAAATCGATCATATCATCTAGCCGCGACATAATTTCTTCGTATGTGTGACCTAGCAAAAGGTTCTTGAGAATAATGTTCTTTCGGCCGGTTAATTCTCGTCGCTGGCCAACACTGATATGAAAGAGGGCGCTGATGTGACCGTGTACGGAGATTTCTCCTTGGCTTGGGTTCAGTACCCCAGCGATTGTCTGTAGCAGAGTCGATTTGCCGGCGCCGTTTGGGCCGATTAGAGCTAGTCTGTCACCCTCGTTCAGTTCAAATGAAATATCGCGAAGGATTCGTTGAGTCTTAAGCAGTCTCTCTCCAGCAAGGTTGACAGAGACTTTGCGAGCTAGAATTTTCTTTTTCATATTTTTTGCAGTCACAAATAGGATGGAATCCAGCGGCGCAGTAGCCCGAAAGCAACGATGGCTGTAGTTTGCATTACAATGGTGATGCTTAATACGACTATGAGATTTATCATAGGAATTGATCCACTCAAAAGTGGCGCGCGAACCAACTCAATCATGTGATAAATTGGGTTAAAAAAGACAAATACTGCGTTTTCTGCACCGATGGTTGAGGGTAGCCAAAGTATAGGTGTTAAGAAAAACATGACCCGCATAATTGTTATTACCAGTTGAATGGTATCTCTCATAAATACACTCAACAAAGCTAAGAAAAGAACGATCCAGGTTAGGCAATAAGCGACCAACAAAGATCCAAACAGGGATAGTAATATGTCACCAATATCAATGCTTTGATATAAAAAAACAATTATATACGAGGGAACTAGGCAGATAACGAAATTCAGAAGAGAAAATGCAACGTGAGAGTATATAAATAAAGAATACGGTGTTCTAATACCAAGTATCCAGGTGCTATTTCTTACAAAAATAGCTGCTCCATCGCCTACGGCACCGGTAATGAAGTACCATACGCATAACCCCATTGTTAGGTAAGCGATGTAATAGTCTTCGTCAGTTCCAGACATGCCAGTAAAGATGAAAATCTTTACAAGCAAAAAAACCGAGAAGGAAACTAGTACCCAAATCGGACCAAAAATCGTTCGATGGTACCTAGTTTGCATCTCATTTGCGGCGAGCATAAGCCAAAGGCGTGTGTGCAGGATACCCGCAATCAAGTCCCGAATGCCAAAGAGTAAACCACTTTGTTGATCGCCAAATGTATAGCTACCAGCAAAAAAGCTCTTCGAGCTTTCTTTGGGTGATGACTCATTATTGCGCTCAATCCGCTGCTTTAACATTCACCGACCATTTTTTAGAGTAATTTGGGCCCAAAGCCATACGATCTCAGCGTTTACCATCAGTGCCTTCGAACTCCAACTCCCAGGAACGGTAAAGCCTCCTCGCGATAGTGCGCCAATTGAAATCAGCGTTAATCTTGTTTTGGGCGTTGCAAACGAGTCGAGCTCCCAGTTTGCGATTCTGATCCAATTTTCTAATCGCCTCGACTACTGCATAAGGATTGCGAACAGGAGTCATCAACCCGGTCTCCTCGTCGGCTACTACATCTTTGATACCGCCGCTGTTTGCAGCAATAACGGGTACACCAGCGGCTGTTGCCTCAAGAATAACGATCCCGAAACCTTCTATCTGCCCTTGAGGGCCTTCTCCAGTTAACAATGCAAATGCATCCAACGCACGAAGTAGGTCCCATTTTCCTCGTTCAGACTCACCATGGCGAAACGAAATGCGATCACCTAAGCTCAGAGCACTCACCATACTCACTAGTTTTTCCTTTTCGGGGCCATCGCCGATTATAACTCCCCTGGCATTTGCGACCTTAGCGATTGCCTCAATCATCACATCTACATTTTTATGAGGCACAAGCCGACAAAGTGTTCCAACAAGAAACTCGTTTTCGCCTACTCCTAGGTCGTTTCGAATTCTGTTTCGAGTTTGGAGAATATCATTGTTCGAAAGCTGCATTTCTCGTCTAGCTTGATCAGCATCAATTCCACAACCTGAGACGAATATCGGGGCCCTTGTAAACGTACGTTGCACCTGACGTTTAGTGAACTCACTATTTGCAATTATCTGATCTGCCGATCGTGCGAGCTTCATAGTCAATTGTCGTAGAGTTGGTCCATTGCCGCTTCTCCAGGCTCTAAAGGAACGGCTCTGTTCAGATTTTAGTAGCTGGCTTCTTAGCTCGAAACCGTGAAACATAACCGAAACTGGTTTTCCTTGCTCTCGCGCGACAGCTTGAAGCGCGGGGCCATAGTAAAAGGGATGCATTGCAACAACTCGGTCAAACTCTTTCTCAGACCAAAGCTGCTTGATCAGTTGGCGTAATCTCGGAAACTCATTCTCTTTCCAAGAGCTTCCTTCGCGGTTGCGGGGGCGAGCATGAATATCCCTAATAAGCTCATACCTTGCGCCAAACTCAGAGAGATCAGATTCTATTCCAGGGGCGAGAACAGTTACCGAATGACCGTCCTTAACGAATGCGTTTGCGATATGATGCGTGGCTAAAGAAACCCCGCCAATTTGAGGAAGAAAATCTACTGAAGCAAACAACAACCGGGCGATTACAGGAAACCGTATTTCATAATAATTTATTCAATGAGCGACTAATTGATTGTGTCTCAAACTTCAATGGCAAAACACAGAATGTAGACGGGCCCTTTATGGATTCAGCGATGACCCTGTATGAGTAGATCGGAGTAAGGTTCGAAGCGAGGCTACAGTCTATGCAAAAAATTCTCGTTGTTACTGATAAGTATCCGCCATCGATGGTCGGTGGAGCCGAGTTGAGTCTCCATGTACTGCTGAAATCGATGGATTCTGACTGGGATATTCGAGTTGCCGTGCTTGAGGGGCAGACTGCGAACAAAACAGAGCGGTTTGATGAAATGGAAGTTGTGGGTTTACCCTCATTTGGAAATTGGCCTCCATCACAACACGATACGTTACATGCGCGTGGAATTGGACCTAGCTTCATAACTCGCCGTTTCGCGCAAAAAGAAATGCAGCTGAGGTTCCTATTGGACGGTAAGAACCGTGGATTTAAAAAACGGCTTGAGCGTTTACGAAACCTGCGAGTCGTAAGTCGAGATCCTGCAATGACGTATCTTCCTAGTATGGACGACGATCTTGTTGCGAATCGACCAACGACAAACGCTCTCAAAAAGCTAGTTAGAGAGTATGATCCAGATTTAGTTCATGCGGATAATTACCGAAGTATTCTTGCTGTAGCTAACTCGGATTTGGGTGGAATTCCGTTTACCGCCATGGTTCGCGACCATCGATTCTTTTGTGCGCAAAGAAACCAGAGTACGAACATAGACGGACAGCCCTGTTCTATATGCGAGTTTGGATGTGTGCGCTCCGCAGATGAGCGATCGGGTCAGGTTGCAAAAAAACTGATGTCTGAGATACGCGCCTATCGCATTAAGAGCCTTTCAAAGGCTTCAGAAATCGTCACGACCAGCTCCTATCTGCGTAAGCAACTCGAGATCACGATGCCTGATACTTCAGTTCATGCGATTGGTAACCCTACCGACGCGCCCGCAAGGATAGATCAAATTCGTACTAATATTAACAGGTCAGACCCTCCAGAAATACTGATCGTTGGAATGCTAAATGAGAATAAAGGACAAGAGCGGGTGATTGAGTGGGCCAAAGAGCTTAAGCAGCAACTGGATGATTTTAGAATCGTTCTAGCAGGTCGTGGTCAGTTATCAAAAAAGATCACTAGGCTTGCTGAGGAGCATGGTATTAGAGATCATCTTATCCTGACCGGTTTTTTGGACCGAAATGCGATCTATCGGGCATACTCCCGTGCTTCTGTGGTTGTTGCGCCAAATCGTTGGCCAGAGCCGTTCGGGCGTGTGCCATTGGAGGCTGGTTTGTCCGAACGACCAGTGGTAGCGTATGATTTGGGCGGGATCTGCGAATCGATTGTAGACGGTGTAACAGGACACTTAGTTCAACCCGCAGATGAAGTATTGCTGCTGAAAAGGGTAGTGGGGATTATTAAGAACCCAAAACGTGGGGCGGAAATGGGTGAAGCTGCTCGCCGATTTATTCTGGAAAAATATGACTCTAGCACGATTTCTGAGCGGCTTGGAGAAGTGTGGGCTAGAGTGATTGCTGAAAGTGGTCACTGAAAAAGGCTGACAAGTACCTCCTTAATGTGGTTCAAGATTCCTGATTTCAGTTTTCTGCCCAGGACAATAAATAGTGAAATTGCTAAAGTTATTTGCGAGCTTCAAGTCTGCTGAGTCGAAGCATAAATGTCCAATTTGTGGATCAACTGACTTTGGTCCTTACAACAATCGCCCTCTCGCTCAGTGTAAGCGTTGTAAGTCGCTAGAGCGCGGTAGGCTTCTGTGGATGTCTATGGATCGGCTAGGCGCTCTACCGCAAAAGCCCATGCGCGTGCTTCATATCGCGCCAGAGGTCTTCTTTATTGCGCGTCTTCATAAGCTCTACGGCGACGACTATCGTCCTATGGACATAGAGCCAACGAGGTACAAAAATCGATACTGCGAAGTGGAACGGATCGACCTGTGTAGTGACCTAAATCGATTTGAATCAGAATCCTTTGATCTAATAATTCATAACCATGTACTTGAACATATTCCATGTGATGTTGCTTCTGTTCTGACCGAACTCAACCGAATACTAGCTGTCGATGGAATGCACTTTTTTTCCGTTCCGTTTCGCCGCGGCGTGACGCGTGAGAACTTATCGACGGCCCTTTCAGAAGAAGAGCGAATCAAACAGTTCGGGCAAGCTGACCACCTGCGAATATTCGGCACCGATGACTTCCTTGATTATCTGGCTCAGCACTTCGGAACTAGTTTTATACGCTTTGACCCACTCATCTATGTGACCGAGAACGACATCAAAAGGGCTAACATCCAAGTCGAAAGTCTAGCGCGCTTAGATGGAAACAGTATTTTTTATTATAAAAAGCCCTGACTGCTTGTCACAATTATGCATTCGAATTTGGTATCGAAACTTAGTAGGAAGCTTCAAGCGAAAAGTTTAGTTCACCCTTCGCGTAGTCTTCTAGCTTTTTGATTGAGGTGTCATTTTGCCCACCTTTGTTGAAACTTAAGTATAGGCTATCAGACGGGTCAAAATTTTCAAATGTTTGAGTTGTGTAATCTGTATTTATACTGAAACAAGGAACACGCATTGCAGCGGTATGCCACTTTAACCAAAGATCATCCGTTGTGGGCACAAGTGTCATTGCCATATTAAAATCAATAACACGTGGATGGAAAAAATCTGTGTCATATAGAATGCCATCTTTACCTGTTGGAACAATATGAAGAGATGGGTTCTCTGTGGTTTTGTTGACCATCCATTGCCTGTATGGTGCGAACTTTTCATCGATAAAAGCAATTGTGTGCCCTCGGTAACAAATCACACATTGATAGCTTTGATAATGCTCAACCATTCGTGACAACCAATCAGCGGGGTATACCGTATCATCATCAGCGGTCGCTATTAGTCTTCGAGTGCCCCATTCCTCTGCCAGTTTTGGAATGATCTTCCGATACGGTCCGATGTTTTGAGTAAACCTGATACTAAAGTTCTCAAAGGCGTCCTCAAGTGCTTGTAGTGCCTCTGGCAACGAACCGACTATACCCTTGTCAAGCAGGTAAGGCTCACGTGAGAGATAAAGACTTACCGAATAATTATCGTAATCTTGCTCTATGAGGGAAAAAACTGTGCGCGCAATTGTGTCCATGCGTTGACTAATGGACGTCATGCTTACGTGGACGTGTGGTTTTTCGTGAGAATTGGAAATCATAGTACCTAAGCCGAAAATCGATATTTCTAAGGTCTGAGAAGAGTCGGTATTGGTAGCTCACCTAGAGGAGCGCCCCCTAGCAACGACCAAGACTGCGCATCCACTGCGGTGCGAAAATCGGCCAAATGCTGAGCCCTCTCTCGCGCTACGTTTTGTGACAGCGTTGATGCAGCTGCGTAGCAAAATTGAAGGGGGCACTCAGTTTTCAAAAATGCGTTTTGGCCAAACGCTTTGATTATCCTCTCGCGATATTCGACATCGCCACGTGACCTGACACTAGCGAATGCACCGATTTCGTCAAACACCGTAGATCGAAACATTGTTGCCATTGTTCCATCGCCGCGCAACGCTAAGCCGTGCTCCAGCTGAATGTTTCCATTGCGATCAAATCTCAAATTTGGGCTCGTCGTCGCGCGTAAGTATGAGTTAGATTTCAGAACAGCTATTTGCTTAGCAAAGCGTTCTGGGTGGGAGAAATCGTCCGCGTCTTGTATTGCGATAAACTCGCCCCTCGCTTTGGAAAGAGCGAAGTTTCTCCCTAAATACGGGCCAAGATTCTTTGGTAGGCGAAAATATGAGTGGTTTTTTATTTCGCTTACGGCTTCTTCGTATTTGCTTGAAATTTCGGATGAGCTGCAGTCGTCGACTAATATAATTTCTACATTTTTAAATGTTTGATTGAGTATGGATTTAAGCGAAAGCTTAAGCAGGTCTAAAGGCCCATCAAAAACCGTCATTACTACTGAAATCAACGGTTCCTCTGAAAAGCTCCGTTCCGAGGCTTTGGCCTCAGCAATCGATTTGAAAACGTCTTGTATGGATTTTCCATGAAACTTGATTGGGGCAACATCATCAATTTTTGCCCAGCTATCGTAAAGTGCATTAAGCTTAGCGAAAGACCCAGTGGCGGCGCCAGCGATTGCGAGAGTCTCTTTGTCTGAAGTGTCTTTCGTGAGGACACGTATTGTCTCTCTGTCACTTAACGCAATTGCAGTTTTCAGCGCATCAGAAGAATCGAGTTTCTTCCAGTAGGGCCAGTCATTTGCCGTAATATTCATATCTGACAGCTCAGCGCTATAGCTCCTCAAGGAATTGAGGAGCGATGAAATGCTAAACTGTCCCCTACCGATTTCATTTAGGGCCGAGACCACCTCAGGACGATCTCGGTTGCCTAAAGCGGCGCTAAGCTTGCGCTCTGCTGAAGAGATTTTTCCTACGATGGCTTCTGATTTTCTGTCTACGAAAATCCCGATTTTCGTTAGGTCCTCGTCACTTAACAAGTGCGCGATACGCTTGAGTATTGATAGAAAGCTCTCATTCAGCGCGTCAAATCTAGATGAGAGTTTTTGGATAAATACCAGTGCGGTATTTGGTGTGGCATATGCACTAAGCAAATCGGCAATTTTGCGCGCTGACGCAGGACGAAAACGTCGCGCGTTTGCTACGGAACAGCTGATTCGCATCAGCTCAGCTTGGAGGTCGCTAGACGATATAGCACCATTCAATAGCTGGAAGTAGGCTCGCGCCTTAGAAAGGTCATTCAGTAAGACTGTTTCGATATCTGCGAGTCCGAGTAAGCAGCATTCTCGATGTACGCCATACTTTTGGGCATAGAGTGCCAATTGACTAAAACCAGTGACGCTTAGCTGCATGAGTGTATGTTTTCGCGCGAAAGCTCGCTTTAGAAATAAGCGAATGTCTCCTGGCTCGAAATCGTGTTTTAGAATACCTAGAAAATCGGCCTCTAGTAAAACGTTTATTTGATCCGTTTTACGAATGTCTCCCGCAGTAAATTCGAATAATGCTCTTTCGGCCTTTTCCTTGAAGGCAAGGTATATTTGATAATACGTATTGCTGGTCGCTTGGTTTGTGCTCTTAATATCGTCATAGATTGAGTCTTGCGCGGCTTTCAATAATGCAGACGGACCATTTTCTAACTTCGCTAGCTTGTTAGTCGCGTCGTTAACCTGGTCGGTAACTTGAGACAGCAAAGTATTAGAAACGTCTGGCACTATTGCGGGTACCTTAAAGGCGAACATATAAGAGCCAAGAGGTCCTTCTGGGTTCTGGAGCAATATTTCTAGCATGTCCTCTGCCGTGGTGCAGCAAAATGGTAGAAAACCGATTCTTGTGATCCCGGGCGCTGCCATTGGACTTCTCTCTCGTAGCCTAAGGCGCCCATTGCTTTCGACCAAGTTTACTGCGCTGACAGGACACTGTCTTTGAGATATGTGGGACTGAATCAGAATATTATAGTAGCTGGGATGATGCTTTACATCTTCATGGGTGATGAGAATTGCTGTGTCTTTTGAAATTGTCTGTGAGGATAGCATGTCCCGGATATTATCTGATAATGTGGATGCTGATTCCTTCTCAGAAATCGACATGGAGTGAGTGTAGTTCGCATTTGGCTCAAGGGTTTTTCCAGTAGCCTGGGACGTCAATCGCACCAAGACGATATCTCGTTTCGCTTTTGCTTCGCGAACACTGATCTCTTCTAGTGAGACGATTCGATCTCCCAAGAGTTCTTGCGCATAGGAGCTCAATCCATTGAATTGGAAATCTGCACTCAACGTGGGTGATTTTTCGTTTGACACAAAACCGATCACGCTGGTTGCGCGTCCCCCAATGTCACTGAGGCCGACGAATTCGGGATGCAGCTCTAAGCTTTCCACGGAAATGGGTATGTCTGATAGTTGGGGGGACGAAATTCTAAGCGCATCCAGCGGTATTGATATTGGTCTATCAGTTGCGATAAGCCTTAGGGGTGTCTTCTTGTTTCGAACAAATTCTGCGGCTGCCTGGTAGGTTTCGAAGCTGAGGACAGATCTTTCTGACGCGACTGGCGGTTTGGTGCCCCCAAAAAGCGCGGCTGTGATTGAGGTGTGTTCCAAAAAAGCAGGTTCATTTTGAACAAATTCCCGGGCCTCTATAGTGTCGGGCATTATCCATACTATCGGAGTGAGTTCGGTCGGGGCATAGTGCTTCTTAAAAGCGAGGTTTTTTAATACCGCCCATAGTGCAAACCGGCTCTCGATAGCATCAATCGACATTTCCCGTTGTAGAAGCGAGAGATATTCCGTCGGAAAGAGTTCGCCGATATCCTTGTTATCGGTGTTTTCTGCACTTCCAATGCCTTCGTTCAGAATCGTACTAGACACTCGGTTGAATAAGCTCAAATAAAAAGCTTGCGGAATCTTACTCTCGGCACTTCGCAAAACTTCTCGAAAGGCAAGCAAATCCCAACACAGATGATAATAAAGTGCTAAATATCGCCGCATTACAATAGCAGAGCCACTCGAGGCAAGACTGCTCGCTTCTACAAAAGCTTGATCAAAACGCTGGTCAGATACGTGCTGATCGATGCGGTTAATTGCATCACCCGATGTGAGCAATAACTGAGATGGTGATCGCGCTTCAATCTTTTCTGGGCTGAGCCAAGTTTCGAGTTTATTGGGAGACCGGCTTAACAGGATCAAGATTTCTTCCAGCGCTACGATGCGGCAAATCTTTCGCTGACCAGTCTGCAGCCGCTGCGCAAGTTCGGCACTTATGTTCAATGCTAGCGATACATCTAGAAGAAATTCGGAATCGACCTCTATCGGCTTGCGGGTTTTGTGAACCCCTTCCAGAATCTGAGGTATGACGGTTTCAGCAAACTCGGTTGACTGAATTAGCCGTTTGATCTGGTTCTTTTTTGAGATGTGAATGCGACTAGCGATGGTGGTTTGGTCTACGTCTCTACCCAAAAATAAGCGAAAAGAAGCCGCAACCCAGTCGTCTGAAGTTAATCGGCTTTCGTTTTCGGGGGTGGGTGACAAACTCGCTTGGGTCGTCCCCTTTATTGCTCGCGCCACCTTTGATAATAGGGCTCGATAAATCTCGCCACTTTTCCGTCTCATCGAAGTGACTCTCACTTTCTAAGAATGTAAATTAAAGCGAGTTTGACAATGATGCTCAATCAAGTTCGCTCGCTCTTGCGGTCAAGTCTCGCTAATAGTTAACCGGCTTATGAATTGTCAAGAATGCTAAGGGCGTAGCTTCTCGATAAGGCCATCGTAGATCTTGTCAGCTTTTCAGGTGTAAGATACAGGCTGTTAACTAATCGAGAGAAGCAGTAGGTCGACCAGTTGTTGTGCATTGGTGACAAACAAAACCTTTTAACTGGAATGGATTGTTGACGCGCGATCAAACAAAAATAACCCGCCCTTATTCCACAGCAAACGAGTTCATTGATGATTGTGGGCGCTTGATAGAAGAGTGCGCTGGATACGGTGTAAATGAGCGCACGAACTCGCATCATTTTCTGCTTGTTCGTTCGGAAATAGAGCCTGGGGGAATCCTATTTTGCATTTCATGCCCAAAACGCCTGTTGGCAAAAACACCAAGCCAGTGGATAGGGTTGTTATGCTAGGTGGAGTCCACTTTTGCTATGCTCCAATCAGCTCTGAATACTTCGAATCATACCACTTTTATGATCTCACCGACGAAGAACGTTCGGAGCGATTTAGCCAAAGGCACCATGTCTATGTCTTTGAGACGAAAAACGTCGAGAGCGTCTCGCCTAAAGTGTTCCCAAACCTCTATTTGGATTAAGGATTAACAATTAATGAGTGAGTCTATATTCGACTTAATGGCGCCGCATATCCCCGAGGATCATGCTCATCAAAGCAACGCAGTGACTGAACTACAGGCTGTCATAGACTTAGGTCATGATGCAAGAAGTGTTCTAGATTTAGGATGTGGGGACGGTCGTTCCGCTGACTTGTTTCGGAGAGTTGCACCTGACTGCGAGTGGATTGGTGTGGATATCGAAGAGAGCCCAGAAGTCGGTGCCCGCGTCCGCGATGATGTAACCTTCGTGACTTATGATGGAGAGAATCTACCATTTGATTCGGATACTTTTGATTTAGTGTACTCTTATCAAGTGATGGAGCATGTTCGTCATCCAGAAAGAGTATTGAAGGAAGTTAAAAGAGTTTTGCGTCCCGGTGGTTTGTTCGTCGGTCAAACGTCACAATTTGAGCCCTATCATTCTTACAGTATGTGGAATTTCACAATTTACGGTTTTAAGGTGTTAATCGAGTCAGTCGGTATGAGTTTAAGTAAGATCAGGCCCAGTATCGATGGAATAACCTTGATCGAGCGCTCCTATCTTGGGCGGCCAAAAGAGTATTCAAAATGGTTCGGGCAAGAGTCTCCACTAAACCAAGAGATTGAGCGTGTTTGTAATGAGAAAGCTAGATCTATCCGCGTGAAAAATTTCAGAAAGCTGATGTATTGCGGGCAATTCACATTCGTTTGTGAGGCGTGAAGTTTGACTGGTTCCGAAGGAGACTTTAATGCCCACAGTTACTGGGATGAACGTCATAAAGCGTATAGTGATGATCTTAGGGATGTGGGTAACAAACGCATTTCTTCTGAACAAAATGAAAAGCAGCTAGTAAACAAAGCAGTTCATTTGGCGTTCTTGCTTGGTGAGTTGGGGTTTAGACCATCTGCCACTTTGCTGGATGCTGGATGCTGGATGCTGGATGCTGGATGCGGAAAGGGCTTTATCACGGAAATTCTATCGGGTGCAGGATTTCAGTGCGTTGGGGTTGATGTATCTGAATGTGCGATAGATTTAACGCCAAAAGAGTCAAGCGTCGAGTACTTCGCGTCATCACTAGAAGCGTTTAAATGTAATCACAGGTTTGACATCGTCCTTTGTGCTGACGTCCTCTACCATCTGGTTGATGATAGCGGTTGGGCTGAAGCCGTATGTAATCTGCTTCAACATCTCGAAAAAGATGGTGCGCTAATCATTGTAGAGGCGTTCATTAAGGACGGAAGGTCGGCACCACATGTGAAATGGCGAACGCTTAATGATTACGAGTGCCTTGCCAGAGAGCTCAGCGCAACGTGTCGGGTGTTAGATATTCACGAGGAGCAGTATTCCAAAGACTGTAAGACGTTTCTAGAGCTTCGTCGGTCGTCACCAGAGGTGGCTTGAAATTCGATCCACCCGTTGCGGGAGACTGTCGTAATGGTTAGCTTCCAAAATTTTTGCCCTGAGCCCAAACTTCAACATATAATCTGTTGTGCTTGCTGGTGTCCTAGAAGCTGAAAGCACCGCTGAGAAAACTCGATAATATGACCGAACAATTAAACGAGCTGCTACTTGCGGCCGAAACAGGCCAGAACTTCAGAAGCACGTTTTGCCGCTTCGATATGCAAAAAAAGTCACAAGATCTGTGGGTATTCTGCTCTCACGTCGGTATTCCTGCTGGAAAGTTCGCGCAAACAAGAGTGGGTCGAAACATTTTTGGTGATAAACTCTATATGAATTGCCCAGAGAACAACTGGTATCGAAACGGCATTCCAGGGATCACAAGCGATATTCAAAGAATTCCTGAGATAGTAAACTTGGTTGCACGAAAACGTGGCAGAAAGAGGGTTTATGTTGTTGGTCACTCGATGGGTGCTTATTTAGCGATACTGCTAGGCCAGCTAGTAGAGAATGCCAGATACCTAGCAATTAGTCCGGAACCAGTTCTAGGGCTCGTGGGCTCTCGGAGTGCACGCTACAATGCTCAACATGGCTTGTCACTAAAGGAGCTTCTTTTTTCAGCTGATTCACAATCGAATGGCAAGTCGATGGAAGAGAAGGGATTGCTTCTGTATGGAGTATTTGATCCAGTTGATGCATTCTTTCTTCAAGACGAAGATCTACTTAAGGGTAGATTCGGTCTCGTTCGGGAAGTTTTCTGGCACCACGGTATCACAGAATACCTTAATGGCCGTGGAAAGTATTTGGGCTTGCTTGAGAGTTTTAGTGCGATTGAGCGCCTGCCGGAGATCCACTCTGATCTGCTATCTTATACGGGGACGCATGGGCGACCTAGCCAATATGCAGGGTTCTATAAGGCAATGGTGGCGGTGACACAAAAAAATATGTCATCCGCATTGCGGCTCGCGGATCAAATGGAAGATTGGGAAAATCCAGGATGGCAATTCTACCGTTCAAAAATCTATCACCGCCTAAATATGAAATCGAAAGCTTATCAGGCTGCAAGTTCAGCATTTCATGGCGCTCCAGATGTTTATGAGCACGCGATTCAGTATGCGAAATCCGCTATCGCGTGCGGTGATCAGTTGGCTGTTCGAAGGCTCCTTCTGGAGCAACCCAAAGGCACCTATAATCATGCGAATTATGATCGATTTGTAGAGTTCGCCCGAGGGTGGATAGTAAAGGCGCACAAAGCCTAAGGGGAGCAGTAGTTTGCGAATAGCGTGGCTTAAAAAAATATTAGCGCGATTTATAACTGCTACGATAATGGTTCGTCGTCGATTGCTCGTGAGTCGTCCTGCTAAATCAAAAAAAGACAAGCAGCGATCGAGCAGTGGCCCTCTGGTGGTCGCCGGTTTATTTCGAACTAGTAGTGGAATTGGACGTTCGGCCAGAAGTTGTGCTGAGGCCCTTGATAAATTTGGAATCGACTATTTACGTTGCGACCTAAGCGCAACTTTCAATCAAGTAGATCTAGAATTTCTTGATGCTTCCTTTGAGTTACCCGAGTCGCGATGGGGGACTCTGATACTTCATTTAAACGCTCCAGAAACTCTCGCTGCACTGAGAGCACTTAGATATCGCAATAGAAAAAGGTGGAGAGTGATCGGTTACTGGGTTTGGGAGCTGGACGTACTTCCGAGTTCCTGGGAAAAAGAGGCGCGGCACCTAACCGAAATTTGGACTCCGACCGAGTTCAGCGCAAACGCAATTAGGCGCGCTGTTGACATTCCTGTAGTCGTGGTGCCTCATTTTGTTGAGCCTCCAGCGAGGAACCTGGATCAAAATCCCTTTAGGGAGGAGTTTCCACTCAATGCCACTATTATCGGCGTGTTTGCGGACGGTCGGTCGTCATTCGACCGGAAAAACTTACTTGGAAGCATTGGCGCCTTTTTGAGCGCCGCTGGCACCGACCCAAATTGTTGGCTCTTAGTGAAGACGAGAAACTTGGATGAGCACCCGAGTTTTAAAAGAGCTTTGTGTGAAATGATTCTCGGCCACGGTAGGGTGAGATTGTTGGATGGTTCACTCTCAGAAGTAAAAAAATGGGAGGTTATCAACGCTTGTGATATTGTATTATCTCTTCATCGCTCCGAAGGCTTCGGATTGGTGCTTGCGGAAGCGATGTCGCTTAGAAAAGCAGTTGTTGCGACTGACTGGTCGGGTAATACTGAATTCATGAGCCAATCCAATTCATGTCCTGTGCCCTATGAGTTAGTCGTGGTGATGGACGAGTATGGTGTGTACTCCCTAAGCGATTCATCTTTGCGTTGGGCGGATGCTGACTTGGGATATGCTGTGGAGATACTTAAGCAACTAATCGATAATACTGCCATGCGCCAAGAAATTGGTGAGCGAGCCAGACTATCGGTTGGGGAGCACCTAGACGGGCGCGCTTACATCAAGGCTTTGCGATCACTGTAAGTGCAGAAACACAATGATAAAGTATGCTCGCGGGTATTGGTTTTGATACTGCATGGCGCTGACAATCTAGCTCGTCGAGCCATGTACCCTTAGGTGCAGAGAATAAGTAAAGATCGAATACATTCTCTATGAATGTTGGGATTGTTGATGCTTCGAATTCCGCGTTATGTAATACACGCGATCGAATTTTTTCCAGACTCTGCCATAGCCTGCTGTTATTGTTGACTGCTTGTCCGTCAGCGCGGACCGCGTTAGCCAAAAGAGTTGAGCTTTGAATGGTTCCACACATCTCGGCTTTATGGATCAACCTCCGCCGCCAGCTCACGCAATCGTGCCCAGTCTTCTGCTCGAACATGTACAACAGCGTCGCCCATTCGTAATGGTGTCCGGGTTCCCAGATCACCTCTAATTCAGGGCTAGTTGGAGACCAATCCTTCTCGAAAAACTCTCCCATGACATCTGTCGCTGGATTGAAGAATTTTGTCTCGAACAAGCGAACCACTTCGGCGGCGCGGTCCAATGCGCTCTCATCGCCTGTCGCATCATGATATTCCATCATCGCTTCAAGCAAGTGCATGTGTGGGTTGGCACGGCGGGGGAGTTCAAACTGGCTGGATTCAAACCAGCCGCCATGCTCGTGATCCTTTAAGTGCGCGTCGATATACGCCAAGGCATCATTGGCAATTTTCAATGCTGTTTGATTACCGGTCGCCTTGTAGGCCGCCGACCCTGCTAAGATCATAAAGGCATGGTCGTAGAGGTCTCGTCGGTCATCAATCACCGATCCGTCGGGGTTGATGAGGTGCACGAAGCCACCATCGGCATGGCGGAGGCGTGTATCGATATAGTCGATACCTTGAGCGATAAGAGTTTCGGCTGTTTCCCTTTCGGGCCAGCCCATTTCGAGGGCTTTGGCAAAGCTGAATACTTGGCGCGCTTGGACGCGAACACGACGCGTGGCGTCGGCATCAGGTGTGCCATCCATATGCAGCTGTTCGACGAAGCCGCCGCGGGTCGCATCCCAGCCGACGCGCGACCAGGTCTCAAAGGCGGTCCAAAGCCAGTCTCTCGCTTGGGTACGCAAACCTTCTGAGATCCCGAATGAGGGGCGAAGCGATTGGGCTGCTGCGCCCAGTGTTTTCACCGCAGCGTCATCCTCCAGTGGTGTGATCATCACTTCACCTTGTGTGGCGACAATAACGAGATTGGAGACGCCATTCACCGTGACGACAGGGCCTTCAGAGCGGACATAAAGCCCTTTCGAGTTTTCAACGATGACGCGCCCGTTCGTATAATTCTCGGTGGGTGAATTTGTCACCAGTTTGTGCAATGCGCGATAGCCGCCAACATCGCTCCATCCCATGCTGACGGGGACGGTTTTGACGTTGCCTGCCTTTTCCATGACAGCATAGTCAATTGAGATGCTTGGCGTTTCCGAAAAGGCTTTTGCGTCCAGACGGACGCAGTCTTGATCGTCTACGTTGCCCATTGCGCGCCGCGTGCCAGTCAAAACGTCGGGTGCGAAATCTGAGAGTGCTTGCAGCATTGTCTCTGCTTTGAACAAAAAGATGCCTGCATTCCAAAAGTACGAGCCGTCAGCTATGTAAGCTTGAGCGGTTTTCAGATCGGGTTTTTCGACAAAATCCTCTACGGTTAAGGCCTCTTCTGAAGCGTCCGGTATTGACTTGATGTAGCCGTACCCCGTTGCTGGATGGGTTGGCTCAACGCCGAACGTCACGATGGCACCGTCATTGGCGGCCCCTGCAGCGATTGCGATGGCGCGATGGAACGCTGCAACATCTTGAATGTCATGATCGGCAGAGAGAATCAGGACCAAGTCTTCGGCTGCATATGCTAGGCAGGCTGCGGCAACCGCTGGCGCCGAATTTCGGGCCATGGGCTCGAGGATCATTCGCGCGATTGGCAAGGCATCTTGGAGCAGTTTTTCATGCTTTTCAGCGCCTACGACTAAAGGCTTGGCAAACGCCAAGTCTGGCGGAGTGTTCGAGCTAAACCGAGCCGCAGTCTCGGCAATCATGCTCTTCTCAGACGTCAGCGCGAGAAACTGTTTTGGGCGTTCAGGTGTGGACAAGGGCCAGAGCCGTGTGCCGGACCCGCCACATAGAATAACTGGATGGATGGTGTGCGTCATTTTTCCCCGCCCAACGTCGAACTCAGACTCTAGATCTGTGAATGCAAGTTTCTTGCCCGGCGATGCTCTAGACTAAACAACACCAATCGCAAGGCAATCATGGACGTGAAGTAGGCCGATAGGCTTGGCCTCGGCATTCACGATAAACAGCGCCGTGATTTTGAACTCACTGAGTATTGAAAGGGCTTCTGCAGCAAGGCCGTCGTCTTGGATCGTGCGTGGATTGCGCGTCATGATATCTATGGCGGTAAGGTCTTTGCCGGAGCTGGCGAAAGCTCGCCGAATGTCGCCATCTGTAATGATTCCAATGAGTTTGCCTTCTTCAATCACGCCGCAGCAACCGAAGCCGCCAGTTGTTATCGCTTCGACTACTTCACGGAATGGCGCCTGAGGGGTGCAAAGAGGCATCTTTTTATGATGCATCAGATCTGTGACCCGTTTGAGCGCCGCGCCAAGCTTTCCGCCAGGATGGAAAGTGTGGAAGTCTCGTTCGCTAAACCCTTTAAGTCGCAGCAACGCGACGGCCAACGCGTCCCCCAAAGCGAGCATCTGTGTCGTGGAAGTCGTCGGTGCCTTTGTGATGCCGCAGGCTTCGGCCGATTTTGGAACCAAGAGCGCAACATTTGACGCTTCAGCCAGAGTCGATCCTGCGCCGGAGGTCATGCCGATCAGGGGAATATCGAAGCGACCGCAATAGCCAATAATATCGCCGAGCTCTGGTGTTTCACCTGAATTCGAGAGCGCTAGAACCACATCTTCGTCGGCGATCATGCCAAGATCGCCATGGCTTGCCTCGCCGGGGTGCACGTAGAGCGCTGGGGTTCCGGTTGACGCCAGCGTCGCAGCGATTTTGCGAGCAACATGCCCGGATTTACCCATGCCGGTGACAATCGTGCGCCCGGTTGCAGATTTGATCGTTTCTACAGCTGCTTTGAAGGCGGCAGCGAGTGGCGTCTCATCGCTTTGCAAGGCCTCCATGAGGGCGGTTAGGCCAAGCTGTTCTGTTTCGAGAACTTCAAGTGCGGTCAGCCGGGGCGAAGACATATCCAGTGTCCTTAGGTGAAACTACGAGCGGTCTAGAGCGATTAGCAATATTTCGTCCAGTGGTGATTGAACCACTCAGTGAATTGTCCGAGGCCATCTTCGAGGCTGACTTTTGGGGAGAAATCCAGTTCAGCCCTGGCGCGATCAATCACGGCCCAGGTTTTTTCCAGGTCGCCTTTTTGCATCGGTTCAAGCTGTTTTTCCGCTTCGCGCCCGACGCCTTTTTCCGTCAGCTGGATGAAATCCATCAACTGCTCAGGGCGATCATTTCCGAGATTATAGACCCGGTGTGGAACATCCAGGCCAAGCCCACTCGCGGGGCGATCCAGGGCGGCGATTGTGCCGGCTACGATGTCATCAATGAAGGTGAAATCACGGCTCATTTTGCCGTGATTAAACACGCGGATCGGCTCGCCTTTCAAAATCTTCTCGGCAAAAATCCAGTAGGCCATGTCTGGCCGGCCCCAGGGACCATATACCGTGAAGAAGCGCAGGCCCGTGAGGGAGAAGCCATAGAGCCGCGCATAGGATTGCGACATGATCTCGTTGGACTTCTTCGTTGCTCCGTAAAACGAAACCGGGTCATCAGTTTGGTCGGTCTCGGCGAACGGAATTTTCGTATTGCCGCCATAAACTGAGGACGAAGAGGCGTAGACCATATTCTCGATCTCAAGCTTTCGCGCGAGTTCGAGCATCGCGAAATGCCCTTCCAGATTGGCTTCGGTATAGGCGGCTGGATTTTGCAGCGAGTAGCGAACGCCTGCTTGCGCCGCCAAATGTAGGATTTTCGTTGGGCGGCGTCCATCAAGCGCGAGATGCAGCGCCACCGGCGAGGCGACATCCACCTCATGAAATGAAAAGTCGCCATGCGCGCACAAGCTCGCCAACCGATCCTGCTTAAGTTGGGCGGTATAGTAATGGTTGAGATTATCAAACCCGATCACAGTGCGGCCTTGCGCGAGCAGGGCCTTCGCCACATGCGCGCCGATAAAGCCTGCAACTCCTGTGATCAGGATCGTCATCTTAGTCCTTTTGGCCCGTCAAGATTGGCCTTTGCGATGTGTCACATAGGGGGTTTGCCCGTGTTAGAACACTCGCGGGCTGACATTTGCAAACCCTCTATATGACGGTCGCCAAGGTCAAGCGATGATTGGCTTTGGTTTTTGGCTCCTCATGAGGGCGGCGCTTGGAAATTTGTCGCGTCTTGAGTAGGAGCTACCCTGCAGACTATCCTGCACCAGCCGAGGGTTCTTTATGAAGACGTTGATCGTCATTCCGTCCCGCTATGCGTCGACCCGGTTTCCGCAAAAGCCGCTGCACCTGATTGCCGGTCAATCCCTCCTATCCAGGGTCGTCGAGATTGCGGATATCTGCGCAGCTTCCAATACTGATGTCAGCTATATTGTGGCAACCGACCATGAGACGATCGAACAGCATGCGAAGGAGATCGGTGCGCCGGTCGTGATGACTGATCCGCATCTTCCCTCCGGGACGGACCGTGCGCTCGCCGCCGCCAACGCAGTTGCGCCGGACGCTGAATTTGTTATTAATTTGCAAGGTGATGCCCCTTTTACGCCGCCCTATTACATCTCTGCGATTATTAAGTCTGGGCGAGAAACTGAGTTTGATGCGGTGACGCCAATTGTGCAAATGTCATGGGATGACTTGGACGAAATGCGTGAGCGCAAGAAGCAGACGCCATTTTCTGGAACGTCTTGTATCGCGAATGCACAAGATGAAGCGCTTTGGTTCTCTAAGAACATTCTGCCCGCCATCCGAAAGGAAGATCGACTAAGGGCCTCGGGACCGCTCTCCCCTGTTTGGCGTCATATCGGACTGTACGGCTATAAGCGCGCCGCCTTGGAACGCTTTGTGAGCCTGCCGGAAGGGCAGTATGAGCAATTGGAAGGCTTGGAACAGCTGCGTTTCCTGGAGAATGGAATGCGGATCCGCGCGGTTAAAGTGCCCCCGAAGAAAAGCGCGATGTGGGGCATTGATACACCGCAAGATGCCGAACATGCTGAGCAATTGATCGCCAAACATGGTGAACCTCTGAAAGCCTATCGATCATGACGGATATTTACATCGTCCGCCATGGGAACACGTTCGATAAAGGCGACACGATCACGCGCGTCGGTGCACGAACGGATTTGCCACTCTCATCGTCTGGGCAGACTCAAGCCGAAGCGCTCGCGCTACACTTTATGGCTCTGGTCCCGGATGGATTCAGCGCGGCGTATTGCAGCGTGCTGCAGCGGACGCGGCAGACGGCTGAGGTCATCCTCGCGGTGCGCGATGTGCGACCAGATTTGGAGACGCTCGAATTCCTACGCGAGGTTGATTATGGCGTCGACGAAAATCAACCCGAAGACGCGGTTGTCGCGCGCCTCGGCGAGGCGGTTTTGGCCGCATGGGATGAGGATGCTGTTGCTCCGCCTGGATGGGATGTCGATCCTGAGGGGCTAAAAGGCGCATGGCGGGAATTGCTTCAATCGATCGCTTTAGATGGCGCTACTGAGCCCGTCCTGATCGTTACGTCGAATGGCGTCGCGCGCTTCGTGCTCGACGCGATCACTGAGTATGAGACCCAGCCAGACTCCATCAAACTCAAAACGGGCGCATACGGGCAAATTCGCACCCACGACGAGGCGGTTACCTTGGTGAGCTGGAACGTGCGCCCCTAATTTACGATCTCGTGGATCGCTTTCAGTTCTTTCAGTAGCGGCTCGGCCGCGGTTAGAGGCAAACAACTCGGTCCATCGCAAAGGGCTTTGTCAGGATCCGTGTGAAACTCCAGGAAGACGCCATCGGCGCCTGCAGCGATCGCTGATTTCGCGATAATGCTCACGCCTTCACGGCGGCCACCTGTTGAGGCGCCCGCGGTGCGCGGATCAGCGCCTGGGAGTTGAACGGCGTGCGTGGCATCAATCGTAACCGGACACCCAAGCGCCTGCATCTGCTGAATCCCGAGCATGTCGACGACCAGGTTATTGTAGCCGAGGCTTGTCCCGCGTTCGCATAGAATAAGCCGATCGCCAGGCAGCACTTCTTTGACCTTTGAAACGATGTTTTTCGTGTCCCACGGCGCCATGAACTGCGTCTTCTTCGCGTGAACGACGCAACCATTTGCATCGGCGGCCTTCGCGGTTGCGATTACCAGATCGGTTTGGCGGACGAGAAAGGCAGGCAACTGGACGAGTTCTGCCACTTTGGCGACGGCGTCTGCTTGGTAAGGCTCGTGCAAATCCGTACACACACCAACGCCGAGCTCCTGCTTAATCTCCGCCAGCATCGGCACACCTTTGTCAAAGCCCGGGCCACGGTAAGAGGTGATCGAGGAGCGATTGGCCTTATCAAAGCTGGCCTTGAAAATGTAGGGCAGGCCAAGGCGTTCACAGATCGCTTTTAACTCGCGGCCAACGGTAAGAGCCAAGTCCATATCCTCAAGCACATTCAGACCCGCGATGACCGCGAGCGGCTCGCCAGTACCGATTTTCCAGTTTTGAGATGGAAGAGTGACCAGGCTCATATGAGGCCTCCATATGTCGGACAGTTTCGCCCGCTCTTAGTCAACATGAAGCCCGTTGGCCAGTCTGCGGGGCAGGGTTTGGGGTATGGTTAGCAGCCGCAACCTCAAATCCCGGCTGTACAAAGATTTTCGCCGTGATATAGCGCTTTCAAACTTCATATAAAGGATCGTTGATATGTCTCAGGACTACGCCGTTGCGGACATCAGCCAAGCTGATTTTGGCCGGATCGAAATCGAGATTGCTGAAACCGAAATGCCGGGCCTGATGGCTGCGCGCGAAGAATATGGCTCCAGCCAACCCCTTAAAGGCGCGCGTATCGCGGGCTCATTGCACATGACGATTCAGACGGCTGTTCTGATCCAAACGCTTGAAGCCCTTGGCGCCGAAGTCCGCTGGGCAAGCTGCAACATCTACTCAACGCAGGACCACGCTGCGGCGGCGATTGCTGATGCTGGGACGCCTGTCTTCGCGCACAAAGGTGAGACGCTGGACGAGTACTGGCAGTTTGCAGACCGGATTTTCGAATGGCCAAACGGCGAAACCGTTAACCTGATCCTAGATGATGGCGGCGACGCGACCATGTACCTGATCCTCGGCGAAAAAGCCGAAGCTGATCCGTCGCTTCTCGACAATCCAGGCTCGGAGGAAGAAGAAGCGCTGTTCCGCCAAATCCGCAAGCGTATGACCGAGACCCCCGGTTGGTTCACACGCATCAAGTCGAACATTCGCGGCGTTTCTGAAGAGACAACGACTGGCGTAAATCGTCTGTATCAACTGGCGAAGAAGAACGAGCTTCCTTTCCCAGCGATCAATGTCAACGACTCGGTCACCAAGTCGAAGTTCGACAACAAGTATGGCTGTAAAGAGTCGCTCGTTGACGCGATCCGCCGCGGCACAGATGTGATGATGGCCGGCAAGACCGCCTTCGTTGCGGGTTATGGCGATGTTGGTAAAGGTTCTGCAGCGTCGCTGTCAGGCTCTGGCGCGCGCGTCACGGTTTCAGAAGTTGACCCGATTTGCGCGCTTCAAGCGGCGATGGACGGCTATGACGTTCAAACCATCGATACGATGGTGTCTCAGGCGGACATCTTTGTCACAGCGACCGGCAATAAAGACATTCTGACCGTCGACCATATGCGGGCGATGAAAGACATGGCGATTGTTTGTAACATCGGTCACTTTGACAATGAGATTCAGGTCGAAAGCCTACGCAATTTTAAATGGACGAACATCAAGCCACAAGTTGACATGATTACCTTCCCGGATGGCAAGCGCATCATCCTTCTCTCAGAAGGGCGACTGGTGAACCTCGGTAACGCAACGGGTCACCCAAGCTTCGTTATGTCAGCCTCCTTTACCAACCAAGTGCTGGCGCAGATCGCGCTTTACGAGAACAAGGGCGAGTACGAAAACGACGTCTATACGCTTCCAAAGCATTTGGACGAGAAAGTTGCGATGCTTCACCTTGCGAAGCTCGGCGTTGAGCTCACCGATCTGTCGAAAGATCAGGCCGACTATATCGGCGTAGAGCAGCAAGGCCCGTTCAAGCCAGAGCATTACCGCTACTAGTCCGGCGCCTCAGGAGAAAACCATGCCTTTACAGCACCACGAATTTACCTCCGAAAGCGTTTCCGAGGGACATCCAGATAAGGTCTCAGATCAGATTTCCGATGCGATCGTTGATCTGTTTTTGAGCAAAGATCCAACCGCGAAAGTTGCGGTCGAAACGCTGACAACCACCAATCGCGTGGTGCTGGCGGGTGAAGTGCGTACCAATAATGGCGCAGTTATCACCAAGGATGAGATGAACCAGGCTGCCCGCGATGTGGTCAAAAAAATTGGCTATGAGCAGGATGGTTTCCATTGGGAAAAAATGGCGGTCGAAAACCATGTGCACGGCCAATCGGCTGAAATTGCGCAGGGTGTTGAAGCTGGACAAGGCCTGCACCAGGAAGAAGGCGCTGGCGATCAGGGGATCATGTTTGGCTATGCTACGGATGAGACCCCTGAGCTGATGCCAGCCACTTTGGTTTACTCGCATAAAATTCTCCGCGACCTCGCAGAGCTTCGTCATAACGGCACGCATCCTGAGCTTGAGCCAGACGCGAAAAGCCAGGTAACGCTACAATATGATGGCTCGCGCCCGGTTGGTGTGAATGCTATTGTTGTGTCTCACCAGCATAAAGAGTCTGCGACCCTCGAACAGCTTCGCGAAATCATTCGCCCTGTGTTGAACAATGTTCTTCCAGAAGGCTGGTTCCCGGATGAGGACAAGTTCTACGTCAACCCAACCGGTCGCTTCGTGATCGGTGGCCCTGATGGCGACGCGGGTCTGACAGGTCGTAAGATTATCGTGGATACATATGGTGGTGCGGCGCCCCATGGCGGCGGTGCGTTCTCAGGCAAAGATCCATCAAAAGTCGACCGTTCGGCCGCCTATGCAACACGCTATTTGGCCAAGAACGTCGTGGCGTCTGGCCTCGCAAAACGTTGTAACATCCAGGTAAGTTACGCGATTGGTGTTGCTCAACCTCTGTCTCTTTATGTTGATACGTTTGGAACAGGCGTAGTTGGTGAGGATACGATTGCAAAGAAGCTTCGCGAATTGGTTGACCTCAGCCCTCGCGGCATCCGCAATCATCTAAACTTAGAAGCACCCATCTACAGCCCATCAGCGGCCTATGGCCATTTCGGCCGCGAAGCGACCGCCGATGGCGCGTTCAGCTGGGAAAAAACCGATCTTGTGGATGAGTTACGAGCGCTGTCTCGGTAAGCTTTTGGCTGTTGCCTAAAATCCAATCATCAGGCTTGAGGCGCTTATCTCCGCGTCTCAAGTTTGTGTTTTTTCCAGAATTACTGTTGTCGCCTGAGAATCCTTGTGCATACCTCAAGAGGAGAATGATCGAGGACTTGTCCTCGGCTTGAGGGAGTCATTCGTGAGTAGTGTAAAACCGTTTTTTTCCGTAGTTATTGTCAATTACAATGCTGGGGATCTTCTTCAGAGCGCGATTAATTCACTTAAAAATCAGACGTTTACGGATTTTGAAGTCTTAATTATCGATAATGATAGCCAGCAGCATCCGATCGACGATCTTGATGTGAACGGGCTTTCTGACATTCGCGTAATACGAGAAAAAACGAATCACGGGTTTGCGAAAGGAAATAATATCGCCGCAGAACTCGCGCGGGGGAAGTGGCTCGCGCTTCTAAACCCAGATGCAACGGCTGACGAGAATTGGTTGGCTGAAATCCATGCAGCGACTCTACGGCACAAAAGCAGCCGCGTGTTCGCGTGTAGCCAGATCAATATGGACACACCGGAATTGCTAGATGGCGCTGGCGATGCCTATTTCGCGTTTGGAATTCCGTGGCGTGGCGGGTTTGAGCATCCGATCTCGGCGCTACCAAACAAAGACAGTTTTTGCTTTAGCCCTTGCGGAGCCAGTGCGGTCTACGAGCGCGAGCTATTTTTAGAGCTTGGTGGCTATGACGAGCGCTTCTTCTGCTATTGCGAAGATGTAGACCTCGGGATCCGCTTGCAGTTGAGCGACGAGAAATGCGTCTTTCTTCCGGACGCAATCATCCACCACAAAGGCAGCGCAACATCCGGCCGTTACTCGCATTTTACAATGTATCATGGCTTCCGAAACCGCACTTGGACCTATCTTAAGAATATGCCGCTTTCAGTTCTATTGCTGACCCTGCCAGGGCATTTGGCGTTGATGATTTACATCTATCTCCGCAATTCGGGACACGCTGACATTAGTGGCATGCGCAAGGGTATGTGGCATGGCTTGAAAGACGGCTGGGCCATGCGATGGCAGACCGACTACAAAGTCAAACCTACGCGTAAGGCGATTTGGAACTTAGTGCGCTCTATGGCCTGGAACCCGGTCCAGTTATCGCGTCGCGGCGTTCATGTCTGGGCCGTCTAGGCCCTAGGAGACGTTCCAAACCCGTTTATGGAACTTCCAAGCCGACGAGACGATTGTGTCCATGTCGGAATGCTCGGGCACCCAACCCAATATCTCTTTCGATTTCGACGTATCGGCATAAAGCGCGATGGCGTCGCCAGGGCGGCGAGGGCCGATTTCTACCGGAACAGGTTTACCAACCGCGCGCTCGACTGCATCGAGCACTTGTTTGACGGTAAAGCCATTTCCGGTGCCGAGGTTGAGCTGCAGGCTTTCGCCAGATTTATTGACATGCTCGGCGGCGAGGATGTGCGCTGAAACCAGATCTGCAATGTGGATATAGTCTCTGATGCAGGTGCCGTCCGGGGTAGGGTAATCATCCCCAAACAGTTTCATACCTTGACCAAGGCCAGCAGCAGCTTTGATCGCGTTCGGGATCAAGTGAGTCTCTGGATCATGCTCCTCGCCAACTTCGCCGTCCAGGTCCGCGCCAGCCGCGTTAAAGTAGCGAAGCGCCGCATAGCGCAGGCCTTCCGCGCGTGACATGTCCTCGAGGATCGTCTCGACCATCAGTTTGGACCGGCCATAAACGCTAACTGGGCGCTTTGGCATGTCTTCGACGAGCGGAAGCTTTTCAGGGTCCCCATAAATCGCGCAGGTTGATGAGAAGATGAAGTTTTGCAGCCCAAGATCGAGCATAGCGCGCACAACATTGAGCGTGCCAGCGACATTGTTCTCGTAAAATGCGCCGGGTGCTTTCTCGCCTTCGCCGACCTCGATATTGGCCGCGAAATGCATCACTGCGTCAGGTCGAGTTTTCTCAAGCGCCGCGCGAATTTCGCTTTCATTGCGGATGTCGCCTTCGATCAACTCGCCCCACTTTACGGCGTGTCGATGACCGCTCGAAAAATTATCGAACACAATCGGTTCGCGGCCACTCATCTTGATTGCTTTGCACGCATTTGCGCCGATATAGCCAGCACCGCCGATAACAAGAATTTTCTTGATCACCTTGAGAAGTCCCTTTGAATTGTCCCAGCCTGGGAAGGCTTTGCCTTACACGAAGCGAACACTCAAGGATTGCGCCAAATATTACTCAGTCGTCACGCTTGCTTTGATCGACCGCATCCTGCTGCTGTTTCGCTTGAAGCTTATCGCGGGCTCTTTCGGCTTTGGTACGTCCGTGTTTGACCCGGTTTTCTTGCGCGCGCTGTTCTTTCTCAGCGCGCGCTTTGGCCTTTCGGAATTTGTTCAGATTGACCGGCTCGACCAAGTCTAGTCTCCGCGATGTGTGTTCCGCCATTGCTCCATTGCGAGAGAAATCGCGAATGTTTCACGGTACTTTGGGCTAGAGGCCGGACGCGGCGCCTTTGCAGAGGTCAGTGCCATAATGTCCGCGAGCATATTGTGCGCAGCGCCGGCCTGGCCCGCACCGATATAGGCATGCAGTTCAACGAGCGCGCTCGACAGTGGGTCATTCGCGCGGATAACGAAATAGGGTTCATCGTCAGCCAGGCGCGGCATGACATCGAATTCGGACGGGTTGGCTTTCGAGCCGACGGGGGCTGTGTTCATGATACTATCCTCGACACATTCTAGTGATTCTGGACTGTGCTAGCCGGATTTCCGGCAAAGGTCAGGCCTAAAATTCTTGCTTAAAGCCTAACCTGTAAGGCCAGAATTTCGCCGACTGTTTTCAAACTATCCGAAGACTTCTCGCTTATGGGGGAGTTGAGAAGGGTTGGAGGGACGCCGTGAACCCCATTTTTAGATCTGCCGCTGTTTGTGTGCTCGCCGCTGGCGGCTTTGTTTGGCTCAATATGAAGTCGGAACAAGACTTTGAGCGGATGGCTGCGCATTACGACCTGAACCCTGTCGAAATTGAGTTCGCCCGCACCTGTATGAGCAGCCTCAGTCAGTATGATAAAGAGTTCAAGGATGGCACAGCCAGCTATGTCGGATGTGGCTGCATGGCCTCAAATCTTGCGAGCGATGGGCGTGACGTGAATTATCAGGTGATGTCGAGCGGCTTCACCTCGATCATCAAATATTCCGGGGACGATAATGCAGAACCAACGGCTGTCACAGACATGCTGGAGGACATGACGACTGTACAAGGACTGTCTTATCCAGAGGCGCTTGAAGCGGTGACCGAACTTGGTCGTGTTACCGAAGCTTGTAAGGGCGCGAAGGTGCCGAAGTCGTCGCCTAAGATGAATGCGGTTGGCACGTCCAACACAACCTATCAGCCAACCGTGATTGATGCGCCATCAAACAGCAAAGGCTGCACAAGTCTGAGCGCTGATACGGTCGCGACCCTTCAAAAGATCGCAGACCGTGATGGCAAAACCCTCGAACAGGTTTGCGCAAGCGTCATTAGCTGATCCGCAGATTTAGCTTGGGCCGATCATTTTTTCTGGTCGGACGATCGCGTCAAAGTCTTCGGCTGGGATTCCGTCTGCAATCGCTTCTTCGCGCAAGGTCGTACCGTTTTTGTGGGCGGTCTTGGCGATTTTGGCAGCTCGGTCATAGCCGTATTTCTCTTTCAGCGGGGTCACCAGCATGAGCGAGTTTTCAAGTCCGCGCTGGATATTGTCGAGGCGTGGCTCAATGCCGACGACGCAATTCTCGGTAAAAGACACCGCAGCATCCGCGAGCAGTCGTATCGACTGTAGCAAATTGTAGCTCATCATCGGGTTGAAGACGTTGAGTTCAAAATGCCCTTGGCTGCCGGCGAAACTAATTGCAGCATTGTTGCCGTGAATGTGGGCGCAGACTTGCGTCATGGCCTCGCACTGGGTTGGGTTCACTTTGCCCGGCATGATCGATGAACCTGGCTCATTCTCCGGCAAGGCCAATTCCCCCAGGCCTGAACGCGGGCCTGACCCCAGGAAGCGGATATCATTCGCAATCTTGAAGCAAGACATTGCCGCGGTCGTAATAGCGCCATGAGCGAAAACCATTGCGTCATGCGCAGACAGAGCTTCGAATTTGTTCGGCGCGGTGACGAAGTTCAGGCCCGTAATCTGCGCGATCTTTTCAGCGACGCCTTCGGCAAATCCAATCGGGGTTGAGAGGCCAGTCCCAACCGCTGTGCCGCCTTGAGCGAGCTCAAGCAATGCGGGCAAGGTTTGTTCGATCCGCTGGATCCCCATCTCGACCATTTTCGTATAGCCAGAGAATTCTTGGCCAAGGGTCACCGGCGTTGCATCTTGCGTATGCGTCCGGCCGATCTTGATAATATCGGCCCAGGCCTGTGCCTTATCATTCAGGGCATTGTGCAACTGTTGCAGGGCAGGGAGCAGGCGATGGGTAATCTCTTCTGCACTCGCAATGTGCATGGCGGTTGGAAATGTATCGTTTGAGCTTTGGCTCATATTACAGTGATCGTTCGGGTGAACCGGGCTTTTGGAGCCAATCTCACCGCCCAGAATCTCGATCGCGCGATTCGCAATCACTTCATTGGCGTTCATATTTGACTGGGTGCCTGACCCGGTCTGCCAGACAACCAAAGGGAAGTGCTCATCAAGCTTGCCCTCGATCACCTCATTTGCCGCTTTCACGATGGCGTCGCCGAGCTTCGTGTCTAGCTTCCCGAGCGCCATATTGGTTTCAGCCGCGGCGCGCTTCACGATGCCGAGCGCGCGCACTAATGGGAGCGGCTGTTTTTCCCAGCCAATCTTGAAATTCCCAAGCGAGCGTTGAGCTTGCGCACCCCAATACTTATCGCCAGGAACCTCAACAGGCCCCATCGTATCTGTCTCAACCCGAGGTGTCGCATCTGTACCCATTATGGCGTCTCCTTGCTGGCAAAGCCGCGAGGTAGCACGCCGCACCGAATGCGCAAGCGCTAACGGGTCACAGGGCCTTAATTCGTTGCAGGCGCAGAGGCTTGCATCGCTTCGGGGGCGATCTCCCAGACTTGCGTTTGGCAAATAGGACCAACACAGCCTTTGACCTGTAAGCGGCCATCATCAAGGCGCTTCAGTCGCGAAGCATAGGTCTTGTCATTCTCGGGATCGTAAATTGTCCCACCACGCCAGTCTTTGCGGCGTTTCTCGAAGCCTTGCAGCATTAACAGGCCGAGCACCGGCTCGCCAGCTTGTGTCAGCGCGGTTTCTGGCGTCATGCCGGGTTCCATGGCTTCCGGGTCGATCCAGGAGACGCGGCCACATGGGCTGCCATTGCCGCAGTCTTCGATTGTTACGGTCGAGGTCTTGGCTTGGGTCAGGAACGTGCCGTACACATCATGTCCATCTTGGGCTTGAGCGCTGAGCCCCAATATAGCCGCGCTCACACCGAGTCCCGCGAGTTTCCACATGATGATCTCCCTTATCTTTTGAATCCCGTAATCGCGATTATGGCTTGGCGCGACAGAATTTCCACCTTCACAGACATTAATCCTGGTTTACGTTCTGTTTTATGATTCACATGGTGAAACTCTGCGTTGGGGCTGATGATGCGAGCGATATTGAGCGTTGGCAGCAGCGGCTCATGCAGTCTTCGCCGTTGCCCTATCACCATACGCGCATGGTGCCGAAGCGAGCAGGAGAGCTATCGGATGGTGGGTCCATTTATTGGGTGACCAAGGGTATTATCCTGGTGCGCCAACGTATTCTCGACGTTCAGGAGATCGCAGACCGTAGCGGGCGGAAGGCTTGCGAGCTGGTGTTTGATCCGGAATTAATCGCCGTTGAGCCAACACCGAAGCGTGCGTTCCAAGGCTGGCGTTACTTGAAACCCGAAGACGCGCCGAAGGATCTGAAAGCAGGGTCCGGCACAATCGAGATGCCGGCCAATCTGCGCGCGGAGCTGCGCGAAGCGATGGTGTGGTAGCGCGCTAGCGTAAGCCTTCAAGCACGGCTTTCGGATCGGCAGCGCAAGAGGCTGTTTTGGTGTGGGCAAGTAGGCCAGGTGTCGGTGAACGGCGCTGTGCAGCGATGGCGATCATCTCAGCATCTGCAAACAAGGAGGACAGTCGGCGCAGCGTCTCGCGTTCTGGACGCGTCTCAAGCGAGCTCAGCTGCGTCTCGGCTTCGTCAGCCATGCCCCGGAAGATACAACCGAGATCATTCGGGCCCTTTGTATCGTCGATCCACACGGCGAGGTCAGCTGAGGTGCGTCCAAAGCGGTAAAGGTCCATCGCAAATTCGTCGGTAACAGCGAGGGATTCGCCCATGTCCACGGCCAACATCATCTCTGATGTCGCGCCCGAGAGGCGGCTTGCTTCAACGCCCCACTGGCGCGCGAGCTCAGTGCTTGCCTGCGCGGAGAGCGGCAGGAGCAGTAAAAAAATGCTTGTAAACAGGCGTTTCATCACGGCACGGGTCCAAGTCTAGTTGCTCAAAAGGTGAGCAAAGGCCGTGCCATGAGCGCTATTTCTTCATGAAGGCCGCGATACGCGCATGCATGTCCGGCCCGACCCCTTCATTCTCCATAATTTCCCACTGCAGGCCGGCATCAAGCGCGTCATTGTCGGTGGCCTCGAGGAGGCGTTTGTTCGCGGCATGTGAGAAGGGCGAGTTTGCGAGGATCTGTTTCGCGAAACTGCGCAGCTCTTCTTCAAAGGTTTCATCAGAATAGACCGCTTCACACAGGCCCATCGTGAGGGCGGCGTCCGCGCGAACTGTTTCTGCGGTAAACATGAGGCGCTTTGCGGTCGCGATCCCGACTCGGCGCGGTAAGCGTTGGCTCATGCCCCAGATTGGAGTGAGCGCCCATTTGGCATGTGTGTCTGCGAATTTCGCGGACTCAGCAGCAAGAATAAAGTCAGCCGCGAGAGCCACTTCTAGAGCGCCCGTATAGCAGTGTCCATGAACTGCTGCGATGACCGGTTTGGGCAATTTCTCCATCATGCGCAGAGTCTCAGAATGCCAGCCCGGAGAGGGGACTTTCTCACCCTCGGCAATATCGCCAAGATCATGGCCAGCTGAGAAGCATTTTCCCGCGCCGCGAAGGATGACGCAGCCAATCGAGACATCCTTTTTGAGATCGATCACATGCTGGCGAAGTTCGCGAAACATGCCGACCGTGAGGGAATTCAGCTTGTCCGGACGGTTCAGCGTCAACCAGCAAATGCCATCTTCATCCTGCCGCGTGACCAAGTCGCTCATATCCCGTCTCCTCATTTTGTTTTGATCCATCAAACAGGGGTCACCCAGGGTTCGCATAGACCCTATTCCGAATCTAAGCCTATGCTTTCGCGAGGGGATGCACCTATGTAAGCGTATAAACTATTGCGCAGGAATAAGAAGGAGAGCGCCGCGTGGCTGATACAGAATACACCCCCCCAAAGGTATGGACCTGGGACCAGGAAAGCGGCGGACGCTTTGCCAATATCAATCGCCCCATCGCGGGCCCGACCCATGATAAAGAGCTGCAAGTTGGAAAACATCCCATCCAGCTCTATTCGCTGGCGACGCCGAACGGCGTGAAAGTCACGATCATGTTGGAAGAACTGCTCGCCGCGGGGCACTCCGGGGCTGAGTATGATGCCTGGCTGATCAACATCCAGGACGGCAATCAGTTTGGATCAGGTTATGTCGATCTCAATCCGAACTCCAAAATCCCAGTTATGGCCGATCACTCAACAGACCCTGTAACGCGCGTATTCGAGAGCGGATCGATCCTGGTCTATCTCGCGAACAAGTTTGGCGCCTTCCTCCCTGAGGATCATAAAGGCCGTACCGAAGCGATGAACTGGCTGTTCTGGCAGATGGGCTCTGCGCCATATCTCGGCGGCGGCTTCGGGCATTTCTACGCCTACGCACCATTCAAGATGGAGTATCCGATCAATCGGTTCGCGATGGAGGTTAAACGCCAGATGGACGTGCTAGACCGTCACCTCGCAGACAATGAATACATGGCCGGTAGCGAATATTCGATCGCGGATATGGCGATCATGCCTTGGTATGGGTCGATGGCAAAAGGCATCCTCTATGAGGCCGCCGAATTCCTCTCAGTCCATGAGTACAAAAATGTTATTCGCTGGACCGATACGTTGATGGAGCGCCCGGCCGTTCAGCGCGGTCAAATGGTCAACCGCGTCTGGGGCGAGCTTCATCGCCAGCTCCCAGAGCGCCATGATGCCAGCGATTTTGAAACCAAAACCATGGATAAGCTACAGGCAGACGCCAGCTAGTTTAGGTTTCAGTGCGGCGGTCTGCTAAAGCAGATCGCCGCCAGCTGCCCCTGCCGTAGTGCCATCTTTCTTGAACGCGCGGATAACGTTTTTCCCGGTAATCCATTTGTGCACTTCGTCGGGTCCATCGACCAGGCGCTGCGAGCGGATATGGGTGTACCAGGCCGCCAGCGGTGTGTCGGTGGAATACCCGAGCGCGCCATGCAATTGGATCGCGGTGTCGACAACCTTATGCACCATATTGGCGAGGAAAACCTTTGCGATGCCGTTTTCCTGGCGGATATCCAGTCCGTTTTCCGCTTTGTAAGCGATGTGCATCAGCATCAGCCGGGCGATGTAAAGCTGGCTTGCGCATTCTGCTAACATGAACTGAACGCCTTGGCGCTCATCCAGACCTTTACCGAAGGTTGAGCGCTCTGTGACATGCGCGGTGGCGAGATCCAGCGCGCGCTGCGCCATCGCAACATTGTGCATGCCGTGGCGAAGACGCCCATAGGCGAGGCGGTGCTGCCCCATCGCAAAGCCCTGGCCTTCGCCGCCGAGTAGGTTCGCTTCCGGTACAACCAGATTTTCAATCGCGATCTCGCAATGCGCGGCGCCCATCTCTTCTTGATAATCCTTATGGATGGCCATGGTCGGAATATTGCGGATGATCCGATAGCCAGGGTTGGGCAGCTCGACGATGAAGGTCGAGAATTGTTGATGACGCGGCGCGTCTGGGTTGGTCTTCGCCATAACCACCGCGATGTCAGCGACGTTCGCGGACGACGAGTACCATTTCTCGCCGTTCAGAACATAGTTGCCTTTGCCGTCTTTTTCCGCGCGCGTTTGCATGCCCGTGGCGTCTGCCCCAGCGGCTTTCTCTGTCATCGAGTAACAGATCCGCTTTTCGCCGTTTAGCAGGGGTTTGAGGTATGTCTCTTTTTGAAAGTCCGTCCCGTGCGCGAGTAGGGTCAGCATGGTCGCATCGTCTGGACCCTGGCTGTTCATCGACAGCGCGCCAAGGTGGCTTTGTCCCAGCTCCATCTGCACGAGCGCGTTGGCGAGCGGTCCAAGCCCCATGCCGCCATGTTCGGTCGGGATGAAGGGCAACCAAAGACCTTGGCCGCGCGCTTTCTTGCGCAGATCGCCTAGGACAGAATCGAGCGCTTCGCCATCAACCAGGCGCTTCTCGGCGGGGATACATTCGTCCTGAACCCATTGGCGAACCCGCGCGCGAACTTCCTTGGCGTCATCCGGAATTGTGAAGTCGATGGCCATGCTATTTCCTCCTAATTTTTATTCGGCAAAGCTTACAGCGCTTGCTCAAAGATCCGCTCATAATCGCCCTGCTCGGCAGGGCGTGCATTGCCGCGGTGGGCAAGGTCATTCAGTGCAAACTCGACGATGCCGGGGCCGTCCGAAGACTCCACACCAATCGCGCTGAGCGTATTCGGGACACCAATCGCCTCGTTGAGTTTTGCGATTTCGTCACCGAGATCCGCATTCTGGGAGAGCCCCATCGCGAACTTGAGGCGATCATATTTTTCAGGGGCCGCACCTTCATTAAAGCGTAGGAGATGCGGCAGGAAAATCGCGTTGAGCGTACCGTGGTGCAGCTTCTTTTCTTTCAGGCGGCCCGCGGCATGGCTGAGCGCGTGGACTGAACCAAGGCCCTTTGTGAAAGCGAGCGCGCCTTCATAGCTCGCCATCATCATGTTCCAGCGCGCATCCTTGTCTGAGCCATCTGCGACGGCGCGTTGCAGCGCGTTATTCTTGATGGCGCGATTGAGACCGTCATAACCAACCCCTTCAGCGGGCGGGTTCACGGCTGGCGTAAGCACCGCCTCGATACAATGGGTAACGGCGTCCATGCCGGTAGCGGCGGTCAAAAATGCGGGCAAGCCAAGCGTCAGATCCGGGTCGCAAATGGCGGTCGATGGGATCAGATGCGGGGACGCGAAAGTTTCCTTACGGCCATTATTCATCGTCGTAATCATTCCGACCGAGACTTCAGACCCTGTGCCTGCAGTGGTCGGAACCGCAATCAGCGGCGGAAGCTTGCCGATATGTTTCGCGCCGCCTGTAATCGCGGCGTATTTCTCAAGCGGCCCGCCTTGGCTGGCGAGCAGGCCGACGGCTTTGGTCAGGTCCATCGCCGATCCACCGCCGAGCGCGACCAGGCCATCGGCATTCGCAGCGTTATATTGCTCCGCCACGGCGATCGCTTGATCCTCTGTTGGGTTGGCGACGGTGTCTGCGAAAACTGCTGCGGGTTCCATGCCGAGATTTTCCAACACGGTATCTAGCAGACCGACGGCTTTGATGCCTGGGTCTGTGATCACCATTGGACGGGTGACGCCAAATCCGGTCAGGGTCGCTCCGAGCTTGGCAATTGCGCCATGGTCAAAAATGCAGGTGGTCAGAAAATTCATGACGGGCATGGCGGTGTCTCCGGATTGGTAATTTTTTATCAACTGCCTAGAAAGCCTAGAGCGAGGGTCAGAGCAATCTCTCCCCTAGCGGCAGCATGACACAGGAGGTTCGCTATGGCGGGACTTGGAATTGGCTTATTGGGGGCGGCGCGGATCACCGACAAGGCGGTGATCGATCCGGCGCGTGTCATTCCGCAATGTCGCATTACCGCTGTCTCCGCCCGCGATCGTGCCCGCGCGGAGACGTTTGCCAGCGAGCATGGCATTGGAACGGTTTTGAGCGGATATGCGGACGTGATCGCTTCGGAGGAGGTCGATCTCATCTACAATCCACTGCCAATCAACCTGCATGCGGAATGGACGATCAAGGCGTTGGAAGCGGGCAAGCCTGTCCTGTGCGAAAAGCCATTTGCGATGAATGCGGACGAAGCTCGCGCGATGCTCGCCGCCGCAGAGGCGTCCGGCCAACGCCTGATCGAGGCCTTCCACTATCGCTATCACCCAGCCTTTGAGACCTGCCTCGCTTGGTTGGTGGCTGACGAGATTGGCGAGCTGAAAGAGATCCACGGCGCGTTTGATGTCGAGATCAGAGATAATGGAACAGAGATCCGCCACCGTGCCGAAACCGGCGGCGGCGCGATGATGGACCTTGGCTGTTATCCGCTGCACTGGGCGCTTTCGGTCACAGGGGAGGCGCCATCAGAGATCGAAGCATCAGCGACTCTAACAAAGGCTGGGGTCGATGAAAGCATGCGCGCCGATCTGACCTTTCCATCTGGCGCCGTCGCGCACCTGACCACGAATATGGGTCCGGGCGCGGCCTTCAAAGCAGAGATGAAACTGATCGGGACGCAAGGCGAGATTACTTTCATCAACCCGCTCGCACCGCACAATCCATACGTCCCTGGGCGCCTTACCAGTTCGCGGGGATGGGAGGCAGAGATCAGCCCGATCAGCACCTACACATATCAGCTCGCCGCCGTTTGGGATGCGCTCCAAACGGGCGCACCGCTCCCGACAGAAGGCGATATGATTTTGCGTCAGCAAGTCGCTTTGGACGCCATTTATGAAGCAGCGGGGCTGCGCAATTTGCGCTATCTGAAATAGAGTAATTGACATAAGTTACTCAAATGAGACATAATTGTCTCATGATAAAATCACTACGTCTTTCCTCTAGAGATGCGATTATCGAGGCTGCGTTCTCGGTCTTCAGCAAAAATCCCAGTGCGGCTCTATCCGATGTCGCTGAACGTGCTGGCGTTGGCCGCGCCACGTTGCATCGCCATTTTGCGAGCCGCGATGATCTGATGCGGGCGCTCTCGAAAATCGCCATTAAAGAAATGGATGAAGCGGTTGAGGTGGCTTGCGTAGATGCAACGTCTTATTCCGAGGTGGCCCGTTTAGCTTTGCAAGCACTGATCCCGCTTGGCGATCGGCATGGCTTTTTGGCCCTTGAAGGGGTCTCAGATGATCTTGAACTGCAGGCAGCTTACGAGAAAGAGCAGCGCGAAACTGCTGAAATGGTCGATGCCGCCAAAGGAGAGGGCCTGTTTGATACCTCGGTTCCGACCGCGTGGATCGTGCAAGCTTTCGATCACCTCATGTATGCCGGCTGGGAGAGCGTAAAAGCTGGCGAAGCCACACAAGACCAGGCCGCAGCTCTGGCCTGGCGAACCCTGATCTATGGACTCGGGAGACAAAAAACATGACCGCAGAATTGATTGAACAATACGCAACTGAGTTCAATGACGTCTTGTTCCTGATTGGCGCGGCGATCTTGGTCATCGAGCTTCTGAAAGGCTTTTTTTCGGGGTCCATGAAGGGGCGCGAACTGCTCGATATGGTGGCCAGTGCCTCGACCCAAATCCCGAGCATTTTGGTCGAGATCTTTTTGATGTCCTTTCTGTATCTCGGCATGGTGATTGTCGCCGATACGTTCGTGACCTGGCAGATGCCGATCACGTTGTGGACTCTAGCGCTCGCGGTCTTGGTCTGCGATTTCGTCTATTATTGGGAGCATCGCATTGCCCACCAAGTGCGCCTGTTATGGACGCAGCATGCGGTGCATCACTCGTCTCGCGAGATGAACATTGTTGTCGGCGTGCGCTTTGGCCCCTTTGAAGGATTTGTGTCTGCTCTCTTACACTTCCCGCTCGTATTCCTTGGATTTCCTCCAGCGCTGATCTTCTTCGGGATTATTGTCGTGCTGGCTTATCAAACTTGGATCCATACAGAGCTGATTGGAAAGTTAGGACCGCTCGATGGGGTCCTGAACACCCCTGCCAATCACCGCGTCCATCATGGCTGTGACGACAAATATATCGACAAGAATTATGGTGGCATCCTGATCATCTGGGATCGCTTATTCGGAACCTTTCAAGCCGAGGAACAGACACCGACTTATGGCTTGAAGCGGGACTATAATAGCGTCAATCCGCTCTCGGTTTGGATCTCAGAATGGCCGGGCTTGTTTGCAGATCTCAAAAGATCAAAGAGCTTCGGCGAGACTTGGATGTACCTGTTTGGTCGCCCTGGTTGGCAGCCGAAATCCAAGTCCACCGGCTAGGCACTTTCCCAGTAAGCGCGGACAAGCTAAGCGTCAGGGATCGTTTAAAATGGAGTCTGCCCGATGCGTCTTGTCTTACTCTCTGCCGTCTGCGCGTCCCTTGCCGCGTGCGAAACCATACAGACCAGCGATCCTGCCCGATCAGAGATCGGGCACTATGTGAAAGACGCTTACAAAGACGCAGGATTTCCGTTCTCAAGCGCCGTTGAGGCAGATGGGTGGATCTATCTGGCAGGAGAGCTCGGGACGACACCAGAGGCAGGCTTGGTGCCTGGAGGCATTGAGCCGGAAACACGCCAGACCATGGACAATATCCAAGCGACGCTCGCTGCGAATGATTTGAGCTGGAACAATGTCGTGAAGTGTACGGTCTTTCTCGCTGACATTGCCGAATGGCCGGCCTTTAACGAGATCTATAAAACCTATTTCACGGGCAATTATCCCGCGCGCAGCGCCCTCGGCGCAAATGGCTTAGCCCTTGGCGCGCGGGTTGAAATTGAGTGTATCGCGAATCGTTAAGCGGCCTCGGTCAGGGCCGCCAAATGCCCGGTTTTGACATAGATGAGGCAGCCATCGTCTGACCAAGGTGTGTGCTTGGAGCCATGCGGACTGCGCAGCCAAGACCCCGCGGGATAGTCTCCATACTCGTCCTGGAACGTGCCCTCGAGGACGAGGATTTCTTCACCGCCCCAATGCTGATGGGGCAAGAATTTGGTCCCTGGCGCCCAGCGCACCAAAGCGGCGCTTTCAGTGCCGTGACTGTGCAGCGGAAGAACCGAGAGGCCGGGAACTTGGCCGGGCAGAAATTCCGCGTCGGCCGTGTTGATGACCTTTTGCTCTGTATCGGCTTCGTCAAACTGGTGCAGCTTTACGAAAATCGTGCAGCCATGCTCTGAATGCGGCGTGTGTTTCGAGCCGATCGGATTGCGTACATATGTGCCAGCCGGATAGTCGCCATGCTCGTCAGAGAAAACACCTTCCAGCACGAAAAACTCTTCGCCCCCGCCATGGGTATGCTCGCTGAAATAGGATCGCGGGGCGTAGCGAACGATAGAGGTCGCGCGTGCGACCTCCTCGCCAATCCGATCAAGCATTTGCCGGTCGACCCCTGCCATGGGAGAGGCCACCCAGTCTCTATCTTCGGGCCGCAAAACGACCCGCTCATTGAAATCTGCATTCAGTCTCATGAGGCGCTCCTATATCCGCCCGGCTGTGACACCGCCATCGACTGGTAGCACAGTTCCCGTGATCCAGCTGGCTTCAGGTGAGGCCAAAAACAAGATGGCGTCCGCAACATCCTTTGGTTGTCCGTTTCGGCCCAGAGGGTGAAACGCGTTAAAACCGGGCAGGGTTTCAGCAACCTGCTCATCGGTCATGAATGTATTGTAGACGGGTGTTTCAACAACCGCCGGGGCGACCGCGTTGATCCGGATATTGCTATCGGCAAGCTCAATCGCGAGATTCTTGACCAATTGATGGACGCCCGCATTGGCAGCGGAGTAGGCTGCTGACGGGGTCGCGCCAATCGCTTGCAGCGCCCAGAGAGAGCCCGTCTGCACAATCGCGCCGCCGCCGCGCGCCTGCATCGCTTTCGCCGCCTCTTGGGCGAGGAAGAACTTTCCTTTGAGGATAATGTCGACAAACTGATCGTACTCTTCTTCCGTTTGTTCCAAGAAGGGTTTTGGCGCGAATATTCCGGCATTGTTGATCAGAATATCAACGCCGCCAAAGATCTGCGTTGCCTTAGCCACGAGCGCCTTCGCGGTTGCGGGGCTGGCAATGTCCCCGGCATGCGCAATGACTTTGGTCCCGCTCGCGTCGATCGACCTTGCAGCCTCGTTGAGTTTGTCTTCGTTTCGACCATTGATGACGACGTTTGCGCCTTTGGCGAAGAACCGTTTCGCGACTTGCAATCCGATACCGGAGCCACCGCCGCTCACGATCACTGTTTTATTTTCATAAGTCAAATACTACCTACTAGTTGGAAGGGTTGGGGGACAAATTTTTTAGGCGAGCTTTCCGAGAAAGACCTCAGTGGCTTTATCGAATGGGGTGAGACTGCTGGCGGCGCGCGCCATAAGCTGGGCGCCTTCCATCAAAGCGAGCGTGGCTTGCGCATCAGCTTCCGGTGCGGAGAACCCTGAAACAGATCCATCCGTGATACCTTGCTGAATGACCTGCGTGAGCCAGGCCGTGCTATCTTCATGAAACTGGTTGAGTTGCTCTAAGGCCGGTTCGGCAAAGCTATCTCGTCCAGCACTCATTGAGACACAAAGGCAAAGCTGCGAGCCATCAGCCAAAGCGCTTCGATAGGTTTGGTGATAGGCGCGCAATTTCTCTGCGCCGGTCTGAGACGTGCTGTCTATATCCCTCAGAGCATCAGCAAACCGAGCGCAGTAGCGCTCGATCAGGCCAAAAGCGAGGTCAGCTTTCACCGGAAAATGGTGGTGGATGCTGGCTTTCCGGATACCAACATCGCGGGCGAGATCGGCATAGGAGAACGCATCGAAACCGCGTTGACGGGCGGCGCGTTCTGCACTGTCGAGAAGAGCGGTTCGTGTGTCCATGATGCCCTACCTAATGGTAGGTAGTTTCAGTTTCAAGCGTGCTGATGTGAATTCTTGACAATTCGCAGGCCATGCCGCCCTTTGCGATCAGGTTTAGAGTAAAGGCAGGCCCCGCGTGACATCTCCTATTCTGACGGTTCGAGACCTAAAAGTTGAGTTTGATACACCGGATGGCGCTGTAAAAGCCGTAAAGGGTATCGACCTTGAGGTCTCAGCTGGAGAATGTCTCGGCATCGTTGGAGAGTCCGGGTCAGGTAAAAGCCAAACCGTGCTCGCTGCAATGGGCTTACTTGCGGATAATGGGACCGCCACGGGCTCAGTGGTGTTTGAGGGCACCGAGATGCTCACGGCCAATACCAAAACGCTGCGGGATATTCGCGGCGACCGCATGTCGATGATTTTCCAGAACCCGCTCACCAGCCTGACGCCTCACATGACGGTTGGCGCTCAGATGCGTGAGGTTTTAAAACTCCACAAGGGTTTGAAGGGCGAGGCTGCGAACAAAGTCTGTGTTGATTGGCTGGAACATGTCCGCATTCCTGAAGCGCGCCGCCGCATGGATCAGTTCCCGCACGAGCTTTCTGGTGGCATGCGCCAGCGCGTTATGGTTGCGATTGCCATGCTGTGCGGGCCGAAGCTACTCTTAGCAGACGAGCCGACGACGGCGCTCGATGTGACCGTGCAAGCGCAAGTGCTCGATCTAATGGATGAGCTGAAGCGCGAGACCGGCACCGGCATCGCCTTGATTACGCATGACATGGGCGTGGTCGCCCGGATGTGTGACCGGGTCGTCGTGATGCGCCGAGGCGAGATTGTTGAGACCGGATCGATTGACGACATTTTCTATAAACCACAGCACGAATATACGAAGATGCTGCTCGACGCGGTGCCACGGATAGATCAACCGAACCGTCCAGGCCGACCAACGCTGGGCCCGGCGCCAGCCGCTGATGTTGAACCCATTCTCAAAGCGGAAGACCTGAAAGTTCACTTCCCCATCAATATTGGCGGCGGCCTGTTCGGCAAAATAAAACCATTGAAAGCCGTTGACGGGGTCAGCTTCAATCTGAAGCCTGGCGAAACCCTCGGCGTGGTTGGCGAAAGCGGGTGCGGGAAGTCAACACTCGCACGCGCTGTATTGAAACTGGTTCCCCAAACCGCGGGTACGATTGCCTGGATGGGCCGCGATATCTCAGGTGCTGACCGTAAGACGATGAACGCCCTGCGCGATGATCTCCAAATCGTTTTCCAAGACCCCATGGCGAGCTTGGACCCGCGCATGACGATTGGCATGTCCATCGGTGAGCCCCTGACAGTGCATTCGCCGCAGCTCGACAAAGCTGCGCGTGAGGCCAAAGTGCGAGAGATCATGCCACGTGTTGGCTTGGACCCGGCCTTGATCAATCGCTACCCGCATGAGCTCTCAGGTGGACAGAACCAGCGCGTTGGCATTGCCCGCGCGATGATCCTCGACCCAAAATTGGTGGTTTGCGACGAGGCTGTGTCAGCGCTTGATGTGTCTGTCCAAGCGCAAGTCGTAGATCTTCTGATCGAGCTACAAAAAGAGTTCGGACTGGCGATGATTTTCATCTCGCACGATTTGTCGGTGGTTCGCGAAATCTCGCACCGCGTGATGGTCCTCTATTTGGGCAAAGTCGTCGAGCTAGCCGGCCGCGAGGAAATTTATGAGGATGCACGCCATCCTTATACCAAAGCGCTGATTTCGGCGGTGCCGAACCCTGACCCAAAAATGGAACGCGCGCGGGAGCGGGTAAAACTGCAAGGCGATTTGCCGAGCCCGCTCGATAGCCGGGCGCCGCTACGATTCCTGAAATCAGAGATCATTGATGACCCTGACGCACAACAATATGCCCCGAAGCTGATCGAAATCGCTCCGGGGCATTTGGTGGCTGAGCATGACCCGTTTGAGGGGTTGGGAGGGTTACGGGCCTAAACAGGCTCAGCCGAGGGGGAGAGGGCCCCTATTTTGAACAGAGCACGTCCGTCAGGTTGCGACGTCCGCGATCGGCATAGACGACTTTTCCAAGTCCCATCTCGCGGCAAAACTGATTGGCATTGCCGCGACCAACCGGGATGCGGTCACCATAGGCATCTCGCGGGCGCGGGAAGAAGACGGTGTGGCGACCTTGAATGCCCTGATTGTGGCTATGATAGTTGCCGTGGCCGCGATGGTCTCGATTGCCACGTCCATCACGATGATTGTCGCGGCGATCGCCGACCCGGCGCGAGTTTCCATTTAGTGGGCGAAGTGAGCTGATATTGTCGTTCATACGGATCCTGCTGAGGTGACCTTCCGGACGATCAATCACGACACAGCGGCCACGAAAGTCGGGATCAACACAGACTTCCCAAGCGCCGCGAACATCGATCGACGATACGGTGTCGTTGAAGCCCAGATTGCGCAGATTGTAGACCGGGCCATCGACTGCCAACGCTGAACCGCGAAACTCCGGGTGCTTAAAGATCACGGCTTCATCGCTTCCTCCGCCGCGATGTCCATAATTGTTCGCCGCTGCCGGGAGCACAGAAGCGAGGCAAACGGTGGTGGCGAGGGCGAGAGCTTTAAGAGCACGTGTCATTTCATGCGGTCCTTTATTCAGTCTTGAAGAGATCTGTAGGACACGCAATCTGAACGCGCTGGGAGGGAGATTTTCAGATTGTGTTCAGCTATTCAGCCGCGCGCATCAGGCCCTGCATCCGGTCAATCCAGATCAGCCAGGCTTTGCGCCCATCCTCGGTCAAGAAGACCCGCGTTTGGGGACGCCGTCCGACAAAGCGCTTCTCTTGGCGGACATAGCCGGCGTCCTCAAGCTTTCTAAGATGCGTTGAGAGATTACCATCTGTAGCGCCAACTTTCTCTTTCAGTTCGCCAAAGATGGCGGGGCTGACGGTCGAGAGATAAGCCATAATGCCGAGCCGGAGGCGGCCATGAATAACGTCATCAATTTCGGCATGGTCGAAGGGGTTGGTGTGATCAGACATCTGTCCGCGCCTTTCTTAAACCACGTTCTTCGGTTCTTGGCGCAGCAGGACCAGGCCAGGGACCAGGACTGTCAGAAAGGCTGCAAGCGAAGCGACGGCCCAGGAAAAGTCGGTGCCGTCAAACCAAATGGCGAGCGCTAGCATGGCAAGCGCGCCATAGCCCGCATAGGTCAGTATTTTTTGCTTTCCCATAATTCCTGACGTGATGAGACTGACCCCATAGACGGCAAACACGATTGGCAGTGAGCTTTCAAAGCCCGGCATCGGGCCGCCAACGACCAGTGACTTGATGATTAGCGTGCCGAAATAGGCAAACAGAGCGAACCCTCCGGCCATCCAGACGGTTGCTTCGGACCGGTTTCCGACGGAATGGCTACCTGGCTTGTTGCAGAGTGAATAGCCCAAGACCGCTTGCCCGATAAGACCGACCACAATGAAAGCACCCCAAACCCAGCCATAGGCTACTGTCGGCCAGCCAAAGAGATCAGCCGCAATCGCATAGTGTAGGAAGTAGGCAACGCTTATGAGCGCGCCCCAGAAGGTTAAAAACCGACCGCCGAGAAGCGGCGCTTGTTGTCCGGCTTCGGCAAGGTCACGGACATAGGCGAGATCATCATGCAGCGAGGTTTGGTTCATCGCAGTAACTCCAATAACTTTGAAATACAAAGTACTCTATCTGACGAATATGTCAATACCCCCGATTTCGCTTGGCGGCAGCGCCGAGCGCGCTAGGATAAAGACAAACACAAAATGACTCGAGGAAACGACCATGCCAGACGCAGCTAGCCTGCCGCCTTTTCGCCCGCTCGCGCAAAAAAAGCCCGATATAGAATGCGTGCGAAAGCCTGATGGTACGGTCTACCTCAAACAGCGCCACGAACCCGGCGATCGACCACGATCTGTCCCACACGCGCTTGCGACGCGCGCCGGAATGCATCCGGACCGCGATTGGCTGAAGCAGCGCAATCCCGACACCGATCAATGGGAGGCCATCACTTATGGCGAGGGACTGAAGAGAACGCGCGCCTTGGCGCAGGCTTTTCTGGATCAAGGTGCGGGGCCTGATGCGCCTGTGATGATCCTGTCCGGCAACTCGATTGAAACGGCTCTGGTCATGGTCGCGGCGATGACGATTGGGGCACCTGCCGCACCGATCTCAGTCCCTTACTCTTTAATGTCGACGGACTTTGCCAAGCTCAAACACTGTTTCCAAGCGGTCGAACCAAAGGTCATCTTCGCGGCGCAGCTGAAGCCGTTTGAGCCGGCGATTGCAGCGCTCGGCGATCATGGCTGTACGATCATTACTGCAGATGGTGCGAATGGCGCGGTGTCATATCAGGGCCTGCTCGATACGGCCGTAACGCCAGCTGTCGATGCAGCGCTCGACGCTTTGACCGATGATACGATCGGTAAATTCCTGTTCACGTCAGGATCGACGGGCATGCCGAAACCCGTGCCAACAACACAGGGCGCGATGTGCTCCATGATCGGCGGCGTTGAGGGCCTCCGCGATGATGCGCGGGATCCTGAATATGATCCAGATCAACCCGACAATGTCCTCGATTGGCTGCCTTGGAACCACATTTCAGGGTCGAACGTGAATTTCAACGGCGCGCTCTGGAATGGTGCTACGTTCTGGATTGATGGCGGCAAGCCGACGCCCGCTTTGTTCGGCGAAACCATTCGAAATGTGCTCGACTGTAAACCGTCAACGTTCGGAACGGCGCCGATCGCCCTCGCGATGTTGGCGGAAGCCATGGAAGACGATGACGCGCTTCTTGCGGCCTTCTTCGAGAATATGCGCTCGATTGGCTATGGCGGCGCGACTCTGTCCGACGATCTCTATGACCGGATTCAGAACCTTGCGATCAAAGCCACAGGCCGTCGCATCCCGATCATCACGATGTATGGCGCAACTGAAACGCAAGGCATCACCGTCGTGCATTGGGAGGTAGAACGCGTCGGTTTGATCGGACTGCCACTGCCAGGCCTGACGCTCAAACTGGTCCCAACTATGGGCAAGCTAGAGGTCCGCGTCAAAGGTGAAACTGTGATGCCGGGCTATCACAATCTGCCTGAGAAGAATGCCGAAGTGTTCGATGAGGAAGGCTATTATTGCCTCGGCGACGCGGCAAAGTTTGTCGATGAGGAGGACCCTAATCAGGGCATCATCTTTGATGGCCGCGTCGGCGAAGACTTTAAACTCTCGTCCGGAACATGGGTTAGCGTTGGTGTGCTCCGCCCGGACCTTGTCGCGGCTTGTTCACCGCTCGTCTTCGACGCCGTGATTTGCGGCCAGGACAAGAACTTTATCGGCGCCATGTTCTGGCCATCGCCGGTGGCATTTGAAGACTATGTGAAAAATGCTGGCGGCGACCAAATGGCGGCCTTCATGACTTATAATAAGGACCTCGCGGCCAAGGTTGCGGCGTTTAATGCGGCTGAGCCTGGATCATCGCGGCGGATTAAACGCTTCCTGGTCCTGACCGAACCGCCAAGTATCGATAAAGGCGAGATCACCGACAAAGGCTATGTAAACCAGCGTATGACTCAGGATTGCCGCGCAGATCTGGTGGCCAGCCTTTTTGTTGCAGAGCCGCCGCCAAATGTTGTGCAGCTGTAGCGATACAAAGTGACGAAGGCGCGCCGACAAACGGGTCTCAAGCTCGGCTTGATCAGCCTCGTTCTCGTGACGGTGGTTCTAGCGGGCGTGTTTTTGCTCGGGCCTGAACCCGAAACAGAGCCAGTAGCGCCGAACACATCGCAGACCACGGCCTTATTGGATCAATTGCAAGACGCGCCAACGCGCCGTGCGGTGGAAGCGTTGCGCGCGGCGGCGCCCGCGACTTTTAATGACCTCAATCAAGCCGCCGCTTTCGCTGTCGCAGATGAGGCAAGCGATGAGGCGCTCGCGCAGCTCGTTCTCGAAGCTCTGTTCAGTCAGTTTCAGGCGCAAGCTCTGTCTTTGCGCTCGGCGAATAGTGGGAATTATCAGGCCATTATTGCAGGGTTTTCAGACGGGCTTGGGCAATTGAAAGCCAATCAAAGCGTCTGGTGCGAAGGCGCAACCATTGCCGCCTTCTTAACTCAGAATGAAGACGAACTCGTCCCCGCACTGCTCACGGAATTTCCGTATCAAAGCCCTCAATATGAATGGGCAATGGACTGGATGGTCACCATTCTGTCCGCCATGAAACAAGGCCAAGACAGCGGGCGACCGAATGCTCGGCCTGGCGCGCGCGACGAAGCGATCTTGCAGCAGGAAGGCCTCGCGCTCGGGTCGGAGCAGTGGGCGCTTGCGCTACAGATTGCGGCGTTCGCGAATGCTGAAGGGACATCTTACGGTCAGATGCAGGAAGTCATTGCTGGCATGGATGTGTGCGAGCTTGGCATTGCGGTCGAAACCGTTTCGGAGCGTTTGCCGAGTGATGTCCGGGCCCGGATTTGGGGCGATCTGATGCCAGAGATCATGGTCGGCAATACACCTTATGTGATGTACCGCGTCACCGACTATTTTTTCATCGGCTGAATCAGGTCGGCAAAAGTTCTGCCTTTAAATCACCATGTCTTCGCGCTTAAGGTCGTCAGATGGCGATGGATGACACACTCAAATCCTTCATGGATAAATTTAAGATGCCCGACTTTTCCAATATGGATTGGAAGGGGTCGACAGATGGTTTGCGGAACAGTTTCTATCGCGCCAGCCGTTCAGTAGAGCGCGATCTTCCGGACTTGGCGGAACTCTCAAACCTGGTTGTCGATGGCGCGGATGGTCCGTTAAAGGCCCGGCTCTATGTGCCCCTCGCAGCAGGCATCGCGCCTGCGCCAGCGATCATCTTCTTCCATGGCGGTGGATTCGTTTTAGGCGATCTCGATACCCATGATGTTATTTGCCGACGCCTCGCAGCGAGTTCGCGTTGCCGGGTCCTGTCGGTGGATTATCGCCTGGCGCCCGAGAACGCCTTCCCGGCCGCGCACCGCGACGCCCTTGCGGCGTGGGAATGGGCAGCGGACCGGAACAATATTCTCGGCTTCGACCCGGACCGGATTGCTGTGGCTGGCGATAGTGCAGGCGGAAACCTATCAGCGTTTATCGCACAGGAAACCGCGCGGACAGGCGCCCTGATGCCCGCCTTCCAGCTACTTCTGTATCCGCTGGTTCAATTCGTCGACATTCGCGCCAAGCGGATGAGCTTCCAGGAAGGCGGCTTTTTCATTTCGCCGAATCTGTTCGACTATTTCCGCGACAGTTATGTCGAGAAAGAGACAGATCGGATGGATAAACGCGTCTCACCGCTCTTCGCGCCGGATGAAGATTTTGCCGGTCTTGCGCCCGCACATATGGTTTTATGCGGCTGGGACCCGCTTAAAGATGAAGGCAAAGCCTATGCCTCAAAGCTTGCCGCGCACGGTGTTCCTGTAACGATCAAAGAGCATCCGGGCATGGTGCATGGCTTTATGAATATGACGGCGGTGTCTACGGCCGCCCGTAAAGCGATTGAGGATGCAGGCCTTGTCGTAGGCCGTGCCCTCGGCGCGCGCGAATAATTTCCTTCGCCACGAGATTGACATATGGTTAAGATAATCCTCCAGCACTGGGTAGATTAGGGACTTACGACCATGGCTAGAACGGCGAAATGGGTAAAGCGGACCGCACTCACAGCAAGCGCGCTCACATTGATTGGCTTGGTGGCGTGTGATCGTCAGGAAGAGCGCCTGAACCGAATCGGAGAGCTTGGCGACGCTGTTCTTGGCCAGCTCGGCGGCGAAGATGTAACCAATTCCGACAAGCAAAAATATGCCTCCGTGTCAGTCGAAGCGCGCGCTTTTGCTGGGACCATCCTCGAGCGGACGGTCGCAGTTTCTGATGATGAGGCTGCGCCGAGATTTGTAATTGGATCGATTGTCGCAAAGCCAGCCGCGCTTCCGGAATCAGTCGAGATGGCCGCGATCATGGCTGAACCTGAAATGGCGATGGACGTCGTCGTCGACGAGCAATCGGAAGCCAAAATCATTGTCCCAGACCAGAAGACGCTCGATGAAGCCGTCATAAACCCTGATGTCATTCGCCGTATTGAATTGCCCGCTTCAAAACGGTCTGTGACCGTCGTTGATCCAGAGCTTCAGCGCCAGCGGCCACAAGTGGTTGTTCCGAATGAGAAGGCTCTGCCAAGGGCGCCACTTAACGACACGATCTATCAAAAACGCGTTGAGCGCGGGATCGAAGAAGAGCCCAACAATCTGCCATTAGCGCGTTCGCGGAGCCTGGCGATCATCGTGCCGCCCACGCCGGAAGAGCGTATGGCGCAATTGCCTCGGCTAAATCCAAAAGTCGCAGAGCGCGCTTTGATACTGCCCAATGCGGCACTGGAGCGCCAATTGATTGCCGAAGAGCGGATGATCCAAACCGCAACCAAGTTCCAGGTGGCAGCAAGCATTCAACGCTCGCGGTCAGGACAAATGGTGATTGAGATTGGCTCAGATGCTCTGAACCCGACCAACTTTACCGAAGCGGTTCTGCAGCAAGGCCGTATCGCGCTGGAGCAAGGTATTGAGTGCGATGAAGTCGCTGCGACCGGCGAAGGCGCAAACCCGCTGGTGGCCATGGAATGCGTCATTCAAGACCTGCGCGCGTCAGGTGATTTTGAATATGTTGAGAAAGACTGGTTCTACGAGCACCAGATGATCCGGCACCCCGGACAGGCTGAAGGACCGGTCATGATTACACCGAATGATCCGCTCTTCGGTCTGCAATGGCACTATAAATCGCAAGGGACCGGCTCAGACGAATCTGCAGGCGGCGCAGGCTTTGTTGACTTCTGGACCGATCAGGAGAGCCAGGGCTCGTCTGAAGTCGTGGTCGCGATTGTCGACACCGGTCTGCAGATGGACCATCCTGATATTGTTAGCTCGGCAAATGTTGTTCAGGGCTGGGACATGGTCTCGGACGTCGATGTGGCCAATGATGGCGATGGCCGCGATAGCAACGCGAACGACCCCGGCGATGTCTGCCCGGAGCGCAACGTGTTCAGCAACACCTATCACGGCACCCATGTAGCGGGGATTGTAGGCGCTGGCGCGACCAATAATTCAGATGGCGTAGCGGGCGGCGCCTGGAACGTGAAGATTGTGCCAGTTCGCGCGCTTGGAAAATGCGGCGGCAAGCTCTCGGATATCAATGATGCAATCCGCTGGGCGGCTGGCACGATCCCGGAGTTTGATGAGCTTGGCGAAGAGGTCTGGAACGATAACCCAGCTGACATTATTAACCTGTCGCTGGGTCTGTTCAAAACCTGCCCAGCGTCGATGCAGGACGCCATCAATTCGGTCACGGAGCGCGGTGTCGTTGTCGTAGCCGCGGCGGGCAATAAGGGCGTTCCGACGGACTTCTTTGCACCAGCCGGCTGCGATAATGTTGTAACGGTTGCTGGCGGCGACGCTCGCGGACACTTGGCCCCTTATTCAAACTATGGCGCCGCAGTTGATGTCTTAGCGCCCGGCGGTGATCTCACGCGCGACGATGATGGTGATGGTAACCCCGATGGTGTGTTGTCGACGAAAACGGCAGAGAATTGCGCAGACCCGCTGACAGGATCTTCGGTCGAGACCTGTTACTATGCCTACGAGCAGGGCACGAGCATGGCGACGCCGCACGTCGCTGCCGCCCTGGCGCTGATCAAGTCAAAACGCCCGGACCTCAATTCGACGGAACTGGTCTCTACTTTGATGTCCGGCGTTCGGCCGGTTTCAGAAAACCAATGTACGGGCCTCTGCACCCAATATCCGGGCGCAGTCTCTACGCTCGAAGATGAGGACATCTGCCTGTTGCCTTGTGGCAAAGGTTTGCTCAATTTGGCGGATGTAGACTTGCCGGATTGATAGCGGCAGGCTTGATCGGAGAGAGGGGAGTGGCAATGCAACAGACTGAGGTACCACCGCACTATGGAGGGCAAATCGGCCTTCTCGTGCTGGCAAGCATGCTGACGCTGACAGGCTGCGTTGCCTTTGCCGATCAGAGTGGCAGCGCGAGTTTCTTCCCAGGCTGGTCTCAAAAGAGCGTCTCGGCTGAGGCAATCGTGTTGGCGGAAACAACCCCTGTCCGCGCGCCCGCCGCGACGTTTATCGTACGCTTCAAAAATGAGCCTGCCCTTGATCCCGTCTACCGAAACTTTCGCCGAGACGAGGCCGGAACCCGGGCCGCCTATAGCGCTTGGGCCGCAGCACATGATCAGCTCGATGGCCTGTTCCTCGTTCGGGCGAGCTATTCGGGCGAACTGATCCTCGGACTCCCAAAAAATGATCCTGCCGGTCGAAGCGCCCAAGATGTCATCGCGGCGCTGCAAACCATCGACAACCTCGCTTATGCCGAAATTGATAGCATCGCGACAACGAGCGAAGAGGGCTAATCCATGCGCGCTTACTTTATTCCAGTTCTGGCAGCCATGGCGCTGAGCGCCTGTGATCAGGCAACCGATGTCTCGCCCGTCGAAGTCGAAACCCCGCCTCCGGTCGAAACTGTTGAAGCCGAGACGACGCCGCCAGCACAGCCGGTGCTTCCAGAGCGTCAGATTGCTGAAACCAAAACGGCGACGATCGATTGGACTGCCGCGCGCCGAGATTTCGCTGCGCGTGACACTCAGGATGACGTCATGGCGCAAGTCGCCAGTGGTGGCTCGATTGCTGTGCCTGTCTTGCTGCCGGACACGCCTGTTGGGATTGCGTCTGCGGATGGCGAGGATGGCTTACAGTTTCGACCGCTTGCGGATGGCTATTTCGCGGTCTTGAAGGGCGAGATCTATGACATGGTGATCAATGGCACAGATAAATTGGTTGTCTTGCCAGGCGGGGAGGGCACGGCGACCGATACCGAACTCTCTTTCGAAGAGACGATGACCGGCGCCCAGGTTTCGTTTAGCCGCTATGGGGCGTCTTATCTGGTTGAGTTTATGTGTCATGACCCTGCCACCGCGATGCGGGGATCGTGCGTAAGTGAGGAAGATGCGCTCGCAGAAGTCGAAGCGCTCCTGATTTCAGGAACACAGTGATGAAGAAGTCTCTTGGATTGATTGCAGTCTCTGCGCTGGCCTTGGCGGCCTGCGACGCAGTGCGTATCCCCGGCGATGGCCGCGAAGCGCCAGAACCTGCGGCGCCTATTCCGGATGGAGCCCCCGGGCCTGCGCCGCCAATGGTTCCCGTCACTGATCCTTGGAATGAAGGCGACGAGACCCCGACGGAAGATCCTGCGCCTGTCGAAGAGCCTACGACTGAAGATGAGACACCGGAAACGCCCGTTGAGCCCGAAACACCGGTTGAGCCGGACGCAAACCTCGATGACGGGACAGAGGCTCCTGTCCCAGACGAGCCGATTGAAGGTGAGGACCGCAGTGGTAGCGATAGCGACCCTGAAACCGAGCCTAATACGCCGACCGGAGCAGAGACGGAGCCTCCAATCGAGCCCGAAACACCGGTTTCACCGCCACCACCACCACCTCCTCCTCCTCCACCACCGCCGCCTCCACCAGCGCCGGTGAAGTTTGAGTATTACGCGCCGGGCAATCTGATTCCGGGCACGGGCTTTGGACGCGGCGATGACACTGTCTATGCGCCGAACATGCTGTTCCCGATCAAGTCAGCGCCAACCTTCCCGCAATCCATGGTCTATCGACTTGGCGGCGCTGTTGGCGGCGATCAGTGCGATGCTGAAAACTATGCGACACCTTGGCGAGACAATTTCTGCGAGAAGCGCACGTCCAATCGCAACACGCCACTCTGCCCGACCAACAAGGTTCATCAGGGCCAGGACATTCGCGTCGGCACCGCGTCAGATTGCAATGCGCTCCGCGCGCAGGCGCCTAGGGATCGTGGTCTTCATGAAGTGATCGCGGTCGAGGACGGCATCATCCAGCATATCGGCACTTACTCAGTGAAGCTGAAAGGCTCCGAGACCGGGAACATCTATTCTTATCTGCATCTCAATATGCGACGGCTTCGAGTCTCTGCTCTAGATACTGTAGAAGCCGGTGACACACTTGGATTTGTGTCGAATGATTTTGGCGGTACGCCGACAACCTTCCATCTTCATTTCGAGATGAAGGCGCCGATTGAAGGCGAGGGAATTGTCCATGTGCCGCCCTATATGTCTCTGGTTGCTGCTTATGAGCGCCGCGAAGAGGGCGTTGGCTTATTGGTCGAAGATGACACAGTCGAAGTCGCCAGTGCACCGATCATTGTCGATCCGAGCAAGCTGGTCGAATAGGCTGAATCTGCAATTTTAACGACAGATTCCTGTATAATATCAGGGCACGGACAGAGTCTTGCCAAAGTTTAAACCGTTAATGACTTGTAAACGGCCTCTTTTTTGCGCCTAGTGATTTTAGTGCCACACTTACAGAGTAAAAAATCAGATGACAGCTGCTGAAAAGCTCCCCGTTGAATATGTCGATACAAACACAAATGACGGGAAGCCAGTGGTTACGCTGATTGGCGCGGATATGTCCGAGGCCTATCTCGACGACGCTGAACCAAGCCCAACTATGGAAGCCCTCTCTCGGTTTTGGCAACGCATCATCGGGATGTTCAAACTCGGACTGGTTATCCTGCTGGTCGGTGGTTACCCGGCGATGACATTGCTCAGCCATAAAGTGGATTCAAGCGCCGTTGTCCTGTCGTCTGCGGCGCCTTGGTATTCCAATGATACCGGCACTGCGATGACCTTGCTTGGCCGCGAGCTGCAAGTTGCGGGTTGGGCCAGCGACCGGGCTTGGTGGCATCCGCAAGCCCGGCTGACAGCTTTGCCAGCTTGGCAGGATGGCATTACCGGCGCGCTATCAGATTTTACGTTGCTCGCCTCAGAACATGCCGCGCGCGAACCCGGCGCACCGGATACAGACTTGCTCGCCGCGGCCCGTCTGTTGGTCCCGTCCCAAGAAGCAGAGGCGACGCCACGTCTGAACGCGGCGGCGGAAGCGCTGCAGAGTTATGAAGGGCGTTTATCGCGCGGCCTCGCAGCAAAACCCCAGGGTCTTGGTGTCTTGTTAGACGAGCTGGCGCTTTACAAAAGATGGTCGACCGACTCTCAAATGCGCCTGCGGTCCAGCGTCGATCGCGCCGAAGCCTGGCCTGCTTCCCGCGCCGATATTGAGGCGATCTATATGACCCGGGGCTATGCTCAAGTTGCGTCTCAGCTGATCATGTCGTCGCTGATCCAAGAGCCAGATCTGGTCTACACCCGCGCCGCAGCCGAAGCGCGCGACCGGGCGATCTTTGCCTGGCGCCGCGCGGCGACTTTTAACCCCATAATGGTCTCGAGCCAGGCGGGCACAGGCAGCGTCTTGGCCGACCATCCCGCCGCGATGATGTTCTACCTGAGTGAGATCAACACATCGACCACTGCCTTTATCGATGCGTTGCAAGCGCAAGCCGATGAGACCATGGCCGTCGCAGAAGCCGCTTCAGCTGAGTAAGATGCGGCCTTCACCTCTTGAATTGTTCGCTCTGAAAACTCACTTGTGGGACAGAAGCGCGTTCACAAGAGAGGCCTCGGCGACATGTTTATCCAAACCGAACCCACGCCAAACCCGGACACTTTGAAATTCCTGCCAGGTCAGGACGTCACCGGGACAACAGGGCCTTACGATTTCGCGTCAGTAGACGAGGCTGGTACCAGCCCGCTTGCCCAGGCGCTATTCGACGTGCAAGGCATTGTCCGCGTCTTCCTTGGCAGCGACTTTATTTCGCTCAGCAAAGACGCAGATGCCGATTGGAAACATGTTCGCCCAATGGCGCTCGCAGCCATTATGGATCATTTCGTAGCCGGTCTTCCGGTTATGGCGACCGGCGGCGGCTCGGTCCCTGAGGTGCAAGAAGGTGCTTCGGCGGACGATTATGAAGGCGACGCTGCCGAGATTGTGGGTGAAATTATCGAACTAATTGAAACCCGCGTGCGCCCAGCTGTGGCTCAAGATGGCGGCGACATTGTCTTTCACGGCTTCGATGAAGAATCCGGCATTGTGCACCTTGCAATGCGGGGCGCTTGTGCAGGCTGTCCATCTTCGACCATGACGCTGAAACAAGGCATTGAGAACATGCTCAAAGCCTATGTCCCAGAAGTGACGGCGGTTGAAGCAGCGCTTTAGGTCCCCTGTAAAACCCTTGTAAAAGCTTGACTTCCCTGCTGCCGATAGGCGAGGCGGCAGGATGAGTTCGAGTATCTTTCCCATCGCATTGTGTTTGCTGTCTGCGGTCACCGTCGCGGCCACGAACCTGTTTGTGAAGCGTGGCGGCGATGTCCTGTCGACGCGCATGATCGTCTCGATTGCGATGGCGCTCAGTGTTGTTCCATTCGCGCCTTTCGTGCCCTTACCGACCACTACAGTATGGGCCGCCTTGGCGATCTCGGTTGTTGTTCACTGGTTCTACCAATTCGCCATGATCCGCGCCTTGCATCGCGGAGATCTATCGCTGGTCTTCCCGGTGATGCGCGGCCTTGCACCGCTGCTGACCGCGATTACTGCGACGGTGGTGTTGAACGAAACGCCTGGATGGCTCGGATGGATCGGCCTAATAATCGCAACCGGCGCGCTGATTGTGTTCGCGATGCCTGAGGAAAAAGGCGCGAAACACCCGCCGCTGAAACAGGCCGCTCTGTTCTGGGCCATGGTGACCGCACTTGGGATCGCCTTTTACTCAGTCGCCGACGCGAACGGGACACGGATCGCCGCGGATGCCTCGACCCTTTTCACCTTTGTTGTGTGGCTCTTCCTGCTCGATTGGATTGGCATCACGACAGTGATGTTCTGGGCTCGTCGAGGCAAAGTCTGGTCTGATATCGCCCCGCAAATTCGCGACGGCACAATCGGCGGTTTACTGGGTACAGTGTCTTACGGTGCCGCGCTCTGGGCGTTTACCCTGACTGAGGCCGCAAACGTTACCGCAATTCGCGAAACATCTGTTGTATTTGGCGCGATATTCGGGGCGGTTTTCTTGAAAGAAGCGTTTGGGCCCCGGCGGATCCTCGCTGCCAGCGGCCTTGCCTTCGGCCTGATCCTGCTCGAATTCGCGCCTTAACCCTGTTTTGGCACGGACAATGCTACGGGTAGAGCATGAAACTCCTGCGCCATCTGGCTGGCTATCTGCCGGTAAACATTGCCAGCGGTATCGCTGCATTTGGCGGGGTGTATGTCTATACGCGGTTACTTGGCCCTGAGGATTACGGGCGGTACGCTTTAATGTTCTCAGTCATGACCATGGTTCACATGCTGTCCATGACGTCAGCAGAGGCGGCGGCATTCCGTTTTGCAGGTGAAGCCAAGGGCAAGCAAAGCCTGCCCGATCACTTTCGGACGACACTGTCGCTAACCTTCCGCTCACTGATTGTAGCAGCTCTGCTGATCGGCGCCCTGGCGCTCGCCTTAGGGCGCTTACCGGAATATTTGAAAATCCTGCCTTGGATTGCTCTGCTGATCCCGGTTAATTCCATGATCCAGATGGCGCTCGAGAGCCATCGCGCGAACGAGAATATTGGCCGCTACGGCTTGATCGCGACCACGAAGATATTGGGCGGGTTCGTCTTCGGCGCGCTGATTGCCTGGCAGACAGGGTTTGGCGCTGCATCTCCCTTCATCGGCATGTTGCTCGCCGGATCGATCTGGATGGTCACAGAAAGCCGCTGGCTCTTAGGTCAGGCCAAATCAGGCAAGACCGATGCGGGACGGCGACGCGCTTATCTGATGTTCGGGGCCCCAATTGCTGCCGCGCTGGTGCTCGATCTCATTCTGTCAGCGGCAGACCGGTTCCTGATTGCGCTCTTCCTCGGTGAAGCGGCTGTCGGCGAATACGCAGCTGGCTACGGCGTTGCTGATAAGAGCGTTCTTCTGATCTGTGCCTGGGCCGCGATGGCGGCCTCCCCACTCGTCATGGCCGCGTATGAGCGCGGCGGCGCAGAGGCTGCGGCGGAGGAGTCGCGCGGATTGATCCGGACCCTGCTCTTGATTGGCGTGCCCGCTGCGACCGGCCTCGCGCTGGTCGCGACCCCGCTTTCGGAAGCCTTGATCGGGGAAGCTGTCCGCGATGGTGCGCGAGACATCATTCCGTGGATTGCCTTTGCTGGCCTGCTGAATGGCCTGATCATTCACTACTATTCTGAAGTGTTTAACCTTGCCCACCGGACCGGGGAACTCGCGCTCCTGATGCTGATCCCGGCTGGCGCAAACATTGCGCTGAACCTGATCCTGATCCCGCAATTTGGCTTGTTCGGCGCCGTCCTGGCGACTTTGCTCAGCTATGGCTTGGGCCTTGGCGTCCTAGCACTCGTTGGGCGACGTCTCATTCCATTGCCGATGCCACTCTTGGATCTCGCCAAAATCGCGATTGCTGCTCTTGCAATGTGCCCCGTGATCTGGAGCCTTCCGGCCTGGGGAAGCTGGCCGGAACTGTTGCTCAAAGCAGCTGCGGGCGGGCTAACGTATGGCTTCGTTGCGTTTGCGCTTGACGCTGGCGGCGCACGCGGGTTTGTGAGCGGGAGACTCACATCCAAAGGACACGCATCTGCGTAAACCTCTCTATGAGCGAACAGAAAAACGATCTCGGCACTGCGGCCGACAAAGCCAATCAAATTTGGGCAGACTTGGTGCCAGTCATCGGCTTCATTGCTGTCTATAATGTGATGCGCAATATCAGCATCAACGACACGTGGGCGAGCCCCGACACCGCGCTCTATTGGGCGACTGGGGTCTTGATCGTCGCGACGCTATGGGCGGTCTCAAACTATCTCCGCAAGGGTCAGGACGTGCCGCTTTTCCTGGTCTTCACAGCGACAATTGTCGGTGGGTTTGGGCTGCTCGGGATTGTATTGCAGGAAAAGTCGTTCCTATTCATCAAGCCGACCATCCAGCAATTATTCTTGGCAGGTGTGATCTTCGGAAGCCTCGCCATGGGGCATAATATCTGGAAGGTGATGTTCGACAAAGTGTTCGACCTCCCGGACTTTGCCTGGCGGACGCTGGCGATCCGTTGGGCGCTTTTCTTCGTCGCAATGGCGGTCTGGAACGAGTTTCTATGGCGCTATTACGCGCCCGGGTTCGAAGAGCCTCTGAAAGTTCTGGGCGCGACCATTGCCCCGGCAGGCAGCTATGACTTTTTGGGACTGACCTTCGGATCACGCGACGCTGAAGACGTTTGGGCCAATTGGAAGCTCGGGAATATGGTCATTACCTTCATTTTTGGCGCCGCGAACGTTCCGTACACGTTGAAGCATCTGCGTGAGCCAGCCGAGGCTTAGCGCGTTAGAGCGTCGGTTCCTGGTGGGTTCGCAAACGGCGCAAACACATCCTGATGGCGCGTTTCGGCATAGTGGGTGAGCGCCCAAACGACGGTCGGAAAGGCGAGTTCTGACCACGGAATGTCTTTCCAATCGACCAGCTTCACTTCTTGGCTTTCCGGTCCGACGCCATAATCGCCCTTTAAGTGGGCTCGGAACATGACCTGGACCTGGCCGATGCGCGGGACTGAATAGACCGCAAGCAAGCGATCAATCTCAATATCTGCGAGCGCTTCTTCCTGTGCCTCGCGCTGCGCGGCCTCTTCCACACTTTCACCCAATTCCATGAAGCCTGCCGGCAGCGTCCAATACCCTTTGCGCGGCTCAATAGCGCGTTTGCAGAGCAGGATTTTACCGTCTTTAAGCACGACCGAGCCGGCGACAATTTTCGGGTTCTGATAGTCGATGAACTCGCAGCGCTGGCAGACACTGCGTTCTTTATCGTCGCCTTGTGGGACCTCAAGGGCAAATTCGGGGCTTGGTTTGACTGTCATTTTTCTGTCAGCCTCTCGCTTTATGGGAGAATTCAATTGATCTGCACACGGTATTTTTGCTTTGTAGATCTATCCAGGGCTGAATCAGGAACTAAGGCGGCGGTGATGAGCAAGCAAGAGACCAATACGGAATTTACGCTGTCGCGATCCGTGACGCACTTATTGCACCGCGCTCAACAAGCGGCGGTGAACGAATCCGCGAACGGATTGGCAGACAAAGGCCTGACCATTCGCCAGTTCGCCGTGCTTGCCGCGCTGAATGATGAAGACGGACAGAGCCAATCCAGCCTGGTCGACGTGACCGGGATTGATCGCTCCACCCTGGCGGACATGGTGTCTAGAATGGAAAAGACGGGCCTCGTCCAACGCGTAAAGTCAAAGGAAGACGCCCGCGCCAAAGCCGTTTCCCTGACAGCGGCTGGCAAGACCGCCTTTGAAGGCGCCGCACCTGAAGTCATGGAAGCGGATGAAATCCTAACCGAAGAGCTGCGCAAATCGCGGCGCGAAAGCTTGCTTCTCTCTCTCGCCGTCATCTCTGGCGATTATGAGGAAGAGGACGAAGAGCCTCGCAAGTCGAAGAAGAAAAAGAAGAAAAAGAAAAAGAAGAAGAAATAGGCTTTAGGCCTGATCTTCTTCCTGCTGCAGTCGCTCAAGCCGTGCTTTCGAAAAGTGCACGCGGAGGAGACTGAACCCGATCATCAAGACCGGTAGAACGATCCCGATAATCGTGATCGACCAGACATAGATAGCGTCATCTGCATAATCTGGCATAGCTAGGCGCCCTCCAGCTTTCGCGCGAGCAGGCGGTCACCTTGTTGCGTGTAAACCTCAGAGCGCATGAGCATCATGATCATGGCTGCGGCCAGTAGAGTATGACCGCCAAAGCCCCAGAGAAGCTGCTGCAAATAGACCGGGTTCATGCCGCTGCCTTCTTCGCGCGGCTGCGGGCTACCAATAGAGATGACGCTAGATGGCTGGTGGATCGTCGTGGTTTGCCACATATCGACCGAGACCTTGATGATCGGGACATTGACGATGCCCACCATCGCGAGGATCGCCGCGGCGCGGGCCGCTTTTTGGCGCGTCTCAAGCGCGGCGCGCAGCGCCATGTAGCCGAGGAAGAGGAAAAATAGGACGAGCACCGACATCAATCGGCTGTCGCCCAGGATGAGATTGTGCCAGCCAGCCCCCCAGCCTTTTTGGCCCCAGATCGAGCCGGTGATGAAACAGAGCGCTGTATACCCCGCACCAATCGGGGCAATCGCGCGCGCCGCGACATCAGCGAGTTCGTGCCGCCAAATGTACCAAACGAAACTGGCGCCAGCGAGCGCCGCATAAAGCCCCATACAGAGCCAAGCTGATGGCACATGGGTAAACATGGCGCGCATCAGGTCGCCGCCTTGGCGCTCGTCCGGTGGGACAACCAGTAAGCCATTATATAGGCTCCAGCCGACCATCACGATGCCGAGCGCGAAGCAGATCGGTACGGCCAGGCGCGAGAACCGCATAAAGCGCAAGGGGTTGGCGAGATAAGATAGCATTCTGAACAGATACCCTTCCTCTACTCCGCCGCCAACCGCAAAGCGGCCCCCATCGCAGCGGGTGCGACACCTAGCGCAAATAGCGTACAGGCCGATAAGAATAGAAAACTGGGACTCTCAAGCCCTCCCTCAACCATCTGCACCCCAAAGATCAGCGCGGGGACGTAGAGCGGCAGGGCAATCAGCGCGATCAAAAGACCGGCGCGCGAAACGCTTGCTGAGAGCGCTGCTGCGACGCCACCCCATAGAAAAAAGACCAGGCCGCCCATCGCATAACCGAGCATGGCCGGGATCATTTTCTCGCTCGGCACGCCGAGCATGAACCCGATCAGCGGCGTCAACAGAACGAGCGGAAAGCCGGATACGAGCCAATGCGTGAGGGTCTTGATCGCGGCGATTAGTGAGATGGAGCCCGCATCCTGCAACCAAAGATCGAGCGCGCCGTCCTGCAGGTCAGCCTGAAACACGCGTTCCAGAGTCACCATGGAGGACAGCGCGAGCGCCAACCACAGGATGCCCGGTCCGACGCGGCTCAGCAGTTCGGCCTCCGATCCCAGCGTGAATGGCACCATCGTGGCCGTGCCTGCGAAGAAACCAAGCGGCAACAACAAACCAGCGCCATTCGCCCAGGCCTCTGATAGCGAAGACCGAAATGCGGAGAGGAGAGGAGAGGCCGTCACAGCATCACCTCTTTATCCGCCTGAATTGGCGACGCGCCATGCAAGGCTGCGATCACCGCGCCGCCCGCCGCGCGGTGCGCTTCAATCCGCTCCGCCAGAAGCTTTTGGCCATTTGTGTCGAGCGCGTTGAAAGGCTCATCCAGGAGCCAGAGGTTTCGGTCTTCAAGCGCGAGGCGTGCTAAAGCTGTGCGGCGTTTTTGACCCGCGGAGAGCATCCGGCAAGGAACATTGGCGGGCCGCGCCATGCCGATTGCTTTCAAGATTGTGTCGACATCGCGCGGGCTGCCCCAGACACTGGCCCAATGGCGCACGTGACTGCGCGGTGTTTCATGGGCTTTGAGGCCATTTGTGTGACCAATCCAATGGTGCAGACCGGCGCGCTCTACGGTCCCCGCTTGGGCTTCTGAAAGGCCAGCGAGCTGTCGGAGGAGAGTGGTTTTCCCGGACCCGTTGGCACCGCGAAGCAAGATCAGCTCGCCAGGATTGGCGGTCACTGACACGTCCCGAAACAGCATGCGTTCGCCGCGCACCGCGCCAAGGCCGTCGCCGTGAAGAAGCGGGGCGTTACTCACAGGGGCGCATATCCTTTGATCCATCCGGTCGCGTGAATTGCTTTGCAGGCCCTGCCACCCTATTTGAAGGGCAAGTATCCCAGCGCGACTGGATAGGGCGCGCGTTCACACACATCAGAGAGGTTCGATTGCCCATGCCTTCCCTCGACAGCTTCAAGGCTCGTAAGACACTGACCGTAAACGGTAAGGATTACACTTACTACTCCCTCAATGCCGCAGCCGAAAACGGGCTTGGGGATGTTTCCAAGCTTCCGGCCTCCTTGAAAGTTTTGCTCGAGAACATGCTCCGCAATGAGGATGGTACGAGCGTCACCAAGGACGACATCACGGCGTTCAAAACCTGGCTCGACAATGGCGGCAAGGTTACGCACGAAATCGCTTACCGTCCGGCGCGGGTTCTAATGCAGGACTTTACGGGTGTTCCGGCGGTGGTTGACCTAGCCGCGATGCGGGATGCCGCAGAAAAGCTCGGGGCTAGCGCCGAAGACATCAACCCTCAAGTGCCGGTCGATTTGGTCATTGATCACTCGGTCATGGTGGACAGTTTTGCCGGGCCAGAGAGCTTTCAGCGCAATGTTGAGATCGAGTATGAGCGCAACCAGGAACGCTATGAGTTCTTGCGCTGGGGCTCGACCGCGTTTGAGAATTTCCGCGTTGTTCCGCCCGGCACAGGCATCTGCCACCAGGTGAACCTCGAATATCTCGGCCAAACCGTTTGGACCAAAGAGGTTGACGGTGAGACCATCGCTTACCCTGATACATGCGTCGGTACAGATTCCCATACGACCATGATCAATGCGCTCTCCGTGCTTGGCTGGGGCGTCGGCGGGATTGAAGCGGAAGCCGCGATGCTCGGACAACCCGTTTCCATGCTGATCCCGGAAGTGATTGGCTTCAAACTGACCGGCAAATTGCCGGAAGGCGCGACCGCGACAGACTTGGTTCTGACCGTCACCAAAATGATGCGCGATTACGGCGTGGTGGCGAAGTTCACCGAATTCTTCGGACCAGGCCTCGCCAACCTCACCTTGGAAGATCAAGCAACGCTATCGAACATGTCGCCGGAGTTTGGCTCGACCTGCGCCTTCTTCCCCGTCGATCCGGATACGATCAATTACATGACCAATACGGGTCGTGATGACGACCGCATTGCCCTGGTTGAAGCCTACGCCAAGGCGCAAGGCTATTGGCGCCCGGATATGGACGACCCAACTTTTACCGACACAATTGAGCTCGATCTCTCAACCGTTGTGCCAAGCATTTCCGGGCCGAAGCGCCCGCAAGACCAAGTGCTCCTCTCGGAAGCGGACACCAAGTTTGCTGAAGCCCTTGTCAAAGAGTTTGATACCGCAGCTGACGATGCCACCGCCATCCAGGTTGAAGGGCAAGACTTTACCGTCACGCATGGCGATGTGTTCATTGCTGCGATCACGTCCTGCACGAACACGTCTAATCCAAGCGTCCTGATCGCAGCCGGTCTGCTGGCGCGCAAAGCCGCCGCACTTGGCCTCAACCGCAAGCCGTGGGTGAAGACCTCCTTCGCGCCAGGATCTCAAGTGGTGACCGACTATCTGGACAAAGCCGACCTGACTAAAGACTTAGACGCGCTGGGCTTCAACCTGGTTGGCTATGGCTGCACGACCTGTATCGGGAATTCGGGCCCGCTGCAGCCTGAGATCGCGAAGGCCATCGCCGATGGCGACTTGGTCTCATGCTCTGTTCTGTCGGGGAACCGAAACTTCGAAGGCCGTATTGGCCCGGACATCAAGGCGAACTATCTCGCCTCACCGCCCTTGGTGGTCGCTTATGCGATTGCAGGATCGCTGAAGATTAACATCACAACCGATCCGCTGGGGCATGACCAGGATGGCAACGATGTCTACTTGAAAGACCTATGGCCAACGTCGCACGAGATTGCAGAAATCATGGCCGAATGCGTGACACCCGCCATGTTCTCAGAGCGCTATTCAGACGTCTTTAAAGGCGATGAGCAGTGGCGCGATATCGAAGTATCGGGCGGAAAGACTTATGGCTGGCCGCTCGGCTCAACCTATGTGCAGAACCCGCCTTATTTCGAGGGGATGACGGGCGACGTCGAAGCGCCTGCCGATATCCATAAGGCGCGCGTCCTCGCTCTGTTTGGCGACTCGATTACGACCGACCACATTTCACCGGCTGGTTCGATCAAAGCGTCTAGTCCTGCAGGCGAATACCTGCAGAGCAATCAGGTCAATGTGCTCGATTTTAACTCCTACGGCTCGCGGCGCGGCAATCATGAAGTGATGATGCGCGGCACGTTCGCGAACATTCGCATCAAGAACCAAATGGTGCCGGGCGTTGAAGGCGGGGTGACCATTCACCATCCAAGCGGCGATCAGATGCCGATCTATGATGCGGCGATGCGCTATATGGAAAAGAATGTCCCGCTCGTGGTCTTCGCAGGCACGCTTTATGGCAACGGCTCGTCACGCGATTGGGCCGCGAAAGGCACGATCTTGCTCGGTGTCCGGGCCGTGGTTGCTGGATCGTTTGAGCGAATTCACCGGTCCAACCTGATCGGAATGGGCGTTCTTCCGCTTGAGTTTGACGAAGGCGTTTCTTGGGAAAGCCTCGGCCTAAAAGGCGATGAGCAGGTGACGATTGAAGGGATCAACTCGATCAAACCGCGTCAGCGCGTCGAGGTTCAGATCACCAAATCGGATGGCTCCAAGGTCACTGCGAACACGACCGTGCGCATCGATACAGACAATGAGCTCGATTATTATCGCAATGGCGGCATTCTGCATTATGTGCTGCGCAACTTGGCGCATGAGGCTGCATAACGCAGTTCTCACGTCGACGTGAGTTTTAAGTGTGTGAAGAAGCGGGTATGACGGCGCCATGATACGGATTTTCGCCCTGCTCGCCCTTGCGGTTTCCGCTTTCGGTTCGGCTTCCGCCGACACCGATCGGCCGGTTCTGATTGAGCTGTTTGCCAATCAGAATTGCCCGGCCTGTCCGAAAGCGCACCGGACGATGAAACAGGTCGAGGCAGAGCGTGATGACGTGCTGATCCTGACCTGGACCGTCAATTATTGGGATTATCTTGGCGACCCTGACCCGATGGCGATGCCCGCGGCCAAGGACCGCCAGATGGCCTATACGGACCGCTTGAGCCTTCGTGCGCCATACACGCCGCAATCCTTCTATGATGGCGCAAAAGAGTGCCCTGGCACCAAGAAACGCCAGATCCGTCGCAATATTGAAAAGCGTCTGGATCTGCGCGCTGAGATCACACCTGAACTGGTTTGGGATGGCGAGACCCTTCAGGTCAGCGGTGAAAGTGAGGACGCGCTGGAGCTGATCAAGGTCGAGTACCTGCATGGCGAGGCGAACTATACTGATATGGTGAACCCCGTGACCAATGTGACCTCGCTAGGCCTTCTGGTTGAACCTGATCAGATTTTTGAGATCGATTGTGCATCGACATGCGCGGTTTTGCTGCAGGAGCAAGATAGCGGCGAAGTCGTCTCCGCCGAGGCGCTGCACTAGCGGAATATCGTTTCCGCGCTGCACTATACTTTCTATGTTCGGTTAAATTGGAGCGATCCGCTTAAACGGGCGGCAATTCCTAACTCTTAGTTCTCTCGGCGCTGCGTTGACACTTTGGGAAAGGATTTCTCATGTTGCGACACAGCGCGGCCCCCCTTGCGATTTCGGTATTTCTTCTGACGGCCTGCGGTCCCGATGACGAGGCAACTATCACCCCAGAACCGATGGTTCCAACTGGGGAACAGCCTCCTGGCGGCGTGACGCCTACAGATCCTACGCCTAGCGAACCGCCGCCCAGTGGTAGCGACCAATCGACCCCAGAATTCACACTGGTCATTACCTCTCCTTCGGATGGTCAAACGCTTACGCTGACAAGCTCTTCCAAGCCTCGAAGTCTTTCGACTTTGCCTGAAAACCAACCTTGGACATTGCTCGTGAAGTCGCCTGATGGGCGCGGTGGATTTCTACGTTTGCGATTCCAGGACAATGGAAATGGCGACGCCGAGCATTTCACCTATGATGAGGAATCCGGGGAGCTTACCCTTGTTGCGCCTGTCGATTTTGAGCGCCCTGTAGACGCGAATGAAGACAGTTCATTTGAGCTGCAAATGGTCGCTATTGATTATCCGGGTTTCCCAGCGATGGACTTCGCACTGGATGTGATCGACGAGAAAGAGATTTTCGAAACGTATCCGGTTGTCTGGCTATACGGGGAGAGCCAGTTTGGAGGATTAGGACGCAATATTACGCCGCTCGGGGATATGAATGGCGATGGTCGTCCTGAGCTCGCGGTCGCAGCGCCTGGGCGACATCAACGCGATCGATACACGACGCTTCCACCAAACGGATATCATCCTGCAGGTGAGATCTATCTGGTCTCTGGGGAAGTGCTCGGCAATGAGACGCTTCTAAACTTTAGGGACGAGTCAGGCCCTGGAATTCTGCATGTTACTGGTTCAGACGAAACGCTGAACCTTGGATACAGTATGGCCTCGATCCAAGATCTAGATGGCGACGAGGTCGATGATATTGTCATCGCGCGTGATGATCGCGACATCCATGTCGTATCCGGCGCCGCGCTTTGGCAGCATATTAGAAAGGGCGGGACACTGTCCTTCGAAGAATTGACGTCTGGTGTTATCAGTCTCGAAGACACGAACTTTACCCACAAGCTAGATCCAAGAACATTCGCACCCCTTGGAGACCTGGATGGAGACGGGCTTTCCGAACTCGCATTCTGTACCAATCAGGTGAAGTTCGGGAATGATGTCGACGCAAACGTATTCACGCTGTCTGGTGCAGCCTTGAAGGATGTTATGCTTGGCGAGACGACGCGACCTGTCACCGACTTTTTCGAAACGAGTCAGGCGGCTTATTACTCTTATCTCGGCAATCACGGAACTTGTGGCCCGCTAACCGCCATCGGCGATGTTGATGGTGATGCGATGATGGATATCGCCATACCCATGCCTGGTCCAGGAGCCGGAGATTCCGGAATTCTCGTTTTCGATGGCTCTGAATTGCTCAACATGATGCAACAGGGCGGTCGGTTTAGGGTTTCAACCTTCGATCGCATTTTCGGCGGGATCAAAGAGCCATTCGTACATTTTACGGATAGCGCTGCGACCGGCACGGAGCAGCATTTTATGGTCAATGCGCTTGGCGACGTGACAGGCGATGGACTCGATGATTTCAGCTTTAGCTGGGGTCGCTATCAGCGCGCCAATGACTCCGCCTATATTGTAAATGGTGATCCCGATTTACTGTCTGATCTTGGTGAGACAAGAAATCTACGATCCATGATCTCAAGCGGTGGTACGATCCAGCTCGCAGCTTCTCCAACCAATTTGGGGGTCGATCAGGCGCGTGTCGAACATGTTCACGCCTTGCCCGCATCAGAGGATGGCTCGCAAGAAGCTTTGATTTTCGTAGGCGCAGGCGAATCGAGCGGACTGACATTTGAGAGTTATATTCTGTCGGCAGATGATTTGCCTGACGGTGGGACGTCGCTTGTGCCACTCCCGATCGTAGGCGGTGGCAAGTTGGCTATTCCACGCGCAAATAGTCGCCAGCTGAGTTACGTGAAGCCGGTCGGCGACCTTAACACGGATGGATATACGGATCTCGCCATTGGGTGGGGCACAAACAGTAACTACGGCACAGATGCCGGCGCTGTCATGCTGATTTCTGGTCAGGAGATTAGCGCCGCCCATGAACGGGGTGAAACGCTCTGGCCGCACACTATGTTCTATACTCCGGAATGATCGCTGTTAGCGTTTTGAAAGCGCATCCAGCTGATCTTGCATGGCCGCCATCTGGGCGCGCAGAATATCCATAGGATCATCGAGGCGCGGGGCATCTTTGTCACCGCGCTTCGGTTTCTTTGTCGCCATGCCAGGTGTGAACATCCGCATCGCGTTTTCAAACATTTCCATGTTTGCACGCGCTTGCTTTTCAAACATGGTGAAAGGATTGGTGCTGCCCATGGCCGACTTCCAGCGCTCTTGGCTTTCGGCGAAACTGTTCATGCTCATCTCAAGCCATGCTGGCAGTAGGCTTTGCGAACCGGCGCCATAGAAGCCAATCAGCTTGCGCAGAAAATTCACGGGCAGGGCGCCTTCACCCTTGTTCTCTTTTTCGAAGATGATTTGCGTCAGGACCTGGCGGGTCAGGTCTTCGCCCGACTTCGCATCGACGACTTCAAAATCAACTTCTTTGCGAACCAAGTCCGACAGGTGATCCAGGGTCACATAAGAGGATGTCGACGTATCATAGAGCCGGCGGTTCGCGTACTTTTTGATAATGACGGTATCGCTCGCCCCGTTTGACTTCGCCATTTTATACCCTTTCATAGCACGTATGCTAATGTATTGCTCGCCTCTGCGCCGCGTTCTGTTAGACTTCCAGCACCGACGAATGTCTGATTGCAGCCCATATCATCAAGGTGCTTACATCGAATTTAGCAGACGCAGCAAATTTTATGCTGCGCAGCATAACGGGAGGAAGCGGCATGTCTAGAACAGCACTGGTGACAGGCGGAACACGCGGGATTGGTCTTGCGATCAGCTCAGGGCTGAAAGCGGCGGGCTATCAGGTTGCCGCGAACTATAGCGGGAATGACGACGCCGCTAAAGCTTGCGAAGATGCGATCGGGGTAAAGTGCTTCAAGTTCGATGTGTCCGATTTCGAAGCTGTCGGGGCCGGTCTGAAAGAGATTGAAGCGACACTCGGGCCGGTTGATATTGTCGTCAACAATGCCGGTATAACCTGGGACGCGCCCTTCCATAAGATGGGCCTTGAGCAATGGCAGAAAGTCATCGCAGTGGATCTCGACTCTGCGTTCAACGTGACCCGTCAGGTTTGGGAAGGCATGCGTGAACGCGGTTTTGGGCGCGTGATCAATATTTCTTCAATCAACGGACAAAAGGGCCAGTTTGGCCAGGTGAACTATTCGGCGGCAAAAGCGGGGTTGATCGGTTTCACCAAAGCTCTTGCTCAAGAAGGCGCCAAAAAAGGCATCACAGTCAATTGTGTATGCCCTGGCTATATCGATACTGAGATGGTCCGCGCCGTACCTGAAAAAGTGCTGGAGAGCATCATCTCGACCATCCCGGTCGGGCGGCTTGGCAAGGCCGAAGAGATCGCCTCCATGTGCACCTATCTCGCCAGCGAAGAGGCTGCGTTCATTACCGGGGCCACCATGACGGTAAACGGCGCGCAATATATCGCGGGCTAGTCCGGCTCAATCACCGTTAAGTGGAAGGGGTGGCTAAGATCTAGCCTGCCGCCCGACACTCTGCCGCGGACCAAAACCTGCGTGCCATCGGCGAGCCCGCAAGCAGTCGCGGCATCCCTGCGAACCGAGAGGGTCAGTGCAGCACCTTCAAACCCGCGCAAACAAGCCGGCGGATAGCGTGTCTCTTCCGGGACCGGTTGCGTTGCTCCCAGCTCGCCGCGCACGAAAAAGAAACCGCGTGCATCGGTTTCAATCTGCGCCGCGCCGCGCACCGCATAGTCCGATCGGGCCCACAGCCCTTGCCGTGCGGCACGCGCCTCTGCCTCGCGCGCTAACAGGTCTTGTCCTCTGGCAGCGGTGCTGGGATAGAGCCGGACCCAGGCCGTACCTGTCTCAATCATCTCCATATTGAGCCAAAGCCTCGGACCGGCGCCATCAATCGTGACGACATGCGCCAAGGCCCGGTCATAGCGATCGCGTGTCAAACCGGGATAGAATAACTGAACCCGTCGGCCGAGAGCCATATCCTCCAACCGCCGTGCACTTTCACCGGCATGGGGCGCGGGCGTGCCGTCTTCAGGATACATGGCCGGGGCTTCGATCGAAACCAGGCGGACGCTTTGGCCTGTGTCCAAAACCAGCGCATCACCGTCAATAATCCGCGTCACGCGCCCCGTCTCGCCGGGCTGCATATCTGGAAGTAGCGACGGCGGCGTGCACGCCGCTAAGACGAGCAGGACAGCAACTAATAAAGCGCGGATCATCCACCCTCTTCATTCTGTCCCCTGTCATGGTTAGAGTGACCATACGGTCCCGTAGCTCAGCAGGATAGAGCAACAGATTCCTAATCTGTAGGTCACGCGTTCGAATCGCGTCGGGATCGCCAATATTTTCGGGTGTTCAGACAAGTTTGGAAGAGCAACAAAATCCTTCGTGGAAGCACTATGGAAGCAACAAAAAAGGCGACCATATTGGCCGCCTTTTATCTGAAGCATTGAGTGCTGACTAATACGCATATGTTTGCTGCGAGATCCATTCTTTCAACTCCGTTGGGCAGTAACGCACAATTTTGCCTAGCTTCTTGAATGGAGGCCCCACGCCATTTTGGCGGTAGTTTTCTAATGTTCTCGGAGAAACACTGAGAATTCTTGCGGCGGTTTTGGTACAAATTAAGGGTAGTGTGGACATAGATGTAGGCCTCCTATCGAGTTGACTTTGCCGAGAGTGGCATTTAGTGGTATGAAATAATTACCACTTGAGGTCAATAGGTAGTATGAAAAAAATACCAGCAATAGATTTCGACCTTCCATCGGTTCTGCGAAGGCGTCTTTGGTCTGATGAAGAGTTATTACATTCCGCAAGTGCGAGTTCGATCGGCGTGGTTAAACTAATGCAGTCGAAGGGAATCATCACTCCAACAAAAGTGCTTAGCCCAAGCAGGAAAAGAGTCAGGGCGTGGACGCTGGAAGATGTGTTGCTTGTCAATTTGGTTTTGGGATTGAGCGAATTTAGCGGATTCAGCCTGGCAGCATCTGTGACAATCGCTGAGGGCCTGGGAAGAGCGTGGTTGATGGAATCCGCGAACATTCCGTCGAACGTGACGCAATTTTGGTCTCAATGGGATGCACTTTCAGACGAACAAAAAGACAAAGTGGTCGATGGTGGGAAAGCAGATTTTCGTGTCAGTGCGACGGCTGTGAAACAGGTCATCATCCGAGATCGAATGACTATTTCAAAGACCGATGATGGGATCGACGAAGAGCTAATTGGCTTCTTGATGAATCCTACTTCGAACAAACCTCGGTTATTGGGTCCAGCCGAATGGAGCCAGCCAAAGATCGCCACTAGTGTACTGACTTTAAGGCTCGGTATGTTCAACGCAGGCGCTTGGTACTTCTTGTCTACTGATGCTGAGGGACTTGATCCATCGTAGACGTTTCGGCATTTGCGAAGGTGCTTCATCTGAACACGATTGACGTCTCGGCATATGCTCCGTGTAAGTAAACCGGAGATTGCGTGAAAAAATGCCCAATGCGAGGAAGAACACTAGCGGAGCGGCAGATGCTACCAGCCGCTTGATCATTAAGAACTTGGTTGAAATGGGCGCGTTTGCTGAGAACGGTCATATTGTTCAGCCAGTATTACGTAATTGGTACGAAGATCACGTTTTGGGGAGAAGATGGCGATTTTGTCCTGAGACGATGTGCCGAGAGGAGCACTATCTTAAGAATACGCGACATTGCGTCGATGCCTTGGAGGATCGTGGTCGAATGCCCAAACGTGGTCCGGATCTGAAGCACCAATCTCCACGGAGGTGGAACGACGTTAAGCCATATACGCGCAATTACATGATGCTCCCGACAGTAAAACATGATGGAACACCACATCGAAAGTTCACCTTCTACATTGGCGATCAATTGATCACAAAAAGTATAGAGGCAGGCTTACCGCTCGCGGGGCACCTCAACAAACGCATCGTGCGAAACCTCAAGAACGTACTTGGCGATATCGAATTTGGATTGTGGTTTCACCTAGAGCCTACACCTGTAAAGGAAATACGGAGACCTTCCTTTCACGCGCATGGTTTGATCTACATCGAAGACGAGCTGTACTTTATGAGGCGCTCGAGGAAGTACATCAGTGTTATCAAAGCGCTTTGGGCAGCCACCGGTTTGGATGAAACTATGATGACCAGACAAAATTGGCTCGATCTTCAAGAAGCGGATTTAAACTCAGGTTGGATTAGATACAGCACCGAGAGCCGAAACAATAGAAGATATCCGATGCCTTACGAGGTGTGCCCGGAAAGCGTTGGTAGTCCACTATCCGCAATGACACATACTTTTCGTAGAAAGACGCGTAATTTTTACGAACGCGTGCTCCCTCTTATGCGAGCAATAGCTGCAGACCGATTCGAAGAATTCAGTGCAGAAGACTGGGAGCTTATAAACAAAGATTATCCAGCTCCCGCCTTTCCGTCTCTGACGGTTTAAGTTCGAAGCCGAGAAATTCCCCGACGCCCTCAGCCTCCCTTGGTAACGCTCCTTTTCAATCAAGGAGCCAAACATGTCCAAGAAATCCAAAAACAAAAAAATCGACGATCTAGCTAACGCCATAGGCTGCATTGTAGCCATACCAATCATAGCGTTCTTCGCCTTTTGGATCTGGTTCTCCGAAGGAAAGCCAAAACCTAAAGATTCCCAACCAACTCGCGTTGCCTACACACCTCCAACGCCAAAAGAGCTTGCTTCCAAGAAATGCAGAAAAGCCGTAGAGGATAAGTACGCTGCATTAGGCTATGATGTGGTCCGGTTCGCGTCTCAACGCATCACCGTGTCAGAGCAAGAGGACGGAACATTCTTCACCACCGTCGCGGTTCCATTCAAGACCGTCGACGCCGTCACCGGCAAACGAAATCGAACACTTTGGATCAACACTGAGTGCACGGTTGATGGCAAAGGTCCGGCGAAGATCGTTGAAACGGATGCAGCTGGATATCCTGGCTGAAATCATGAAAATTCGTGGCTTCGGATATGGGTTCACTCGGTTTGCGCCTGAAGCGACTCTCCATGACTCAGGGAAGCTCACCGGCGAGCGTTTTGATGGTGAGTGGTGGTTACCTAGCAGTCGAGTTCAAAGACTCGCCAGCGACTCTTACGATCAATAATCGGAACTCTTAGGATTTCTCCGATCTGCGGTGGGGAGTGCCGCCATTTTTTTTGCTTAAAATGAAACTGTGTGCCTTATACCTCGATCGGGATATTCTGATGCGTACCAGGCGCGCAGGTTTCGCACCTGCCATCGAGGCGCATCTTGGTCTGGAGAATTGGACGGAATCTCATAGGTGACGCTTGCATTGATCGACGAGTTTCTCACCACGTTGTGTGGAGGCTTGCTTGATTATAGGTCAAGGAATTGCACCGGAGCGGCTATACCTGTTTTGAAATTTGCTCATTATTCAGGGTTCTCCTGATCTCCCCGCTAAGGAGACTCAGGTTTGCAAATAATTAGATGCGAAAGATGCAGGGGCTTTTTGTTTGGTCCCCGCTAATAGTTGACTCATTGAATATTTTGAACATGGTTAACATGGTTGGGGGATATTTGATGTGAATCGTCGTCGATTAAGTTTTGTGGTCCTTGTCACTGTGCTCGGAATTTTCGGGTGCGCCAGTAGTGATTTAAGTTCGAGCAGTATACGTTCATCTCTTCAATTCAAACATGTTTCCAAGTTCTTTCCGGATGATGGCCAAAAGAATGCTCGTTTTCTTACAGGCGGAGCATTCGCGGGTGATAGTACGAGTTTGAATCGAGCCTCTGTTTTGGTTGAAAACCGCCTTTCTCGCGTCGCGAACGATGTTCGCCGCAACCAAGAGATGATCGAACTCTTAATTCAGCCGTACTGGATATCCTCTCTGAATCTGTCCAAAGATGGGCCGACCTTGACGCTAATCGACGACGGGCAAGCTTGGGCTCATCTGTCATCGAATTCGAATATCTCGCTGGGAATCGCAACCATTCGTGGTTTGATGCTCGGCACTTTGTACGAACTCGCAATTCAATCGGAACACAATTCTGATTTCGAAATGCCAAACTACTCAGAATTCGATACGCAGGATCCTGAGTTCAGAGAGAAGGCGGAAAACGATTTCGGCATAGTTCTGGCAATTGTGGAGCACGGGCGCTTTCAAAACAACTTGGAAACTGCGTTAGGCGTTCTATCGGGAGGATGGGAGGCCGCGTTTTCATGGGACGATTTAGAAGATGTGTATCGGGAAATCGTTTTGCCCGGTGGAGAGATTCCGGCTTCTGTTTGGTGGAGTATTTCACCTCAAATCGATTTGTTCGACGCATATTATGGAGAGGCGGAGGAGTTCCTACTAGCGCATGAACTAGGCCATTTTTTTCTCGATCACTCGGAACTAAACAGTTGTGCCGGACGACTACAGCAGGAACTAGAAGCAGATGTTTTCGCCATCGCTGAATATGTCTCTCGAGTAGACCTATCAATGGCGGTAGTGGGGCGAGTTGAGCACAAAATCGGAGTATGGACGGTTACTCAAAGCGGCTTCACCGACACAGAGGACAACTCTCTTGGCAAGTTCCTTTTTAACAATGGCTCACCGATAGAGACTCCACCTTATACATACCTTTTCAGATACGTTTTCAGCGAAGCAGGGATGAACGGTGCGAGTGGTGAGGCGGGTTGCGAATATCCGACATCGGAAGCGAGAATAGCACGCGCCGATCAAATCGCGTCTGAAATGCTCGGTAGACGATTAAATGCGGTTCGAGCGCTGCGAGAGTATCAGTCGGAGTACCCGAGCAATAGCATAAGAGTGCGTACAAATGGTCGTTTAAGTAAAGAAGAGCGGGAAGCTATTTACGCACAGTATGAGATGATCGAATCTTGTAATTCGACCAAATGGCGTCGACGATTCGCGAGATCGCAATCGGCTGATGGCTGGACGGACTATACGACAATATGGATCGATTGCGGTCGAGATGTTCCGGACGAGACAATGTTTAGCCAAGAAGATTTAGAGCTATTGACCAGTAAGCATTGGAAGCAGTTTTCCGATGGTTACGAGAATCGGTTCCCAGCTACTTTTACACAAATAAGGAGAGACGAATGGTAAGAGGAACTTTGCTAGCGACGGTGGCGATATTGATTGTTAGTTCGTGTAGTTCTGCTCCCAAAACTGGCGCTGAAGTCACATCTACAGCTGTCGGGAGCGGCTGGGAATGCCTTTTAGCTGCAAATAGCCTAGAGGCTCCTGGATTGATTTTCAGAGTGAACGCAGACGGTACGCGATTTGACGGCGCTAAGCTAGATATTCCCTATCAAGAGGGCATAGTCGGAAACATCGAACTCACTGATGAGGGATCAATAAAAGCTGGTGCATTAGTTAGTCTTTTGGGGATTCCCGGCACTTCGTTGAGCGGCGCCGCGGACGCAAGCTCAAAAAACCAGTTTTCAGTAAAAGTGTCTTTATCTGACAGAATTGAGCGAAGAACATATGATGTCGATCTTTTGCAAAGCCTAAAATCTTTTGATCCGTCGTTTTTGTTTGATGATGCTGACTATTATGTGATCCGTGAAGTGACGCTAACCAAAAAACATCGAGTTAGCGTAGATAAGTCCGCGCTGAGAAAATTGGGGGCAGAAGCGGACTTCGCAGCGGAGATTCAAGCTAAGGCTAGCGCTTCGATTTCTCAATCCAATGAACAAACGTTTGAAATCGATCAGACATTCGATGAACACGTTCCTGTTTGCATAAAGGCGGAGAAGTTTAATCCGGGGGCAAACACAACTGGTGCGGGAGGAACCGTGTTTAGCCCAGAGCTGACAGGAGAATTTTACGCGTCTCCCGATTGAGTTGCGAGCAAGATTGGATCAGCGATCGTCGCGAATATGCTCTTATTCTCTGCGATCGCTATTTTGCACCGCTAGTTCGGCCCTGGATTGAGATCACGATTGGGTTGTCGCGAATGCAGAGTAGCTTATTCTTCGATTTTCACACTATTCGCCTATTTGCTGCTTTAACGCGTAAAGCAGACTCTTCGAAGATGCGCTCAATTCCCGCTTCTGTGAAGGTATAAGGTTTAGGATCAGAATTCCGTTCTATCGTTGATATCCTAGCGATCCCGATTTTTATCTCCGCTCCTGTCTCAAAAAACTTATAGCGAGGATATTCTGAGATGCCCTTATTTCAGGGCGAATTCCGAGACAATTTTGGTTCGAAAAAGTAGCAGTCAGGTGTCAGTTTTTTCCAACGTAAAATGAGCCTCAAAAACCTTCGCTTTTGACACTGTTCAAGAAACAGAACAAACCTTTAGAGACGGCAAGGTCTGCTAATGTACGGACCTCGATATCTTTTTGCACCATTTTTTTTGATATTTTGTTGATGCACCAAAAAAAATGGTGCATTAGTCTTTTATGAAATATGCTATTTTTATGAGTGATGTAGTAGGCAGTATGAGGTCTAGTCACCTCGCTGTCAGCGATAGTCTATCCCAGATTACGTCGTTAGCAAATTCCACTTGGTCGAACCAACTTCTATCCCCATTGACCGTCACACTTGGTGATGAATTTCAAGCTGTAGCGAGATCCTATCGCGATGCTATGGAAGTTTGTTTTTGGATTGATGAGGCTAGCCGTAGAGCGGAGTTTCCATTGAGCCTGCGCTTTTCAATCGTCTACGGCGAGATTTCGACGCCGATCAATGACTCGATTGCGCATGGAATGATTGGCGAGGGATTACAGCAGGCTCGAGAACTAATAACTAAAAAGACGCGACGAAGCATTAAGTACCAGGCACGAACCGGCTCTGACGCTGTAGACCAAATGCTAAATGACTTACTATCAGTCGCAGAGGCCATTACCAAAAATTGGCGGAGAAAAGACTATGCACTCATTGATAGCATGTTGCGCAATCCAAGTGATGGTGAGGTCGGCTCGCAATTTGGCAAACTTAGACAGCAAATCTACAAGAGGCGAGACACTTTGATGATTTCAGAATATCAGGCGCTCAAGAGGGTTATACTAAAGATAGCAGGAACGGTTGGTGAAGATCGATGACAGAGCTAACATCATTTATAGCACCTGTGGCATCTCTAGCTCCCATAGCGCTTACTTTTGTCATTTTTGAAGTGATTGCTTTCGTAGTATTCTGGATCATTCTCAGCCGTCTCGGTGGAGATAAAATCAGGCCAAAGCCGCTCGAGGCGTTCAAGGGAATATTAGAAAGGCTGGCTTTGTTGACGGGACTGGTGTTGCAGTTTCCGCAAATATTGATCTTCTTCGGAGCTCTAAAAATTGGAACGCGACTCTCGGCGGAGACGGGTGATGAAGGGAGCAACTACTTCATCATTGGCAATTTTACATCAGTGCTTTTTGCTTTCGCGACTTATGCGGCGGTCATACACTTAACCAACGATTTTATATGAGCTAAAGCACTTGCACACATCTTCTAGTCGTCGCTTCGCTTGTCGTTCACGCGCTTGGCTACATAGGAGCTTTGCTTTCGATAAGCAGCGACAAAAAGTGCGAATAAAGCTGTTCCGAGAATGACCGTAACTGCGGTTATGGGCAAACCAATAGCCTGGAAAAGCCAAGCGCAAGCAGCCGTTAGCAAGATGCAGATGAACAGTGCTATCAGCGTTCGATAGACATTCGATACTTCCGATAATCTCGTCAGCGTCGCGTCTTCCTCACTTGCCTTGATGTAATCCAAGTACTCTCCTTTCTCGACTAGGTTGAATCGCATCATCAGAGGCTCGATCAACAATGAGCCGATCCGGCTTACCGTTAGGCCTATGAAGTACATAGCGAAGAACGAGATGAGCACGTTCTGCGTCAGAAATGACAGGTCGGCAAAAGCGCTGAAGAAGGCTACATAAAGTGCTCCCGGCAGCAGGTAATTGAATAGATTGTAAGAATCAATTTTTTTGAGAAAGTCTTCCATGGTATTTAATATATCGATCTATTTTATTGTTTTCAATCAAAGCAAATAAAGGCGACATCAAAATCGAATCGAGTTAATTTACCTCAGTAACGATTGGTGATTCATATGAGATTGAACATCTTTGATGTGGAGCACGGTGCATGCGCAATATTGTCCGACGGGTACGGCAAAGTATCGGTTATTGATTGCGGGCATAATGCAACCACTGGGTGGTTGCCGGGTTCATATCTTCGAAATCAAGGTATTACCGACGTCCAAGGCTTAATCGTGACAAATTACGATGAAGACCACGTGAGCGGTATTCGAAATTTGTTTCAGCAAACCAACGTACATCGCATTTATAGGAACATGGCGGTCTCGCCAGGGTTGGTGCGGTATCTTAAGAGCGAAACCGGAATGGGTCCCGGAATCGACTTTCTGGTTTCAAGTGCGCAACAGTCGTCTGGGTATGGGACAGTCGGGTACGCTGATATGGGCATGCACGGCATCGAGTTTGAGGTATTCCATAATCTGCCTAGCGAATTCGATGATGAGAACAATCTAAGCCTAGCGTTGTTCGTAAAAGGTCCCGGAGCAACTTTTTTGTTTACGGGAGATCTCGAGTATGCCGGTTGGGATATGCTCTTGAGAGATCCGGCTTTCACGGAGAGACTTTTGGGCGTGGACGTCTTCTTTGCGTCACATCATGGCCGAGAGAGTGGCTGCCATCCCAAGGTTTTTGAGTTTTGCAGCCCCACATTTATCGTAATCTCAGACAAGGCAAAGGGTTTCCAAACACAAGAGACTACCGATTGGTATGCCGCTCGAGCTCGTGGAGGTATCGTATCATGGGATCCGCAAAACTCACGCTCGGTCCTGACGACGAGAAATGATGGAAACTTGTGCTTCTACGTAGGCAATGGCGGCTTCGATGTGAATCGCTTTTAATTGTAGAAATGCGCCTTAACGGAAATCCCAAAAAACGAGCAGTGTCGAAATGAGTACCAATCTGCGGAGCAAGCTTCGATCCAACGAAGCCGTTAGAGCGCCGCTATCTGACTTTTACGCCGAGTTTTGCGATCAGATAAAAAAAGACTTCAAATTGAGTGATAGCGCCTTTCATTCTGGATGGTCGACTGGATCCGCTGGTGCGCTTCAACACTCTCGTAAGTTGACAGAATCCGTACGACTGGCGACGTCGATAGTGCTCGATCTCCTCGATACTAAGTACGGTGATGAAAGAGAAATAGAGAAGACGATTTTCTATGTTGCTCATCGCTCGGTCGAGGCAAACTCGGCTATCAAGCTGTTTATCAAGGACGTGTTAGATGCACTTGCAGACACTGTTTTCAGATCATTTTCCGTATTCGTGCCGAGCTACTCCGTCACTCTCGCCGACGGAGTAGATAGTTTTGAACTCGGAGATGCGAGGCTTCTGACTTCGAAAGCGGCGGTGATTGAGTTAAACAAGTGCGGTGAATCTCCCGACGACGGATCAGTAGACTTTGTTCTGAGTGATGACTCGAGACGAATAATCGCCGATCTGGGACAATCATCTGTAATGGTTCCATCCAATAGTTTTATGTGGTGCGCGAAAGTCGAAAGTTCTGCAGCTAACGCCGATAGCGAGGCAGAGTTTCTAATTGATGTGACAACAAGTTTGATTAGCCTGCTAATCTCTCAGGCGAGCGCGTTTCCGCGACGAGCAGGAGATATAGTTAGCCATCCAACGTCGAGTCATGAATTCGAGGGACACGGGTTCGCAAAAACCGGAAAAGATACTCGCTTATTCGGTGCGAGGCGCGCGTATCAGAAACACGTCATCACTGACACAGCGATAAAAGACTATTCCAACTCAGAACAAGCCACAATCGTGCGACTGGTTCACGATGGAGCGAAGGGTGCGGTTGCTGAAAGCGTTAAGACCGCGATGGCTTGGCACGCAAAAGGAACGCAATCAACAGATCCAGCGTTTCGCCTTCTATATTTTTTCACAGCAATTGAGGCTTTATTGTCGAGAAGTTCATCAGATCCGGTCAGTGAAACAATCGCACGATTTGGATCGACTTTGATATCATCCGACGTTTCTCGAAGATCGTTAAATGCTTTTAGCATAAAAAAGCTCTATCATTTCAGGTCGCAAACCGTTCATCGTGGGTCGAGAGAAACGCGATGGCCAGAGGCCAGGGCCGCGCAAAATTTTCTCGAGCTTTCATTGAAACGAATATTGAACTCCAAGACCTTAAGCCTAACTCGCCTGCGGTTTCTCAAGGAGTTGAATGATGCTAGCTACGGGCGTGAACTAAATTTGTGAGAGTCGCTTTTTTGGAGCTTCGAATTCGACGTTGAAGCGCGCAGAGCTTATTTTAGTCACCGGATAAAACAGCATCGCTCACAACCTCTGCGACTCGCCGTTTTTCGCGTTCGTCGACATGAGCATACCGCAGGGTCGTGGATGAACTCAGATGTCCCATTTGCTCGCCTATCACTGCCAACGGTAGTCCTGCTCGGAACGCGTATGTCGCGAAACAATGTCTGAGGTCGTGAAGTCTAAAGTTAGCGAGCTTTGCTTCGGTTCTAATTCGATCCCATTGCTTCTTGATGTCATAGCGCGGCTTCGACGGATCTTCCTCGCTTGGGAACACTAAGCCGTCAGGAGTGGGGTGATCGAGTCTCCAATCAACTAAAAGCTCCACGGCACGGTCACTTAATGCTCTTTGCAGTGTTATGGCGTGCCGAGAGCCGCCTTTCAGCGTTTCACGTTTCACATTCCAAACTTTTTTGTTTAAATCGAAGTCTTCCCACCTCGCCTTTAGTGCTTCTCCTCGCCGCGCGCCGGTTAAGAGAAGTAGCGTCACCATCACAGCCGCGCCTGGGTCGCGTTGCTTCTCACGTTCGACACTTTCAAAAAACTTGATGAGCTCTACTTCATTCAAGATGCGTTCGCGGCGGTTGTTGGGATATCGCTCGACGCCATGACAAGGGTTGGATTCCCTTTGTCCTCGTCTGATTGCAAGGGACATCATCTTCGAAATTAGAGCGACGACGCGATTCGCCTCCGTCGGTGTCCGCCGCAGTGCAGAATGCAACTTTTGAACATCATCGAAGTGTAAATCTTCAATGCTGATTTTTTGAAACTTCGGTTTCAGATGCTTATTCCACATACGCATGTCTTCTCGTTGAGATGAAGCCGACTTCTTAGGGATAGCGTGCGTTTCCCAATAATAGTCCCAGAGCTGAGAAACAGTTTGTCTCTGTTTCCGTCGGTCGCGCTCTCCAAATGGATCTCCGCCACTTTTTGCTGCAGTGATGATTTTTCTCGCGCTATCTCGCGCATCGGAAACTGTTACCGTTGGAAAAGAGCCGATCGATCGTCGTCGCCGTTTGCCGTCGACTCGGTAATAGACACAGTAGCTCTTTGTGCCGCCGGGCAGAATGCGCAGGTGGAAACTAATAACGTCGGTGTCCCAAACCGCATATTCCTGCGGTTTGATCTCGAGGTTTTCGATTACCTTTTTTGTAAGTTTAACACGTGCTTTGACCTGGCTCATATTCTGTTCCTTTCTCGAGTTCTGGAAGCACCATGGAAGCAGGAGAGAGAGCGCTCCTGCGTATGCTTTGCACCTGAATTCGAGCAGGAAACAAAAATAATCAATATGAATCAGGGTGTTGTGTGGCGTGATGTGGTTGTTGCGTAAATGTTGATAGCACGCAAAATCATTTTCCTAATCTGTAGGTCACGCGTTCAAATCGCGTCGGGATCGCCACTCTATTTGGTGAGCGCGTTGGATACACCATTTGGCGTATGCGCCTAAAATCAAACTCCCTAGTCTCTGCCTAAGGCATGTTCACCGAATTGAGCGTGCGGGTGTGGAGCGACAAGATTATGATCAGTTTTCTATTCAAATGCATCATCTCGGCAGCGCTGATTTGGGTGACGACTTATGTGTCGGCCGCTTCTGCGAGCCCGAATGGTCCTTATCTAGTGTCGGCTGCAGAGCGACAGAAATCTGATCGATACGCGCAAACTCTGATGGACTTGGCAGAGCGCGTGGACGCGAAATTCTACGATGTGGACGCCCTTGCCGAAGCGTTGGACTTTGATGTTGAAAACGCGGTCCGGTTTGTTGAGACCGAAATTCATTATGATCCCTATCTCGGCGTCATGCGCGGTCCGGAGGGAACGCTTTCCACGGAATCTGGATCAAGCTGGGATCAGGCGATTCTGCTCGCGGCCTTGATTGATGCGATGGGCGGCGAAGCCATGCTGGCGCGTGGCACCCTGCCGGAAGATGAAGCGAGAGCACTTTTCGCCCGCGGGATTGTAAGCGCTACTGCACCGCGAAACGCGCTCGAGAATCTCGATGCGGAGGCTTATATCGCGGAGAATGCAGGTCCGGTTTCAACCGTTCCGGCGACAGAAGTCTCCGAGGGCATTTCACTGGAGCAGTATGAGCAATCCGCCGATCAAATTGCATCGCGCCTGATGGCGCAAATGAAGGCGGAGGGTGTGCCGCTGGAGGTTAGCACAGATTCTGCGAACGCTTATGCTGCGGCGCTTGGTGAGGAATATGTATGGGTCCGGTATCGCGATGTCCCCGGGGAGCCCTGGCGTGACGTGCATCCAGTCTTTGCTGGTGAAACCCCGCCTGTGGTCGAGGCTGAACAATATATCGACAATACGGTTCCCCAGGACCGTCTGCACAAGATCGGCCTTCAGTTCCACATCGAGGTCGAAACAGGCGGTACCTATAAGCGGGTTAAAGTGTCTGATGTCTTCGAACGTCCGGCCGCAAATCTTGCCGCGATTCAGCTTCGTTTTGGCATCTCGCCCAATACCATGGATGTCGACAGCGAACCCGGATTCTACACACCGACCATTGGCGATATTGCGGCACCGGGTGGTCAGGCCTTCAATATGTTTGGGCAGACATTGGATCCCGAAGACGCTGCAGCGGGACCGGCCATTTTCGCGACGGTTGGCGATAAATTGGGAAGTGCGATTACGGGTCTTTCCGACGGTGACGATAGCCAAGTCCCGAAGCTTACCGGCGTGTTTCTAACCATCACGCATACCGCCCCCGGCGGACAAGAAGTATCTGAAGAAAGGCGGCTCACCGACTTTCGAGATGGGCGTCCTGAAAACTATCAACTCGAAATGGTCACGCGCGGAACATTGGAGGTCGATATCGGGGCTGAAAATGGTGCCCGGAATTATGTGAGCTTCCTAGAGAGTGCGAGTGTTAGCCTTCGGCAGCTCCCTTATATCGGTGCGCTGATTTCGGGAGACGTCTCGCCGAGTGATTTGATCGACCATCCAGCTTTTGATTTGAAGCCAAGCCATAACTGGCTCGAAACAGTGATGGTCGGCGACAGTATGAGCCCGATCGCGGATGGCGGGCGTGTCGTCCGCACGTCGCCTTTGGTGATGATCAAGCGAGATATCCTGAGTGCTAACGGGAGCGCGAGATTTGTCGTCGATGTGCAGCACAATCATGTTCGCGGATTTTCGATCAATCAAGATGGGCAGCCGATCGAGAACCCAGTGTTAGCGGTGAGACAAGGTGTATTCGAGACGCTCGTAGAGGGAGAACTGATTGGTTATTCCGGCATCAAGAGCTGGAAAACGGAAGATCAGATGCGCCTCGTTTCAGACGCGGATCAATTGCGGGCAGACCCCATTTGGGAGGCGTCACCACTCATGGCACAAGATCGAATGTTGGCTGACCTCAATCAGTCTGGGCATTTGATGATCCCAAATAATCAACAAGATCATTGGTGGCGCATCGATCCATCCACCGGCGTGACACTGGGTATGGGTAGTCTCGGCGGTCATGAAATGACAGAGTACGAAGCTGTCACGACGACCATAGGGGTAGCTGTGACGTTTGGGTTTTTGACCTACGGATTGGTTACCGGGCACCAAGCCTGTGTCAATTCCGGTAGGAGCGAAACCTTCAAACGCTGCTGTTTGTACACCGTTGTCGTTGTGAATGTCGGGTTGGCCGCCGGAGGGGCGACTGGACTTACAATACTTGGCAATTACGCTAGCTGGTCAGCCGCGACAGGGCTAATTGCATCTATCGGCTTTGACGTCATAACCGGTGTGCCGAGTGGTGATACCATCCCAAATCCCGTGACCGATCTCACAAATTCAGCGCAAGAATCGTTTTGTAATTATGTCTCGGAATAATAAGCGCGTGGACCATTCGCTGTTTTTGAAAGTCGCCCCGCTGGCGATATTCCTCGCTGCATGTGGTGGCGGAAATCCAGGTGAGCCGTCAGACGCAAGCACCGCAGGTCAAAACCAGGGTGTACCTGAGCGCGCTGTACAAGACCCCGACGCGACATCGTCAGCACAGCTCGAAGCGCTGCCCCGGACTTACAAACCTCGCGCAGAGATCGAGCCTTCGAAAGCCGCGCCTGGCCTGGTTGAAGTTGAAGCCTCGACTGCCCTCTCAATCGACGAGATCAGCCTCGGCGAAGCGCCCGAGCGCAGCAGCGCTGAGTTCAAACCTGCTCCGGAGCGGACACGTCCTGAATTGGTCCAACGCACCTTCAAGGTCACCAATCCAAATACGCTTTATGCGATAACAGCCACCCCAGAAGACTATGTCGGGTTTCGTTTGGGCGTGATCAAAGCGAGTGATGAACCGCTCGTTGAAAACCTGATTTATGATCGGCGGCATTTTGGGATCAGCAAAGACCCGATCAATCTCCATCATGTGTCCTTGCCGGTAGGTGATTATAAAGTCCTGATCCGACCAGACGCGGAACTGGTCGTGGACCTGTCGATTGACGAACAAGCGCCGCCTTCGGTCAGTACGCTTGAACCTGGGCGCGCACGTACGCCGACCTCGGTCGGCCAGGATGTCTTGGCGGGTGCAGGAAGCTATTATGTGGCACCGTTGGATCTTGAGGGAGACAAAACTTATACAGCCGCTCTGTCTTTCCCGGCCGGGTCAGGCACGCTTGCGATCCTCGATGGTGCAGGAACGGTCGTGGAGCGCCGAACGGGCGTGTCCCCGATTACGTTCACTGAACTGCAGGGGAGCGATTGGAGCTTTAAAGTCGACTATAAGGTAAGTGGAGACGCCCCTGCCAATTCCAAGTGGCGCCTTATCCTGGCCGAGACCGAAGACTCGTCGGATTTTGACGAAGCTGCCCAGATCAATGTGACGTCCGAGCTTCAGAAGAATGCCGACGGCATGACGGGATGGTTAGACCCAACTGACGAAGACCGCTTTCACATCGGTCAGCCAGAGACCAACGGAGCGGCTTATTATCTTGAGTATAACGGCCCAACGGCGACCATAGAGGCCAGTGTTGAGGGTCGTACTAATCGGCAGTTTGGACACGATCTTCTCCTCGGGCCGTACTCGACGGGTGAGGACATTGAGTTTACAATTGAGTCAAATCGCGGATCGCTTGGGCCCTACTCGATAAAATATGTCGCGATTGATGATCCAGGTCCAATCGCCTTCGAGCCCAACAATGATGAGATACGTTTTGCGTCAACCGACCGCGTTTCGGGCACGATCAGCCATACCGATGATAGTGACTATATCACCTTTGATTTAGGCGATGACGCGCAGATGTGGCGCCCCATGATCTTGGGCAAAACGATCAGCGAAGTTTCAATTAAGTCTCCCTATGAAGAACGCTACCGGCACCGCCGAAGCCTTCGCTATTCTCCTAAGCGCCGGTATCCCACACCGGATCTTTATTTGGGGCCAGGGCCGGTAACGATTGGGCTGGGTGGTAAGGCTGGCGACTATATCGTGTTTATGAAACCGCTCGGCGCGCCTCTGAACACGAGTGAGCGTGAGCCGAACCAAGGCAATTTCTCTCGGCGTATTCAGTTCGAAAACAAGTATCTCGGAACGCTTCAGGGAGATGATAAGGATAGCTATTCCTTCTTTGCCGAACGGCCGGGGCAGATTGAAATCGATCTCGATGTACCCGCTGGTGCGACCTACCAGATTGGGCACGTGGTGAATGGCACGTCCAATCAGCGATCCCCCTTGTATCGCAAAAACCTGACCAGCGCGTCGAGCTATGTGGTCGATATCAACCCGGGCGAGAATACGTTCACGCTATCAGCACAGACCCCATCACCAGCAGAATATGAGATCGGTTTCCGTCACGTGCCACCATCCGACCTGCTTGCTGGTGCGACGCCTACGCCATTAGCTTCCATCGCTGTTAAAGCGTTCAGCCTCAACGCGCAAACCGTGGATGTCGGAGAAGCACTGACATCGGAGGCGCGTCTCTGGAGCCCCTCAACGAAGATCCTGATAGACACAGATCAGACCCTCATCGTGGCCCCGGACCTCGCAACGGGAACTTATCCGGTCTGGATAAAGACAGGACGTGGGACAGACATTTTCCGCTTCAACCTCATCGCCAAAACAGACGCAGCTGAAGCTGGTCCAAAACAGTTTGAAGCAATCCCGGCCTCTATGCGAGGCGGACTAAATCTCGCCTCAGCCGCGCTTGGGGCTGAGTGGTTGCCGCAACCTGGGTTTGAGTTGGATGAAAATGGCGTGCTCCCGCGCCCCAATCCCGCAAACGCCTCTTCGGTCGCAGCGCTCAACGATGGCATTCGAGCACTGAGCGGCGACGGCGCTTACTATCACATTTTCTCTAACCGCTCGGACGAGATTTATGTTCCGACGCTGAAACTTGCCGGAGATCAGCCGGCCCCAATTGTCGGGGTCGCCCTGACCGATCGTTCGATCACGCAAAACTATTTTGGATCCTTTGCGGTCGATCTTTCGACCGATGGCAAGACCTGGACCGAAGTCTTGTCTGCGGAGCTGACCTCTTGGAGTGAACGCCAATTCTTCGTCTTTCCAGATGGACCCGTGGAGGCTCAATTCGCCAGACTACGCGCATTTCGAGCCCCGGGTGAGCAATCATTCCTCGCGCTGGGCGAGTTCGAAGTGATTGCGGCTCCTGGCGCGTCCGGCTTCGGGTCAATCGGACTTCTTAATCAATATCTCGGTGCCGCCGGACGCTACTTGAATGGCAAAACCTATAATCGCGATATCATTTATGGACTGTCACCGGACGCTGCGCCGACCACGATCAGCCTTGAAGAGGGTGTCACGAATCTGGCGCTCACCCACACGTTCAAAAACCAAGCTGTCGCTGAAATTGAAGCGATCGAGTTTCACTTTGGCGAAAAGCGCAACACGGCGGGCACACGAGGGCCTGTTCCATCGCCGCAATATGCACGTGTTTTGGGTTCGAGGTCCGGACCAAACGGCCCTTATCTGCAAGATATCGAAGTTGAACTGCCCGATGATTTCGGGCCAGGCGACATCACCCGTATCGACTTGCCGGAACGCCTCATCGCAAACGCTGTGCGCGTCGAGTATGTCGCGAAAGATCAGGCGGACCGCAATTTACAGCCGCCAGTTTTCTATCAATTGTTCGAGCGATCCGAGGGCCCTGATTATGTCTCTGTATTGGGCTTGAACGATGAGTACACGGCTCGCGCCTATCGTGCTGACAGATCCGGTTCAGAGGACATGGTCCAGTATGCTGTCGAAAACACATTGCTGTCGACTGATCGGCGAGCACATACAGGTTCGGTTGAGCTTGAGACGCTCGAGAATACGTGGCGCGTCGAACCATCAGGCGATGAGAACACACTGACTTTAACCGCGCGAGGTGAGCCGGGCTTTTTCCCGAGCCTGAACGTTACGAATGCCGCTGATCAAACTGTTGACCCGATCAGCGTTCGCGAAAACGCGCTGAATGCGGAAACGACTTGGCAGTATGATCTGCCGGCGCAAGGGCTCACCGTGACGGTTACAGAGCCGCCGCGTTCGACCGTTTTCTTGATGGATCAGAGCGCCTCTGCCGCATCCTATATTGCACGGGCGCGCCGCAGCGTTATCGACTATGCTGACATGATGGTCGAAGGGCAGGACCGCGTCCAATTCGGAGCCCTGGGACGAGCTTGGTTTAGCGAAGATTGGGTCACCGATCCGGTCACACTGCGCCGTAAACTCATCGAGTATCATAGGGACGGGAACAGCAGCGGTGAAACCGCCATCGTTAAAGCTGCGGAACTGCTCAAAGGCACGGCTGGAACCCGCTCGATTGTCATTCTCACCGACGGCGATGTTGGACCAACAAGTACAATTTTCGCCGATCTCGCTGCGAGCAATGCGCGCGTGTTTCCGATCAAAATCAGCTCCGCGAAGATTTGGGGCAATCCGGTGACCTCCATGAAATACTCGGTCCAGTGGAGCGAAGTCACAGGGGGGGAATTCACTTATGTGCTAAAGGATCAGGATATTACGGACGCCTATTCCAGAATTGCCTCGCGCCTGTTGGGACCAAAAAGCTACACACTCACCGCGTCCGCTGAGACACGACTGATTGCGCCTGGACAGCTCGAGGTTACGCTTTCAGACACACAAAGCGGACAAGCCGCGTCAGCGGCGCAAATCGCAACCAGTTACCACGTTCTGTTCGATGCCTCAGGCAGCATGCTGAAGCGCACCGGCAATACAAGGCGCATCGCCATTGCGCAGGAGGCTCTGGCAAAATTTGTTGAGGACAAAATCGGCGATGACCAAAAGATAGGATTGAGGGTTTTCGGCGGCGCCCCTGATACGTGCGAAACAAGTCTCGCGCTCGCGCCCGGCCAGTTCGGAAAAGCGCGCTTCGCAGAGACCGTGTCGGCCATTCGGCCGAAAAATAACGCAAAGACACCGATCGCAACGGCGCTGTCACAATTACCGGACGATCTCGCCGAGATTGAAGGCGCCGTCCAAGTGCTTCTGATCACGGACGGCGAAGAGACCTGTGACGGTGATGCCGGTGAAATCATTGATGATCTCATCGCAACTGGTCTGACTGATCGTGTTGATATTGTCAGTTTTGCTCTGTCGCCAGAGATCGATCGAACCGATTTTCAGGACTGGGCGAAGCGGGGACGCGGCCTCTATATCGATGCCCAGAACGGCGAAGGCCTGGCCGATGCGCTCGAGCAAACCGTGCAATTGCGCTATGATGTCCTACAAGCGGGAGGCGTCATCGCCTCGGGCCTCGTCGACAGCGCCCCAATCGACCTGCCAGTTGGAACCTATGAGGTGCGGGTCGGCGCGCAGACTTATGACATCTCGATCAAGAGCGGCGATTTGAGTTCCGTGGCGGTTTCCGCGGATTGATGGGGCGTGTTCGGTAGAAATTGCAGTCCATGATCGGCGTTGAATTGGAATTGGATGATCGACTTGGGCGGCCGTTAGCTGGTTTTTGGGTTATGTCTGCTTTGGGACAGAAGCGAATATTGTAAGTCTCTTGATTGTTAGGATTTAGGCTGCACAGTACAGCCGATCGCTGAACTGGGAGCCGCCGTGAGTCTTGAGAGCCGAGCCGCAATAATAAACTCCAAAACGCCGGACCTGGTTGCCGAAGTCAAACTCTACCCAACTTCGGAAAGCGGACGTAGGTCAGCGCTTAAACCAGGATACGGCTGTCCGTGCTTTAGTCAAAAGAATCTCGGCCAAGCCGGTTGGGATGCTTGGATGCAACTCGGAACATCTGAATTCATACCTGGTGAAACACGAACCCTAGGGTTTTGTTTTTTGTCCGGTGAGAAAGCCGCCACGGAAATGCGCAAGGTCGGCACGTTTTACCTTTGGGAAATGGGCTTCATAGGTGAGGCAAAAGTGGTTGGTTCTTAAGGACTGCTAACGTCCGCTTTGACGCCGAAAGCGGACTTTATACGAAAACGTCTTCGCTTTCACGATCAGTTTAAGTGCGGATCGCAAAGCGCGCGCTAGAACGCTATTATGCTCTCTCTCTGGAAAACGCCGGTTCTTGGACCCCTGATTTTTTCGATTTGGCGAGCGGATGCGCGCCGGAAGCTGGCGCTGGCATCGCCGTGGATCTCGCAGGAGGATCGGCTCCTCGAAGTTGGGTCCGGTCCTGGCAGCGTGCTTTTCGAGTTTCGAAAAGCCGGGTTTCAAATTGATGCGGTTGATGTGACCGATACGAGCTATTCTGCATCGCTCCGTCCGACGCTCTATGACGGGCGGCACATGCCCTATCCAAAAGACGGCTATGACACCGCCCTATTGCTCACCGTATTGCACCATACGCCCGAGCCGGACGAGATACTGCTGGAGACGGCGCGTGTTGCCAGGCGCGTCATTATTCTGGAAGACGTGTATGATGGGCCGTGGCAACGAAAGTACACGAAGGTTGCGGACTCAATCACCAATCTCGAATTCTTTGGGCATCCGCACAGCAATCGTTCTGATGCGGAATGGCGCGATAGCTTTACGCGGTTGAACCTTAAGCTGTTGCATGGAGAGGTTCATCCCTTCGCGTCTTTCTTCCAACAGGCTCTTTATGTGGTGGAGAAATAGGTCTCGCAACTATTGGAGATTTCCGGTGAGCTTTAGTAGGAGATCGGCATGGCGCGGACATTTCGATACCTGACACATCCTGAAGTTCGGATCGATCCGAGTGTTCCGGTCCCGGACTGGGGACTGTCTGAGAGGGGAGAGGCGCGCACCTTAGCGTTTCGCCGATCACCTGTTTTGAAGAACACAAGATCGATCTTTTCCAGCGGCGAAAGAAAAGCGCGCGAGACAGCTGAGATCGTCGCCGCCGAACTTGATCTCGAAATCACCATTCTAGACCGCAGCCACGAGAATGATCGTAGCGCGACAGGATTTCTAGAGCCCAAAGAGTTTGAGGCCGTCGCCGACCAGTTTTTCGCAGCCCCCACCGAAAGCGTTCGCGGATGGGAAAGGGCGGTAGATGCGCAGGCCAGAATTGTGACCGAAGCGACTCGCGCGATCTCGCAAACATTAGAGCATGATATCCTCATGGTCGGGCACGGGGGCGTCGGCACGCTTCTTTTGTGTCATTTGGCTGGCTTAGAGATCGATCGAAAACACGACCAAGTCGGCGGAGGTGGAAACATCTTTGCCTTCGACATTGAGCGGCGATCAGTTTTGCATGCCTGGCGACCAATGGAATCCTTTCTTGGCGGCCTAGTCGAATAGCATTGTTGGTAATTCGGTCGCATGGGGTGAGCTTACAGCGGTAATCCAGTCGATAGGGTTATCCTATCAAACTGCTCAGTAATTTATATTGTCCTTTTGCCTATCCAGGCCGAATTCCCATGGATAAATGAAATCGGCCTGAGCGCGCGAGGATCAAAAACTCCCGGTGTTCTTCGCCAGTGGAGGAACTCACATGAATAGCCAAGCTGCCGATGCGACCCATGGCGGGAGCGCTGCGTCCCTAACGTCGTCTGGAACGAGTTATGGCAGCTTCAACTATCGATCCTATGTGCTGATGTCGTTGACTGTCGTCTACACATTCAACTTCATCGACCGGATCCTGATTAGCGTCGTAAGCGTTCCGATCATCAATGAGTTCCAGCTCTCGCAGTTCCAATTTGGCTTACTATCAGGCATCGGGTTTGCGCTGTTTTATACGCTGCTTGGTATTCCGATCGCCAACCTATCGGAGAAGGTTAGTCGCAAACTGATTATCAGTGTCAGCGTCATTCTTTGGTCATTTGCGACCGTGCTTTGTGGGTTCACGGTCGGATTTGTCACGCTTTTATTGGCTCGAATGCTCGTGGGAATTGGCGAAGCTGGTTGCACGCCGCCTGCAAACTCAATGATCAGCGACTATTATGCCCCGTCTGCCCGGCCAACTGCGCTTGGGATCTACGCGATGGGGGTAACCGCTGGCGGTGTGATGGCGCAAGTCTTTGGCGGGTTCATTCTCGATATCTTCACCTGGCGAGAGGCTTTCATCTTTATCGGCGCGCCAGGCATCCTGATCGGGATCATTTTCTTTCTGACTGTCAAAGAACCTCCGCGGGGCTATTCAGACCCGCCGGGTACCGCGCATGTGGAAAAGGCGAGCTTTAAAGAAGCGATCGCCGAAATCTTCTCCAAGCGGACATTCTGGGTGATGACGACAGGGGCCACAATCGCGGCATTCGCTGGCTATGCGCTAGTTGGGTTGCAGCCCCAGCATGTCGTGTTCACGCAAGGTTTTACCCCGGCTCAAACGGCCTTGATGTTCATGGCGCCGGTGGGGCTTGCGGGCACGCTGGGTGCGTTTCTGGGTGGATATTTGACCGAACGCGCGTCGCACCGCTCTCAAACGGCTGCGACTTGGGTCCCAGGAACGGCTTTCTTGTTCTGCGCGCCGATTTATGCCTCGGCCTTTATGGTGGGCGACAGCACGCTGATGCTGGTCCTGCTGATGGTCGCAAGCACGCTGCAATACTTCTACCTCGGCGCGCAATACAACATCGCCCAGGCGGTTGTCAGCTTGCGCGTAAGAGCCACGTCAATCGCCATCTTGCTATTCGTGGTCAATCTCATCGGGTATGGAGTTGGTCCGCCAGCACTCGGCATTATCGCCGACACGCTCTCAACAAATTGGATCAATGCCGGGCAATATGCTGGGCAAATTACAGCGACATGCAGCCTGACAGACCCGAGTCTGACCGAAGAGCTCGTCAATGCCTGCCGCGAAGCTAGAGCTTATGGCGTCCGCTGGGCTTGCGTCGTGGCGACCTGTCTATTTGCTTTCGCCGGACTTTTCTTCCTCCTGGCTGGTCGCTCCTTCACGCGCGATCTGTATGTGAACCAAAAACCTGCGGCGGCGACGACTTAGCGTTGGCGACCAGCGCCGGGATCTCGACAGATCCCGGCGGAGCTTGGGTTACCTTCAGCTAGTTTTAACAAAGAACTGATCTTTTAGGCCTTACCAGCGGCAGCTTTTGCCGGGTGATGAAGGTCTGCGGAATGCTGTCTCGATTGCGATTTGCAACATGGGTGGATGCAGCGCGGATTCGCCGGATTTCGATCATCTCAATTGCCATCGCCGTGATCGCAACGATCGCTTTGATCGCGACGTCTGAAGGCGCACTGGATGTTTTTGGCAGGCCCTTGGGAACTGACTTTTCGAGCTTCTATTCTGCCGGGCAACTCGCCCTTGAGGGACGCCCTGCCGATGCGTATCAGCCCAGCGAACAGTCCAAGATCCAACTGGCCCTGTTTGAGGCCGACGAAATTCCCTTCTATGTGTGGCACTATCCGCCGCTCTTCTTAGTTGTTGCGGCGGGGCTTGCTGCGCTTCCTTATGCTTTTAGCTGGTTTGTATGGGCAAGCGTAACGCTTGTCTCTTATATCGCGGTGGTTCAGCGCTTGTTTCGCAAAGACACCGTCATCCTCGCTGCGATTGGTTTTCCCGCAATCTTGATCAACTTTCTACACGGGCAAAATGGGTTCTTGATTGCTGCGCTCTTCGCAGGTGCGCTCCTCTGCATGCGATCGAAACCTTTGCTTGCAGGCGTGCTTATCGGGCTAATGGCGTTTAAGCCGCAATTTGGCGTGCTGATCCCATTTGCGTTGCTTGCGGGCGGGTTCTACCGAACGTTTGCGGCTGCAACGCTAACGGTTTTACTGACCTGTGCGGCGACTGTGCTTCTGTTTGGAGAGCATACCTGGCTTGCTTTCTTTGAAAGCACACTAGCCACACGAGATCAGGTTTTAGAACGCGGCGGAGCTGGCTGGCACAAAATGCAAAGCTTGTTTTCAGCCGTGCGTATGTGGGGGGGCAGTATCTTAGTCGCTTACATCGCACACGCGGTTCTGATTGTGAGTGTGTTGCTCGCAACAATTTGGGCTTGGCGAAGCAGAATCGATTATAACCTAAAGGCGGCGATCCTTATGGTTGGCGCGCTTCTCGCCAGTCCATACATCTATGACTATGATTTGGTTCTGCTTGCACCGGCAGCGCTCTTTTTGATCCGCTATAGCCTGCAGAACGGGTTTGCGCCTTATGAGCAGTTTGGCCTCGCATTTGTCTGGCTCGTCCCCATTTTGGCGCGGCCTTCGGCACTCGTACTCTTTGTCCCACTGGCCTTTTTATCGACGCTTTGGTTGTTTGTTTTGCTCCTGCAGAAATCGCGATTGCATATGCGGCAGAGCCAAGTTGAAGCGATCGCCTGAACCGTACGATGACCGCCAACTTCGATCAGCGTTAAGCAAGGTTTAATCGAAACGGCGCATCTTCTCAAAAAAATATAAGAGCTTGTCTTGGAGATTAATCAATGTTGCGTGCAATTGCGTTTGCGCTGACCCTGATCAGTGCGTTTTCTGCGTCCGCCCATGCCACCGGTTTGAAAGCCACCCAGACGGTCGAAGTCGCGACCGTCAGCGTGGATGCCGACGGCAATGAGATCACAACTTATTCTGAAGCGACGGATATCGAGCCTGGCGAGCGCGTGCGCTACGCGCTGACCTATGCCAATGAAGGCGCGGATATGGCGGAGGATGTCAGCCTCGTTATGCCCGTGCCAAGCGCAGTGACCTACATTGAAGGCTCGGCCGTCGGCGCGGTCGAGTTTTCGGCTGATAATGGCGCCACCTATGCGCCGCGCGAAGCGCTTCTGATTGGCAGCGGCGAGTTTGCTCGAATGGCAACGTCAAGGGAAATTACGCATATCAAATGGGCGATTCCAGGGCCGATCGCGCCCGCAGCGACCGGTACGATTAGTTTTGAAGCGGTGCTGAAATAGCTCTGCCTTAACGCGCGATTGAGATGCCCCGGCGCCCATAAGGTGCCGGGGTTTTCGTTAGGCGTAATAGTTCAGTTTCAGGCCTGGTTCCGGCCAGTGGCATTTAGCGAGCTTTCCGGTTCCTGACAGCGTCACCCAAGCCTCGTTCAGGCCATCCTCACCGAAGCATATGTTGGTTACAAACGGGTCTGGAAACGCGATATGCGAATATTCGCCGTCGGGTGTGATGGTAGTGATGCCGCCATTTAGGATCGTCGCCACGCAGATATTACCTGAGGCGGCCACGGCCAAGCTGTCAAAGTATTGCAGGTCCGGCATAGTCGCGACGACGCGGCCAGCATTAAACGGTGAGCTTTTGTCAATCTGTCCTGGCGCCGCAAGATCAAACGCCCAGAGCCGCGCGGTCATCGTATCGGCCATATAGACCGTCTTCTCATCTGGAGAGAGGCCGACCCCGTTTGGGGAGGTATGATGGTGATCGAGCTCCACCGCCTCGTTTGCGCCATTGGCGAGGAAGAACAGACCGCCAAAATCGCGATGACGCGGATAGGTCTTGCCATGATCCGTGAAATACAGATTGCCCTGTCGGTCAAAGACCAGATCATTTGGGCCCTTGAGCGGGTGCCCCTCGACTGTGTCGAGAACACGTTCAACTTTTCCAGTGGCGAGATCCACACGCTCAATGCGGCCGCCAGAATAATCGTCCGGGCAGTGCCCAGGGATCAGCAGGCCATCGCGCTCATGGTACTTGAAGCCGCCATTATTGCAGATCCAGAGCGCACCATCTGGACCGATCGCCGCGCCATTCGGCCCGCCGCCAGGCGTTGCGATCACTTCTGTTCTGCCATCGCCCCAGATGCGCGTGATACAGCCTTTGGAAATCTCGACCAGGATGATTGAGCCATCTTCCATCCAGACAGGACCTTCTGGAAAGCCAAGGCCTTCGGCGACGATTTCGAAATCCATTCTGCGGGCTCCCTTATCTTCGTGGTCACTCTGACGAGGCCGCGCGAAAGGTGCAAGCGCTAAGCCCGGCGATCCAACTGGCGAATGGTGAAATTGTACTCGTTCTTCGTGTCGGCTGCGACGGCCTCACGGCGAACCTCTTCGAACTCGGCTTCATCGAAGTCTGGGAAAGTGGCATCGCCGTCCATCTCAACATCGACTTCGGTAACGTAGAGTCGGTCCGCAAAGGGCAGGGCGTTTTCATAGATCGCGCTGCCGCCAGTGACGAAGATCTCAGGCTTACCGGCCACCACGGCCAGGCCTTTGCCCGCTTCGATCGCCGCATCTATGGCCGTATAGACCCGCGCGCCAGGCGCCGAATACTGACCGTCGCGACTGAGCACGATATTATCGCGGCCGGGCAGGGGGCGCCGCGGCAGACTTTCCCAGGTTTTACGACCCATAATCACCGGGCAGCCTTTTGTTGTGGCCTTGAAGTGCTTGAGGTCGTCTGAGAGGCGCCACGGCAAATCATTGTCTTTGCCGATCACACCATTGCGGGCGCGGGCGACGATCAAGCAGAGTTTAACCGGTGCATTCAAGGTCTTCTCCCGAGATCGATGCGCGCTAGGTGTTGGCCTTAGGGCGGTTTGCCCCTTATGAGCAACTGTCATTCTGAGTCATGTAGGAACAACCATGATTGTCGCTGTCTGGGAAACTTTTGTTGCGATCCTGACGAATAACCGTCCGGGATATCTGATCCCGGTTATTCTGGGTCTTGCGGCTTCTGTTGGCATTCTTTGGAAGCTTGGCGGACGGTTATGGGCGATCATCTATGTGATGATGATCCCGTTTTTGAACTGGTCGTTCGGCGTCGTGCCGAACATCCAGTTTGTGGGGCCCTGGGTCGATTCTGCGAGCGCGATGTTCTCGTTTATCTTCCCAGCGGACACACCGGATCCAGCTGGTTTGATGCTGCATCCTCTCACGCTGGTCACCGGCTTGGTCTTCGTCGTTCGTGACTTTGTGCAGCGAGAGATGCGCCAATGGGTCTTGCTGGCCATGGCGATGGCATTGGCCTGGTCCATGTATTATGCGTGGATCGTGATCGTGATTGCGTCCGGGCTCGCCTTCTTTGTGTCCGAGTTCTTCGATTGGTTGCTGTTCACGTTCACCAAGATGAAGCTGTCTAAGCGGATCCTATATTCGAGCGCCGTCGCAACCCCGATTGATACCACCATCTTCCTCTATGGCGCGGATCTCGCGAAGCAGATGCAGCTGGGCATGGACCCCGGCAACACGCTGACATTGGCCAATTGGATCGTGTTTGTGATCGGTAAGATGATCGGGGCATTCGTGGTTTCTGACATGATCAGACGCCGCGAAGATGCCGGGATTACCGATCCGTATGAGGACCTCCCGGCGCAATCGACGATGGTCTAAGCGCCAGAGGCTCAAGCAGGTGCGAAACTGCTCGCTTGTGCCATGTCCCAAACTTCTGCGAGGCCGGTATTTTGAGCCGCGTCTAGAAGTTCGCCTTTGGCGACGAGCTCATAAGCCAGGTGTGCTGGCAGGGCCTCATCTTCGGTGACGCGGTGAATGATGTGGTGCGGTGCCAGCTCAGACGGGTGCTGACATCCCGCTGCGCCAACCACTTCCATCAAAGCTGCGACGGTATTCTTGTGGTAGTGATAAACCCGCTCAGCTTTGTCCGGCACGACCAATCCGCGTTGCCGCCCGAGATCAGACGTCGCGATCCCGGTTGGGCACGTATTCTTATGGCATTTTAGCGATTGCACGCAGCCTAAGGCGAACATGAACCCGCGCGCGGAATTGATCCAATCGGCGCCCAAAGCTAAGGACGCGGCCATGTTGAACGCGGATAATTGCTTGCCGCTGGCAGCGAGTTTTATGTCATCCTTCAAGTCGCAGCCGACCAAAGCGTTGCGCGCAAAAATTAGACCTTGGCGCAGCGGTGTTCCAACATGATCCAGGAATTCGGCCGGCGCGGCACCTGTGCCGCCCTCTGCGCCATCAATCACGATAAAGTCCGCCCGCTGGCCGGTTTCCACCATGGCTTTGCAGATCGCCAAAAACTCCCAGCGATTGCCGATACAGAGCTTGAACCCAACAGGTTTGCCGCCGCTCAGCTCGCGCAGCTGATCGATATAGTCGAGCAGGCCTTTTGGGCTGTCGAACGCGGTATGATGCGGCGGCGAGTAACAGGTCTGGCCTACGGGAATGCCTCGTGCTTCAGCGATCTCTGGCGTCACTTTCGCGCCGGGGAGCACCCCGCCATGGCCGGGCTTCGCGCCTTGGCTGAGTTTAATCTCAATCATTTTGACCTGATCGAGCTTGGCGGTTTCCTCAAACTGAACCGGATCGAACCCGCCATCCTTGGCGCGGCATCCAAAATAGCCAGAGCCAAGTTCCCAAACCAGGTCGCCGCCACCCGCTTTGTGGTAGCGCGAGACGCCGCCTTCGCCGCTATCGTGGAAAAACCCACCTTTTGCGGCGCCGCAATTGAGCGCTTCGATCGCATGGGCGCCGAGGGAGCCAAAACTCATCGCAGAGATGTTGAGAACGCTCGCCGAATAGGGTTTCGCGGTGCCCGGCGCGCCAACTAACACGCGCGGGTCGGTCTCTTCTGGATGGATCGCAGCGACTGAATGGGCGAGCCATTCATAGGGCGGTGACTGAATGTCGAGATGGCTGCCAAAGGGTTCGACGGACGAGACATTGCGGGCGCGGTTATAGACCATATCGCGCTCTTCATGATTGAACGGTCGGCCTTCGGTTTGGCTCTCGACAATATAAGACCGGAAGAAGGGGCGCAGCTGCGCCGCGACACCGCGCAGGCGCCCGAGCAGAGGAAAATTGCGCAGCAGCGTGTGGCGCGTTTGGACGAGATCGAACAGGCCGACCAAGACCAGTGCGCCTAAGATAGCGGCAACACCATAGAGCCAGGTCATGGATTGCGCGCCCCAAAGGCTCAGCCCCAGCAGCGCAATCACGATCAGGAATGGAATAAAGCGGATCAAAAAAGGCTCCCCTCAAATCTTTGAGGAGAGCCTATTCGGGTCCGGGTTTTCCGGTCAATGCTCAGCCTTAGAAGCCGTTCAGTTTCGCATAGCGATCACGATGGTAGGTTGCGCCGCCGAGCAGGGCTTCCTGAACGCGAGCGCGCTTCATATAGAGGCCGCTATCATGGGCATCCGTCATGCCAATCCCGCCATGGAACTGCACCGTCTCATTCGACACGAGATGGATTAGATCCGACGCTTTAGCTTTGGCGAGGCTTGCCAGTTCAGCAATATCGTTGCGGTTCTCGTCGACGCCTGACAGCGCCGCTGCAATGCAGGAGCGGGTCAGTTCCAGCTCGGTGAACATTTTCGCGGCGCGGTGCTGCAAGCTCTGGAACGAGCCGATGAGCTGTCCGAACTGTTTACGGGTCTGCAAATAGTCTAGCGTCATATCGAACGCGGCCTGTGCGCTGCCCAGGGCTTCCGCGGCGAGCGCGATCCGCCCGCGATCAAGGGCCGGCTCGAGGATTTCCCAACCTGCATCGACGCTGCCAATCACATTGTCCTCGCTGACCGCCACGTCCTCTAAGTGCAGATGCGCCGCACCGTGCGAGTCGACTGTGTTGAGGGCCTGGACCGTGAGGCCGTTGGCATCGTTGGGGACCAGGAACAGGCTTATGCCATGGGCCTGACCCGCTTCGCCAAATGTGCGCGCTGCAATGATGAAGGCATCGGCGTGATGGCCATCGGTGACATAGCGCTTGGCGCCGTTCAGCGTATAGCCTTGGCCATTGCGCTCAGCTTCTGTGGCAATGTTCAGCGGGGCATGGTGTGTGCCTTCATCGACAGCGACGGCCATTGTGGCCTCGCCGCTTGCGATCTTGGGAAGCCATTCTGCCTTTTGAGCTTCTGAGCCACCCAGGATCAGCGTGCTGGCGCTCAGGACAGCTGATTGCAGAAGCGGTGTCGCCGCGATGGTCCGGCCTTGGGCTTCCATGATCTGGCCCATCGCAACCATGCCGAGGCCAACCCCGTCATGCTCTTCTGGGACAAGCACGCCGAAAAAGCCGAGCTCAGCCAGCTTGCCGCGTGTGTCCGCGTCAACGCCATTGGCGCCGCCATCGCGAAGCTCGCGCAGGCGGGTTACTGGCATTTCATCGCGCGCGAACGCCATCGCTGTGTCGCGCAACATTTGTTGGTCTTCAGATAGAACGAAACTCATTACTGGTGATCCCGTAGGCCGAGAACGCGTTTTGCAACGACGTTGAGATTAATTTCACTGGTGCCGCCCTCGATCGAATTGCCTTTCGAACGGAGCCAACCGCGGGTGGCTTTCTTGGCGTCTTCGGCAAAGCCGTCGCCATCCCAGCCAAGACCATCCGTGCCGAGCGCTTCGACCAGAAGCTCGCATTTGTCCTGGTTCATTTTCGCCGCGGCATATTTCATGATCGACGCGGTATGGCCGACTTCTTGACCAGCTTTCGCTTCTTCGGTCGAGCGCTGAACGGTGAAGCTAAACGCTTTTGCATACATCAAGTGATCGGTGATGCGAGCGCGAAGATCGCCATCTGAGACGCGGCCAGTCTCATCGACGCCAACATGCTGTTTCGCATACTCTTGCGGCGGCAGGATGCCAGATCCGCCAGTGCCACCAAAGCCGCCAGCGGAAATGGAGGAGCGCTCAAACTGCAGCAGACGTTTCGCGATTGTCCATCCGCCGTTGAGTTTGCCGACCAGCTGGTCTTTCGGCACTTTGACGTCCGTGAAGAAGGTTTCACAGAACGGAGATGAGCCAGAGATCAGTTTGATCGGCCGGGCTTCAACACCTTCAGTTGCCATATCAAACACAAGGAAGCTGATGCCTTCATGTTTGACGGTCTTATCGGTGCGCACGAGGCAGAAAATCCAATCAGCTTGGTCTGCATAAGAGGTCCAAACCTTCTGGCCATTGATCAACCAATGATCGCCTTGATCTTCACACTTGGTCTGAAGGCCGGCGAGGTCAGACCCAGCGCCCGGCTCAGAATAGCCCTGGCACCAGCGTGTCTTGCCTTTGACGATGTCCGGGATGAAGCGCTTTTTCTGTTCGTCATTACCGAACTCGAGCAAAGCAGGTCCAAACATCCAGAGGCCGAATGAGAAGAGGGCCGGGCGCGCGCGGATGCGGCGCAGCTCCTGCTGGAGCACACGGGCCTCAGCTTTGTTGAGGCCGCCGCCGCCATACTCAGCGGGCCATTCTGGCGCGGTCCAGCCTTTGTCGCCCATCCGTTCGAGCCAGACTTTCGAGTCTGGGTTCGTAAATTGCTCGCGTGTGCCGCCCCAGACGATCTCATCGTCTTTCATTGGAGTCCGCATGCTGGCAGGGCAGTTTGCCTCTAACCAGTCGCGAACTTCAGTGCGGAAATTGTCGAGTTCTTCAGGCGCATCAAAGGCCATGTCATTCTCCCGTTCGGGCGCGCGGGGCGCCCTGCTACATGTTTCGTGGGCTGAACATAATCAGCCGATGGGAAGATGACCATGTCTGACGCCGGGTCAGAACCTATTCGCCTATTGGGTAAGCGAATTCCTCGCGCGTGATTTTGCCAGCATTATTGACGTGATAGGTGCCAATCTCACGCATTTGCATCCGCTCCCCGGTTTCTTTGGTGGTCACGTCCATATCGAAGACAACACTAAACCGGTCAGAGCCATGGACGAACGGACCTTCAATGGAAAGTGCGTGCACATCGTGCGCGCCATACCACCATTCGCCTTTTGCTTTGATGGCATCTAGTCCAGCAGATTCAGCACTTCCGGTTGGCATTGGAACCGCTTCCATCGAGACTGCGTCCGTTGTGTAATATTGATCTTGGAATTCGGCTTCTTTTTGCTGATTGCAATATTCGATCAGCGTCTGTCCAAGTTGCATAAGCTCTTGTGGGGTTGGCATTTCGTCCTCCTTCTGTATTGGAACATAAAAGGAACAAAATAAGCGGGAGTCAAGTTACATGTCCCCTAAAACCGCCCAAACATGCTATTTTCAGGCCCCGTTTCGACACCGACCAGGTTCAGAATGTGCACGACGATCAAGAACAACCCAAACACGCAGGCAATCATTACTAGTCCCCAGGGCACCTGATGCGGTCGCTGATCTTTCTTTCGCACCGTTCCCATTTTCGATTGTGCAAACACACCGAGTGCGATCAGGCAGGCGGCTGCGCTGAGACTGATGATCCAATCGAACAATGTGCTGAGCTTTCTTTCGGTCGCGGATTGTGCGGGGTCTTTGCCCAGAAAAATGGATCTTTCGCAAGCTCCCAAACGGCGCGATAGGCAGCGAAGGAATGTAGCGGCCAGTAAAGGGGCCTGGTTAGTACAGCCACCATGCGGTGCAGTGACCACTCACCTGGGGCCGCCAGACTGCCAAACAGGCTCACAATGAGGCCGGTTGCTAAGAGAAGTGTCCCGGCGAGTCCCAATTGGAGCTCGGGGATCATGTAAGTTGCCAGGACAAAGCCAAAGCATGGGGCATGGAAGAGCGGCGCGAGAATGCCTGCGCCCAGCGAGAGTTGCATGCACAGAAATGGCACAAGCCCCATCTGGCGTAGGGTCTTGGACGGATAGCGCATCAATACGAGCCAAGTCTGCATATGTCCTTTGATCCAACGAGAGCGTTGGCTCATCCAGATGCGCAAATTGGTCGGCGCATCTTCATAAGTTGGAACCGTGATCATTTCTGCGCGCAACGAAGCCCGCGCGAGCCGCATACCGAGATCTGCGTCTTCTGTGACGTTCCAGGCATCCCATCCGCCGAGCGCCAGCAAAGCATCTTTGCGAAAATGGTTGCTCGTGCCGCCAAGGAGTAGCGGCATGTTGTAGACCGACAGACCAGTCAGGAGGAGGCGAAACTGTATGTCATATTCCAAGCCCCAATGCGCCGACAGCCAGCAATCATTTGCATTATCAGCGACCAGCGGGGCTTGTAGGCACACCACCTCAGGGTCGCAGCGTTGAAACCTATTATAGGCCGCGCGCAGTTGGCCTGGATCGGGCAAGTCTTCGATATCATAGACCGTCACATACTCGCCTGTAGCGAGCTGTAGGCCATGGTTTAAGGCATTGGGCTTGGTGCGCGGTCCGCCGCTTGGGACACGAATAAGATGCGTGCGGGCGGGGAAGGGCGCCGCCTCTGCAGCCGCGATGGTAGAATAATCGTCCGCTTCTAGCAGGATGATAATGTCCAGGCGGTCGGGCGGCCAGTCTATGGCCCATAACGCCCGCGCCATCTGTTCCATCAAAGCGCTTTCGCGATAGGCGGGGATAAGGATTGTATAGATCGGCAGCGTGTCATCTGAAACGTTGTTCTGTGGCGGTTTTGCGCCGCCGAGGCGTAGGACCAGTCCGGCCAAGAGCAATGTACAGCGCCAGGCCATCATCAAGAAGAAGACCGCAAATAGCGTGATCGATCCGGTCTGAAGCAGCCAGCCCGGCGCTAACAGCCACCCAATGCCTAAGCCCGCCAGAAAGAGATTGATCGCGGCGCGTTGCGCTATCGTTAGGCGCGAGCGATAGGTTAGAGCGGCCTCTAAGGGCGCGTAAGGTGTCGGCGCGTGCGGTGTCTTGAGATCGGGGCAATGTCCAGAATAGGTGGATAATCCACGATCCTTATCCCCGGACCGACTATATTTAATATTTGATTGTATAAATACTGACTTATAAGAATTAATATTATCACCTCTTCGTATTAGGGTGATTTGTTGAAAATATTATTCAAGCACCGAGGGGTTGTATTATTTCGTTTGATTCCGCGATCCAAAAAGAGTGGACAAAGTGTAAACATGTTCTATATATGTTCCATGACCGGCTTGCATATCATCTGGTTTCGGAACGATCTGAGGGTTCACGACCATGCCGCTTTACGAGCCGCGTGTAATGCAGCGGCGCGGGATGGTGGAGACGTCTTAGCCCTCTATATCGAGACGCCAGAGCCAGATGATTCAAGTGAACAGCAGCACTTAAACGCATCGCTGGGGCAGCTACGATCCGCCCTTGAGCATAAGGGGGCGCTCCTGCACGTGAGAACGGGGCGTTCCGAGGACGTATTCTCCGAGCTTCACCGCCTGCATGGCGTGAGCAGTCTCCACGTGCATGAGGTGCCATTTGAAGACCCTGATGCTCCGCATCTGCAATCGTGGGCCTTACGCGCGGGTGTAGCGTTTCGGACCTACGCGCAGTTTGGGCCTGCAGATTCGTCTGATGAATTTGCCTCTTTGGATGAGGCCTGGACGCGCTATATGGCGCAGCCACGCTTTGAAACGCCAGAGATCAACCGGGCCGCGAATGTTGGGGTCGGCCAGAACCTTGTTCCGAGCGACCAGACCGAAGGCGGTCGCCGCGAAGCAATCGAGTCATTGCGCGCTTTTCTGGGATCTGTTTCAGATCCCCAGCGAATTGCGATTACTGAGGCTGAGTCGGGTGCCGCTTTTTATGAAAGATTGAAACCCTTTCTCTTGTTGGGCGTCTTATCCCTTCGCGAAGTCTGGCAGGCAGCCAGCAGTGCGCATCATCAAATGCAACGTGCCGGACAGGATATTCGTGCTGCGTCGATTAAGAGCTTGCTCCGGCGATTGCCAGAACTGCACAAACAGCGCGCCTTGGACCGGACGGTGGATTCGGCTCTAAATGCCCGTCACTACGGGGATAAAGGGCAGCAGCTATCCCTCGGCTTGTAAATCAAGCTTCAAAAAATTACCGAAAAACGATATCTACATATTGAAAAACAATATGTGATATGCTAGATAATGGTCATCGGAGAGAACTCAAAAGGGTCCTCCGGTCCGGGCAACCGGGTTATAAAATGAAGGAAAAAAATAATGCAAGCGACTGCCTCCCAAGTCACATCTGAGCGTCTCGACGCCGCCGCCGTCTTCACGACTGATCTTTTTGAAGATGAACCCGCAACACACATCCTTCCTGCGCTGAAGCAGGATGCCAAAATCTCTGGCCGCGACCACTTGCTCGTCCGTCGTCGTCGCCGTGAGCGCCGTCTCGCGACACGCTAAACCCATGCGTCTCCCCCGCACGATCGCCTCGCTATAATCGCGGGGCGATTTGCGTTGGAGCAGACTTTAGAGATCCAGCACGTCTTTGGGTTTGATGAAATTGCGCAGCCGGAAATGCGCCGGAATGAATGCGCCGTCCTGGTCCGCCTCAAACAGAACCGCGCCGCCGGTTGGTAGTTTCGCAGCAATGCGGATTGCGGCCTGATGATCAGCGCTGCCAGCTTCACGTAAAATGCTGAGAGACAGATCGTGCAAACCCGGATTGTGGCCGATGACGATCAGCGTTCGAACACCGTCATTCTCCGAAATTAGATCAACGATCCCGCGCTCCCCGGCCAGATATAGATCATCTTCCAACGAGACTTCGCAGGTTCCGAACACGCTGGACAGGTGGGTCCAGGTTTCGCGCGTGCGCCGCGCCGTAGAGACGATGGCGCGTTCTGGTGACCAACCTTCGGCTTTTAGTGCTTTGGCCATGGCGGGCGCTGCAGCGTGTCCAACTGAAGTGAGCGCGCGGGCATGATCATCGATTCCTTCTGACCACGGCTCGGTCTTCGCGTGACGCATCAAAATCAGTCGCTTCATCAAAGCCCCATTACTAGTGTGCAGGAAAACTAAACCTGCGAGTCAGACATGCACGGTTGGAACGCCCCTGCATAGGCCTCACTTTCGCTGCAGAAATCAAGCCAATTCCCTAGGAGACGTCAGATGAGCCTGCTGCTTGGAGACACTGCCCCAGATTTTGAAGCCGACACCACAGCCGGTCGTATTCGATTCCATGATTGGATCGGTGACGATTGGGTCGTGTTTTTCTCGCACCCTGCCGATTTTACACCGGTTTGCACCACAGAGCTCGGCTATACAGCAAAGCTGAAAGACAAGCTGGCGGCGCGCGGCGCCAAGGCGCTCGTCATCTCAGTCGATACGGTCGACGCGCATAATAAGTGGATCGCCGATATTGAAGATACGCAAGGCGCCAGCGTCGAGTTTCCGATCATTGGGGATCCAGACAAGAAAGTCGCAACCCTTTATAATATGATCCACCCAAACGCGGACGCTAAAGTCACTGTGCGCGCCGTTTATGTGATCGATAACAATAAGAAGATCCGCGCTTCAATCATCTATCCGCCATCTGCGGGCCGGAACTTTGATGAAATTTTGCGCCTGATCGACAGCTTGCAGCTCACCGACAACCATAAAGTCGCAACGCCTGTGAACTGGCAGGACGGGGAAGATGTGATCATCGTGCCGAGCGTCAGCAATGAAGAGGCCGATAAACTGTTCCCGAAAGGCTATAAGGAAATCCGGCCCTACTTACGCACGACACCGCAGCCAAATAAATAGGTTTGGTTGCTGGCGCGGCTCACCTGAATTGACAGAGGAATTTCTCTTTCTTGTTTCCTTGCCGCACGATCACTCTTGCGCGGTTCTTCATCACGATCATGCTTTTACTGCAGGCATTGTGAGCGGACTGGCAGATCTCGTTGCCATCGACAAATAACGCGATCTTGCACTTGGTCTCGCCGTCACCGCTGCAGCCATAGGTGCGGGTTTTGCCCGCCCTGATCCGCTCGTGTTTTTCATGAGCGCCGCAATAGGCTTCCTCGCCATAAAAAATATAGACATCCACATCGCTTTTGAGTGTGTTTTTGACTGTGAAGCCCGGGCTCGCGGCGGCGCCTAAGGCGAGGAAAAGCCCCACAACTGCGGCGAGGGCGAGACTGATCAAAGGCTTTGTGATCATTGCGATAATCCTATCGTAAGAAAGGCATAGAGGCCGGGCAGAGCGCTAACAATTGCCGGATGAGACAGGCGGATTCGTGAGGGGCAACCGCGTGAGCCGACGCCCGTTTCGAAACGTCACTTTTGTTCGATGATCTCGCAGACCGTTTCAAACTCACGGACCCCAGTCTCCTCGTTGATCGCGGTCGTCTGACTCACTACTGCTTTCGATTTGGCCTGCATCTTGATCGCACGCCCGCTGCAAGTGTTTCGGGACTCTTTGCAGGCGCGCTCGTCATCGGAAAAGAGTTTGATTTTGCATTTGCCTTTGCCATTCCCCTTGCAGCCAAAGGATTTCGTTTCTTTGCCTTTTACAGTCCGCACCACGAGGGCGGTGTGGCACGAGGTGTCGTCGCCATTGTAAATATAGACGTCGATTTTGCTGTCAGTGGTGTTCTCAACCTTGAAGCGCGGGTTGGCCTCGGCGCTTAGGGTGAAGAAAAGCCCTGCTATTGCTGCAAAGGAGAGACTGATCAGAGGTTTGATAAGCATGGCAATTTTCCTTTTCTAAGAAATGCCTAGATGCCGTGTTAAGCCGCAACAATTGTCGGATGTGACAGGCGGCGTTAGGAGCTGTCTTTCGCGGTGTCTTCGAGTGGTGGGGTGTCGCTGAACTCGCACTCATATTTGTCTTCAGCTTTCGTAATTTTGACGTACGAACCGTTGGTCATTTTTATAGCGCTCTTGCTGCACGTCTTCTTTTCTGACTTGCAAAGCTGTTTGCCTTTGATGGAGAGCCGGACTTTGCACTTCCCTTTTCCACCGCCGGCGCATCCAAGCGTTTTCGTTTTTCTGAAGAAGACGGTCTTTGGCTTCAACGTTATCGAGCATTCGGTGTCGTCTCCGTTGAAGATCTCAACTTTCACTTTATTCCAGGTCGTGTTTTCAACCGTGAAGCGCGAGTTGGCCTCTGCGTTTAGAGTGAAAAACAGCCCTGCCATTGCGGCGAGAGAGAGACTGATCAGAGGTTTCATGAGCATGGCGATATTCCTTTTCTAGGAAAAGC